>Ga0209544_1000004_pt1 | contig 463681 bp, 434 predicted proteins | sample MesohylPK_FD_187297 | JGI IMG/M metagenome (GOLD analysis project Ga0209544, IMG submission 187297) | Host-associated microbial community of the marine sponge Aplysina aerophoba from Gulf of Piran - sponge mesohyl, lysed by proteinase K... | ecosystem: Host-associated > Porifera > Sponge >... | reverse complement strand
GGAGGCGGCGACCGGTACAGTCGATGGCGTACTCCTCACCGCCGCTTCCCTCTATCCTTCCAGATACTCCCTCAGATTATCGAGGCACTCGTCCCAGCCTCCCTGGTGCTCGTCGCGCATGTTCTCGTCCGGGAATCCCTCGTGTGTAAGTACGACGGCGGTCTCATCACCCTCATCATAAAAATCGATGCTCACCCGGGTTTCGGGGTAATCCCAATCGCCCCGCTCCCAGCGGAAGGTGAATACGAGCCGTTCGGGCGGCCTTATCTCGACGAACGCGCCGTTCAGGTAGAACGACTCACCCTCATCGGTGCGCATCTCGACGCGGTATTTCCCGCCGACTCTCAAGTCCATCTCGGCGCTGGGCACGGTGTGGCCCTCCGTTCCCCACCATTGCTTTAGGGCGTCCGCCTGCGTCCATGCGGCGAATACTCTCTCCCTCGGGGCCTGGAAGGTTCGTTTGATGAGAAGGGTCATTTTTGTTTCGAGCATGTCTAAGTCTCCGTGTCAGTTGTTTCATCGAGATAGCGGGCGAGGGCGTCGAATCCCTCCTCCCAGAATCGCTGGTGGAAATCGAGCCATTCGGACGCTTCCTTCATCGCTTCGGCCTTGAGGCTCAGGCGGTGGACGCGGCCTCTCTTTTCCCTGCGGATCAGGCCGGCACGCTCCAGCACGCGCAGGTGTTTCGAGATCGCCGGCAGGGAAATATCGAATGGCGCGGCGAGGCTGGTGACCGTGGCCTCTCCCCGCGAGAGGCGCGACAGCATGGCCCGCCTCGTGGGGTCGGAAAGCGCGGAAAAAGTGGCGTCGAGTCCGGCTCCTTCTTTCATGGGTTACAACGTCTCCTTCCTCGGGGTTGGCGGTAGGGACAGGCCCCCGTGCCTGTCCGATGCCGGTGAATACGCTGGACGGGCGGCCACGGGGCGCCATTCGAGGGGGTTGCAGGAGTTGGTTTTCAAGCCGAGAGGGGCGTACCCTCTCCCCCCTGTAAAGCGGCTTTTTCAACCCTCCCTCCTCAGCCGGATTGAATCTAAAACGCCCAGCCGAACCCGGTAATATGTCCCCGGAGGTAGCAGATCTGCCCGCAATGCTGGTGGTAGTCGGAGGCTACCCTTCCGAGGTACTCTCCCGTCTTGGCGGCGTTGCCCCCGATGTCCGTCATTTCCTTTTCGAGGTCCTCCGCCGAAAGTGATTCCAGCACAGACGTCGTGCGTTCCCGTACGGCGTTGGCGTAACCGATCAGGTCTTGTTTCGTGAATTTGAGGCCCATCACCTGCTCGAGCGAATCGCCGAATCCGATCTGCATCGGCTCGGACGCCATGTCGAATTTCTCGTGCCATTTCCCGGCGGTCCAGACCTGCTCTTCACCGGCCACCGCCGCCAAGGCGCAATCCTCGACCCTCGTCTTGTGCCACATCAGCCAGCCGATAGGGTTATCCTGGTCGCTTGGCTGTTTCTTGAGGTCCGCATCATCGAGGCCCTTCAGCGCCCGTTTCACGAGTCCGTCGCTCATCTCGAAGGTGAAGGCGATCATTTGCGCTCCGTTCATGGAAAGCTCCTGTCGTTGAGTAATGCGTGAAATAATTTAGTGAATGACCATTTGGTTCGCTTTATGTCTCCCGGATACTGATGTCAGCTTGTCAGATGAATTTCTCTTCGCGGTGGATGAAGCCGATGCAAAGGCCGAAGACGCCGAATTGCAGCGCGAGATAGAGCGTTTCCATAAAGACAAACGCAGACGCGCCCGGCACCTCCTGCTTGGCGACGAAGGCGAGCACGTGTGAAGTCCAGAAGAAGGCGCCCGCGATGAGAGCGAACTTGACCCCTCGCTGGTAACTGCTTCCCCCGGCCTTCAGCATCGGAAACAGGACGCAGAGCAGAACCCCCTGAAGCACGATGGTGAGCAAACCGAGGAGAAAGTTCGGCTCCCCCTCGAAGTAGCCGAACGATTCGTATCTCTCCTTGAAAAGGAGCACATGCCAGCCCACGGCGAGCGAGAACGTGCAGATCGTGTAGGCGGCGGCGCCCGATATCAGCTTCTTTGCGGTCATCATCACGCCCCCGCTGTCGTTTGCATGGGAGATGCCTCGTCCGCTTGAGAAGCGGCGGAAGGCGGCCTGCTCGCCGGCTGGTCTCCCGCAACGGTGGTTCGGCCCAGGATGCCGGAAATGATTCTTGCGCCGTTCATGGGAAACTCCTGTGATGAAGTTGTCATGAAATCATTTAATGATTAACCATTTGGTTAACTATATAGCTTTCCGTTCTTTCGGTCAACATGCAGCCTGGCCTGTATTTGCGATTGTTCGCCTGGTCGGGGTTGTTGAAAAAGTCCCCCAAAGTGGCTGTTGTCCCCTCAAAACGAGAGTATCCGCCGGAATGACGACGGTGATCGATTCCGCCCGATTAGGAAGAAATCGACTGAGCGAGAAGGGGGTGTTCCAACAACCCGCCTTGTCGGAGAGCGGGTTATGGGCCATGCTTGCGTGGCGTTCGCCTCGCCGCCCGAGGACCGAGACGGGTTGAGTTCATGAAATCGTTTCTCTTGAGGCCCCTGGCCTGGATGGTCGCGGCCCTGCTGCTGCCCGCCTGCTGGGGGGCGGCGCTTTCTTTCGGCAAGACTCTCCCGGCCGCTTTTTTCGCAAGCGGCGGCTCGTATCTGCTTGCGCCCGAGGGCTGGGCGTTCATTATCGGAGCCTGCGCATACGCCGTCTGGCATCGTCTGGCGCCGCCCGAGTTTCTCTACGCCTTCGTGCACGAGTGCACGCACCTGGCCTTCGCCCTGCTCACGGGCAAGAAGGTGAGTTCCTTTGAAGTCAATCAGGGGAGCGGCAAGGTGGGCTTGAGCGGTACGAATACCCTCATCACCCTGGCGCCCTATTTCTTCCCGCTGCCCACGGTCGCCGTCCTGATTCTGGGCGCGCTGTTGGACTGGGCTTTCGGATACCCGCAGATCGGCTGGGCTGCGGCGTTTCTCTCAGGGTTAACACTGTGCCTGCACGTGCTCATGACGCTGCGCGCGCTCGGCGCGTCACAGCCCGACATCGCCCGTGGCGGGCGGGTTTTCTCCTGGGCCTTTATTTTTTTCTTCGGACTTGTCTTTATCGGCGGCGCTGCGCTCGTCTCGGCGGGAGGTTGGGGGGTGGCGGCTTTATACGGCTTGTCGATCTGGCGCGAAAGCCTGGATGCGTATGCGCTTCTGTTCGGCCTGGTGGAGTATATCGCATGGAGTATCGGCTCTTGAAACGCATGGTTTTCGCATCACGGTTTCGCTCTTGGTTGGTCATTTTCCTCCTGCTGTTACCGGGCTGCGCCTATGAGATATCGACGATACAGGGCGTCGCGAAGCCGGAGAAAATACAGACTATTGAGCGAATCTCCGTCGCTCCGTTTCGCTACCCGAGTGACTGGACGGGGCTTTTCCGCGACGTCTACGCGCAGGCTGGGCTGAATGCGCCCGATGTGAGGAAAATCGAGATGATAGAGGGCGCCTTCCTGATTCGCGACGCCTTGAGCGCCAAAGGCTATCTGGCGCTTCGCTGGCCGGAGGAACTCGAAAAGAAAGAGGCGGATGATCTGCTGAAAGAGAGTGGCGAAATCGCAGGCGTTCATCTGGCGGCGCTCAAGAGTTCGGGCGCACAGGCGGTCGTTTTGGCGAAAGGCGTGCGGACCTGCGAAAACGTCGAAGTGTGCATGGGCAGGGTGGAAATACGGCTGATAGTCCTGGGTTCTCAGGAGACGTTGTGGGAATCGCAAGCCGCTGCGACGACGGCGTTCTCCCAGGGGGATGAGATGAAGGCCGCCGTCGCCGAGGCGCTCGCCGCATTTCCCGATAAATCACCCGGTTCGAGTTAATCGCAGGTAGTTTTCAGTCGGAAAACGCTCCCCAGCCATGACGAATTGTCGTTTTTTTATGCGGCCTATGACAAAATGTCATTTTGACCTGTCGTTAAAAATAGTATGTTATTGAAAAATAACGTGTTATTTATGATGGAGAAAATGGCACGGAGCTTGCATATTATATGAGTAGTGCTAATCGCGGCGTTCTTAGGCGGCACGCCCCGGTTGGTCGGCGAGAGGAGTAGCCGATTGGGTCGGCGCTCCTCCGCCACGCAATCATACATCTCGCAACTACCCCCTGCGAGAGCCTCCTCCCGGAGACGGGAGGAGGTTTTTTTGGGGCTCCTTCCTTTCGATCTGATTTCTCTGCACCCGGTTTTCAATTGCCCGGTGTTGGGTTATGGTGCGCCCTGCATGCAATCAGGCGAACTCTACTCAATAAAATTTTCAAGAAGATGCCGGGAACTCATCTATTCAGGAAATAAGGAGCAGAAAAATGGCTACGGATAAGGTGCGCCTCGCCTCTATCGGGCTTGGCTGGTGGGGCGGCGTTCTGGTGGACGCCCTGAACCGCAGCGGTTCAGGCGAAGTTGTTTCGGGCTTCGCGCGCAGCGAGGATGCCAGAAAAGCGTTTTCGGAAAAACACGGCTGCCGGACGGCGGACAGCCTGGACGATCTATGGAACGACCCGGAGGTGGAAGGCGTCATCGTCGCGACGCCCCACTCCACGCATCTGGACATGATTTCTTCGGCCGCATCGGCAGGAAAACACGTGTTCGTCGAAAAACCGCTCACCCTGACGGTCGATGACGCGAAAAAGTCGGTCGAGGCGGCCAACGCAGCGAACGTCACCCTGCAGGTCGGACACCACCGTCGCCGCCAAGGCGCGAACCGCGAAATGAGGCGGATGATAGACGATGGCGAATTGGGCGTGGTGCATCAGCTCGAAGCCAACCTCTCGCTTCCCATGGGTTTCGAAGCAAGAGACGGCTGGCGCAACGACCCCGCCGAATGCCCAGCAGGCTCGATGACGGGCCTGGGCGTCCACATGATCGACAACCTGCAGTACCTGGCAGGCCCCGCGAAGCGGGTGGCCGCATTCAGCAAGCAGCTGCTCGGCAAGACGAATCTGGACGATGCCACGAGCATCATCATCGAATACGAAAGCGGCCCGCTGGGCCATATCGGCAGTTGTTTCGTGGTTCCCAAAATCTGCGACACGGCGGCCTTCGGCACGAAGATGAGAGCCTACAGCGAGGAAGAGGGCGGCAAGCTCTACGTGGCCAAGGTGGGCGAAGATGCCCGGACGGAAGTCGAGGTCGAGGGCGGGGACGCCCTGGCGGATGAGATGGATGAGTTCTGCAAGTGCATCCGGGGCGAAGCGACGCCCGAAACCGGCGGGCCCGAGGGGCTCGAGGTCGTCGCCGTGCTCGAGGCGGTTGTGCAGAGCGCGACGACGGGCCAAGTGGTGGACGTGGCGGCCCTTCGCGGATAGCTTTTAGCATTTTTCTGGAGGAAACGATGGCTCAGATGACGCACGTCGGCACGTCGCCGACGAAAGAAGACGCTCTGGCGAAAGCGGTCGGTGATACCGTTTACGGCGATGATTTCCACCTGCCGGGCGAGATATACGGGAAAGCCGTCCGCGCCACGATGACGCCGGCGAAGATCAAGGAAATTGACGCGAGCGAGGCGCTCGCGCTGCCGGGCGTGCACTGCGTCCTGACGGCGAAGGACATTCCCGGCCAGAACGCGGGCCGCTATCCCGATTTCCCGGTACTGGCCGAAGACGTCGTTCTGGACATCGGCGATGCGGTCGCGCTCGTGGCCGCCGACACGCGTGATCTGGCCGAAGAAGCGGCATCGCGCGTGCGGGTCGTCTACGAACCGCTGCCGGGCGCATACGACTTCGCCGGCTTGGAAGAGGGCGAGGTGGTCTGCGACTGGAAGACGGACAAGGGCGACCTGGAGGCCGGCTTCGCCGAGGCGGACGTAATTGTGGAGAACACTTACTTTTCCGCCTGTCTGGATCACGCCTTCATCGAACCCGAAGGCGGCGTCGCCTGGGTGGACGAGCGCGGGGTGGTGAACATCCGCGTGCCCACCCAGATGATCGAGAATTACCAGAACGTGGCGCGGACGCTGGATCTTCCGCTCAGCCGCGTGCGCTATGAGTGCCCGATGCTGGGCGGAGCGTTCGGCGGCAAGGAGCACCCGCTGCTCGGCGCTTTCATGGCGCTATTGTCGATCCGGACGGGGCGGCCCGTGCGCATGGCCTACTCGCGAGAGGAGACCATGAACACGGGCAGCAAGAAGCATCCCTTCCTCATGAAGTACAAGACGGGCGCCACGAAGGACGGAAAACTCACCGCCATAGAGGTGGACATCATCGGCGATGCGGGCGGCTACGCGGCCAACAGCAAGGGCCTGCTCCTGGGCGCGCTCGTGGTGAGCGGCGGCCCCTATGAGATTCCCAACGCAAAGGGCCGCGCGCGCGCCGTCAGGACGAACAACCCCTTCACCGAGGCGATGCGCGGCGTGGGCGCGAACCAGGTGTGCTTCGCCTACGAGGCGCAGATGGATGAGCTGGCGGACAGGCTGGGGATGGACCCGCTCGAATTCCGCGAGAAGAACTTCATCGCCAGGGGCGAGACGCTCATGCAGAACCAGCCCGTTCCCTCGCGCGTGATGCTGCCTGAACTGGCAGAGGAGACCAAGAAGCTCATCGGCCGCTCGGCGGGCCGCGTCCCCGAGAAAGACCACGGCCCCTGGCGCGTGGGTGTAGGGTACGTCGCGAACATCGGCGGATACGGGAGGCCGAGGAACGAGGGCGAAGTCTATGTGTCCATCGATCTCGACGGCAGCGTGAACGTGCGCACGGGCGCATCGGACGTTGGCGCCGGCCAGACGCAGACGAACCGCCAGATCGCCGCCGAAGCTCTCGGCATCGCTCTTGAGGACGTGACGGTCACGATGTCGGATTCCCACGTCACCCCGCTCGTGGGCGTTACGGCGGGTTCGCGCCAGACGATGATCTCGGGCGGCTCGTGCTACCGCGCATCGACGGAGCTTAGGGACAGGATACTGAAAGGCGCTGCGGAACTGCTCGAAGCGAACCCTGAGGATCTGGATATCCGCGAGGGGCGCGTTTACGTGCAGGCCGCAGAAGAGCGCGGTGTCGCCTTCGCCGAGGCTGCCGCCCAGTGCAAGAAGATGGGCGTCGACTTACACACGGTGGGCAAGACGAAAATCGGCGTCCACGAGTTTGAGGGGCACGAGCAGTACGGCGACGCGGGCGGCTGGATGGACTACGTGTTCGGCATCCACGCGGCCGAAGTCGAGGTGAACGTCGATACGGGCGAGCTCCGCGTGCTCAACTACTGGTCGGGCCACGACGTCGGCCAGTCCATCAACGTGCAGCACGTGGAAGGCCAGTTCGAGGGCGGCACCATGATGGGCGTCGGCCACGCGCTGGCCGAAGAGGTCTTGACGCAAAAGGGCGCGCTCCTGAACAACGAGTTCCACGGCTACCTCATCCCCACCTCGGTGGATACGCCCGAGTGGGACAACGTGATCATGGAGTCCGGCGAAGGCCTCGGTCCTTTCGGGGCGAAGGGCATCGGCGAGCCTCCCTGCACGGCGGGAGCGGCGGCGGTGGCCTGCGCGGCGGGCCAGGCGATAGGCGCGCGCCTCACGCGCATCCCCATCACGCCGGATCACGTGATGGAAGTGCTCGGCCGCCTGAAGACGAACGGAAGCCAAAGCTAGACGAACGTACCGGGCACGAGATTTTCGCATTGGAAACGCCCCGCACGCGCTGCGGGGCGTTTTTTCGTCTTTAGATGAAAAAGAGAACCACTTCGCCTCGATGAATATTTCGATTCTGTGGTAGGGGCAGGCCCCGCGCCTGTCCGAGGCCCCGTGCCTGCTCCTACGGTTATAAAATCCCCATAGGCCTGAATTGCAGATTGCCGTCATTCCTAGATAGTGATTTGGCTTCAGGGATGCGAGGGAGTGTAGGGGTCGCATAAATGCGACCCTGCTTTTTTGCCGTCCAGCAATGGGCCGCATGTATGCGGCCCCTACAATTGGTTTTCCAGACGAAGAGGGAGTGGTTTCGCTTGTGCCTGCTCCTCCTCCGCAGCCCCGAAAATTCCATGAGTGGAACCTTACCCCGTCGTAATTCCAGATAGTGTGAAATGAAGGAATACGCGCAGCGGCTGCCGTATGCGAATAGACGGCAATACCGTTCGTCGATTGATACAGAAAAGATAAGCGCCGCCTGGGCGTTAACAAGTTAGGAGGATTAGATCATGTCCAACAGACTGTCGAAAGAACGCCCGCTCCGTCGGGCGCAAGCCGCATCCAGACCGTTCCGGTCGTACGGCTTGGTCGTTCTCATCGCCTGCGCGGTCGTAATCGGGCTACCGCCGCAGGCGGCCATTGCCAAAGCGGGGAATGACTACCGCCTGAGCGGCCCCTACACGCAGAACAATCTCTCAGTCTATCTGATTCACCGCGAGCGCCGAAGCGTCGGCCCCGCGCCGCTCACCCTGGAAGAAGCGATGAGGCAGGGCCTCGTCAAAGTCGTCGAAACGGGCAGCGTCAGCCGGCTCATGGTCCGCAATCTGGGCGACCGCGAGGTCTTCATCCAATCGGGGGACATCGTCAAGGGCGGCAAACAGGACCGCGTCCTGCTCACCAGCATGATCATCCCCCCGAACTCGGGCGACATCCCCATCGGCGCCTTTTGCGTCGAGGCGGGACGATGGGCTAGGCGCGGCCTGGAGAATATGGGGGAGTTTTCGATGTCCGCGTACCGCATGCCCTCGCGGGCGGGGAAGATCGCGATGATAAAAAGGATGGAGCGAGAAAGCGCTCCCGATGCTGATCGAACCCGAAGGTCGAGGGAGAGATGGCCCGGACCGAGAATTTCGCAACGGTCGCGACGGCGCATGGGCTCAAACTATCAGGACGATGTATGGCGCTCTATCGGGGCGATGCAGAATAGGTTGGGCCGGGCCATGGGGGCGCGCGTCGCCGACGAGCGCTCGCGTACGAGCCTCCAGTTATCATTGGAGAACAAGCGCCTCGCCTCGGCCCTGGCGGACTATGAAAAAGACTTGGGACGCCTGCTGGATGAGCACCCCGACGCCGTGGGCTATGTCTTCGCCGTAAACGGCAAGATCAACAGCGGCGACGAGTTCGGAAGCGCCGGCCTGTTCCGGAAACTGTGGTCGCGGCAACTGAAGGCGGCGGCAACGGAGGCTGTCGCCGAAAAAGATGCGCCGAAGCGCAGGGAGCCGACGCTCGTCGATGTCGCCGCGTTCATCAACTCCACGCGCGCAGAAAAGCCCGCCTTGAGAGCGATTCCGGGCGGCAATAATCTCGAGACGCGCAAGGCGAGCAAGTCGTATTACATGGAAATCCGGCGCGGGAACAACCGCTGGGTGCACCGGACATACGTCGCCCACTAGCCCGGAGACGGCCTTATCGGGCAGGAGACGCTCCGCCCGCCTTCTTTTGCATGAACGCCCCGCACCCTTGCGGGGCGTTTTTTCTTTTCAAGACGTAAGGCCTGCTGTATTACATATTCATATCATTGTAGGATGCAGGCCTAGCCCGCCCCATTCGTAGAGACGTGCGCCATGCTCTCGACTCTGGACTGGTCGCTCATCCTCGCCTACATCGCCTTCGCGCTGGTGGTCGGCGCGCTCACCTCGCGCTCGGCGTCGAAGAGTCTGGCTTCATACTTCGTGGCCGGGCGCAGCCTGCCCTGGTGGTGGATAGGCATCTCCATGGTGGCGACCACCTTCGCCTCGGACACCCCCCTCGTCGTGGCCGGCATCGTCGCCAAGCGAGGCATCTCGGGAAACTGGTTCTGGTGGGCCTGGGTCATCGGCAACGTGGGCGTCGCGGTCTTCTTCGCCCCCCTGTGGCGGCGCGCGGGCGTGGTGACCGACGCCGAACTCATCGAGCTGCGCTACGGGAGCGGCCCCGGCGCGTTCCTGCGCGGCTTCAAGGCCGTCTATTCCTCCCTCATCGTGAACCTCATCGTCATGGGCTGGGTGTTCCGCGCCATGGCGAAGATAGCCCAGCCCTTCCTGCGGTGGGAGGAGATACTGCCCCCGAACTGGTGGACGGTTATCGAGGCGAACTGGCCCGCCGTCCTCACGATGGGAAGCGTGAACGAGAGCGTTACGGTCGCCCTGCTCGTCTTGATGATCGCGCTCTATGCGAGCGCGGGCGGCATCCGGGGCGTCATGCTCACGGATCTGTTCCAGTTCGTCATCGCGATGACGGGCAGTTGCCTGTTCGCCTGGTACGCCGTGGAGGCCGTGGGCGGGCTTTCGGGCCTGAGCGTGAAGCTGGGCGAGATTTACGGCGCGGAAGGCGCGGGCAATATCCTCTCCTTCCTGCCGCCCGAGGGCGCGGGATGGGCGGGGGCGCAGGTGATTTTGATATACCTCTTCGTGGTCTGGTGGGCGCACAACAACGCCGACGGCGGCGGCTACATCGGTCAGAGGCTGTGTTCGGCGCGCACGCCGAGGGACGCCCAGGCGGGCGCATTCCTCTTCACGGTCGGGAACTACGTCCTGAGGCCCTGGCCGTGGATTCTCATCGGCCTGGTGAGCCTGATCCTCGTGCCCAAGGGGATGGACGCCCTGCCCGGCACGATGGAGGCGAAAATTCTCGCCGACCGCGAGGCGGCCTATCCCCTCCTGATGGAGAAGCTATTGCCTGCGGGGATTCTTGGTCTCGTGTTGGTGGGCCTTCTGGGCGCGTTCATGAGCACGGTGGACACCCACCTGAACTGGGGGGTGAGTTATCTGGTGAACGACGTCTATGCGCGCTTCATCAGAAAAGGAGCGGGCGCGCGGGAGGTCGTCTTCGTGAGCCGCCTGGGCGTGCTGATCATGGCGCTCGGCGCGTTCGCCGTGGCGGGACAGATAAGCAGCCTCGAGGTGGCGTGGAAGTTCCACATCTCGCTCGGAGCCGGGCTGGGGCTTCCGGTGATACTGCGCTGGCTTTGGTGGCGGGCGAACGCCTGGACGGAAATCTCAGGGATGCTGTCCGCGGGCGCGACCGCCCTCTATCTTCACTGGGAGGGTGAGCCGCCCGCTTTTCCCGTATTGCTGGCCGCGGAGGTGGGCGTTGGATTTCTGGCGATGCTGATCGCCACTCTCATCACGAGGCCCGCAAAAGCAGAGGTTCTGAGAGATTTCTGGACGAAGGTCCATCCGCCGGGCGTATGGGGACGGGTGCGCGGGGAGGACAGGCGCGCAGCCCCCGTATTGGCCCTCGCGGGCCTTTGGCTGGCATTGAGCGTCTTCGTCTTCGCCTTGATGTTCCTGGTCGGAGCGCTGCTCGTCGGTACCTGGGGGCAGGTGGGCGGTCTCGCGCTCCTGGCGGGATTCTCCCTATGCACGGCGTGGGGGATTGACAGAAGGTATCGGTACGGAATTTTGTTCGTCTAGGTAAATCTTGTGTTTGGAAGAGAAATCGAGCCTACCGTAGGGACAGCCCCCTGTGGTTGTCCTTACTTTATGATGTTTACGAAAAGGGCAGGCACGGGGGCCTGCCCCTACGGGTTTATAGACAGCTTTTCATCCTCCATGAAAAACCTCGCCGAATTCGCGTTTGAACGAGAATGGACGCGATATGGGATAAAATGGCTGGTGATGACGACGATGATTCAAGGTCATCGGCAAGTGAGGGAAGTCGTCACGACCGCAAAGTCATCGGGACGGCTGGCCGCAATATCGTCCGTCAGGTTCCGGTGGCCCCTGACATCTTTCGGGCGGCGGAAGAGAAAGTCCCTGCTTCGGGATGGGGGGTTGAAATAATGGAAGGCAACATCTGGATAGGGTTCATCGTGGTCGTCATCGCGATTGTCGGCTCCCACACCTGGCTTCACAGGGACATCGCCGAACTACGAGAGCGCATGGCGAAACTGGAGGGGACCTTCGAGGGTTTCATGACCTCGCAGCGTAAATCTGCGTACTAGCCGGTTCTTCCGCTGCCATCTTCTTTCAAAATCTTAGAGAAACACGCTGTCTTGAGGGAAGTGTCTGTGCTTACCTGTGTAAGTGGCTTCCCCGAGTGGTGAATTCCAACTGAAGGAGGAGGAATTCTTCCGCCCGAAGCGGGAGGGACCGCCACCTGCAGGAAAATGAAAGCGCAACACGAAAGTAGGGACAGGTCGCGACCTGCCCCTACAGATTCGGGAAGAAGTTGCTGCCGGTATCACGAACAAAGATCACACTCGATCGGCAGCCGCCTCCTGTCTACTCGTCCACTTCCTCGAATTCCGCCGTGTATTCGACTTCGATGCCGCGCTGCACGCTCTGGCTCGCCGGGCAGCCTTTCTCATGCACGGCGAGGGCGCGCTCGGCGTCTTCGCGCTTTCCCTTGGGGATTCGGCACTTGTATTTGACCTTGATTTTCGTGACCAGGGCCATGCCGTCCACGTTCTCGATGATGCCTTCGACTTCAGCCACCAGGTTGTCGGGGCTGCTCTTTATCCCGCGCGCATCCAGCGCGCCTCCCATATTGCCCGTCAGTCAGCCGGCGACGGCGGCCGCGAGGTGATCCAGCGTGGCCGGACGCTCCTCCTCGGGTTCCGCCTTGTAGAAGTTCTTGATGCCCCCGTGGATGCCGTAGGGGATCGGCTCGTCGGGGAAGGCGTCGAGGTAGCCCGTCTTCATGCCCCTGCCGGGCTCCTTGACGATGCGGGCCTTGGTGACGTGAATGACTTCACCCATCTTGCGCTCCTTTTCGTGATGAGGTTTCGAAAAAATTCCTTGATTGATTCGACACCCGAGAGTAGCACCCCGCCGGGGCGAGGGGAACTCTCCGGGTCCTACATGATAACGACGATGGTGCCTGCAACGGTCAAAAGCGCGCCCAGGACGAGCCGGGGCGTGATGTTCTCCATCTCGCGCAGGAATAGCCAGCCGAGCGCCAACACGATGAGCGGCTGGGCGGAGATGATGGCCGTTACGCGTACGGCCAGCGTGTGGACGAACGCGAAGTTATAGAGCGGCACGGCGATCGCCTGGCACGCGGCTGCGGCGAAAATCCACCTCCACGCCGAAGCGGGGATGGGGCCGCGCGATTCCTCGCCCCTGCTCAGCGCCATCAGCATCGAGGCCGTGGCGGCCCCCACCCATAGTGCGATCGCGGCGGTGGCGAGCGGGTGGAGGTTCAGGGACGCTTTCTTGAAGAAGACGGCGGCCACGCCCCAGAGTAGCGAGGTGACGCCGGCGGAGATCCAGCCGAACAGTTTCCATTTCGCGTTCTGGGCTTCGGTTTCCGGCTCCTGGGATGGTTCGGCCTGAACGATGAGCGTGATGCCGACAAGAAGAATCGCGAGGCCGGTGAATATGGAAATCGTCGGCGTCTCTCCCAGCATGAACGACGCCCCGACCGCCGTGACGACGGGATAGGTAAGCGCGATGGGTATGGAGCGGTTGGGCCCGATGCGGTGAATGGCGCGGTAGTAAAACGAACGCGATATGCCGATGTGGAAAAAGCCCGCCAGGAAGGCGAACGCCAGTGTGGTCGCTGTGACGCCCCGAAAATCCTCCGCGGAGATGAAGAATATGGCGATGAGCGTCACGAGGGCCGCGTTCACGCTCGTCATGGCGGCGGTGACCTTGAGGACGGGCGCGTTCATGAGCGCGCGCTTGATGAAATAGACGAACACCGCCCAGGAAGTCGAGGCGATCGAGGCGAGCAATACGCCGTAGGCGTTCGATTCGAGGTTCATTTCAGCAGAAGCGCGCAGGCGGATGCGCCGTGCGGCTGGGCCTTCGGGATGTGGCCAACGACGTTATTTGTCGGAATTGATGCAGAGCACCGCGCGCCAATAATCAAAAATGTTCACGCGCTCCTGGCGTTCGAGTGTCAGGTTGTTCGCCTCGAGCAGGGGCTCCAGGTCCAGAGTGGTCTCCCAGCCGAATTTCTTGCAGACCCCGTTGATGAGTTCTTCGAATTTGGCCAGCAGGAATTTCTTGCTCTTGAAATGGTTGATGAAGACGACGCGCCCGCCCGGCTTGCACACGCGGCAGATTTCCGAGACGACCTTGTGCGGATCGGGGGCGGCGCTCACCACGTAGCAGGCGGTGACGCAGTCGAAGGTGTTGTCCTCATACGCCATGTTCTGCGCGTCCATCACGGCGAGTTCGACGTTTTTGAGGCTCATCTTGTGGACTTTCTCTTTCGCTTTCTCGAGCATTTTCGAAGAGATGTCGATGGCGATGATCTCCGAAGTCGACGGGTAAAGGGGCAGGGAGAGCCCGGTGCCCACGCCCACTTCGAGCAGCTTCTCGCCCGGCTGGAGGTCGAGCATGTCCACACCGACGTTTCGGCCTTCATGGAACACGTCCTTGAAGACGAGGTCGTAGAATTTGCCCCAGCGATCATATATCTTGATGACAGAGTCGGGTGATTCCACTATGCATCCCTCAATCAAGTATCCGCGCCCGCAACTGCACGGAATCCGGTGGGCGAAAGCCGCACAATGCGTCAGAACGTCCGGCAAAATTCCCGGATGAAGCGATTCCCTTTCTTCCAACTTCGGAAGATATGCCATATTGTAAGAAAAAATGGAAATTTTTTCCAGATCAATCGGCAATGATGTTAACGGGAGAACAGGATATGGTGTGGAAAACCATCGGTTTCGAGGAAGAAAACGGCTTGGCCCTGGTGCGGCTCAATCGTCCCGAAGCGCTGAACGCGCTCGACCTGCAGATGGCGCAGGACCTGTACGAGGTGTGCGAGCGATGCTGCGAACCCGATATCCGCGCGATGGTTCTGAGCGGGGCGGGACGCGCCTTCTGCGCGGGCGGGGATCTCAAGGAAATCGAGGGGCGTATCCGGGCGGGCGAGAGGATGGAGGAGTTCCTCTGGCCGGATTATCAGAAATCGCTCGCAAAACTCTACGAAGTTCGCTGTCCGACGATAGCGGCTGTCCATGGTTTCGCCGTAGGCGCAGGATGTGATATCGCTTTGGCCTGCGACATCCGTCTGGCGGGCGCAGGCGCTTCGTTCGGTCAGGTGTACTCCAGGGTCGGACTCGTCCCCGATTGCGGGGGCACGTTTTTCCTGCCCCGCGTCGTGGGAAGCGCGAAAGCCCTGGAGTTGATTTTGACGGGTGACGTCATCGACGCGGAGGCGGCGCTCTCAATCGGCCTCGTCCGCTCGGTTCATAACGACGACGCGCTCATGGAAGAGGCAATAGCTCTTGGGCGAAGGCTCGCAGAAGGCCCCTCGGTTGCGCTGCGCGCGGCGAAAAAGCTGATTCGCTCCTCAGGCGGCCTGGACGTAGCGACGGCGCTTCGCGCGGAGGCGGGCGCGCAGGCCGAGACGGTCGCCAGCCTCGATTTTCAGGAAGGAATCGCCGCTTTTCTGGAGAAAAGAAAACCCGGGTTCCAGGGTAAGTGACCGTCCCCGGCGATTCGGACCGGCGCCTCATCGTCATATAAAGGAAGCTTCTCGGGTATGGAAGCATATTTCGCGAGTTTTCCCATCTGGGCGAACTTTCTCTTTTTCGCTGCGGGCCTCTTCATTATCACGAAAGGCGCCGACTGGTTCACCGACGGCGCAGTGGGAGTCGCCGAGATCACGGGGATTCCCAAAGTGATCGTCGGCGCCACCCTGGTGAGTCTGGCGACGACGGCTCCCGAATTCAGCGTTTCCGTCATCGCTGCCTGGCTGGAACATCCAGCCACGTCCGTGGGCAATGCGGTCGGTTCCACCATCTGCAACATCGGACTTATCCTGGCGGTGGCGTTCCTGCTCGAGCCCGTGTCCCTGGCCCGGGAAGATGTTCTGCCGAAAGGGCTCTTCATGCTGATGATGGGCGTGTTGCTCCTTACCCTGGGCTGGGACGGAAAAATCGCCCGCGTGGAGGGCGTGGTCCTGTTCGTTTTTGTGCCTGTTTATCTGTGGTTCACCATGAAGCGGGCGACGTGGACGGATTTCGATATCGGGAGTGCGGTGACGGACCGGGAAAAGCAGCATGTCGGGCTGCTGTTCATCGCCGGATCGATCGCGGTCGTTTTCGGCAGCATTCTGCTCGTTCAGAACGCGGTGCATCTGGCCCGCGCCATGGGCGTCCCTGAACTCATCATTGCCCTCACGCTCGTGGCCATCGGCACCTCGCTGCCCGAATTGATCACGGCCGTTTCCGCATCCTTGAGCGGTCACGGGGATATGGCCGTCGGTAATGTGCTGGGAGCGAATGTACTGAACATCGCGTGGGTACTGGGCGGGGCGTCCCTCATCACTCCCTTGGGGATAGAGCACCAATCGTTCGTCCTGGATTTTCCATTCATGCTCTTGATGATGGTTTTGTTCGTGTTTTTTGCCGTATGGAGACGCAGACTGGGGAGCAGCGCAGGGCTGATGTTCCTTGCGGGATATGTATGCTATCTGGTGCTGATGTTCGCCTATTTTGTCTGAGGGCCTCCGGCGCGGATAAAATAATTTTCTCTCAGCGCCGTTTGCCGGTATATTAAAGGTTGATTTTCTGGATTGTTCTCGAGGTTCGCAGGGAAAGGGAATGAGATGGACATGAAGAGGATATTCACGCTGCTGGCGGCGGTTTTGTTTTTCGGTGGCCCGGACGCGGAAGGGGCGAGTCAGAAAACCAATCCCTCCATGAAAGATATGGAACAGGTCGTCATCGAGGTGAACGAGCAGAAAATCACACTGGGGGAAATTGAAGCGAGGCTCGGTCGATTCGCTCCCGCCGTACGGATCCGTATCCGCAAGAACAAGGGGCAGTTCCTCGAAGGTCTGGTTCAGGGGGAACTTCTGTACCAGGAAGCGGTTCGCCGGAAAATCGACGAATCTCCCGAGATTCAGAAAAGGATCGCGCGATTGAAGCGAAGGCTCGTCATTGAGGAGTTCGTGAGGCAGGGCGCCGGGACGACGGCCACGACAGATCGGCAGTTGCGCGATTTCTTCCTCGCCAACAAGGAACGGTTCCGCCGCAAGGAGTCGGTCACACTGGCCCACATCGTTCTCAAAACCGAGGAGGATGCGTGGGACGCCGTCGCGGAACTCAGAAAAGGGACGCCTTTTGCACAGGTGGCGAGGCGGCGCTCCATCTTTGAGGGCACGCGTGATTCGGGCGGGGTGATGGGCACGGCCGTGCGGGGCGCGCTGGAGAAAGCGCTTGAGGACGTGGCGTTCAAACTGCCCATCGGCCAGCCGAGCGAACCGATTCGCACTTCCGTCGGCTGGCAGGTGATACGAGTGCTCGAACGCGTCAATGCCGCCGACGCGAAGTTTGAGGACGTCAAGGAGGACGTAAGGCTCGTTTATTCCGAACTCAAACGAAGCGAGAACTACAAGGCGCTGCTCAGGCGCTTACGCGAAGGAGCGAAGGTAAAAGTTCACACAGATCGGTTCAAATAGTCCGTCGGACGACCGGCATCGTTTTCTATTCACATTTTTTCCACAATTTCTCCTCCGAATATCCCCGGCTCTTCCACGGCCTATCCACAAGAAATTGTGGTTTTGAGCAAAATAATTATTGACGCGGCACTATATCTTGTGGCTAAATTATTTTTCTCGAAACATGGAGGTTTAAGCGATTGCCAAGCGCGTCTCTCGTTTTCGGACCGGAGAAACGCTTGTCGGGTCGCCCCCGTTTCGGGCGGACAGGGGCGACCATCTGGGGGTGGGGGGAGTTGGTCTCCTCTCGCCCCCAGATATTATATGTCCGGGAATTTCACCCCCGAAATCTCGTGCATCGATCGTTTTCGGTTTTGGCTGGAATCCGGAATTTCACGAAGTGCCCCGGGAGGCGAGGTGCACGCGATGTCGATCAAATCGGACAAGTGGATAACGAAGATGTCGCGCGAGCACGGGATGATCGAGCCCTTCGAGGACAAACAGGTGCGCGAGGGGGCCATCTCCTACGGCGTCTCTTCTTACGGCTACGACATCCGCATTGCCGATGAGTTCATGATTTTCACGAACGTGAACTCGACCATCGTGGATCCAAAGAATTTCGACGAGCGCTCGCTCGTCAAAGTGAAGGCCGACACCTGCATCATCCCGCCGAATTCCTTCGCCCTGGCCAAGACGGTGGAATATTTTCGCATCCCCAGAAGCGTGCTCACCGTCTGCGTCGGCAAGAGCACCTATGCGCGCTGCGGCATCATCGTCAACGTTACGCCCTTCGAACCCGAGTGGGAGGGCTTCGTCACCCTCGAAGTTTCGAACACCACGCCCCTGCCCGCCAAGATATATGCGAACGAGGGCATCGCGCAGGTCCTGTTCTTCGAGAGCGACGAGGAGTGCGAGACCTCCTACGCCGACAAGAAGGGCAAGTACCAGAAACAACAGGGCCTCACCCTGGCGAAGCTGTAGGGGTCAATCGCGACAGATGATAGAGCGATTGACGAGACCGGGAAGGGAGCGATTGCTCTTTGTTATGTCATGCAGCCCCTCCTTCCTCTGTCGGAGTTGACCTAAACCTCATCAGCCTTCGCTACTGAGGGCGCGGCTTCTGCGGTTTTCCGCTCCCCGAACCCCTTGTTTTCTTTTTACTTTCGTGTTTCGCGCTTTGATGTTTCGCGCTCCTGTTGTAAGATGCTCCCATACAACCCGCCCGTGAAGCGGACTCTCCTGCTTCATCGGAATTCACGGAGGGCGTCCTCGGTGCCCCAGGAACTCTCTCATATCGATGAGCAGGGCCGCGCCCGCATGGTGGACGTCGGGGACAAGGAGGTCACCCGCCGCGAGGCCGTGGCGCGCGGCCGCCTGGAGATGGCGCCCGAAACTTTGCGCTTGATTCTCGAAGGAGACCTGCCCAAGGGGGACGTGCTGGGCACGGCGCGCATCGCAGGCGTGATGGCGGCCAAGCAGTGCGCGAACCTCATCCCGATGTGTCATCCGCTGCGAATATCGAGCGTGGAAATTGACTTCTCGGCGGATGAGCCGCTCGGCCTGTTGCGCATCGAGGTCAAAGTGCGCGCGCGGGACAGAACGGGCGTGGAGATGGAAGCCCTGACGGCCGTGAGCGTGGCCGGCCTGACAGTCTACGACATGTGCAAGGCGGTGGATAAGGGCATGGTGCTCTCGGATGTTCGGCTGGTGATGAAATCGGGCGGGAAGAGCGGAGATTTCATTCTGGACGAAGAGTAGTCATTTTATAGCGTCTTGTTCTCGGGGAGACAGCGCGCCTGACCCGCTTTGGCCCTTTTCCCGGCGCTGCGGGCAACAAGCCTGGAGCCCGGCGCTTCACTCTCGGACGTGAATTGGATTCCGCCGGAAATTATGACGAAACAAAGCTGCTATAATATTCCATGGCAAATGAATAAGATGTTTCGGGGGAAACATAAATGAAAGAGACCACAAAAAAGATTTCGATAGAGACGATACCTCAGGAGAAAAGGGCGGATTCAAACCGCCTGGGCTTGATTCTGGGCGCTCTGTTCATCATCCTCTGCGGCGTCATGGGAGGAGCGCTCGGCGAAGCTCTGGGCGTGGCGAGCCGCGTGGCCGGCATGGCCGCGGGCGCTTTGGCGGGCGTTGCGCTGCTGGCGCTCGCAAGGGAGCTCGGCAAGCTCAAGGTAGGCGTTCTGGCGGGCGGGGCCGCGGGCCTGCTCTTCGGCCTGCTGGCCGCCCTGCTGCTGTGCGCTCTCATCGGCGAGGCGTTTCCGCAGAACGTCCGTCCCCTGGCGGGCGCTTTCGTCGGCTTGCTTTTCAGCTGTATGGGTGTTTTTCTCGGTTCGGCGGCGGGAAGCCTGTATTCACCGCCTCTTCCCGCTAAGGGAAAAGACGCGGGCGCCAAGAAGCACCATCACGCCATGATTCTCGATACCAGCGTCATCATCGACGGACGCATTGCCGATATTTGCGAGGCGGGCTTCGTGGAAGGTCCGATGGTGGTGCCCCAGTTCGTACTCAAGGAGTTGCAGCAGATAGCGGACTCGTCCGACTCCCTGAAGCGAAACCGGGGGCGCCGTGGCCTCGACGTGCTCCAGCGGATTCAGCAGAACCAGGATCTCGACATCGACATCATTGAGACCGACTTCCCCCGCGTGAAGGAGGTGGACACCAAGCTCGTGCTCCTGGGAAAGGAGATATGCGGGAAGGTGATGACCAACGATTTCAACTTGAATAAGGTGGCCGAGCTTCAAGGGGTGCGGGTTCTCAACATCAACGAGTTGGCCAACGCGGTGAAGCCGGTCGTTCTTCCTGGTGAGGACATGAGCGTGTTCGTCATCAAGGAGGGTAAAGAGCATAACCAGGGCGTCGGATATCTCGACGATGGAACGATGGTGGTGGTGGACAATGCCAAGGGCCGTATCGGCGAGCAGATTCCCGTCTCCGTGACGAGTGTCCTGCAGACGACAGCCGGGCGTATGATTTTTACGAAAATACGAGATGAAGCCGAACTATCGCAAACCGGCGCTTAAGCGCGCTTTCTCCTCTTCAGCTTTGCCGGGACCCGATGAGACGGCGGCCATCGTTCCCGCCGCAGGCCGGGGCTTGCGCCTGCCCGGCGCAGTGGCCAAACAGTTTCGAAACCTCTCCGGAAAGCCCCTTTTTCATCATTGTCTGTTACGAATCGCGCGCATGGGCCTCTTGGGTCGGATCGTCGTGGCGGTTCCCCCCGGCTCGGACCCGCCCGCACTTCCTGATGGGCTGGGCGCGGAGGTTCATCTCGTCGAAGGCGGCGCGCGCCGCCAGGATTCGGTGCGAAACGGGCTCGACGCCCTGGACGACGGCGTTTCCTGGGTGGTCGTACACGACGGGGCGAGGCCCCTGGTGACGCCCGAGCTCATGGAGAGATGCCTGCTCGGCGCGGCGGAGACGGGCGCCGCCATCGCGGCCCTGCGCGTGGTGGATACGGTGAAGGTGGGCGACGCCGATGGCTTCATCGAGGCGACGCGCCCGCGCGAGGGTCTGTGGCTCGCACAGACGCCCCAGGTGGCGCGGCGGGAGTTGCTCGTCCGCGCGATGGAGTGGGCGGACGCGAATGATTTCGAGGGGACCGACGAGGCGGCCCTGCTGGAAGCCATAGGCGTGCGGGTGAAGCTCGTGGAAGGAAGCGCGCAGAACATCAAGGTGACGTCCCCTGGCGACATGGAGCGCGCGGCGCGCCTGATGGAACTTGAACAAGGTGGGCAAGCGGAGGCTTCCACATGATTCGCGTAGGCGTAGGCTACGACGTCCACCGCTTCGAGGCGGATCGCAAGCTGATACTCGGCGGCGTGGAGATTCCCTTTGAGCAAGGTCTCTCCGGACACTCCGACGCCGATGCGCTCATCCACGCGATCATCGACGCGCTTCTGGGCGCGGCGGCCCTGGGCGACATCGGCGCGCATTTCCCCGATACGGACGAGGCGTATCGCGGCGCGGACAGCCGGGAACTGCTCGCGCGCGTGGTGGTGCTTCTCGCAGAGCGCGGCATGAGACCGAACAACGTGGACTCCGTGGTCGTGGCGCAAAGACCGAAACTCGCTCCCCATATCCCCGCGATGCGTGAAGTCATCTCCTCCATTCTGGGAATCCCGCCCGATCGGGTGGGCATCAAGGCGACGACGGGCGAGGGGCTCGGCTTCGTGGGGCGCGAGGAGGGCGTCGCGGCGCACGCGGTTTGCACGATAAGCGTGGAGTCTCCTTGACGCCCATCGGCGGGGCATGACAAATTTCTGCCCGGACGCGGCCCGGAACACATTTTACCCCCTTGACCATGCGGGTTCTGGAGAGAATCATTTGGGACTGCAGCTATACAACACGTTGACGAGAAAAAAAGAACCCTTCGAGCCCCTGGAAGAAGGCCGCGTGAAGATGTACGTCTGCGGGGTGACGGTGTACGACCACTGCCATCTCGGGCACGCGCGCGCCGCCATCGTCTTCGACGTCATTCACCGCTATTTCGAATACAGGGGCTACGATGTTCTCTTCGTGTGCAACTTCACGGACGTGGACGACAAGATCATCGCCCGCGCCCGGCGTCTCAAGATTCCCATCGGCGAGCTGACCGAAAAATTTATTGATGAATACTACGCGGACATGGATGCGCTCGGCGTACAGCGGGCGGACGCCGCTCCCCGCGCGACGGAGAACATCGAGGGCATGATCGAGATGATCGAGAAGCTCATCGAGAAGGGTATCGCCTACGAGATGTCGGGCAACGTCTATTACGACATCGATAAATTCGCAGGCTACGGCAAACTCTCGGGTCGCAACACAGAGGAACTCGAGGCAGGCCACCGCATTGAGCCGGGCGAGGGCAAGCGCAACCCGCTCGATTTCGCCCTCTGGAAGGCGGCGAAGCCCGGTGAACCCGAATGGGAGAGTCCCTGGGGGGCTGGCCGGCCCGGCTGGCACATCGAGTGCTCCGTCATGTCGAGCCGGTATCTCGGGGAGCGGTTCGATATTCACGGCGGGGGGGAGGACTTGGTGTTCCCCCACCATGAAAACGAGATCGCGCAGAGCGAGGGCTGCTTCGGGCACGAGTGGGTGCGCTACTGGGTGCACAACGGCTTCGTGCAGATCAACCACGAGAAGATGAGCAAGTCGAAGGGCAACTTCTTCACCATCAAGGCGATCCTCGAGGACCACCCGGCCGAGGTGATCCGATATTTCCTGCTGGGGACGCACTACAGGCACCCCGTGGATTACTCGGATCAGGTGGTCGGCGACGCGAGGAAAGGGCTGGACAGGCTCTACAACGTGCGGCTCAGGCTCGCCCGGAGCGGAGGAGAAGACTCGGGCGGCTGGCGCGAGCGGGTGGAGGAGGCGGTCGCCGCCTTCCGCGCGCAGTTCACGGAAGCCATGGACGATGACTTCAACACCGCGCGCGCCCTGGGGTATCTGTTCGACTTTGGGCGCCGGATAAACGGCTTCATCAACGAGGCGGGCGCGCTGCCCGAATCCGCCGCCGCACTTGCGAGCGAGGTCTTTGAAGAGGTGGGCGAGGTGCTGGGCCTGTTCACCCACCCGCCGGAGGAGTGGTTCCGGAACGCAGCGAGCGTCTCGTCCGCTGAAGTGGAGGAGGGCCAAAACGGCGTCTTGCGCGATGAGGAGATAGAAGCGTTGCTCGAACGCCGCGCGGAGGCGCGGGCGAGCAGGGATTTCCCGGAGGCCGACCGGATCCGGGAAGAACTCGCGGAGGCCGGCATCGTGTTGGAAGACAGCCCCGGCGGCACCCTCTGGAAGCGAAGGGTGCCGTGAAGTCTTGCGCGGGTGAGGCCCGTTGGTGCGCGCACCGCGTCTTCACGCTTCATCGAAGAGCATAGCATTTGAAGCGCAAACCCGAATACGTCTGCGGCGCGCACAGCGTCCGGGTGGCTCTTGAGCGCGGGCCGGAGCGCGTCCGGCGGCTGTACGTTACCGCAGGGCGCCGGAACCGCAGCGTCTCCGAGGCGGTGCGGCTCGCCGAATCGCTCGGGGTTCCCGTCGAAGCCCTCGACACCAGACAACTCACGCAGAAAGCCGCCACCGCGCAGCATCAAAACCTGGTGGCGGAGGTTCATCCCACGCCGCTTCTCACGCTTGATGACTTAATCGAAGCCCAGCCCGCGTCGGCTCCGCCGATTCTGTTGCTCGACGGTCTGCAGGACCCGAGGAATTTCGGCGCCATCTTAAGAAGTGCGGCGGCTCTGGGGGCAGGCGGCGTCGTCTGGCCGAAGGATAACGCCGTGGGCCTCACGCCAGTCGCGGCGAAGGCGGCGGCAGGCGCGCTGGAGGTCGTGCCGCTCGCGCGTGTGACGAATCTGGCGCGCGCCGTCTCCGCGCTCAAAGAGGCGGGCTACTGGGCGCTGGCGGCGGACGCGCATGGGGATAAGACCCTCGGCGTCGATGAACTGCCCCGGCCTTGTTGCCTGGTGGTCGGGGCGGAGGGAAGGGGTGTGCGGCCGCTCGTGCTCAAAAACTGCGACGCGCGCGTGCGGATTCCCATCGAGGCGGGCGCCGTGTCCTCGCTGAACGCCTCGGTCGCAGCAGCGATCCTGCTGCACGGCGTGCGCGTAAACCCCTCGGAGGACGAGGACACGGCTCAGGCGTAGACCTCTCTTATGAGCACCTTGATATTTGAGAGCCGAACTATCGCCGCCCCCTCTTTGCTTTTCACTTCCCCAAAGAGGATAAAGGGGGTTGACAAGGTGGGCCGGTGGGCCTAATTTAACCCGCCTTTGTTGGCTGGCGTAGCTCAGCTGGTAGAGCAGCTGATTTGTAATCAGCAGGTCGGAGGTTCGAGTCCTCTCGCCAGCTCCACGGCGGGACACGCCTCCCGGACCCCGCTACAGAAAATCCGGCTGGAGAACGCGCGCGTTTTCCCCTTTCGGGCTTTGGTGAATATCGCGGCTTCGGGGAGCGGATGGTTCCCGCGAGGTATTTTTGATAGTTTTTATAACCGTATTTGATGAACGGCGGTTTTCAGGGGAGGTTCCCGAGTGGCCAAAGGGATCAGACTGTAAATCTGACGGCTCAGCCTTCGGAGGTTCGAATCCTCCCCTCCCCACCAGCAGATGAATTGTCGAGACGACTAGGACACGCGCTTTGGGTTCAGAGGCGGGAATAGCTCAGATGGTAGAGCATCAGCCTTCCAAGCTGAGGGTCGCGGGTTCGAGCCCCGTTTCCCGCTCCAGGATGATTCGAGGCTCTCGCCTTTTCTTGATATGAATTTCAGTCGTGTGGATTTCGGCTCCCGGGGTTGCTCTGGAGGGAATAAGCTGTATTATCCGCCCGGAACGAATGCCGGGGTTCATCGTTCGCGGAGGTTGCTTCGCCTGAAACAAATGATGTTCGCACGCCCGGGACGCAGCCGGCCCACGTAGCTCAGCCGGCAGAGCACTTCCTTGGTAAGGAAGAGGTCACCGGTTCAAGTCCGGTCGTGGGCTCCAGGGCAGGCGGAATTCATTGAAATTTTGAATTTTGTGCATTATCCTGCAAATCGCAAGAAACGCCTTGGAATCCCTCGGGTTCGCAGATTTTCCCTTTGGCGATGGACAAGGTTTCGTCCAAGCGGGTATAAAGGCGCGTTTTTCGGGAATGACAAGCAAGAGAGGAAATGGTTCCTCTCCCCAGAAAGATATTTTTAAGAATTTTCATCAGAAGGAGAAGGGAAGCCATGGCGAAGGCGAAGTTTGAGCGCACGAAGCCGCACGTGAACGTAGGGACGATAGGGCACGTGGACCATGGGAAGACGACGTTGACGGCTGCGATCACGAAACACCTCTCTGCGAAGGGGATGGCGGAGGAGATCGGCTTCGACGAGATCGACAAGGCTCCCGAGGAGCGCGAGCGGGGGATCACGATAGCGACGGCTCACGTTGAGTACGAGACGGACAACCGCCACTACGCGCATGTGGACTGTCCGGGCCATGCGGATTACGTGAAGAACATGATAACGGGCGCGGCGCAGATGGATGGCGCCATACTGGTGGTCTCGGCGGCGGACGGACCGATGCCGCAGACGCGCGAGCACATTCTGCTGGCTCGCCAGGTGGGGGTGCCCTACATCTGTGTGTACCTGAACAAGGTGGACATGGTGGACGACGAGGAGCTTTTGGAGTTGGTGGAGCTGGAGGTCCGCGAGCTTTTATCGACGTATGAGTTCCCGGGCGACGACATACCGGTGGTTCCGGGTTCGGCGCTGAGAGCCTTGGAGGGGACGGACACGTCTTCGATAGACGATTTGATGGAGGCGGTGGACGGCTACATCCCGGAGCCGGTGCGCGACGTGGACAAGCCGTTCCTGATGCCTGTGGAGGACGTGTTCTCGATATCGGGCCGTGGCACGGTTGCGACGGGCCGCGTGGAGCGCGGGATCGTGAACGTTGGGGATGAGGTGGAGATAGTGGGCATCACGGACACGCGCAAGACGGTTGCGACGGGAGTGGAGATGTTCCGGAAACTCCTGGACCAGGGTCAGGCGGGCGATAACGTGGGCGTACTGCTCCGGGGCGTGAAGAAAGACGAGATAGAGCGCGGCCAGGTGCTGGCGCAGCCTGCCTCGATCATGCCGCACCTGAAGTTCAAGGGCGAGGTATACATACTGACGAAAGAAGAGGGTGGTCGTCACACGCCGTTTTTCAACGGCTACCGTCCTCAGTTTTATTTTAGGACGACGGACGTGACAGGTCTGGTGACGCTGCCTGAGGGTCGTGAGATGGTGATGCCGGGCGACAACGTATCGTTGGACGTGGAGTTGATAACGCCGATAGCGATGGAGCGCGAGTTGCGCTTCGCGATACGCGAGGGAGGCCGCACGGTGGGGGCCGGCGTCGTCACAGAGGTCGTCGAGTAGAGCGGTTAGGCGGTCGTTTCAGAATAATCAGGGCTTTCACAGGCCAGTGGCTCAATTGGTAGAGCACCGGACTCCAAATCCGGCGGTTGGGGGTTCGAGTCCCTCCTGGCCTGCCATGAACCCGGAGGGCGAACCTGGGTTCAAAAGTCGGAAGCGGCTGCGGAGAGTGAATGGATGAATAACAAGGTGATGGGCTGGATTCATCAGGGGCGCACCTTTCTGCGCGACGTGCAGAGCGAAGCGAAGCGCGTCACATGGCTCGGTATGCGCCAGACGGCGGCGCAAACCGCCGTCGCCCTCGTATTCGTCTTCATCATTGCGATATATTTGGGACTCGTCGACTTGGCGTTGTCCCGGGCTGTCAGCTATTTCCTTAACTTCGGCTTCTAGATAACAGGAATCCAGTATGTCCATGAACTGGTATGTAGTGCATACCTATTCGGGTTTTGAAAACAAGGTGAAGCGCTCGATCGAAGAGCAGTTTCGGGGGGAGACGTTCGAGGAGAAACTCGGCGAGATCGTGGTTCCCACCGAGCAAGTGGTGAAAGTGAAGGGCGGGAAGAGGCGTACGACCTCCCGGAAATTCTTCCCCGGCTACATCCTGATCCGGATGGAGTGCGACGAAGACACCTGGTATGTCGTCAAGAACACGCCGAAGGTAACGGGTTTTCTGGGCGGAACCTCCCCGAGTCCTCTCTCCGAAGCCGAGATGGACAACATCCTCAAGCAGATGAGCGGAGAGGCCGAGAAGCCCAAACCCAAGATTGATTTCGAAAAAGGCGAGAGCATCCGGGTGATAGACGGGCCTTTCGTGAATTTCACCGGCGAGATCGACGAGGTTCACCCCGACAGAGGAAAACTCAAGGTCATGGTCAGCATTTTCGGCCGGGCGACGCCCGTGGAGCTCGAGATGCTCCAGGTGGAGAAGGTTTAGGGAAGAAAAGGTTCATCGGGTGCGTGGCGCCGCGCCATTGCGCGTCGTTCACAGCGTCCGGGAAATAGAGACAGGCGAAGCCCGGGCGTAGTGTCAGGCTTTGATTGCTCCGAGAGGAAAAAATGGCAAAAGAAGCGGTTGGCATCATCAAACTTCAAATACCGGCCGGTCAGGCGAACCCCGCCCCGCCCGTTGGCCCTGCGCTCGGCCAGCAGGGTGTGAACATTATGGAGTTCTGCAAGACCTTCAACGCGCAGACCCAGGGCAAGGAGGGCACGATCATTCCGGTCGTGATCTCGGTGTACGCGGACAAAAGCTTCACCTTCATCATGAAGAGTCCGCCCGCCTCCGCTCTCCTCAAACAGGCTGCCGCCTTAGCGAAGGGTTCTTCCGAACCCGGGCGCGAGGGCGTGGGCAGCGTGACGCGCAAACAACTCGAGGAAATCGCGGAGATCAAGAAAGAGGACTTGAACAGCGCCGACCTCGAAGGGGCCGTCCGGATCATCGAGGGTACGGCCCGCAGCATGGGAATCGAGGTCAGCGGATAGTTTTTTGAGCGTAGGTGGGAGGCGTCCGCCCCGGGCGTCGTTCGAACCACGTTGGAGGAGTCAGACAAATGCCCAAACACGGTAAGCATTACAATAAAGCCCGGGAGCGAATCGATCGGGAACAACAGATTCCGCTCTCAGAAGCCGTTGGTCTCGTGAAGGAGATATCTTCGGCGAAATTCGACGAGACCGTCGAGATCACAGCCAAGCTCGGCGTCGACCCGCGACATGCGGAGCAGATGGTGAGGGGAAGCGTCGTTCTGCCCAACGGCATCGGCAAAGAAGAGCGCGTCGTGGCGTTCGCCAAAGGCGAGAAGGTGGCCGAGGCCAAAGAGGCGGGCGCCGAATACGTGGGCGCGGATGATCTGGCCGAGAAGATTCAGGGCGGCTGGATGGAGTTCGACCGCGTGGTGGCGACGCCCGACGTCATGAGCGTCGTGGGCAAGCTCGGGCGGCTGCTCGGCCCGCGCGGTTTGATGCCCAACCCGAAATCGGGCACCGTCTCCTTCGACGTGGGCCGCATGGTCAAGGAGATCAAGGCGGGCAAGGTGGAATATCGCGTAGATAAGGCGGGCATCATTCACGCCCCGGTCGGAAAGGTGAGTTTCGAGGGAAAAGCGCTCTCCGAAAACATCTCGGCGGTGGTAGACGCGCTCGTTCGTGCGAAGCCCGCGGCGAGCAAGGGGGTGTACTTCAAGGGCCTCACAATTTCCAGCACGATGGGGCCCGGCGTGAAGGTCGACCACCAGTCTCTTCTCGCTGCGTTGAAATAAGGAGTCTCTGAAATGGCGACAGCAGTTGTGGAGAAGGGGAGGCTGGCGACGGGCAAGGCGCCCCGCGACGATAAGGTCGAGGCGATAGAGACGCTTCAGACTCGCTTTAACGAGAGCGCCTCATTGGTGCTGTTCGATTATCGCGGCCTGAGCGTCGCGCAGATGACGACGCTCAGGCAGCAAACGCGCGAGGCGGGCGTTCGGCTCTCCGTCGTCAAGAATTCACTCACCGAGCGGGCGTTAGAAGGCACGGGTTTCGAGGAGTTGCGAGGAAGGCTCGTCGGGCCGATTTCCATTGTGACGACCGATGGCGATCCCTCGACGCCCGCCAAGATACTCAAGGATTTCGTGAAGGGAGAATCCGTCGGCGAGATCAAGGGCGGGGTTCTGGACGGCAGGTTTCTCGAAACCGCCGAAGTGGAGTCGCTCGCGGATCTGCCCTCGCGCGAGGTTCTGCTCTCTATGCTGCTCTCCGCCATGCAGGCCCCTGTGGCGGGTCTGCCGAGAGTTCTGAACGGCGTCATTTCCCAGTTCATAAATGTTGTCGACGCTATTGCCAAAAAGAAAGAATAAGTGTAATATTTCTGTTTGCCCTTAGAAGGGGGGCAAACGGCGAAATTTTCCAAAATAAAATGGCCTTGATCTGGCCGATGGTTTATTGCGAATGCGAGGAAAGGGCGAATTGTGGCAACCAAAGAAGAAGTAATCGATTTCATTGAAAACATGACGGTGATGGAGTTGAGCGAATTCGTCAAGGAGCTCGAGGATAAGTTCGGCGTAACCGCAGCCGCGCCCATGATGATGGCCGGAGCGGGAATGGCGGCGGGCGGCGACGCGGGCGAAGCGGCGGAGGAGCAAACCGATTTCACCGTCACCCTCAAAGCCTTTGGTTCGGAAAAAATCAAGGTCATCAAGACCGTCCGCGAGTTGACCAACCTGGGTCTCAAGGAGGCGAAAGACTTGGTGGAAAGCGCACCCCAAGCCGTCGTGGAGGCGGTTCCCAAGGAAGACGCCGATGCTGCTGCCGATAAACTCAAAGCGGTTGGCGCGGAGGTGGAAATCACATAGGGCTCACCAGGGATGCCGATGGCCTGATCCCTGCCTTTCGCGGCTGGATCGGCGCTTTACTCGTATCGCCCCCACTTTCTTGAGGTGAGCCAACATGAGTGTAAAAAATGGCAAGAACGGCCGTCGGGTTCGTGAGGATTTCGCCTCGATACCTGCGGTTATTGATATTCCGAATTTGATCGACATCCAGCTATCTTCCTACGAACGATTCCTCCAATGGGACACGCATCCCTCCGAGCGCCGCACGGATGAGGGTCTCGAGGGCGTGTTTCGCAGCGTGTTTCCCATTTCCGATGCCGCCGAGAACGTAACGCTCGAATATCTGGGCTATGAAATAGGCGTCTGGGAGTCGAGGGGCAACGAATATCCCAACCTGGGCGGGCCCGGCGTGAAGGATGACGACGGGGTGGAGGTCTTCTGTCGGCAAAAGCACGAGGCCGATGAATGCCGCCAGAGAGGGATGACCTACGTCGCGCCCCTGCGCGTCATGCTGCGCCTCACGGTGTATGAGAATGACGAACTGACCAAGGAGCGCCGCGTCCGCGAGGTGAAGGAGCAAAAGGTGTATCTGGGGGAAATCCCCCTGATGACGGAGAACGGCACCTTCATCATCAACGGCACGGAGCGGGTCGTCGTCAGCCAGATGCACCGTTCTCCGGGCGCCTTCTTCAGCGCGGACAAGGCGAAGCCCACCGCCAAATCGGCTTTCACGGCCCGGCTCATCCCCTACCGGGGAAGCTGGCTGGACTTCGAGTTCGACAGCAAGGAGTTGCTCTTCGTCCGAATCGACCGGCGGCGCAAGCTTCCCGTCACCATCCTGCTGCGCGCGTTCGGCTTGGACAAGGACGACATTCTCAATTCCTTCTACCAGAGCGAGGAGCTCTTCTACGACGAGAAGAGAGAAACGTACTACAAGAAACTCTCCGAACTCATGGTGAACCAGAGGATTTTCGAGGACATTGTCCTTCCTGAGTCAGGCGAACTCGTTCTGCGGGCGGGGCGCAAGTTCACGCGCGCCGCTCTTCGGAAGCTTCAGTCCGCGGGTGTGGAGACTCTGGAGCTCAAGGATGAGGAAGTCGTCGGGGGCATTCTGGCCCAGCCGGTGGCCGATCCCGAAACCGGCGAGGTGCTGTTCGACACGAACCTCGAGCTCACGTCCGAGGTTCTCGCAGCCCTGCGTGATAAGAAAATCCCCAAGCTTGCCATTCTCTACGTCTCCGGTGTGGGTGCGGACAGGACCATCCGCGATACTTTGACGTCGGATAAATGCGAGGCGCAAGAAGACGCTCTCGTCGAGATATACAAGCGCCTGCGCCCGGGCGATCCGCCGACGAAAGAAACGGCGCGGCTCCTTTTCGAAAATCTTTTCTTCAATTCGAAGCGATACGACTTGTCGCGCATCGGACGCCTGAAGCTGAACACGAAACTGGGCCTGAACCTCCCGTTGGATCAGAGAACCCTGACGCTCAACGACGTCATCGCCACAGTCCGCTACATCATCGAGCTACGCCACGGCCAGGGGGCGGTGGACGACATCGATCATCTCGGCAACCGGCGCGTACGCTCCGTGGGCGAGTTGCTCGAAAGCCAGTTCCGCGTCGGTCTCGTGCGCATGGAGCGCGCCATTCGCGAGCGACTGAGCATCCAGGACATGGACAATCTGCTGGTGCGCGATCTGGTCAACTCCAAGATGATCACGGCGGCAGTGAAGGAATTTTTCGGCTCCAGCCAGTTGAGCCAGTTCATGGACCAGACGAATCCCCTCTCGGAGATCACCCACAAGCGCAGGCTCTCGGCCCTGGGGCCCGGCGGCCTGACGCGTGATCGGGCCGGTTTCGAGGTGCGCGACGTTCATGCTACGCACTACGGCCGCATTTGCCCGATCGAGACCCCCGAGGGGCCGAACATCGGGCTGATCGCCAGCCTCTCCACGTATGCGCGCGTGAATCAGTACGGTTTCATCGAAACGCCCTGCCGCAAGGTGGTGAACGGACGCGTGGGAGCATCGGTCGAATGGCTCTCGGCGATCGATGAGGACAAGTACAAGATCGCGCAGGCGAATGCACCCGTAGACGAAAAGGGCAACCTCGTCAACGAATTCGTCTCGGCGAGGACGAGCGGAGAGTTCGTCATGGTGCCCAGCGAGCAGGTGGACTACATGGACGTCTCTCCCAAGCAGTTGGTGAGCGTGGCCACCTCCCTCATTCCCTTCCTCGAGAATGACGACGCGAACCGCGCGCTCATGGGCTCGAACATGCAGCGCCAGGCAGTTCCCCTGCTGCGGCCCGAGGCGCCCTACGTCGGCACCGGCATGGAGGGAATCGCGGCAAGGGACTCGGGCGCGGTCGTCATCGCGCAGTGCGACGGCCGTGTGGCGAGCGTGGACGCGACCCGAATCGTGATTCGCGCGACCGAGCAGGCGGGAAACCTGGCCGAAGAGGGTGTCTACATTCACAATCTGGTGAAGTATCGCCGTTCGAACCAGAACACCTGCATCAACCAAAAACCCATCGTGCACGTCGGCCAGGCGGTGAAGAAGGGCGACATCATCGCGGATGGGTTCTCCACCGATCAGGGCGAGCTCGCTCTGGGCAGAAACATGCTTGTCGCCTTCATGCCCTGGAACGGTTACAACTTCGAGGACGCCATCGTCATCTCCGAAAAGGTGGTGAAAGAAGACATCTACACTTCCCTGCACATCGAAGAGTTTGAAATCGAGGCGCGTGACACGAAACAGGGCCCCGAGGAGATCACGCGCGACATCCCGAATCAGAGCGAAGAAGCACTCCGCGACCTCGATGAGAGCGGCATCGTTCGCGTGGGTGCGCGGGTCAATCCGGGGGACGTGCTCGTCGGGCGCATCACGCCCAAAGGAGAAACGCAGCTGAGCCCCGAGGAGAAGCTCTTGCGGGCCATCTTCGGCGAGAAGGCGGGCGACGTCCGCGACTCCTCGCTCAGGGTGCCGCCGGGAATCGAGGGGACGGTCGTGGAGGTGCGCGTCTTCTCCAGGCGCGGCGCGGAGAAGGACGCCCGCATGCAACAGATCGAGGATGCGGAGATCGAGAGGCTGGAGAAGGACTACGGCGATGAAATCAATATTCTGAATGACGAGGGCGACGCGAGAATACGCTCCCTGCTCATCGGGCAGCGCGCCCTCGCCGACGTGGTTCACCCCAGAACGAGTGAGAGCCTATTTGCCAAGGGAGAGGAACTCGACGAGGAGGGCCTCGCGAAGCTCAGCGGCGTCCACCTCCTGAGCCTGCCTGTCGATAAGGCGTTGCTCGAGCAGATCAAGATCCTGTCCGACCACACGAACGAGCAGGTCGAGCTGCTCGACAGCATTCTGCAGGAGAAGATAGCCAAGCTTCAGCGCGGCGACGAACTGCCCCCCGGCGTCCTCAAGATGGCGAAAGTCTACGTGGCCATGAAGCGCAAGCTCCAGGTGGGCGACAAGATGGCGGGCCGTCACGGCAACAAGGGCGTCGTATCCATCATCGTTCCCGAGGAGGACATGCCCTATCTCGATGACGGCACGCCCATCGAGATCGTGCTCAACCCCCTCGGCGTACCCTCGCGCATGAACGTCGGCCAGATTCTGGAGACGAACCTGGGGTGGGCCGCGAAGGTGCTGGGCAAACATTTCGCGACGCCGGTGTTCGACGGCGCGACGGAGCAGGACATCGTCCGCTATACGGAAGAGGCCGAGTTGCCGCCTTACGGCAAAACCCAGCTCTATGACGGAAAAAACGGCCAGCCCTTCGAGCAGAAGGTTACGGTGGGGATGATCTATATGCTCAAACTCCACCACCTCGTGGACGACAAGATTCACGCGCGCTCGACGGGTCCTTATTCTCTGGTGACGCAGCAGCCCCTCGGCGGCAAGGCGCAGTTCGGCGGACAGCGCCTCGGTGAGATGGAGGTTTGGGCGCTCGAGGCCTACGGCGCCGCCAAGACGCTGCAGGAGATATTGACGGTGAAAAGCGACGACGTTTCCGGCCGCACGCGGATTTACGAGTCCATCGTGAAAGGAGAGAACTCGCTGGAGGCGAGTCTGCCCGAGTCCTTCAACGTGTTGATGAAGGAGCTTCAGAGTCTCGCCCTTGATGTCGAATTGATAGAGAGCGGCGAGGCGCCGAGCTAGACCTGAATTATTGAGCCTATTTGTTCGGCGGTTCCATCGGCCGTCGCCCAAGGGATGACGCACATACTCCCAAGGAGGGTTGAATTGGACAGCAACTTGAATCTATTCGAAAAGCCGAAGGATCCAGTTTCTTTTGACGCGATACGCATTCGCATCGCCTCTCCGCACACGATTCGCGCCTGGTCTTCGGGCGAGGTGAAAAAGCCCGAGACCATCAACTACCGCACGTTCCGCCCGGAGCGGGACGGGCTGTTCTGCGCAGTGATATTCGGCCCCGTTAAGGATTACGAGTGCCTTTGCGGCAAGTACAAGCGGATGAAGTACAGGGGCGTAGTCTGCGAGAAATGCGGCGTCGAGGTCATCTCCTCGAAAGTGCGTCGCGAGCGCCTGGGCCATATCGAACTGGCCACGCCGGTCTCTCATGTGTGGTTCTTCAAGGGACTTCCCAGTCGAATCGGCAACATGCTCGACATGACGCTGCGCGAGCTGGAGCGCATTCTCTATTTCGAGAACTACGTCGTCGTCGACCCGGGCGAGACGGAACTCAAGAAATTCGAACTCCTCACGGAGGAGCAGTATCGAAAGGTATATGAGGAATATGACGAGGACGAGTACAAAATCGGCATTGGCGCCGAAGCGATACGAGAACTGCTCACTCAGTTGGATCTCGAGACACTCTCTGCGGAACTCAAGGAGGAGATTCGCGACACTTCGAACCTGCAAAAGCGCCGCAAGCTCATCAAGCGCCTCAAGGTGGTGGATTCTTTCAAGAATTCGGGCAACCGCGCCGAGTGGATGATTCTCGAGGTCATACCGGTGCTGCCGCCTGAACTCAGGCCCCTGGTGCCGCTCGACGGCGGCCGCTTCGCCACGAGCGATTTGAACGATCTCTACCGCCGTGTGATCAACCGCAACAACCGCCTGCTCAGGCTGCAGGAATTGCGGGCGCCGGACATCATCATCCGAAACGAGAAGCGCATGCTCCAGGAGGCGGTGGACGCGCTGTTCGACAATGGTCGCAGGGGCCGGCTGCTCCGTGGCCCCAACAAGCGCCCCCTCAAGAGCCTCTCCGACATGCTCAAGGGGAAACAGGGCCGCTTCCGCCAGAATCTTCTGGGCAAGCGGGTGGATTACTCGGGCCGCTCGGTCATCGTCATCGGCCCCGAGCTCAAGTTCAACGAATGTGGCCTACCCAAGAAGATGGCGCTGGAGCTATTCAAGCCATTCATATTCAATAGGTTGGAAGAGAAAGGTCTGGTCGCCACGATCAAGGCGGCCAAGAAAATGGTCGAGGAGGAACGTCCCGAGGTATGGGACGTGCTCGAAGAGGTGGTTCGCAACCATCCGGTGATACTCAATCGCGCACCCACACTGCATCGCCTCGGCATGCAGGCTTTCATGCCGGTTTTGGTGGAAGGCAAGGCCATCCGGGTGCATCCTCTTGTGTGTGCGGCGTTCAACGCGGATTTCGACGGGGATCAGATGGCGGTGCACGTGCCCCTTTCAGTGGAGGCCGTCGAGGAGACGCGCGTGCTGATGCTTTCGGCGAACAACATTCTCTCGCCGGCCAACGGCATGCCTCTGGCAGTACCCAGTCAGGACATTATTCTGGGCTGCTACTACCTGACGAAGCCGCGCGGCGGCTCCTTGGGCGAGGGCCACGTGTTCGGCGACGTGGGCGAGGCGAGAATCGCATTCGACCAAGACGAGGTGGGCCTGCAGACGCGCATTCGGATTCGCCTGGGAGACGAATTGGTGGAAACCACCGTCGGACGGGTTCTCCTGTTCGAGATTTTGCCCGATGGCGTTCCTTTCGAGGCGGCGAACTGCGTCATGGACAAGCGTGCGCTCACGCACCTCGTCGCCACATGTTATGAAAAGGCGGGACGTTCGAAGACGGTGAAATTCCTTGACGCGCTCAAGAACCTCGGTTTCACCCACGCTACGCAGGCGGGCATTTCGATCTCCATCGATGACATGAAGGTGCCGGTCAGCAAGGGCGAACTCACCGAACAGGCCCGGGGCGAGGTGCTCGAAGTCGAAAAAGAGTACCGCGACGGCTTGATTACGGATGGAGAGCGCTACAACAAGATCATCGACATCTGGTCGCACGTCACCGAGGAGGTCTCGGGCGAGATGTTCAAGGTGCTCGAGCAAGAAGATGAATCTGCAATGAGCGGACCCGGCGGAGAGGACGGCCAGCCGTTCGACTTCAACCCCATCTACATCATGGCCGATTCGGGCGCGCGCGGCAGTACGGCCCAGTTGCGTCAGCTCGGCGGAATGCGGGGTCTGATGGCCAAGCCCTCGGGCGAGATCATCGAAACGCCGATCACGGCGAACTTCCGTGAGGGCCTTTCGGTGCTCCAATACTTCATATCCACGCATGGTGCGCGCAAGGGATTGGCGGACACCGCACTCAAAACGGCGAACAGCGGATATCTGACTCGCAGGCTGGTCGACGTGGCCCAGGACATCATCATCAATGAGGAAGACTGCGGGACCATTAACGGGATCGAAATGAGCGCCCTCGTCGAAGGTGGCGAAATCATCCAGACGCTGGGTGAGCGTATCATCGGCAGAATCGCATTGAACGATATCCGGGACCCCTTCAACAACGAGGTTCTCTGCGCGGCGGGGGAGGAAATCAACGAGGAGAAGGTTCGCCTCATCGAAAACGCCGGGGTGGAGAGGGTAACCATACGTTCGGTTCTCACATGTGAGTCCCACTCGGGCGTTTGTTCGAAATGCTACGGCCGGAGCCTGGCCACGGGCCAGCTCGTAGAGGTGGGAGAGGCGGTCGGCGTCATCGCCGCCCAGTCCATCGGCGAGCCGGGCACGCAGCTCACCATGCGAACGTTCCACATCGGGGGCACGGCCACGCGCGCGGGCGAGCAGAGCACAGTGGAGGCCAAGCGCGAAGGTTTCGTGAAGTACATCAACCTGCGGATCATCACCAGCAAGAAGGGTGATCTGATTAACATGAACCGCAACGGGCAAATCGCCATTTGCGACGAGACGGGCCGCGAGCGCGAGCGCTACCCCGTGGTCTACGGAGCCTACGTACGCGCGCGGGAGAATTCCAGGGTGAGTGAGGGAGAGATTCTCCTGGAGTGGGATCCCTACACGTTTTCGATTATGGCGGAAAAAGAGGGGGCCATCGCGCTGCTCGACGTCATCGAGGGTCTCACCATGCAGGAGGAGATCGATGAGATTACCGGTCTATCTCGCCGGGTGATCCTCGATCACGCCGATGAGAAACTCCAGCCTCGGGCTGCTTTGCTCGATGCGGCGGGCGAGCAAGTCTCCGTATATCCCCTGCCTGCCGGCGCGCACATCAGCGTCCAGGAGGGCGAGGCGATCTCCGCCGGCGACATCATATTCAAGATTACGCGCGAAACGTCCAAGACCAAGGACATCACGGGAGGTCTGCCGCGTGTAGCCGAGTTGTTCGAAGCGCGCAAGCCCAAGGAAAACGCCGTGATCTCCGAGATCAACGGACACGTGAAGTTCGCCGGTACGCTACGGGGCATGCGCCGCCTCCTGGTCGTTTCCGAGGAAGGCGATGAGCGCGAATACCTCATCCCCCGGGGCAAGCACGTGAACGTGCAGGAGGGCGATTTCGTCAGGGCGGGCGAGCCGCTCATGGACGGCGCCGTGAACCCGCATGACATCCTGGCGGTGCTCGGGGAGAATGAATTGCAGAACTACCTCGTCAACGAGGTGCAGGAGGTGTACCGCCTCCAGGGCGTGAACATCAACGACAAACATATCGAGATTATCGTGCGGCAGATGCTCAGGAGGCTCGAAGTCGTCGATCCGGGAGAGACCGACCTCGTCATCGGCGAGCAGGTGACGCGCGATCTGTTCCAGCGGCGCAACCAGGAGGCGGAGGAAGAGGGGAAAACCCCGGCTACGGGCCGGCCCATCCTGCTCGGCATCACCCGCGCCTCCCTGTCAACGGACAGCTTCATCTCGGCGGCATCTTTCCAGGAGACCACCCGCGTTCTGACACAGGCCGCGGTTTCCGGCAAAGTGGATTTCCTGCGAGGGCTTAAGGAAAACGTCATTATGGGCAGGCTTATTCCGGCGGGCACCGGCGCGCGCCGATACCAGCAGGTGGAGCTTCTCTCCCCCGAGGTCGAGCTGGCGCCTGTCGGCGATGACATTCCCGCAATTGTGGACGAAGAAGAGGAAACGGCCCCTGCGACGGAAGAGGGGGTGCCCTCGGAATAACCCTTTGAAATACGTATTTTTTTCCTCGTCTAAGGTTGACAAGAGCGCGTGTCGGGCTATAATCGCCGCTTCGTTGTCTGGCGCGTGTGGTTCTTGAAGCCTCGGGGCCTCATAAGCATTTGAATTAATTATGGATATTTGGCTGTCCCATCTCGGGACCCAGCCGAAGTCGAAATAAATGGCCCCGAGATGAGGGCAAAGAACGCTTTGGTCTCGAAAGAGCAGGATTTATCGGGGCGGTTTTCTTAAGATTCGGAGTGAATGGTGCCGACCATCAGCCAGTTGATACGTAAGGGACGCAAGCGGATTCAGACCAAAACCGACAGTCCGGCGCTGCGCAATTGTCCCCAGAAACGCGGTGTTTGCGTTCGTGTGTATACGACGACGCCCAAGAAGCCGAACTCGGCACTCCGGAAGGTCGCTCGTGTGCGCCTCACCAATGGCATGGAGGTGACCACCTACATTCCCGGAGAGGGACACAACCTTCAGGAACACTCCATCGTCTTGATTCGCGGCGGACGCGTGAAAGACTTGCCCGGTATTCGCTATCACGTCGTCCGCGGAACGCTCGACAGCGTGGGCGTGGAGGCGCGTCGTAACGGGCGCTCTAAATACGGAGCAAAAAGGCCGAAGTAAACGGCGTTCTCGTTCAAGGTTCAGCAGGGAGATTTATTTTTCATGGCGAGAAGAAAAAGAGCCACGAAAAGAACCGTTTTGCCGGATCCGAAGTTCAACGACCGGATGGTGACCAAGTTCATCAACTCCTTGATGCTCAAGGGGAAGAAAAGTCTGGCCGAGCGTGTCTTCTACGGGGCGATGGACGTGGTGGAGGAGAAGATGAAGGAAGACCCCATCAAGGTGTTCAAGCGCGCCATGGACAACGTGAAGCCCGCTCTCGAGGTTCGCTCCAGGCGCGTGGGCGGCGCCACCTATCAGGTGCCCGTAGAGGTACGGCCCGACAGGCGCACGGCGCTCAGCATCCGCTGGATCATCCAGAACGCCCGGAGCCGGGACAGGAAGATTGCAAACGGCCTCGCCGCCGAGATCATGGACGCCGCGAACGATACGGGCGGCGCCGTACGCTTGAGAGAGAACACGCACCGTATGGCGGAGGCGAACAAAGCCTTCGCCCACTATCGTTGGTAGGCTGAGGGAAGGAAAGACCGTGCCCAGCGAAGCGCTCAGGAAAACGAGAAACATCGGCATCATGGCGCATATTGATGCCGGCAAGACGACGACGACCGAGCGCGTCCTCTTCTACACGGGCAGGACCCACAAGATGGGTGAGGTCCATGACGGCGCGGCCACCATGGACTGGATGGCCCAAGAACAAGAGCGCGGCATCACCATCACGTCCGCGGCTACGCGCTGCGCCTGGAACGATCACTTTATCAACATCATTGACACGCCCGGCCATGTGGATTTCACGGCCGAAGTGGAGAGAAGCCTGCGGGTTCTCGATGGCGCTGTGGCGGTGTTTTGCGCCGTGGGCGGCGTTGAGCCTCAAAGCGAGACAGTCTGGCGTCAGGCGGAGAAATACGGTGTTCCCCGCCTCGTGTTCGTCAACAAGATGGACAGGACGGGCGCGGATTTTCAAAGAGTGGTGAATGAAATTAGAGAACGTCTCGCCGCAAACCCGCTCATGCTGCAACTGCCGATTGGGGCGGAGGAGAACTTCGCCGGCATGGTGGATCTGGTGACAATGAAAGCGCGGGTGTTCGACGAGCCGATGGGCGCATCCTACAAAGAGGCGGAAGTGCCCGAGGATATGCAGGAAGAAGCGAATGAATTGAGAGAAATGCTCTTCGACACGCTCTCGATGTTCGATGACTCGTTGATGGAGAAGTACCTGGAAGGCGAGGAGATTTCTCCCGAGGAGATTCGGGCCGCGATTCGACAGGGAACGATCAGCGGCGAATTTGTTCCCGTCGTATGCGGCTCCGCGTTTAGGAACAAGGGCGTTCAACTCCTGCTCGACGCCATCGTCGACTATCTCCCCTCTCCTCTCGAAATACCTCCCGTTCAAGCCGTTTTGTCAGATGAAGATTTAGAGTTGGGCAGAAAGCCCGAAGAGAGAGCACCCACGGACGATGACCCTCTCTGCGCGCTGACTTTCAAAGTAATGACGGACCCATATGTAGGCCAGTTGGTATTTATCCGCATATATTCCGGCGTGCTGAAATCGGGTTCTTCCGTATTGAATACGATTACCGGCAAGCAGGAGCGCGTAGGGCGTCTCATGCGAATGCACGCGAACAAGCGCGAGGAGATACAGGAGGCCCATGCAGGCGACATCGTCGCCGCCCTGGGCATCAAGCAGGCCAAAACGGGCCATACCCTCTGCACTCCTGCTCACCCCATCCTTCTTGAAAGCATCAACTTCCCCGAACCCGTCATCTCCATCGCCATCGAGCCGAAGACGAAATCCGACCATGACAAGCTCGGCAACGCTCTGGCGAGGCTCTCGAATGAAGACCCGACCTTTCGGGTGCGCACGGACGAGGAAACGGCGCAGACCATCCTCTCCGGGATGGGTGAGTTGCACCTGGAGATTCTGGTGGACAGGCTATTCCGCGAATTCGCGCTGGAAGCCAGCGTGGGCAAGCCCCAGGTCGCCTATCGGGAAACGATTCGGACCGAGGCCACTGCGCGAGGGCGTTTCGTGCGCCAATCCGGTGGACGCGGGCAGTTCGGGGATGTGGAGATCACCATCAGGCCGCTCGCTCCCGGCGACGGTTTTCAGTTCGTCAACAAGATTGTGGGCGGCGTGATTCCGAAAGAATACATTCCGGCAGTCGAGAACGGCGTCAGGGAATCCATGGAAAACGGCGTTATCGCCGGGTATCCGTTGCTCGACATCGAGGTCACGGTTTTCGACGGTTCGTTCCACCAGGTCGACAGTTCTGAAGTGGCCTTCAAAATCGCAGGCTCCATGGCCTTCAAGGAGGCCGCAAAGAAGGCGAAGCCGGTTCTGCTCGAGCCGATCATGGATATGGAAGTGGTGTGTCCCTCGGATTTTCTGGGCGACGTCATGGGAGACCTCACTTCCCGGCGCGGCCGGATTCGCGAGATGGATGACAGAGCGGGCGCCAAGGTAGTGAACGCCTCCGTCCCGTTATCGGAAATGTTCGGTTATGCGACCGACGTTCGGTCGATGACTCAGGGCAGGGCGACCTATACGATGCAGTTCGGTCGCTATGAAGAGATGCCGCGCCAGCTCGCTGAGGAACTGATGGCGAAAAACGTCGGCACGGCGGTCGAAACGGTATAGATTGGTATTTCTGGAGAGGGCGGCCGTGAGCCGCCTTCTTTGAATTTTCATCAGAAGGAGAAGGGAAGCCATGGCGAAGGCGAAGTTTGAGCGCACGAAGCCGCACGTGAACGTAGGGACGATAGGGCACGTGGACCATGGGAAGACGACGTTGACGGCTGCGATCACGAAACACCTCTCTGCGAAGGGGATGGCGGAGGAGATCGGCTTCGACGAGATCGACAAGGCTCCCGAGGAGCGCGAGCGGGGGATCACGATAGCGACGGCTCACGTTGAGTACGAGACGGACAACCGCCACTACGCGCATGTGGACTGTCCGGGCCATGCGGATTACGTGAAGAACATGATAACGGGCGCGGCGCAGATGGATGGCGCCATACTGGTGGTCTCGGCGGCGGACGGACCGATGCCGCAGACGCGCGAGCACATTCTGCTGGCTCGCCAGGTGGGGGTGCCCTACATCTGTGTGTACCTGAACAAGGTGGACATGGTGGACGACGAGGAGCTTTTGGAGTTGGTGGAGCTGGAGGTCCGCGAGCTTTTATCGACGTATGAGTTCCCGGGCGACGACATACCGGTGGTTCCGGGTTCGGCGCTGAGAGCCTTGGAGGGGACGGACACGTCTTCGATAGACGATTTGATGGAGGCGGTGGACGGCTACATCCCGGAGCCGGTGCGCGACGTGGACAAGCCGTTCCTGATGCCTGTGGAGGACGTGTTCTCGATATCGGGCCGTGGCACGGTTGCGACGGGCCGCGTGGAGCGCGGGATCGTGAACGTTGGGGATGAGGTGGAGATAGTGGGCATCACGGACACGCGCAAGACGGTTGCGACGGGAGTGGAGATGTTCCGGAAACTCCTGGACCAGGGTCAGGCGGGCGATAACGTGGGCGTACTGCTCCGGGGCGTGAAGAAAGACGAGATAGAGCGCGGCCAGGTGCTGGCGCAGCCTGCCTCGATCATGCCGCACCTGAAGTTCAAGGGCGAGGTATACATACTGACGAAAGAAGAGGGTGGTCGTCACACGCCGTTTTTCAACGGCTACCGTCCTCAGTTTTATTTTAGGACGACGGACGTGACAGGTCTGGTGACGCTGCCTGAGGGTCGTGAGATGGTGATGCCGGGCGACAACGTATCGTTGGACGTGGAGTTGATAACGCCGATAGCGATGGAGCGCGAGTTGCGCTTCGCGATACGCGAGGGAGGCCGCACGGTGGGGGCCGGCGTCGTCACAGAGGTCGTCGAGTAGAGCGACGGAAGGATAACGCGAGAAGATGAGCCAGAAGATTCGGATTCGACTGAAGGCATACGATCATCGCTTACTGGATCAATCCGTGGGCGAGATTGTCGATACGGTGAAGCGTACGGGCGCTTCGCTGGTGGGGCCGGTGCCGCTGCCCACTTCCATCAACAAGTACACGGTGCTGCGTGGCCCGCATATTGACAAGAAATCGAGAGAGCAGTTCGAGATCCGGACGCACAAGCGGCTCGTGGACATTATGGAGCCCACGCAGCAGACGGTGGATGCGCTCATGAAGCTGGAGCTTGCCGCCGGCGTGGACGTCGAGATCAAGCTGAACTAGACAGGATGATGTGATGCAATTTTTACTTGGCCGAAAAATCGGGATGACTCAGGTGTTTTCGCCGGATGGCGGAGCGATTTCGGTGACGGTGGTCGAAGCGGGCCCTTGCACTGTCTTGCAGCGCAAGACCGAGGAAAACGACGGCTATGCGGCCGTTCAACTCGGGTACATGCCCCGAAAGGAAAAGGGCCTCACAAAAGCAGCCCTTGGCCATTTCCAGAAAGCGGGTACGCAGCCGTTTCGCTATCTGAAGGAAGTACCGCTGGAAGATGAAGACGCCGAGCTCGAAGCCGGCGGCCTCATCGACGTGACGATATTCGATCGTGGCGATCGCATCGACGTGACGGGCACGAGCAAGGGCCGCGGCTTCGCCGGCGTGATGAAGCGTCACGGATTCGGGGGCGGGCCTGCCTCTCACGGCGGTATGTTCGATCGCCTGCCGGGTGCGATGGGAGCATCGGCGTATCCCTCGAAGATCATCAAGGGCAAAAAGATGCCGGGCCAGATGGGGAACGAGAAGGTCACCACGCAGGGGCTTTTGGTGGTGGACGTCATCCCCGAGGAGAATCTGCTTCTGCTCAGAGGCGCCGTGCCCGGAGCGAACAATGGATTCGTGCTCTTGCGCAAGAGCGTCAAGGGCAACAAGGGCGGACTGGAAAAACCGAAAGAGCAGGCCAGGAGCCTGAACCCCCTGAAGGCTTCGAAGCGGGCCGCACGAGGGAATTGAGGAACGAGATGCCCCGGATTGATGTGTATGACCTCGAAGGACAGGTAGTGGAGCAGATGGATCTGCCCGAGTCCGTTTTTGACGGTGAGGTGAAAATGCACCTGATCCACCAGATGGTGAAGGCGCAGCTCGCAGGAAAACGTGCGGGCACCCACTCGACGCTGACGCGCAAGGAAGTGCACGGCACGGGCGCGAAGCCCTTCAAGCAAAAGGGCGGGGGACGCGCGCGCGCGGGCGACGTCAAATCCCCCATATGGCGCCACGGCGGGGTCACCTTCGGCCCCAAACCGCGCGATTACAGCCAGAAGATGAACAAGAAGATGAAAAGCGGCGCGCTCAGGAGCGCCCTGAATTTGAAATGGAAAGAAGGAAAACTGCTCGTCGTGCGCGACCTCAATCTGCCTGAGCCTAAGACACGCCTGATGGCGGAAGTTATGGTGAACCTGAACCTGGGGCGCAAGGCGTTAATCGTAGATGAAGGGAGCGAGCGGAATTTCGAGTTGGCGACGAGAAATATCAAGGGCGCGAAACCGATGAATCCCGAAGGCTTGAACGTATACGACATCTTGGGTCACGAGCACCTCGTTTGCACCAAGGGCGCGCTTGATGGCATTTCGGAAAGATTGGCGGGCTAGGTCATGGAGAGTACATACATCATCCGCAGGCCCTGCGTGACGGAAAAAAGCATCGCGAGCTCCGAGGAGGCGAACAAGGTCGTCTTCGAGGTAGCCGTCGGAGCGAACAAGATAGAGATAAAAAAGGCGGTGCAGGAGTTGTTCGGTGTCACGGTGCTGAACGTGAACACGATGCGGGTGCCCGGAAAGAAGGTTCGCATGGGCCGCCATCAGGGCGCCAAACCAGCGTGGAAAAAAGCGATTGTGACGCTTCGCGAAGGCGATACGATCGAGTTTTTTGAATCTACTTAGCTATTGAGACGAGTGCTATGCCGGTAAAAAAATACAAGCCGACTTCCCCGGGGCGGAGATTCCAGGACGTGCTCCTGCGGGATGAGATTACGACGGACCGGCCCGAGAAGTCCCTGACCAAGGGGCTGTCGAAATCCGGCGGGCGGAACAACCGGGGCCGCATCACCACCTACCAGAGGGGCGGAGGCCACAAGCGCCGCTACCGGGTGGTGGATTTCCGGCGCGAGAAAACCGGCGTGCCCGGCAAGGTGCGCTCCATAGAATATGACCCGAACCGCTCTGCGCGGTTGGCGCTCATCGTCTATCTGGACGGAGAGAAGCGCTACATTATCGCGCCCGACGGCCTGGAAGTGGGCGCGACCGTCAGTTCCGGACCGGATGCTGAGATCCGCATCGGGAACGCGCTGCCCGTGGAGCGGATTCCGCTGGGCACCACGTGCCACAACATCGAGATGAAACCCGGGCGCGGCGGACAAATCGCCCGCAGCGCGGGTGTGAGCGCCCAGCTCATGGCGAAAGAGGGAAATTACGCGCAGTTCCGGCTCTCCTCCGGAGAGGTGCGCATGATTCATCTGTCGTGCTACGCCACGATAGGCGAAGTGGGAAATTCCGACCACAGCAACGTAAGTCTCGGCAAGGCGGGGCGCAAGCGCTGGCTGGGTCGTCGTCCCAACGTCCGCGGCGTTGCCATGAACCCGGTGGATCACCCCTTGGGCGGCGGCGAGGGCAAAAGTTCTGGGGGCAGGCACCCGGTGACCCCGTGGGGCAAGCCGACCAAAGGATACAAGACGCGCAAGAAGGACAAGCCTTCTTCTAAATTCATCGTGCGGCGAAGAAAATCCAGGTAGCCGGATTTCAGGGAGATTGGATAGCAATGCCACGTTCTCTTCATAAGGGCCCATTCATAGATGCCCACCTTCGCAAGAAGGTGGAGGCGATGGACGAGAGCGGCGAGAAACGGATGATCAGGACCTGGTCCAGGAGATCCACCATCATCCCGGATTTCGTTGGCCATACGTTCGCCGTGCACAACGGCAAAAAATTCATACCCGTGTACGTGACGGAAAACATGGTGGGTTTCAAGCTCGGAGATTTTTCCCCCACCCGCACGTTCCGCTCGCACTCGGGAATGACGAAGCGGCAGGTTACGCTGAAGTAGGTATTGGTGGATTAGGCGAAACAGGCAAGGGAATGAAATGTCCAAGGCGATTTTAAAATATTACCGCGCCAAGCCGCGGAAGACGCGCCAGGTAGCGGATATGATTCGCGGCAGGCGGGTGGCGGACGCCCTGAATCTTTTGCGCCTGTCCACGCGTTCATCGGCCAAGGTGGTGGAGAAGGTTTTACTCTCTGCGCTCGCGAACGCCACCGACAAGGGGGAGCACGACGATCCCGAAGGTCTCATCGTGAAGAGCGTTCGGGTTGACGAGGGGCCGATGCTCAAGCGGTTCCGGGCGCGCGCACGCGGGCGCATCGGCCGCGTCAAACACAGAAGTTGCCACATTCGCGTGGATATCGGCGAAGCGAATTAGGGGGATACAAATGGGTCAAAAAGTTCACCCCATCGGTTTTCGGGTCGGAATTACCAGGGGCTGGAATTCGCACTGGTTCGCCAAACACAATTTCGGCGACCTGCTTCTGGACGATCAGCGCATCCGCAAGTACGTGAAGGAGCGCCTCTCGCACGCAGGCGTGAGCAACGTGGAGATAGAGCGAGCGAGCGAGCGAGCGCGCATCAACATCTGGACGGCTCGGCCGGGCATCATCATCGGAAAGCGTGGTGCCGAGGTGGACAGGCTCAAGGCGGATCTGCAGGAACTCACCGGCAACCAGGTGAACGTGAACATCAAGGAAGTGCGAAAAGCCGAGATGGACGCCCAACTCGTGGCGGAGAACATCGCCATGCAGCTCGAGCGTCGGATCGCTTTCCGCCGCGCGATGAAAAAAGCGGTGACATCTGCTCTTCGCTTCGGCGCCAAAGGTGTAAAAATTCAGTGCTCCGGCAGACTCGGGGGTGCGGAGATTGCGCGGACCGAATGGTACCGGGAGGGCCGGGTGCCGCTCCAGACCCTTCGCGCGGACATCGATTACGGATTTGCCGAAGGCAAGACGACATACGGGATTATCGGCGTGAAGGTCTGGATATTCAGAGGCGAGATGATCCGGCAAGCGAGAAGAACGCCTTCCCAGACCCTGGGTTCGTAACAGGCGCTTAGGAGCGAGACATGCTGCAACCAAAAAGAACGAAGTTCAGGAAGACGCAGAAGGGTCGTCTGGACGGAAAGGCCCAGCGCGGCTCGACGCTCTCGTTCGGCTCATACGGGCTTCAGACTTTGGAGACGGCGCACATTACGGCGCGCCAGATCGAGGCGGCCCGTATCGCGATGACGCGCCACGTAAAGCGCGGCGGAAGGATATGGATACGCCTCTTCCCCGACAAGCCGATGTGCAAAAAACCGGCCGAGGTTCGCATGGGCAAGGGAAAGGGTTCGCCCGAGTACTGGGTGGCGCCCGTGCGCGCAGGCAAGATTCTCTACGAGATGGACGGAGTCGCCGATGACATCGCACGCGAGGCGCTTCGTTTGGCCGCTCAGAAGCTGCCGTGCAAAACCAGGATTGTGAACTCTTCCTGAGGGGGATGATGGCGTGAAGTACAGCGAAGTCCTCGAACTGAGCGATGATGAACTCGGGTTCAAGGAAAAGGAGTTGCGTCAGGAGTTGTTCAACCTGCGCTTTCGCAAGGCGACGGGCCAACTGGACAACACGGCGCGCATCGGATTGTTAAAGCGGGATATGGCCCGGGTGTTGACTTCTAAGCGTGAGCGCAATAGCGCGCAGTCCGCAGGCGCAGAGGGAGAAGTGTCGTAGATGAGTGAGGTTCGAGGCAGGCGTAAGGTCCGGGAAGGAAGGGTTACGAGCGACGTGATGGACAAGACCGTCACCGTCGAGGTGGTGCGTATGTTCAAGCATACGACCTTCAAGCGTGTCGTGCGCAGGCGCAAGAAATATCTGGTTCACGATGAGGAGAACTCCCTCCATACGGGAGACAGGGTGCGTATTATCGAAACGAGGCCGCTCAGCCGGAGGAAACGCTGGCGTCTTCTGGATGTAATTGAGCGCAGCAAGTAGGGAACGGGGAAAATGATTCAGGTCGAAACTATGTGTAGCGTGGCGGACAATTCGGGGGCGAAGCGCGCCCAGTGCATCAAGGTGTTGGGTGGCTCGCGCCGCCGGTATGCAAGAATCGGCGACATTATTGTCGTGGCGATCAAGGAAGCCGTGCCGAATAGTCCCGTGAAAAAAGGAGAAGTCAGGCGCGCCGTCGTCGTTCGGACCGTCAAGGAAACCGGACGCGAGGACGGCACCTACATACGCTTCGACGACAATGCCGTCGTCATCATCAACGACGCGCGCGAACCGATGGGGACGCGCATTTTCGGGCCTGTGGCTCGCGAGTTGAGGCGTAAACGGTTCATGCGCATCGTTTCGCTCGCGCCTGAGGTTTTGTGAGGAACGAGATGGGTTCGAATACCAGGAAAACGCATGTGAAAAAGGGCGACATCGTACAGGTGATCGCCGGCCGCGAGAAGGGAAAGACAGGCAAAGTGCTTCAGGTGCTTAAACATGAAAACCGCGTGATCGTCGAGAAGGTGAATATCGTGAAGCGTCACACGAAGCCCAGACAGGGTCAGCAGCAAGGGGGCATCCTGGAGCGGGAGGGCAAGATTCATATTTCCAACGTCATGCCAGTGGACCCGAAGACCAACCAGCCATCGCGGATTCGGAGAAAGCGGCTCGAAGACGGCGCGCATGTGCGTGTGACGCACCACAGCGGCGAATTGCTCGATACGGTTTAGAACAGAGAAGGATTTTCATAGAAATGGCGTACTTGCCCAGAATGTTGCAGCTTTATCGTGATGAAATCATGGAAAAACTCCGCAATGAGTTTGAATACGCCAACGTCATGCAGATTCCACGGCTTCTGAAAATCACGTTGAACATGGGACTTGGAGAAGCCGTTCAGAATGCGGCGACTCTCGAAAATGGTGTCGCCGAGTTGACGAACATCGCGGGTCAAAAGCCCGTCATCACCCGCGCGAGAAAATCCATCGCGAATTTCAAGTTGCGCGAAGGCATGCCCATCGGGGCGATGGTGACGCTTCGCGGTGCGCGGATGTGGGATTTTATGGACCGGCTTGTGAATGTGGCGCTCCCACGCGTGCGCGATTTCAGGGGCTTGAGTCCGAAGTCCTTCGATGGGCGCGGGAACTTCAGCCTCGGAATCCGTGAGCAGCTCATTTTTCCTGAAATCGATATCGACAAGGTGGAGAGAGCGCGTGGCATCGGGGTAGTTCTGAACACGTCGGCGAACACGGACGAGGAGGGCAGGGCACTGCTTCGCGAGTTGGGCGTTCCCTTCCGGGTGAATTAAGAGGATATACATGGCGAAAAAGTGCTTGGTTGCGAAACAGAAGAAAACGCCTAAGTTTGGCGTGCGGGCGTATAACCGTTGCCAGCGTTGCGGGCGTCCGCGAGGCTACTTGAGGCGTTTCAAGATTTGTCGAATCTGCTTCCGTGAATTGTCGCTCAAGGGTGAAATTCCGGGAGTCACGAAGTCGAGCTGGTAGTCGGAGAGCGAAGAATATGAGCATGACGGATCCCATTGCCGATCTTCTTACGCGCATTCGCAATGCGGTGCGCGCGGGTCACGATAACGTAGAGATACCGGGCAGCGAGCTCAAGGCGCGGGTCGTCGGTATCCTCAAGTCCCAGGGCTATATCAAAGGATATGGTATCGAGCCCGGGCCGACGGGCCAGACCCGGATAAAGGTTGATCTCAAACCGCCTCAGGATGGCAAACTGGTATTGAGCGGCCTCAAGCGCATCAGCAAGCCTGGCCTTCGCGTATACGTGGACAAGGATTCGGTACCCAAGGTGCTCAACGGCATGGGGATCGCCATTCTCACCACTTCGCGAGGGGTGGTGACGGATGATGAAGCGAGGAATCTGGGTGTGGGCGGTGAAGTTCTTTGTGAAATTTGGTGAGGTGGTTTGAATGTCACGCATCGGAAAAATGCCGATTCCCATTCCCTCGGGCGTGGAAGTGAAACTCGATGGACGCCACATCTCCGTCAAGGGGCCTCTGGGTGAGCTCGAACTCGAGTTGCACCACAGGCCGAAGGTGGAAATTGATAATGGGAACATCGTCGTCTCGCGCGTCAGCGAATCGCGCCAGGACAAATCGCTGCACGGCCTCACGCGTACGCTGATCGCCAATATGGTCGAAGGCGTGACGAAAGGGTTCGAAAAGGAACTCGAGATTATCGGCTTGGGGTATCGCGTGGAAGAGAGGGGCAAGGGAGTCGTCCTGAATGTGGGATATTCGCATCCGGTGAGCATTGAACCGATCGAGGGGATCACCTTCGAGGTGCAGAGCGACCGCAACCGGACGGCGATCAAGGTGAAGGGCATCGACAAACAGATGGTAGGCTGGGTGGCCGCTGAAATCCGCAAGGTGAAGCCCCCGGAGCCGTATAAGGGTAAAGGCATCCGCTATGCGGGCGAGACGGTTCGCCGCAAGGTCGGTAAGGCCGGCGTATAGCGCAGGAGGTTTGAGAAGTGGGTCGACTGAGTAAACTCGAGGCAAGGCTCAAGCGTAAGGTGAGAATCCGCAAGAAGAGCCGCGGAACGAGCGATCGTCCTCGATTGACGGTTTTCAGGAGCGGCGGACACATCTATGCCCAGGTGATAGATGATGTCTCGGGTGAAACCCTGGCTGCGGCCTCCTCGCGCGAGAAGGATTTCGCTTCCGAAGCGAAGGAGGTCGAAAACGCGGGCGGGAACAACGTGGCGGGCGCCGTCATCGTCGGCAAGCTGCTGGCCGGTCGCGCGAAGGCCAAGGGCGTGGGAAAAGTGGTTTTTGATCGTAACGGCTATCTCTATCATGGCCGCGTGAAGGCGCTGGCCGACAGCGTGAGAGATACGGGGGTAAGTTTCTGATGGCGCGAGACGGAAGAAGAGGCCGGGCCAGAGAGCCTGAGAATCCCGAAGAGCGTGAATTCATCGACCGGGTCATCTACGTGAACCGCGTCGCCAAGGTGGTGAAGGGCGGCAGGCGCTTCAGTTTCAGCGCCCTGGTGACCGTCGGCGACAGAAAAGGACAAGTCGGCATCGGGATGGGTAAGGCGAACGAAGTGCCCGAAGCCATTCGCAAGGGCGTGGAGAAGGCTCGCAAGGCGATGGTGAAGGTGGCCCTCGACCACGAGACCATTCCCCACAAGACCATGGGCAAATACGGCGCGGGCCGCGTGCTGCTCAAGCCGGCGGCGCGGGGAACGGGCGTCATCGCTGGTGGCCCCGTGCGCGCGGTTTTGGACGTCGCCGGGGTGCGTGACATATTGACGAAGTGCATCGGCACGAACAATCCGCACAATGCGGCCAAGGCGACGCTGCAGGGTTTGACTTCGCTGCGCAACAGGGAAGAAGTTCTCGCGCTCCGGGGAATCGGCGTCGAAGACGCCGCCGCCGATGGCGCAGAGGCGGAGGATGTCGAGCTGGTGGCTGTGGAGAGTGAGGTCGCAGCGGAAGACGCCGTGGATAGCGACCCCGTAACCGACGAAGCCGGTGACGACGGTGACGCAAGCGACGCCGAAGATGGCGGCGCGAAAGAAGAATAGAGGAAAAGATGGCGCAGGATAAGATTAAAATCACCTTGAAAAAAAGCTCGTCCGGCTCGAACCCGAAGCAACGCGCCGTTTTGCATGGGTTGGGTCTGAGGCGGATCAACCAGACGGTCGTCAAGGCGGACAACGCCTGTATTCGCGGCATGGTGTTCAAGGTCAAACATCTCATAGAAGTGGAGGAGGGGGCTTAGCTCCCCGGATTCATATGTCCGAGAACGACGCGAAGCCAGAAAATTCATTTACGGGCCTGGGTGATTTGTCCTCCCCGGAGGGGGCGATGAAAACCCGGCGGCGCGTGGGCCGCGGTACGGGCTCCGGAAGGGGCAAAACCTCGACGCGCGGGCACAAGGGGCAGAAGTCGCGTTCCGGCTATAGTCGAAAGGTGGGTTTCGAGGGCGGCCAAATGCCGCTGCAGCGCCGCTTGCCGAAGCGAGGGTTCAACAACCGCTTCCAAAAAGAATTCTCCGAGTTGAACGTGGGACGTTTGGGCGTGTTGGCCGATGGCGCGAGCGTCGACGCCGATGCCCTGCGTGCCGCTGGCTTGGTACGGAAAGTAGCCAAAGACGGCGTAAAGCTCCTGGGAGAGGGTGAGGTCAATCGAGCGATTCACCTCAAGGTCCAGAAGTGCAGTGGAGCAGCTCGCCGGAAAATCGAGAGTGCGGGCGGCAGTGTGGAGATCGTGGCTCTCGCCTCGAAGCCGGAGGATAAAAGCGAGTGAGGGAAGGCGGCGTCCCCAGCATATTCCAGGTGCCCGAGCTGAAAACCAGGATTCTCTTTACGCTTGGAATCTTGGCGGTCTACCGAATCGGGGCGCATATTCCCACGCCGGGGATCGACACCGTGGCGCTGGCTGCCTTTTTCGCCGAGTTGAGTCGCGGCGGCGGCACCCTCATGCAGTTTTTCGACCTGTTCACGGGCGGCGCCCTGAGCCAGCTGACGATTTTCGCCTTGGGGATCATGCCGTACATCAGCGCCTCCATCATACTGGAATTGCTCACGGTTGCGGTTCCCCATCTCGAGCGCCTGAAAAAGGAAGGGGATTCGGGTCGCAAGAAGATCAACCAGTACACGCGCTACGGCACTGTTTTTCTCTCGACGGTGCAGGGTTTCGGCATCGCCATCGGCATCGAGCAGATGTCCGCTCCCACGGGAGCGCTCGTGGTTCCGGACCCGGGCTGGGGATTCCGGTTGATGACGGTTCTCACGCTGGTGGCGGGTACTTCGTTCATCATGTGGCTGGGAGAGCAAATCACCGAACGCGGCATCGGCAACGGAATCTCCCTCATCATATTCGCAGGAATCGTCGCCGGTCTTCCTGGCGCGATCATCAACACGTTCCGCTTGCTGGGCACCGGCGAGTTGCAGCCTTTCGTGATGGTCGTGCTGGCGGTGGGGATGGTGGCCGTCGTGGGCCTCGTGGTCTGGTTCGAGGCGGGGCAGCGCCGGATCAGGGTTCAATACGCGAAGCGGATGGTGGGCCGGAAAATGGCGGGCGGCCAGGAGACGCACCTGCCCTTGAAGGTCAACACCTCGGGCGTCATTCCGCCGATCTTCGCTAGTTCGATGATACTATTCCCGGCAACGATTGCGCAGTTCTCGAACGTGGGCTGGCTCCAGCAGTTGAGCGCGGCGCTCACGCCTCCGAGCACCTGGTACGTGGTGTTGACGGTCGTGCTGATCTTCTTTTTCGCTTATTTCTACACCGCTATTATCTTCAATCCGATGGACGTGGCGGAGAATTTGAGAAAGTACGGCGGTTTCATTCCGGGGAGACGTCCGGGCCGGCCAACTGCGGATTTCATCGATCGCACCCTGAGTCGGCTGACGTTCCTGGGTGCCATATACCTGAGCGCCATCGTCATTTTACCCACATATCTGATCCAGTGGTTCAACGTGCCGTTCTTCTTCGGTGGAACGGCGCTCTTGATTGTCGTGGGCGTGGCAGTGGATACCCAGCGGCAGATTGAGTCTCATCTGGTGATGAGAAATTATGAAGGATTCCTGCGTCGTGGACGTATACGGGGGCGTGCGGGCTAGCGTGAAAATTATTCTTCTAGGTCCTCCGGGTTCGGGAAAAGGCACCCAGGGCATTATTCTCTCGAAGGAACTCGAGATACCCGAAATCTCGACAGGAGATATGTTGCGCCAGGCGGTGGCGGAGAAATCGGCGCTCGGCCAGCAGGTGGGAGAAATCATCAACCAGGGTTGTCTCGTGCCCGATGACCTCATCATTTCTGTGATCGAGGAGCGCATTTCCCGGGTGGACTGCGGTAAAGGATTCATCCTGGATGGTTTTCCCAGGACGATTGAACAGGGCGAGGCCCTGGAGAAAGTCTTGCCGGACAGTGTGGATGTGGTTATCTATTTCAATGTGTCGAGCGAAGCCGTGGTGGCTCGTTTGGCGGGTAGACTCACGTGCAGGAAATGCGGCGCCGTCTTTCCCATCATGGATACCTCGCTTTGCACCGTGTGTGGAGGAGACCTCTACCAGCGCGAGGACGACATGACGAGCACGGTGCTTCGTCGCCTGAAGCTGTATCGGGAGCATACAGAACCGTTGGTGGCGTTTTACCGCGACAAGAATAAGCTCGCGGAAATCGACGGTGAGGGCAGCGTCGAGGATATCGCGCAGAGGGTGGAGGAAGGTATTGCCCAGGTGCTTGCTTGATGGCTATCATCCTTCGTTCGCGAAAAGAGATAGAGCGTTTGCGAGCCAGCAACCAGGTAGTGATGAGCGTCATGGCCGAACTTAAAAAAGCGATTCGACCAGGAATTACGACTCTGGAGCTGGACGCCTTGGCGGAACGGATTATTCGCGGACAAGGAGCCATACCTGCTTTCAAGGGGTATAGGGGCTATCAACACACGATATGTGCTTCGGTAAACGAAGAGGTGGTTCATGGGGTGCCCTCCGGGAAAAAGCTCAAGGACGGAGATATTGTGAGCGTGGATGTCGGGGCGAAATTGTATGGCTATTTTGGGGATCATGCGGTTACCTTCCCTGTGGGCAACGTTGATCCCGGAGCCAATAAGTTGTTGAAATGCTGCGAGGAGTCGCTTTTCAAGGGCATCGAGCAGGCGAAACCGGGCAACCGGTTGTTTGATATTTCACACGCCGTGCAAAAGCACGCGGAAGGCGCCGGATTCTCGGTGGTGCGCGCCTACGTGGGACATGGAGTGGGAACGAATCTTCACGAAGAACCACAGGTTCCGAATTTCGGCGAACCCGGCACGGGTCCGGAGCTCAAGGCAGGCATGGTTCTCGCGATTGAGCCAATGCTGAACATGGGCGTCCATGACGTGAAGGTTTTAAGCGATGAATGGACAGTCGTTACGGCGGACGAGAAACTCTCCGCTCATTTTGAACATTCCGTCGCCATCACCGAAGACGGCCCGGAAATTCTGAGCCTGGCCGCATGAGAAGACCGCGTCGAGGGGGGAGCAGGAAGCAGAGAAAGCGCGATCAGGCAGAGCGCGAGGAAAGAGCTCCAAAAGAGGGCGTAATTGAGGTGGACGGAATCGTCGTGGAGCCGCTGCCGAACGCGATGTTTCGCGTTGAGCTTGAAGGCGGCCATAAGGTGCTGGCTCACATCTCGGGGAAAATGCGGATGCACTTTATCCGGATTCTCCCGGGGGACAACGTCAAGGTGGAGCTGTCCCCTTACGATTTGACGAGAGGGCGGATAACGAGTCGGTACAAGTAGATGTTTCAAGTGAGATTTGGAGTCAGGCCATGAAGGTAAGAAGTTCGGTCAAACCAATGTGTGATAAATGCAAGGTCATCCGCCGCAAGGGTGTTGTGCGCGTCTTGTGCTCGAACCCCAAGCACAAGCAGCGGCAAGGCTGAGGCGGTGAAGAGAATTTAGAGGAGAACGTGAATGGCCCGTATTGCCGGAGTTGATATTCCCAACGATAAGAACGTCAATATCGCTTTGACGTATATCTATGGAATCGGGCGAACTTCCGCGAACAAGATAGTGGAAGAAGCGAAAATCGAAACCTTCTCCAAGGTGAAGGACCTCACTGAAGCCGAGGTGCAGACCTTGCGCGAGATTATCGAGCGCGGCTATGCGGTGGAAGGCGATTTGAGGAGCCGGATAACGATGAACATCAAGAGATTGATGGACATCGGCACCTATCGGGGACTCCGGCACCGACGCGGACTCCCCGTTCGCGGGCAACGAACACACACGAACGCGCGCACCCGCAAGGGACCGCGCAAGACGGTGGGCGCGAAGAAAAAGGACAACTGATCTTTCAATTTCGTCTCTTATAGGGCAGGAGATTTCAATTGGCGCAAGCGGGCAGAGGAAAACGCGGTGGAAAGCGCCGTCGTGAGCGAAGAGCCATCGGTAAGGGCCAGGCTCATATACTGGCGACCTTCAACAATACGATGATATCGATTTCCGACACGGGCGGAAACGTAGTTTGCTGGTCAACGGCCGGTGGACAAGGCTTCAAGGGTTCCCGGAAAAGCACGCCTTTCGCCGCGCAGATGGCTGCTGCGGATGTCGCCAAAAAAGCGTTGGACCTGGGCGTGACTTCGGTGGAAGTGTACGTGAGTGGTCCCGGTTCCGGGCGAGAGGCGGCAATTCGCTCGCTGGCCGCGGCGGGGCTCGAGGTGAGTCTCATTCGTGACGTAACGCCTATTCCCCACAATGGTTGCCGACCGCGCAAGCGGCGTCGGGTCTAGGTCTAGGCAAGAGGGAGTTTGAGTTTTGGCGCGATACAAGGATTCGGTTTGTCGGCTTTGCCGAAGGGAAGGGATGAAGCTCTTCTTGAAGGGTGATCGCTGCATCGGCGATAAATGCTCTTTCGATAAACGGAGCTTTCCGCCGGGGCAGCATGGCGCGGCGCGTACGCGGGGGAAGCTGAGCGAATACGGAATGCAGCTTCGCGAGAAACAAAAGGCGCGCCGGGTGTACGGCGTACTGGAGAAGCAGTTCCGGCTATATTACAAAGAAGCCGCACGGCGCAAGGGCGTCACCGGCGACAACCTGTTTTCACTGCTTGAATCCAGGCTAGACAATGTCGTGTTCCGGGCCAGTTTCGCGGATTCGCGTAATCAGGCGCGTCAACTGGTGATTCACAACCACATTCGGGTGAACGGCAGGAAGGTGAATCGCCCGGCGTTCGTCGTTCGGAAGGGCGACGTCGTCGAGATTAAAGAGAAAAGCAAGAAGAATGGGCTGATCGTGCAAAGCGCGGAAAAAGGGAAAGTGCGCGGCGCTCCCGCCTGGCTCGATGTGGACCACGCCGATTTTCAGGCGCGCGTCCTGGAGCCGCCCAGTCTGGTTGACTCCCAGATTGACATCAACGTGCAGCAGATTGTGGAACTGTATTCCAAATAAATAACAAGCTCGTTTCGACCAACTTGTTTCAAAAAGTGGTCAACCGCTAAACGGAGGACCAATAGAAATGACAGCCACTGCTGATCTGGTCAAACCCACTGGCCTGGAGCCTCAGCCGGAAAGTTTGACCGATACTTTCGGCCGTTTTATCGCCGAGCCCCTGGAACGCGGGTATGGTGTTACGCTGGGCAATGCGCTCCGCCGCGTGATTTTGTCTTCACTGCAGGGAGCCGCTTTCACGGGTGTGCGCATCGAGGGCGTATTTCACGAGTTTTCGAGCATACCGGGCGTCATGGAGGATGTGACGGAAATCATCCTGAATCTCAAGGATGTCGTCATCGAAGTGGAATCGGAAACCTGGCCGGTTCACATGAATTACCAGCATACAGGATCCGCCGGCGTATTCAGGGCGGGAGATATCGAAGCCCCTGCGGGCGTGAAGGTGCTCACCCCCGACATCGAGATCGCCAACATGAACGAGGAGGCGGAACTCGAGGTGGAACTCGTGGCGAACATCGGTCGCGGCTACGTTCCCGCGGAGAGAAACGTGGATTTGACCCTCGGCCCTCAGTTCATCCCGATGGATTCCATCTTCTCTCCCATCCGCCGCTGCACTTTCCAGGTGGAGAAAACCCGGGTGGGCGACATTACGGATTACGACAAGCTGATTCTCGACGTGGAGACGAACGGAACCATCGCCCCCGTGGATGCGGTCGCCCACGCGGCGAAGATACTGAAGGACAATCTCCAGATATTCATCAACTTCGAGGAAGAAATTGCGCCCCAGGCGCCCAAGGTGGATGAGCGCAAGCAGAGGATTGTGGAGAGCCTGAGCAGAAGCGTGGAAGAACTCGAGCTTTCGGTTCGCAGCTATAACTGCCTGAAAAACGCGCGGATCCGCACGCTGGGCGAGCTGGTGCAAAAGACCGAAGCCGAGTTGCTGAGAACCAGGAATTTCGGGCGCAAGAGTTTGAATGAAATTCGTGATATTCTCACGGGAATGGGTTTGTCTCTCGGAATGGATTTAAGCTATATGGATCTCACGCCGCGCGATCTGAGCGGGCAGGATGATTCCGAACAAGAATAGGACATAGATAGATGCGGCATAAATGGCACGGCAGGAAACTGGGGCGCACCTCGAAACATCGCGATGCGATGACGAGGAACATGGTAACTTCCCTGATCGACGAGGAGAGGGTGCGGACTACGCTGGCCAAGGCCAAGGAGGTTCGCCGCCATGCCGAGCGCATCATCACCACGGGCAAGAAAGGCACGCTCCATGCGCGGCGGCAGGTCGCCTCTTATCTCAAGACCCCGGCCGCGGTCGCCAAGCTCATGGAAACCATCGCCCCGAGATATGCGGAGCGGCCGGGCGGCTATACGCGGATTCTGCGCCTCCCTCCCCGGCAGGGAGACGCCGCGCCCATGGCGCTCCTCGAGTTGATCGACAGAGACACCACCAGGGAACAGGAAAGGCAGGAACGCCGCCAGAAGAGAAAAGAGGCGCAAGGGGAATCGTAGGGGGTTCCCGAGATGAGAGACTCCTGAAAGGAGAGCCGCCGAGGCTCTCCTTTTTTTGTTTAGCCGAGACGAGATGGAGACCAAACCATTGTCTGACCCGAGAGGACGCCCGGATGCGGATGGCTGTTTCGTGTGCGGCCCCGCGAACCCGATTGGTCTGAAAATCACTTTCCGGCTCGATGGCGACGTCTGCCGCGCCGAGTTCACGCCTAAGTCCGTCCACCAGGGCTACGACGGCGTGACGCACGGCGGCATCGTCTTCAGCGTTCTCGATGACGTGATGGCGAACTGGCTTTTCCTCAAAGGGATGCGCGCCTACTCTGCGAGAAGCGAAATCCGCTATCGCGACCCCCTGCCCGTCGGCACGCCCTTGCTGCTCGAGGGAAGGCTGAAGAAGAAAAAAGGCAGGTTCGTCGTCCTGGAAGGAAAGGCGATCAGGGCGGAAGACGGCCGACCCGTCGCCGAGGCAGAGAGCACGTTCCATGTCGTGGAAGAGGAGGCGGAGGGTCCATGAGAATCGGGCTGCTCAGGGAAATCAAACAGGATGAATACAGGGTCGCCTTGACGCCCGGCGCGGTGGAGGCTCTCGCCGAGGCGGGCCACGCCGTGATGGTGGAAAAAGGCGCCGGCCTCGACGCCGGCATAGCGGATGCGGAATACGAGGCGGTGGGCGCGCGGGTCGTTTCAACAGCCGAGGAACTCTGGGCGGAAGGGGAGATGATCGTCAAGGTCAAGGAACCCCTGGAGCCGGAGTTTCCGCTGATGCGCGAGGGGCAGATTCTGTTCGCCTTTTTGCATCTGGCCGCCTGCCAGCCCCTTGCGCGCGCGCTGTCTGAGAGCGGAACCTACGGCGTCGCGTTCGAGACGGTCACTTCGCCCGATGGCGTTTTGCCCATCTTGCAGCCCATGAGCGAGATAGCGGGCAGGATGGCGGTTCAGGAAGGAGCCAAGTATCTCGGGAAAAACCTGGGGGGACGCGGCGTATTGCTGGCCGGGGCGCCGGGCGTTCCCCGGGGGAACGTGGTCATCCTCGGAGCGGGCATCGTGGGAAAGAACGCGGCAAAAATAGCGGTCGGCATGCACGCGGGCGTCACGGTGTTCGACATCAATCATGCGCGGCTCGAATATATCGACGATATTTTCGATGGCCGGGTCAAGACGCTGGTGTCCACGCGCTTCACTATACGTGAAGCCCTGCGCGAGGCGGATCTGGTCATCGGCGCCGTTCTGGTGCCGGGCGGGCGCACGCCGGTTCTGGTGTCGCGCGAGATGCTGCAGGAGATGAACGCAGGCGCCGTCATCGTGGACGTGGCGGTGGACCAGGGCGGTTGCGTGGAGACGATACGCCCCACCTACCATTCGGAACCCACCTACCTCGTCGACGGCGTCGTCCACTACGGCGTGGCGAACATGCCGGGGGTCGTCCCCCGCACGAGCACCATCGCGCTCTCGAACGCGGTGCTGCCCTATGCCCTGGAACTGGCCAATTCAGGCTTGAAAGAAGCGGTTGCGCGCAATCCGCACCTCGCAGATGGCCTGAACGTGGCCGAAGGGCGCATCACCCACGCGGGCGTGGCGCAAGCCCTGGGTATGGCGGGCGCAAATGTGCGGGAAGTGCTCGACTAGGCTGGTTCTGCAATTGTAACGGTTGCGTTTTCGGATGATTTCTTGATGAGGTCCAGCACGAAATTCCCCTGAATTTCCAGGTGTCTGATCACCAGGCGCTCGGCGCTTCTTCCGTCGCTATCGATAATGGCCTGGAGTATTTCCTCATGTTCGGCCATGGAATTTTCGAGACGTCCGGGCGCGTGTAGCGTCACCACACGGGTCTTCATGATCTGCTGCCTCAGGTTCTCGATGAGTCCCTGGAGTCTCGAGTTCTCGCAAGCGCTCGTGATGTGGCGGTGAAAATCGCGGTTCGCCGCCCAGTAGGCATCCACCTCGCCGCGCTCATAGTGGTGCTTCAACTGCTCGAATAATTCATGGAGCGTTTCGTTCGTCCTGCCTTCGCGGAGGTTCGGGGTCGCGAGGCGCGTGGCGAGTCCCTCAAGCACGCTGGTGATAGCGTAGATGTCCAGAACCTCATCCTCGCTCACGAGGCTCACGTGCGCCCCCTTGTGCGGTACGACGGTGATGTAGCCTTCCGCCGCGAGTTCCCGGAAGGCTTCGCGGAGCGGGGTTCTGCTCACGCCCATCGATTCGGTGAGCGTCGTTTCGACCAGCTTGTCCCCCGGCTGGAAGATGCCGCTCAGGATGGCGTCTTTAATTTGTTCCGACACCATCTTGCTCAGGGATTTGGGTTTTTCGATCTGGACGCCAGGTATCCGCAACTCAATTCCCCCATGAGCCCTTACACGGGATCAACGCTCTGATGCTGTAGTAATTCGCGAAGATGTTCATCTCTCCTGCCTCACACCACGCTTTTTTCCCGAAGCGCCTTTCTTTGCGCCTCATCCATGCCGAGGACGGATTCGAGCACCTCGTCGGTGTGCTGTCCCAGCGTGGGCGGCGGCGTGCGCACGGCGCCCGGGGTCTCGGATAGCTTGATGGGCACGCCGGTCACCTTCGTGGGGCCGGCGACGGGCACGTCGACGTCCACCACCATCTCGCGCGCGAGAATCTGAGGCTCGTTCAGCACCTGTTCGAGATTGTTGATCGGGCCGCACGGGATACCCGCGCTCCGCAGGGCATCGAGCGTTTCTCCCACCGTCTTCTCCGCGAAGAAGGCGTCGAGAATCTCCTGGAGCTCCAGGCGGTTGTCCACCCTGTCCTTGTTGATGGCGAATTTGGGGTCTTCCTTGATGTGCCCCAGCCCCATCGCGTCGCAGAACCTGCGCCACAGGCTGTCGTTGCCCACGCCCAGGTTGAAGTATCCGTCCCTGCACTCATAGGTCTCATACGGCGTGATGGAAGGATGCTTGTTCCCCCGCCTGGGCGGAAGCTTTCCGGTTCCGAAGTAGTTGTTCGCGTGGTAAGTGAGCAGGGCCACCTGCCCGTCGAGCATACCGACGTCGACCATCTGCCCCACGCCCGTTTTCTCGCGGTGGTAGAGGGAGAGCAGAATTCCCTGGGCGGCGAGCATTCCCGCCGTGATGTCCGCGATGGATGCGCCCACCTTGCTGGGCGGAGCGTCCGGCTCTCCGGTGATGCTCATGATTCCGCCTTCGCCCTGGATGACCACGTCGAAGCCGGGCTCGCTTTTCCGGGGGCCGGTCTGGCCGAAGCCTGATAACGAGGCGAATATCATCGCGGGGTTGATGCGGTGGATCTCCTTCCAGGGAAAGCCGAGTTTCTCCAGCGCTCCGGGCCTGAAATTCTCCACCATGACGTCGCTGTTGCGAATCAGATCGCGCAGAAGCTCCTTGCCGCGCTCGTCCTTCAGGTTGAGCGTGAGGCTTTTCTTGTTGCGGTTGATCGAGATGAAGTACGTGCTCACCCCGTTCAGGAATGGAGGACCCCAGCCTCGGGTGTCGTCCCCGCCGTCGGGATTTTCGATTTTGATGATTTCCGCGCCCATATCGCCCAGCATCATGGTGCAATACGGGCCTGCGAGAATTCGCGTCAGGTCGACTACCCGGATGCCTTCCAGTGGTCCAGCCATGAAGTTCTCTCCGTCAGGTTCGGATGAGTGAAATCAGCACGCCGGCCGCAATCGCGGAACCGATGACGCCCGCCACGTTGGGGCCCATCGCGTGCATGAGCAGAAAATTCCCCGGATTCTCGTCGGCGCCCACCTTCTGGACGACGCGGGCCGCCATGGGAACCGCGCTCACGCCCGCCGCGCCGATGAGGGGGTTGATCGGCGTGCTACTGAACGCGGCCATGATCTTGCCGAAGATCACGCCGGTGGCCGTACCGATGCCGAAGGCGATGAAGCCGAGCAGGAGAATGCCGATGGTTTCCCACTTAAGGAAAGTCTCGGCCGTCATCGACGCGCCCACGGAGACGCCGAGGAATATCGTGACGATGTTGAGCAGCGCGTCTTCGGAGGTCTTCAGGAGCCGCTCGACCACTCCGCATTCGCGGAAGAGGTTCCCGAGCATGAGCATCCCGATGAGGGGCGCCGCCGAGGGGAGCAGGAGGCCCGTGAGCAGCGTCGTGATGATGGGAAACAGGATGCGTACGGGCTTTTCGATATCTTTTAGCTGCATCATCTCCCGCGAGCGCTCCTCGCTGTTGGTGAGCGCTTTCATGATGGGAGGCTGGATCATCGGTACGAGCGCCATGTAGCTGTAGGCGGCTACGGCGATGGGACCGAGCAGGTGCGGCGCCAGCTTGGAAGCGGTGTAGATGGCCGTGGGGCCGTCCGCCCCGCCGATGATGCCGATGGCGCCGGCTTCCGAGAGGTTGAAGCCCAGGAATATGCTCCCGAGCAGGGTGGCGAAGATGCCGAACTGCGCCGCCGCTCCCAGGAGCAGCGTCTTGGGGTTCGCCAGCAGCGGGCCGAAATCCGTGAGCGCCCCGATGCCCATGAATATCAGGGGCGGAAATATGCCCGCCTTCACTCCGAAGTAGAAGTATTGGATGAGGCCGCCTTTATCGAAAATGCCGGTTTCAGGCAGGTTCGAGAGCAGCATGCCGAACCCGATGGGCACCAGGAGCAGGGGCTCGAAGCCCTTCCGGATGGCCAGGTAGAGCAGGAGGCATGAAATCGCAAGCATGAGGACGTCGCCGAAACCCAGTGACGAAAACCCGGTGAGGGAGATGAATTCGGCGACCGAAGAGAATAGTTGGCTCATGAGATCTCCATGAGCAATTGAGAGGCTTCCACCTTATCGCCCTTGCGCACATGAACCGCCTGAACCGTACAATCGGAATCCGCCCGGATCACGTTTTCCATCTTCATGGCTTCCAACACCAAAAGGGTATCCCCGGCGCGCGCCGAATCGCCCGGGGCCACCGCGACGGACAAGACCACGCCCGGCAGGGGGGCGAGTATCTTTCCGCCGGCGCTCGTCGCCTTGGGGGCGGGTTTGCGCGCGGCGGATGGACGGGGAGCGGAGGGTGCGGCCTTCTCCTCTTCTTCCACCCCAACGCGATGCGTCTGCCCGTCTACCGTGACCTCGAGTTCGCTCGAGCCGGGGCCACGCTCCACGCTCACCGCGTAGCGTTTCCCGTTGATGGTCAGATGAAAATTTCTCACCGACGCCTCCGCTGGCTGAGATGTCCTGCACGGGCGGTTCGCGCCCAGACGGAATTCGCATTCCGGCGCACCGGGGGAACGTATACCTCGGGCGTTTCGGTTTCCAGAAAATACCCGGCTGCGGCAGCCAAGACGACGTCCAGGTCGTCGCTCTCAGGCGCAGCCTCCTGCGCCACCGCGTCCGCACTGGCTTCCCGCCGCCCGGAGCCTACGAATCTCTCCAGAAGCAGGATGACCACCATCAGCACGACCAGGGAGCCGAAGACGACGCCCATGCCGATGGTCGTCAGCAAGATTCCGGGTATGAATGAATCCACGGGGAAATCCTTTTCCTTACAGTGGAATGTTTCCGTGTTTTTTTTCCGGCCGCTCCTCGCGCTTGTGCGCGGTCATCTCAAGAGCCCGGATGAGCGCACTCCGCGTGTGGCGCGGCTCGATGATGACGTCCACGAGACCGTATTTCGCGGCCGTGTAGGGCTTGGCGAAAAGCCTGCGGTATTCCTCTATCTTCTCCCCGCGGACCTTGTCGGGGTCCTCGGCCTCGCCGATCTCGCGCCGGAAGATGATGTTGGCGGCGCCCTCGGGACCCATCACGGCGATCTCCGCGAACGGATACGCGAGAACGCGGTCGTAGCCCAGTCCGAACCCGCTCATCGCGATGTAGGCGCCGCCGTAGCTCTTGCGGACGATCAAGGCGATTTTCGGCACGTTCGCCTCGCTGTAGGCGAAGAGCACCTTGGCCCCGTGGCGGATGACGCCGCCGTATTCCTGCTGGGTGCCGGGCAGATAGCCGGGCACGTCCACGAAGTTGACGAGGGGCAGGTTGAAGGCGTCGCAGAATCGCACGAAGCGCGCGAGCTTGTCGGAGCTGTCGATATCCAGGACGCCGGCCAGGTGCGTGGGCTGATTTCCCACGACGCCGACGGGCCTTCCCTTGAGACGCGCGAACCCGACGACGATGTTTTTGGCGAATTCCGCATGGACCTCCAGGAAATCGCCGTCGTCGAAGACGTTTGTCACCAGGTCGCGGACGTCGTAGGCGGTCGTGGCTTCCGCGGGGACGATGCCGTCGAGCTCGGGGTTTTCATCCGGTGGCCACTCGGGCGTATCGGACAGGGGAGGATCGTCGAGGTTGTTCGAGGGGAGGAAGGAGAGCAGTTTTTTCACCATCTCGAAGCATTCGCGCTCGTCTGTGGCGAGAAAATGCGCGTTCCCGCTCGTCGAGCAATGCACCGCGCCGCCGCCCAGCTCCTCGACGGATACGTCCTCTCCCGTCACCGCCTTGATGACTTCCGGCCCGGTGATGAACATCTTGCTCAGCCCGTCGACCATGAAGACGAAGTCCGTGATGGCGGGGGAGTAGACGGCCCCGCCCGCGCAGGGACCGACGATGATCGAAATCTGGGGAATCACGCCCGACGCCTGGGTGTTGTTGTGGAAGATTTGCGCGTAGCCGTGAAGCGCCAGGACGCCCTCCTGGATGCGCGCGCCGCCCGAATCGAGAATGGTGACGATGGGCGCGCCCGCCTTCATGGCGAGTTCCTGCATCTTCACGATTTTTTCGGCGTGCATCTCTCCGAGCGAACCGCCGAGGGCCCCGAAATCCTGCGAGGCCACGAAGACGAGCTGGCCGTTCACGTGTCCGCTGCCGGTGATGACGCCGTCTCCGGGGGACCGCCGCGCATCCATCCCGAAATCCGTCGAGCGCGTCTCCACGAAGAGGTTGAGTTCCGAGAAGCTGTCGGGGTCGAGCAGAAGGTCGATGCGCTCCCTGGCGGTCAGCTTCCCCTGCTTGTGCTGGCGCTCTCTCGCCGCCTCGCCGCCGAGCGCCTGCGCCTTGGAGGTCAACGCTTTCAGTTCATCGATGGGATCTGGTCGTTCCGACTCGGGCGGCAATGCGTTTCTCCTGAAAGTGTATATTGCATACAATCAGCTTTGGGCTGCAAAGTCAAGGGTTTTCAAGAGCCTTGGGAGATGTTCTTGGGGAAAACCCGGTGCGGCGGGGGGTCAACCCCGACTGAGGAAGGAGGGGCTGAACGACCGGGGAGGTAGGAGGTATTATTCCTCCTGCAGAGTGTCAACAAAACACTCCCCCCTTGAGGGTTGTTGGAAAAGCCCCTCCTCGCTCGGAATTGATCTACGCCGTCATTCCGGCGAAAGCCGGAATCCATTCTAATGCAGAACGACAATGCTCCGGCTTTTCATCTCCCCGTCATTGGCGGGAACCAATCAGAAAAGAAAAAAACAAAGGCAAAACAAATGGATTCCGACTTTCGCCGGAATGACGATGCGTTTGCTCGGTCGATAAACAAGAATGTAGGGACAGGTCGCGACCTGTCCCTACCAAAACATAATCGCTCGCTCCTCGGAGGGGGGGACGACACCGGAATGACGAACAAAACCGTATTCACACGTAGCCGGGCGGCCCCCTATCTCCGCCCGTATCGGATATGTCCATCCCTGTGGTTGCGCTTCACAGGGGCAGGCACGGGAGCAGGACAACCCCTCATCGGGGTTGTCACTACGGTCTTCATATAAGGTTGTAGCGCAAGGGCCGTTCGCGAACGTGGGGCGTTCATAAACGCCCCGCCCCGGAGAAACAAGTGTTTCACGAAGCACACACACGCCATCCGCAGGCGTCGCTTCAGGACGCCATTTCCCATTCGGGGATGCCGGCGTGGAGGAGTTGCCCCGGCAACTGGCGATCCAGGACTTTCTCCGCGTGGGCGACGGCTTCCAGGAGTTTCGGCAGGTCGACCCCGGTATCGACCCCCATCTCGTGGAGCATGTTGATCGTGTCCTCGCTCGCGATGTTGCCGGTGGCGCGCGGCGCGAAGGGGCAGCCGCCCAGGCCGCCGATGGAGGTGTCGAACGTATCGACGCCGACTTCCAGGCCCGCCAGCAGGTTGGCGAGGCCGGCCCCTCTCGTGTTGTGGAGGTGGAGCGCGTAGCGGACGGAGGGGAATTTCTCGCGTATGTGATTGGTGAGCCTCTTGATTTCGGCCGGGTTCGACATGCCCACGGTGTCGGCGAGGCCGATCTCCGCACAGCCCATGTCCACGTATTCGCCGACCACCCACTCGACATCCTCGTAGGCGATGCGCCCCTCATACGGGCAGCCGAAGGTGGCGACCACGCCGCCCCTGAGCTTGAGCCCCGCATCCAGCGCCATCCTGGCCACTTCGCGGGCGACGCCGAGCATTTCCTCCCGGCTCGCGCGGATGTTCTTCAGGTTGAACGTCTCGCTGGCGGCGACGAACAGCATGACGCCGTCCAGATCGCATTCGAGGGCGCGCTCCATGCCCCGGACGTTGGGAACCAGAGCTTCGTACTCGGCGTCGGGGCTGCGCTTGCAACCGGCCAGCACCTCCTGCGCGTCCCTCAACTGGGGGACGTGTTTGGGACTCACGAAACTCGTCACCTCGATGCGGCGGACGCCGGCGTCGGTGATGGTGTCCAGAAGCCTTATCTTGTCCTCGGGCGTGATGTAGGTTTTTTCGTTCTGGAGGCCGTCTCGCGTGCCTACCTCGACGATATCGACCTTCGTGGGGAGACTCATCGCATTCATTCTCCTGCGCAAGTTAAAGGTTTGATTCCGCTATACGGCAGCCCTCGCCATCTTCTCGACGCGCGCGGGGATGCCTTTGGCTCCGTGTCCGGCCGCATCCGCCAGCCTGAACTCGCCGCCCGAAATGGAGTGGCTCCACTCGGCGTAAGGTTCCTCATCAAGCAGATGGGCGAGTTCTTGCGCCCTGTCCGCAACATCGAGAGACAGCGCGAGAGCGAAGCCCGCCGATTTGGCGATGTAGGATTCATAGGGAGAGCTGAGCAGGGCGGGCTTTCCGGCGGCGTCGAACACCCGCGCCACCTTCCAGGCGTTCCGGGGGCCGCCGAATTTCGCGATCTTGATGACGGCGACATCAACGGCATCCGCGTCGACCAGGCGGCGCGCGTCGTCGATGGAGAAGAGCGACTCATCCAGGGCGACCTGCATCCCCCGGGCGCGGATTTCCCTGAACACGTCGAGGCATTTTTCTTCTGAGGGAAGCACGGGCTGCTCGAAGTGCTCGAGGCCGATCGCGATCATCCTGTCCGTGAAGCGCAGGGCCTCCTCGGGCGTGAACCCGCCGTTGGCATCCGTCCTCAGCTTGATGTCGGGGCCGAACCTCTCGCGCAGCCTTTCGATGCGCTCGGCGTCCGCCTCCATATCGACGCCCGATTTCACCTTGAGGGTCCTGACTCCTTGTTCGACAAGCGGTTCGGCCTTCTTGACGGCTTCATCGGGAGGGAGGAGGCCGATGGGGGCGTCGAGCGTGACGGTGTTTCTCTTGTGACCGCCGAAGACCTGCGAGAACGGCGCCTGGCTGGTTTTGGCGGACAGATCGATGGCGGCGATTTCGAGAGCGGTGCGCGCGGCGCCCATTCCCTTGAAATCCACCGTCTCATCGAACGCGGCGAGCAGCTCATCCGCTTCCATTCCCCGTATGCGGGGGGCGGATTCGCGGAGTGCGGCCGCCATCTCCGAGCCGGTATCTTTGGTGATGTACATCAGAGGCGCCGCCTCGCCCCAGCCTTCCAATCCTTCGTCGTTCGTTAGGCGGACCACGACGCGCTCAAGCAAAGACGCGCCCCCGTAGCGGTTCCTGGATCCCTGATCGACTTCCACGGCGGTATCCCAGACCGTTATCTCCTGAATCGGCATGAACGTATCTCCTGTGTGAACGGAAGGCCGGGGCCTTGTTGATTGAGGGGTTGTTGAAAAAGCCCTTACTCTTATGATTCGGGGTATGCAGTCGACCGGGTAGGACGTTCGACTCTGATTTGTAGGGGTCGCATATATGCGACCCATGCGGACGAATCAAAACCACGCTCATGGCAATATCCCCCCGCCCGAATCGCGTCCATGACCCCCAAAGGGCGGATATCAAATCACGGGTCGCATATATGCGACCCCTACATCCCTCTCTCGTTATTTCCGCCCAATCGGGTCTGACACCGGAATGACGGCGGTGATGAATTCCGACCTGTCCCTACAAAACCATCGCACTCCCAACGAGGACTTTTTTATCGGGCATTCCCCTCGGGATGCCCGACCCCTCAAGGCGGGAGGGATTGTGTTGTCTCCTCCCTCACCCGCACTCCGCCTGTTTATCTCATTCGGGCGCATAGATCCGGATGTCCGGCAGGGTGCGGTACGCCTCGTCGCAGTCAAGCCCGTAGCCGACCACGAAATGATTCTCGATGGTGAAGCCCACGTGGTCCGCGTGGATATCGACTTCTCTCCTCTCCGGCTTGTCCATCAACACACACGTCCTAAGCGTTGCGGGGCGCTTATCTCCAAGAATATCCAGGGTTTTCGAGAACGTGTGCCCCGTATCGAGAATGTCGTCGATGAGCAGGACGTTCCGCCCCTCGATGTCGCCCAGGTGCCTGGCGTCGATCTCCACGCGGCCCGTGCTTTGCGTTCCTTCCCCGTAGCTCGAGGCCGTGAGGAAGCCGAGCGTGGTGTTGCGCTCAAGGGCGCGGGCGAGGTCGACGCCGAAGATAATCGCACCTTTGAGTATCATGACGACGTGAACCGGCCCGTCGGGCTGCACCGCGTTGATCTCGGCGGCGAGCTCCGTGAGACGGCTCTGTATGTCCGCTTCCGGTATCAGTATCTCGGTTGCAGGCATCGTCTACTCGAGCACGGCCAGCAGAAGACGCTTCAAGTCCTCCTGGGTCGAGGGGACCGGATTCGTGTTGACCTGGTGACTCTCCGCTGCGTCTTTTGCCAGGACGTCCAAATCCTCGTTCACGACGTCCGCCTCTCTCAGGCTGCCCGGTATGCCGATATCCGTGTTGAGTTCGCGGATGGCGTCTATCGCCGCCTCGGCAGTATGTGGAGCGCCTTCTTTGAGCAAGGGCGCCATTCGCGCGTAGGCCTCCCGCATGACGGGGAGGTTGAATTCCATGACGGGCGGCAGGAAGATGCCGTTCGCCGTGCCGTGATGCAGCCCGTGGTAGGCGCCGAGCGGATGCGCGAGCGAGTGCACGATGCCGAGTCCCGTGTTGGTGAAGGCGCGTCCCGCCAGCATGGCCGCAAGCGATATGCCGTCGGCGGCTTCCGGATCCGAGGGGTCGTCCACGTAGGCTCTGCCGTGCTTTCCGATATAGGTGATCGACTGAAACGCAATCGCCTCCGTCCAGGGGTTGGAGGCGGGCGAGCCGACCGATTCGATGGCGTGGGTCAGGGCGTCCATCATCGCGCCGGCGGCGATGTGGGAGGGGAGCTTGGCCAGGAGCGCCGAATCGACGACCGCGAGTTTCGCGAAGAGCGAGTCGTCGGCGAGGACGGTTTTGATCATGAGCTTCATGTCCGTGACGATGGAGCTCATGGTGACCTCGCTTCCTGTGCCCGCCGTGGTGGGAACGGTGATGAGCGGCGGGCCGGGTTTCGTGGCTTTGCCGCGACCGTAGTAGTCGCTCGGCACGCCGCCGTTCGCGACGATGGCCAGCGTCGCCTTGGCGGTGTCCATCGTGCTGCCGCCGCCGGCGGCGATGAAGCCGTCGCACCCGTTATTGTTGAAGAACTCGCGGGCCGCGAGGATGCTGGCGTCGGAAGGATTCGCCTCGGCCTGATCGTAGAACTGATGGTCTATGCCTGAGTTTTCGAGACCTTTCAGCACAGAATCGAGCGCGCCGATCGACGCGAGTCCCGGGTCGGTGACGAGCATCGGTCTGGCCATCCCCAGGCCCTTCGCTTCCTCTCCGACCTGGGTGGCTTCTCCGCGACCGAAGCGGACGCGCGGGCCGGATGCAATCTGAAACGCTTTCACCATGAATACACTCCTTCGCTGCTCGTATGAGGATTATTGGAATTTACGAAGCATGGATTCGTAATCTTTTTCCGTGTCGATGTCGAGAAAGATATCATCATTGGGCAGGTGGTGAAATACGATCGCCCCCGGAGATTCGTTTTCCAGTCTCCGGATGATGCCCCGGCCGCCCGCATCGCCGCTCGCATGCAGCAGTTCGTCTTTGAGATCGGCTGAGAACAGCGCGGGGTTTCCGCGCCTGCCCCCGTAGGCCGGCGCCGCGACCTGTGCTTCGGGCCGGGACCTCTCATAGAGGGATATCACCTCGTTCACGATTCCGGGCGTCAGCAGGGGCTGGTCGCCCAGGACGAACAGGTAGGCGTCGGTATCTTCAGGCGCGGCCTCGATTCCTGCGATCATGCTCGTGCTCTGCCCCTCGGCGTAGCGGGGGTTGTGCGTGAGGCGCACGTCGAGATCTTCCACGGCCTCTTTCACCATCGCCTCCTCATGGCCCGTCACGAGGATGACTTCTGTAACCGCGCTCGCGAGCACCGCTTTCGCCGTCTTGCGGACGACGGTCTCATCCCCGAGGGGCAGGAGGAGTTTGTTCCGCCCCAGGCGCTTCGAGAGGCCTGCGGCGAGCAGGATCGCCGTGACGCGGCGCGCGTCCGCCATCGGGATGTTTTCCACCGAAAGAGAAAAGTGAAGTATGGGCTTTTGCGGCATGGTAAGGAGACGGGCTTCCCGGTGTCAATTCCAGGCGGGCGGGGTTGTTGAAAAAGTCCTCCAGGGGGAAATGATGTCCCAAAGAGTGCCGCCCAATGCGCGAAGGTGATTTTGCTCCTCGCTTTTGATCGTCATTCCGGCGTATGCCGGAATCCAGAGAATTTGCCTTTGTTTTTTTTTATTTCTTCCGTATTCCCTACAGTGAGTGGAGGATGAAAAACCGGATCATCGCCATTCTCCTCGGCTCTGGATTCCGGCATGTGCCGGAATGACGGCGGTGGTGAAATCCGACTGAAGAGGGGCTGTTGAAAAAGACCCCTTTGGGGTCGGGTTAAACAATCCTCACCTTGCAGAGCGCCAAACAATCACTCCCCCCTTGAGGGGGAGTCGATGAAGCCGAGCGGTTTGTGCGAAGGCTGAATCGGTGGGGGGTGAATCGCGTTTTATCGCCACTCCGAGTTATACCCCCCACCGAATCGCTTTCGGGCTTACGCCCTCAGCTCTTCGACTCCCCCTCAAGGGGGGAGTGAATTTGAAACCCGACCGAGGAGAAAGGGAACACTCCCCCCACTTGAAGGACTTTTTCAACAACCCCCTGTCGGTTCGGCTTCCTCGTCGGGCATCCCGAAGAGGAGATGCGCGGCCCTCAAGGGGGGAGTGATTGTTGAGTACTCTACATGGGGAAAGTGTTGTCTCCTCCCTCCCCGGTCGGCTCCATTCGCCGAATCACGAAATCGGGTATTTTTCAACAATTCATGGCGGGCGCGCGCCCTCAAGCCATTCCGTTGACAAGGGTTCACCCCGACTCTAATATCAAAAGCGCTCAAAACCCAAGAATTTTCCCAGATGAAACCCGGAAACGGGCAAGTCGTTTCGCCGGTTTTGGCCTGATTCAACAGATATGCTTCATGCAGCGAATCGCAAGGATTCGAACAGTTCACCTATAGCGGAACATGCCGGAGGAGAATCACCATGGCGTACAAGAATCACGAAATCGTTGACCTCTCACAAGACATCTACCAGGGACAGCCCGTGTTCGTGGGGCACCCCGAGACCTGGCGCTGGACGAACATGACGCACGAGGAAAGCGCCGCCAGCGGGCGCTTCAAGAGCGAGATGAGTTATTACTCGGGAATCATCCAGTTCTGCGAGCATGGCCCGACGCACGTGGATTCCATCAGCCATCTCGACCCCTCGCCCGACGCGCCGCACATCGACGAGATGAACTTCGATTCCTTCTACAGCCGGGGCATCGCGATTGATTTCGAGAACGTCGAGGACAACAGCTACATCGACGCGGACGACGTGAAGCGCAGGCTCGACCATTACAATTACGAGCTAAAGCCGGGCGATACGCTCCTCTACACGTACGGGCACTTCAAGCGCCACCATCCGACGCCGAAGTACACGACGGCCTACGCAGGCTGGACGCGCGAAGCGGCCGAGTACGTCTACGGCGAGTGCGGGGCCATCAACGTGGGCACCGACGCCCCCAGCATGGACATGGCGACCAGCCCGGACTATCCCTGCCACCTCGTTTGCCGCGAGCTGGGCCGCACGAACACGGAGAACCTGTGCAACATCGAGCTGGTGGTGGGCAAGGAGTTCCTCTACATCGGGCTTCCGCTCAAGATTACGGGCGGGTCGGGCTCGCCGATCCGGGCGATCGCCGTACTGAACGCCTGATTCGGTTCACGCGAGGCGAACATGAAAGCCCTGGTGAAACAGGCGAAAGGGCCCGGCAACATGGCGCTATTGGACGTTTCGGAGCCTCGCGTGAGTCCCGGTCAGGTGAAGGTGAAAATCGCCCACGCCGGCATCTGCGGCACGGACGTGCACATCGCCTCGGGCGAGTTTTTTCACTATTTCCCGCCCCTGGTGCTGGGGCATGAGTTCTCGGGCGAAGTGGTGGAAACAGGCGCAGGCGTCGAGGGAATCCCTTTGGGCGCGCGGGTGACGGCCGAACCCACGAAGTCGACGTGCCGCGCCTGCCCGCACTGCATCTCGGGCCGCTACAACCGGTGCGAGGAGCGCGACATCGCGGGCGTGGTGAGCAACGGCGCGTTCACCGATTACGTGGTCACGCGGGCGGAGTCGATTCACCGCCTGCCCGATAGCGTGAGCTTAAAAGCGGCCGCACTCTCCGAACCCCTAGCGGTCTGCGTTCACGGGGTGTGCGAGCAGTGCAGCGTGCGCGAGGGCGATTTCGTCCTCGTCATGGGGCCGGGCGCGATCGGCCTGGGCTGCGCCCAGGCGGCTCTCGCCCACGGCGCGCGGGTGATGGTGGCCGGGGCCAGTAAGGACGCGCACAGGCTGGCGCTCGCCCGCTCGCTCGGCGCGGAATGGACGGTGAACGTGGAGACCGAAAACGTCCTGGAACGGGCTCTCGCGGTCACGAACGGCTGGGGAGTCGATCTGGCGGTCGAGGCGGCGGGGGCTCCCGGTACGCTCGGGGTCTGCGTCGAGGCGGTGAAGAAGGGAGGCGAAATCCTCCAGGTGGGCCTGCCCGGCGCGCCCGTTCCCGTCGATATGGACAGGCTGGCGTTCAAGGAGATCCGCCTGGTCGGCACGTTCGGGCAGAAGCGCTCCGCGTGGCTGCTGGCGCTCAAGTTGCTGGAAGAGGGCAGGGTCGACGCCGAGGCGATGGTATCCGATATGCTCCCGCTCGATGAGTGGGAGAGAGGCTTCGACATCATGGCGCGCGGGGCCGGGCTGAAGGTGCTCTTGGCGCCCGACGGGTAGGGGGTTTTGGGGAAGTTCTGGAAAGCGATTTTGGATTGCGCTCACGCTTTTGAAGTTCACTCCCCCCTTGAGGGGGAGTCAGTGAGCTGAGGGCGTAAGCCCGAAAGAAAACTGGTGGGGGGTATAATTCGGAATGGCAATAAAACGCATTTTACCCCCCACCGATTCAGCCTTCGCAAATATCGCTCGGCTTCATCGACTCCCCCTCAAGGGGGGAGTGATTGGTTGGGGCTCTACATGGGGGAGTGTACCTTGCTCTTTCGTTGGAAGATTCAATCCTCGTTCACCAGGGGTTTAACAACAGCCCCATAGACGAAGGACGGAGAACAGCGGCGCTTTTCCGGGAGACGCGGGGATACCACAACGACGCGGACCCGTTCAAAGATGAGAGATATTCGGACTAAACCGAAGCGTTCACTTTAGGGGATTTTTCACATGAGCATCGACGGAAAAGAATTCAGAACAGCCCTCGGCAGGTTCGCGACGGGCGTCACGGTCGTCACCGCGAAAACCGAAACCGAAGCGCGGGGCATGACGGCGAACGCGTTTTCCTCCCTCTCGCTCGACCCGCCGCTCGTCCTGGTGTGTTACGACAACAAAGCGTCGAGCCTGAAGATGGTGCAGGATGCGAAGAAGTTCGCCATCAATTTCCTGTCCGAAGAACAAAAGAGCACGTCGGACTGGTTCGCAGGCAAGGGCAGGGACGCGGAGGATCAGTTCGCCGACATCCCGCATGAAACCGGGGAGAACGGCTCGCCCGTGCTCACGGGAAACGTAGGCGTTCTGGAGTGCGACCTGCACGAGGAGCTTCCGGGAGGTGACCACACCATCGTCATCGGGCGTGTGACCCGCGTCGTTCTCGAAGAAGAGGTACGCGCGCCCCTTCTTTTCTACGGCAGCGCGTACCGGAAGATGGATATGGACGGTTCCTACGACTGATCCCTGAACCCGGCCCTCATTTCGCAAGGAGTTCCCTTGGCTTCGTATCGCGCGGTTGCGTTCGACCTGTTCGACACGCTCGTTGATTTCGACATCTCTTTATTCCCGGTGGCGGAGATAGACGGCAAGGAGGAGAAGACCACCTCGAAGGCCGCTTATGACGCGCTTTACGAGGGTGGATTCCTCGTGCCGAATTACCAGGCCTTCCACCAGCTCTGGATCCAGAACTCGAAAGAGGTGTGGGGCGAGCGCAACAACGACCCCGAGCTCAAGGAGGTCCGCTCGATACATCGTTTCCGGCGCCTCATGGAACTTCTGGTGGCGATCCCCGCACAGGACAGGGAGCGGGCCGCCCTGACGGCCCTGAACGCCCACATGTACGGCATCGAGAATTCCGTCGTCTTCGATACGGACCGCCTCGACGTGCTGGGAAGGATAAAAGAAGCCGGTTTGCCGATAGCGCTCCTGAGCAATTTCGACCATGCGCCCACCGCCAGGCGGATTATCGACAATAGGGGCATCACGCCTTATATGGATTCCATTCTGATTTCAGAGGATGAGGGTTTCCGGAAGCCGGCGTCGTCGCTTTTTCTAAAAGTGGCCGAAGAACTGGGTGTTGCGCCGGGTGAGGTGCTCTTCGTGGGCGATACGTTCGATGCCGACGTTACGGGGCCGCAGAGCGTGGGCATGCCGTGCGCCTGGCTCAACAGAAAGGGCGCGCCCGTGCCGGAGGGCTGCAAGCCGCCCGATTTCGAGATTGAGGACTTGAGGGAGACGCTTTCGATACTGGGGATTTAGGGGATTTCGTAGGGACAGGCCCCCGTGCCTGTCCGAGGTCGGGGTGATTACGATGGATGGGCGGGCACGGTCGAACTTCCCTCTTCAGGAAGTTCGACGCCCCTACGGTCGTTATTCGAGAGGGCGTGTAGGTCGGACATATATGTAGCGCTCCCAAGAAGGGAGCGTTACCTACAGTTGGAATCCCGACTGAATCGCAAGGACTTTTTCAACAGCCCCTTCCAGGCCCGCCTAATATGAGGATATTCCCTTGTCCGTTCTCGCGCTTCAGCATGTGGACGTGGAAAGGCTCTCGCTGCTCGAGGAGGTGCTCGCGCAGAAGGGCATTCCCGCGCGCTACCTGGCTCTCCACAAGGGGGAGCGTCTCCCGCGTTCCGTGGAGGATATGGAAGACGCCAAGGCGATTGTCGTCCTGGGCGGGCCGATGGGCGTTTACGAGGCGGAGAAATACCCCTGGCTGGCCGATGAGATCTGGTTCCTGGGCGAGGCGATCCGCGCGGGCGTTCCGGTTTATGGCCTCTGCCTGGGCGCGCAGTTGATGGCGGCGGCGCTGGACGCCCGCGTGTATCCGGGCGAGGGGAAAAAGGAGATCGGCTGGTTCCCGGTCGATCTGACGCCCGAGGCGCGAGGAGACCCGCTGCTGGGGGATGAGGAGGCGAGCTTCCCCGTCTTCCAGTGGCACGGCGATACGTTCGATATTCCTGAGGGCGCCGTTCATCTGGCGTCTTCTGCGCGGTATCCCAATCAGGCGTTCCGGTGGGGCGCGCGCGCCTACGCCTTCCAGTTTCACCTGGAAACCGGGATGGCGGACATCACCACCTGGCTGGAGGCGTTCGAGGGCGACATGAATTCCCCGCGTTCGGACGCGGACCCCGAGGCGATAATGCGCGATGCGCCGGGGCATCTCGAGGCCTTGAACAGGCGCGCGGCGCGCTGGTTCGAGCGCTGGCTCGCCTTCGCGGGGCTTGCTTAGTCGCCTTGAGGGTTACCCCTTGAGGGTCGATCTTCCCGATCATCGAATTGTTCACCGTAGGGACAGGTCGCGACCTGTGGGACAGCCCCGAAGAGGGGCTGTCACTACAGAACCATCGGACCCCCAACGAGGGCTTTTTCAACGGCCCCTCTCGGGGGCTTTTGGGGTCGGCTTGAGTCTCCCGCCCTTGTCGGCGGGGGAGCGCTCCCCTAATATGCGCCTTCCCACAGGGGTCATCATTTTCCGATTCTTGGCATAAAGGAACCTTTCATGGCGGAACCTGTTCGCGGCGAAATCGTCGCCATCGGCACCGAGATGCTCCTCGGCGACCTCATCGACACCAACAGCGCGTTCATCGCGGACCAGCTCAAGTCGATAGGCGTCAACATGTTTTTCAAGACCACCGTGGGCGACAACCTGGACAGGATCGCGGGCGTCATCAAGCAGGCGCACGAGCGCTCCCAGGTGGTCATCACCACGGGCGGGCTCGGCCCCACGGTGGACGACCTGACGCGGGAGGCCTGCGCGAAGGTGATGGGCGTGGAGCTCGAGTTCCGGCAGGACCTCTACGACTACATCAGCGCCTATTTCAGCCGACGCGGCTTCCACATGAGCGACAACAACAAGAAGCAGGCCTACATTCCCCAAGGCGCGACGCCCATTGAGAACCCGCGCGGTACGGCGCCTTGTTTCATGTGCGAGGACGAAAACGGGGTCATCATCGTGAGCCCGGGCGTGCCGCACGAGATGCGCTACATCATCACCCAGTGCGCGGTGCCCATCCTGCAGGAGAAATTCGACTTAGGCGAAGTTATCCGCACGAAGGTATTGAAGACCTGCGGCCTCGGCGAATCGCGCGTGGACGAGATGATATCGGAGCTGTTCCGTGAATCCATCAACCCGAGCATCGGCGTGCTCGCCCACCCTGGGCAGGTGGACGTGCGGATCACCGCGCGCGCGAAAGACATCGAGGAGGCGAACAACCTGATCGCGGGCCTGGAAGTGAAGGTGCGCGAGATTCTCGGCTCCGCCGTCTACGCCACCGGGAACGCGACGCTCGAGGAGACGCTGGCGCGCGTGCTGGCCCAGAGCGGCAAGACCATCGCGATCGTCGAGTCGAACACGGGCGGGGCCTTGATACAGCGGCTGAACGCCTGGCCCGAGCGCGTGCAGTTCCTGAAGCGCGGCGTCGTCGGACTGCACGTAGAAGAACTCGCGCGCATGTTCGGCGTGGATGCGGGAGCAAGCCCTGAGGACATCGCAAAAGCGCTCGCCGGGAAAATTCGCGAGGAATCCGGCGCCGATTTAGGATTAGCCGTCTTCGGCCCCAATCCGCCCGAGAATATCGAGCCTGAAAACTCCCGCCGCGCCCCCGCGCTGGGCGACACCCACATGGCGCTCGATACGGGGGGCGACGCATTCACCTTCTCATCCAGCTTCGGGGGGAACGAGCAGTTCGTGCAGTCGCGCGCGCCCATCTACGGGATGGAGCTCGTGCGCCGCGCGGTGCTGGGCCTCGACCCGCTGGGGTGATGCGGAAAAGCCCCATCGGCCGTCAAGGCCCGGCGCAGGGGCAACCTGAGGGTTTGTTGACACGATCGGCAAGAATAAACGATACTTGAGCCATCTTATTATTTCATAACGATCCAGCACTCATCGTGATTTAAGGCCGCGCCCTGCGCGAATCCGCCTGGTTTCAGGGGAGGAGTGTTTTATGGGGAATACCCTGGTGATTCTCGATCCCTCGGGAATACCCCCGCCGCTGGAGAAGGTGCGGCCCGCCGCGCGCCCCGCCTCCCGCGAGGGCATTCGCCTGGGGCTTCTCGACAACACGAAACCCAACTCCGACAAGCTGCTCCGCCGCCTGGAGGAGCGCTTAAGCGGGAAATACCCCATCGGCTCGTTCACGCACTACCGCAAGGGAGGCAGTGCGCTCCCCCTGGAGGAGGACCTGATCGATCGGATGGCGGAAGAGTGCGACTTCGTGGTGAACGCGGTGCCCGACTGAGGGTCCTGCACGCCGTGGAGTATCCACGACGCGATCGAGCTGGAGCAGCGCGGGCTTCCCACGCTCACCATCATCACGGACATGTTCGAGGCCTTCGGCCGGAAGAAGGCGCGGGCCCTGGGCTTCGCGGGCCTCCCGCTCGTCTCGATTCCCCATCCCATCACCGGAATCCCGCTCGATACGGTGCAGACCCACGCGGACGGGATTTTTGAGAGCGTGGCGGAGTCCCTGACGCTGGCGCCACCGGAAGACGAAGGATGAAGCTCGCCTCGGTGCGCCACGAGGTGGCGGAATCCCCCCTGGAACTGCTCGAGTACGTGATGGAACGTGGCTGGGGGGACGGGCTGCCCGTCATCCCGCCCACCGAAGAGCGGGTGGCGGCCATGGTGGAGGCATCGGGCCGCCCGCCTGATGAGTCCCGCGGCCGCATCCCCCATCTGTTCGGCGACGCCACGATCGAGAAGATCGCCGTAAACGCCGCCATGGCGGGCTGCAGGCCCGAGTACATGCCGGTGCTCGTCACCGCCGTCGACGCCATCTTCGACCCCATCTACAACCTGCCCGGCGTTCAGGGGACGACGAACTGCATCGCGCAGCTCATCGTCGTCCACGGACCCGCCCGGGGCGCGCTGGAGATCAACTGCAAGGAAAACCTCTTCGGCCAGGGCTGGCGGGCGAACGCCACCATCGGCCGGGCCTTCCGGTTCATCCTCCAGAACATCGGGGGCGCCAAGCCGGGCGATACCGATCGCAGCACCTTCGGCCACCAGGGCAAGTTCTCGAGCTGCATCGGCGAGAACGAAGAAGCGAGCCCGTGGCCGCCGCTCCACGTCGAGCGCGGCCTGGAGCGCGCCGACAGCGCCGTGACCGTCATCGCGGTCGATCCGCACATCATGGTCAACGACGCGGCCAGCACGGATGGCGAGGGCGTGCTCCAGTCCATCGCCTCGTCGATGATGCAGGCGGGGAGCAACAACGCGCTCTTCGGCGGGGAGATGGTGGTCGTTCTCGGCCCCGAACACGTCGACATGCTCGTGCGCGACGGCTGGGACCCGCCGCGAATCCGGGCTTTTCTCTACGAGCGGGGCAGGGTGCCGACGTTTCTCTTCGCGCCGGCGAACCTGGAGCGCGCACGGGGGCGCCGGGACGACCTCCTGGCCCGGGAAGACCTCGAAAGCGTTCCCGTCGTCGACGACGTGGATAGCATCTGCCTGTTCGTGGCGGGCGGCCTCGGGAAGCACAGCCTCGTCATCCCGACGTTCGGAAACACGCACAGCGTCACGCGAAAGATCGATTATTCTTTCAACGGCTGAACGCAAGTCGGAATCAAGAGGAGAACGGATTCTACAGGCTATCGTATCCAATTATTCCCCTGCCATATTGGGAGCATTCAACCCTGGAGGCGGTATGACAACGGGGCACAACGCCCCGGACCGTTAGTGGTAATCCCTATTTTTGGAGGGAAGAGCAATGGAACGACGGAAAATCCGATTTGGAAGCGTCGCTATTTTCTTTCTCCTCGCGGCGGTGCTTGTATTCGGCCAGGTTCCAGGGTCCGCATGGGCCCAGAAGCGGGGAGGCACGCTGGTCATCGGCCTGGAAGCCGATCCGGGGCACTTCAACCTGATCGTCAAACCGGGCACGACGGTCCAGGTGCCGGCCGTGAACATCTACAACAAGCTGATCACGCTTGATTTCGATCTCAACCCGAAGCCGGAACTGGCGAAGTCCTGGGAGGTCAAGGACGGCGGGAAGACGCTCATCTTCCACCTCCGGAAGGGCGTGAAGTTCCATGACGGCAAGGAGATGACGAGCGAGGACGTGAAATTCTCTCTCGAGAAGTGCCTGCCGTACAATCCGCGCTCGCGCGTGTTCTGGAAGCCGGTGGCGGAGAAGGTGGAAGCGCCGGACAAGTACACCATCGTCGTCCGCCTCAAGAAGCCTTTCGCGCCCTTGCTCACCGTGATGGGGGTGATCTTCGGCGGCCCCGCCATCTACCCCAAGCATCTGTGGAAGGATCACGTGGGCAGCCGCAAGGCGTTCCTGAACGCTCCGTGGAGCAAGAAACCCGTGGGAACCGGGCCCTTCATGCTCAAGGAGTACAAGAAGGGCAGCCACGTCCGGCTCGTGCGGAACCCGAATTACTGGAACGCGCCCAAGCCCTACGCGGATGAACTGGTCATCCGGTTCGTCTCGGACGCCAACACGCGCCTCATCGCGCTTGAGAAAGGGGAGATCGACTATCTCCGCGCGGCCCTCATCCCCTGGGATCAGGCCGCCCGCCTCAAGAAGAACCCCAAACTCGTCGTCCTCGACAAGGGAGGAGAAGCGACGGGACAGGTCGAGTTCATGCTCTTGAACGTGCGGCGGCCCATCACCGGGAACGTGAAGGTCCGCCAGGCGATCGCGTATGCGCTGGACAAGAACCAGATCAGCCAGCTGGCTACCGGGGGCACCGCGAAAGTGGCGGACGGCATCATGCACTCGGCCATGAAGTGGGCGCACAAGGGCAGCTTCGCCCAGTACAAGCAGGACCTGAAGATGGCGAACAGGCTGCTCGACGAGGCGGGCTACCCGATGAAGGGAGGCAAGCGCTTCGGACTCACGTTGACCTGGGCCAAGGGCCGAGGCTTCGAGGGACTGGCGGCCGAAGTGATCAAGCAGCAGCTCAAGAAAGTCGGCATCGACATCAAGATCGAGTCCTTCGACCGGGCGGCGACGCTGAAGAAGGTGTACATCAATCATGATTTCGACATCATGATGCAGTTCTTCACCACCGGGCCCGATCCGAAGATCAGCGTTACCCGGGTCTATGACAGGAACAACATCGGCTCGGCGAACTTCAACAACGCGCCGTCCTACATCAACGTCGGCGTTCAGCGTCTCCTCGACGCCGAATGGCAGATCCCCGACGTGAAGAAGCGGGGCGCCGCGTGGCGTCAGATCGTCGATATGGTCGCGGCCGACGCGCCCGTGATCCCGCTGTTCGAGACGCCCTTCGTCCACACGCATTCGGCGAAATGGGCGGATGTGGTCACGCGTCCCTACTGCGCGTATTGCACCCGGGAGGACGCTTACCAGAAGTAGTCCTGGTATTCGAATCGTGTTTCAGGGGCCCCGTCTCCGGGCGGGGCCCCGCAGGTTTCCTGACGTCTCACCGAGGGGCGATCCATGGCAGGCGATCATCCGCTTCTGCGTTACAGCGTAAGGCGTATTCTTCAGGCCGTCCCTCTTGTTTTCTGGGTCGTCATCATCAACTTCACCATCATCCATCTCGCTCCGGGTGATCCGGCCATTTACCTGGCCAGCGTCACCGAGGCCACGCCGGAGGCTTATGCGGAACTGCGCATCGAGTTCGGCCTGGACAAGCCGCTTTACGTCCAGATGGGGATTTACCTGTGGAAGCTGCTTCATCTGGACCTGGGCTATTCCACCTGGCACAACTCACCCGTACTCGGCGTCATACTCGATCGCCTGCCCGCCACCATGCTTCTGATGGCGACGGCCTTCTCCATCGCCAGCATCATGGGGGTGGTTCTCGGCGTCATCGCATCGCGCTACTCCTATTCGGTGGGCGACCATCTGGCGACCCTGGCATCGCTCGCCGGCTATTCGATGCCCATTTTCTGGCTGGGCCAGCTTCTCATACTCTTTTTCGCCCTTTATCTGGATTGGCTGCCGAGCCAGGGCATGTATTCGATGCGCGGTGTGGAACCCGGCTGGCCCGCGGTCCTCGACGTCCTGAAGCACCTGCTCCTGCCCGCGATCACCTACGCCACCTATCACATGACGCTCGTGTTCCGGATCACGCGGGGCAAGATGCAGGAAACGCTCGCGCAGGACTTCATCCTGACCGCGAAATCCAAGGGGCTGAACGAACGCCGCGTGCTCTACCGGCACGCCCTGCGCAATGCGCTGCTCCCGGTGGTCACCGTGATCGGCATCAATTTCGCCTACGTCATGGCGGGATCGGTGTTCACCGAAACCGTGTTCGGGTGGCCGGGGATGGGCCGGCTGATCTTCGAATCCATCACCGCGCGGGACTATCCGATGATTCTGGGGATATTCCTCGTCGTCTCGATGATGATCGTGCTGGCGAACCTCATCACGGACATTCTCTACGCCTTGATCGACCCGCGCGTGGCTTATAACTAGGAACTTGAGATCGTGACGACTGCGACGGACCAAATCGATTATCAAAGCCCGCAAAGAGGGCCGCAGTGGCGGGCCGTCTGGGACGCATTCAGCCAGAACCGCGCGGTGCCCATCGCGGGGTCCGTGCTTTTGGTTTTGGTTCTACTGGTATTGTCGGCGCCCTTGCTGGCGCCCTATGACCCTTACGCCCTGGGCTCGGGCTCAAGGCTGGGCGGGCACAGCTTCCAAAACATCATGGGCGTAGACAATCTCGGCCGCGACGTCTTCAGCCGCATCCTGTGGGGCGGACGGGTCTCGATCTTCGTCGGTTTCTCGGCGGCCTTCGCCACGACGGTTATGGGCCTGCTCGTGGGCACGATATCGGGTTACCTGGGCGGATGGGTGGACGACATCCTGATGCGTTTCACCGAGACCTTCATGGTGATACCGCGATTCTTCCTCGCCCTGATAATCGTGGCATTCTTCGGGGCGAACATCTGGAACATCATCTTCGCCATCTCCATTCTGACGTGGCCGGTGACGGCCCGCCTCGTGCGCTCGGAATTCCTGACCCTGCGCACGCGGCAATTCGTGGACGCCGCGCACGTGATCGGCACGCCGCGCTCGACCATCATCTTCCGCGAGATACTTCCGAACGCCATCGGGGTCGTGGTCGTGAATGCCTCGCTTCTGACGGCGCAGGCGATGCTGCTCGAAGCGGGTTTGAGCTATCTGGGCCTGGGAGACCCCAGCCTGGTGACCTGGGGACGGATGCTGTACGAGGCCCAGCCCTTTCTGCGCCAGGCCTGGTGGATGGCCGTGTATCCCGGTCTGGGCATCTTTCTTTCGGTCCTGACGCTCAACCTGCTGGGAGACGGCCTGAACGACGTGCTCAACCCCCGCTCCTCCGAGATTCACCGGACCGGACTATGAGCACGACGCCTGAAAACCGAAACGGTCTCCTGCGGGTCTCCGATCTGAGGACATACCTCGACGTCCCCTCCGGCGTGATCAAGGCCGTGGACGGCGTCTCGCTGGAAGTGAACCGCAAGGAGGCGGTTGCGCTGGTCGGTGAATCGGGTTCCGGGAAATCCATGACGGCTCTCACCATCATCCGGCTCCAGCCGGTCGTGGCCCGCATCCTCTCGGGCGAAATACTGCTGAACGACGTGGATCTCCTCACCCTGGATACGGCGAGCATGTGCGACCTGCGCGGGACGGAGATCGCCATGGTCTTTCAGGACCCCATGACCTATCTGAACCCCGTCATGCGGTCCGGCGCCCAGGTGGCGGAAGTGGTGCTGGAACACCAGGATGTCTCGAAGGGGGAGGCCCGCTCGCAGGTGCTCGATGCTTTCGAGCGCGTCGGCATCCCTTCCCCCCGGAGGGTGTATGACAGCTACCCCCATCAGTTGAGCGGCGGCATGCGCCAGCGGGTGCTCATCGCCATGGCCATCTCGTGCCGCCCGTCCCTGCTCATCGCCGATGAGCCCACCACGGCGCTGGACGTGACCATTCAGGCGCAAATCATGGACCTGCTTGCCCACCTCCGAGAGGAACTCCAGAACGCCCTGTTCCTGATCACCCACGATATCGGCCTGGTGGCGGAGCATTGCGACCGGATATACATCATGTACGCGGGCCAGATTGTGGAGCATGCCGACACCTTCACCCTGTTCGCCGAACCGAAGCATCCCTATACGGAGGGCCTCCTGCGTTCGACGCTCAGCCCCGACAAGCGGGTCGAGGTATTCGAGACCATCGAGGGGCAGGTGCCGAACCCGACGGACATGCCGTCGGGCTGCCGCTTCCATCCCCGCTGTCCCCACGTCAAAGACATCTGCCGCGAGGAGTCGCCGCCATCTCTCGATTTGGGGGAGGGTCGGATGGTGGCCTGCTGGCTTTATGAGTGAGCCCGTCTCCATGAACAATCCACTCCTGCAAGTACAAAGACTGACGAAGCACTTCCCGGTCGAAGGGGGATGGCTCCGGCCTCCCCGCCACGTGCACGCCGTGGACGACATCAGCTTCTCGCTCAAAGCCGGTGAGTCGTTCGCCCTGGTGGGTGAAAGCGGCTGCGGGAAAACGACGACGGCCCGCCTGCTGGCGAAGCTGGAAAAGCCTGACGACGGAAGCATCCTCTTCGATGAACAGGAAGTCGCGGAACTGAGCGGACCCGCCCTCAAGCAGTACAACCGCGACGTGCAGATGATTTTTCAGGACCCCTTCGAATCCCTGAATCCCAGGCGCACCGTGCGAGCCATCCTGCGCCAGCCCCTCCTCAACCATGACGCGGCGGAGAAAGGGGAGATCGATGAGACCGTCGTCGGGCTCCTGAACCAGGTGGGCATGGAGCCGGGCGAAATCTTCATGGACCGCTACCCGCACCAGCTCAGCGGCGGCCAGCGCCAGCGAATCGGCATCGCGCGGGCGCTCACGCTGAAGCCCAGGCTGGTGATCGCCGATGAGCCCGTCTCCTCGCTCGACATCTCCATCCGCGCCCAAATCCTGAACCTTCTGAAAGCCCTTCAGTCGCAACATGATCTCTCCTACCTCTTCATCACGCACGACCTGGGGGTGGTGCGCTCGGTCTGCGACAGGGTGGGGGTCATGTACCTGGGCGAGATCGTGGAGCTTGCGGCGGTGGAATCGCTCTTCACCACCCCGCTGCACCCTTACACGCAGGCGCTGCTCTCGGCCACGCCGGTGGCGGACCCGGTAAAGGCCAGGGAACGGCGGCGCATCATCCTCAAGGGAGAGGTTCCCTCCGCCCTCGACCCGCCGACCGGATGCCGCTTCCATACGCGTTGCCCCTACAGCGAGAAGCGCTGCGTGGAAGAGAAGCCGGCGCTGCGGGAGTTCCACCCCGGCCATACCGTGTCCTGTCATTTCGCAGGCGACGTCGGCATTAACGTAACCGCCGATTCATACACTTAGCTGCCGGGCTTTGGGGGGTAGGGGCGGTTCACGAACGGCCTCTATGGTTCCGGCGGGTGTGACTTTCGCCGAAATGACGGCGCTATGGGTCAACCGAGTCGGTGGTTTGCAGGGGCCGCATACTATGCGGCCCGGCCTTTTCGCCTCCAAATTAGGGTCGCATGGTATGCGACCCCTACAACAGACGGCAATTCCCCCGTATTTGGCCTTTTTCAACAGGCCGGACAAGGGGGGAGTAACGATATCCCGGAGGGTTTTTTTATGAAAGACGTACTCGAAAAGGTGATTTCACAGGGCCGGCGAACCGACGTGGTAAGCCTCCTTCAGGAACTCGTCCGGATTCCCAGCCCGACGGGAGAGGAAGAGGCTGTCCAGACCCTGGTGCAGGAACGATTCGCCGATGCCGGCCTCGAGGTGGAGGCGTTCGAGGCGAACCTGGAGGAGGTGCGGGAGCATCCGGCGTTCTCGGCCCCGCGCTCTTCGCTGGAGAGAGGTTATGCGGGCCGTCCGAACGTGATCGGCCGCATGCGGGGAGCGGGCGGCGGCAGGTCGCTCCTTCTCTTTTGTCACGCCGACACGGTGCCGCCCGGCCCGCGAAGCGCCTGGACCCGGGATCCCTTCGGCGGCGAGGTGGAGGGCAACCGGCTCTATGGACGGGGGTCGGGAGACGCCAAGTCGGGGCTGGCCGTCATGGTCGCGTGCGCCCGGGCCCTGAAAGCCGCCGGGGTGCGCCTCAAGGGGGATCTGACGCTCCTCTCCACCGTCGAGGAAGAAGAAGGCGGCGGCGGGGGCATGCTGGCATGCGTGCTCCGCGGCCTTCGTGCGGACGGCGCCGTTTACACGCACATGAAGCCGGGCGGACTCGGCGGCGTGGACATCGGCTCGGGCGGCGACGTGAGTTTCCGGATCACCGTGCCGGGACAGGCCGGGCACAAGGGTTCGGCGCACCTTTTCGTGAACGCCATCGGGAAAGCCGAATATATCCACGCCGCGCTCAGGGAGCTGGACGCGCAAAGAGGAGAGGCGGTGCGTGAACCGCTGGTGGAAAAGCGTTTCGAGATCAGCGGACTCGCGCCCCGCACGGTGAATCTCGTGGTGACCGTGATTCGCGCGGGCGTTTCCATCGGCCAGCTCCCGGCCGAATGCGTTCTGGAGGGCGTGGCGGGGGTGGCCCCGAGAGAGAGCCTCGATGAGGTGAAAAAACTGGTGGAAGACCACGTCGCGCGGGCCGCCGGGGCCGACCCGTGGCTTCGCGGGCATCCGCCCCGCCTGGAATGGACGGAGAGGCGCGCGGAGCCCTGCCTCACCGACCCCGGGCATCCGTTCGTCAAAACGGCGTTGTCCGTGGCCGAACGGGTGACGGGTCGCCCTTGCCAACGCCAGGCGCTGAACGGGACGACGGACATGCGGTTCCCGGTTCTCTACGGCGACACGCCCACCATCATGTTCGGAGGGGAGTGCCCGCGGGGCCATATCCCCGATGAATATACGCATATCGACGAACTGCAGCTCTCCGTCGACGGGCTGCTCCACCTGATACTCGAGTGGTGCGGCGCGGCGTGAGCGGGCGCGCGGCGCGTAATATCTCCCTCCCCGGTCGGGTCAAACGCTCATTCATCAATCGCGTTTGACTTCACCATGAGTAGCGGCGAAGCCGTGTATCGAGGGGCGCTCTCGACCGATGAGGGAGAAAAATTACTACCTCCTTGGGGGTTGTTGAAAAACCCCGAGAAGGGAGTTCTCGGTTTTTGTAGGGGCCGCATATATGCGGCCCTGCCTTTTCGCATTCAAAATGCGGGTCGCATATATGCGACCCCTACACACGTATTGACGTCCCGACCAAGGGGGGAGTGAACTTCAAAAGCGTGCGCGCAACCAAAATCGCTCCCCAGGGCTTTTTCAACAACCTCGTATGCGACCCCTACACAAACCTCCTTAGCCAGGGGGTAACAGCGATGTCCTCCGACAAAGACTTTTTCAACAACCCCCTTCGGGCAGGATTGTATATAATCCTCCGAACTATGGTTCCCCGATAACTGCGACGGGAGAAAGCGATGATTGAAAAACAGGCGGCGGTGGCTCCTGATTTTGCGGCTTTGCGGGATGAGTTCCCCGTCACCCGGAACTGGACCTATCTGGACCTCGCCAACAAGGCGCCCCTGCCCCGGTGCGCCCAGGACGCGATTCCGGATTTCCTGCGGGAGATGAACGAACTCGGCGTCCGGGAGGCCTTCTCCAAGGTCCGCGTGGAGGAGGTCCGCGCCTCGCTGGCTTCGCTGCTGGGCGTCGCGCCGGGGGCGATAGCGTTCATCAAGAATACGTCTGAGGGCATGAACATCGCCGCGCAGGCGCTGGACCTCCAGGCGGGAGACAACGTCATCCAGGCGGAAATGGATCATCCGAACCAGGTGTACGCCTGGAAGCGCCTGGAGGAAAGGGGCGTCGAACTCAAGTGGGTGCGAAACGGGGAGGGCTGCCCCCCGGTGGAGGCGTTCATCGAGGCGATGGACGGGCGAACGCGCGTCGTGGCGGTCTCCTACGTGACTTTCGGGACGGGCTGCCGGGTGGACCTGCCCGCCCTGGGCGCGGCCTGCCGCGAGCGCGATATCATATTGATGACGGATGCGATACAGGGAGTCGGAATCCTCTCGGCATCCTTGCCGGCCCTCGGGGCGGACATCGTGGTCTGCGGCGGGCACAAGGGATTGCTCGGCCTGCCGGGCACGGGCTTTCTCTATTGCCGCGAAGACCTGATTCCCGGGATGACGCCTCCCTTCTTCGCCCGCGCCAGCATGGTCCGCGAAGTGCTCGAGCGGATGGAGGTCGGGCTGGCCCCGGACGCCCACCGCTTCGAGATCGGGAATCAGAATTACCTGGGATTATGGGTGCTCGGCCGCTCGGTCGAGTTCCTGGCGGGGGTGGGGCTCGCGCAGGTCGAGGAGCGCGTGCGGGGGTTGACGACTTACCTGATGGAGCTGCTGGAGAGGCGGGGCGAGAAGATTCTGACGCCTCGCCCCTGGGAGGAGCGCGCCGCCATCGTGAGCATCGAATCGCCCGACCCGCCCAGGGCGGCGGCGCAACTGCGCGAGAAGAGAATTATCGCCAGCGCGCGCAACAACGCCCTTCGCTTCGCGCCGCATTTCTACAATACCGAAGAAGAAATCGAGCGGGTGGTCGGTCTGCTTTAGGGAAGATAGCAAACAATTCGATAAATTCAGATAAATTCACGGGGTTTTTGGATAAATTACCGTAAATTAACGAGGGGACATGCGGGGAGTTGCGGGGAATTGCATATCCCGGATGCGCGCAAATGCGGGCAAATGCGCGCGCGAAACCGGCGGAATTCGTGAATCATCCCGCGCGATGCGCCAGATGAACCTCTCCTCGATGTGGATATTCATCATAACTACGCTCGCCCGTAGCGGCGGCGGCGCCTGTCGATGTCCTCCAGCTTGCGCGAGAGCTTCTCGAGCGTCCGGTTGTCGCTCAGGTTCCCTTCGATGTGAATATGGTAGACGTGGGCCTCGCCTCCGCCCCCGCCCATCTCCTTTCGTATCGCGTCGCGGATGATGGGCCGCACGCCGCGCTGAAAGAAATCAATGGATTGCGGGTGGTTCACGTTCATGATGTGCTCGGGTCCCGCCTCGCCCACGAGCCTGAGCGCGGAGCGCTTGACGAAACGCCCCGCCGCGTCGCCTTCTTCGATGGGGAACGCCCCCAGGTAGGAAGAGTAGAGGCCTTGGCCGAAATACCGCTTCACCCCCTCCTGGGGCGAGATGCCCGCCTTCCCGGCTGCTCGCTGAATGAGCTGGAACGTGAGGCCTGCTTTTTCCAGCAAAGGAGGGTCCACGCTCATCCGGCCTTCGTAGACCGCCTTGGGAAGCGGGAGGAGCCGCGCTTCATCCGCCACGCCGGTCTTGCGGAATTTCTCCAGCGCGATGTACAGCCCGGCCGCCTGCGCGAGATTCGCTATCCCCCGGGTGAAGGGGGTGGACCTGTCCCTGAAGCCCTTGAAGCCCAGGAAGGAGAGCACCTGCTTGATGGCGCCCCCCTTGTTGAACAGGACGTCGGTGAGCAAAAAGGCGCCTGCCGCAGGACCGAAGGCGGCGAGGCCCGTGGCGCCCGCAAGCGCGGGGAGGGCGCCCGCGGCGTTGATGGCCAGATTCGCCCCAGTTTTCAGGGTTTTGGGTCCCTTGAGGAAGTCCAGCGCCGAAAAGGCGACCCGCAATGCCGCCGCCGCTTTCGTCGCCGCAATCCGCGCGGCCAGCGCGCCGCTCGCCTTTTCGCCCGCGGCGGTGGCGACCGCCGTGCCGCCGATCCGGTTCGCCGCCTCGAGTTCGGAGACGGACTGGAAAAGGCGTATGAGTCCCGCCTCGCCGCCGATTTTCGCCAGCGGCACCACGAGTTCCGGACCCGCCTCGCCGATCAGGCCCAGGGTGGGCTTTTTCACCAGACCGCCCTTGGAAAACCCGAATACGTTGAGCAGACCCTTGCCCAGATCGCCCAGCAGGTTCAGGCCCAGATCCTGGAGCGCACCAACTGCCGGTTTGATGAATTGCGTACTCGCCATCTCGGCGGCGGCGTTGCGCACCATGTTGATGGCATGGTTCTTCAGGTCGCTGAACAGGTCCTTGGCGCTGTCGATTTTGCCGGTGAGGGTGTCCGAGAAAAACCGGGTGAGCGATTTCTCGCTCGCTGAGGCGAAATCGTTCACCGCCCTTCCGGCTATCTGAAAAGAGGCGGGCAGGGAGGCGGCTTTCACCTTGACCTCGTCGAGTCCCCTCACGAGCGGGCCGGAGGCGAGCCGGGAGCCGGCTCGCTCCGCATTCCTCCACAGTGTATTCATCCCCTCGGCGGCTTCTGTGGAGGAGACGCCGACTGCATGGAGGCGTTCTGAGGACTGAACGAAGGTGCGGCTCGATTGTTGGAGCGCGCTTTGGGACACGCGCGTTTGCGCACTGAGTTTTGCCGTGGCGATTCTCGCCTGCCCCGCCGATTTCGTGAAACGATCGAGGACTTTCAGGCTGTTGCCTGAGTTCAGGTCGATTTTCTTTATCACCGAAATCTTGTGGACTTGCTCCGGCATGAAATTCCCCATTCATGAACGAGATGCTGGACGGGCTGCGCTACCGAACGCGCTAATCCGCCCAGGGGTTGATGAAATGCCACAGGTGGTTCGTGATGAGGCGCGGTTCGACCGCCGCGACGACGCACAAGACGGCGGCGGCCGAGAAAAGCGCCGCGAGAAGGTAAGGAATCATGGTTGACGCTCCTTGTTCATGCGCTCGTCGTGTCTGGCGAGCGCGGTTTCGACCTCACGCAGGCGGCGGAGTATTTGAGTAAAGGTTTTCGCGTCCTCGCGCGTTTTTTTCATGGAAATCGTTTTCAGTTCGCGGAACTTGAGATCGGCAATCGTTTTCGCCTCTCGCAGCCGGGTCTCCACTTCCTGGAAGCGGACGCGCGCGCCCGCGTTTTTCTCCAATAGCCAGGGATGACCCCGCTCTGCCATGTGGGACGCCAGACGCTTTTCCACGTTCACGATCTGGTTGTATAGCGGCGTATAGGCGGCCACCCCGAGGCCGGCGATGCTCAGGATGGACAGGAAAATCTGGAGACCTTTTCCGTTTCCCTCAGACGCCATCAGCGCACCGCATCGAAAGAAGATGCGGCTTCTTCGAGTTTGGAATCCAGAACCGCCAGGCTCGCGGCGGCGGCCGCATCCTGGGTGTCGCGCACGCATTCGTCGTAAATTTTCAGGAGGGAGGCGAGCTTGCCGAGCAGGGTCGCCCTCCGGCCCGCCCACTCGTCCACCACGCTTTGACCCGACGCGTAGCGCGCCGGATAGGCGTCTTTTCTGTTTTTGATGAGCAGGTACTCCGGTTTGGAGAGCTTCTTCGAATCTGCATCCTGCGCCCAGGCGTCAATGAGCCTGGTTTTTTCTTCGTACTCGGCCAGCTTGCCGCCCAGGGCGCTCACCGGTACGCCCACGATTCGCGCCTTGGCGCCGTTGAGCAACAGGTTGAGTTTCTCCTTCGCCTGATCCCGGTGGATTTGCGCCACGCCCTCGGGCGCGTGAGCGGCATGAGCGGCGAGAACAGCGTCTCGCTGCGCCCGGGTGCTCGAATCGGCCACGTTGATGACCCACGTGTCCCGGCCGGGGCCATGGACTTCAGGACGCGCGGATTCCGTCTCGCCGGGCCCGGGTTGCCAGTCGGCGTCAGGCGTCATGGTCGTCTTCAGCCGGTGCGCGCTGCCCAGGTAGAGATGTGCGAGACCGGCGGTTTCGAGTTCATCGCGGAAATGCGGGCCGATGGCTTTGGTCACTTCGATTTCCATGTCGGTCTCCTAAATCAAAACGACGCTTTGGAAGAGATAATCGCCAATGTTCAGGATGCTCGAACCCGCCACGCGAAAGACGAACGTGGAGTGAACCTCGGCGAGCGCCCCTGCGTATATTCGCGTGTTCGCAATTGCGAAGTTGTCTTTCTCGCTGTTCGACAGGCGGATGATCTCGACTTCCGGGTAGGCCTGCTCCGTTCCGCCAAACAGTTCGAGGTCCATGTCCAGGCCCACCAGACCCGCGATGCTCGTTGAATTCACCCAGCCCTGGCCGCCGGCTTCCTGGCGGATGACGTCATGGCCCGGCCACATCAGGATTTCGTGCGTGGCGACGGAGGTCCAGTTGGTCGACAGGGTGGTGGCGAGCGTTCCCCTGGACTGCGCGGCGTATTCCGCCTTGTTCCAGAAACTTCTGACATACACGTCGTTCGCGAGTACGAACTGGGATGAGGGGTCCGTTCTCGCGACCCCGACGAGGGTGCGGCTCTTATCGTCCGTTTTGTGCGCCAGCCCCGTGGCGGCGTCGAACGCCCAGCTTCCTGTCCCGTCGAATTCGAGCTTGATCTCTCCACCGTCGTCGTAGACGAAGACCGCATAGGAGTGATCCGCAGCGAGGTCCGCGTTCGTAATCGTGATTCCCCGCCATGGCAAATCCTCGTAATAGACGTCTCCCGACGCTTCATCGATGAAGGGCACGTGACAACCCGCCACGGGATTGACGACGGCGGGGTAGTAGGTGGAGCCCAGCGTCGGCTTGAACGCCAGGGTGGTGGCGTTCACGTAATCAAGCCTGCCCGCGCAATCGATGGGTTGCCTGTTGGCCCTGATTTTTCCGTCCGGGAACAGGGCGGCGAGGGCCAACCGGTCGATCACGCGGGCTTTCGTGGGGTGGTCGCCGCCGATGGCTTCTTCGGTGTAGCGGGCGGACAGATCGGCTCCGATGGGCATCGTGTTCTCCTTTATGCGTAGGTGGCGGCGTCGCGCTCGGCGCCCAGAAGCCGGCCGCCTTCGAGTGTTATGCTCCCGTCCAGAAGAGGGGAGGACGTCAGGAAAAAGCCGGTGTCCCGGATTTTGAGTTCCATGCCCTGTTCTCCCAGGTCGTAACTCACCTCGATAACCTCCCCGATCTGGTTCACGAGGGGTTCGAGTTTATTCGAGCGCATCCAGGGCACGCTGTACGCCAGATAGTCATCCGGTTCGATTTCGAGCGCTCTCAAGGAGTCATCCTCGATGGTGAGCATGCGGGTGGGTTCGTGATAGCGCGCCACGATGCGCGATTGAACCGTGGCGGCCACGCTCCCGCGCCGGACCCATTCGAGCCTGAGCGGGCTCTGAGGAGGTCGCCTGACGCCATAGAGCCGTTGGGAGGACCTGTTCCGGGAGGCGCTTCCGTCGTCGTGTTTGATGTAGCGCGCGCCCGGATAATCCCTCGCATAGAGCACCGGAACCTGATTGATGACGGTGTCGCGCGCCATCTCCGCCTCGATTCGCGACTGGCCGAAACGCGGCAGAACCTTTTGGGGCGACATGGCGGAAGGTTTCTCTCCCGCGATATGAATTTTCAGACGACCGAACGAGTCGATTTCGTACCGTCCGAGGAAATCGCCCAACAGAGAGGTGAGAACGTCGGCAGGCGCATGGTCGTCCAGAATGATCCCGCCTGCCCGGTAGCCGAGGGCCGTCGCGCTGGTTGCCGCACGCGAGAGGGCCTGCATGTCGAGGTCCTGTTCAGTGAATCCCCAGACGCTCGTCATCAGGTCATGAATCACCTCGGCGGGATTTTCGATGAGAGCGCCGCTGTCGTTTTTCCTGCCCTTGCATACGGCGGTCACGCGCCCCTTCGGCGGGTCTGCGAAAGCGGCCGTGGCGATGGCGCCTTTTGACTGGTAGTTCCTGGCGAGTTCCAGAGAATAGCTTTCCGGCTCGACGCGGCCATCATCGTCAAAAAGCGCGACGGCTCCCGATATCTCATGGGCGGCCACGCAGTAGACGCCGCCGTCGGCGGAGTCGATTTTCGGGAGCGCGTAGGCGCCCGCATTCTCGCGTGAAGGGATGGTCAAATCACCATAGATGATGGGGAGACTCTGGTCCTCGAATTCAGGGTTGGCGTATCTTGAAGCGCGCCCGATGTGGAATGAGTCCGAGAGCCGGACCGTCGTCGGGTCAGCCATTTAGTTGCCCTCGCATTCTATGGAGACCAGGTCGATGCGCTCGATGATCCGGCGAATGGTGAAGCTCCCGATCGAGAGAACGTCGGATATGTTTTGTCCTGAAAACCCGACGCGCACGTCGACCCTTCCGCCAATGAGCGGCTCTGTCGCAAGAATGCGGCTCATTCGCGGGTGGCCGTCCATGTCGGGAGCGTTGTTGACGGCTATCGTGAGGCCGGAGAGTTCCTTTTCTCTGAATATCTCGAGAATGGAGGGGCCTTGAAACGCGCCGAGAGAGAAGCGCCCGCCATCTTCCACCCAATCGTGAACGCCCAAGAGCACTTCCGCTCCCTCCCCCAGAAGGAGGGAGCCGTCGAGAATCCGCGAGCCGTCGAGGAAATATATGCTTCCTCCTTGCCCGATCAGGAAGTCGGGCACCTGCTTTCCGCAGAACACGCGCTTTCCGCCAGCGGTGGAGAGGTGATAGAGGACGAAGGCGGTTTTCCCCTCGTGTCCGGCGATGTCCGCAACCGCCTGGTCCGTGGCGCGTCTCATGCGAGTGTTTCCCTGAGCACGAGTTCGAAGGAGGAATCATCCGGCCCGATCTGCCGGGGCAAGAAGCCGCCCGCGAGGTGAGCGAGGACGATCGAAGCGGGGTCATCCACGTCCAGGTGAGCGAAGAACGGCTTGGCCCGCCGGGCATCGACGTCCTTCACCGCCCGATACATGGCGAGAAACGCTCTTCGCTGCGCATCCGATATGCGTTCGTAGGGAAGGGTGATTGTGCGGCCACGATTCAGGAGTACGGGACGCTCCGCCATACTTTCCGTGCGGCTTGTTTCCTCGAAGGATTCTTCTCCCACCACGTTTCCGAACCAGAAATGGTCGGCGGGCTCGAAAAAGCCGCCCAGATAGATTTCCGAGACTTCCAGATAGGCATCCTGGTCGGCGGCGCCTTCGGCCAGGAGGCGCCAGTGGTGATATGAACGCGGCGTAGTGTCGAAATAGTGGATGAGCGTGTCGCTGCGCCAGGTGAGCCTTTCATCGAGCGCGGGCGCGCGCCAGTCCGCGGACCTGTTCGCCTGAATCCGGAGACTGGCGCCGGGCGAGAAATTGTGGAGGTGGGCGATGAACACGTCGGGAGAGATCTGCGCGCCGAAATCAAGGACGAGCGACCATGGGTCTTCCGGCGGCGAGGCGCTTCTCATCTTCGTTGCGGGGTCGAGATCGTAAATTCTTCTTGGGGAATAAAAGCGGTTCGCCGTCGCCTGCCAATGATCTCCCAAGGCGAAAGCGGGTGAATCCGCCCCGTCCACGAAGCGGATCTTCACGCCTGAGTCCAGGGCGATATCCGTCAGCGCGGTGGGGATGTTCGAAGCTTCCCAGCCATTCGTTGTGGTTGAGGTCTTGCGCCACTTGAAACGGGCGCTTCCCACATCGCCCGGAGCCTCGATTTCGGCGAAATAGACTTCCTGGTCCTCTCCGGTGTAGGCGCCCGAGAAGATCATCGAGCCGCCCGCGCCCGCCACGCGGGGCACGCCCGCACCGACGAATCCCTTCTCCACGGAAGTGGCGGTGATGACTGTCTCGTCATCGATGAGATTTTGATACATGAAGCGATGCCCCATTCCAGTCTCCTTGGTGAGGGCTTCCGTTTCGGGAGAAGCGTTTCTCCCGTCGTGTTCTGGCATCACTCCGGCGCGAGGGGATGCCGAGGTCACCGAATATATGGGAACCGGAGTGGAGGGTTCGCCTCGCAAATGCGGGCAAATGCGCGGAAAAGAAGCATGGGATTAGTCGCAGGGATTCTTCCTGGAACGGAGTGAGCCATGAATTTCCGGAAGCGCTTTGGTTTTCCGGCACGCGCGCGATATGGAAACTTGAGAACCTGGGAAAATCTGCTATGATGAAGCCTCACCAGAATGATGGGGTTTCTGTCAGATCCCGCTGTTTTATGTGATATCCGCCTGATACTGCGAAAGGAATCGCGATGCGCAGGAGGGTGGCGCGTCTTTTCTCTCGATATGGCTCCATTCAAATATCCGGTAGTCGTTCTGCGAAATTTTGCGTAGTTGGCGTGTGCCTGGCGCTGGGCACCGGCGTGTATCTGAGTGTCCGCTCCGTCATGCCTCCTCCCCCGGTTACGTCCGAAAAAACTCCTGCAACCCGTGAGGCGCCTCAGGGCGAGCGAGCGCCCCAGAAGGTGAAAAAAGATGCCGCGCCGAACCGCGAGTTCGCCCACGCGCCACGGAATAAGATGCGCGAGAAACCCAAAGAAGATGCTTTGAAGAAAGCCTTTCGGGATCAGCCAATCATGAGTCCTCCGAATGAGGAAAGACTCACTACGGAAGCCGGCAAATTCTCAAAATCGGACACAGTCATCGGCGTGTTGATGGCGCATAAAGTGCCCCGTTCGGAAATTCAGAAAGTCCTGGATAGCGTCCGCAACAAACGTATTTTTTCGCGCATTCGGACGGGTCGGCGGTACGAAGTGAGAAAAAAAGATGGAGAATTTCATGAATTCGTTCTTCAAATCGACAACGAAAGTCGACTCATCATCTCGAGAACGCCGAACGGGACGATGACTGCCTCGAAAGAGGCGATACCCTATTCCATAGATGTCGTTCGCATTCAATCCCGCATCGAGAGTTCCTTGTACAAGGCCATAGCCGATGGCGGCGGCGCTCCCGTACTGGTGAACGAGCTGAGCGATATTTTTGCGTACGTCATTGATTTTCATAAGGATATACGGAGTGGAGACGAGGTGGAAGTCCTGGTCGAGCGAAAGCATTTAAGGGATGAATTCACCGGTTACGGGAGGATTCTGGCTGCTGAGTTCATTGTTGGAGACAGGCGGCACACAGCAGTGTATTTCAAGCACGCAGGCGGGAGGTATTACAACTTCGAGGGTGAATCGCTGAGGCGCGCCTTTTTGCGCTCTCCGCTTCGCTATACGCGAATCAGTTCGCGCTTCTCGAAGCGGCGCTTTCATCCCCTGCTCAAGCGCTACCGTCCCCACTTTGGCGTCGACTACGCCGCGCCCCGGGGTACGCCTGTACATGCGGTCGCCGACGGGGTCGTCGCCTGGGCGGGCCGCAAGCGGCAGGCCGGCAAGACGATAGAACTGCGCCATGGCGGGGGATATCGAACCGCGTATCTCCATCTGTATCGGTACGCGCGCGGGATTCGCGCGGGCAGAAGGGTTGTTCAGGGCGATGTGATTGGCTACGTGGGCTCCACGGGGTTGTCCACCGGCCCTCATCTGGACTACCGGCTCATCCGCCGAGGGCGGTATTTGGACCCCTTGAAGGCGGAGCTTCCCAAAGGTATGCCGCTTCCCAGTTCTCTGCGCCCGGCATTCAATAAGATCTTGGATGAGCGGCGAACGATGTTTGACAATTTACCCCTGCTCAAGGAAGTTCAGGCTTCGCCGGCGGCCCACGAGCCGTTCTCCAGCGACGCGGAAAAGCGAACATCACGTCTTTGAACTGAATACGAAACAAGGGAGAAGGTGCTCATGTTGATTCCCTTTGAGGGAGTTCTGCCCAAGGTTCATGAAACCGCCTGGTTGGCGGAGACCGCTGTGGTCATCGGCGACGTGGAGATCGGCGAGCACAGCAGCGTCTGGTACAACTGCGTTCTGCGCGGGGACCATATGCCCATCCGCGTGGGCAAGCGCACCAACATACAGGACGGCTCCATTCTGCACATCGAGAGCGGCAAATACGACTGCGTGTTGGGCGACGACATTACCGTGGGCCACATGGCTATCGTACATGGGTGCCATGTGGGAGACGGCGCCGTCATCGCGATGGGGGCCATCGTGCTGAACAACGCGAAGGTGGGCGCGGGCGCCGTCGTGGGAGCGGGCGCCGTCGTGCCCGAGAACAAGGTTATCGAGCCAGGCACCCTCTGGCTGGGCGCGCCTGCAAAATATGTTCGCGATCTGAGCGATGAGGAAATAGAGCGTTTCAAGAAAGCCGCCGTCTCCTACATGAACAACAAAGAACGTTTCAGAAATTCCTGACCGCGCCGGAAATCCTCTTTTATCATGTCTGATCAATCACGCGCCGACGCCTCGGCCCCGCTGGCTGCGGTGGTGGATTTGGGCACGAACGCGGCCCGGTTGGCGCTCGCCACGCTCGATGATGCGGGCAGGCTGGAATCGCGGGGCCGCTGGCGCGAGTTGATACGCCTGGGAGAGGGGGTTCGCGAAACGGGACTGCTCTCCGAAAGCGCGATGGAGAGAGGGCTCGCATGCCTTTCCCGGTTTGCGCAGATCATTCGTGAGCATCGCGTCCATCTCGTCGATGCCGTGGCTACGAGCGCATTGCGTGAGGCGCAAAACGCGGATGTATTCATATCGCGAGCCTTAGAGCTGGGGATTGCAATGCGCGTGATTCCGCCGGAAGAGGAAGCGCGCCTGGCGTTCGCGGGTGTTTTCGCCGGTGAGGGGCATAGGCCTGAGCGCGCGCTGGTGTTCGACGTCGGCGGAGGAAGCCTGGAGGTAATTCTCTCCGAGAGCGGCGAGGTTCGGGATATGGTGAGCCTTCCCGCCGGCGTGGTGTATCTGACGGAGCGTTACCTGAAAACAATGCCCACGCCGGAAGAGGAAGTGCAGGCTTGCTCCCTGGCGGTGGAGGCGATGTTGAGGGATGTTGATTTCGGCGAGGCGGCGTTGGCGGAAATCCCCTTTATCGGCTGCGGGGGCGTGGTGGCGCTGGCATGGTTTGTGACTGAAGGCGCACCGCCGGGTGGGCGCGTAGACGGGCTTTCGCTCCCTGGCGCTTTTTTCGAAGAATGGGTGGGTCGGTTCGCCGGGCTGACTTACGGGCAAAGGAGAGAGCTGCGCGGTTTCGAGTCGGGGAGGGAAGATGTAGCGCTCGCCGGGCTGATAGTCGTGCGCGCGCTGTTGCGGTGGGGACGCAAGAAGAAATTAGGCGTATCGACCGGCGGTGTTCGTGAGGGAAGGCTTTTGGAGTTGTTGGAGACAGGCGCGCAGGGTTGTTGAAATTGATTCAGAGGCGTGTGTAGATTCAATGAATCATAGGACACCCCGAAATTACCCCTTGCGCTTTGTTGTTTGACACGGCCTCTCCGCCTTTTTATATTTTAAAATCAGGCGTTATGGATAGGAGCCCGATGCGACCCTGTGTCGCAAAACGCCCCATCACGTGGCGCACTTCCTCTGGGGAAACGATATGGGGAAAATACTTCAATTTCCTCTCACTCAAATTCCGGATATTGGCCTGGATGTCGCTCTGGATTTGGAAATGGATGATTTGGAGGAAGATTGGTTCCGGGCTTCCAGTCTTAAGCTCATCGGCAAGTTGGAGAAAACAGGCTCTGATGAAGTGAGTTTCCAGGGCCGGTTGAGTGGTCGGTTTTTATTGGAATGTTCTCTTGGGCTGGCGGAATTTCTTCACTCGTTCAATGAGCCTCTGGCCGTCTATTTTTCGAGAATGCCGCAAGATTCCGGTTCAGAAGGTGAAGTTGAACTGAATGAAGAAGATCTCGAGGTCGCATACATCGAAAATGAAACGGTGGACTTGACGATGCCCGTTCGCGATCAAATCGGGCTGGCGATTCCCATTCAGCCCCGGTGTCCTGATAAATGCCTGGGGGAAGCGCCTGAAACTTGCCGGAAACTCGATGAGGGAGCTTCCGTCGGTGTAGGCGCGGGGTCGGATCCGCGCTGGGGGGCACTCAGGGGTTGGAAACCAGGGGACTCCCCATGAGTTTTGTATGGTTCGTATGTGTTGAATCCCAAATTTGAAATATGTGGTAGTATGTGGTGTTTCTGTTTTCGGGCATGAGGCCGAGAGGGCATCGGCGGGAATTGCTCGGGTTTAACGAATTATTGTGAAAGGAGTGCGGTGCTGTGGGGCTTCCCAAACGTCGGCACTCGCAGGCGCGAGGCCGCAAAAGAAGAACACATTATAAGGTAGCGAAACCGTCGATTGCGATTTGCTCGAATTGCAATAATCCGGTGCTGCCCCACCGGGTGTGCAATGTCTGCGGGTATTACAAGGGGCAAAAAGTTTTAGAAGTGAAGGTATAATATTAACGCTGGAAGAGATTATGAAAATAGCGATAGATGCCATGGGGGGAGACAACGCGCCTTCGGCAATCATTGAAGGAGCGTTCGACGCGCATCGAGAAGAGGGTATCGAATCCATCCTGGTGGGTTCGCCGGAGCGGATCGAGGCGGAACTCAAACGCCTCGGAGCTTCCAAGGACACCTTCGATATTCGCTCGGCGAGCCAAGTCATCGGCATGGGTGAATCGCCCACGAAGTCGGTGAAGTCCAAGCCGGATTCATCCATGCACGTCGCTCTTCAGTTGGTCAAGGACGGAGAGGCGCAGGCGGTGTTCAGCGCAGGAGACACCGGAGGCGCCTTCGCCACGGGTCTGGCCGTTTTGCAGCGTATGCCGGGGGTTCAGCGGCCCGCCATCGCTGCTCTGATCCCCACCCTCAAAGGATTTTCCGTCATGCTGGACGTGGGAGCGAATCTGACCCCGCGAGCGCAGCACTTGTTCCAATTCGGCGTTATGGGCTCGGTCTATACCGAGGAGGTGTTCAAGAAACCTGCGCCCACGGTGGGACTGTTGAACGTGGGGGGAGAGGATTCCAAAGGAACCGACGTACTCAAGGCGGTCCATGAAATTTTTGTGAAAAGCGATTTGAATTTTGTGGGCAATGTAGAGGGAAGCACTATTTTCCAGGGCGACACGGACGTGGTTGTGTGCGACGGGTTCGCCGGAAACGTGGCTTTGAAGGTGAGCGAGAGTCTCAGTGAAATGCTGACGACGCTGCTCAGAGAGGAAATTGTCGGTTCGGTGCGCAGCAAGATCGGATATATGTTTTTGCAAAACGGGCTGAAATCCATGCGTCAGAGAACCGATTATTCCGAATACGGGGCGGCGCCATTGCTGGGATTGGGCGGAATTTGTACAATTGGACATGGCCGCAGCAACTCAAAGGCCGTGAAGAACGCCATCCGAACGACAGCGAGTATCGTCAAGGTTGATCTGAATGAGAAGATACAAAAAGAGATTGACAAGCATATCTCCATACAGCGCAGCGGAGATGTCGGCTGGCGTTTATGGAATCAGATACGAACGGGCATTTTTTACGAAAAGGTAACGGGCGACGAGAAACAGAATGGCGATGAAGAAGAAAATCAGCCCTCTTGATATCTGAGCCGGTTTTCGACTACGATCACTCTCTGGCAGTAACCTCGCCCGAATAGGGGTTCATATTGTGACCCACTCCGTCATCCTGGGGACGGGCTCTTACGTTCCTGAAAGAGTTCTCTCGAACGCCGAGCTGGAAAAGATGGTCGATACCAGCGACCAATGGATTCGCGAGAGAACGGGAATCAGCGAGCGGCGTGTGGCGAAGCCTGATGAAGCAACTTCCCACTTGTCGATTCATGCCGCCAATCAGGCGCTTGAAGCCGCGGGTTTGGGGCCTGAGGAAATCGACCTCATTATCGTAACAACTCTCACGCCGGACACAATGTGTCCGGCTGCGGCTTGCTGGCTTCAGTCTCATATCGGCGCGCATCGGGCCGCTGCGTTTGACTTGAACGCGGCGTGCACGGGTTTCGTCTACGGTCTGCAGGCGGCGGACGCCTACATTCGCTCAGGCATGATGAAAAAAATACTTTTGGTTTCCGCCGACGTGATGACGCGTATGACGAACTGGGAGGACAGGGGTACCTGCGTGTTGTGGGGCGATGGAGCCGGCGCCGTCGTTGTGGGGGCGTCGGAGAATGGGCGAAGAGGCGTTTTGGATTCCAGGGTGTATAGCGACGGAAATGCAGGAGAACTTATTATGGTTCCAGGCGGTGGGTCGAAATTCGCCCCGTTCACTGCGGACGACGTACACAACAAAGAGCATTTATTGCAGATGAAAGGGCAAGAGACGTTCAAGACGGCTGTGCGCTATTTCCTGGAAGTTTGCAAGGAAACGCTGGAGCGAAGCGGCCTCACATTGGATGACGTGGATGTTTTTATCCCGCATCAGGCGAATCTGCGAATTATCGAAGCCGTGGCGAAACGACTTGAATTGTCGATGGATAAGGTGATTATCACGATCAACAAATATGGCAATATGTCCGCGGCCACCATCCCGGTTGCGCTGGATGAAACGGTGAGGGAGGGAAGAATTCGAAGCGGAGATAATGTGCTCATGGCCGCTTTCGGCGGAGGCCTCACATGGGGTGCGGCTTTGGTCGAATGGAATTGAAGAAATGAACGCCCGGAATTGTTTTGCTTCACCCCCCGCCCTGTTTTACTCGCGAGTATAATTGATTCAAGCATTGCCGTTCATGCCATAGGTAAGGGTTGCTAGATGGCTGTGAAAATTGCGTTTTTGTTTCCAGGACAAGGTTCGCAGTATGTCGGCATGGGCAAAGAGTTTTATGATGAGTATCCATTTGCCCGGGAAGCCTACGAGCGGGCGAGTGATATTCTGGAATGGGACCTCGCCAGACTCAGCTTTGAGGGTCCCAAGTCGGAATTGACGCTTACCTGTCACACCCAGCCCGCAATTCTCGTTCATAGTCATATTGCATGCGCCCTGTTGCGTGAGTGCGGATTCAGTCCTTCTCTCGCCTTGGGGCATAGCCTGGGGGAATACTCCGCTCTCATGGCGGCCGGGGCCTTCGATTTTCAGGCGGGCGTTGAATTGGTGAAGAAAAGAGGCCGCTTCATGCACGAGGCCGTTCCTGAGCGGGGCGGCGCCATGGCGGCCTTGCTCGGCATAGAGAGAGAAGCGGCTGAGGCCATATGCGGGGAAGTGGAAGGCGTGGTAGAGGTTGCAAATTATAATGCCCCCGGCCAATATGTCTTGTCGGGAGATAAGGATGCGGTGGAATCCGCCGCTCGTTTGGCGACAGAAAAAGGAGCCAGAAAGGCTGTCATGCTTCCGGTGGGAGCGCCCTTCCATTGTTCCTTGCTAAGTGAAGCTGCGGAGCGGATGAGTGAGATCCTCGATGGAACGGAGATAGACGATCCTTCAATCCCCGTCTACGCGAACGTGACCGCTCAACCCGTTCAGGAGGGAAGACAAGTAAGAGAGTTGCTCAAGCGGCAGATTCGCTCCGCTGTGCGCTGGGAAGACGCTGTGCGCGCGGCTGGTGAGGAAAAACCCGATGTGATGGTTGAGTTAGGTCCCGGGAAGGTGCTCTCTGGTTTGAACAGGCGGATATTGAAGGAAATCCCGGTACATAATGTGGAAGATATGCAGAGTCTGGAGAAAACTGTTTCGGCCTTGGGAGAGTTCAACTGAATCTCATCCCCGTGTATGATGGCTGATGAGGACATTGATAGGAAAATAAAAAAGCGAGTTATAGAATTCGGATGAAAGCCCCGCAGATGTGTAAATGTGTATGGGGTCAGAATTCTTGTCGAAAGGACGACCCAATACCGGTTATATAAAAAGATTTTCGGAGGAATTGGCGTGACAGATGATATCAAAGCACAAATAAAAGAAATCATTGTTGAACAGTTGAGCGTGGAGCCTGAAAAGGTGGTGCCGGAAGCTTCATTTACCGATGATCTGGGGGCGGACTCGCTGGATACCGTAGAGCTCGTCATGGCGTTTGAGGAGAAATTCGGCATCGAAATACCTGATGAAGAAGCGGAAAAAATTTCCAAGGTTCAGGATGCGTATGACTATATCGGCAAGGTACCTGGAGATTAGAAAAACCTCGTTGGTATGCAAATCTGAAGAGGAAGCATGAATAATCAAGGTTTGGTGAAGTCGGATGTTCGAGTGGTCGTCACCGGGATCGGAATGCTTACGCCGCTGGGCTTGTCGGTGGAGGAAAACTGGGAAGCCTTGATGCAGGGCCGCTCGGGCATCGGCAAAGTATCCCGATTTTCCCCGGACCGCCTGTCGTCCCGCATCTGCGGCGAAATAAAAGGTTTCGAGCCCGAGAATTATGTTTCCCGCAAAGAACTCAAGAAGATGGATACTTTCATCCAGTACGTTCTTGCGGCCTCTCAAATGGCCTTCGATGATGCTGAACTGGAAGTTCCCGACACGGAAATGGCGCCGCGATACGGCACCATCATCGGAGTGGGTTTGGGCGGTTTGCCCGCCATCGAGGCCAACAAGGAATTAATACAAGTCAAAGAGCCGACGCGCATCAGTCCTTTCTTCATCCCCATGTTGCTGGGCAACTTGGCCGCCGGCCAGGTTTCGATGCGCTGGGGATTAAAAGGGCCGAACATCTGCACCACCACGGCGTGCGCATCCGGGAATCACGCTATCGGGGACGCGATGAAGTGCATTCAGCGTGGCCTGGTGGATGTCATGGTGGCCGGCGGCAGTGAGTCTTGCATCACGGAGTTGGCTATGGCGGGATTTTGCGCGATGCGAGCGCTCAGCACGCGAAACGATGACCCCGAGAGGGCGAGTCGTCCCTTTGATACGGACAGGGATGGATTCGTCATGGCGGAGGGGGCCGGCGTCATGATCCTGGAACGCTATGAACATGCCGTGGCGCGGGGCGCGAAAATTTACGCCGAACTCAGTGGTTACGGACTCACTTCCGACGCCCATCACATCACCTCACCGGACCCTGGCGGTGACGGGGCAGCCCGCTGCATGGACATGGCTCTGGATGATGCGGGACTAGGGCCTGAGGAGGTGGATTACATCAACGCGCATGGTACATCCACCGGTGCGGGAGACAGACTCGAAACGACAGCCATCAAAAGAACATTTGGCGAGCATGCCTACAAACTGAGTGTCAGTTCCACGAAATCTATGACCGGGCATCTTCTGGGCGCGGCGGGAGGTGTGGAATCGATTTTCACTATCTTGGCGCTCAAGAACCAGTGGATTCCTCCCACAATTAACCTGGACGCTCCAGATCCGGAGTGCGATCTCGACTATGTGCCCAACTCTGCCCGGAAAGCGGACATCGGCTGTGCCATCACAAACTCGTTCGGCTTCGGGGGAACCAACGCGTCGCTCTTATTCAAGAAAAGCCACGCAGCTTAGGAAAAGAGGTTTCCCCAGCCACAGCAACGGGAAAGTCTCCGGTTTCGGTGCAAGAGGTGTTACCTTGGCCGAAGTCGAGGCCCAGATTGGTTATTCGTTTTCGGACAAGGAACTCCTCGTCCGGGCCCTGACGCACCGCTCTTATTCTCAAGAAAGTTCAACACCCACGCTTGATAATGAGCGACTGGAATTTTTGGGCGATGCCGTCTTGCAACTTATCGTGACAGAAAAGCTCTGGAAGGATTTTCCGACGGATGATGAAGGTGTTTTGACCCATATGCGTTCGGAACGGGTGAATGGCCGCTCTTTGGCGGGAATTTTCAGGTGCCGGGGGATGGGCAATTTCCTTCGTTTGGGTAAAGGCGAGGAGAAAACGGGCGGTCGACAAAAGCCCTCCATCCAGGCGGGCGCTGTCGAAGCACTGGTCGGCGCCATATATCTCGATGCCGGGTACACCTGTTGCGTGCAGTGGGCGGAATCATGGTTCTGGTCTGCGGGTTTGGATGAAAAAAAAGTCCTATCCCAGGATTTCAAGAGCCAACTTCAGCGGTTGGCTCAAAAAAATGGAAATAAGCCCCCCGGTTATCGTCTTGTTCGAGAGAGTGGTCCCGAGCACGAGAAAGAATTTGAAGTCGAAGTTCGCCTTGGTCGCAAGGTGCTGGGACGAGGGCAAGGAACGACTAAAAAGGCGGCCGAGCAAGTAGCTGCGAAAGAAGCAGTTCATAAGATGGAGAAAGCCTAGCGACCGTGAATTCCCAGAATGCGATATTTTTACTTTACGAATGTCGGGGAATTCTGGTAAGTTATTGATTCCTACCGCCATGGTAGTGTCTTACACCGCCCCCTTAAAATGAAGTTCATCCGCCCGCCGAGGTGTTGAATTGCGATTCCAACGCTTGGAGATGCAGGGGTTCAAGTCCTTCGTCGAAAAGACCGTAATCGAAATTGGCGAGGGCCTTACGGCTGTGGTCGGGCCCAACGGATGCGGCAAAAGCAATGTGTGTGATGCCGTTCGTTGGGTTCTGGGTGAACAGGCTCCTAAAAACATGCGCTCGAAGAAGATGGAGGATGTCATCTTCAACGGCAGCGCCGAGCGCAAGCAACTCGGCATGTCCGAAGTTTCGCTTACCGTCACCGACCTCAAAGGCGTGGTGACCTCTCCAACATTCAAAGATTTTGACGAGGTGGTGGTCACACGCCGCTTGTATCGCTCAGGAGAAAGTGAATACCTCATCAATCGCAATCCCTGTCGCCTCAAAGACATCGTCGATTTGTTTCTCGATACCGGTGTTTCTCTCGATACTTTCTCCATCGTAGAGCAGGGCAAGATAGAAACTCTCGTGAACGCGAGGCCCATGGACAGGCGAGTTCTGATCGAGGAAGCCGCCGGTATCATGAAATACAAGAGCAGGCGAAACGAAGCGTTGCGCAAACTGGAGCTTGCGCAGGCGAATCTGCTTCGTGTGGCCGACATCATGCGCGAGAAGGAATCCCGTCTCCGCTCTTTGCGCCGCCAGGCGAGAAAAGCGACTTTTCATAAGGAATATCAAACCGAAGTTGCGGATTTGTCCCAAAGAATCATGGTTCTCGACTACCTCAAGCATGTGGATAAACTTGTTCCGGCGGAAAAAGCGTATGCTCGCATCAAAGAAGAAGAGCAGGCGGTGTCGGCGAAATTGTCTTCTTTGGAAGCCGATAGGGAGCGCGGGCGAATTTTGCTGAGGGAGCGTACAGAGGCTTTGGTGGAATCCCGCCAACGTGCGACGAAATTGGAAGGGAGCCTTGAGCGCCTGGAGACTCGAGTCGAGATGCTAAAGAGCCATCTGTCGGAACTCGACATGGATGATGAGCGCCGTGCGGAGGAAATCCAGACTCTCGACGTTGAAATCACAACCTTTGAAAATGAAAGAGTCGAGCTTGTCTCAACCCTCGATATGCTTACGGAGCAATCGTGCGTTGCGCGTCAGGAATATGACGTCAGCGCGGCGGAGTTGGCCGCCGTTCGCGAGAACCTGAAAGAATTCGAACGGGTGCTTGATGAGGCCAGACGCTCTCAAGAGGGAGAAAGAGAGCGCTTGAGTGCGGCGCGTCAGCAAGTCGCCTCGGTTGAGTCGAGGCGTGAAGGACTGGCTGAATCCATGGAAAAAACCGGCAACGAGATTCAGGAGGTCAAGCGCCAGCTCGAATCGGCCCAAACCGACGTAGATGGTGCGAAAAGCCGGTTGGAATCGCTGGTTGCGGCTGAAGGCCAGGCGAAACTGGAACTTGGGCAGGCGATATCCGAGTGTGCGCGGACTTCCGAGTTTTCGACCTGCCATGAAGAATCCGTGGCTGGAACGAAAGAATCGTTGATGGAAGCGAAATCCGGCCTCTCCGCCTTAGAGGGTGTCTTGGGTTCCGAGGGGAGCGCATTCTCGGATTCGGAAGCGTTCAGATCCTGTGGCGCTCAAGTTCTGGCGTCTTTTTCCGAAGTCATTCGTGTAGACCCTGAATTTGAAAAAGCCATCGAAACGGCCCTTGGGGACAAGTTGCTGGGCGTGGTCGTGAATACACCTGGCGACGCGGTAGATGCGGTTCGTGCGCTGATGAGTTCGGAAGCCGGGCGAGGCGTAGCCATGCCAATTGAAGTCGGTGCTCAGCCAGGCGCCGTTGTCCCGTTGGGAGAGGGTGTTCTCGGTGCGGCGACGGATTTTGTTCGTTGTGACATGAGTTATCGTCACCTTGCCCAGTCGCTGCTCGGGAATGTTGTTGTGGTGGAAGATATCGATGCGGCGCAGGCGGCATGGTGCAACGGTCCTCAAGGCATCGTTTGCGTGACTTTAAATGGAGAAATTATTCATGCGAATGGTGTGGTGGAAGGCGGTTTGACCCGGAACGAGGGCGTTTTAGAGCGTTCGAGAAGGTGTGAGGAATTTCGATTGAAGGTTGAATGTTTTGAGGAGCAACTTCGTGAACTGGAGCCGATTTCTCAAAAATTGAGCGGACAACTCACGAAAGCGGAGCAAAGAAGCCGCCGTGCGACCGAGGCGTATCAACGGGCTGAGGTGATGCGCGTGGAGGCGGAGGGAGCCCTCCGGGCAGGGGAAGGCAGGCACGAGGAATTCAAAACACGGCTGTCCACACTCGAAGCTGCGCAAAAGCAAATCCGCGGGGAGCAGATGCGTCTCAAGGAGGATCTCCAGACGGTCAAAGACGAGAGCCTTTGTCTGGAAGAAACGATTCAGGAATTCACCTTGCGTATCCACGAAATCGAGAAAAAGGTGAGCGGCGCCAGCCTGCGGTACCTGGAGGTTGAAGCGCGTGTGACCGACAAGAAAGTCGCCTTGACGGAAATCAACGGACAGGTGGCTGGCGGCCAGGCCGAAGTCCAGCGGATAGAGGATGGGATATCTCAGAATGCGGCTCGCAAGATTCGCAGAGAAGGAGAACAGCGCGAATCGAGAGAAAAAAGAGAGCGTCTGAAAGAAAACCTCGCGCAGAGCGAAGAGGGAATACTCGCTCTTCAGGATGAAAAAGCCGATGTAACAGCCGAGTTGGCGGATCGTGATCGCGTTTTACAGGAAATGCAATCGCACGATGAGGAGCTGGGCGATTCGATTCGCGATGTGAAAACGAGAGCCTCTGTTCTGACCGATGAAGTGGGAGCGGCGGCGGAGCGGCGGACGACGCTTCGCGTGCAACGAGAATCTTTGGTGAATTCCGCCGAAGCGGAATATCAGGTCAATCTCGAGGAGACGGCAGAGAGCCTGCGGGAAGAACTTCCCCAGTACCAGGAGATTTTGAACCGCCTGGAGATGCTGACCCAAAGGCTTTCCCGGATGGGAGAGGTGAATCCTCTCGCCGCGCAGGAATACGATGAAATCAACCAGGAATATGTGTTCCTGCAGGAACAACAGCTTGATCTCGAAAACTCAATCGCCGATCTCCACGCTACGATCGAGAAGTTGAACAAGACGACAAAGTCCCGCTTCCTGGCGGCGTACGAGGAGGTGGGTAAGGCCTTTTCGGACATTTTCGGACGTCTTTTCCAGGGAGGGGAAGCACGCATGTTCCTGCTCGATCCGGATGACCCTCTGGAGACGGGCGTCGACATTGAGGTGAGACCGCCGGGCAAGCGTCCTTCGAACATTATGCTCCTCTCCGCCGGGGAGAAAGCGCTCACCGCGATTTCCCTGTTATTCGCGGTCTTCAGCGTTCGGCCGAGTCCGTTTTGTATCCTCGACGAGGTGGACGCCACCCTCGATGACGTCAACGTCGGGCGTTTTCGCGAAGTGCTGGCCGAACTTGAGGATAGAAGCCAGTTCATCATCATCACCCATAATAAAAAGACGATGGCGTACGCAAATCAGCTCTACGGCGTTACGCAAAGGGAAAAAGGTGTTTCAGAAATCGTCTCGGTAAAGTTGAACCGCGAGGATGAGAGGGTCAATGGCGTAGGAGAAGCGGTGCTGGAATCGAGTGTGTAGCATCGTTCGTATATTCACGACAGGTTTTGTTGAAGATAACCCCGGCGCTCTGTCGCCGGGGTTGGTTTTGTCTGGCGGAGATTGGGGAAATACCATTGATGTCTGGTTCTGGAAGGCAGATGAATTCAGATAGGGGTAATGGCGCAAGAGGCTGGTTTGGCAGATTGCGCGATGGCCTCTCGAAAACGAGGGGTGGTTTTCTCGCTCAGGTGAAGGGTTTGGTCGCAGGACGCATCGATGAGAATACGCTCGAGGAGCTGGAAGAAGTTCTTTACATGGCGGATATGGGTCCCGCTCTCGTCGAGTCGCTGCTGGGGAAATTGAAGGCGGGCGAAGGCGCGGGGTCGGATGCGCAGACGCGCGTTAAGGAAATCATGCGCTATTGCCTTGAAAACCCTGAATCTCCGCCTGCGTTTACGCCGCAGGACCCTGCTGCGGAGGAGCCCAGAATCATTATTCTGGTGGGTGTCAACGGCGTGGGCAAGACGACGACGGCCGGCAAGCTCGCATCGCGGTTTTCTGCCGAAAATCTTAAGATCATGCTCGCGGCAGGGGATACGTTCCGGGCCGCAGCCGGTGAGCAGTTGACGGTATGGGCCGAGCGGAGCGGATGCGAAATCGTCCGCCACAGGGAAGGAGCGGATTCCTCCGCCGTGGTGTATGACGCCGTACAGGCGGCGAAGGCGCGCGGCGTCGATGTATTGCTCGTGGATACGGCGGGACGCTTGCACACGAAGCACAACCTCATGGAGGAATTAAAGAAGCTCAGGCGCGTAACGCAGCGCCTCGTCGATACGGCCCCCCATGAGGTGCTGCTCGTATTGGACGCGACGTCCGGGCAGAACGTCCTCTCCCAGGTACGTGAATTCGGCCCGGCCCTGGGCGTAACGGGCCTCGTGCTCACCAAGCTGGACGCAACGGCCAAGGGCGGCGTGGCGTTGGGCGCGACTTATGAAAGCGGCATACCGATAAGATATGTGGGCGTGGGCGAATCGGTGGAAGACCTGCTTGATTTCGACCCGGATGCTTTTATCGAGGCGATTTTCGGCGAGTAGCGTCGCGCCCGCCCGTCCGGGGCAGCGACTCCCCGCATTTCCGCGCATTTGCCGTTATCTCGAGATGCGCCGGTCATGGCAGTATTCCCCTGCGCCGCATTTCGGCGACGTCTTTTCCCCCAAATTTAATTTACGGAAATTTATCGAATTACCCCGTGAATTTATCTGAATTTATCGAAATTTTCGGAAATTAAACGCGAGCGATGAGCGAGTGTTTGACCCGACCGATGAGGAAGGGTTTTCGAGTCTCGAACGTGGCGATGCGCTTCGCTATCCTACGCGCGCTCTCCTCTCTTCGCGTCACCGCAAATGCGGGCAAATGCGCCTTCGCCGCGATGTGGGTGATCTCGATAAATCGTCCTGGCCGGGGGTCCGATTCGGATGATTCTGGAAAAGATGCAATAAAGGCCGGGCGCCGATGCGTTCGGAATCCCTGTAGCTGAAGTTCGCGAGGCAGGTTTCTCCTCACCTGGTTTTCGACCGTCCTCTCCGGCGCGCTAACCATTCCCGACGACGACCAGCAGGTCCTTGGTGTCGACCGTGGTGCCGGCCGGCGCCACGACCTTCTCGACGACGCCGCCGCGCTCGGCGCGGATCACGGTTTCCATCTTCATCGCCTCGATCGCCACCAGCACGTCGCCCTCATCGACCGCGTCGCCCTCATGGAAGAACACCTTGGTCACCATGCCCGGCATCGGCGCGCCGACGTGGCCGGGGTCGCCTTCCTCGGCCTTGGGCAGCGCCGTGACCGCGGCGGCGGCGCTGCGGTCGGCGACCCGCACCGTCCGGGGCTGCCCGTTCAACTCGAAGAAGACCGTGCATTCACCCTTGCTGTCGGTCTCGCTGCGCGCGACGTAGCGGATGAACAGGGTGCGCCCGCGCTCGATGTCGACGGCGATCTCCTCGTCCGGCTCCATGCCGTAGAAATAAACAGGCGTCGGCAGCACGCTCACGTCGCTGTATTGGCGCCGCGCCGTCGCGTATTCGGTGAACACCTGCGGGTACATGAGCCAGGAGGCGAACTCGGCGTCGCTGATGGGGCGCTGGGCGCCTTTTTCGGCTTCCTCGCGCCCTGCGTCGAGATCGGCGTCGGGCAGCACCGAGCCGGGCCGCACGGTAATCGGCTCCCTGTCTTTGAGTATCTTCTCCTGCAGGGCGCGCGGGAAGCCGCCGTGCGGCTGCCCCAGCTCGCCGGCGAACAGCGAGACCACCGATTCGGGAAAGGCGATCTCGCGCTCGGGGTCGGCCACGTCTTCGGGCGTCAGCCCGCCCGTCACCATCATCAGCGCCATGTCGCCCACCACCTTGGAGGAGGGCGTCACCTTCACGATGTCGCCGAACATGCGGTTGACCTCGGCAAAGGCCCGCGAGACCTCCGGCCAGCGCTGGTTGTCGATGCCAAGTGCGCGCGCCTGCTCGCGCAGGTTGGTGTACTGCCCGCCCGGAATTCCGTGGTTGTAGACGTCTGAGGTGCCCGCGCGGAAATCGCTCTCGAAGGCGCGGTAGAGGTTCCGCACCTGCTCCCAGTAGGTGGAGAGCGTCATCACAGTATCGGGGTCGAATCCGGGGTCGCGCGGTGAGTGGCGCAAGGCCGCGGTTATCGAGCCGAAGCTCGGCTGCGAGGTGAGCCCGCTCATCGAATCCATCGCCGCGTCCACGGCGTCGACCCCGGCCTCCACGGCGGCGAGCACGCTTGCCGCGGAGATCCCGCTGGTGTCGTGGGTGTGGTAGTGGATGGGGATGCCGATCTCTTCTTTCAGGGTTTCGACGAGCATCTTGGCCGCCGCCGGCTTGCAAAGGCCCGCCATGTCCTTGAGCCCCAGGATGTGGGCGCCCGCGGCCTCGAGTTCGCGGGCGAGCGCGACGTAGTATTTGAGGTCGTACTTCGTGAGGCCCGGGTCGGTGATGTCGCCGGTGTAGCAGATCGCCGCCTCGCAGAGCTTGCCGGTCTCCAGCACCGCGTCCATCGCCGGGCGCATGTTCTTGACCCAGTTGAGCGAATCGAAGATGCGGAAAATGTCGATGCCGTTCTCGGCCGATTGCTGTACGAAATAGCGCACCACGTTGTCGGGGTAGGTGGTGTAGCCGACGCCGTTCGACGCGCGCAGCAGCATCTGGGTCAGCAGGTTGGGCATCGCGGCGCGCAGCCGTTCGAGCGTCGCCCAGGGACATTCGCCCAGAAAGCGCATCGCCACGTCGAAGGTGGCGCCGCCCCAGCACTCGACCGAGAAAAGCCGGGGCAGCATCCGCGCATAGAACGGCGCGACGGCGACCAGGTCGTAGCTCCGCACCCGCGTCGCCAGCAGCGACTGGTGCGCGTCCCGGAACGTGGTGTCGGTCATCAGCACCCGGTCCTGCTCGAGCATCCACTGCGCGAAACGCTCGGGGCCGAGTTCGTCGAGCAACTGGCGCGTGCCGTCCTGGATTTCGGCGCCGGGAGCCTCGGGCGCGCTCGGCGTCTGGTGCGTCGGCGGCTTGGCCCGGCCCTCGACGGCGCCGTTGCCGTTGACGATCACTTCTCCCAGATAGCGCAGCAGCCGGGTCGCGCGGTCCCGCCTGTATTCGAAGCGGAACAGCTCCGGCGTCTCATCCACGAAGCGCGTCGTGCAGGCGCCCTCGATGAACTGCGGATGGCTGATGACGTTGTCGAGAAAGGCGAGGTTGGTGGCGACGCCCCGGATGCGGAATTCGACGATCGCCCGCTTCATCCGCCGCATCGCCTCTTCGAACGTCGGCGCCCAGGCCGTCACCTTCTCCAGCAGCGAGTCGTAGAACGGCGTGATCCGCGCGCCGGAATAGGCGGTGCCGCCGTCCAGGCGTATGCCGAAGCCCGTGGCGCCGCGATAGTTGGTGAGCACGCCGTAATCCGGAATAAAGTTGTTTTCCGGGTCCTCGGTGGTCACCCGGCATTGCATGGCGTGGCCGTTCACCCGAATCTCGTCCTGACCGGGGATTCCGCTCTCGGGCGCGCCGATGGCGGTCCCGTCTGCGATGCGTATCTGCGCCTTCACCAGGTCGACGCCAGTCACCACCTCGGTGACCGTGTGCTCGACCTGGATGCGCGGATTGACCTCGATGAAGTGGAACGCGCCTGTGTCGTCGTCGACCAGAAACTCGACGGTGCCGGCGTTGTTGTAGCCCACCGCGCGGCCTATCTTGAGCGCGCTCTCGTGGATCGCCGCGCGGGTCTCCCCGTCGAGATAATGCGCGGGCGCCTGCTCGACGATTTTCTGGTTGCGCCGCTGCACCGAGCAGTCCCGCTCGTGGAGGTGCACCAGGTTGCCGTGGTTGTCCCCCAATATCTGGACCTCGACGTGTCGCGCGCGAAGAATCAGCTTTTCGAGATAGACCTCGTCGTTCCCGAACGCCGCCAGGCACTCGCGCCGCGCCGCCTCGACCGCATCGGCGAGTTCGGCTTCGGTCTCGATCGTGCGCATGCCGCGCCCGCCGCCGCCCCAGCTCGCCTTGAGCATGACGGGAAAACCGACTTCGCGGGCGAGACGCGCGGCCTCGCCCGGGTCGTTGGGGAGCGGGCCGGTCGCCGGAACTACCGGAACGTCCGCCGACACCGCGAGTTCCCGCGCCGCTACCTTGTTGCCGAGCGCGCGCATGATATCGGGCTTCGGGCCGACGAAGACGACGCCGGCCTCCGCGCACGCCTCGGCGAAGTCGGGGTTCTCGGCCAGGAAGCCGTAGCCCGGGTGGATCGCATCGGCGCCGTTCTCGCGCGCAACGCGCATCACCTCGTCGATGCTGAGGTAGGCCTCTATCGGGCCCATCCCCCGGCCCACCTGGTAGGCTTCGTCGGCCTTGAATCGGTGCAGCGCGAAGCGGTCCTCCTGCGAGTAGATCGCGATCGTTTCAATGCCGAGTTCGACCGAGGCGCGGAACACGCGGATGGCGATTTCGCTCCGGTTGGCGACGAGAATCCGGCGGAAATTGGTCTGCGGCTCGTTGATCATGTCGTTCCCTTTGCGCTCTCGCGGAACTCTCTTCCGCCGATGTCAGAGGTTATGTCGTCAATGGGTATCATCACTCTTAATATAGGCGCGGTCGCCCCTGATTCCAAAGCCGGTCTGCGTCGGTTCATTCCGGTATTTCGAGGAATCCGCAGATAACGAATTTTCGCATGTTGTCGCGAAACCGGCCAGCGCCGACCGGATAAATCCGGTGCGTTCTGGGTGAGAAAAGCGCCTGCCTCTTCCTGGTTCGGGGAATCTGTAGCGTCATATCCCGATCCCCCTGCGAAATGTTCCCGGCAATGCACGCGGCGACCCGCTCCGCGGCCTCATGCGCCGATTAGCACGCTATGGTCTCGCTGTCCCTTGTTGTTGGGGTCCCGCGCCGGCAGGGATAAAATCCGTAATCAAATCTCACATGAGCGCCATCAAGATAAAGTGTATGCAAGCATGAACTTGACGAAATGTAAGGGTCAGAAGGAGGGGGGAGGAAGATAAGTGAGTAAAAACAAATACTTGGCTTCTTCGGTGTTCAGGAGGCAAAGTTTTCGCGAAGGCCGGTCCGCCTCGTCGCGTAGGGGATCTGTGCCTTGGGGCCGATACGCCTTCGTGACGTCGAATGCGCGCCCCGAACCGAGCGCGTAGGCGTCTTAACCGCCGCCCAGTATCGCCGGCAGGAGGGATTTCCGGGCGCAAGGCTCTGATGGCTCCGTTCCCTCCACGAAGGCTTCCAGTATCGGTTCCCCCTCGCACCAGGCCGAGGGTAAATGGCCGGAGCGCGAATCCACCTTCACCAGTATGATGCCAGGCGGCGGCTCCGGGTTCCGAATTTCAGATTCCCTGTCTTCGAACCAGCCCTTCATCACTTCGACCCAGACGGGCAGGGCCGCGCTTCCGCCCGAAGCCCGGTAGCCCATGTGCTTGTTGTCGTCGCGGCCCACCCATACGCCCAGCACGAGGTCTTCGGAGAAGCCGATGAACCAGGCGTCCCGGAATTCGTTCGTAGTGCCTGTTTTCCCGGCCAGGAATGCGCCGATCTCTTTGGCCTTTTTCCCGGTTCCGTTCGTGACGACGCCGCGCAGAAGCATTTTCATCTGGTATGCCGTCTCGGGCGTGATGGCGAGGTGCGTCGTGGGAACGTTGTCTTCCAGCACCCGGTTTCTCCCATCGGTGACTTTCGTGATCTCATAGGGCCGCGCGTATACGCCGCGCGTGGCGAATGGGATGTAGGAAGCCGTGAACTGGTATGGCGACACCTCGATGGAGCCGAGAGCGAGGGAGAGGTACGGGTTCATTTTCGAGCGAATGCCGAGCCGGTGCGCGAACGTGATCGCCTTTTGCGGGCCCATCTGGTCGAGCAGCTTGATGGTCGCCAGGTTGAGGGAGGATTCCAGGGCCTTTCGCATGGTGACGGGGCCATAGAACTTGTTGGTGTAGTTTCTGGGTTTCCAGTCCTTGAGCGTCCCCGGCATGCGGCGCACGAAGGGGGTATCCATGAGTATATGGGCGGGCGTGTAGCCCTGGGAAAGGGCCGTCCCCATGACGATGGGCTTGAAAGCCGAACCCGGCTGGCGCCTCGCCTGCGTGGCGCGGTTGAACGGGAAGCGGCGGAAATTGGTTCCGCCCGTCAGGGCGCGGAGCGCTCCGGTTTTGGGGTCGAACGCGATGACGGCGCCTTGTACGGTCTCCTGCCACTCCAGGAATAGTTTTTTCGAGGCGCGATCCACCTTGATCACGCGCCCCAGAAGCAGGTCGCCTTCCCTGAGCCTTTTGGGGTCGATGTGTCGGGGAGCAGGCATCTCCGCCTCATAGTCCCCGATGATTCCGCTCACCATCTTGCCCGTGATGTCCAGAATGTGGAACTGGAATCGATCCCCCAATCGCGGCGGCCTCTTGATTTCCGCTCCGGGACTCTTGAATCCGCGTCTTTTGTTTATCTTCTCGATTCCGTTGATGAGCGCCTTGTGAGCGATTTTCTGCAGGCCGATATCGATCGTCGTATGGATTTGCAGACCGCTCTTGTAAAGGGATTGTCCATATCGGCGGCTGAGGCTGATGCGCGTTTTTTCAATGAAATAGGCGGCTTCCGGCACGATGTTGGCTATCCGGGGGATCACTTCGATTGGTTCTTCGCGGGTGGTATTCGCCTGCTCTTCGGTGATGAAGCCCGAAGCCCGCATTCTGTCGATCACCAGGTTGCGTCTCCACATCGCCTTTTCGGGATTGGTTCTGGGATTGAACCTGGTGGGCGCCTTGGGCAGACCTGCAATCATGGCGGATTCGGCCAGGGTGAGTTGGGCGACCGTTTTCCCGAAATATATCTGGGCCGCCGCCTGCACGCCGTACGCGCCGCTGCCGAGGTAGATTTGGTTCATGTAAAATTCGAGTATTTCATCTTTCGTGAAGCGCCGCTCGATCTCGAGGGCCAATAAGGCTTCCCGAAATTTCCGCTTGAGTTTTTGCTCTGGCGTCAGGAAGAGGACTTTCGCCAACTGCTGCGTGATGGTGCTGCCCCCCTGAACGTAGCGGCCCGCGAGCAGGTTCTTGATGAACGCCCGAAAAATATCGGGATAGCTGACGCCGGGGTGGTCGTAGAAGCGGCTGTCTTCTATGGCCAGAAACGCCTGCTGCAGCTTTGCGGGGATTTGTTTCAAAGGGATGGGTTTTCTTCTTTCCTGGTACAGTTCCGCGAGCAACTCGCCTCCGCGGGCGTAAATGCGCGTGATGGTGTTGGGTTTATAGTTATGGAGACGCTCGAGTTCGGGAAAATCGTACAGATAGGTAAAGCTGGCGCCTATCCCCATTCCGCATAAAATGGCCAGAACACTTAGGGTGAGAAGGGTTGTTCTTCCGCGTATGGAACGGGGCAACAACGGAGTGGTCCTCTTTGAGAGGCGAATTTTTCGAAGCGTCTCTCCGCATTTAGCGGAGATCGCCAATTATAAGTTTGCGACGTTCTTTTCGCAATATCCGAAAAAAGCGATCGCTCGTTGACAAGGTCAGGCGAGGTCGACATAAAGGGATGCGCAAATCGTGTTCGTATCCCGTCGCCCACTTGTCTCAAGGGGAGCGTATAGGGTGATTGAGCAATCACGTGTCCTGGTGCTCAACCAGACGTATGAGCCGATAAACGTCTGCAACGCCCGTCGTGCGATTCGCATGATGATTAACGGAAAAGCCGATACCGTCGAGACGAACGGCTTGCTCGTCCGCAGCGAAGCGATGGAGTTTCACCTCCCCGCCGTCATACGGTTGAGAACGTATGTGTATGTTCCGCACCGGAGCCAGATTCCGTTCAGTAAAAAGAATGTGATGCGCCGCGACGAGAATACCTGCCAGTATTGCGGGGCGAAAGGCGGTTATTTGACGGTGGATCACGTCCTGCCGCGTTCACGCGGCGGCCGCTCCACGTGGGAGAACGTGGTATGCAGTTGCCGGAGATGCAATGCGAAAAAGGGGGACCGCACGCCGGAGGAGGCCAGACTGAAGCTGAATAAACAGCCCCATAAGCCGAAGTCGTTCATATTCCATCACCTGAACTATCGTTTTCCGCAAGCAGTGCAGCAAGTATGGGAAAAATACCTTCAAACCACGCCTCTCGCCTGACCCGCAAGGTTTATCAACCAACCTTTATCCGCTAAACTTTGATCCGCTCGTTTTTTCGAGCGCCTGAGTCGGAGGTTGAGGACCCTTCATGAGCAGCTTTGAGCTCCATTCGAAATTCTCGCCCACGGGCGATCAGCCCGAGGCGATAGACGCCATCGTTCGCCAGTTCGAAGAGGGTGAGAATCACCAGGTTCTCCTGGGCGTCACCGGCTCCGGCAAGACGTTCACGGTGGCGAACGTCATCGCGAGGCTGGGGAAACCCACGCTCGTCATCGCCCACAACAAAACCCTGGCTGCGCAGCTTTATAATGAATTCAAGGGTTTTTTCCCCAACAACGCGGTGGAGTATTTTGTCAGCTATTACGACTACTATCAGCCCGAAGCCTACGTCCCCACCACGGATACGTTCATCGAAAAAGACGCCTCCATCAACGATGAGCTGGACTGCCTGCGCCACGCGGCCACGCGCTCCGCTCTGATGCGCGACGACGTCATCGTGGTGGCGAGCGTGAGTTCCATCTATGGCCTCGGCTCGCCGGCCGATTATTTCGATCTGCACATCGACATTTCCGTCGGCATGGAGATGGATCGTGAGGAGTTGCTCACGCAACTGGTGAGGATTCAGTACCGGCGTTCGGATGCGGCTCTGCGCCGCGCTTCTTTTCGCGCGCGTGGGGATGTCGTCGAAATCATACCCGCCCACGAAGAAGAACAGGCGATTCGCGTCGAATTCTTCGGGGAGGAAATCGACGGCATTACGGAGATAGAACCGCTGCGGGGGATCGCTTTGAGAAAACTCGACCGGGTGGAGATTTACCCCAACAGCCACTACATCACGCCCGAGGAGAGGCTCTCGACCGCCATCGAATCCATTCAGAAGGAATTGTGGGAGCATGTGGCGGAGCTCAATGCGCAGGACAAATCCTATGAAGCGCAGCGCCTGCAGCAGCGGACCTTACAAGACATCGAGATGTTGAGAGAGGTCGGCTACTGCCACGGGGTGGAGAACTACAGCTTACACCTCGACGGGCGCCTGACGGGCGAGCCTCCGGCGACCCTGTTCTCGTATTTCTCGCGCGATCATCTGGTGGTGATTGACGAGAGCCATCAGAGCATCCCCCAGTTGCGGGGTATGTACCGGGGCGACCGCTCGCGCAAGGAAACCCTGGTGTCGTATGGCTTCAGGCTGCCCTCGGCTTTGGATAACCGCCCGCTCGAGATGAAAGAGTTCGAGGCGAACCTCAAGAACACGATCTACGTTTCGGCGACTCCCGGGCCTTATGAACTGGAGAAAAGCGAAGGCGTCGTGGTGGAGCAGTTGTTGAGACCCACCGGACTGGTCGATCCCCCGGTGGAGGTTCGCCCCGTGCAGGGACAGGTGGATGACCTGCTGGCCGAGGTGCGCCTGGTGGCGGCGAAGGGGGACCGCGCCCTCGTCACCACCCTGACGAAGCGATTCTCCGAGGATTTGACGGAATACTACGAAGACCTGGGCGTCCGGGTTCGCTACATGCACAGCGACATCGACACGCTCGAGCGGGTGCGCATCATCCGCGACCTGCGTTCCGGGGTTTTCGACGTGCTGATCGGCATCAATCTGCTGCGCGAGGGACTGGATTTGCCCGAAGTCGCTCTCGTGGCCATATTCGATGCGGACAAGGAAGGTTTTCTGCGCTCGGATACTTCCCTGATCCAGACCTCAGGCCGCGCGGCGCGGCACGTGGGCGGCCGGGTCATCATGTATGCGGATCGCATCACCGACAGCATGCGCCGCGCCATGGATGAGATGGATAGAAGAAGGAGCATCCAGATCGCCTACAACGAGGCGAACGGTATTGTGCCCCGCTCCATCAGTCGCAGGATGGACGAACTTCTGGAAGCCTCCGCCGTGCCGGGTGACGGCGACGCCTTCCCGTGGGAAGCAGCGGACGCAGCCCAATTCTCGGAGCTCGACGCGGCGACGCTGGATGAGCTTCGCGCCCGGATGCACGAGGCGGCCCAGAAGCTCGAATTCGAGAAGGCCGCCGGGATCCGCGACAAAATCCTCGCTATCGAGCGAAGACAGCTCGGCCTCAAACCCACCAAAATCGCGTCATGAGTGATTCCGCCCTCTCCCCCAGCTCTGTTTCCGTGGAAGAGGACCGCTCGTTTTTGAAGTCCTTGCCCGAAAAACCGGGGATATATATTTTCAGGAACCGCGCGGGGGACGTCCTCTACGTCGGCAAGGCCTTGCGCCTGAGAAGCCGGGTGCGCAGTTATTTCGCCAAGAGGGCGGGCCGGGGCCCCTGGATTCAGAAGATGGTGGAGGAATCATCCACGATAGAGCACATCGTGACGGCCAACGAAGTCGAAGCGCTCATCCTGGAGAGCAATTATGTCAAAAAGCACAAGCCCCGCCACAACGTGCTCCTTCGCGACGACAAGCATTTCCCCTACATGAAGCTGAGCACGAGCGAGGACTACCCGCGCCTGAGCATCGTCCGCCGCCCCGCGGGTGATGGGGATTCCTATCTGGGGCCCTTCCCGTCGGCGAGCAGCCTGCGGCGCACGATTCGCTTTTTACAAAAAACCTTTCACATTAGGCCCTGCACGGGCGGTTTGGAGGACAAGACGGCGAAACGCTGCATCTATTTCCAGATGAACCAGTGCCTGGGGCCGTGCGATGACTACCAGAGCCGCGAATCGTATAGAGGCGGTGTCGGCGATGCGCTTGATTTCCTCAAGGGCAAGAACCGGAAGTTGGTTCGAAGGCTCAAGAAGCAGATGCAGGAACATTCGGAGGATTTGCAGTACGAATCCGCCGCCAAGGTGCGGGATCAGATTCAAGGCATCGAGCACGTCACCGAGCGGCAGACCATGCTTTCGGTGAAGGGGGGCGATCAGGACGTGCTCGGCTGCCACCGCGAAGATGAGAAAGCGACGTTTCGCCTGTTTTTCATACGGGGCGGCAGGCTGCTGGGCGACCAGGGATTCCATGTGGCCGCCAGCGAAGGCGTTCCCGACGGAGAAGTCGTCTCCGCGTTCGTGAAGCAGTATTACGCAAACAAGACGTTTTTCCCCGATGAAGTGCTCCTGCCCTCTTCGGTGAACGACGCCTCGCTCATGGCGCAATGGCTGTCCGAAAAGCGGGGCAAGAAGGTGTCCGTTTTTCATCCCGTCCGGGGAAACAAGCGCCGGCTGGTCGAGATGGCGAGCGAGAACGCATCGCACGCACAGGAGCAGGAAAACGCCCTGCTCGGCAAAGAGCAGCAGACGATCGAGGAAATTCGCCAGGCGCTGGGCCTCGAGGAGTTGCCGGTGCGTATCGAGGCGTTCGACGTATCGAATCTGCAGGGGAGCAACATCGTCGGCGCCAGCGTCATGTTCCAGGAGGGGCGTCCGCTCAAGGACGGCTACCGCCGCTACAAGATCAGGAGCGTGGCGGAAGCGCCGGATGATTATTCCTCCATGCGCGAGATCGTTTTCAGGCGCCTGGAGCGTCTGGTGAACGAAGGGGGCGAGATGCCCGACCTCCTGCTGATCGACGGCGGGAAGGGGCAGCTCTCATCCGCCGCCTCGGCGCTCGAGGAGCTTGGTGTGGCGGACGTGGCGCTCTGCGCGATTGCGAAGGGCAGGAGTTCCGAGAACCCCGAAGCGCAGGACGTGATTTTCCTGCCCGGGCAGTCGGACCCCGTTCAACTGAAAGAGGGGAGCGCGCCGAAGCTCATGCTCCAGAAAATCCGCGACGAGGTGCACCGCTTCGTCCTGACGTTCCACCGGACGCGCCGCAGACGGACCGGAATCAGGAGTGGTCTCGACGACGTGCCCGGTTTGGGCCCCAAGCGCCGGCGCGCGCTCTTGCGGACCTTCGGGAGCCTGCGGGGCGTTTTGGAGGCGAGCGATTCCAAGCTCCTGGAGGTGGAGGGCATCACGCCGAAGCTCATCGCCGCCTTGCGGGAAAAGCTCGGGGGCGAGGGCGCCCTCGCTGAAGGAGCCGGGGAGGTCGTTTCCCGGACAAGCGAATCTTGAAAGCGAAAGACATAGGCTACTCCATATTTTCGGGTCTTTTGGTGGCGTCGGTTTTCCCGCCGTTTCAGTTCGAGATTCTGGCCTGGATAGCGCTCGTCCCCCTCTTATGGGTGCTCGAGGGCAAAAAACCGCACGAAGCGTTCACCCTGGGGCTGGTGAGCGGACTGGTTTCTTTCGGGATAATCGTCTGGTGGGTGAAGATTTCGATGGCCACCTACGGGGGGCTGCCGGCGTCACTCGCATGGCTCATCACCGCCGTCCTCGCGCTCTATCTGGCGCTATACCCGGCGCTGTTCGCATTCTTCATGGTGCGCATACATGCGGGCGGCACTTTTCTCACCTTTCTCATGGCCGCGCCGCTGTGGGTCTCGCTGGAGCTTCTGCGCGCCTACTTCATGTCCGGCTTTCCGTGGGCGCTGCTGGGCTATAGCCAGTACCGCCATTTGCACGTCATCCAGATTGCCGACCTGGTGGGCGTGTACGGCGTGTCTTTCTTCATCGTGTTCGTCAACGCGGCGATCTGGCATTTCTTCCGTTTTCCGCGAAAAGCGCCCTACGCCCTCGTCGTCAGCGTTTCACTCGTCGCAGCGCTCGTTTGGGGCTATGGGTATCTAAGACTCCATGAGGTGCCCATCGAAGCGTCGGGTGCGGTGCGCACGGTCGGCATCGTGCAGGGCAACGTCGATCAGTCCGTCAAATGGGCTCCCAGGTGGCGGAGGGGCATTCTCGAGAAAATGGCCAGGCTGACGAAGGATTTGAGGGGTCGTTTCCCGAAAGATGAATCGACCGCTCCCCCCCTCATCGTCTGGCCGGAGGCGGCGGCTCCCCTTGTTTACGAGCGGCGCGCATCCGAGAGAAGATATCTCCGCCAAATCGCGAAGGACACGAATTCCTACCTGCTGTTCGGCGTCCTCGGCAGGCGGGACGTGAAACAAGGTCCGAAATTCACGAACTCGGCCTATCTCCTCAGCCCGGAGGGCAGGGAAGCCGGCCGCTACGACAAGATGCACCTGCTTCCCTTCGGCGAATATGTCCCGCTCGCCAAACTGCTGTTTTTCGTGAAAAAACTCGTGCCGGTCATCGGTGCGTTCAGGCCCGGCGACAAGCCCGAGATATTTGATGCCGCCGGCGGAAAGTTCGGCGTCTTGATCTGTTTCGAGGTGATTTTCCCCCGCGTGGTGAGGCGGATGCAGAACGCGCAGTTTCTCGTCAACATCACGAACGATGCCTGGTTCGGCGAAACGGCGGCTTCCGAGCAGCACCTGTCGATGGTGGCGTTCCGGGCGGTGGAATACCGCATGCCGATCATTCGTTCGGCCAATACGGGGATCAGCGCGCTCATCGAACCCACCGGAGCGATTCGGGCAAGGAGCCCTCTTTTTGAGGAGTGGATACACGCCGATGTCATTTCGCTGAAAAAAGACGGCCCCAGTGTTTACGCCAGGGTAGGGGATATATTTGCGTATGTTTGTGCTTTCTTTTCCGTGGCGGCGGTATTATTGTTCCGCTCCAGGCGGAGTTCTCGAATGTGGTATGATAGCTAGACCGTCCAGGCAGACCCCATGCCGAGGGGTCAGGAAGTTCGATTTCGAAAGATTGGAGATGTAGATGGAAGAATTATGCAAGAAATGTGAGCAACTGGAGGCACGCCTCCTTGAACTGCGGGGGCGGCTTTGACCTCGATCGACTGGAGGCGGAGTGCGCCAGGCTCGATAAACTCGCCGGAGAAGAGGATTTCTGGAGCGACCCCGAAGCCGCCCAAAACACGCTGAGAAAGCGCGCATCGATAGAAAAAACAATACGCAACTGGGAGAGCCTCAGCGGGAGACTCAACGAGCAGAAAGAGCTTCTCCAGCTTCTCCAGATGGAAGAAACATCCGAGTCGGAACTCCTGAGTGAAATCGAAGATGCTCTTTCTTCTCTTTTCAAGGAGATCGAGCGCCTGGAGTTCCACCTGGTCATGGATTCCGAGGAAGACAGATCCAACGCCATTTTCTCTGTGAATGCAGGGGCGGGTGGCGTCGAAAGCCAGGATTGGGCTGAAATGCTCTTGCGCATGTACACGAGATGGGCGGAGGAGAAGGGGTACCAGGCGCGCCTCGTTTCCATACTCGGGGGGGATGAGGCCGGCATCAAGAACGCTACCCTCATCATCCAGGGAGATTATGCTTACGGGTATCTTCGGGCGGAAGTCGGCGTACATCGCTTGATAAGGATTTCACCTTTCGACGCCAGCGCGAAGAGACACACCTCTTTTGCTTCCGTGGATGTCGTGCCGGAGGTGTCGGACGACGTGGAAATCGAGATCGATGAGAACGATTTGCGCATCGACGTGTTCAGGAGTTCGGGCGCCGGCGGTCAGCATGTGAATACCACGGATTCCGCGGTGCGGATGACGCACCTGCCTACGGGCATCGTGGTCTCATGCCAGAACGAGAGAAGCCAGCACAAGAATCGCGCGACGGCCATGAAGCTGCTGCGCGGCCAGTTGTACGAAATGGAGAAACGAAAACGGGACGAGGAAAAAGAAGCGCAGCACGCCATGAAGAAAACTATCGGATTCGGGAGCCAGATTCGTTCCTATACCCTGCATCCGTACCGGATGGTGAAGGATCATCGAACAGACGTGGAGCGCTCGGACGTGAACGCTGTATTGGACGGGAACATCGACGCGTTCATTGACGCCTATCTCCTCTCGTTGATACAGGAGAAGGCGAATGCGCGCACGTAATCGCCGCCCGCTGAACCAGATGGATGCGGATGGGGAAATCACGGTTTCATGGACATAGAGAGAGCATGGGAGGAGCGCCCCCGTGGCGGATGAAACAACGCCATCGCCTGATGAGCGGGACGATGAAAATATTTTGACCCAGCAGCGCAGGAAGAAGCTCGAAGGGATACGAGCGTCGGGAGCCAACCCTTTCGTGAACCGGTTTTCGACGACGCACCAGATAGGCGTCATCGTCCAGGAATACCGTGACGTGCCTGCGGATGGTTTCGAGGAAGCGAAAGAGGCGAGTTTTTCCGTGGCGGGGAGAATCATCGCCAAGCGGGTGCAGGGGAAAGTCGCCTTTATCGACCTGCGGGACGGAGCGGGACAGATCCAGCTGTTCATCCGGATGAATGAAATCGGCGAGGAGGCTTTTCAATCCGCCAGGGATCTCGACATCGGCGACATCGTCGGGGCAGAGGGCGGGGTGTTCCGGACCAGGATGGGCGAACTCTCCATCTGGGTTCGCCGGATAAGCCTCCTGACGAAAAGTTTGCGGCCGTTGCCTGAAAAGTGGCATGGCCTCAGAAACGTGGAGGCCCGCTACCGGCAGCGGTATGTGGATCTGATCGCAAATCCCGAGGTGGTCGAGGTGTTCCGGGTGCGCACCCGGATGATTCAGTCGATGCGCCGCTTTCTGGACGAACTGAATTTTATCGAAGTCGAAACGCCGATGATGCAGGCCATCGCCGGCGGGGCGACGGCCAGACCGTTCACGACCTACCACAATACCCTGGAAATGCCCTTGTTCCTCCGCGTGGCGCCCGAACTCTATCTCAAGCGCCTGGTTGTCGGTGGGATGGACCGTGTCTACGAAATCAACCGCAATTTCAGGAATGAAGGCATATCCACCCAGCACAACCCCGAATTCACCATGCTGGAATTCTATATGGCGTATGCGGACTATAACGACTTGATGGAGTTGACGGAAAAGATGCTGGGGTCGCTGGCCCGGGAGATTATGGGGGATGACGTCCTGAAGTACGGGGACGAGGAAATCTCGTTTCGAGCGCCCTGGGCGCGGTATGAATGGCGCGATTCCATAATGTCGGTAGGTGGGGCGCCGGACGATGTGTTAGAGGATCATGGAAAAGCCCGGCTTTTCGCCAGAAAAGTTGCAGAACCCAGGGGGTATCCCATACCGGACGATATGAGTCACGTGCACATCCTGGAGTATCTGTTCGAGGAACTGGTGGAGCCGAAACTCAGGCAGCCCACGTTCGTCTATGATTTTCCAAAAGCCCTTTCGCCGCTCTCCAAGAGCCGGGAAGACGACCCGGATACCGTGGAGCGGTTTGAACTCATCATCGCCGGGCGCGAGATCGCCAATGCCTACACGGAGTTGAATGATCCAGACGACCAGCGCGCGCGCTTCGAGCAACAAGAAGCGATGCGAGAGGCCGGCGATGAGGAGGCCCATGAGATCGACTGGGACTATCTGACGGCCCTGGAATACGGCCTGCCGCCTACGGCTGGGGAGGGAATCGGGATCGACAGGCTCGCGATGCTGCTGACGAATACGCATTCGATACGGGACGTCATCCTTTTCCCCCTGTTGCGCAAACACCAGGACTGAAAATGTCATTATCCACGGAACTGTTCATCGGCTTCAGGCATTTGCGCTCGCGCAGCAAACTCGCCTTCGTCTCGCTCACGACCTGGATATCCGTACTGGGCATCGCGCTGGGCGTTGCCACCCTCATCGTTGTCGTGGGAGTCATGACCGGTTTTCAGCGGGAATTTCGTGACAAGATACTGGGCACGCAGAGTCATATTGTCATCACGAAATCAGGGGCTACCCTGATGCGCAAATGGCAGGATGTCCTGCAGAAGGCGCGCAAACATGAGGGCGTAGTGGCGGCGAGTCCTTTCGTCTACGGGCAGGCGATGTTCTCGTTCAAGAACCGTGTGTTGGGCGCGGTGGTGCGCGGGATTGTTCCGGGTCGGGAAATCGACGTGACGGACATCAGAAGATACTTGAAGGACGGTACGCTGAAAAAGATTTTGGGAAATACCAGCGCAGGCAAGCCCGGCATTATCATCGGGGCCGAGCTCGCGAAGAACTTGCACCTCAAAGAGGGTGATACGGTGATGATGGTCAGCCCCGTGGGCGTGGTTACGCCGATGGGCCTGGTGCCTCGAACAAAAAAATTTCAGGTGGTGGGAATCTTCCGCAGCGGCTTTTATCAGTACGATGCCAGCCTCTCGTTCATCTCGATGAAGGAAAGCCAGGCATTCTTTGGATTCGGCAAATCCGTGACGGGGGTGCATTTGCGTGTGAAGGACATTTTTTCGGCAGAGCGTATTTCCCGCAAAATTCAGGGAACTCTCTCTACCGACTATTTGTCGCGCTCCTGGCAGGAAATGAATCGCAACCTTTTTTCAGCGCTGAAAACGGAAAAAACCACGCTCACCATCCTTCTCCTCCTCGTCGTCGTCGTGGCCGCCTTCAACATCATAGGCTCACTGGTCATGGTGGTGATGGAGAAAGGGCGCGAAATCGCGATCTTGAAGTCGATGGGGGCGACGAGCAGCGCAATTCTAAGAATATTTTTCGTGCAAGGCGCCTTTATCGGTTTGGTAGGCGCTGTATTGGGAACCTGTGGGGGCCTCGTTCTGGGGTGGAATCTCCATATAGTTGAGGATTTCTTAGAGCGTGCCTTTGGTCTGGACATACTACCCCCCAGCGTTTACCATATAGAGAAATTACCGGTGCAGATGACGCCATTTGATGTCTCTGTTACTGCAATCACTGCTTTTTTTATTTGCTTGGCGGCGACACTTTATCCAGCGTGGCGGGCTTCTCGCGTCGATCCGGTAGAAAATCTCCGTTATGGTTGATTCGGGTACATTGGAGATGAGCGAATCTGCTGCACCAAAAGGCGTGTCGACGCATGTCATCTTCACCAGGGGACTGGAAAAATCATACGCCATGGGCAGCGGCGAGGTGATGGCTCTGAGCGGAGTTGATCTCGAAGTTGCGCATGGCGAGATGTTGGCCATCATGGGGGTCTCGGGAGCGGGGAAAACCACCTTGCTCCATATTTTGGGAGCACTCGACAGACCGACGAAAGGCGAAGTGATTCTGGAGGGCAAGAGCCTCCATGAGCGCTCCGAAGTCGAGTTGGCCCGATTGAGAAATCAGTATGTGGGTTTTGTATTCCAGTTTCATCATTTGTTGCCGGAGTTTTCCGGGCTGGAAAATGTTATGATACCCGGGATGCTGCGCGGCGCCCGGAAAAAAGAGGTGGAAGAGCAGGCGAAGGAATTGTTAAGCCGGATAGGCTTGGCTGACAGGTGGAATCATCGGCCGGGAGAACTTTCAGGCGGTGAGCAGCAAAGGGTTGCTATTGCCCGCGCGTTAATTAACAATCCTTCTGTAGTACTCGCGGATGAACCGACGGGGAATCTGGATTCATCGACTGCGGAAACGATTTTTGAATTGCTTCGAGAAATTAACGAAAGAAGCGGACAAACGATTTTGGTGGCGACGCACAATGCTTCGATGGCGGAAAGAATGGATCGTGTGATCGCCGTGGTGGATGGAAAAATAGCTCATAATAAAAAGTAAGGAGGGCCGTATGTTCAAGCGATTCACCGAGCGCGCCCGTAAAGTCATTATCCTGGCCAGAGAAGAGGCGGAGCACTACCGTCACGAATATCTGGGAACCGAACACATACTGCTTGGCGTGCTGAAGGACGGGGGCGGAATCGCCATCGCCGTTTTGCAGAAGCTGGGGGTCGACCCCAAACAGCTTCGGCTGGAGCTTGAACGTAATTTGCCCAAGAGTTTGAGCGGACCCGTGGAAGGGGACATCCCGTTTACGCCGAAAGCGAAGAAAGTGCTTGAGTACGCCGTCGAAGAGGCCCGTCTGATGGGTCATAACTATATCGGCACCGAGCATCTGTTGTTGGGTATTGTCCGGGAGAAAGACGGATTGGCCGCGAAAATCCTGGCCAGCTTCGGCGTCAAGCTTCAGCAGACGCGAGAGCAGACCATCAACCTCTTGAGGGAGCCGGTGGCTGCGCGCTCTCGCGAGAAGAGCAAGACACCCGCGCTCGATGAATTCGGGCGAGACCTCACGGAGTTTGCCGAAGAAGGGAAACTCGACCCGGTCATCGGGCGAGAGCAGGAAATAGAGCGCGTCATCCAGATTCTCGCGCGACGCACGAAAAACAACCCTGTCTTGATTGGCGAGCCCGGTGTCGGGAAAACGGCTATTGTCGAAGGCTTGGCTCAGTCGATTATCACGAAAGAAGTTCCCCAGATTTTGTACAACAAGCGCGTGGTTCAGCTTGATCTGGGCGCTTTGGTCGCAGGGACGAAATATCGCGGTCAATTCGAGGCGCGCCTGAAAGCCATCATGAAGGAAATCACACAAAGCCAGGATGTGATTATCTTCATCGATGAACTGCATACTTTGGTAGGCGCGGGCGCGGCGGAAGGCTCCATCGATGCTTCGAACATGCTGAAACCCGCCCTCAGCCGCGGAGAAATTCAGTGCATCGGCGCCACCACGCTGGATGAGTATCGGAAATATATCGAGAAAAACGGCGCATTGGAGCGACGTTTCCAGTCTGTCATGGTGGACCCGCCGTCCGTGGATGATACGGTCAGTATACTGAAGGGTCTGAGAGACAAGTATGAGAAACACCACCGCGCGCAGCTGACGGACGATGCGCTCATCTCAGCCGTTCGCCTGTCATCCCAGTACGTGTCGGATCGCTTCTTGCCGGATAAGGCGATAGACGTCATTGATGAGGCGTGCAGCAAGGTACGTCTTGAGAAAGAAACCTTCCCCACCAATATACGGGATCTCCAGCGCCAGATAGAAGAGACGGTTCGCACGAAAAAAGACATGATCGAAAGGCAGGATTTTGAAAAGGCCGTCGAGTTGCGCGACCAGGAAGAACAGGACAGAAGCAGGCTCGACGAACTCAAAACTGAATGGGAGGCGGGTCAAACGAATGAGGAACCTTATGTCACCGAAGATGATGTGGCATATGTGGTCAGCCGGATGACCGGAATTCCGTTGCAGCGCATCGGAGAAGTGGAGAACGAGCGTCTTCTCCACATGGAAGAGGAGTTGAACAGCCACATCATCGGACAGGAAGAAGCCACGCGCGCCATGACGAAGGCGGTTCGAAGGGCGCGTGCCGGCCTGAAAGGGCCCAAAAGGCCAATCGGCAGCTTCTTGTTCCTGGGTCCCACGGGCGTGGGCAAGACCGAGATGGCCAGAATGCTCGCCCAGTTCATGTTCGGCGACCCGAACTCCCTCATTCGCATTGACATGAGTGAATATATGGAGAGATTCAACGTCTCCCGCCTCACGGGAGCGCCTCCGGGATACGTCGGCTATGAGGAGGGGGGACAACTCACCGAGCGTGTTCGCAGAAAGCCTTACTCCGTCGTGCTGCTCGATGAAATCGAGAAGGCGCATCCCGATGTTTACCACGTATTACTTCAAGTGATGGACGACGGTCTGCTCACCGACAGCTATGGCCGTAATATTGACTTCAAGAATACCATCATCATCATGACTTCGAATCTGGCGGCCCGATCCATAGAAAAAGGGACATCCCTCGGCTTCCAGAAGGTGGACTCGGGCCTCAGCTTCGACAAAATGAAGGACAGCATTCGCGATGAACTGAAGCGCACCTTCAACCCCGAATTTTTGAACCGGATTGATGATGTCATCATCTTCCGGCCGTTGACCCACGAGGACATCCTGAAAATTGTGGATATTGAAATCTCGAAGGTCAATGTGACGCTAAATGAAAAGGAAATGACGATTGAACTGAGCAACGAAGCCAAAGACTGGCTTGCCAGACAGGGGTTTGAACCGGCTTATGGGGCAAGGCCTCTGCGTCGCGTTATCCAAAGACACATTGAAGATACCCTCAGCGAAGAAGTTTTGCACGGCAAATTCCAGGACGGGGGAACGATCCTGGCGAAATTGGCTGGGGATGAATTGGTATTCGAATTGAAAGAAGACACGGAAGTGCTCAGTGTCCAAGACTTATAGTTTCACTGCAAAATTGAAACTTGTTTCCCCTTTTTCCTCAGGGGGTGGTCTTATGTGTTGCGCGGCGAAGGTGTTGGCCTGCGCCGTCTTGGCCGTCTTGTCTCTTGTTGCCGTTCCGCATGAGGCGACAGGACAGTCAACCTCACCGGCCATCACGATACGGGCCATTGAAGTCAAAGGGAATCGCCGGGTCGATCGTTCCACCGTTCTTTTCTACGTGAAGCTCAAAGAGGGAAAAAACTACACCAACACGGAATTGGTTCGGCAAACCCGCGCGGATGTCCGGGCCATATACAAACTGGGATTCTTCCGGGATGTGAGAGTTCAGGTGGAGCCTCTTGAAGGGGGGCTCCGCGTGATATATCAACTCAGCGAAAAACCCACGATCAACAAGATCGAAATTATCGGTAACAGCAGCCTGGAACTCGATAAAATCCGCGAGCACATGACGGTGAAGGTCCAGACCATCGTCAACGAATCCATTCTGAAAGAAAGTGTCCGTAACGTAAGAAAACTCTATCAGGATAGCGGCTATTATTTCGCGCGCGTGGAAGCGGTTCTCAAGGAAAGCGGCTTGAATACGGTGGCCGTCACCCTGGTGATCGATGAGGGTGAAAGCGTCAGCATCGGCTCGATTCATTTCGAAGGTAACGAGAACGTCTCCAAACGAGAATTGCTCAAGACCATTGAAACCAGCGAAAAGGGCTTTTTCTCTTTCCTTACGAGTTCGGGGATATTCAACGAAGAAGAACTACAGAGGGACTTGGTGCGGATTCGCTTGCTGTACGAGAGCCGTGGCTACGCCAAAGTTCAGGTCAGCCAGCCCGTCATTCGCGAGGACCGGGGGAGGAACCGCATCGATATAACGATTCCCATCCGTGAAGGCTTTCGGTATAGAGTCGCCAAAGTCGAGGTCCGCGGCGGGGAGGACGTCATCCCCGTAGAAGAGATTCGTCGGAAAATGCTCGTTTTCGTCGGCGATATTTTCAACAAATCCCGCCTGCTCTCGGATGTGCGAAAGATAACAAATCAATTTTCCAACCGAGGCTATGCGTTCGTGGATGTGAACAGTTTCACGAAAACGGACGATAAGAAGAAAACGGTCGACATCACGGTACGAATCAACAAAGGGCGAAGGGTATACATCGGGAAAGTGGCGGTAACAGGCAATACCCGCACTCGCGAGAACGTGATTCGCCGCAACGTTCGCGTTATCGAAGGGTCTTTGTACAGCGCAAGAGGATTGGAGTTGACGCGTCAGCGTCTGAGACGCAAGAACTATTTCGAAACGGTGAAGGTCGTTGAAAAACGGCGTCCCGGCAACGATGAAATCCTCGATGTCGAAATTGAGGTGAAGGAAAAGCCGACCGGCTCCATAACGGGCGGCCTCGGCGTCAATAGCGACGAAGGGTTTTACGGGCAAGGCGAATTGCGAGAAGCGAATTTGTTCGGCAAGGGCCTGGTAGGCTCCTTGTTCACCAGAATTTCTTCCCAGCGTTTTGATTTGGTAATGGAATACTTCGACCCTAATTTCCGGGACTCCGGCTACTCGCTTGGAGGAAGCCTATTTTTTGTCGATCAGGAGTATGAGACTTTCGACAACGAAAAGCAGGGCGCCCGGATAACGGTCGGGAAGGAATTTCAGGAATTCCTGAGGGGTTTCCTCTCCTATGAGATCGCGGAATCGGAAATCAGCAATGTATCCACCACGGCGATATCCACGATTCTTGAGCAGGAAGGGGAGACTTTCCTCGAAAGCAGCATCATCCCGAGGCTGGTCTACGATAGCCTGAACAGACCCATTTTCCCGACGGATGGCACTTACTGGAGCATCGCCTCAACGATTTCTTCATCGGCGCTGGGTGGAAACGTCGACGTTCTCACCGCGGAAGCAGAGTTCAGGCAATATCATAACATCGGCGAGCGTTTCCGAATCCGCGTTTTACGGGATTTGGTTTTGAGTTTGAGGGGCAATGTTCGCTACGTCGAACCGCTGGATGGCGAAGCGCCCGCGTTCCGTCGTTTGTACGCCACCAGAAGGTACACCGTTCGAGGGTTTACTTCCAGCGATTTGGGGCCGAAGGATCCGCAGGGCGAAGCCATCGGCGGCTTCTCCGCCGCTCTCGGCTCAGCTGAATTGACGCATCCTTTCATTGGCCCGACACAGGTTGCGGTTTTCTTTGATATGGGAAACATTTGGGATGAGGATAGTGCCTTTGATTTCGGGGAATTGAGATACAGTGCAGGAATCGGCCTGCGCATCATAACGCCAATCGGCCCCATGCGGCTCGATATCGGATACAAACTGGACAGAAAAGAGAATGAGCGCAGAAGGGAAGCACACTTGGGAATCGGAGCCGCGTTCTAGGATCGCGCGTGTCGATTTGCCTTTGATTTTGATGAGGAGGATGTTTGAAGTGAGGCGGCATGGCCTATGTATTTTGATATTTCCGGTGCTTCTCGCCTTCGCCTATGCAGGTCACGCGGAATCTGCGAATGCGAAATACGGCGTCGTAAACATTCAGCGCGTTTTACAAACTTCAAAAGGCGGGCGGACCGCGCGGTCGTTATTGGAAAGGGAGAAAAAGAGGCTCCAAACCACGATTCAAAAGAGGCGCGAAGATTTAGCTGCAATTGCGAAAAAAGTACGGGAGTTGCAATTGGAGATTGAGCAGAAAAGCGCAATTTGGCGCCAGGAAGAAAAAGAGCGCAAGGCGTTCGACTTGAGGTCTCAAAAAAGGGAGTTCGCGCGTGAGCAGGACAACTTGAGACGATTGGTGCGAGAGAGCGAACGAGACCTTCAGGATCGCGGAAGAACCGCCACTAATACGGTTTTGAAGGAAGTTCGTGTCATCGTTGAGGAACTAGGGAAACAAGAAGGTTTGGATGTCATTGTAGACGAAGCCTCTGGCGGTGTCTTGTTCTTTAACCCGGGAGTGGATCTAACTGAGAGGGTGATCAAGCTATACGACCAGAAGAAGAAATAAAATGCTTCTCGCAGACATCGCAAATCTGCTCGGCGGGGAACTTACCGGCGACGGTAACGTAGACTTACACGACGTGGCCGAGTATGAAAAGGCCACGCCAACGGATTTAAGCTATATTGATTCGGCGAAAAAGCTGAGTACGCATTCCAACGCAGGCGCCCTCATCGTTCCCCAGGGTATGGAAACCAATCGCCCGTCTATTTCCACCAGTAACCCCCGGTTATCTTTCGCTCGTGCGGTATCGCTGTTTCGACCACCTCGAAAATTCCAGCCGGGAATTGATGACGACGCCAGAATTTCCGATACGGCGCGCCTGGGTGACGGTGTATATGTAGGCCCGTTCGCGTCCCTCGCCGGTGGTGTTGTGCTGGGCGACGGTTCATATATCGGGGCGGGTGTGCATGTCGGCGAAAACGTGAACATCGGTTCGGGGTGTTTCATACATCCGAATTGTGTTTTGTGCGCTGATGTGGAAATCGGAGCGCGGGTGACCCTCCATGCCGGAGTCGTCGTAGGGGCGGATGGGTTTGGATATATTCCCGATGAGGAGGGACGTTTTTTCAAATACCCGCAGACGGGCACGGTTGTCATCGAGGATGATGTCGAAATCGGGGCGAACACTACGATTGATCGGGCCACGCTCACGGAAACGAGAATCGGCCGTGGCACGAAAATCGACAACCAGGTCCAAATAGCGCACAACGTCGTGATTGGGGAGGATTGCATACTAGCGAGCCAGGTGGGCATTGCGGGTAGTGTGACGATCGGACGGGGCGTCATGATGGGTGGGCGTGTCGGGGTGGCGGATCATGTCGAAATTGGTGATGACGCCAAGCTGGGTGCGAATTCCGGCGTGCTGAATAGTCTGGAGGGCGGGAAAACATATATGCACTTTCCGGCGACGGAAATTCGCGATGCGCGTAGGCGAATTGCGGTATTGAAGAATTTGCCAAGGCTCTCGAAAAGAGTAAATCGACTCGAAAGAAAGATTGGTGAATTAGAATCATGATCGATAGTCAGCGGATTCAGGAACTAATCCCGCATAGAGATCCGTTTCTATTCGTCGATCAGGTAACGAATATCGACACGGAAGAAAATTCTGTCGTAGCCCAGAAAAAAATTTCGATTGATGAACCTTTTTTCAGAGGGCATTTCCCTGGTAATCCCATCATGCCGGGTGTGTTGATAATCGAAGCGTTGGCGCAGACCGGTTTGATTTGCCTGTTCGAGTTGAAATTGGCCGAGCCGGAGGCTGAATTTTTCTTCACGGGCATCGAGCAGGTAAAATTCAGGCGTCCCGTTGTACCCGGCGATTTGTTGGAGTTGCACGCAAAACTCCTGAAAAACAGAAGGACTTTGTGGAAGTTCGAAGGGCGGGCATTTGCAGGGGGTCAAATAGCCGCCGAAGGTGTTTTCACTGCTTACGCCACTCCCCGTGCACGATAAAAATTGAGCGACATAGCCCCCACTTCTCATATCCATCCGGAATCGCAACTCGGGCAGGATTTGAAAATCGGCCCGGGCGCTTTCGTGGGCGCCGATGTGATTCTTCGAGACGGATGCGAAATCGGACAAAACGCAACCATCCAGGGTCCTGCCGTAATAGGGGAGGGGTGCCGGATTTTTCCGAATGCCGTCATCGGCTTGGAAGCGCAGGTTGTTGATTTGCAGTCGGACTCGGGCGGGGTTGAAATCGGAGCGGGTACGATTATCCGCGAGACGGCGACGATTCATCGTTCGATGTATTCGGGTCAGAATACGGTGATCGGAAGTGGGTGCTACGTCATGGTCGGCGCGCATGTGAGCCATGATTGCCGCGTGGGCGATGGGGTGATTCTGGTGAACCATTGCTCCTTGGGAGGGCATGTGGAAGTTGGGGACAATAGCTTCATCTCCAATTTCATCGGCGTGCATCAGCGGATGCGGGTTGGGGAAGGGGCGATACTGGTAGGTCCCATTGCGGTGAGGAAAGATGTGCCTCCCTTCGTCAAGATGGCGGGTGCTCCATTTCGTGTGGTTGGACTGAATGTGGTCGGCTTGCGCAGAAGGGGCGTTTCGGCCGAAGTGAGAGCGGAAATAAAGCGTGTGTATGGAATTCTTTTCGATGAGCCTGGTACGATGGCTCAGAAATTAGAGAAAATGGAAGCGCAAGCGCCGTTAGGAGCGGAAATCCGTTCCGTGGTAGAATTCGTGCGCAATTCGAAGAATGGCATTTATCAAGGCCGCGTATAAGAGTAGGTTTTTTAAGAGGTTAAAGGCCCATGCTGGATTCACTGCGAGTTGGCGTCGTCGGTGTCGGCCATATGGGAAGTTACCATGTAGCTGCGCTTTCTGAACTATTGGGCGCGAATCTGGTAGCTGTATGCGATTTGGTGCCGAGCCGCGCCCGAGAATTGGCAGATAGATTCGGGGCGGAAGCGTTTTCAGATCCCACAGATCTGATCGGTCGGGTAGATGCGGTTACCATCGCTGTTCCCACCATGCAGCATTTTGCAGTGTCCCGGATCTTCCTCGAAAATGGCGTTCATGCGTTGGTGGAAAAGCCCGTTTGCACGAAGATGGAAGAGGCCCGGATACTGTTTGACCTGGCCACCAGAAACAATCTGGTGCTTCACATTGGCCATGTGGAGCGATTCAACGGAGCCGTACAGGAGTTGGGTAACATTTTGGATGCGCCCACCCTGATTGAATGCCGCAGGCTGGGCCCCTTCTCGCCGAGAGTGAAGGAAGACGGCGTCGTGCTCGACTTGATGATTCACGATCTCGACATCGTTTTGCGGTTGGTGGATGAGGAGATTGATTTGCTTTCGGCAACCGGCGCAAGCGTCCTCTCTGACCGGGATGACGTGGCGAATGTGCAGATTGGTTTTGCAGGTGGATGCGTGGCGAACCTTACCGCAAGCCGGGTGACGCAGAACAAGATCAGGACGCTATCCGTATCACAACCGGACGCGTTCATTACACTCGATTATGCGGACCAGGAGCTCAGGATCCACCGCCAGGCGAAGAGTGAGCATCAGTTGACGAGAGAGGAACTCAAGTACCGCGAACAATTCCAGGTGGAAAGAGTGTTTGTCCACAAAGGCAATCCACTCAAGTTGGAATTGCGGCATTTCCTGCAATCGATACAGCTCCAGGATGTTGTTTCCGATCCGGAGAGAGAATTGCGGTCTTTGGATATTGCCCTGCGTATCGTAGATATGCTGAAAAGCACCATGCCCTCAACCCACTAAAATTTGCCATGCCGAATTCCCTGGGAAGAATTGGCCTCGTCGCAGGTTCGGGCAGTCTGTCATCCGAGTTTGTTTCCAGTGCGAAGAAACGGGGCAAGCACGTGTCCGTGGTGGCTTTGTCCGCTGAGGTCAAGGAAACATTATCAAATGAGGCGGATTCCGTAGTTCACATCCCTCCCACCCAGCCGAATAAAATCATCCGGTTTTTCAGTGATGAGAATGTTGGAGAGATAGGGCTCGTGGGAAAGGTGGAGAAAAGTATCTTGTTTCAATCCTGGCGCTTCGATTTGACAGTCCTGCGCTTCATGAAGAATGCCAAGAATACGGCTGATGCAACGGTCATGGATGCCGTAATTGAGTTTGTGGAAGAAAACGGGATGAAAGTGATGCCCCAGACGGAGTATCTCGATCATCTCATCACACCGCGCGGGAGCATAACGAAAAAAAACTTGCGCCAAAATCAACGGAAAGACGCGGAATATGCGTTCCAGATGGCCCGGAGCATTGCAACGCTGGATATCGGCCAGACGCTGGTGGTTCACAAGGGAACGGTGGTTGCCGTGGAGGGTATCGAAGGTACGAACGAGGCGATTCGCAGGGGATGCGCTCTCGCCGGGAAAGGGGCCGTTGTATGCAAGGTGGCCCGTCCCGATCAGGACATGCGCTACGATGTTCCCACCGTGGGGCCCGAAACCTTGCAGGTGATGCGCGAGGGTGGCGCTTCGGCGTTGATCCTGGAGGCGGAGCGGACTTTTCTTATCGATCGCGAACGCTTGATACGGGAAGCCGAGGCAACGGGCATCATCGTTGTCGGCTGGTCGGAAAATGAGCTCGGATGAGCGCTCGACGAATGACGTCATGGTGCTCGCCGGAGAGCAATCCGGAGATGTTCACGCCGCGAATCTGGTGAAAGCGCTTGCCGAGAGGGTGCCGAACCTCCGTCTATCCGGGATGGGTGGGCAATTGATGGCCGAGGCGGGCGTGGAGATTCTCCATGATATCGGCGAGATATCCATTGTCGGTTTCGCCGGCATTCCCCGCATCTACCCCAAATTGAAAAAAATCAAGAAAGATTTGTTGCGGAGGATCCAGGATCACAAGCCGAAGGCTGTGATTTTTGTCGATTATCCGGGTTTTAATCTTTCGTGCGCGCGCGCGGTGCGCAAACTGCCAAATCCGCCCAAATGCATATATTTCATCACCCCCCAGGTATGGGCCTGGTGGAAGGGCCGCGCCCGGACCATTGCGGATGTTTTCGATCTGGCCCTGAACATATTTCCGTTCGAGCCCCGAATTTTTAACGAATTGGGCGGAAAAGCCATGTTCGTCGGCAACCCTATTGCTTACGAACTTCGAGATGCGCCCTCGAAAGAAAGCGCCCGGCTCTCGCTGGGCATATCGATGAGCGATAAGGTGATTTCGCTTCTCCCGGGCAGTCGCCTCAAGGAAATCGACTCTCACGTGGACGCCATGGTGGATGCGCTGAAGATTATCCATGCGCAATCACCGGGGCTGCGCTTTTTGATTTCAGAGGCGATTTCCCTGCCGGATGGATACGTTGCGAACCGTCTGAAGTCGTCCGGCATCGAGATACGAGCCGTGAGGGGTGATGCAGCAAAAGTCATTCGCGCGGCCGACGCCGTAGTCGTGGCGAGCGGTACGGCTTCTCTCGAAACGGCTCTCCTGGGTGTGCCGATGGTGGTTCTGTATGCCGGGGATATCTTTTTCTATTCGCTGGTCAGGTATTTTTTGTTGCAAGTGGACTATATCAGCCTGGCGAATCTGTTGTCCGGCTATGAGGCGGTTCCCGAGTTGTGCCAGAAACAGGTGCGCGCGCAGCCCATTGCGGATGCCTTGAGGGAAGTGCTCATGGATGATGACGTGAGAGCAAGGCAAGTCAGGGCTTTCGAGAGGATTCAAAACACACTGGAAGGGATGAACCCCTATGAATGCGCCGCGGCGCATATCGCGGCGGAACTCGGTTACGAGGCGCAGGACGCTTTGCATGAATGAAGATTCAATCGCCTATGATGAATGGGGCCGGGACCCCGATGCGCCGCTTTCGGCGTGGTTGGGCGGCATGGTCATCGCGGGTTATCTGAAGGCGGTGTATGCCACCTCGTCGATGATCGTTCCGAAAACGGAATCGAATGAAAAAATAGAGCGGAGGCGCAACCAGAAATTTATCTGGGCGCTCTGGCATCATCATTTGGGGCTGCCTTGCTTCTTTAATACGTATCATTCTCACCGCACGTGCATGGCGAGCAGAAGCCGCGACGGAGAATTGCTCGCCCAGGTGATGTCGCGGCTCGATACCCATTGTGTGAGAGGCTCTTCCGCAGCGCTGGATGGAAGGGATAAAGGTGGAACCGCTGCGGTTCGGCAGATGATCAGGGTGGCGAAACAAGGGGAACACCAACTCGTCATCACGCCGGATGGCCCGAAGGGCCCGCCTCAGAAAGTGAAAATGGGTATCATATCTTTGGCGAGCCTCACGGGATATCCGATTTGCCCGGTCGCTTTTGCGGCGTCGCGCTTCTTTACCATCCCCACGTGGGACAAGACGATTTTGCCACTGCCGTTCGGGAGAATCGCTGTTTGTTGTGGAGAGCCTCTGGAAGTGCCGCGAACCCGGGATAAGGGAGTGCTGGAGGGGAGGCGCGCAGAAATCGAAAGGCGGCTCATTCATGCGAATGAGGAGGCGCAGTACCACCTGAAGAACACGGCGAGGACGTAACCGCTCATGCTGTTTCTCTACAATGTCGTCATTCTTCTCATCTCACCTGTATTGCTCGTGTATTTTCTGGTTCGCCTGTGGATTCGTGGGTTCGACTTGCGGGCGGTTCGTGAAAGGTTCGGGTTTCTGCCCGGGTTGCCCGATGCGGAGGGGGGGCGTCTTTGGCTGCACGCCGTCTCCGTGGGGGAAGTGGGCGTGGCCGCCGTCTTGGTGCCTGCGCTCTTGAAAAAAAAGCCGGGGCTCAGGATTGTCCTTTCCACGGTGACGCCAACAGGCAGAAACGAAGCCGGAAAAATCTCAGGCCTGGAGCAACTCATCTACTTGCCCCTGGATTTCCCTTTGATTATCCGCTCCGCCTTGAAACGCATCCGGCCGTCGATGATCACGCTTATCGAGACGGAGATATGGCCGAATCTCGTGGCGGAGGCGGCAAGACAGGATATTCCCGTATCCATCGTCAACGGGCGGCTTTCCGAGCGGTCGTATCATAAGTACAAGCGCTTTCAGTTTTTCTTTTCTTCGCTCCTCAAGCGTTTCACGGACGTGCTGGCGCGCGGGGAAAGGGACGCCGAACGGTTTTTGGATTTGGGTGCGACTTCCGTGCGGGTTTCGGGGAACGTGAAATATGATACCCCTGCGCCGCCGAAGGAATCCCCGCATCTAGCGTATGGTCTTGGCGCGTGCAGACACGTCATCGTGGCCGGCAGCACGCACCCGGGGGAGGAGAAACTGATTGGGGAGGTGTTGGTATCCGTTGATCGCAAAATGCCGGGTGTAGGACTCCTCCTCGCGCCCCGCCATCTGGAAAGGGTGGCCCAGGTGGAAGCGGACCTGCAAGACGCCGGCATCTCTCCCGTGAGGTGGAGCCAGGTAAAAGATAAGGATGGCGAGCATCAAGCAGTCATCCTGGATGTGATGGGTGAACTGGCGGATGCGTATGGGTGCGCTGCAATGGCGATCATCGGCGGAAGTTTTATTCCCCATGGCGGTCAGAACCCGATAGAAGCGGCGCGCTGGGCGGTGCCATGCCTGTGCGGCCCCCACATGGAGAATTTCGCCGAGGTGACATGCGAGATGGTGAAACAAGGCGGTGCGATTCAACTGAGCGGGCGGGAGAATCTGGAGACGGCCGTCATGAAGTGGCTGAACGATCCGGAATTGCGGAATCTCGCAGGTGAGGCGGCCCGCCGGGTGGTGCAGAACAACCGGGGCGCTTCCGAGCGTACCGCGGAATACATCGTTCAAGTCCTGGCGGGATCGGATAAGGGTGCCGCATGAGTTTTCGAAGCGGAATCCTGCAGGCCTGGGAGGGCAATCCCTCATCCCCGGCCTGGTCTCGTGTATTGACGAGGAGCCTCGGCCCTCTGGGAAGTCTCTATGGCGCCGTCATGGCGCGCCGTCGCCGTCGTTATGAATCCGGGAAGGCCGGTGTCTCGAAAATTCCCGTACCTGTCATTTCGATTGGCAACATCACCTTGGGGGGGACGGGGAAAACGCCCACGGTCGCCTGGCTCGCGGAAAAACTGGCCTTGAAAGGCCGGAAGCCCGCTGTGGTGAGCAGGGGCTATGGCGGAAGACCCAAGGATGTGATGGTTGTGGGCGATGGGAAGGGGCGTTTGATGGACGCGCCACCGGCCGCTGATGAAGCGGCGATGCTTGCCCGCCGCTATCCCGGCCTCCTCGTTTTAACGGGTGCGGAACGTTCGTTTGTCGCAAAAAAGGCGGTCGAGGAATTCGAGGCGGACGTTATCGTGCTCGACGATGGGTTTCAACACATGGCGCTTCATCGGGATGTGGACGTGGTGGCTTTGCGAGGAGATTGTCCTTTTGGAAACGGCAAGGTGGTTCCCGCAGGTGTCCTCCGGGAGCCGGTTTCGGCCCTGAGGCGTGCAGACGCCATTTTAATAACGGGCGAATGCGCCGACCGTACAAGAGAGAATATACAGTCTCTCATCCCGGATATCCCGATGTTCACAGGCCACCTTGAGCCCGATGCGTTCCTTGATTCTCGAGGCGAGATAACGGGCGCACCGGATGAATTGAAAGGCGCCAGGGTCGTTGCTGTCAGCGGCCTGGGGAATCCGCATGGATTCGAGAAGATGCTTGAATCGCTGGATATCGAGATCGTCGTGCATCACGAATATCCGGATCATGCCCATTACGCGTTGGCGGATGGCGTGCGGCTCGTTGCGTCGCTGCAGAAGGCCGGGGCCGATTTCATTCTCACGACGGAGAAAGATGCGGCAAAGCTGTCTCCTTTGTTGCGTGAAGCGCCGTTTCGTGTTCTTCGGGTGGTGATGAAGATTGATGACGAGATGAATTTGGCTGGTTTGATCGAGAAAAGCGCATTTTCGTCCTGAACTGGCGCCTTATCCCTTTATGGAGGCGAGAAAGTAAGCCCCTCCCGCGAGGAAAATCGCATTTGGCCCCCAGGCCGCCAGGATAGGCGGGAGGCGTCCGGCGTGTCCGAACGATAGGCTTGCATGGAAAAGTACGAGGTAGATGGCGCCGATAGCGATGGCGATGGCGACTCCCAGGGCGGCTCCTCCGCTTCTGCTGCTTCGAATGGAGAAAGCCACACCCACGATGGCCAGCACGAAACTGATGAACGGAGCAGAAATTTTAGCCCACATATCTACGATGTAACGGGTGGCGTTAACGCCGCTTTTTCGCAAGTTTTCAATGTAGCGACCGAGTTCCTGATAATTCATTGTCTCCGGGTTTCTGCCTGTTTCCTTGAAATCTTTCGGTTTTTCCGCAAGCGGAAACACTTTCTTTTCAAAGGTTTCTTGTTTGATTTTTCCCCCGCCTGCAAAGTCGTGGATCACGCCTTTGTGGAATTCCCAATGTTGTTCTGCAGGAAGCCAAACCACCTCGGTCGCGTCAATACGTTGCGTTAAGCGGTTTTGCGGGTCCAATCGGTACAGGGTAATGCCTCTCATTTTTTCCGAAGATGGATCGTAGTGTGTGATTTGCCAGATCGTGTTGTTTTCCGAGCGATACCAGATTTTGTCTCTCTGTGTATGCGTGTGTAAGCCGGTTTTCTGGATCTTGACCCGCCGTATGTATTCTCCGCGCTTGTTGGCGAATGGAACGATGTATTCATTCGCCAGGAAGGTGAGGAAGCTGATTCCCAGGCATGCGATCAGGATTGGCGTTATGATTCGGTAGAGACTTAAGCCCCCTGCGCGCATGGCGAGAACCTCGTTTTCTCTGGAGAAAAGAATCAGCGTGAATGTGCTCGCCAGCAGCACGGTGAGCGGAACGGAGAGAAAAACGAGATGGGGTATTTTATATAGGAAATACAGGGTTGCGTCGCTTACGGCTGCATTCTCTTCGATAAAATCATCGATGCGTTCGATAAACTCCGCGGTGAGGAAGAGAGTGATGGCTCCCGACTGGCATAGAACCAACATTCTCAAGAATTGTTTCGTGATGTATCGGCTCAGTATGGTCATGGCGGGAATTTATGATTTGCTTCGGTGAAAGAGGGAAAACGGTTTGAGAAGCAAACCCCGGATGTCGATGGCGTAGAGCAAGCCAGCGGTTCGTACCATGTATCCCGCGAGTAGGGCCAATAATACGTTCGGGCTCCAGACGGCGACGGCAGCGCTGATTTGCCCGCTTTCCGCCACTCCCTCCGTGAAGGTGACGAGCAGGTAATAAAGGATCAGAACACCCAGGCTCAGGGCAAAACCGCCGTGGCGTCCCGATCGTCTGTTCTGTACGCCGAGAGGTGCCCCCAGGAACGCCAGAATGAGGCAGGTGAAAGGCACCGCGAATTTCTTGTGCAACTCCACGAGAATGGCGTTGTACCTGCTTGTTCCGGGCTCGTGTTCTGTTAGTTTGTTTCTAAGCTCATGGAACGGAAAAGCTCGCAGGCTTGTGCGAAGCGCCTTTGTTTTTCCGATAGATTTCGTAAGATCAAAATTGAGGTCGTGGCGCTCAAAGCGCGCGATTTGATAATTGTTTCTTGCGAGGAGAGAGTCATCCTGCGCGCCAGTTTTCTTACTGGAGACCTTCTCGGGTTTGCTGACCGTATGGACAGTTCCTCTGACGAGGCGCAACCATACTTTCGGAGATGTGGTGGATTTTATCAGCCGGCCACGATCGGCAAAAATGACCCGATTCGTCCCGGCCTCTCTCGTATCTGAAATCATAATGCCTTTCATCACCTTGCCCGACGGTTCGATTTCTCGCACGTAGAACATGATTCCATCGAAACCGTCATGAAAAACCTGCTCTCGAAGGTCGAATGTAGCGACTCGACTATGGAGCATCTGTTGGCGGACTTCCAAAGTGGTGTTTTGACTCCAGGGAAGCCCGAACATCATGAGGAATCCGCTCAGGAGGGCGGTGGCTATCCCCACCACTCCCACGGGGATGAGTTGTGAGTGGAAGGTCATGCCGGAGGCGGTCATCGCCAGGGATTCGCTGTCGCTCGAGAGTCGGCTGAATACCATGATGCTCGAAATCAGGGTGGACATGGGCAGGGTAACAAGAAGCAAAACGGGCAGGGCGGCGATAAGAAATTGCGCCACGATGGAAATTGGCACACCGCGGTTCACCACCAAATCTGTGAATAGAAACATTCTGTGGAGCAGGAGCACGAATGTAAGGAAAAACAAGGATATGAGCAGATAGGACACCAATTCACCCAGGATATATCGGTGCAGTGTTTTCAAGGGGATTCCTCTGGGAGACGGGCACTCGATACACTTGCATCACACTATATGAGCGTTTGCAGGAATGCAAAACGTGTTTTTATGCTCATTGACGCCCATTACACCGGTTGATAGCGTTGAAAAAAGGGCTGTTTTCGTTCTATTTCCCCGTGACTCAAGGTGCGGAAACGCATCGGGGAGGAATCGAGTTTGTCCGGCGATGCCAATCGGGAGGAGTTGCACCTCGTAGTGACGCCTACATGGATTGGTGATACGGCCATGTCCGCTCCTTTTTTTGCATCCCTGAGGAGAGCGCACCCTGGGGCGAGGGTGGCGGCGGCGGCAGGTCCCTGGACTGCCGGATTGCTCCGCTGCTTTCCCTGGATCGATCGGGTCTTGTCTCTCGATGGAGGAAAGTGGAGCAGCTTCTTTTCCTTGAGGAGGATGTTAAGAAACGAGACGGTGGATTATGCGTGGGTTTTGCCCAATAGCTTTCGTGCGGCCCTGATGGCGAAATGGATAGGAGCAAGGCGGCGAATCGGGTATGGGAGCGATAGTCGGGGCTGGCTTTTGACCAGCAGTGTGGCGCCTCCGAGAGATATTTCTCATTTGGTGGATTGGTATCTTTACCTTCTTGAGGCGCAAGGATATGAAACCCGGACTGGGGTTGACGATTTCTGCATCAAACCGAAGGCGCAAGAATTCGCGGAAAATCTGCTGAAACCGCATCGTACGGGGAAAGATGCGCCAATGGTGGGAATTCATCCCGGGGCTTTTTTCGGTGAATCCAAGATGTGGCCGCTGGAACATTTCACAACACTTATTCACCGGCTCGTCGATCGCGAGGGGGCGCAGGTTTTCATATTGGGCGGGCCGGATGAGTTGGCCCTCACGGGGAAATTGGAACAGACGTCCGGGGGGCGGGCGGTGAATCTGGCCGGAAAAGATACCCTGGATACGCTGCCCGCTTTGCTGTCTCGTCTGGATGTATTCATCTCAGGCGATACGGGTCCGCTCCATGTGGCCGCGCTCGCCGGGACAGCGACGATTGCGCTGTTCGGACCCACGGACTATCGTCGAACAGGCACGAGAGGGACTTGGAACAGAATCATTCACAGGGGACTCGAATGCAGCCCATGCTTTGCGAGAACGTGTCCACTCGGCCATCACGACTGCATGAAGCGGATTTCGCCCGAGCTAGTGGCGAGCGAAGCCGTTAAGCTGCTGAACGAAAAACCGGGGGTCGACAGGGATGGGAACTGAGACAGGCGCTGCAAAGAAACCGGCGGTATTTTTTGACAGGGACGGCACCCTGAATCGTGACGTGGGCTACGTCACTCACCTCGACTTGTATGAACTGCTACCCAGGGCGGCGGCGGCCGTCCGTAAGGTGAACGAGGCGGGATGGCTGGCTATCCTGATCACGAATCAGGCCGGCGTGGCGCGAGGCTACTTCCCTGAAATCATGATCGATAAGGTGCATCGCAAACTTCAGGAAGAGCTGGGCGGCAAAAGCGCGCGGCTCGACGCCATCTATTATTGCCCGCACGTCCCGAACGGAGACGACCCCGGGTACGCGCTCGACTGCCAGATGCGGAAACCCTATCCGGGAATGATTTTGAAAGCAGCGGCGGAGCACGGCGTCGACTTGGAAAAATCCGTCATGCTGGGGGACAAGTATTCCGATTTGGAGGCAGGCTGGCGTGCGGGTTGTAAGTCAGGCCTTGTGCTCTCAGGGTATGGCCGGGGAGAAAGAGAACTTCGCGGTGCGCAGTGGCCCCGCCGGCCCGATTTCGTGGCGCAAGACGCCTATCATGCGGTGGAAATCATCCTGAACGAAGTCGGGAATCACTAGCATGAGTTCACCACTCAAGGAATATATTCAAAGATTCTCGTCCATGCGCATGGCGGTGCTGGGGGATTTCATCGCGGATGAATTCATCCATGGCGCCACCTCTCGCATCAGCCGCGAAGCGCCGGTACTTGTCCTGGATTTCATCCGCCGCGAGGTCGTACCCGGTGGAGGGGGCAATGCGGCGATGAACGCGGCGGCCCTGGGCGGAAACGTGCGGGCCATCGGCGCGTTGGGGGCCGATGAAGCGGGCGAGGAACTCCGCCGCGCAATGGAAAAATGCCGAATCGATACCGGACTGTTGTTGGCGGATCCCGAACGCATCACCCCCACGAAAACGCGCGTGATGGCGGGGGGCCGAAACACCAAGCGCCAGCAGGTGATCCGCGTGGACCACGAAAAGAAGCTGGGATTGAGCGAGAGCCTCGAATCCCGGTTAGTTCGTGAAATCGAGCAGTTGGCGAATGACGGCCTGGATGCTCTCTTGATTTCAGACTACGGCCTGGGCGTCGTGACGAAAGGCGTCAAGGAGGCGCTCCGCAAATTGCCTGCCGAATTCATCGTCACGGTAGACAGCCGCTATGCGGGAGGTTCGTTTCTGGGGGTCACGGCCATTACGCCGAATGAGGAGGAAGTGGCGGGTTTGCTGGGGTATTGGCCCGATGAGGAGCGTCTCGATAAGGCAGGAACTTCTCTGCTTGAAAAAACGGGGTCGCGGGCGATCTTGCTCACCCGGGGAGACAAGGGGATGAGTCTTTTTGAAAAGGATACCCCAAGGACTGATATTCCCATCTATGGCTCGGATCAGGTGCTCGACGTGACCGGGGCGGGGGATACGGTGATTGCGACGTTCACGCTCTCCCTGGCAGCGGGAGCCTCGATGTGCGAGGCGGCGGAACTCGCGAATCGCGCGGCGGGGTTGGTGGTGATGAAGGCGGGAACGACGGTAGTGGAGCCCCATGAACTCCTGGCGACATTCGAGGGGGAGAGCGGGTGAGCATCCAGGGGAAAGGCTATCGGTATAAATGGATGCGAGTGGATTCCCTGAATCCGGTTCTGGAGAAGTGGCGAGTAGACGGCAAGAACATCGGGAGAACGGGCCCGGATGGGTGAGCGATTCCTCATCATCCGCCTGGGTGCGATAGGTGACGTCGTTCATACCCTCCCCCTGGCGGCGGCCATCAAGGATGCGCGGCCAGATTCTCATATCACCTGGGCGGTCGAGCCTGCCCCGCGAGAAGTTCTTCTCGGAAATCCGGGTATCGATGAAATCTTGACCATTGATACCAAGAGGTGGCGTAAAAATTTACTCTCCGGTGGATTCGTTGCCCTCAGACGCGACCTGCTCTCCGTGAGGAATGTTGGCGCCGACGTGGCCCTCGACGCTCAGGGGCTGATCAAAAGCGGTTTTTTGGCGTGGGCGTCGGGAGCGCCTGTTCGCATCGGGTTCGAACATCGTTATTGCAGAGAAGGGATGAACGTACTTTTTACGACGCATCACGTAGTGCCCCCGAAAAATCCTCACCACGTGGTGGAGAAGAATTTATCGCTTCTCGATCCGCTGGGTTTGCCGATTCCGTTGAAGGAGAATTACCGTTTTCCTCTCCATGAAACGCAGCATGAAGGGGAGCAGGCGGAAGAATGCCTGAAGAGCGTGGGGCACGAGGACGGTCGCCCCTTGTTGGTCATCCATCCCGGGGGCGGGTGGGTGACGAAACGCTGGGCGCCGGATCGTTTTGCGCAACTCGCGGATCATTGGCATGAGACTGATATGGGGGACGTTCTCCTCATCTGGGGTCCTGGAGAGGAAAAGATGGTGGAAGAAGTGGTGGCTTTCATGAGAACGCAGCCTTTGGTTGCGCCTGCGACGAGCATTCGGGAAATGATGGCCTTGATTCGGCGCGGTTCTTGCTTTGTGGGCGGCGACTCCGGCCCCATGCATCTCGCTGCAGCCATGGGGATTCGATGTCTGGCGATTATGGGGCCTACGGAACCCGTGAGAAATGGTCCGTGGGGCGCAGGGAATTCGGTGTTGCATCACCGACTCGCTTGCAGTGGCTGTTATGCGAGAAAATGCCCCGATATCGAGTGCCTGGAGCGTGTGAAGGCCGAAGATGCGATAGATGTGCTGAACCGGCTTCATCCGGCCCCATGAAAAACATGACGATCTATGCGAAACTAAGACAGTTTATTGAACGAAGCAGGAGTTGTTTCCGTTTTTGATGTGATGCACGACCCGAAAATGCACGAATCGTTCCAGGGTTTTGATTGAAAATTGGAGATCAACGGAAGATGAGCGTGGATAAAGAGTTGTTGGAGATATTGGCGTGCCCCGTCACCAAGACACCGCTGGAGTTGAGCGAGGATGGGAATTTTTTGATCGCCCGGGAATCGGGATTGGTCTATAAGATCGAAGATGATATCCCAATCATGCTCGTAGACGAAGCCGTCCCGCTTGATGAGTGGGAAAAGACCCAGGGGAAAGGTTAGGAGGATGTCTGGCTTGGCGGAAACATCTGCCGAAGCCGGCACAGGCAGGGTGCCTGACTCCGAATCTGCCAGAAAACCGATTAGCGTTACGATTGTCGCCCACAATGAGGCGGAACGAATTGGCACATGTATCGACAGCGTTTCGTGGGCGGATGAAATCATCGTAGTGGACGCCGGCAGTACGGATGACACCCAGGAAATATGCCGAAAACGCGGCGCGCTGCTCATTCAACATCCCTGGGGAGGATATGCGGCGCAAAAAAATTTCGCCCTCTCGAAAGCGAGTCACTCCTGGATATTGAGTCTGGATGCGGATGAATGCGTAAGTCCGGAACTTTCCGAGGAAATTTTCTCCGTTTTGTCTGACGATGCTCCTGCACAGGGGTATCGGATTCCCCGAAAAAACATATTCTTCGGCCGTTGGCTTCGCCACGGCGACCTTTGGCCGGATCATCAGCTCCGGTTGTTTCGGCGCGATGCCGGAGCGTTTAACGAGAAAAGCGTTCACGAATCCGTAGTGGTGGAAGGGCGGGTGGGTGTACTTTCATCCCCCATGGAACACTACAGCTATGATTCACTCTTCGATTTTTTCCAAAGACAGGTGAAATACGCCAGGCTTTCCGCGGAAGATTTATCTTCCAAGGGGGTGCAACCAGGAATAGCCGATTTCGTCATTCGACCTCTTTGGCGTTTTTTCAAAAGCTATATCTTGAAGATGGGCCTTCGCGATGGCGTAAAGGGATTTTGCGTTTCGGCGGGTTCAGCCTATTACGTGTTCTTGCGAGCCGCCTTTTTGTGGGAGCTGTGTCGAGGACGTGAACGCCCTTAGCGTTGTTCATAAGGAAGCCTCTCCGGGTATGGGCGGACAGGGGGAAAGAATTCCCTTACAGCCCATCACCCATATTAATAGTGGATGCAAGGTTCAACTCATCGCGCCACCGGATGGCGAACCGATGGGCAGGACGAATGAGGCAGGAACGTTAAACAAGTCGATTCCTGTGACGCCTGGGTTGGCTTTACGAGAGATTCCCGGATGAGCCGCACACGGGTATACCTCAGGCTCTTGAAATATTTGCGTCCCTACCGGTTTCGGTTCGGGGTCGCCGTCGCCTGCACAATCATTGTGGGCGGTCTGAATGCGTATCCCGCATACCTCGTTCAGCACGTCATCAATGACATCTTGATCTCGAAGCGGTCCGATATCGTACTGTTGATTTGCCTGTCCCTTGTCGTCGTCTATCTGGTGAAAGGCCTCGCCGCATATTGCCAGAACTATTTCATGCTCTGGGTCGGTCAGCATGTGGTGATGGACGTCAGAAACGGGCTTCACAGGCATCTGCTGAATTTGCCCCTTCGGTTTTTCGAGGTGAAGACGACCGGAGAGTTGATGTCGAAAGTCATATACGACATCTCCTTGATGCAGCATGCGGCGACGGAGTCCATTCGGGATTTACTCCGGCATGGGTTCACCTTCATCGCATTGCTCTGCGTGGCGATTTACCAGAGCCCCCATATGGCGCTGATATTCGTCGTGCTCATTCCGCTGGTGGCGGTTCTGGTTGTCATGATGGGAGAGAAGATTCGCCGAATCACGCGGAGGAGTCAGGCGCGCATGGGGGACATGAGCAGCCTGATGAAGGAAACCTACGCGGGAATTCGCGTCGTCAAGGCATTTGGAACCGAAGATGAGGAAGAAGGCCGTTTCATGGGCACCACCCGTTCGTTCTTCGACACCATCATGCGGGCCATGCGGGTTCGCTCGCTGGCGCCTCCCATAGTGGAGATCATCGGTGGTTTGATGGGAGCGGGAATTCTGTGGTTCGGCGCCCAGGCGGTAATCTATGGAAACATGGATCCGGGAAGGCTGATGAGTTTCGCCGTCGCCCTCGGTATGGCCTACAACCCGCTGAAATCTTTCACCCGGGTGTTTCATAGCCTGGTGGAGGGAATTGCGGGCGCCCAGTCGGTTTTCGAGGTACTGGACGAGCATGCTCCGGAAGATAAGAATCCCGATGGCGAGGAGATGGGACGGCTTTCCCGGCATATCCGATTCGAGGGCGTGCATTTCTCCTATTCGGACGAGGCGACGCTCGAGGATATCAACATAGAAGTACCGGCAGGCTGCACACTTGCCGTTGTGGGGATGAGCGGTGCGGGGAAAAGCACATTCCTGGATTTGATCCCGCGGTTTTATCCGCCCGCCCGGGGGCGCATTTCATTCGACGGAAAAGAAGCGTCCCGGTATTCACTGAGCAGCTTACGCGCCCAGATCGCCGTGGTAACCCAGCAGGTCATTCTGTTCAATGATACGGCGGAAAATAACATTGCCTATGGGGAGAAAAGATCCGTCAGCCGTGAAGAAATCATATCGGCGGCGAAAGCGGCCAACGCCCATGATTTCATTATGGAGCTTGAAAACGGGTATGAGACCATGCTGGGCGAGGAGGGAGTACGCCTTTCCGGCGGCGAACGCCAGCGCATCGCCATTGCGCGCGCGATTTTGAGGGATCCTTCCATTCTGCTGCTCGATGAAGCCACGAGCGCGCTCGACACGGAAAGCGAGCAGTTGATTCAGGATGCTCTGGAGCCTTTGATGAAGGATCGCACCACGTTTGTGGTGGCTCATAGACTCTCCACGGTCCGAAACGCCGATTTAATCATCGTGCTCGATGGGGGGCGAATCGTGGAGAGGGGAACGCACGATGAGTTGATGAAGCGGGGCGGCCTTTACCAAAGACTCTACGAAATGCAGTTTGTGAGCGAGGAAATGTCCCTTTCCGATGAAATCAAAAGCGCAACGCATGGCGGAAACATTTCGTAAAATTGTTCGCATCATACATTCATGAGTTGGAGTTTCCGCTTTTTGGATCCTGATTCGATCCACAATGATGAGTCGCAAAATACGTTGAGATATAACAACCAAGTGCATTCGGCTCTTAGTTGAGAGAACAATCTCATGCACAAGCTAAAAGTCTATTTTTCCGAACTGGAGGAGCGCTTCAGGAGGCGTTCACCGGCGTCACGGGTGGCGTTTGGCGGTCTTATAGGATTTGTCGTTACCGCCCCGATTTCGATTTCACTCGCTCAAATTTTCGTGTTCACCGCCGTGGTGACATGGCTGGCTTCCATGACCAAGGCGGCTCCCTTGGTGACACAAAAATTTCCGTTGTGGATGCCCTGGCTTTTTTTCGCGCTGTTTACTCTCGCCAGCGCCTTCCACGCGCCCGATTCGACCAAAAGCCTGATCAAGTCGAGGGAATTGACGCAAATCATGATTTTTTATTTGACCTTGAACGTCGTCCGGGATGACTGGGAAGCGCTATGGTTGGTGAAAGCGCTCCTTGTGGCCACAAGCATATCCGCCTTGTATGCCCTGGGCGTTTCGCAGCCAGGGACATTGTCGCTGGCGAATCGAGCGTCGGGATTTTTCAGCATATACATGACGTTCGGCGGGTTTCTGCTTGTAGCCGGTCTGTTGGCGCTGTCTTACCTCCTGGTGCCGACTCGGGAACGCAAGAGCGTGTGGGTCTATGCGCCGACCCTCCTGATCCTCACAGCATTGATGACGACTTTGAGTCGCAGCGCCTGGATAGGGCTTGTCGTCGGGACGGCGGTTATAGCGGTGGCGAGCCGGCGCAAAATGGTGGGTTTGTGTTTGGCGCTTGTAGCGGTACTGGTGATATTCATCGCGCCAAATTCCATAAGCCGGCGCGTGAAGAGCATGGTGAATCCACAGGACAAAACGGCCGTGGAGCGGATAAACATGTGGCAAAGTGGCGTTAATATGTTCATGGATAAGAAACTTCTGGGTTTTGGACCCGGCCGAATCAAATACGATTACGCCCGCTATGCGAGCCCCGACGCGACCAAGAAATCACCGTCCCATTTACACAACAATGTGGTTCAACTGGCAGCCGAGCGAGGAATTTTTGCGCTGGGCGCTTGGATTTGGGTTTGGATTGGATATTTCGTCATGGTGATTCTGCGAATTCGGGATACGAAAGACGCGCCTTTTGGGACGCGATTTCGCATGATAGGCGGTTTGGCCGTAGCTGCGGGTTTTTTGAGTGCCGGGATGTTCGAATACAACTTTGGCGATTCCGAAGTGGCGATGCTGATGTTCATGGCCATTGCTATGCCATTTGCAGGCAGGACGAACGAAGTCTATTCGGGATAAAGCGATTTGCGTTGCACGTTTACCGGAAGCGTATCAAAGATTGGAAAAAGCCTAATTTTTTGACTGAATCGACAGCCACGAGGTCAGTCCCGCCGAGTTTGTTGCCTCCCAGTTCGTAAGTGACGCGGCCGACTTTTTGGCCGGCCTTGACGGGTGCGGTTATTTCTTTCGGCAACTCTAGTTTCATGGAAATACGTTTTTCTTCACTCCTTCTGACCAATGCCGCGACACTTTCCTTGAGCCGGATGCGCACCATCCTTTTTTGGCCCTTCAGCACCTTGATCTGCTGGGGCTTCGGTTTTTTCGTTTTGCTCAAATTAATCCACCGGTACTGATTAAACCCCCATGCGAGCAGACGTGTGGCCTCTTTGAATCGGCGTCGGGAGTGGCTCGAACCCATCACGACGGCGATAAGTCTTAGATTTTTACGTTTTGCCGTGGCGACGATGCTGAACCCCGCTCTTCGGTGATAGCCTGTTTTGAGGCCATCCATCCCGCGAAACCGCCCGAGGAGAGTGTTCGTGTTAGTCAGGATGAAGCTCCCGTTGCGGAATGGAGCGTTCTTGGTGGCGCTCCACTTCATGATGAGTGGATACTTTATCAACTCGCGGGCCAGGATGCCTGCATCTCTCGCGCTCATTTGGTTGGTCGGCTTTTTTCCGCCCGGTGGAAGCCCGTTGACGTTCACGAATCGGGTGTTCGACATGCCGAGTTCTTTAGCGCGCTGGTTCATCAAATCGACGAAGGCTTCGGCGTCACCGGCAATGTGTTCCGCCACGGCGTAGGATGAGTCGTTTGCGGAACTGATGATGATGGATTTCATCAAATCTCGCAGGGAAAATTTTTCTCCCTGCTTCAAATACACCTGCTGACCTCCGATTCGCGAGGCGCGTCTGCTGGTGGTGATGATATCGTCGAGATTGATGATGTTTCTTTTAATCTGTTCCATGGTGATTAACGCCGTCATCATTTTCACGACGGAGGCGGGCTTCGTTGGAAGCCGTTCATTGCGCGCTTTCAGGACTCGCCCTGTATTTGCCTCAATCAACAAGATCGAGCGATAAGGGATGGCTTTTTTTCGGGAGCGTTTCCGGCGCGCGGAAGCGGAATCTAAGCCGAGCGTAAGAGAAAATGTGAAGAACAGCAACAAGAATGCGATGATGGACAAACGGAATCGCCGACGGCGGTCCATAGCGAGTAACATGCGCTTTCCTTATCGTCTTCTGGGCGGGTTCAGGTGGGTTTCATGAAAAGTCCCGGGAATGATAGTTGCCCCGTTTGACTCCAGCCTATTAAAAACCTTTTCCTGGCGTTTGTCAAAATGGGGTATTTGGGGGGCAATTGAAGATTCGCTCAGATGCACATGTCTTTGATAATAATGGTGATAACTCAGGACGCGCCATACTCTTCAATTCCATTTCTTGCGTCTGTTCGGTTGCTCTGATAGGATTTGCGCTACCAAAGGGATATGGATCGAATCCTCGGTTCACAATGGAGATACACGTCAAGCGTGCCCTGTCTGGAAATGGGGTATGACATTCTTTTTTGCCGCATCGGCGGAAGGAGAAGGAGGTCTTCTCATGTTTAAGGGTTCTTATGTCGCGATGGTCACTCCGTTCCGCGACGGAAAGCTCGACGAAGAGGGCATTCGCTCTCTGGTGGAATTTCATGTTGAAAACGGAACACACGGGATTGTAGCGTGTGGAACCACGGGAGAGTCCGCTACGCTGAGCCATGAAGAGCACGACCGGGTAGTAGAGTTGGTGATCGAGCAGGTGAACGGAAGAATCCCGGTCATCGCCGGCTCCGGCTCGAACAGCACCGCAGAGGCCGTTCAGCGTACTCAGTACGCTATGCGGGCCGGTGCGGACGGTGCGCTCCTGGTGGCGCCTTACTACAACAAGCCTACGCAGGAAGGCCTTTATCAGCATTTCCGGGCAATTGCGGAATCCGCGGACATCCCGATCGTTCTCTACAACGTGCCGGGCCGTACGGTGGTGCAGATTGCGCCCGACACGGTGGCCCGCCTCTCGGAGATTCCCAACATCGTGGGCATCAAGGAGGCGACCGGGAATCTGGCGAATTGCTGCGACATCGTATCCCGCGTGCCGGACGATTTCATCGTGCTTTCAGGCGATGATTTCGTCACGCTGCCGATGATGGCGATGGGTGGCGTGGGCACGATTTCGGTGACGGCGAACGTGGCGCCCGCGGACGTGGCCCGGATGTGTCAGGCGCAACTCGATGGAGATTCCGCCACGGCGAAAGCGCTGCACTACAAGATGTGGGAACTCAACCACATGATGTTCTGCGAGACGAACCCGATTCCGGCGAAAGCGACCCTGGCGATTATGGGGCGCATTGCGCTGGAATACAGATTGCCGCTCTGCGCGCCGTCTGACGCCAACATGAAAAAGCTTGAGACGTTTGCCAGGGAATATGGCCTGGTCGAAGAAGCGGTGGCGGCGTCGTAAATTTACCAAGAACGACAGGATCAGAAAGAAAAAGCGGGAGTGGTTAAAACTCCCGCTTTTTTTGTATTTGAACGCTTATTCTTCCAGTCCCAACACCTTGAGAGCGTTTCCGCCGAACCAGAGTCGTTTCACGTCGTCTTTCAGCGGGAACTTGTCGAATTCGGCCAGACTTTCCCTGGGGCTGATCATCGGCCAGTTCGATGCCCAGAGAATCTTGTTCTTGAGAACCGAGTTCCCGTAGCGAATCAGCGGCTCCCAGCCGGTGTCGGGCGTGGCGATGTATTTGGGCATCGTGCCGCTGACTTCGATGTAGAGATTGGGGTGTCGCCAGCTCACGGCGATCATCTCCAGTATCCACGGCCAGCCTCCGTGCACCGCCACGATGCGAAGCTCGGGGAAATCCTTCGCCACCTCGTCCAGGTAGATCGGACGCCCGAAATCAAGCAGATTCGAGCTTGAGAGGTTCATCGACGTGTGGAGCAAAACGGGGATATCCAACTCCACGCATTTGGCGTAAACGGGGTAGAACTTCTTGTCGTTTGCATGGAGCCCGAGCTCCCAAGGCCCCATGTTCACGCCCCGGAGGCCGTATTCTTTCACGTCGCGCTCCAAATCGCGCAGCGCGTCCATGCCGCGAAACGGGTCGCACCCGGCCGTTCCGATGAGGCGCTCCGGATAATCCTTGATGTAATCGTGCAAAACGTCGGCGGGAAATTTCGTGCCCAAGATCGTCGACATGTCGGACGTCTTGATCACGGCCTTGTCCACCCCTTGTTCATCCAAAAAGGCGACGAACTCCTCCGGCTTCATATAGCGGTGTTCTTCCTCGTTGCCGAACACCCTTTCCCCATAGTGTCTGGCGTAGTCCGCAAGTCGGCCCGTCGGCTTCAAATACCTGTCCAGACCCTCGGGAATGGGGCATGAGATTCTGAAATCAATAACGGGTGTAGGCATCGCTAGGCTCCGTGAAATTGGAATCATATATGGGCGCAGAGTACATCAGGATGCTCGTTTTCGGGTAGTCGGGAGATAAAAGCCCGCTCTCTCGCCAGAGGGAGTCGAATCCTTTATCCTCTTTTTCATTCCGGGACCAGAGGATTTGTATGAATAAGCATGACGGAACATCAACCCATTGGCTTTGGGCGATTTGCGCGGCACAGGTGCCGATGATGTTCGTCTATGCGAATTATGTGGCGGCGCTTCCGCTGTTCAAGGCGGAATGGAACCTCACGAACGTGCAGGCCGGTACGATATATACGGCGTTTTATGTGGGCTACATCCTCGCTGCGGCCGTGCTGGCGACCGCTACGGACTACATGAGCGCGAAAAAGATATATCTGGCCTCGAGCCTTTGGCTGGCGCTCCTGAATTTCATGTTTCCCCTTCTTGCCGATGGTTTCGTGAGCGCATCGGTGTTTCGCGGCCTCACGGGCGTCGGGCTGGCCGGTACGTATGCGCCTGCGTTGAGGCTGGTGGCGGAGTACGCCCCGGAGGGGAGGCGTGCTCGCATGGTGGGAATCTATACGTTTTTTTATACCGTGGGCGTCGCCACCTCGATTTATGTGACGGGCGCGCTCGTCGCGAATTTCGAGTGGCGCACCGCGTTCGCGTTGACCTCTCTGGGACCCGCCGCCGGTTTCCTGGCCATGGTGTTTCTGCTTCCCGCTCTGCCCTCGCCGAGGAGGGATGGAGACGCCGGGTTTGAACTTCCCAGGCTGCCGGCTCCCGTGTGGGTGCTCATCGGTGTCGTGGGCGCGCACCGGTGGGAGGTATTCGCATTCAGAGGCTGGATAGTCACATTCCTGGCGGCGTCCTTGGTGATGACGGGAACGGAAACGCGCGAGAGCGCCTTGCAAGTCGCTTCCTCAGCCGCCGCCATGATCATCGGGCTGAGCGCGGTTTCGAAGCTCATCGGCGGTTGGTTTGCCGATCGCATCGGCAGGCCGCCCACGATTATCGCGAGCCTTTTTCTAAGCGGCCTCATCTCGGTTTCCATCGGACTCGCTTTCGGGACGCCATTCGCAATCCTGCAGATTCTATGCCTGATCTGGGTAATCGTGATGCACGTGGACGCCCCCGTGCTGGTGGTGTTGACCACGGAACTCACGCCCAGACGCCACCTCGGCTCGGCGCTGGGCATTCAATCGGGTTTGGGTTTTCTGCTTGGTTCTCTTGCGCCCATGGTAGTGGGGATATTTTTAGATATGAGTAATGATTCGAGTACTGGTGAACTGCCGCTCAATTGGGACTGGGCGTTCATCGGTCCGGGAGTCGCGGCCATCCTGGGAGGGGTCGCCACGATTCTTGTTGCCCGGCGCTACATGGGCGGCGAAGTGCCGCAAGAGGACGGAGCAGAGGTTTCACGGCCATGAAAATCCCTGCACGCCCCGGATGGAGATTCCATGTGAAGATCTGTGTGCTTGACGATGCGGGCAGTTTTGATATGATTCGTACCACCTTATGAAACGAACATTACATGCTGGCTGTATCTAAACCGAGTGTATTCTGAAGAGAGGGTTTCTTCGCACTCTTTTGAACTGCTACTTAACGAGCAGAGGAGAATGAAAATGCTGAAAGGAATCATTGCTGGTCTGTTGGCGGTGGCTTTTCTGAGCGCGCCGGCGTTCGCCGCGGATGAGGCGACCATGCGCGCCGCCAAGAAAGAAGGGAAAGTAACCTGGTATACTTCCATTACTCTGAACATCGCGCAGGATCTCTGCAACCGTTACAACAAGAAAAAAACGGGTGTTAAGTGCATCGTACATCGTGACGGCTCGGGCAAGCTCTACCGCCGTTATCTGCAAGAGCGCAAGGGCGGCATTTACGTCGCAGACGTGATACACACATCGAACCTGGGCCATTTCCTGAACTTAAAAGCCAAGAAAATCATCACGCCCTACAAGCCTGCCGGAACGGACAACTTCAACGAGAAGTTCGTTACCAAAGACAACTCCTGGACGATCCTTCGCGCAGGCGTTTTGATGCCCTTTTACAACACCAAGAAAGTCAGCGAGAAAGACGCGCCCAAGACGTATGCGGATTTCCTCGATCCCAAATGGAAGGGCAAAATAGTTCATTCGCATCCCAGCTACAGCGGGTTTGTCACGAACGGCATGATCAACATCGTGAACAGATTCGGCTGGGATTATTACAAGAAGATGGCCAAGCAAAAGCCCAAGATCGTGCAATCGGCGGCCGGGGGCATTCCTCTCGTTGCGCGTGGGGAAGCCTGGCTGGGGGCCGGCACGACCTCGTATTCGCTACTCAAACTGATGCAGAAAGGCGAGCCGCTCAAGCCCGTCATCCCGCCGACGGGTCTGGCTTTGGTGACCTCGCCGAACGGCGTATTCACGAAGGCCCCGAACCCCAACGCCGCGCGCGTGTTCACTGATTATCTATTCAGCCGCGAGGCCATGCAGCTTCTGGCGGATTACTTCCTCTATGTGGGTGATCCCGGCGTGAAGTATCCCAAAGGATTGCCTGCGCTCAAGGACATCAACCTGATGGCCATCGGCGGAGATGAACTGAAGAAGAAGAACAAGCCGACGCGCAAAATGTTCAAGAAGCTCTTCGGCGTATAAATCAAGTATGAGCGGGAGCGGTTTCTTGCGTAAAATCGAGGAATCGCTCCCGTTTCATTTTTATTTATAACCGACTGAATTTTTCGAAATCAGCTTAAGTTTAACATTAAAATGGAAAGATGAGGATATGACGCAAGATGCTCAACAGCTGCCCGGAACGATATCGGGTGGCGAGCCCTCAGCCACCAAGAAATTCGACTATACCATCATCGTCTGGGTAGTACTGCTCATCCTACTCATCATCCTGGTGGCGAATCCCATCTTCCAACTCTTCAAGGAAAGTTTCTTTGTTTCCGAGGATGAGGCCGGCGGCTTCACTTTCCAGAATTATATCGACGCTTTCGAAACCGATGAATACTACAAGCCGATGTACATCACGATGATGCTTGCCGTCTCCGTGGGCAGCATTTCCCTGGTGGTGGGAGCCGTGATGGCCTGGGTGGTCAGCCGAACGGACATCCCATTTCCGAATTTAATCAGGAACGGCATCCTGGCCTCTTTCGTGACACCTCCCTTCCTGGGCGCCATCGCCTGGATATTCCTGGCGGGAAGAAACGAAGGGTGGCTGAATAAATGGATTCGCGGGATATTTCAGTTGAGTGACGAGTTTTATCTGTTCGATATTTTTACGATGAAGGGCGTCGTTTTCGCCATGTCGCTCTACACGTTCCCCCTCGTCTTTATCGTTGTTTTAGCAGGCCTGAACAATATTTCCTCGGACGTGGAAGACGCGGCCAACGTAGCGGGCGGCGGCACGTTCAACACCATGTTCAGCATCACTTTGCCTCTGGTGGCGCCTTCTCTGTTCGCGGGTTTCATTCTGGCGGCGCTTGAGGCCATGATTCTTTTCGGCATCCCGGCCGTATTGGCGATACCGGCGGGCCAGCACACGATGACGACCCAGCTCCGCGCTTTTATGGTATCGGAAGACGACCTGCTTGGTTTGGCCTCCGCCTACGCAATGCCCATGCTTATTCTGGCGATAGGGATGGTCTGGACTCGAGGCATTGTATTGGGCCGCAGGGGTTACGCCACCGTCGGCGGTAAGGGAGGGCAGAGGCGGCCGCAAAAGCTGGGCGTTTGGCGGCTCCCGATATTCGTGCTGTGCATGGTTCCGCTCGTGTGTGCCATTGTGTTGCCTTCGCTCGCTTTGCTTACCACGTCGTTCATGAAAAACCTGGGCGGCGGATTGGTATGGTCAAACTTCACCTTATGGAATTATCATTTCATATTGACGAATGATGCGGTGAGGGAATCCATATACAATACGATATTGCTGGCCATCATGGCGGCGACCGGCGCCACTATCGTGGCTGCGATTTCCGCTTTCATCTCACAGCGCAAGCTCATCAAGGGACATCAATACATGGGGTTCATGGCGACCGCGCCCATCGGGATTCCCGGCATCGTCCTGGCGGTGGGTCTGTTCGCGGCCTATACAAAACAGCCCTTTGTGCTGTATGGGACGCTGTGGATCATGTTCCTGGCCTATCTCACCAAATACTTGCCCCTTGCGTATCAGACGGCGAACGCAGGCCTCACGAGCATTCATCCCGAGCTCGAGGAGAGTTGCCGCATCATGGGGGCGAATCGGCTTCAGGTATTCAAGGACGTGACGATCCCCTTGTTCAAGACGGCCGTCATCGCGTCATGGATATTGGTGTTCATGCCCTCGCTCAGGGAATTGAGCGCGTCGGTTCTGCTTTGGACGACGAACACGAAGGTCATCTCGGTCGTCATCGTCGATTTCTATGAAGAAACGCTGTTGGGTCCCATATCGGCCCTGGGGGTTTTGCTCTTGCTCATCACCTTGGTGGCGATTGCAGTCGGTTTCCGCGTGGCGGGACGGGACTTCATGCGTTCCGCTGGATAAAGAAGGGAGATTTACGTTGGCTGTTTTAGACTTAAAAGGTCTATTGAAGATTTTCGGCACAGACGTTCGGGCGGTGGATGAGATAGACCTGCACATCGAACATGGGGAGTTGATCTCTCTTCTGGGACCATCTGGTTGCGGTAAGACGACGACGTTGCGCCTCGTGGCCGGTTTCATCGAGCCGAACGGCGGTGAAATCATCATGGATGGGGAGACCGTATCGAACGAAAGCAGTGTCATACCGCCCGAGCGCCGCAACATGAGTATGATTTTTCAGAGCTACGCAATCTGGCCGCACAAGACGGTGGCCCAAAATGTGGGTTATGGATTGAAATTCCGCGGTATTACGGGCGCCGAGGCGGACAAGCGCGTGAAGAGCCTACTTTCCGTCGTGCAAATGGATCATCTGGGCGCCCGGTATCCGGGAGAACTCTCGGGTGGCCAGCAGCAACGCGTGGCGCTGGCCCGCGCTCTCGTGGTCGAGCCGGCCGTGTTGCTGCTTGATGAGCCGCTCTCGAACCTCGACGCCAACCTGCGCGAGGAGATGCGCTTCGAGATCAGGCGCCTGCACGATGAATTTAACATAACGAGTATTTATGTGACCCACGATCAGGCCGAGGCTATGGTCACCAGCGACAGAATCTGCGTCATGAACAGCGGGAAGATCGAGCAAGTGGGCAAGCCGTCTGATATTTACGATATTCCGGCGACGAAGTTCGTCGCCGAATTTGTCGGCGTGACGAACTCGATCCCAGGAAAGATCAGTTCTCCGGAACTTTTCGAGGCCGACGACGGCGCAAAATTCATGATGAACCCGGACGGCGGAAAAACGGGAGAGCTCGTCTCGATACGGCCCCACCGCATTCAGGTACATTCCGAGAATGCCGATGTGGGTGGTTCGGACGCCCAGAACGTGCTCGATGGCGAGGTGACGCGCGGCTATTATTTCGGCAGCACGGTGGATTACCTCGTAAAGGTGCCGGGTCTGAATGAACCGCTTCGCGTCATCGGCGATCCGCATGAGTTCTTCGGCGTAGGCAGCAAGGTCCGGTTGACGATCGAAAAAGCGGCGGTCATTCTCGTGAGCGACAGTTAAAGACTCATCGATGCAAATCGTTATTCCAGACGATTGCTACCAGTTGTTCGAAGGTTCCGAATCTCTCGGGCGATTGCGCGCCCTGGGCGACGTACATTACTACACTGACAATGCTGATAGCGAAGAATTGCTCCGCGATCGCCTCGAAAACGCGGAAATCATCCTCACGACCAGATATCAGACCGACTTCAAGACGACCGACTTGCTGGATCATATTCCCCACCTCAAGATGATTTCCGTGATGGGCACGCGCCCGCGCATGATCGACATGGAGCGCGTGAACGAACGCGGGATCGTGGTGAGCACGACGCCGGCGGCGAGCGCCTCATCCGTGGCCGAGCACACGATGATGCTCATCCTGGCGTTGACGAAAAGGATACCGCTCATGTTTCCCGCCATGAGAGAAGGAGGCTGGCCTCAGGATCAAGGAGTCGAGCTTGCCGGAAAGACCTTGGGACTCATCGGTTTCGGTCATATCGCCCGTTTGGTCTGCCGCATGGCCCTGGGCTTCGGGATGCGGGTCGTCACCTGCTCACCTTCGATGACGCCTGAGCGCGCGCAGGCGGAGGGGGCGGAAGCGGCATCCGTCGAGGAATGTCTCGCGTCAGACGTGGTGTCGATCCATCTTCATCTGCCGGCGGGAGCCGCGCCATTCATGACCAGAGAGAAATTCGTGCAGATGAAGGAAACGGCGTTTTTCATCAATACGGCGCGCGCTCAGATTGTGGATGAAGATGCGCTGCTGGATGCCTTGCGAAACCGGCGCATCGCAGGCGCAGGCCTCGATGTATTCGAGCCTTTCGAGCCGTTGCCGAAGGATTCGATATATCGTTCTCTGGATAACGTCATCATCACGCCGCATTCGGCGTGGATTACAGACGGCACCTACGCGAGGTTCCGCGACGTGCCCGTAGCGAACATCGAAGCGTTTTTGAGGGGTGCACCCGCCAACGTCGTGAGGGAAAATGCTTAAGCAACCAGAAGAATCCGCCCCGGCAGGTAGAGTGCCGCCGGGGCGGTTTTTTATTACTCTTTTTTGATCAGGATGTTGTTGTACACCAAGGCCGCAGCCACGCCGCCGATGATGGGCCCTATCCAATAGACGAGGTGGTTGATGCCGTCGAAGCCGCCCCCGGCCAGAGCGGGGCCGAATGTGCGCGCCGGATTCATGGATGCACCTGTGAGTGGACCTCCCATCAGAATGTCCGCGGCGATGGTGAGACCGATCGCGAAGCCCCCCACATCGGGGTGTCTGTCGTCCACGGCGGAACCCCAGATAGCGGTGACGAGGAAGAACGTGAGAATGATCTCGATCAGAATCCCCATGCCGAAGCTCACGTCACTCGCCAAGGTCGGGGTTCCCAGATTCACCTTTTGCCAAACGTCGGCGGCAAAGATGATTCTCAACAGAATTCCGGCCACGGTTCCACCAACCAGTTGGCTGATGATGTAGGAAATGCCTGTGCCGCCGTCTGTCCTTTTGGTGACCATAAAGCCGATTGTGACGGCCGGATTGAAATGACCGCCCGATACGTGCCCCATGGCGGAAATCATAACCGAGAGGATCAATCCGTGGGCCAGGGCGATGCCGATGAGACCTACGGCTCCACCCGTCTTCTGATTTAAGATGATGGCGCCGGCGCCTATGAAGCACAGCGCAAACGTGCCGATGGCTTCCGCGACGCAGGCCCTTCCTGTAGGACTCATTTTCTTCTCCTTATTCGTTCGGGCGAAAGAATTGGAGGAAAATTCATGCCGCCATAGACTCGATCCGAAGGACTCCAAGCGCTAAAAACAGTTTATCTATATGCCTCATTATAGCAAATCATGATGGATGCACCACGTTTTGAGGGTTGCCCGAGAATGCGGCGGCAATGTTTTCCACCGACATCAGAAGTCCTGCTTCCGTCACCTCGGGCGTGATGCCCGCATTGTGCGGGGAGAGAACCACGTTGTTCAGTTTCCCGAGTGGATGGTTCGGGGGCAGAGGCTCCTGGTCGAATACGTCGAGACCCGCCGCAGCCAGAGCTCCGTTTTCCAAAGCCGAAATGAGCGCCGCTTCATCTACTATGGGTCCACGGGCGGTGTTCACCAGAATGGTATCCGGCCCCATTTGGGAGAACGCCTCGGCGCCGACCATGCCGATTGTGTCCGCCGATTGCCGTACGTGTATCGAGACGACATCGGACCGTTCATACAAAGTGTTCAAGTCGACGAACTCAAGACCTACCTCCGCAGCGAACTCATCGTCTGGATGAAAAGTCCAGGCGATGAGTTTCATCCCGATACCGGCGGCGATGCGGGCTGTCTGACGGCCGATGGCGCCAAGGCCGATGAGGCCGAGCGTTTTTCCGTTCAATTGCGTCATCTGCCCCCGCGGCCACTCGTCTGCCCGCATGGCGGTATCGTTTCCGGGTATCTGGCGCGCCGCCGCCATCATCAGGGCCAGGGTGTGCTCGGCCACAGAAACGGCGGCCACGCCCGGCGTGTTCGATATAATGACGCCTGCGCTCTCGGCCGCGCCTAAATCGACGTGGTCCGTGCCCGTTCCCCAAATTGAAAGTACCTTGAGAGCACCGCTATTCGAGAAAAAATCCGCGTCGAACTTGCAAAAAGCACGGATGTTGATGATGCCGTCCGCGCCTGAAACGCGCTTCAGCAACTCTTCAGGCGTTTGCGGGTTTGAGATGTGGATATCCGCGTCCCCGATTTCCCGCAACCGGGTTTCAGCGGCGCTTCCCATGAAAACGGAAGGATAGTCATCTGGTACGACGATTCGGTTCATAAAATTGCCCCTTAATAATCACGAGAATACGAGTGTTCCAGCGGTTCTCTTACATCGCCCTTGCGTGCATAATATCGTCTTTCTTCCGCCATTCTTATGACACCAAAGGAGACAAGACAAGTGGAACCACTCGATCCGCGTAAAGACAGTACTGTTCCCGGTGAGCGTGCCATCGACAAGCCCGAACTCCCCACGCAGGGCTATGCTTTCACCATGTCCGCCGACACCGAAACGATAGAGGGAAAGGGACAGCTCAAGCTGGGGACGCACAGGCATTTCGAGGTGTATTGCGACGAGCCGCCCCGCATCGGCGGGGAGGATTCCTACCCCCAACCGCTTTGCTATATCGCCATGGGAGTCGGGTTCTGACTCCTCACCCAGCTTGCGCGGTACGCGCACATGATGAAAGTGTCCTTCACGCACGCCAAGGTGCAAGTGGATTTCGATTATTTTTTGAGGGGTTCCGTTCTCAAAGGCACGGTAAATTCCGGCTGCAACGAGGTACGTACGCACTTTGAGGTGGAATCCGATGAATCGGCGGAGAAAATACTCGCGGTGATCAAGAATGCGAAGCAAGGATGCTTCGCCGAACAAATGGTGACGGCCGCCGTTCCACTGAAAAGCACAGTGAACTTGAATGGCGAATCGGTCTCGCTGAGCGGCGTCACGGCATAAAACGCATGACTTCCTGACTTTGGAAGCAAGCTTTTGCTTCTCGTGATTCCAGGAGCCCGCCACTTGAACCTGGAGAGGGCCGCTTCGTCCTCCCTGGAAGGGGGATTTACGCGGTGTCCGCGTTCGCCTGGGCGGCGCATTGTCCCGCTGCGGTGCCCGCCAGCTTGCCGTAGACGGAGCCCAGGGTAAGCCCCGCGCCTCCCGGGTAGTTGAAGTAGTAGACGCCGCCCACGAGTTCGCCCGCAGCGAACAGCCCGGGGATTATTTCATTTTCGGTGCTCATGACTTCCGCTTTGGGCGTCACGCGGATGCCGCCGAAGGTGAACGTGATTCCCGTGGTGACTGCGAATCCGATGTAGGGCGGTTCGTCGATGGGAAGCGCCCAGTTCGATTTCGGGGGGTCGATGCCTTTCGTGCCTTTTCCGTCTTTGATGGTCGGGTTGTATTCACCCGGCTGGATGGCGGCGTTGTATTCCTGAACGGTTTTGACGAACTCGTCGACATCGATCTCGAGTTGACTCGCGAGTTCTTCCAACGTGTTGGCCTCGCCCTTGGTGACTTCGCGGATACGATATTCGTCGCGCAGCATATGAACCGTTTTCTGGTCGAATATCTGAAAGGCGGCCCGCTGGGGTTGCTGGAGAATGTTCCGGCCGTATTTGGCGTAGGTATAGTTTCTGAAATCGGCTCCCTCATCCACGAAGCGCTTCCCCTCGATGTTCACGATGATGCCAAACGGATAGGAGTGTTTCTGGTAGGATTCTCCTACCGTGAGGTCACCGAAGGGCGGGGCGTTCAAGTCCCAGGCGACGGCGTGGCACCCGCTCCAGTTGCCATAGGGCTGCGCTCCGATATCGAGCGCCATCTTGATGCCGTCGCCCGTGTTGTAAGGGGTGCCGCGGACTTTTGCGAGTTCCCAGCCCGGACCCAGGTAGCGGCAGCGCATCTCCGCATTCGCCTCGAAACCGCCCGACGCCAGAACGACCCCGTGGGTTTCGACCGTGTAGGGTCCATCGGGGCCTTTGACTTCCACACCCGTCACGCCGCCCATCGGGTCCGTGATCAGGCGCATCGCCTTCGAAGCGTAGCGAATATCCACTCCGGCATTGTTCGCGGCATCGAGGAGTGAATCGATGAGGCCCCGTCCACCGCCGACGATCTCGAGAACCAGTCCTCCCCAGAAGCGCATCTTGCCGTCGACTTTGAATGCCTGCCGCCCGCTTGCGAGGATGAGCCGCAGGCCCTTGGACTGCATCCATTTCAGTGTCGGAAACGACTCGTGGATGAGGACGGAGGCGAGGTCGCCGTCGGTCTGGTATTCGGTCAGCAGGGCAAGATCGTCAAAGAATTTCTCCGACGTGTAGGGGTCGATCTCGATGTTTTCCTTCTCGGCGTCGGAAAGATCGGGTACGAGCGAGTAGATGTCTTCGATACTGTTGAAGGCGAAGCGGAAGAGGCCTCCCGAGAAAGCGGAATTCCCGCCGCGCCATGCTTCGGGTGCTTTCTCGAGCACCAGCACATTGGCCCCCTGGTCCCGCGCCGCCAGCGATGCGCAAAGAGCGGCGTTGCCGCAGCCCACGACGACGACATCATATTTCTCTGTAGCTTTCGGCATTTCTCAAAACCTCCTCGAGGCCTTGGGTTCAAGGCGACTCATGTTTTTCGGATATGGGGGTGAGACCATTCCATGGGGGTTTTCCATCAAATCCGGCAGTCGGAAAAACAGCTTCTTAACTAGCATATTGTCGGGGCTTGGTCAAAAACACCCGGAATGAGGTGACTATTCACTGCATCGCGCTATCACAAGTAGCGTGGAGCCGCCCGTCATCTGTTCGGTTGACCATCCCGGTCGGCTCCCATAAAATTTTCTCTTCACCTTCATGAAGGAGAGTCATGGAAGCGACTGCCTACCAGAGTTTCATGGAAGAGCGAATCACGCATATCACCGAAGCCTGTACGCACTGCGGAAAGTGTTACGAAGTCTGCCCGATGGTCTCGTATTCAGAAGCCAAGGGAGCAGAACCCGAGCGGGTGACGAAATCGGTGATCGACATCATCAATGATCGCCCTCATGAGCCGGATGGGGCGTTTTGGGCCAAAGCCTGTCAGAAAAGCGGCGTTTGCATCGAGGCCTGCCCGGAGGACGTCAACCCGCGTGAAATGCTCTCCTATGCCAAGCTCAAGCTCCAGAACGTCGAATCTGAGAAAGCGGACATTCAAGAGGCCGGAAAGACTTATTTTCAGGATATGAGCCGCAAGATCCGTTTCATGGCCGCGCTCCAGCTCGAACCCGAGCTATTCAGAGGTCTCACTGCCGTGCGGGGCCCCGGGGCAAGCAAAGTGGATGCGGTGTTTTATTTCGGATGCAACATCCTCCAGACGCCTCACATCCTGCTCTCCTGTATCGATGTTTTCGACCGGCTCGGGCTGGACTATGAGGTCGCCGGCGGCGTGGGCCATTGTTGCGGCATCAACCACATCAGGCGAGGGGATCTTGAGTCGGGAGGAGAGATGGGGGCGCGTTCGCTTGCGCATTTCAAATCTTATGAGCCGGAACGGGTCATTACGTTTTGCCCCACTTGCCAGATGCAGTATTCCGAATATCAACACCTCTACACTGGAAAGCCGGTTCTCCCGATGGCGGGTGACTTTGATCATAGCGAGGAGGAAGTCCTGCCGTTCATCCACATCACGCAATACCTGGTGGATAATCTGGAAACTTTACGGGGAGAATTCACGCAAAAGGTCGAAAAGCGCGTAGCCGTGCACCTGCACGGGGGAACCGATGGCGTCGAGGAGAACGTCATAAAAATCCTGCGAGCGGTCCCCGGACTCGATTTCGTGGAGATTGAACAGTTGTCGGATCATGCCTATCAGTGCCCCACGCTCGTCATTCCCGAGGCGAAAGCGGCGATGCGCGAGAAGCTTATGGACTCGGCGCGCCGCGCCGGGGTGGATTCCCTGCTCACCGTTTACCATAGCTGCCACCGGGAGCTATGTGATCTCGAAAAGGGGGAGCCCTTTGAAATCGAGAATTTCATGACGATTCTCGGCCAGGCCATGGGTTTTGAGTATCCCGATTACACGAAGACGTACAAAATCTATGAGGATATCGATCTGGTCATTCAGGAGGCGGAGGACACGCTGCGCGCTTTTGGCATGGCGCCCGAGAAAATGCGGGAGCAGCTTCAAACGGCGCTCTACGGCTGAGAGCCGGTTAATCCAGCTTTTCTAACATGTTGAAAACGCGCGGATATTCCTTATTTGCGCGCCAGAACGATGTCGAAATTTCCCAGTTGATAGGTTTTTCCCCAGGAGACTTTCTTGAGCGAAATGATCAGAGAAGGTCTCGAGCGTTCATGGTCGCCCAGTCTCGGGTCGCCCCGAAAATACAACTGCGTCACCAGGGGCTGATAATCGGGATGGCGGATATAGAAATGAATGTGTGAGGGCCTCGCCCAGAAGCCGAATCCGTAGCGTCCCGGATGCACGGTCTCGAACTGATACAGGCCTCGCCTTGTGGTGCGCATACGCGCCCTGTAGAGGTAATTCTCCTTCTCGTCCATGCCGTGGTAGCTGCCGCCGTCATCCGCCTGCCATACGTCCACAGTCGCGCCCTCGAGCGTTTTCTGGGTGTCGTGTCCATATACGTGGCCGCGGATGATCATGGGCGTGCCCGGCGCGCCCTGGGGCATCAGGCGGCCGCGGAACGGAGCCCCTTCCTTGTAGTAGGGTCCCATGGAGTCCGAGGCGGTCGGCTTTCGCGCTATTGGAGGCGCCTCATCCGGTTTCTCGCCTCGCGCAATCAGAAACTTCCCGAATTCTCCCAGTTCTCCATAGGCGGGCGTGGGGGCAAGGGTTTGCCTGAACGCGAAGGCGCCCGTGCCCAGTGCAGATAGGCCGATCAGGGTGTTTTTCAGCAGTTCCCGTCTGTTCCATTTCTTCATGGCGAAATACCTGCGGCGGCGGGGCCAAGTTTCTTGAAGCAGACTATCACTTCAGAGCGAGAAGGTTCCAGTGCCGGAAATTCACCCGCCATATTGACGCGATGGCGTCACCTCGCCACCGGCGCGAGAGTGCTTGAAAATACTGGCTTTCCGGCGCATTCTCCTCCCCGGCGCGCCTCATCGTGGAGACGACGGAATCAACCCCGCTGCGCCATCTCGATGCTGATGTTGTCAGGCCCCTTGATGAAGGCGATCTTAACCCCCGGGCGTATCTCCCAGGGCTCGCAAATCCACTCGGCGCCCTTTTCGGTCAGCTCTTTTTGCGCCTCGTCCATGTCGTCGACCCGGAGCCCGAAATGGTCCAGTCCGTAGCGGGGGTCTGAGCCCGTCCGCACCGGGTCTTCTCCCTCCGCCCGGCCCGAGACGAGGAACACCATGCCGTTCAGGTCCATGTTGAACGAGGGCGCGCCGCCCAGCTTTCGCTCCTCCACGACGGTGGCGCCGAACATGTCGATCCAGAAATCGCGGGCGGCGTGCGGGTCTTCGCTCCTGAAGTGAAGGTGGTCGTATGAGTATCTGGCCATGCGGTAATCCCCTCTCGATAAGCTGTGAACCTCGTGTCTGACGACGAGTCCGGTTGTCTATCGGCTTGATAAGCCTTGGATTGTAAGGATTGCGGCCGGGAGTGGCAAGGGGCTGGAAGCCAGGTCTAGCCAGGCCCGCCCTCTTCTTCCTGTATGAGTTTCTCCGCCTCGGCCATCTCGTGGAAAAGCGCGCAAGTAGCTGAAAAATCACGTTCCAGCTTGTCGAAAAGCTCCCTGATTTGCCCGGGCGAGGCGACTTTCGAGAGCTGGCCGTGAACCGCCTCCCAGGAGAGCGTCCCGTGTTCTCCGCGCTTGAAATCCGTCTCCTCGCTCGCCGTGATGGCGTCGTACAGCTCGTTTTCGTGTTCGAGTATATCCCGGAGCACCGGCTCGTAGTTCGGGTCGTTCGATTCCAGGTAGCGCTTGAGGTAGTGCCTGAAAGCGGGCTCTTTTTCCACCGGCTGCGGGTCGGACATCTCGCGCATGATCCGGCATGTTACGGAGAAATCCTTCTCCAGGCGCTCGAAGAGCTGCTCGATGTGGAAGGGGGTGAGAATGTCCGTAAGTTCCGTAAAAACAACGTGCCACATGTGGGAAAGCCGCTCTCCGCGGGCCGATTCCGCGCCCTCGCCGATGGTGCTCTCGTCATAGATTTCGTGCTCGTGTTCGAGCAAATCCATGAGCACCGGCTCGTAGTTCGGGTCGGCCGAATGGAGGTAGCGCATGAGATAGGGCTTGTATTTCCGTACTTTATGGCGTCTGGGCATTGCGGGTTCCTCTGATGAAAAGCTACCGGATATGACGTCCCAGTATACCACCAAACCGGGGCGCCTCGCTACGGGAAGATGCGCGGCGACGGGGCGATTCCCCGTAACCTGCTGATATGAAAGAGGATACTGTCTCTAAAAAAATGGAAGCCGGTTTTCGTGTCCGGGGGAATATCACCACGGCAAGTCACAGCATTTGCGCGCATTTGCCGTCATCGCGCAAGGCGCGGCTCATGGCAGAATTCCCCTGCGCCGCACTTCCGCGGCGTCATTTCCCCAAAAATTTAATTTCCGGAAATTTATCGAAAAACCCCGTGAATTTATCGATATTTATCTAATTTATCGGTTACAAAACCCGACCGGGGAGGAAGTGTTTGACCCGAGCGGGGAGGGTTTCCCTGTTCTCGAACGAACCGCGCGGCTCCGCCATCATACGCGGATTCTTCCTCCGGCCCTTGACCGCAAATGCGGGAAATTGCGCGCCGGACGCTGCCGGGAAACTCGATTCCGACTGGAGAAGCAGGGGCTGCAACGCCCCCGGGAGGGGCCGTCATACGGCGCGCCAACCCCTCAGGATACCTCCTTGCGATTCATCCAGGCGCACCGCAAATGCGGGCAAATGCGGTAGCCGTCGTGACGTAGTTCGTCCCGGGAAAATCCATCCCGACCGGAAAGGGAACGTTGATAAAGCCCCGATTTCGTGATTCCAAATATGAAGCCGACAAAGGAGGGATGAAACTTTACTCCTTCCTTGCAGAGCGCCAACCAACTACTCCCCCCTTGCGGGGGGTGTTGAAAATGCCCCATTGACGGTAAACCCCTATAGGATCAACCCGCTCTGGCCGCTTTGCAGGGGATAAAGGCAACCCCCCCTACCCCCCCTTGTCAGGGGGGTAAGAAAAAACAAAACCTCTCTACCCGGTGGGGGGTGTTGCCTTTTTATACCCCCCTGACAAGGGGGGGTAGGGGGGGTTGATTCTGACGAGGGGAGTTCATATGGAAGCGGACCTACCCCGCTCCCGGTAACGGGTTTTTCAACTACCCTGACAAGGGGGGGTAGGGGGGGTTGCTCTTTGGACAAAGGCTTTTTCAACAGCTCCGAAGAGGGGGGGGTGATCCTCAGGCGGCGGTGCTCGCCGTGGCCGCAGGCCGCCTATAGCCCGCCGCGGGTATGAAGCGCACCGGCGGAGGGGATTCTCGGGCTCTCCTGGCGAAGGTCAAGCCTGACTGGAGGCAGGCTGTTGCGGGTCGAGATTTGGAAGACGCTCCGACAGGGACTCGCCGGGATGCGCGGGAATGATAATGAGTCCGCTTTCGCTTTGATAACATGGCATGCAAGGCGGGTTTCGAACGAAAATGGGATTAAAGAACTTTACCTCATGATATCAATGGGATAGAAAGGTACTACCGCCGATGAATAAGACTCGACGCATGTGAGCGGGTCAAACAGACATACAAACGCCCTCCTGCGATCTCTGGCAAGTATCACAGGAGGGCGCTATGAGGCCGCTCCCTTGTGCGGCCGTTTCCGTCCGGTATTCAGGAGGACTCAACTCCTTGAAACACGGGACAGCATTTCGTGAAGGGGAGCCGGAAATCAGGCATCGTGAAGGAAGGCTGCGACACTATCCATGCGAGGCGCAGTTTCCGGCTCCCAATAGCGTGTTGAGTAGGGGGCTGCCCGTTGTTCCCGTTCCCGGCTCGAGGACTCAAACTCATAGCAAGGAGCGGTACAGTTTGCTCTATCACGAGGGAAGCAACCAACGGGCAACCCCCTTTTCGCTCTCCTTCTCTCGCCTCCGGCCCCGGGGCGGTAAGCCCCGAGGCTAAAGGCGTCATGCTCTTCGCTATTACTGCTTGTTCGCGCCGAACGCGCCGACCAACCGGCCGAAGGAGCTGAACTCGGAATAGAACGTGCCGGTCACAGTGGTCGGGATGGTGCTGCCGTCGCCGGGAGGAGTAGAGTCGGTATTGCCCGGCGATTCGTCGTGCATCCTACCGCTCCAGTCGCCGGATGCATCCGCCTTGTTGCCGTTCATCGACCAGACCGTGGCATCGGACGTGGGGCCTGTGATTAACCCGTCGTCGCCCCAGGCAGAAGAGCGGTTCAGCGACACGCTCCAGCCCGGATCTTCGGTCCCGTCGTTCAGCCGGAAGTTGTCGATCGTGCCGGTCACACCGTTCTCATTGTCCGCTGCGATGGCCCCGAACTTGGCGGTCAGTTCGGCGTCCGCCGTGAAGTGGCCGCCGTTGCCCGTGCTGTCGATCGGATTGCTCATGGCGAACTTGCCGACGGCTTTGCCGGCATAAGTCGCCGAGCCGGTCAGATTTACACCGTTAGCAGTATCGGTGATAGTTCCGGCATTATCGACATCGCCAAATTCCCCGACGAACGCGCTGGCGGCCGTCGGCTCGCCGTCATTGTCCTTGCTCACCCACCAGCCGAAATACAGGTAGTTTTCATCGGGCAGGGACGCCATCGCGCCCGCGTCGGGTTTGAAGTGCCAGGTTCCGCCCAATGCGCTCGGGCCACCCTTGCCATCATTGGTCGAGGTGCAATCCCCCGTGCAGAGTAATTCGCCCGGTGCGCCTTTGAAGGTGCCACGGACTTTGAGCGCGACATTATTGTCGGGTATCTGATGAGTCTGTCTACCCGAGTGCTCGAAAGCGGCGGCCATGACATCCGCGAGATCGATACCTTGTACGGTAGACCCGGCGTTAACTAACTCAACAGAACCCGCGTTGGGATTGCCCGGTGCGATAATGGTGTTTCCCGCATCGGTGAAGGGGATCGACCTCGCTGGACCCTTGTTCGTGTAGACCCTGGCTTCGTTGGTGACCTTCGAGGAGCCGGTACCCGTGGAACGGGCATAGTCCGTGCCGTTCCAGCTGCCCAACGCACCGGCGGAATCGCCGGCCTTGAGTTCCACGGAAGGAGGGTCTGTTCCATCGGCGATCGCTCCCGCGCCGTCAGCGGCATCAATCGTGAGACCTGTCGTCGCCAGGACAGGTGCGGCAATGTTAGTCAGCGGGGTCGGGCCACCCATATTGGGCCCCAGCGCCGCGTGCAATAACTTGCCCGTTTCCGCCCTGGCATCGGCCTCTTCTTCCTCCTTGGCCTCGCGCTCCTCGTCCGCTTTTTTCTCCCTGGCCAATCGGTCCTTTTCCTCGCGATCATTGTTGGCCATGAGGGTCTTCTTCGCTTGGTCGATCCGAGACTCGGCGTTGGCCACCGCCGTCGTATAGGAGTTCTTCTCCGCGTCGGTCAGGTCCGCGCCGGCCTCGATCGCCGCGTTCAGCTCGTTGACCGCTGTCTGGACGGTGTCGATCTGCTCCTGCGTGGGTTCACCGGAAAGCGCCGCGAGGGCCGTCTCGAGCGTCCCGGAAGCAGTCATGAGTACGCCCATCTGTTCGGTCCGGCGCGTTTCGGTGTCGAGATTGGTCTGTGCCGTTGCCACTTTCGTCTTGGCGGTGTCGAGTTGCGACTGATACATGGCCTTGTCGGCATCGCTCACGTCGACTGCTTCGTCCAGCGCCTGCTGAAGCGCGGCGATGTCGTCGTTCGCATCGGCGATGTCATCCGCAGTCGACAGGTCGGACGTGTCGATCATGCCGGCGGCCGTCGTCAGCGCCATTTTCTGCTCTTCGGCCCGAGCCATCGTCGCGAGCTCATCCACGCGGGCATCGACCGCTGCCTGAAGCATCTCACCCGCCGAGGCAGTAATGTCGTCCTTCACGGCATCGTAAGCCGCTTGGGCGTCTTCCGCCGTGGTGGCCGCATTGATGGCCGCGAGCGCCGTGTTAAACGTCACCTGTGCGGGCGTCAGGCACTCACCGCCCACCCAGCTATTGCCCGCGTCCGCGCACAACTCTTCCTGGGTCGGCATCGGGGGCGGCGGTTCCTCAGCCGTCCCGCCGCCGCCGCCGCCGCAGCCGGCGATCGTGAGGCTCGCCGCAATCAGAAGGGCGATAAAGATGTTCCCGAACTTTCCTGAGTTTCTCATCTTGTTGTTCTCCTTGTTGATGTAAAGTGAAACTGCCGCTTCTTCTTTTTGCTTCATTCTTCTTGCTTCATTCTTCTTGGTGGCTTTGGAACGCTGGAACGCACCACGTCCTGGCCAGAAGTCATTTGCAATTTAGTCAAGTATACAATAGTAATATGTATTTAATGTGAGGATATGGACATAGATGATGTTATTATCGTGAGGATATTCGTTTTAGTGCATTTTTGTAGCCGACACGGCTTCTCCTGTGCCGGGAACCGCTCTCTCCAGTCCGGTCCGGGCGTGGCCGTCGACAGGCAGGGGCGGAGTGAAATTCGCCCCGGCGCGCAAAGCAGTGTGCGGGGTCCAGGGAAACCGGCCCGCCGAGGCGGGAGATCGAGGCGCTTCGCACGCCGGGTTCGCTCTGCGGTGGCACTGCGCAAGGCGCCGGCATCGCGCCTCGACAACGGATGCGAGGTTATCCTCGAAAATCCCAGGAACACCGGGACGCTGCGCGCCGGGCAGGTCGAACTTCCGGTACGCGACGGGCGCAACATCCGGATGCCGATCAACGCGATCCCGATCCGCTCAGGCGACGCTGAGGTCAATACGGAGACAGTCACCATGCAGGCTCTGGCGCCGCTTGAGGAACTCGAGCGGTTGCGGGCGGAGTACCCGGGCATGCCGAGCTGCGAACCGACCGCGGCGAACGGCCGCCAATCTGCCCTGCAACCACGCAAACGACTTCCGCCATTGCATGGGAGTATACAAAAGTGATATGTTATAAACGTGTTTTATCGGATTGAAATAATGTGTATATCGTGTGGAATAGGGTTAAAGCACATTTATTCCTCATTCTATGGAGGGTGCGGCGTTGAAAGAAACCGACCGGCTGAAGCAGGAAATCGAGGTGTTGCGCGAGCGGATCTCCAGGCTGAGCACCGCAAGCTTGCGCATCAGCGCCAGCCTCGACCTCGACACCGTGCTCAACGAGATCGCGGACAGCGCCCGCACGCTGACCGGCGCACGCTACTGCGCCATCGCCACCATGGACGAGGCGGGAGAACCCGTGGACTTCGTCACCTCGGGCTTCACCGCCGACGAGCACCGGGCCATGCTGGAGTGGGCCGACGGGCCGCGGCTGTTCGAGCACTTCCGTGACCTGGAAGGCCCGCTCCGCATCGCCGACGCTCCGGCCTACATCCGCTCGCTGGGCTTCTCGCCCGAGCTGCTGCCGTGGGGGACCTTCCAGGGCACGCCGATGCGCCACCGCGGAACGCACGTGGGCAACTTCTACCTCGTGGTGAAAGAAGACGGCACGGCGTTCACCGACGATGACGAGGAGGTCCTGGTGCTGTTCGCGTCGCAGGCGGCGGCGGCTATCGCGCATGCGCGCGCCTTTGAGGAGGAGCGTCACGTGCGGGCGGGTCTGGAGGCGCTGGTGGAGACCTCGCCGGTGGGGGTGGTCGTGTTCGACGCGCAAAGCGGGCGCCCGACCTCCATGAACCGCGAGGCGCGCCGGATCGTCGAGGACCTCCGCCTGCCAGGTCGTCCGGCAGTGGAGTTGCTCGAGGTGATAACCTGCCGGTTCGCCGACGGTCGCGAAATCGCGCTCGAGGAGTTTTCGCTCGCGAGCTTGATGGGCAACGCCGAGACGGTGCGGGCCGAGGAGATCGAGCTTTCGACACCCGACGGGCGGAGCGTGAAGGTGCTGGTGAACGCGACCCCGATCCGCTTGGAAGAGGACGCGGTCTCCTCGGTGGTGGTGACCATGCAGGATCTCAAGCCGCTCGATGATCTCGAACGGCTGCGGGCGGAGTTCCTGGGGATGGTGAGCCACGAACTGCGCGTGCCGCTGACTTCCATCAAGGGCTCTGCCAGTACCGTGCTGGACGCCACGCTGGTACCGACCCCTGCCGAGATGTTCCAGTTCTTCCGCATCATCAACGAGCAGGCCGACCACATGCGGAACCTGATCAGCAACCTGCTCGACGCGGGGCGCATCGACGCGGGCACGCTGTCGGTCTCACCGGAGCTCTCGGAGGTGGCTGCGCTCGTGGACCAGGCGAGGAACACGTTCCTGAGCAGCGGCGGCCGGCACACCGTGCTCATCGACCTGCCGCCGGACCTGCCCCGGGTGATGGCGGACCGCCAGCGTATTGTGCAGGTCCTGAACAACCTCCTCTCGAACGCGGCGAGGAACTCGCCGGAATCCTCCCCCATCCGGATCGCCGCGGCCCGCGAGGAGGCGCACGTCGCGATCTCGGTCACCGACGAGGGCCGGGGCGTGGCGCCCGAGGTACTGCCCCGCCTGTTCGAGAAGCGCACCGGCATCGACGGTAAAGGAGGTTACGCCGGGACCGGCCTGGGTCTCGCCATCTGCAAGGGCCTGGTGGAGGCGCACGGGGGCCGGATCCGGGCGGAGAGCGATGGGCCGGGCCAGGGGACCTGCTTCACCTTCACCATCGCGGTGGCCGGGGAGAAGGACGAGAGCGCTGAGGACGGCAGCCCGGGCCCGCCCAGGGAAACGCGCGCGCAGGCGCGCATCCTCGTGGTGGACGACGACCCGCAGACGCTGCGCTTCGCTCGCGACGCGCTGGGGGCTGCGGGCTACGCCACGATCGTCACGGGCGAGGCGGGGGATCTGTCCCGGCTCATCCGGGTCGAGAAGCCCCGCCTGGTCCTGCTCGACCTGGTGCTGCCCGAGACCGACGGGATCGAGCTGATGGAAACCGTGCCCGAACTCGCCGAATTGCCGGTGATCTTCATTTCGGGCTACGGACGGGACGAAACCATCGCCAGGGCGCTTGAGATCGGAGCCGTGGACTACATTGTCAAGCCCTTCTCGGCGACCGAGCTGACCGCGCGTGTCGGGGCTGCCCTGCGCCGCAGCGCCGAGCCCGAACCCTTCCTCCTCGGAGATCTGGCCATCCACTACGAGCAGCGCCTGGTGACCCTGGCCGGGCGCCGGGTGGAACTGACTGCGACCGAATACGAACTCCTGCGCCTGCTCTCGGTGAACGCGGGACGGGTGGTGACGAACGAATCGCTGCTGCGCCGGGTGTGGGGCAACCACGACTCGAACGACGCGAAGCCGGTGCGCACGTTCGTGAAGCAGCTGCGCCGCAAGCTCGGCGACGACGCGTCCCGGCCCGCCTACATCCTGACCGAGCGCGGGGTCGGCTACCGGATGGTCCGGCCCGGCGAGCCACCCACGCCCTGACGGCCGGTTCAGCCGCCGTGCCCTCGCAGGCCTGCCGCCGCGAGAAAGAACGCACATAGAGAATCACATCCACGTAAACCGCCCGTTTCGCCCTCCAGGGCCGGCATCACCGTCAGGGCGTTTTCCGTCATCCGCTGCTGTGCGTCCTCCACGTGTTCGTCCGGCCATGTGTTCAGCTCGGTTTTTCGCGCGACCTTGCCGAGCGGGAGGCGTCGGCGCCTGCTCGCGGAAGGGCGTGAAGCGACGGATTACCGGGGAAGCGAACGTGAGAGAGAGGTTGTTCGGTGGAAGGACCCGCAATAGCCCGAAACCGGGATATTCAACAGCCCCCGAAGCGGTGTTCGGCGTCTTTCACCGGCGCCCTTTTTTGTTTATTGTAGCCGATGGCGGCGTGCCGGGACCTTCGTTTCAGAACCATTTGGCGCGGCAGGCGCGTCGCGACCGGTTCTTCATGTATCCCTTATTCCGAGGATGATGGAAAATGAAAGTGACTCGAAGTTTAGTGGCAATCGCGTTCCTGGGGGCGGCGACGCTCCTCACCGGCACGGCCCTGGCGGCCGGTGAAATCACCATCGGCGGGTCCATCTCCCATACGGGCCGTTACGCGGAGCCGGCTGGCCGGTTCGTCAACGCCTATCGTCTGTTCGCCGAGCGGCAAAACGCGAGAGGCGGCCTGCTGGGCAGGAAGGTGAAACTGGTTCTCCTGGACGACAAATCGGACAAGCAGACCAGCATCAAGCTCTATGAGAGGCTCATCACGCAGGAGAAGATCGATTTCACGCTCGGTCCCTACTCCAGCGGCATCACCGACGCGGTGGCCAACCTCTTTGAAAGGCACGAATACCCCACGCTGGCGCCGGGCGCTTCCTCCAGAGGGCTGTGGGAGAAGGGGAGAAAATACCTTTTCAACCAGAACGCCGTAGCCCAGAAAAACCACAAGGGCGCACTGCACATCGCCAGGGACATCGGGGTGAAGCGAATCGCCATCATCGGCGAGGACAGCCTCTTTCCCCGGCAGTCGGCGGAGGGCGCCGTGGAGTGGGCGAAGGAACTCGGCCTCCAGGTGGTGCTGAACGAGAACTATCCGCGCAAGCAGACCGACTTCACCGCGCTGCTGCAAAAAATCAAGGCGCGCCGGGCGGAGGCGCTTTTCTCGAACAGCTACTTCGCGGACGCCGCCGCGCAGATCCGCCAGCTCAGGGAGCTCAACATCAACCTCGAGATTTTCGCCGGAACCATCGGCCCCGGCCTCCCTGAATTCGCCAGGCAACTCGGCGCCACGGCAGAGTACGTTCTGGGCTTCAGCCAGTGGGAGCCGCAACCCGGCGCCCTGAAGTTTCCGGGTATGAGAGAACTCATCGCCTCCTATGAGAAGCGCTACGGGGTGAAGCCCAGCGATCATGTCGCCATGGCCTACGGGGCGATTGAGGTGGTGAGTCAGGCGATTCTGAAAGCGGGGTCCCATGATCGCGAAAAAGTCTGGAAGACGCTGCGCGCCTCGGCGTTCCAGACCGTGATGGGAAGATGGAAGGTGGATGAGAACAACCTCAATGATCGCGACGGCCTGACGTTCCAGATTCTCGACGGCAGGCGCAGAATCGTCTGGCCGAAAGAACTCGCGGAAGTTCCCTACAAGCTGCCGATGCCCGGATGGAAGGAGAGAGGCAAACGCTGAAGATGATTTTCCGGGACGCTTCGCGACTCGTTGACCACGCGGGCGGAAGCCTTCGTTTCGTCCTGCCGGGAAAAATTCGAGAGGAGGCTTTGCGCCTGATGACCATCCACGGGGTCGGTGCTGGTCGTCTGCACGGCCGGCGCGTGGATAAGGCCGGGAGGATGAGAGCAGGACGGAGGACAGGTAAGGGCGTAAGCGTTCGGTTAAGCGGTGAGATTGTCTCTGACAACGGAAGCATTTGTTGATTTAGTACGGTGCAATTGGTTTGGAACCCTGCTTTGTTGACATCCATCACCCTCCCGCCGAACGCTTACCATCGCGCTCCGGCAGCGACGCGCAGGTTCGCGCTGACCTTTGAATTTATCCGCTTCCGATTTGATGACGTACCGGGGAAGATGGATGCCGAATGAAGTCTGGAAAAGTAAACTACTCCAATGATATCAACGAAATAGCGGAATTCCTCACCCGTCGGATATCCCCCACTGCCTGTAAACGGGCGAAAAGCCCCGTGAATTTATAGAATTTTTCGGAAATACCGAGTGATGAAACCCGACTAAGGAGGGGGGCGGGTTTGACGGCCATTGCGGGATAGATTGCCAAGCGATTAAGAAGCGATGGTCGTACCCGTCCACCGCCTCGAACCGCCTGAGCAGAGTCTCGTCGCCGTCGAGGAATCTGAACGCCCACACGTCGTCGGCACCGGTGGCAATCGTCCCCCCAAGCCGCCCGTCCGGCTTCGCTCCGCCGACCTAGAAAAAAATGGTGAAGCAATCCGTCTGTGTGCTAACATACCCACCGGTTAATCGTTGTGGTCGGTTAATGAAGCCAAGAGCTTCGTCGGCGGAACGGGTGATGGCGACTCTGACGATGGGTTCGTCGTTTCTGCAACGCCCAAGAAAGGGTATTTCGTGGAAGCGAACCTCACTGTCATTCTGATCGTGGCGGTTTGCTCCGGTCTCTATATGGCCTGGGGGATCGGCGCCAACGACGTTGCGAATTCGATGGGAACCTCGGTCGGGTCGGGGGCCATCACGGTAGGCACCGCCATCGTGATCGCGGGCGTATTCGAATTCCTCGGGGCGTTTCTGGCCGGCGGCGAAGTTACCTCGACGATCCGCAAGGGCATCATCGACGCGGATGCGCTCGGCCAGGATTCGGACCTGCTCGTCATCGGCATGCTGTCGGCGCTCCTGGCGGCCGCCGTCTGGCTGACGGTCGCCTCCAGATTCGGCTGGCCCGTCTCTACCACGCACTCGATAGTCGGCGCGATCATCGGATTCGCGGTTGTGGCGGTCGGGTTCGAGGCCGTCCGCTGGTGGGGCGTGGCGAAGATTGTCGCGAGCTGGGTCGTCACGCCCATCCTCGCCGGAACGATCTCGTTTCTGCTGGTTCTGAGCGTGCAGTGGCTGATCTTCAATAAAGACGATCCTGCAAAGTACGCGCGCCGTTATGTGCCGGTCTACATCTTCGCCGCGGTGCTCATCACCTCGGTCGTGACGTTCGTCAAGGGCTTGAAGCACGTCGGCCTTGATCTGGGTACACCCCTGGCGATCTTCTATTCGGTGCTGTTTGCCGCCGCCATCGCGTGCGCCGGCCGCGCCGTCATCAACCGCATGAGCTTCGAGAGCGGCGATTCTCACTCGGGGGGAGGGTCGCGCTTCGCTAACGTCGAGCGGGCATTCGGAATCCTGATGATCGTCACCGCGTCGGGCATGGCGTTTGCCCACGGCTCCAACGACGTCGCCAACGCCATCGGGCCGCTGGCCGCAATCATCGCCGTGGCGACGACCGGCGCGGTCGCCTCGAAGTCGGCGGTTCCACCCTGGCTTCTGCTGGTCGGCGCCTTCGGCATCGTCGTCGGCCTGGCGACGTTCGGGTACCGGGTAATGGCGACGATCGGGAGGAAGATCACGGAGCTGACGCCGAGCCGCGGGTTCGCCGCCGAGTTCGCCGCCGCGTCGACGGTGGTGGTGGCGAGCGGTACGGGGCTGCCGGTCTCGACGACGCAGACGCTCGTGGGCGCGGTGATCGGAGTCGGCCTTGCCCGTGGCGTGGGCGCCCTCGACTTCGGCGTGGTGCGCACGATCTTCGTGTCCTGGGTTGTGACGCTTCCCGCCGGGGCCGCGCTCGCGGTGTTCTTCTACTCCATCCTGAGCCTGATCTTGGGCGGGAGCGCCGGGCCATGAGATTCGCCGAGGAATTCCTGCTCCTGCTCCGCGCCGAGGACGGAACGCTCTCGAGGGCGGCGGAATGGCTGGTGCGGGCCGCGCTCGGCGCCGCCGTGTTGATGGATCTCGCGCTCGAGAACCGCATCGACACCGACCCCGACGGGTTGTTCCTCACCGATTCGACGCCGGTCGGCGACCCTCTGCTCGATCCGATGCTCGCCGAGATTGCGCGGGAGGAAACGACCCATGACGCCCTCTACTGGGTGGATCACGCCACCCGGCACGCCGACGATATCCGCGAAACCGCATTGGAGCAGCTCATCGGGAACGGGGTACTGGAACTGAAGGATGACCGCTTCCTCTGGATATTCGGGACGCGACGCTACCTGGTCGCGGATGAGAAGGTCGAGCGTGCGTTGGTGAAACGGATCAGAACGGTGCTCTTGAGCGAGGTGATTCCCGACCCTGAGGATATCATCATCATCACCCTCGCGGACGGCTGCGGCCTCATCGGCCCGCTGTTGTCTTCCGACGAACTGGTCCGGGCTGCGCCGCGGCTCGAACTGGTGCGGATGATGGACCTGATCGGGCGGGCGTTCCTGAACGCCATGGACGTGGCCGTCCAGCCTGCCGCGGGCAAACTCGATCAAAGTTGATTCCGCAAGCCCCCGTCGATTCGCCTTGCAATGCAAGATCGGGATTGCGCCCCCACGACGCACGGCTCGGTCGACCACGGCCACCCGTTCGGCAGGGTCAACCGCAGGCGTCTGCGGCTGATGACGATCGGAAACTAGAAGAAGAGAATCAACAGGAAGAGGCTTACCAGTCCGCCGATCATGAAACAGGCGGCGCTGACGGTGCCGGCCACCGTGGTGTAGTCCGCGATGCGAAACGTCTCACTGTTCACCGTGAAGAGCACTTTCGTGCGATCCAGGTTACCGTCGACGAACTGCTTGAGCCCGTCTTCCGCCCCGTGGGCTTCTTTCACCGAGACCAGGGTCACCAGAACGAGGGTAAGAGCCGCCATGAGAACGCCGGTTCCGAACACGACCAGAGCCAGCAGGAGCATCCAGTGGTAGAACGCATTCTCAGCCTTCGCGTTATTGCTCATGAACCCGATGATCAACGCGGTGCCGCCCGCGTTTCCGTAGAGCAGCATGCGCCCCGACTCGGTGATGAGCCGGAACATGGTGCCGCGCCGCAGGGCGATGACCTTGTAGAGTTCGCGCAGCCACTCCTCTCCGACTTCTTCGGTGGAAAACTCATCTACCTTTTTCAAGGCCGCCTTCTCCTTTCGTGGAATCGCCGCAGTTCCCGAGATTCGGTCATCCTGACGTATTTCGAGCCGAAGTTGGTCCCAGGCTTGAATTCAACGGCCCAGTCGTCAATGCGTATTTCGCCGGCGGCCAAAGCCTCCTGCAGGAATCTCTTCCGCGTAACTTCCCCGCCCGTGCGTTCCAGCACGGCGATGACGAAGCGCCCGAGAATGTAGCCCTCCAGAGACAACTGGCTGAAGGCGGGCTGAACGGAGCCGTCGCGCTTCTCCTTCGCTCTCGCCAGCATGGCGCGCTGAAAACTTCTGACGATTTTTCTGCTCGCGTCGTTCGCGTCCGGCAGCACCTCGCTCATCATGATTTTGCCGCTCGGCGCTTTCAGCCTCCGCCTCAAACTCTCGGATTGGGCGATGGACAGAATCGTCATGATGTAACCGTATCCCAGGTCGTTCGCGAGATTGATGATCTCCGCACTGGCCCCACCCGTCCCGCCGATCATCAAGACGTCGAGGTCGGCTTTTTGCAGGACGAAAAGGCCCGCGTGAACGGCATGGGTGTTGCGCGAAAAACTCGCTTTCGCCAGGACGCGGAGTTTGTGCCCGGCGAGCGCCGCCCGGTAGCTCTTCAATATGGAGCGCCCGAAAGCGTCGTCCTGATAGATGATGCCGAAGCGCTTCTTCCCATGGTAACGAACGATGTGGTCCACCAAGGCGCGGACCTCCTGGGAATAGCTCGCCCTCAGGTGGACGAGGTTGGGATACCGCTTGGCGTCGCGCAGAAAGTCGGCGCCGCTCAGGACGCCCACCAACGGGATACCGGCGTTTCGCAGCACCGGCGCGGCGCGCTTCGTCGTAGGGGTTCCCGTTCCGCCGATCAAGGCGAGCACGTCGTTTTCGGCGGCGAACCTCTTCGCGTTCGCCGCGGCTCTTTGCGGCTCATATCCGTCGTCGAGCGAAATCAACTTCAACACCCTCCCGCCTACGCCCCCGCGGGCGTTGCGCTCATCGAGCGCCGCGTTGAGGCCGCTTTGGAAGAGCAAACCCGCGCGCCTGGCCGGCCCCGAGATGCTGACGGTCTGGCCGAAAACCACCGCCTCCGCACTCACGCCCGGCGCCGCCGCCGAGAGCGACGGGGCCAGCAGCAGCGCCAGCGCCAGAAAGGGCGCCGCCCGAAGCATTCCGAGGAGTCGATCCATCATCTTATTTTCCCGTCTTACGCCCATGGTTGTTCCCGCCCGCGCCGAGCATCTTCTCCGTCATCGGCCTCTGGTCCGCCCGGTTTCCGAGTCCCCTGCGGCCGCGCGCGCCGTGGCGATGGGAGAATATGGAGGGGGTATCGAATATGAGAGAGCGAGGATTGGCCACCCGCGCGTGATCGCGCTCCGAGCGCCTTTTGTGGAACTGGCCTTGCATCAGCGGCTTGTCCGACCGGGTGGTTTCGAACTGGTGGATGTAGGGCGGCATCGTGGCCCTGCTCAATCGCCCATCGCCGTCGGCGGACGTATGCGGCATTCGCGTCACCATTTCCGCCCGGGCATGGCCTGCCCCTTCCGCCGGGCCGAACCCGGCCACGCCGTCGAGCATGTTGATGTCGATGGTCGAGTCCTTGCCCGGATTCACCACCGACAGGGTCGCCTCGGTGAATATCGCGCGCATGCGCTGCCAATAACGCGTGATAGCCACCTGTTTCGGGTTCTTCCTGTATTCAGCCAGCAACGCCTTGAAGGCGCGGACACTGCCGCGCGCCTGAACGAGGCGTTCGCGGGCGTTCGCCTTCGCGTTCATGATCAGCGCCACGGCCTGCCCCTTGCTGCGAGCGAGGAGTTTTTCCCTCTGGCTGTTCGCCCGGCTCACGACCTGCTCGCGCTCGGCGATGGCGTCGTTGACGTCGCGGAACGCCTGGAGGGTCTCGGGGATCGGGCGCACCTCGACGATGTTCAGCGTGACGAGTTCAACCCCGACGCCCAGCGATTCGAGGCGTTTACGCACGATATCGGACAACTGCCGTTGAATGACGTCGCGATTCGAGGTGAAGATCAAGTCGATGTAGTTTTCCCCCAGTATCTTCACCAATCCCTCCCGGACGAGCATGGTGAGCATCGTGCGGGGGTCGGAGGCCGCAAAGAGGTAGGAGCGCAGGTTCTTGATCTTGTATTGAACGGCCACATCCGCTTCGAGGAGATTCATGTCTCCGGAGAGTATCGTAAAGTTGATCGTGCCGCCGCGCCTGCTCCCTACCTGGTACCCGACGATTCTCTTAACCTGGCGAACGTACGCTTGTTCGATGAGCGGGACGGCGTAGCCCAGCCCCGGGCCGATTTCGGCGTCGACCACTTTCCCGAAGCGGGTGCGTACGGCTTGCTCTTCTTTCTTGACGACGTAGAAGCCGCTCGCCAGGAATCCGAGCACGCAGACGGCGATGAGACAGCCGATAATCTTCTTGTAGTTCCGCCCGAAATAGTCGAATACGGCGTATATGATTCGCGTGCTCGGCGGCTTTGCTTGGTCTTCGTTCATCGGCCCGTCCCGTCCTGGCGGGGCATCTCCTTGCTGTCGAGGTATTTGAACAGTTCATTGTCCGCCGGCAGCATGAGAGTCGTGTTCCGGTCGATTATCAGATCATAGCTGTCGAGGGCGCGGATGAACTTGTAGAACTCCGGATCCGCCTTGTACGCCGCACCTAGCAGCGCCATCGCCTCGGCTTCCGCCTTGCCCAGAATGATCGTCGCCTCGGCGTGGGCGTCGGCGAGGAGTTTTTCGTGCTCGTTGATGGCGCGGGCCTCGATGCGGATCGCCGTCTCCTCCCCCTCGCTCCGGTAGCGGGCGGCGATGCGGGCGCGCTCGGAGATCATCCGCTGAATCACGCTCGGCCGGTTCGCCACCGGCAGCGTGTATTCGACGATTCCGGTCCGCACCACCTCCACGCCGTAATTCTTCCTCGCGGTGGGCGCGATGAGGCCCAGAATATTCTGAGACGCCTCGCTCAGGTCTTCATGCTCCAGACCCAGACCGATGAAGGCGTCGCGCGCCTTGTTGGAGATGATGATGCCGCTGCTCGACATGTAGAGGTCCTTGAGCCGATTCGTCGCGCTCTTGCCGGTACGGATGGACTCGACGAAGAGAATGGGGTCCCGCACGCGCCAGAGCAGGTATCCGTCGATGAGAACGCTCTTCTGATCTTCGGTAATCAACTCCTGGGTGAGGCCGGTCATGGCGTGAATGCGCCGATCGACCTTATAGACCCTGGATATGGGCCGGGGCCATTTCATGTGGAGACCGGGCTGTCTGGCGGGAGGCGAAATCTTGCCGAAGTGGGTCAGCACGCCCTGCTGCGTCTCCTCGACGACGTAGAAGCAGTCGTAGGCTACGACGAGCAGGACAACCACGGCGATGGCCGTGACGATTCTCTTTGCGCTGAGGGTCATCTCTTTTCTCTCCCCGTGTCATTCGCTCCGGCGATGGAAGCATTGCGCGCGACGTTCGATTTCGCCGCCGCGGCGTGGGCGCCGCTTCTCTCATTTCCGCTATTGTTCCCGCCTTGGGCCGCTTCGCCTTCCGATTTTTCCGATTTGGCTGCGTCGTCCTTCTCTTTCTTGCCGTTTTTCTCTATATGGGCGGCGGTATTCCCATCCCCTGCATTCTTCCCTGCATGAGCGGCGCCGCCCGCTGATTTCGCCGATTCGCCGTGGCCGCCGCCGGTTTGCTTCTCGCCGCTTCCACCACCGTGGCCCGCGCCGCCTTTGGATTTTTCCGATTCGCCGCCGCTCTTGCCGTCCCCGCCGTCTTTCGCGCCATGGCCCTTATCTTCGCCGGGGCCGTTCCTCCCGCGCGCGGTCTCGTGGGTTCCATGCCTCGTCCCCAACGACTTCCTCTTCCAAAGCGCGACCTTGGCCAGACTGCCCTTTTCGGGAACGATGATCTTGGAGTTATGCGAGAGCGCGATTTCGAGTTTCTCGCGCCACAGCATGTTCCGGAGGACCTCCGGAGCGCTTTGCACGGCCTTGGCCACCCGCCGGAGGGCATCGGCCTCCGCCCCGGCGCCCTTCACCCTCCGGTACGCCTCGCCGTCGGCCTGCTTCACTTCGTAATCGGCGTTGCCGTGCGCCTGGGGAGTGAGCGACACCAGGAGCCGCTGCGCGTTGACGATGATGCGCTCCTTGTCCTCCTGAGCGCTCGATACCTCCCGGAACGCGCTTATCGTCTCTTTCACGGGGCGGATGGACGCCAGGTTCACCTTGACCAGTTCAACGCTCCCGAACGCCGAGGCTCCCACGTCCGGATGCCCCGATTCCGCCCTGGTGGACAAATGCGCGAACAAATGGGTGACCTGCTTCTCCAGGGATTCGCGGTGAACATTGAGCAACTGCTCCAGACCCCGGGCGGATACGAAAGAGCGCAGGTGATCCCTGACGCCGTCCTCGATGATCTTCGGCGCGTTCAGGACCCGATAATGGTAGGTGAAGGGGTCTTTCACCCGGTACTGCACGTTAACGGTGAGGGAAACCAGATTCAGATCACCGGACACGTATTCGTGGACGTCGCCGGACATGATGGACTTCACTTCCCGAACCGGCCATTTATCCACTTCCACGAAGGGCCAGGGAGCGAGATAGTGCAACCCCGGCCCCAGACCCTTCCAATAAACCTTGCCGAACAATCGGCCGTAGCCGACTGTACCGGGAGGCACGGTCGTGAAGCCGGTGCCGAGGAAGATGAGAAGAATCAGGCCCGAGAGCATGAGGCCCATCGGCGTTTTCAGGGAGAAGGCGCCTCGTATGGGCCGGCCCCGGGTGAGGCGCTCCCATAGGCGTTTGCAGGGCTCGGACATGGAGCGGATGTTCTGCATCAGATCCTCGTATCCCGTCCGGAAGGCGCCGGCGCGGAAACGCCATATGATGAGGGCTAAAAAGGCCAGTGCGCTGCCGTATTGCAGGAACAGGATGGCGGGGGAGTCCGAGGCGTCGAGATTCACAGGGAGCGCGAAGCCGGTGGCGAAGAAAAAGGAGTCGATCAAAACGGCGAAGATGACGGTTACGACGATGACGACGCCGACGTAGATGGACGCGAAGCGCGTGCCGAACTGGTTCATGATGACCGCGATGGTGCCCGTGTTGGTCGCCGGGCCCGTCATGAGAAAAATCAGCGCAGCACCGGGGCTGAAGCCCTTGGCGACGAGCGCTGCGGCGATGGGCGTGCTCGCGGATGCGCATATGTAGAGGGGAATCCCGATGATGACCATGATCGGGTAGGACGCCCAGCGGGCGTACTCGTTCTGCATCAGGTCGCTTGGGATCACCAGAAAGAGCAATCCGCCCACGAAGACGCCGAAGAGCAGCGAGAAGAGGATGTCGTCCGCGATTTCGATGAAGCCGTAGCTGAATATGTGCCTGACGATCGTCCTGAAGCCCGGCAGCTGATCCTCCTCGGGCGCAGGGGCGAGGGCGGCCTCGGCCGATTCCTCATCGACGAGCAATTCCTCCTGATAGAAGTCCGGCTTCACCCAGGAGGCGGCACGCCAGTTTCGCACCGATACGGCGACGCCTCCCAGCCAGCGGCGCATAGCGTATTTCAGTTGTGTGGGGCTGATATAGCAGTCCTCCGAGCCCGGCATGAGCGGCTCGTGCACGCCGTGGTCGTGGCCGTGATCATGGCCGTGGCCATGATCATGCCCGTGATCATGCCCGTGGTCATGGTCGTGATCGTGATCGCCTTCCTTCGCTTCGCCCTGGTCGCTTCTGATGAGGCCGATGCAGAAAATGCCCGCGACGACCGCGGTGACGAAGCTGATGAGGGGCCGCACTATCGCCGCTATCCATCCGAAGAAGGCGTTCGTCACGAGGATCGAATCGGCGCCCGTTTCGGGAGCCGTTATCAGGAAGGACATGCACGAGGAGCGGGACGCCCCTTTCCTTCTCATCTCGGCCACCACGGGCACGACCGAACAACTGCACAGCGGCACCGGCACGCCGACGGCGGAACTGACGCTTACCGATTTCAGGCTGTCGTCGCGAAGCCACCGCAAAATGGCCTGGCGGGAGATGAATACGTGGATGAGGCCGGAGAGGAACAGCCCGAGCAGCAGCATGGGCGAGAGCAGAAGGAACGACATCCACAGAAAGTAGAAAAAATCAGCGAATCTGCTCGCCAACTCGGCAGTCAAAGGATCATCCCCCAATGAAGGGGTTCCACAAAAAAAACTTTCGTGGAGCGCCTCGTGTAACACCCCAACCAACATAGTGGTAATTCGTCAAGTTACAAGGCGAAAGGGGGTATGTCAACGAATTTCTTCAGGCGCACTTATATAGTTTTCGCAGAAAGGTGTTCTGCGAAGAGGGGGCGGGAAAATTTCCCGTCAAAACCATCTGCCGCGGCATCCGACCAGTGAACGCCGCTACTACGAAAATTCAGGCGCAGGCTACCGGGTATACGCGGGGAGCCGGGCAGGCTCGTTCATATCCCCGGGAAACGCCGCCCAAATTATTTCCCCGATAGGCACGTCCCGAGCGATTTCGCCATGTTGCGCATGAGGGTGAAATACGCGTCCTCCCCGGCGGGGATTCCCGTGCCCAGCGGGTCGAGCACGCCGGTTCCGGCCCCCGTGCCCTCCATGATGACCTTCACGAGCCTGGGCTGGAACTGCGGTTCGGTGAACACGCAGATCGACTTCGTGTCCCTGATCTTCTTGCGTATCGCCACCAGGCGCGCCGAGCCCGGCTTCTTCTCGGGCGAGAGGGTCACCGAACCGATGGGGGTCAGTCCGTAGCGTTTCTCCATGTATTGATACGCATCGTGAAAGACGATGTAGGGCGCGCCTTTCACGGGGGCCAGCGCCTGCGCGAGTTCCTTGTGCAAGGCGTCGATGCGGGCCTTGAGATTTTGCGCGTTCGACTCGTATTTTTTCTTGTTCGCAGGATCCACCTCTTCGAGCTCATGGGCGATTGATTCCACCCACCTACGGGCGTTCATGGGGTCGAGCCAGATGTGCGCGTCGAAGCCTCCGTGATCCTCCTCATCTCCATGATCACCCTTGGCCTCGGCCTTCTCGTGATGATCGTCGTCTTTCGCCTTGGCTTCCATTTTCTCGTGGTCGTCATCCTTCGCCCCGGTTTTTTCCTTCTCGTCATGATGATCATCTTCAGCTTTCCCGCGTTTCTCCTTGTCGTGATCATCGTCCCCGTCTTTCGCCTCTTTGCCCTCATCATGATGATCGCCTTCGGCCTTTTTCTCTCCGCCGTGATCATCGTCGTGCCCTTCCCACAAACCGCCTTCCCTGAGCTTCAACAACTCCAGTCCTTTCAATTCTCCCAGGGCGACGACGTTCGCCCTTTTCGGCAGAATTTCGAGAGGCCGCTCGAGGCCCGGGGCGAGCACATCGCCCACCCAGAAAATCACGCGCGCTCTTTCGAGCTCTCTGGCGTCGGAGGGTTTGAGGGAAAACGTATGGGGCGAGGCAACGCCCTTTATCAGAAGATAGGGTTCGCCGATCCCTTTCATGACTCCCGAAACCAGCGAATGAAGCGGTTTGATAGAAGTCACCACCCTTGGGGCGGCCGATGCGGGAGCGGCATGGTGAGCTGTCAAGACTATTGCCAGAAACCCGACGGTCAATAAATTTTTCATGAATAATATCCCTTTTGGCCTGGAATGTGATTGAAGACAATGCAATAATGGTATGGTATAATATATCTATTTTCTGATCAAGGAATAATTAAATGCCATCAAGCAACAATAATTTTCCCAACAGACATCACGACCATGCGGTCTGTATCGAGAGCGCGCTGGTACAAGCCGAATTGCTTTGCAGGGAACGCGGAGTAAGGCTCACGCCGCTCAGGAGGCGCGTTCTAGAAATCGTGTGGGAGAGCCACGCGCCGCTTGGCGCCTACGACGCGCTCCAGCGCATGAACGCAGGCGGGGAGCGAAACGCTCCACCCACCGTCTACCGGGCGCTGGATTTTCTCCTGAAGCACGGCCTCATTCACCGCATCGAGAGCATGAACGCGTTCGTGGGATGTGCCACACCGGAGTATACTCACAAAGGCCAGTTCTTCATCTGCCGAGATTGTGGAAACGTGGCCGAGGCGCACAGCAAGGAAATCAGCGAGGCCATCGAGGCAAGCGCCACCCGAACCGGTTTTCTGGTGGAAACGCCAGTCGTGGAAATCAGCGGTCAGTGCCTGGAGTGTCATGACAATGAATGAATCGCGACCTCCCCTCATTTCCGTTGCGAACCTCAACTTCGGCATCGGGGAGACGACGATTCTCCAAAACATCAACCTCGAAATATCGGCGGGCGAAATCCTCACTCTTGTCGGCCCTAACGGCGCGGGCAAAACCACCTTGGTCCGCGTGCTGCTCGGACTGCTCAAGCCCGACTCGGGCGAGATCCGCCGAAAGGAGGGCATTTCGGTCGGCTACCTTCCCCAGGCTTTCGAGGTGGATCCCTCGCTTCCGCTCACAGTGCGCAGGTTGTTAAGCCTCACGCAAAAGCCGTCGCTCAAGCAGATGGAGGCGCATCTCGAAGAGGTGGGCGCGAGAAACCTGCTGGATCATCCCGTCCAGAGCCTCTCGGGTGGAGAGCGCCAGCGCGTGCTTCTCGCCCGCGCCTTGCTGCGCAATCCCGAACTTCTCGTTCTCGACGAACCCATCCAGAACGTGGACATCAACGGACAGACCGAACTCTACCGACTCATCATGAAGATCAGAGACAACAGGGGCTGCGGTGTTCTCATGATCTCGCACGACCTCCACCTCGTTATGGCGTTCACCGACCTCGTGGTGTGCCTCAACAAGCACATCTGCTGCTCTGGACATCCCGAAGCCGTGAGCAAGCACCCCGAATACCTCGCCCTGTTTGGAAAGCAGGCGGCTGAGAGCCTGGCGGTCTACACACACAGGCACGACCACGTTCACGGACCAGAAGGGGAGATACTCCCCATCGAGCCCGAAGAAATCCATCACCATCATGGAGACACCTGATGGAGGATTTCATGCTCAGAGGTCTCATGGGCGGGGTGGGCGTCGCCCTGGTCACGGGCCCCGTGGGCTGTTTCATCGTCTGGCGCAAGATGGCCTATTTCGGGAATTCCATGTCCCACACGGCTCTCCTCGGCGTGGCGATAGGGTTCGCCTTCGGGGTGGATCTCAGGCTCGGCATCCTCATCTCCTGCATCGGCCTCGCGCTCATCCTCCTGATGCTGCAAAGCCGGAAAACACTCTCCACCGATACGCTGCTGGGCATCCTGGCGCACACGGCGCTTTCGGTGGGCATCATCGCCGTCAGCGTGCTGGAGACGCTCCGGGTCGATTTGATGGGCTATCTCTTCGGCGACATCCTCGCGGTCGGCCCGCTGGATTTGTGGTGGATCTACCTCGGCGGGGCGGCGGCGCTGGGTACGCTCGCGTGGCTGTGGCGAGGCCTTCTCGCCGTCACGGTGAACGAAGAACTCGCGAGCGCCGAGGGGATACCGACATTCGCCGTGAAACTCGTCTTCATGCTCCTGATCGCCTTCATCATCTCCATCGCCATGAAGTTGATAGGAATACTGCTCATCACCTCGATGCTCATCATACCGGCGGCGGCGGCGCGGCGATTCTCCAAAACACCCGAGCAGATGGCGGCGCTCGCCGCCCTGGCGGGGACCGTATCAGTAGTGGCGGGTCTGTGGGTGTCGGTCGCATGGAACGCGCCCGCAGGGCCGTGCATCGTTGTGGTGGCGGCGGCGCTGTTCCTTTTCAGCCATACTTGGGAGATGCTGACCGGTAGGTGATGAACGGCGCGGCGTTCTTGTGTGAGTTCCTTGAGACCGTATGGCTTTGATGATTACTCATGAATGCACTTACTGGTGCCAAGCATTTCCGGAACCGAACAGATACAAGCCAGACTACATGGCTGGGTTTCGAAATTCTTCGACTGGCGACAGAGTAATCGTTCTGTGGAGGGGTGATGTCGTAGCCGGCGCTAGAGACTGTTGTTGGTACTATGCAGCATGGTTGGTTTGAACCCGCGCTATATTGACCCTTATCACTCTACTACTGAACTATTTGTATTCGATGGGATGGACGCACCCTCCCGGCAACTTCACACTACGGGCAGGTGATATGGCTTACCGCCCTGCAGGAGGGTTGCCCATAGAACAGGTTCACATCATTGGTATCGATCTGGCGAAACATGGTTTTCAACTCCACGGCGCGCCCCCGGTCGGGTAGGTCGCGTTCCGCAAGAAGCTAACTCGAGGGATGGAATTAGGCTTTCTGGCATTGCAGCCGCGGTGCCAGGTTGCGATGGAGGTATGTGGAAGCGCGAGATTAGCGAATTCGGCCATGAGGTGAAGATCATACCACCGCTTTATGTGAAAGTGTACGTGAAGCGTCAGTCATACCAAGTCACTCATCTAGGTTATTGAAAACAAAAGGTTTTCTGTTCACCATCCGATGCTGGCGAGTATGCTCCCTTTTTCAGCGCCAGGGCAACTTCCGGCAGTTCGAGCGCATCTGCGGTCTACGCCCTTGAACGGTACTGCCAACCGAAGAAAGGGAAGAGAACCATTCCCCCTTTGAAGGTCATTTCCGATTGAGGAAGGAGGGGCTACTCGTATTAAAAAAGGCGCAATCGCTCCTCCATCAGTCGCGATTGACTCCTCACCGACGAGAAAAAAACTTGCGCGGTCGGCGCGAGTCGCGGTAGATTGCCCGCAAAATTGAGCAAACCTAGGTTGACACCGGTGGTGTAGTTCATTCGATTTCAACGGGCGGGCGCCGTTCCGCCTTCGACTGCGGAATTCGACATGCTTGAAGATGCGATATTGACCGTCGGCCTGTTGATCGTCGTCGCCAAACTGGCCGAGGGCGTTTTCCGGCGTTTCCGGCTGAATTCGATCGTCGCATATATGGCGACCGGCGTCCTCCTCGGACCCGTTCTGGGATTCGTTGAGCTCACGGGCCATTTACACGTCTTCCTGACTCTCGGCATCTTCCTCTATTTCTTTCTCATCGGTCTGGACGAAATCGACGTCACCGCATTCATGGCGGCCATTCGCGGCCGGTTCTTCGTGGCTGCGCTCATTGGGGTCATCATTCCCCTCCTGGCCTCGCTGCTCGTGACCATGAACTTGTTCTACGATTTCGGGCTGCAGCTCGACTTCGACGGCGCACTGGCTCTCGCGGGGGTTTTGTCTCTGACCAGCCTGGGCGTCCTCGCCAAGGTGCTGATCGACACCGACCGTTTGCGGGAACCCATCGGGATCGAGTTGTTCACGACCGCGCTCATCGCCGAGTTGCTGATGCTGCTGCTCGTGGGACTGACCATCGGCGAGCACTCTCACGACCTGAGCTGGATGGGGGTGCTTATCCTGCTGGGGCAGATCGCCGCCTTCACCATAGTGACCTGGGTGCTGGCGGGACAGGTCATTCCGCGGCTGATCGAGATTCTGGAGCGCCTGCTTCGCGTCCCCCAGCTCTCTTTCGGCCTGATCCTGGGCATCCTGCTCGTCGCGGTCGTGTGCGCCGAAAGGCTCGGCCTTCACGGTTCTCTGGGCGCGCTGCTCCTGGGCGTCGCCTTATCCAGGCTGCCTCACCAGGTGCAGCGCGACATCATCCCGAGCCTGAAGAGCATCGCCGACGGGTTTTTCGTACCCCTTTTCTTCTCCTCGGCCGGGTTGCATCTAAGCCTGTCCTTCACCGAGTTGCCGGGGCTGACCATTGCGGCGCTGGCGGTGATCCCCCTGATAGGGAAGTTCGCCGGAGCGTCTCTGGGCGCGCTGGTGGCACGGCTCGACTCGCCTTTCACCATCGCGACAGGACTCATGGCCAAGGGCGTCGCCGAAATCGCCGTCCTTCTGGTGCTCTTGGAACATGACGTCATCGGGCAGGCCGTCTTCTCGCTGTTCGTTCTTTTGATGCTTGCCTATATCCTTTTCGCGCCGCCGATCATCAGTTTCGCGGTAAGCCGCGCTAGGCCTCACGGACGGTTCAAACCGCCGCAACCCCTTCCGCCCAATCTGCTCCGGTTCGCCCTGGACGACATCACCATCGGCGAAGTGATCGACCGCACGCACGCCCATCCCGGTCCCGATCTCACGGTGCGCGAATTCGCGGACGAGTGGCTCGCGTCCAACCAGCACGACTACGTGGTCGCGGAAGGGGGCGAGCTGGTCGGGGTCGTGTCGCTCGCGATGCTCCGCTATCTGCCCAAGCACTCGTGGTTCGACACCCCGCTCAGGAAGATCGCGCGAAAGACCGAACTGAACACATGGCCGGACGAGCACGTGGAAGACGCCTTACAGCGGATGACGGAAAACGCCCTGACGGTTTTACCGGTGCTGGAGGGCGAATCTCAGGAGTTCGTGGGCGCGATAACCAGCCAGGAAATCCTGGAGCTCATCATGGCCGAAGCCCGAGGCGGGCATTAGGACGACGGAGGCAACGGCAGGCGGTACGGCCCTTGAGGATCGAACCCGACCGACGAGAGACTGTTGAAAAACCCTTCCTCGCTTGGAATGGGCTACCCCCGACATTCCGGCGAAAGCCGGAATCCATTGCCGAACGGAATGACAATATTCCGGTTTTTCATCTCCCCGCCATTGGAGGGAATCAATCGAAAAAAAAACATAGACAAAACAAATGGATTTCGCCGAATCCTCACTCCCCGGGATTGATGAATAACCCCGTTTCGGAAGTGGGTGGTATGGGGACTCACGCGGCGGCGGAGAGGAAGCCCGCGTGCGCGGGTAGGTGCGATGGACGCGCAGACGGCGTCTACGGGCGCACCAAGACCCCTCCACAGAGTGCATAAACCGACGACTACGGCAGCGGAGAGCCGCTTGAGGTTGACTGCCGCCGTCAGTTAGGACTGGATATTCGTATCATTGAGTCCGCGACGCACAGCGCGCGCAAGGCCGTGCCATGTCTTCGCCTCGTCGTGGAAATCCTCCGTGCTTAGGGGACCGGTAATCGGGAGACGGCTCTCGTTCGGCTCCGTGAGCGAGGCCGGCGCCAGGTTCACGGCGATGATGTACTCGGTTCTCGGTACACTCTCCTCGAACGGTACCGACCCTCTCCGCGTGGCTGCCCTGGTCGATCGGCGCACGATGACGCCATGACCGAGTGCTGTTACTACGGACGCGACTTCACGACGGAAGAGATGGCGCTTCTGCGTGCGCTCTCGAAGGAGTTCTGCCCCCTCGGGATGCGCGTTGTCGCGTGCGGAACCCGTGAGGGCAGACTCTGGAACGAGTTCGTCGCCCGCTACCATTACCTGGATTACAAGATCCTCGTCGGCGCGCAGATGCGCTACGCCGTCCACGACCGCGACGGCAGGCCCCTCGCCATGCTCGGCTTCTCCACCGCCGCGTGGAAGCTCGCCCCGCGCGATGCCTTCATCGGGTGGACGCCGAAATTGCGCGAGAAGAACCTCCCCCTCATGATCGACAACCCGAGGTTCCTCATACTGCCGTGGATCAAAATCCCCAACCTCGACTCGCATCTCCTCGCCATTGTCCGCAGGCGCCTGCCCGGAGACTGGACCGAGCGCTATGGCGTCACTCCCGTGCTCATCGAGACCTTCGTCGAGACACCCCGCTACACCGGCGCCGTCTACAGGGCATCGGGGTGGATCCATGTGGGAACCACACAAGTACGTGGACGATACGACAGGCACACGAGGCGCGCCCTACCGAAAAAGGATATCTGGTCCGACCCCTTAACAGCTAAAACCGGCCTTCCATTACGGCCTGGATGAACGATTACCGGAAACCTGTCCGACATGAACGCGCCAAGCTACGCAAGAGTTATAATTCATCCGCTTCCGATTTGATTACGTATCCCAGATAAGCAAATCCCCAACCAAGCTCGAAAAAACAAATATCCACAACAATTTCAATGATCTATCAGGACTTCACAACCGTTGAAAATCCCCCACTGTCTCTAAACGGGCGTTATCGGTTCGAGATGAATCACTCGTTGCTGAAATTGACTCCTCTGACTCGACTCAAGGCTTTTGTTGGCGTCCACGAAGTTTTTCGCGTGGAAAATGAAAGTATACCCCCGGTGCGTTTAGGCCTCCTCCCGAAACCTGCTAAGATGCGCCCAAACACTCATAAATCGTGAAAGTTGCTCAAAACCCGGATGTTCCCTCACATCAGGTGGAGTCTCCATCGTGACCGAACCGTATCTGCCGCTCGCTCGCTTCAAGGTGCTCGACCTCACTCAGGCCCGCTCTGGACCCACGGCGGTGCGCCAACTCGCCGACTGGGGAGCGGAGGTCGTCAAGATAGAGCTTCCCGCCTCGATGGGGGTCGACGTGATGGGCGGGCGCAGGCACGGGTTCGATTTCCAGAACCTACACCGCAACAAGAAAAGCCTCACGCTGAATTTGAAGACCGAAAAGGGCAGGGAGATTTTCTTGGCGCTCGCGAAACGCGCCGACGTCATCGTCGAGAACTATCGCCCCCGCGTGAAGGAGCGGCTCGGCATCGACTATGAGGCGGTGCGGCGGGTGAATCCTGGAATCGTCTACGGGAGCATCTCCGGTTTCGGGCAGGCGGGCCCCTACGCCGAGCGGCCGGGGCTCGACCAGATAGCCCAGGGCATGAGCGGGCTGATGTCGGTCACGGGCGCGCCGGGGGGCGGGCCGATGCGCGTGGGGGTTGCGGTATCTGATTTATCCGCCGGGATGATTCTCGCCCAGGGGATTTTGATCGCCCTGCTCGACCGAGAGAGGACAGGTGAGGGACGCTGGGTGCACACCTCCCTGCTTGAGGCGCAGATCCAGATGATGGACTTGCAGATGGCTCGCTACCTGATGGCGGGGGAGGTCCCCGGCCAGGCGGGCAACAACCACCCCACGTTCATCCCCACCGGAGTGTTCGAGACGGCGGACGGCCTCATCAACATCCAGGCGGGCGGGCAGCGCCTGTGGGAGCGTCTGACCCGCGCGATCGGCGCACCGGAGTTGGCGGAGAATCCCGACTACGCGGACAGGGAGAGCCGCCTCGTGAACCGTGACGCCCTGAATGCGCGCATCAACGCCCTGACATCTCGGAAAATAACCGGGGAATGGGTGGCGCTCCTGAACGAGGCGGGGATTCCATGCGGCCCCATCTATTCGGTGGATCAGACGATGGCCGACCCTCAGGTGGAGACGCTGGGCATGGCGCCAGAGGTCCATCATCCCAAACTCGGGGAGATGCGGGTCGTGGGCCAGGCGCTCAAGATGGGCAAAAGTCCCCAGCCCATGCGCTCCGCCGCGCCCGAACCGGGCGAGCACACCGAGGAGTTGCTGCAGGAGCATCTTGGGTATGACACCGCGCAAATCGAGGCGTTGCGCGAGGAGGGCGTGGTGTGAAGCCAGTTACCGGGAAGATGCTGGCGAAGGTCGAGGACGGCGTCGGCTGGATGATCTTCAACAACCCGGCGAAGAGAAATGCCGTGAGCCTCGATATGTGGGAAGCGATTCCGCAGATCATCGAATCCTTCGAGACGGACGATGCCGTGCGCGTCGTCGTCATGCGCGGCGCCGGGGAGAAGGCCTTCGTCTCGGGGGCCGACATCTCCGAGTTCGAGAAGAGCCGCAACGACCCCGATAAGGTGAAGCGCTACTCGAGCGTGTTGTGGAGCGCCAAGCGCAGCCTGACGAACCTCGGCAAACCCCTGCTCGCCATGATCCACGGCTACTGTCTGGGCGGCGGTCTCACGCTCGCCCTGAGCGCGGACATCCGCATCGCTTCAGAAGACGCCCGTTTCGGGGTTCCGGCGGCTCGGCTCGGCATGGCCTACGGACACGAGAGCATGAGGGAGCTCATCGCGCTGGTGGGGCCTGCGCGCGCCAAGGAGATGACCTTTTCCGCAGAGAGATATTCCGCGCGTCAAGCGCTCGAATTCGGCCTCGTGAACCGCGTCGCGCCCGCGGATGAACTCGAAGAGAACGTCCGCGCACTGGCCGCTAAAATCGCCGCGAACGCCCCCTTGTCCGTCCGGGCATACAAGACGGCCATCACCGAGGCGCAAAAAGACGAGGCGGAGCGCGACGTGGATGCGGTTCAAGCGGCGGTCCAGGCTTGTTTCGAGAGTGCGGATTACGTTGAGGGCAGAAGGGCTTTCATGGAGAAGAGACCGCCCCGCTTTACGGGGCGATGAGCGTGGTTTGAGCCGTATTTTTTCAGGAGGTGAGGGATGGGCGGTTTTTACGATTTGCAGGAAGTGGATTACAAACAACTCGAGGGTTACAAGCGCCGCGTGATCGTGGGCGAGAATCTGATGCTCGTATACGTCGAGCGCGATGCGGGTTCCACCACGGAGCACAGTCACCCGAACGAGCAGATGATCTATCTCCTTGAAGGCCGGGCGCGCTTCCGCCTGGGCGATGAGGAGCGCGAAATCAAGGCGGGCCAGGCGATACACGTCGAACCAGACCTCGTGCATCAGGTGGATGCGCTCACGCCCATCCGTTACATCGGGATTTACAGCCCGCCTCGCGAGGCGCTCATTCCCGGGAACGAGGGGTAGGGTATTCGGGCCGCACCGGATGATGGCGCGGTCTTTTTTCATATCGAAAGGAGCAAGCAGGTGGCCAAAGCGATAGGGCGCGCCGATTGGTTCGCGTATTTCCCGGAAGACTACCGCTGGTCGGCGGCGGTGAGCATGGCATGTTCCGTCTCCTACTGGGGCGGGGCGTCGATGGGGGAGATCGATCAGGTCGGCAAGCGCTTGAAAGACAAGGTGGGAGACGACGAAGCCTGGTTCGATGAGTGGACCGGGATGGGAGATCGCGTCCGCAGGCTGGGACTGGCAGCGGAGCGCAAGGGAAATCGTCTCACAGCCGCTGCACTTCTCAAGCGCGCCTGCACCTATTATCAGCTCGGCGAGCGGTTCAGAACGCCCAAGGACAGGAAGGCGCTCGCCGCCTACCGGAAATCGCTCGATAGCTTTGCGCGCTTCGCCGGCCTGGTGGATAGCCCAAAGATCGAGCGCGTCGAGATACCCTTCGAGGGCGGCGCTGCGCTGCCCGCCTGGCTCGTTCATGCGCAGAACACGAAAAAGGCGAAACCTCCTGTCGTCGTGTTCTTCGACGGACTCGATGTCACGAAAGAGATTCAGTACATGCTGGGCGTCGAGGACCTCATTCGACGGGGGATGAGCGTGTTGATTGTGGACGCGCCGGGCAACGGCGAGTCCATCCGTTTCCGCAAGCTCTATCTCCGCTATGACCACGAGGTGGCGGGCGCTGCCGCGCTCGATTATCTCGAGACGCGCGATGACGTGAACGCGAAGCGCGCCGGCGTCATGGGCATCAGCCTGGGCGGATACTACGCTCCCAGAAACGCGAGTATGGAGAAGCGCTTCAAGGCCTGCGTGGGCTGGGGGGCGGAGCCTGATTATCACGAACGCTGGAAGCGACGCATCGAGGCGGCTTACAAGAGCGCGCTGTCCGTTCCGCCGCACCATATCCTCTGGATACTGAACGCGAAGACGGTGGAAGAAGCGCTCGAAAAACTCGAGGATTTCCGCCTGGACGGCGTCGTACAGAAAATGCGCTGCCCCTATCTTCTCGTGCATGGCGAGGATGATCAGCAGGTCTCTCTGGAAGCGGCCCGCGCGCTGTTCCGCCTGGTGGGTTCGAAGGACAAGACGCTGCGCGTTTTCAGGAACGAGGAGGGCGGCGCCCAGCACTGCCAGATGGACAATGTGCCCCTCGCCGTGCCCAGCATCTGCGACTGGCTGGCGGAGAAGCTGGGCGCCTAGCCGCTCGCGTCAGGAGGCGGCGAAGCGCTCGCAGATGGCCGCCATGTATTTCGCGCCTTCTATCAGGTGTTCGATCTTGAGGTTCTCGTTCACGCTGTGCGTACGCGCGGTAATGTAGCCCACACCCGTCGAGCAAAGCGGAATCCCCAGGTGGCGGATGATCGTCCAGGTCGGCGTGCTACCGCTGCCGAAGGGGTTGATGATCGCCTCCTTGCCATAGACCTCTCTCGACGCCTCCTGGCACGCTTTGACGACGGTACTCTCCGGGTCGCTCTTGGCGGGGTAAGAGCCCGTTCCCAGCATTTCGACCTCGATGTCCTTGAAGCCGTGCTTGTCCAGATGGCGGCGCACGCACTGGTAGATGTGCTCGGGCGTCTGGGCCACAACGAGACGGCAGTCGATCTTCGCGCTCGCGCGTCCCGCGACGATGGTCTTTCGACCCTGCCCGGTGTAGCCCGCGTTCAGGCCTGCGATGTTGAAGCTGGGATTCGTCAGATGCCGCCTCGGCAATTCCTCGCCGGGCAGATCGAGTAGAAAGCGCCTGAGTTCAAATTTTTTCATGCGCTCATCGGCATCATAGGATTTTATCTTCTCGATGAGGGCCTCTTCGGACTCGTTCAGCGGGACGACCTCATCGTAATAGCCGTCTATCAGGATGTTTTCGTTCTCGTCCTTCATCGTGCCCAGCGCCCAGGTGAGCCGCCAGCCGGCGTTCTCGTAAATCTGGGCGTGGCTGCTGTGAAAATCCACGTTTGCCGTCTGGCAGCTTAGCTCCAGGTAGCACATCCCCTTGTTGCCGAGCGAGAGTACGGGGGCGTCCTCGCGGAAGGTGTCCTCCCAGATGCAGCCGTCCGCTGAGAGGAGTTCTGCGTTTTCGGGAACGAAGTGGCGCAGGGAGGGACTGCTCATCTCCTCGTTACCCTCGATCAGGTACTTGACGTTGCAGGGAAGCTCCCCGCGCACGGCCAGGAAAGCCTCGAAGGCGGCCAGGCGGCTCATGATGTTGCCCTTGTTGTCCGTCGCCCCCCGGGCGAAGACGTGGCCGTCGCGGATCGCGGGCTCGAACGGCGGGCTTATCCATTCATCCTCGGGGTCCGGCGGCTGAACGTCGTAGTGGTTGTAGAAGAGAAGCGTTTTATCCGAGCGCCCCGGCAGAAAGCCGGTGAAGATGGGGTTGTGAGAGGTTTCATGGCGGGTGACGTCGAAGCCCGTTCGCTCCAGGCGTTCCTGCATGAGCACGGCCATCCCCTCTATCCCGATATGGGTGGTGGAGATGCTTGGCTGGCGGCAGAGTTCGCACAGATCCGCCACCGTCTGCTCCGCGTGCGCGTCGATGTAGGCGAATACCTCGGAAAGCCCTCCCGTCGTCATGGTTCCTCCTCACGGCGTCATCGAGTGGATTCAAGTTTTAGGTGGGTATATCATAGCCTCAATCTTCATGAAGGTTCACCTGGCAGTAGTGATATGTCCCAGATACGAGGGAGGCGGGATTTTGGCGGATATGCCGGCGGAGGAGAACTGGTTCACTTATTTCCCCGAAAATTACCGGTGGTCCTCGGCGGTGTGCTTCATGGTTTCGTGCGCGCGGTGGGGTGCTTCCGAAATCGGAGAAGTCGACCGGGTGGGGCGCCGCCTCGCCCAAGAGCCGGGGGATGACGAGGCCTGGTTCCGCGAGTGGGTGCGCATGGGCGATCATATTCGCAAGCTCGGGATGGCGGCGGAGAGCGATGGCTCGCACCTCACCGCGGCCGCCCATCACCTGAGGGCGTGCGTCTACTATCAGATGGGAGAGCGCTTCCGCACGCCCAAGGACAGGCGTGGCCACACCGTATTCAGAAAATCGCTCGATTGTTTCGAGCGCTTTGCCGGCCTGGCGGATAAGCCGCGAATCGAGCGCGTCGAGGTGCCCTACGAGAACGGCGCATCGCTGCCCGCCTGGCTCGTTCACGCTGAGAACACGAGAAGGAGAAAGCCGCCCGTCGTTGTCTTTTTCGACGGCCTCGACAACACGAAGGAACTCGTCTACGTCCGGGGGGTGGAGAGCCTGGTTGCGCGCGGGATGAGTTGCCTCGTCGTAGACGGACCGGGTTCGGGCGAGGCCGCGCGCTTCAGAAACCTCTACCTGCGCTATGACTATGAAATTGCCGGCAGCGCCGCTCTCGATTATCTCGAAACGAGAGGGGACGTGAACGCGAAGCAAGCGGCCATCATCGCGCTCAGCGCGGGGGGGTACTACGCCCCGAGAGCGGCGAGCATGGACCATCGCTACAAGGCCTGCGTCGCCTGGGGGGCCATCTGGGACTACCACGCCACCTGGGAAAAGCGTCTCGCGGCCTGGGGTACTTCGCTTCACGCGGTGCCCGATCATCACATCCTGTGGATCATGGACGCGAAAACCGCGGAGGAGGCGCTCGAAAAACTCGAGGGTTTTCGCCTGGATGGCGTGGTTCAGAAGATGCGATGCCCCTTCCTGCTGGTCCACGGGGCGGAGGATAAGCAGATACCCATGCGCGACGCCAGGAAGCTGTTCAACGCCGCGGGTTCAAAAGACAAGACTTTCAAGGTGTTCACGGCGAAAGAAGGCGGCGCGCAACACTGTCAGCGCGACAACATGACGTTGGGGACGACCTACATCTACGACTGGCTGCAGCGAAAACTGGTCTGAGGCCCTACTCCGTCAGGCGCTTCATCTTGGGGTCGAGCGTGTCCCGTAGCCAGTCGCCCAGCAGGTTCACGCTCAGCACCGTCAGCATGAGGATCATGCCCGGGAAGAACGCTATCCACCATGCCGTGTCGATGTATTCACGCCCGTGGGAGAGCATTCCGCCCCATGTGGGTGTCGGCGGCGGCACGCCCACGCCGAGGAAGGAAAGCGCGGCCTCGATGATGATCATCCGGCCCAGATAGAGCGTGGCGATGACGATGGCGGGCGAGAGCACGTTGGGCAGCACATGCATGAAGAGCACCCGGAAAGTCGAACACCCCGAAGCCTTGGCCCCCGTGATGTATTCGACTTCTTTTACCGACAAGACGGTGCCGCGAATCACGCGCGCATAGACGATCCAAGTCCTGATGGCGATGGCGAGAATGACGTTCCTGAGACTCGGCCCCATGATGGCGACGATGCTCATGGCGAGGAGGATGAAGGGTATCGATAGCGCCGAGTCGATGATGCGGCTGATGATGGCGTCGATAACCCCGCCGAAATAACCGGCCACGATGCCCAGGGTGATGCCGATGAAACCGCTCACCACGACGGCGGCAAAGCCCACGATGAGCGATATGCGCGCGCCCCAGATGATGCGGCTCAGCATATCGCGCCCCTGCTGATCGGTTCCGAGCAGGTAAAAGTTTCCAGCCGGGTCGACGAACCCCGGGGGTTTCAGGAATATTCTCAGGTTTTGATCATAAGGGTCGAGCGGCGAAAATAGCCAGGGGACGAGCGCCCAGAGGAGCACGATAACGAGAAAGATCAGCCCGAACAGCGCCGGCGGACGCCGCTTCAGGTCGCGGACGGCCAACTGGAAGTTCGTGGGTCCGCGAGGCTCTTCGGCGGCCTCCGCGAATTCACCTACCGTCGCGTGTTGTTCCTGGGCCAAAATCTCTCTCCCGTTAACCGTACACGATGCGCGGGTCGAGCCACGCATAGATGATGTCCACGATCAGGTTGATGCCCACGAAAATGAGCGCGAGCAGCGTCACCGCCGCCTGAACGACGGGATAGTCCTGGTTGTTGATGGCGTCTATCACCAGAAAGCCCACGCCTGGCCACGCGAAGACGGCTTCCGTGACGACCGTGCCGCCGAGCAGCACGCCGAGTTCCAGCCCGATGAGCGTGACGACGGGGATGGAGGCGTTCTTGAGCGCGTGGCGCACGATGACGAGATACTCCGAGACGCCCTTCGAGCGCGCCGTCTGTATGTAGTCGCTGCCCAGCACTTCGAGCATGCCCGAGCGCACGACCCGCATGATGCGCGCCGTCTGGTAGAGACCCGCCGTGAGCGCGGGGAGGATGATGTACTCCCATCCCTCATAACCCGAGGTGGGCAGGAGATCGAGGCCGACGGCGAAGATGAGGATGAGCATGAGGCCGAGCCAGAAGTTCGGCATCGACTGGCCGAACATCGAGCCGATCGAACTCACGTAGTCGATCCAGGTGTTTCGGAACGTGGCCGAGAGTATGCCCGTAGGCAGGGCGACGACTATCGAGATGATGACGGCGACGAGGGCCAGATCGATGGTCGCCGGAAAATGCTCGAACACAAGGTCCACAGCCGGTAGCTCGTGGCGGAACGAAAAGCCGAAATCCCCCCTGAGCACTCCCTTGCTCTTCCCGAAGCCGAAGAGGAAGTTGAAATACTGCACGTGGAGCGGTTTGTCGAAGCCCATGGCTTTCTTGAATTCGGCCACGTCCTCGAGCGTGGAATCCTCGGGCATCAGCACGTCGGCGGGATCGCCCGTCAAGTGAAGCATCACGAAGACGACGACAAGCACCACCTTGATGACGATGAGGCTTTGCAGCAACCGGCGGATAATGTATGCGCGCATGGTTCGACCTTTTATTGCTCGCCCTCGGGTGGCGGAATCGGGCCACTCAAGAGAGCGTCCCCGAAATCTTCCTGGATGGGCCTGGAGCCGATGCGGAAAATGAGGAAGACGCGCTTGTGCAGTAAAGACGTATTTCTCTATAATGCTCTTATATTTATTATAAGTCGAATCGATCAACGCTTGTCAAACAGAAAGCCCATCCTTTAGATGCGTGCTCTCCTGAAAGGCGAAGGCGTTTCCAGACCAAGACGATAATCGGCATGTGTATCGTGCCGTCATCGTTGGTTTTTTCGTGCAAGTGGTTTCAAGAGGAGTTTCCATCTGGTTCCATGATTTCAATTCAACTAGAAAGGGAGGACGTCTGTGATGCGTAAATGGATGGTTGTTCTGCTGGCGGTTCTCATCGTCGGTACAGGCCTCATGGCCGCGCCGAAGGCGCATGCCATGGCCGCGGGTAAACTCGTGATCGCGCTTCCGGGCGTCACGCCCACGATGGACCCGCATCCCAAGTCGAATTTCATCGGCACGATGCTCTGGCGCTGGTCTTACGACACGCTCGTTTCCGCCGAAGCGGGCACCGGAAAACGCAAGCCCTGGCTCGCCACGAAATGGAAGATTCACAGCCCCAAGAAGGTGGAGTTCTGGCTGCGCAAGGGCGTGAAGTTCGCCGACGGTTCCGAACTCACGGCGGAGAACGTGAAGTTCTCGATGACGCGCGTCATGAACAAGAAAAGCCGTCAGCGGGTCTTCTTCAAGGCGTTCGACCGCATCGAGATTCTCGGCCCCCACCGCTTCATCTGGCACAGCAAGGTGCCCGACAACGGCTTGCTGAACCGCCTGGGGCGCTTCGGCCACATCATGTCGCTTAAGGCGAAGGGCCTGGAGTGGTCCGTTATTTCGAGAAAAACCTTCGGCTCCGGCCCCTACATCCTCAAGGAATGGGCCAAGGGCCGCAAGATGGTGTTCGAGGCGAACCCCAACTGGTGGGGCAACTCGCAATACCCCAACCGGGCGAAGACCGTCATCGTGCGCGGGATCAAAGAGGCCACCACCCGCGTGAAGGCCCTCCAGAAGGGTGAGGTGGACATGGTCATGAAGGTCAAGCCCCAGTTCATCCCGCAGCTCGAGAAAGACGCGAAACTCGCCGTGGCCGACGTGCCCGCCGTGCGGATGATGTTCGTCTCCATGGTGACGCGCCAGGGCGGTCCCTTCGCGAACCAAAAGGTGCGCCTCGCTGTGAACCACGCCATCGACGCCGAGCTTCTGCGCACCACCTTCCTCGCCGGACGGGCGAAGCTCTGGGGTTCGCTCTACCATCCGTGGAACTTCGCGGGCTACAACCCCGAGGACAAGTGGTACGGCTTCGATATCGACAAGGCGAAGGCCCTCATGAAGGAAGCAGGCTACGAAAAAGGCTTCAAGGCGACCATTTACGGCACCATCGGCCGGTATCCGGGCGACGTGAAAAGCTGTGAGGCCATCGCCGGCTTCCTGAAGCGCATCAAGATCGACACCATCTGCCGCACGATGCCCTATCCCCTCTGGAAGAAGACGCGCAAGGCGTTCCAGAAGAAAAAGAAGGGCGTGGCGATGTTCCTGCAAGGCTACGGAAACGCGGGCGGCGACCCGGGCGGCATCACGCGGGCGACGTCCTCCTGCCGGGGCCACTCCAGCGTCCACTGCATGAAGGACATGGATGCGGCCATCGACAAGGCCGCGGCCACGGCCGACCTCAAGAAACAGCACATGGAGTTCCAGAAGGTGACCGCGCTCATCAAGAAGAAGGCGCTGTTCAAGATTCTCTACAAGACGAACGACATCTTCGCCTACAAGAAGGCGCTTGGATTCAAGCCGAGGCACGATGAGACGTTCTTCGCGTGGGAAATCGACATGAAGAAGATGAAGAACTAACCCGAGCGGCATCAAACCGCGGGGGAGCGTATCGCACGTTCCCTCGCGGTTTTTTTTGAACGCCGACCGTCTTGCGCTTACGAGGGAAGGGCTACGCCATGCAATTCGGCCTCATGCTGAGGGGCAACTTCGCCCGGGGCGACGACATGCGCGCTCGCCTGGAAGAGCACCTGGAACAGGTGCGCCTCGCGCGCGATTTGGGCTTCGCCTCCATCACCAAGGGTTCGCACTACAGCACTCATCCCTTTCAGGGCTTTCAGCAGCTTCCTTTCCTGACCCGCGTCGCCGCCGAGGCGCCGGAGATGCGTCTCGTCGCGGGGATTATTCTCCTCCCGCTGCACAAGCCGCTCGATCTGGCCGAACAGCTCGCGACCATCGACATCATGTCCGGCGGCAAGCTCACCGTGGGCGTAGGACTCGGCTACCGCGAGGTGGAGTTCAAGGCATTCGGAACGAGCAAGAAAGAAAGCCTGCGCCGCTTCAACGAAAATCTCGAAGCCATCCGCCGCCTCTGGAGCGAGGAGAAGGTCTGGATGCGGGGGTCGCACTTCGAACTGGACGGCGCATCCTGCTCTACCAAGCCGCTCCAGAAACCGCACCCGCCCATCTGGATCGGCGCGAACGCGGATGGGGGTATCAGGCGCGCGGGGCGTCTTGGCCTTCCCTGGTACATCAACCCCCACAACCGGCTCGACACCATCGAGCGGCAGATGGAGTTATTCCGCGAAGAGCTGGATGAGGCGGGCCACACGCCGCCTCAGGAAATTCCCATGCGCCGGGAGGTGTTCGTGGCGGAAAGTCGCGAGGAAGCGCTTCGCCTGTGCGGGCCGTACCTCAAGAAAAAATACGACTCCTATCACCAGTGGGGGCAGGACAAGGCCATGCCGGAGGGGGACAACGATTTCGGCGTCCAGTTGGAGGAATTGATCGAGGACCGCTTCATCCTGGGTTCGCCCGACGACGTGGCCGGGCAGATCACGCGGCTTAACCGCCGCCTGGGCGTGAACCATCTCATCATCAGCCTCCAGTGGCCGGGCATGCCCCACGCGCTCGCGCTCGACACCATGAGGCTTATGGCCGGGGAGGTGTTTCCGAGGGTGTGGAGAGAGGTGGCGGTGAGTGAGACTACGGATAAGGAGACCGGATAATGGCGTCTGCCAAAATAGCATGTGAGGATCACTACATCGACGCCTTCGATAAGGGTATCCGGCTTCACGTGCGCGAAAAGCGGCCCAGGGGAAAGCGCCGCTTCACGCCGGCCGAGACGCTCCTGCTTGTGCACGGGCGCGGACCGGCGGCCCCCGTGGTGTTCGACCTGCCCGTGCCGGGATATTCCTGGATGGATCGCCTGGCCTCGCGCGGCTACGACGTCTTCGCCGTCTCGGTGCGCGGTTTCGGCTATTCCACCTATCCCCGGGAGATGATCGATGACCCAGTGGGCAAACCGCCCGCCATCCGGGGCCATACCGCGGCGCGCGACATCGCCGCGGCGGTGCGCTTTATCCGCAATTTGCGCGAGGTGGATAAGGTGAACATCCTCGGGCGCTCGTGGGGCTCGACCACGGTTCCCACCTTCGCCTCGGCCCACAACCCACAAGTACGAAAGATCGTGCTCTACGCCCCCTACTACGCGGGCGTGAACCATGCGCGGGCCGCGCAGTTCGAGGACCCCGAACGCCCCGGCCATTTCAACGAGAAACTCGGCGCGTGGTTCTGGACGACGGAAGCCGACCTCCACAGGCGCTGGTGGGGCCATATTCCGGGGAGGCGGCATCACCGCTGGCGGGAGCGGCACGTGGTGCGCGCGGTGTGGGAGACGCGCCTGTACTACAGCCCCGAGGGGGCGGGCCGGCGGCCCTCTGCGGTGAAATCACCCAACGGCTCGTATGCCGACCTGTTCGACCGCGCGCGGGGGATTCCCGCCTACGACGCGGCGAAGCTGCGCTGCCCGGCGCTGCTCATCTTTGGAGACTACGACGGTTCGGCGAACGAGGCCGAAGCATGGGATTTATTCGGGAAGATGACGAACAGCCGGGGCAAGCGCTTCGTCGTCATCGGCGACGGCACGCACTACATGGAATGGGAGAAAAGACGAGAGGAACTCTACCGCGAGGTGGAGAACTTTCTGGAGAGTTGAGGGAGCCTTGAGGCTCCCGAACGAGGAGACGTCCCATGAAGGCGATGCGTGTGCAGGCGTTCGGTCTGGAGACCCCGATGCGGCTGGATGAGGTGGATGCGCCAAAGCCCGCGCCGGGTGAATTGCTCGTGCGTCTTAACGCTGCGGGCGTGAACCCGAGCGACGTCGCCACCCGTTCGGGCAAAAGCCACCACTCGGGCCATCATACGCCGCCCTACGTTCCGGGACTCGAGGCCTCGGGCGAGGTGATCGGAATCGGTGAGGGCGTGGCGGGCTTCGAGGTCGGCCAGCGTGTATTCGGGGCCTGCGCGGGCGGGGCCTACGCGGAGGTGGTGCGGCTGCGCGCCCCTGCGGCGGCGGTCGTGCCAGAGAACATGACGCACGAAGAGGCGGCGGGCGTAACGCTGGGTTTGCGCACAGCCTGGAACGCGCTGGTCATCAAGGCGAAGGCCGGGCCGGGGGAGAGCGTCCTGGTGCACGGCGGCGCGGGCGGCGTAGGCTCCGCGGCGGTGCAACTCGCCCGGCGCATGGGCTGCAGGGTGTTCGCCACGGTGAGTTCGGAAGAGAAGGCGGCGTTCTGCCGGAAGCTGGGGGCGGAGGAAACAATCGACTACCGCCGGGAGGATTTCGCCGAGCGTTGCCTCGCGTTGACCGGCGGGCGCGGCGTGGACGTGATAATCGAGTGCGCCGCCTTTGACAACTTCGACAAGGACCTCGACGCCATCTGCGTGGACGGGCGTATCGTCGTGATGGGAGCGGGTCTCGGCAAGGAGCAGCGCGCGGGCTTTCGCGTCCCCGCTGTGATGACGAAGGATGCGCGCATTTTCGGCGTTACCGGCGTCAACCTCGCGCGCAAGATGCCCGAAGTCGTGCCGCGCTACCTGCCCATGCTGCGCGACGGGAGCTTCAAGGTGCATTTAGGCGCCGTCTTTCCGCTGGCCGAGGCCAACGCGGCGCATGAACTGATGTTGAGCGGGAAGTTTCTCGGGAAAATCGTCCTCACGCTGTAAACATGAACGATACGCCGCTTTGATTCCCAATAACGCTTCTGGATTCGCCCTGAGAACATGCCGCGATGACGTGGGTTAAGCACGCAGCCGGCCTGATTAAAGCTTCTCGGCGAACCAGTCCAGTATAAAACTTCTGCCGAGTTCGATGTTGTCGAAGTGGCAGTGCTCCGCCCCGCCTTCCTCGTGCGTGAAGATGCGGATGGTCTTATCCTCTGCACCCACGGCGTCGTAGAGCTTTTGCGCTTCGGACGCAGGCGTCTGGCGGTCGCCCTCCCCGTGCGTGATGAGGAAGGGGCACTGAATCTGCGCCGCTTCTTTCTCGATGGTGAACTTCTTCATCTCCTCCAGCACCTCATCCGCCGTCTCGACCCCCAGCACCCAGAGGATCTGGAACTTGGGACTGGGCCGGAACTGCCCGATGCCGGTGGGGACTCTCAGGCGCTCGTACCAGATGGGGTAGTAATCTCCGTGCCCCGCCCAGGCGGCGCAGGCGCTGATTCGCTTCTCGAACGCGGCGATGCGCGGCGCGTAGTACCCGCCCATGCTGAGACCCACGAGGCCGATGCGGCTTGTGTCCACGTCTTCTCTGGTTTCCAGGTAATCGACCAATGCGGCGCCTGCGACTTCATAGTCGTGGCGCGTGCGGATGTTTCTCAACCTGAGCGCCTCGCCGATGCCCGGCGTATCGACGATGAGGCACGCCATCCCCCGCGCGATGATGTCCGCCGCCGCCATGAAGTACTGGCTCTCCTTCGTGCTGTCGAGACCGCCCACGAAGATGACGACGGGGTAGTCCCTCCCCTTGCTATCGGGCTTCATGAAAAATCCCGGCAGGGTCTGCCCCTCGCAGGGAACCTCGACCTTCTCCAGATTGAGCGCGTTATCGTTCGCGATGGCTTTATCGAAACACGCGAGCGCTTTCTTGTAGCTCGGGATTTTCTTCTCGTTCGTGGGCGGCAAAAAGCGCTCCCCGTAGAGATAGTAGTTGCACGCGCGGAAAAAGGCGCGAGAGGCCGTGAGGCGACGATTGCGCTCGGCCGCCTCTGTGCCGATTTTCTCCACGCGCGCCGCCATGGCCGTCCACTCGCGGTGCCACGCCTCGTTGTCGGCAGGGTCGGTGCCTTCTAAATTCTTCACGATGCGGTCTATCTCGTCCACGCTGCCCCCGCAGCTCAGCGAGATGCAGGTGACGAACGAGCGCATATAGTTTCCGGGAAAAAATTCGTGCATGGCTCTTCCTCTTGAAATGGTCCTGGTGCAGATCAGAAAGGATCGTCTTCGGGCGGCGCATCGGGAGCCGCCTCGCCGGCGGGCACGCCCTTGAGGCTCCAGGAGGTATCCTTGACGTAGATGGTTTCCATGTCTTCGAGTGCAAGGGTGGAGTGCACGGCGTTCGGTGGTATGTGTATGACGTCCCCCGGCCCCGCCAGATGCTCTTCACCATCGACGGTAATTCGCTGGCGTCCTTTGAGCACGTAGATGAACTGCTCGCAGGGGTGATAGTGCGGCTCGGCTCTCGTGTCTTTGGGGCGCTTCCTGTGGCAGAAATACATGCGCTCGCCCTTGATGGACTCCCCCCGGTTGCTGGAGAGATTCGGGTTTTGCTGCACTGTGGGCAAATCCTCGAAACGATAGACGGGCATGGCGCTCCCCTCAGGATATGGCCGGTAAATTTGCCGCAGACGGCGCTGTACACCCCGCCGGGGTGGGCGCCTCGGCGTGACGCGGCATCTCAATGACGATTCCCGGCAACCTAGCGAGGGGAGGTTTGCGTGTCAAGAAGAGCGCACCCGTGCGGCCTCCCGACGCAGGTTACCGGCGCCATCGCTACTCGGCGCTCATGACGAACTGATGAACGAGGCTCAACGCCGTCTTCTCGCTCAGGCAGTTCCTCGTCTTCGCCGTTCGCAGCCGGATGGTGGCGAAGGTCGATCCGATGGGGTTCGTCGTCCGAAGACTCCGCCAGTGCGCCGCCGGGAAGTCGTAGAAGGCGAGCAACTCCTCGCGGTCCCCCGCTAGGCAATCGGCGGCTTTCGGGTACTTCGCCTCCCAGGTGGCACAGAAGCACTCAAACGCCTCCTTCGCATGCGCGCGGGTGTCCGGCCCCATATCTCGTGCAGCATCGACTTCGCTGCGCCTGAACGCGCTTGGGCAGTCTGTCGAGCTTGTTCGCCGTCTTGGGCGCCCCCAACAGCGCTGCGCACCAGTTCGTTCAACTCGTCCCGTAGGGCTGGATTCCGGAAAGGAATCGTCGTATCTTCTCTCATGGTGGAGCATCTCCTGTGTGCTGAATGACCGGGCTCTGGACAACCCTGTTTCAGCAGGATGCGCCGCCTTCTTCAATTCAGCTCATACACCACTTCTGACAGCAACTCGTCGGGGAGTGCCCATGGATCCAGGCTGCGACCGTATCACCACCGAGGTCATCGCGCACCGCTTCGCCGCCGCGGCCGACGAGATGATGGCCACCCTCGTCAAGACCGCGTATTCCCCGAACATCAAGGAGCGGCGTGACTGCTCGGTCGCGATCTTCGACACTGCGGGCAACCTCCTCGCCCTGACCGCCATCGCCCCCCTTCACCTGAGCTCGCTCCTCGGCCTCGTGGAGAACATCACCCGGCGATACCCCCTCGACCGCTTTCGCCCCGGCGACGGCTTCCTCACGAACGATCCGTACGTGGGAGGCGGCTCGCACCTGCCGGACCTGACGCTCGCAAGCCCCGTCTTCTTCGATGGCCGGCCGGTCGCGTTCGTCGCCAACATCGCCCACCACTCCGACGTCGGCGGCAAGGTGGCGGGGAGCGAGAGCGCCGACTGCACGAGCATCTTCCAGGAAGGGCTGCGAATCCCTCCCGTCAAGCTGCTGGACGAGGGGGAGCTGCGCACCGACATACTCGCGTTCGTGCTCCTCAACTCGCGCACCCCGCGCGAGCGCGAGGGCGATCTGCGGGCCCAGATCGCGACCAACGCCATCGGGGTCCGCCGGGTGCAGGAGTGCTTTGCTCGCTTCGGAGCCGATAGCGTGCACCGGGGCGCGAGAGCGCTCCTCGACTACGCCGAGTCGCGCACGCGCGCCGAGATCGCGAGGCTGCCGGATGGAACCTACGAGAACGAAGAAGTGGTCGACAACGACGGCGTGGCCGACGGCATCGTTCGCCTCCGCGTCAAGATCACCATTCGCGCCGATAGCATTCACTTCGACTTCACGGGCACCGACGGGCAGATCGCAGGGGCCCGGAACATGCTGCTCGCGGCCACCCTGTCCGCCGTCTACTACGCGGTCAAGGCGGTGACGGACCCGGCGCTGCCGCCCAACTCCGGGTACTTCCGCGCCATCAGCGTCACCGCGCCGGAAGGCACGGTCCTCAACTGCCGTCCCCCCGCCGCCGTCGGGGATCGGGGCGCGACCGGCAACGTGCTCGGCGACCTGCTGCTGGGCGCGCTCGCCGACGCGGCGCCGGACCGGGTGATGGCCGGCTGCGGTCCGCTCCACGGGCTTATCTTCAGTGGCGTCGACCCGCGCCGGAACGAATACTTCGTCGACTACGAGACCTACGCGGGAGCGTCCGGCGCGCTTTCCGCGCTCGACGGAAAAGACGCGGTCCGGGTCCACGTTTCGGGCGCGGCCAACCTGCCCATCGAATCCGTGGAGCAGGAGTTCCCACTGACCGTCGGCCGCTACGAGCTGATCGCCGACTCGGGAGGCCCCGGACGGCATCGCGGCGGCCTAGCGACGCGCCGCGACGTCACCATCTGGGCGGAGCGGGCGAGGCTCGCAGGCCGCGGACTGCGCCAATCCCGAGGCGCGTCCGGGCTGTTTGGCGGAAGTTCGGGGTGTCCCGGCGTCTTCGTTCTGGACCCGGGCGGAAACCGCGAGACGAAGCTTCCGGGCTCGTTCTCGGAGCTCAAGGTGGACGCGGGAACGACGGTTCGGGTCGACACCCCGTCCGGCGCCGGCTTCGGCGACCCGTGGGAACGCGATCCGGAGAGGGTGCGCGACGACGTGGCCGCCGGCAAGGTGACCGCACCCGCGGCGGAGCAGAGCTACGGTGTCGCGCTCGTCCGCGGAAGCGTCGACGCCTCCCGGACCGCGGCCTTGCGGGAGGCCCGCCAAGATTCGAACCGTGGCGCCTGAGCGTTACGTCCTCGGCGTCGACGTCGGCGGGACGTTCACCGACTTCGCACTCGTCCGCCTCTCGGACGGCAAGACGTGGTTCCTGAAGACACCCTCGACCCCGGACGACCCGTCCCGGGCGATTGCGGCCGGCATTCCGGAGCTATTGGACCGTGCAGACGCCGGTGCCGGGAACGTCCGCTACTTCGGCCACGGGACGACGGTCGCCACCAACGCGCTCATCACGGGGGACACGGCGGTCACGGGCCTCATCACCACTGAAGGGTTTCGCGACATCCTGGAGATCCGCCGCCAGCGCCAACCCCACAACTACGACATTCGGATGCCGAAGCCCCCGCCCCTCGTCGCGCGCCACCTCCGGCGCGAGATCGAGGAGCGCACCTATCTCCTCGGGCCTTCCGACGTGCCGCCGGACCTCGAAGCGCTCGACGGAATCCTCGACGACTTCCGCCGCGAAGGCGTGGAGGCAGTGGCCGTCTGCTTCCTGCACAGCTACCACAATCCGGCCCACGAGGCCGCCGTCGCGGCCGCGGTGCGCGAGCACCTTCCCGGTGCGTTCACCTGCGCATCCCACGAAGTCGTGGCCGAGTTCCGTGAGTACGAGAGGACCACGACCACCGTGCTGAACGCATCGCTGGGCCCGGTCGTGAGCCGCTATCTCGATCGCCTCGGGGAACGGTCCCGCGCCCTGGGCATCGTGGGCCCGAAGATACTCCAGTCCCACGGCGGCGTCGCCTCGCTTCGGGATGCGGGTGCGATGGCGGGCCGCTGCCTCATGTCGGGGCCGGCGGCGGGAGTCACCGGCGCGGGCTTTCTCGCCGGAAGAGCCGAGTGTCCGGACGTCATCACCTTCGACGTCGGGGGAACGAGCACCGACGTCTGCCTCATCGAAGGCAACCGGCCGCTCGTCGCAAAGGAGCGGGAGGTGCGGGGGCATCCCATCCGCTTTCCGATGGTCGACGTGCATTCGGTGGGAGCCGGAGGGGGCAGCATCGCGCGCGTGGACACGGGCGGCTTCGTGCACGTGGGCCCCCGGAGCGCCGGCGCCGCGCCCGGTCCCGCCTGCTACGGCCTCGGGGGAACCGAGCCCACCGTGACCGACGCCAACGTCGTGCTCGGCCGCCTTTCCGGTGAATCCCTGCTGGGCGGCCGCATGAGCCTCCGTCCCGACCTCGCGCACCGCGCAATCGCCGACAAGGTGGCGGCCCCGATGGGGCTCGGAGCCGAGGAGGCGGCCGAAGCGGTGCTCACCATCCTCAACGAGAACCTGGTTCAGGCGATACGCGTGATCTCGGTGGAGAAGGGTTTCGATCCGCGGCACTTCACCCTGGTGGCGTTCGGGGGGGCGGGGCCTCTCCTCGCCTCCGCGCTCGCCCGCGAGCTGGGCATGACCCGGGTCATGGTGCCGCCCGGACCGGGTCTCCTGTGCGCGCTCGGGCTCCTCGTCGCCGACGTGCGCTCGGATTTCAGCCTGACGCGGATCGCCGATCTCGAGGAAACCGGCGCCGCCGGCATCAACGTCACCTTCACGGAGGTCGGACAGCGAGCGCTCGAATGGTTCGACCGGGAGGGGGTGGAGCCCGGCGAGCGCACGGTGCAACGCGTCATCGACATGCGCTACGTCGGACAGAGCCACGAGATCACGGTGGCGGTTCAGGAGCGGGAATTCGCCGACCACGACCTCTCGGCGCTGGTCGACGCTTTCCGGCGCGAGCACGAAAGAGTGTACGGCTACGCGCCGGACGCGCCGGTTCAACTGGTCACCTTTCGCGTCACCGCCCTCGCCCGGGTGACGGCGCCCCCGGTCGCGGGCGCCGCAGGGACGGGCGGCGACCTGCGCGCGGCGGAGCGAGGGAGGCGACGGGTGCATTTTGCAGAGCTCGGCGGATTCGTCGATTGCCCGATCTACGCCCGGGAGGGTCTCCCCCGGGGCGCCGATCTCGAAGGCCCCGCGATCCTCGAGCAGATGGACTCGACGACCGTCGTGCTGCCCGGACAGGTCGCCCGCAGCGACGAGCAGGGCAACCTGAACCTCACGGTCGTGTCGGCCCCGCACGACGCAGGGAGCGGCGGTAGCGGGGGGCTCGCATGACAGGGCCGAGAGAGCCGGAGGGAGCATGAGCAAGGATTCGGAGCGATACCAGGTCTGGTCGACGGCGGCATGGTCGCGCCCGAGGACGCCAAGGTGAGCGTCCTCACCGCGACGGCCAGGCGCGGGTCCTGGTGGCGACTGATATCGCGGCCCGCGGCATCGATGTGGATTCCGTCAGCCATGTCATCAATTACGAACTCCCCAATGAGCCGGAAAATTATGTCCACCGGATCGGGCGGACAGCGCGGGCCGGTGCGAGCGGTGCGGCGATTGCCTTTTGCGATCCGAGCGAGCGGGCTTATCTGAGCGATATCGAAAAACTGATCGAGTGCCGGTTGACGGTGATTGGTGACGAACCCGCTCCGGTCGATCCCGGGCCGGCCCCACCGGATCAGCGCGGCAGGCGCAGACCTGAAGGCAGAACCCGGAAGCCCCGTAACAGACTTGAACTCAAGACCGGCCGGCCCGGTAGAAACCGTCATCGCAATCGATACACTCGTTGCGGTCTGCGGCCGCCTATTGCCCGCCTCGGGCCTCGGCCGTGATGAGCTCCAGTATCTCCTGGCTGGTGATTGCCCCCACGAACTCGCCCGATTCACCATCCAGCACCGGCATCACCGTCAGGGAGTTTTCCGACATCCGCTGCAGGGCGTCTTCCACATGCTCGTCCGGCCATGTGTTCAGCTCGGTTTTTCGCGCGACCTTGCCGAGCGGGGTGTCGAACCACGAGTGCTTGGGCAGATATCGGAGTATCGCGATTGACACGACCCCGACCAGCGCGCCCCCTTGCGCGACCACGTAGTCCGGCTGGTGGGGCGCAACCCACTCATCGGCGAACTCGCGCACCGTGAGATCAGGACCCGGATGGGCATGCGTGCGGTCGATGACGTCGCCGACGGTGATGTCGTCCAGGGCGAACCGGACCAGGGTGGGCGGGAGGGTCTGCGGCGGCTTGAACCGTCCGTGGGGCCTGGCGCGGCTTACCGCGTAACCGATGACGGGCGGCGCGAAAAGGATATAGACCAGCATGATGAGCACGAGAAGGGAGAATACAGGCCGCCCGATGACGTCATGTTCGTGTAGCACCAGCAGGATGGCGATTTCGGCGACGCCTTTGGCCATGAGCCCGGTTGCGATGGTGAAAGGCGCATCGAGCCGCACTACGAGCGCGCCCAAAGACGCCCCGGCGAACTTCGCTATCAGGGGCGCCACCATCAGGGCCGCAATGGTCAGAGCAGGTAGCTCGATGAACGAAAGGTCCACGTGCAGCCCTGCCGAGGAGAAAAAAAAGCGGCACGAAAAAACCGTCGGCGATGCTCCTCAGGCTCGGGATGATGTCCCGCTACACCTGATGCGGCAGCCTCGAGAAGGCGACGCCGAGGACTAACGCTCCCAGAGTGCCATGCAGACCGAATTTTTCGGAGCACACGACCACGATGAGCAGAATGCCCAGGATCAGACCGAATGAAAGCTGGGGGACGCGCAGAATGCGCTCCAGCGCTTCGATCAGCCGCGGAATGACCTGGCCCGCCAGCACCCAGGTCACCACGATGAAGCCCGCGATCTGCCCCAACAGGATGAGCACCCCCTTCCAGTTCAGGGTGTGCGTGAAATCACCGATGGTGAATCCCACGAGCAGCAGCACCAGCAACTCGGCGATGAGCGCGGTCGTGAACATCTCGATCCCGACGGGCTGCCGCAACTGATCGGAATCGATCAGCACCTTGGCGAGGACGCCCAGGCTGGTCAGGGACAAGACGCCCGCGATTGCCAGTGAGCCGTCGAAGTCGAGCCCCAGCCCGAAATCGTGGAACAAGTCCAGGGTGATGACCAGGGAGGCCAGGAGGGGGATGATGACCGAGATGAGCGCAGCCACGAAAAACCGGCCGCGAATGGCCGCCATGAACCCCGACACGTCGATTTCGTCCAAACCGATCAGGAAGAAATAGAGAAAGATGCCGAGGCCCAGCAAGACGTAAATGTGGTCGCTGAGATCGACGAATCCCAGAACGGGTCCGAGAAGAATGCCGGTCAACGTGTAGGCGATGATCGAGTTGAGACGAAAGCGCCTGAAGATTCCCTCGGCCAGTTTGGCGACGACGATCATCACGCCGACGGACAATAGCGCATCTGCTAGCATGTACAATTCCACAATCGAGGACGGGACGGCGCCCGCCCGTAAATATCGAATGGACTACACCACCGGTGTCACTTCAAATTCCGCGCAATCTACTCCGACTCGCACGGGCCGCGCAAGTTTTTGTTCGCCGGTGGGGAGTGAACATGACCGAAGAGTGAGCTTCTACCGGACGAAGAGAGAGGAGTGTAGGTTTCCGTAGGGGCGGACCTAAGTGTCCGCCCGGTTGGTTAGCGGCTCTCTCTAGACCCATTGGGGTGAAACTGTAGGGGCGGCTCGCGAGCCGCCCATCGGCGCGTCATCGGGCTTCACAGGACGAGAAGGGGGATTGCGCCGCATCGGGCTTTTTCATCGGGCATTCCCCTCGGGGTGCCCGACCCGACAAGGGGGGAGTCAGTGAGGCGTGGGCGCAAGCCGGGAAGGCTTGGCGCGGTGGGATATCGCGGCCTGGACATCCGTCTAGGACGAACCTATTTCGTCGAGGCATGCGCTGACGATCACGGCGCTGGTCGTGGCTTCCGCCGTGATGACTCTGGTGGCGCCGGCGGTTCGCAGAGACTCCTCGTCCATGTCGTACATAGCGCGTGCGATGATGGGGGTGTCGGGAGCCGTCCGACGAATCGTAAGGGTCGCAAGCTCCGTGGCGCGGGTGTCGTTGATGGTCACCACCACCAGACGGGCATTCCTGCAGCCGAGTTCTTCCAGCACCTCCTTTTGCGTGACGTCACCGAAGACGGCCAGATCTCCCGCCGCTCTTGCCGCGCGAACGTTATCGACGTTCACGTCGACCGCAATACAGGCGTACCCCGCAGCGCGGGCGGCCTGACACACCTCTCGGCCCGCCCGGCCGTATCCGGCGACAATGATGTGGTCGCTGTGCGGTTCGTGAGCGTCGATTCCGGGAGGTTCGGCGCCCAGGAGCCGGTTCAGCCATGGGACGCGGTCCGCGCCGAGAGCCAGGTGCGGAGCGAATGCGATGAACATCGGCGTGAGCAGCATGGAGAGGATGATCGCCACCAGGAGATTGTGGGATAAAACGTCGCCGAGAAGGCCGGTTCCCGAAGCCGCGTTCAGAAGCACGAACGAAAACTCGCCGATTTGACATAAAGCCGCCGCCGACAGGATAGCCACGCGAAGCGGCAGTCGCAGAACGAACCCCGTCACGAGCATGATCGTGAATTTACCGGCGAGGATGAGGCCGAGCAGCCTGAGAGTCGGCACGAAATGTTCGAGCACATCCGAAACGTCGAGCAGCATGCCCACGGAAACGAAAAATACGCTGGCGAATACTTCCCGCACGGGAATCAGATCCGACATCGCCTGGTGACGAAACTCACTCCCGGCGACGACCAGACCGGCGAGGAATGCCCCGAGCGCGAGCGATATTCCCGCCTGCGAAAGTCCCCATGCGATTCCGAAGCATCCGAGAAAGACGGTCAGAACGAAAAGTTCCCTCTCTTTCGTCTTGGCCACGAAAGTGAGCAAATACGGAACGACGCGGACTGCTGCAACCAGCACCCCCACGAGGATGAGAAGACCGGTGATGGCCGCGAGTGCGACTTCATGAGTGGAGCTCTCCTGTCCGGCCAGGACAGGCACCGCCAGCAGCATGGGAACCACGCACAAATCCTGGAAGACAAGAATGCCGACGGCCAGACGGCCATGCGGCGAATCCAGTTCACCCCGCGAAGACAGGCCGCGTAACACGACGGCGGTGCTGGATATGGCTACGATGCAGCCGAGAAACACCGCAGTCCCCGTTGGGAGTCCGAACCAGACGGCCAGGGCGGCTGAGCAGGCGACGGTGGCCGTCACCTGAATGCTTCCGGCCAGCAGGATGGCTTTCCAGAGGCGCCGCAGATGGCCGAGGGAGAGTTCCAGGCCAATCCCGAACAGAAGAAGCACGATGCCGATTTCGGCCAGCACCTCGACCTGATGGGTATCGTCTACGAGGCTCAACGCCGTGGGTCCGGCCAGGGCGCCTGCCAGGATAAACCCGGCGATGGATGGAACGCCCACGCGGCGCAATACCGTTGCGACCACGACCGCCAGGCCGAGTACGATTACCAGATCCCAGAGATACTCGATTGCAGGCAAGCGTTTTCGCCTCCACGGCGCGGCGGCGTAGGCGGATGGTTTCATGGTCGGGGCGGAAACGACGGACCATAGCGACTGATCGGCATACGACGAAGAACAGCTTATCATATTCGTAAATGACCCGCTCTGCACCGGAGATCATGAGTCGGCCTGCGCAACGTTTTCCAGGGCATCTACGTGCTGTGCAACGCGTGTGGCGCGGTGGTTTTGCAGCCGTAGGGACAGCCCCTCACCGGTTGTCCATGCCGCTTCGAGTGGGAGTGTAGTCGTGGGTACGGATTGCCGCCTCGATTTCCCATGAACCACCACCCCGATTTGTTGTATGATGGCGGAAGGATTCATCGCGGCCCCGCATCGCCCGGGTGGGCCGCGAATCGAGTGAAGCCGTCTACAGCATTACCGGAACAAATCATTACGGGAGAGTAAGCGATGGAAGATGTACGCGTGGAGCGGATGGCGGAGATCATCACGGGGTATTCTTCAAAAATAAAGCGAGACGATCTCGTGGGCATCCGGGGCAGCACGGCCGCCGCTCCCCTGATTCGCGCGCTCTACGCCGAGTGCGTCCGGCGCGGCGCTCACGTTCATGCCGAGGTGTCGCTGCCTGGGCTGGAAGAGATTTTCTATGAGCACGCGAGCCGCAGGCAGATATCCTTCCTCTCGCCCATGAGGCAATTCGAAGTCGAAAACGTGGACGTCGTCATCTCCATACTCTCTGAGACGAACACCCGGCGGCTCTCGGGCGCGGACCCCAAAAAACAGGCGCTGGCTTCCAAGGCCAGACAGCCCATCATGGAAACCTTCATGAAGCGCGCCGCCGAGCATGAAACGAAGGGGAAGGGTGGTCTCCGGTGGACGCTCACCCTGTTTCCCACCGAAGCCTACGCCCAGGACGCCGAGATGGGGATTCGCGAATATGAGGATTTCGTCTTCGGCGCGTGTTTTGCGAATGAGGCGGGCGGCATCAGGCGCTGGCGGGCGCAGGACAGGCGTCAGGCGCGGGTCATCCGCTACCTGAAGGGCCGCAAGGTGGTGGAAATCGGCGCGCCGGGCACCGATTTGAGAGTCGGCATCGCGGGCCGTCCGTTCATGAACTGCTCGGGGCACAACAATTTCCCGGACGGCGAAGTCTTCACCGGCCCCCAGGAGAACAGGATCGACGGAAAAATCCGCTATTCCTTCCCCGCCTGCATCCAGGGGCGCGAGGTGGACGGCGTGGAGCTCGAATTCGAAAAGGGCGAGGTCGTCAAGGCTACGGCCGAGAAGAACGAGGCGTTCCTGAAATCCATGATCGGCATGGACGAAGGCGCGAAGAGGGTGGGGGAATTCGCCTTCGGCCTGAACGCCGGCATCCAGCGTTTTACGAAGAACACGCTGTTCGACGAGAAGATAGGCGGCACCCTGCACCTGGCCCTGGGCAAGGGCTACCCCCAGAGCGGCTCCAGGAACAACTCCGCGCTTCACTGGGACATGGTGTGCGATTTAAGGGACGGCGGCGAGGTCTACGTGGACGGAAAGCTCTTCTCGAAGGGCGGAGAACTAAAGATTTAGCCGAGCCGCTGAAACGCGATTCGCAACGTCTCCGGGGGTTGGTCGCCGGACACTCAAAATGCTATTCTCCACGCGCCATTTCTAGACGGGCGGGTAGCTCAGCTGGAAGAGCGGTGCCCTTACAAGGCATAGGTCGGAGGTTCGAACCCTCTCCCGCCCACCAATATAAGTATAGTTGCAGGAAGGTGACTTCGCCGAGTTTCTATATCTTCGACCGGTCGATCAGGGGTTGTTGAAAAATCCCTTCTATCTCGGCATTGAGCACTGCCGTCATTCCGGCGAAAGCCGGAATGACGAACAAAGCCGCACCGCCTTGTAGTGGCCGTTCTTGTGAACGGGCCAAGGCCGCGACCTTTCCCTACAGCCCCTTCCTTGTTCGGCTTCATATGCCCAATCGCGAAATCAATATTTTTTCAACAATCCCCTCTAGGGGAGAGTGGTTTTGGAATTCTCCTCGGAGGGGAGTGAGCTCCGTAAGGGCCGTACACCGGGTTATTAACCAGCCCCTATTAGTTCCGGATCCCACTCATGAAGGCTATAACGCGAAAACCCACGCCGTAGCGTGGGTCTCGGAATGAAGGGCAACCCTGTCATAATGTTCAAGGCTGCGTCTCACACGAAACATAAGCCGTGATATTTTCAGTGTCAAACGAGGACTTTAGGGAGACAGTTGAAAAATCCCCTGGGAACGAGGGTTTGACGCGACCGATAAGTGTACAAGAACCACTCCCCCTTTGAGGGGTCGGGCATCCCGAGAGGAATGCCCGATGAAAAGGCCTCTCGTCGGGGGCATCGTCTTTACTCCCCTTGTCGGGGGGACTTTCTTTTTTTGCCCCCCTGACAAGGGGGGTAGGGGGGTTGCTCCTGCGGGGATCATTTCGTCAGGCGTCCCGGGCGCTCTCCCAGGCCGTCGTCTGAATCAGAAAACCGGCGTTTCCCGGTAGGTGCCCCAGACCGACTTCAGTTTCCCGGTGATTTCTCCCATCGTTGCGCCCTCGCGCACGAGTTCGACCGTGACGGGCATGATGTTCCGCGTCTCGTCCCTTGCGTCCGAGACGAGTTTTTCCAGAAGCGTCCCGACCCTGGCGTTGTCGCGCTCGGCGCGCACCCTCCTCGTCCGCGCGATCTGCCGCTCGGCGGTCGAGTAGTCATAGGGATGGGTCTCAATCTCCTGGTTCTCGTCCTCCTCGACCAGGGTGTTGACTCCGATGACCGGCTTTTCGCCGGATTGCTTGCGCAGGGCGGTCTCATAGGCGAAGTCGGCGATCTGCTTCTGGAACCAGCCTTCCTCGATCAGTTTGACCGTGCCGCCGTTTTCATCCACGTAGTCGAGAATTTCGAAAATGCGCTTCTCGAACTCGTTGGTCAGGCTCTCGAGGTAGTAGGAACCGCCCACCGGATCGATGACGTTGGCGACGTTCGTTTCCTCTGCGATTACCTGCTGCGTGCGCAAGGCCAGCCGCATGGCGTCTTCGGTCGGAATCGCGAACGCTTCGTCATAGCCGTTCGTGTGCAGCGACTGGCAACCGCCCAGTACCGCGGCGAGAGCCTGGAACGCGGTGCGCACGATGTTGATCCGGAATTGCGGCTTGGTCAGGGTCGCGGCCGCGGTCTGGCAGTGGAAGCGAAGCCGCATCGATTCGGGGTTCTTCGCGCCGAAGCGCTCTTTCATGATCCTGGCGTAACAGCGGCGCAGCGCCCGGAACTTGGCGATCTCCTCGAACAGGTCCGCTTGCGAGACGTAGAAGAAAGCGAGCCTCGGCGCGAACTCGTCGACGTCCATGCCGGTCTTCAGCACCTCCTCCACGTAGACGATCAGGTTGGCCATGGTGAAGGCGGCCTCCTGCAAGGGCGAGGCGCCGGCTTCGGAGATGTGATAACCCGAGATGTTGATCGGGTTGTAGCGCTTCATGTTGCGGCCGCAGAAGGATATGCAATCGCGCACGATGCGGACCGACGGCGCGATGGGATAGATGAACTCCTTCTGCGCCATATACTCTTTGAGTATGTCCGCCTGGATGGTGCCCGAGAGCCTGTTCAGGTCGAGGCCGCGCTTCTCGGCCAGCGCCACGTACATGGCGAGCAGGATCCAGGCGCTGGGGTTGATGGTCATCGACACGGAGATGTTCTCGAGATCGATGCCGTCGTAGAGCGCCTCCATGTCGGCGAGCGTATCCACGGCCACGCCTTCGCGGCCCACCTCGCCCTCGCTCATCGGATGGTCGGAGTCGTAGCCCATGAGGGTGGGCATGTCGAAGTCGGTCGACAGGCCCGTCTGCCCCTGCGAGATCAGGTATTTGAAGCGTTCGTTAGTGTCTTCGCCGGTGCCGAAACCGGCGATCTGGCGCATGGTCCACACCCGGCTGCGGTACATCGTCGGGTAGGGCCCGCGCGTGAAGGGGTAGCGCCCCGGCAGGCCGATATCTTCGAGCGGCGTTTCTTCGGTATCGGCGGCGGTATAGACGCGCTGCACCGGAAAATCGCCGGTTGTGAAGAACTGCTCCTTGCGCTCGGCCTGTTTGTTCAGGAAGGCAGCGACTTCGTTGCTCTCCCAATCCTCGATCTCGCCCCGTAGCTTCTCAAGCGGATTTTGAGTGAACATCTCGTTCATGGTCTCCCTCTCTTTCGAGCGTCGTCGAGAGCAATTCCTCCGCCAGCGTATAGGGGTCGCTCTCCCGGCGCATGAGCTGTCCGGCGAGTTTCGCACTCGCCGACGCTGCAGCGGCGTTGAATCGATCATACAACAGGTTTTCGGCGGTCTTGCGCAGCCGGAATTCCGCGATGCTTTGGCGCCGCGCCAGGCCCGCATCGGTATCCGTGGTCAGGTCGCGGTGCCGGGCGATCGCCTCCAGCAGCTCGTCGATCCCTTCTCCGGAAACGGCGCTGGTGCCGATCACGGGGGCGGCCCGGTCGGATGGTTCGTGCCCGCCCGTTCCCAGCGTCAGCATCTGCTTCAAGTCGGTCAGCGTCCGGTTGGCGTCGCTGCGGTCGCATTTCGACACGACGTGGATGTCGGCGATCTCCAGGAGGCCCGCCTTGATCGCCTGAACCTCGTCGCCGAGGCCGGGCGCGGAGACCACCACCGTGGTGTGGGAAGCTTGTACGATCTCGACCTCGTCCTGGCCCACGCCGACGGTTTCCAGAATGATGACCCCGAAACCGGCGGCATCGAGAATATCGGCCGCCTCGAGGGCCGCGCGCGCCATGCCGCCGGTCGCCCCGTGCGTCGCCATGCTGCGGATATAGACGCCGGGGTCGGCGCTCAAGTCGCTCATGCGGATGCGGTCTCCCAGGATGGAGCCGCCCGAATACGGAGAGGACGGATCGATCGCGATGACGCCGACCTTATCGCCGCCGGTGCGCAGTCTTTGCGCAAGCCCGCTGACGAGTGTGGATTTTCCGCTGCCGGGCACCCCGGTCACCCCGACGACGTGCGCTCGTCCGGCGAGTTTGTGAATCCGGGCGAGTGCGCCGCGCGCTTCCGCCAGGCCCGACTCCGCGCGCGATATGAGGCGGCCGATCGCGGCCGTCTCGCCTGCCTGAACGCGGGCGATGAGTTCCACCGAAGGGACGTAGACGCCCATCAGCGGTTTTCTTCATCCAGTTGCGTCTGCATCTCCTGAAAGACGTCCCTGTCGTCGATCACGCGGCGCGCCTTGAAATCCGTCCGGGGTATCGAACCCGGCTCGGCGATCTCCACGCCCGTCCGCAGCCCGAGCACCATCTGCAATTTATGCGCCACCTCGGTGCAGAACCGGGCGGTGCCCTCGGGGTCGGCGAAGGTCTCGGCGTCGGCCTCGACGCGCAGCAGCAACTCGTCCATCGCCGCCTCGCGGCTGATCACGATCCGGTGCTCTCCGCCATAGTTCCCAAGTTCGTTGAGCGCGGCGTCTATCTCGCTGGGATACACGTTCTCGCCGCGGATCGTGAACATGTCGTCGATGCGCCCGAAAATACCGTGCGGCAGGCGCGGGTAGGTGCGTCCGCACGGGTTCGGTTCGTCCACCCACCGGGTCAGGTCTCCCGACACCAGGCGGATCATCGGCTGGGAGGCGCGTTCGAGGTGGGTGTACACGGGCGTTCCCCGTTCTCCGTAGGGGACCCGGCGCATGGTTTCGGGGTCGCACACTTCCGTGTAGACGACGTCCTGCCAGCAGAGCATTCCGTCCGTCTCGGCCGAACTCGCCACGTTCATCCACGGGCTCATCTCGGCCATGGAACCGCTGTCGTACACCCTGGCCCCGTAGATCCCCTCGATGCGCTCGCGGATGGCCGGTATCGAGGCGCCGGGCTCACCGGAGAAGAACATGATCTTGAGCTGCATGTCGCGTGGGTCCAGGCCCTCGTCTTCCGCGACCTGGGCGAGGTGCAGGGCGTAAGTCGGCGTACCGTAGAAGGCGGTGGGCTTCAGCATGTCGAGCCATTGCACGCAGCGCGCCGACATGCCGGACGCGCCGGCGCCGAACGGGAACGCTCTTGCGCCGAGGCGTTCCGCGCCGGCGAGCGCCCCCCAGCTCCCCATGTAGAGGGAGAACACGGCGGCGACGCAAATCGTATCCCCGGGGCGCAGGCCCATGCCCCACATGACGCGCGCATGCGCATTGGCGATGGCGCGCCAGTCGCCCTGCGAGATGGCGAAGGCGGTGGGCCGCCCGGTCGTGCCGCTCGTGCCGTGGATGTGATAGACGTCGCTCTCGCCCACGCAGAGATAGTCGCCGAAGGGCGGATGGCGTTCCTGGGCCTCGCGCAGGTCCTTCTTGGTCAGGACCGGGACCTTCTCCTCGAAGTCCTCGAGCGATTTGAGCTGGCTCGGGTGAAAACCGGCCTCATCCCATTTCCGGCGATAGAGGGGAGCATGTTCGTAGGCATAGGAGCAGACCTGGACGAGGCGCTCCAGGATGGCCTTCTCCCGGTCTCCCGCCGGCATCGTCTCCCGCCGGGGGAACCAGTAGCGGCTATCCGGAGGCGGCAGAAAGTTCTCGTCGTAAGCGGGTGGGAATGACCAGGACTCCATGGGTGCCTGCTTAGCGCGCGCCGCGCTCCTCCACGAGACGGGTCAGCGTGTCGATGATCGTTTGCGGCGGCGTATCCTGGAGCAACACCTTGCTGACCCCCATTTTCTTGAGGCTGACCACGTCTTCGTCCGGCATGACGCCGCCGGCCACGACGATCATGTCATCGGCGCCGCTGGCCCGGAGCATGTCGAATATCTTGGGGAACACCGTCATCTGCACCCCGGACAGGAGACTTACGCCCAGCACGTCGACGTCTTCCTGCACGGCGGCGGTCACCACCTCTTCCGGTGTGCGGTGCAGGCCGGTGTAGATCACGTCCATGCCGGCGTCGCGCAGGGCGCGGGCGACGATCTTGACGCCCCGGTCGTGGCCGTCGAGACCCACCTTCGCCAGCAGGACGCGGATTGGCTGACTCATGAGGCGTTCCTCATCGGGTTCTGATTTGTTTACGGAATCAGTATACAACCAGCACGGGAAAAACCATACCGTCAAGGAGAAACAGAATCGGCTCGGGGGGATCGACCTCGAGGACGTTCTCGACTACCTGGAGAAACCCGCCCTGAAGGGACAAAAATCATTTCGGATTCGCAATTGTTTTTGCTTCGCCACGGCGTTTATCCGGGAGCCGGGACGCCGGGAGCGGAGAGAAATCCCCCCACCCCCGGCGTTTTCATCCGGTACGGCTCAGGCCGGGCCTTAAGCCGCTTTTTGGCGTTCTACTTCGCCACCGCGCCGGGCCGACGTTTCGGGATGATCGGCACGAGCAGGTAGGACTGGTGGTTCGGTCCCGAGTGCAGCGTGGTGCGCCCGCCGAATACCTCCTTGCAGCGGTCGACGGGATGATCGTGCAGGAACGGTCCCGACCCGCGCGAGGGCACGTAGGCCTCCACCGCGGGACCGGGCCGGTCGAAGTCCTGTCCGGCGATGTTGATCGAGAGCTGGAAACCTTTCGGCAGCACGATGCACTGGGGCCAGATTTCCACGTCGAGCTCGTAGATCCGATCCGGCGTGAGCGGCTGCTTGTCATCGTGCGTGTGGTAGGGCCGCCAGGGATCGGACAGCTCCTCGTCCAGCTTCCGGTGCGAGGCGCGCAGCCAGCCCTGGGCGAGCGGCGTCTTGGGGTCGACCGTGCCCTGGAAGTACACTTCCCGCCCCTTGGGCGAGAACGCCTGGACGGTGACGAACAGGTCCGCATCCACCGTGGACGAGGAGATGAAGAGCTTGGCCGACATCGGGCCGGTGATCTCGGTCTCCTCCTTGAGCGGCGCCGTCCTGAGCGTGATGCCGCGCGTGAGCGCCCGGAAGGTCTTGGAGCGCTTGGCCTTGGGCGGTTTGGCGTCCAGCTTCCCCTTGCCGCCCGCGTGGAGATAGAGCTTCGTCCACTTCGTGCCCTTGAGCGGCCACTCGTGCTCTTTGCGCAGTTCCACCTCGTCGGTGAACGGCCGCCGGAGGTTCAGCCATACGCGGGGCTCTTTCTCCCAGCCGTTCTGCTCGCCCTTGAGGTAGTAGTCGAAGAAGCGTTTCTGGAGCTCCATCCCGTATTCGAGGTAGAACCACTCCTCGTGCCTGCCCGGATGGCCTTCGAGCCATTTTTCTTCAGACGCCGCCTGGGTGTAGGCCTCGAAGTTCCCGCGCGGGTGCAGGCCGAAGCCCGCCCAGCTCCCCGCGCTCAGGAAGGGAACCTTCACCTTCGACCAGTCGGGCGAACGGGAGCGGTACCAGTCGTCGTCCATCTCGCGCGCCAGGAAGTTCGCGAGCGTGTCGGCGCGGTTGTCCTTGAGTTCTTCTTTGGAGAGCGTCGCCGGGCCCGTCGAGCGCGTCTCCATCCAGTGGTCGCGCGGGCCCTTGGGGTTGCCGTGCTGCACCGCCTCGACCTGGCGCGGATACCAGATTTCCATGAACTTGTTGGAGAGGATGCCCCCGTGCCGCGCCCAGTCGCGGTAGTGGTCGGCGGCGCCCTCCCAGGGGATCATCGCCGTCAGGTGCTTGGGCTGAAGCTCCGCGACCTGCCACTGGTTGATGGCGTAGTAGGAGACGCCGTTCAGGCCCACCTTGCCGTTTGACCACTTCTGCTGCCCCGCCCACTCGATGGCGATGGCGAAGTCCTTGGTCTCGCGCGGGGAGAAGATGTCCAGATAGCCGGGCGAGCGTCCCGCGCCGCGCGAATCGACCCGCACGCAGGCGTAGCCCCAGGGCACCCATATCTCGGGGTCCACCGTCTCCCAGGTGAGCCAGCGGTGCTGCGAGCCTTCCAGGATGTCGGGGTGCATCTTCACCAGCGAATCCCAGAGCGGCTTGTAGTGTTCCTGGTACTTGACGCCCTTGCCGTAGGGGCCGCCGGCCAGGACGACGGGCACCTTCTCCTTGGTGTCGGGCCGGAATACGTCGACCCGCAGCACCACCCCGTCATCCATCTCGACGGGCAGATCACGTTCGATAATCATACGCACCTCCTGGGTTTGAGATTGAGGCCGCGGCGCCCGAGACGGGGCCGCCTGCTCTTTCCGCGTTTCCACATGATTAGAATGTGGGGAAATTATGCGACAACGCCCCGCATATTTCAATTTGAAGAGTTTATGGCTTTTGCGTTTTTGCTCTTCATGAGTTTTGTGAAGGGGAGGGAATAGCCTCTCGCCTGAATCATTTATTGGCCTCGCTCAATTTTACTAAGCGCGATAAACAGCTATATTCGAGGAGCAGTCGCGCTCCTATTCCCGCCGCCGGGCCGGAGTTCCCTTTGCTCACATACATCGACCAAATCGATCGCCACATCTCGGGCTGGATGAACCGCTACGGCCGGCTGTTCCTGCGAATATCGCTCGCCGTCGTCTTCATCTGGTTCGGTATCCTGAAGCCCCTGGGGCTGAGCGCAGCGGCCGAGCTCGTGCACCGCACGGTCTACTGGCTGCCGCCCGATTTCTTCATCCCCCTGCTCGGCTGGTGGGAGGTGGCGATAGGGGTGGGGCTGCTCTTCCGCCCGCTCATCCGCGTCGCCCTGTTCCTGCTTTTTCTGCAAATGCCGGGGACGATTCTGCCGCTGTTCCTGCTGCCTGAGGTCTGCTTCACGCAGATACCCTTCGCTCCCACGCTGGAGGGGCAATACATCATCAAGAACCTCATTCTCCTGAGCGCGGCGATCGCCGTTGGCGGCACGGTGCGGCGGGAGGAGGGCGCGGGTCTGAGAACCTGATGTTTCCGTGGCCGCCACAGTTTTATTGTAGGGACAGGCCCCCGTGCCTGTCCGAGGTCGCTGGCAAGGGACAACCACGGAGGGTTGTCCCTACGGGTCATTCAGGCAATTGGGGGGGAGTTTCGTATTGACGGGGTTGTTTTTTTCCGTCATTCCGGCGGTGGTCAATTCCAGGCGAGGAAGGCTTATTCAACAACCCCTTAAAGGAGGGTTAGAAATTAACAAATCCCCGTTCGACGTCTTTGCTCCTCGCTCCGACTCTAATCCGCTGCTGAGTCGATGCAGGACTTGCAACATCCGGCAATTTGCCGAACATTATGGGAAGACAAAGGAGACGAGACTATGCGGAACTTCCATGACCCCTAAGATGCTATCGACGAAACGACTTTCGTGACCGGCGCGGCGCTGGAGCAAGCCCGTCTCACGATTGCCGACCATGAACGCACGCTCCTCACGGCAGAGGACCGCGACGTGGTTCTCGCCGCTCTTGATGCGCCCCCGGAGCCGACCGAAGCGTTGCGAGAGGCGATGGCCCTGCACGAAACGCGGGTGGCGTATGAGGGTTGAGACGGCCTTCAGTCCAACGAATATATCCATCCAGCCGCTCGACCTCCCAAAACGCCGTGCGTTCTATACCGCCATGGGGTTTCAGCCTGTGCCGACGCGTCCCCTAAGAATGTTCATCTCCATCGAGACGATTCGCAAGGCTCGAACCTGACGCGCGTTGCAGGCGAGTGGATCTGGCGCGTCCGGTATCCAGACCTTAAAGTGTCCCCATGACTTTCCTTGCCCTTTCGCTTGTGCTTACCGCCGCATTCTGTCACGCCACCTGGAATCTGCTGGTCAAGCGCATCAACGGCGGGCCGGAACTCGTATGGCTGTTTTCCGTCTTCTCGGTCCTGATCTACCTGCCGGTCGTAGTGGTTGTTTATGTTATCGACCGCCCCCTCATGGAGTGGCGCGAGATCGGGTTTTACGTCGGCAGCGCCGCTCTGCATATGGCCTATTTCCTGCTTCTCCAGCAGGGCTACCGCAGGGGCGATTTGTCCCTGGTCTACCCGGTTGCGCGGGCTACCGGACCGTTCCTCTCCACCCTGTTCGCCGTCTCCGTCCTGGGCGAGAATCTGACCATACAGACTGCCCTCGGCGGCCTGGCGATCATCGTCGGCATCGTGTTCCTGACGGGCGGCTTCGACTGGTCCTCGACGCGGCGGGTGAGTTCGCTGCTGTTCGGGGTTTCCACCGGCGTGCTCATCGGCAGCTATACGGTATGGGACGCCTATGCCGTGAGTGCGCTCGCCATGCCGCCGATACTGCTCGATTACGGGTCGAACCTGGCGCGCGCTGTGTTCCTGGTGCCCTACGCCGTCACGCGCAGGGAGGCCGTCGCGAAGCACTGGCGGGAACACAAGCTCGCCGTGCTCGGAATCGCCGTGTTCACCCCGCTTGCGTATATGCTGGTGCTGACGGCGCTCGTCTTCACGCCGATCGTCTACGTCGCGCCCGGGCGCGAGGTCAGTGTACTGATCACGGTGGCGATGGGGTCTATCCTGCTGGGCGAGGGCGAGCTGCGCAAGCGCATGGGATGGGCCTGTCTGATCCTCCTGGGCATGGTGATGCTGGCGTCGGGCTAGCGGCGGAGGGCGCATCCTTGCGATGCCCCCGAGCCACTGGCCGGCGCGATGAAAAGTGCTATAGTGCCCCGGCCATAAATCGAAATGACAATCATCCCCTTCACAGGAGCGAAGCATGAGCGAGCCGCAAATCACTGCGCAGGACATCCTGAACGCAAGCGCGGGCTGTCTGCAAAAGCAGATGTACGTCTATTTCACCACGCCCGTGAACGGCCTGGGACCGGTGATGGAGAATCTCGAAGATCACCTGAAGTTCCAGATCGAACTCGAGCAGAGGGGCATCATGTTCGGCGCGGGGCCATTCTGGACCGACGACGAGCAGCGCTGGGAGGGGGAGGGGATGATCATCATCCGCGCCGGTTCCCTGGCCGAGGCGCGGAAGATCGCCGAATCGGACCCCATGCACGCGAGCGGCGCGCGCACGTTCACCATACGCCCCTGGCTCATGAACGAAGGCGCGGTGACGATGAAGATCACCTATTCCGACGGAGGACGCGAGGTCATATGAACTGGACGCCAAGAAGAGAGAAATTCCGCGCCCTGCTCGCAGGCGATAAATGCGTGCACCCAGGTTCGGTGTATGACCCGCTCACCGCGCGCATGGCGGAGGACATCGGCTTCGAGGTCGGCATGTTCGCAGGCTCCACCGCCTCGCTCACCGTGCTGGGCGCGCCCGACTTCATCCTGCTCACCATGACGGAATTCGCCGACCAGGCGCTGCGCATCAACCGCGCAACCGGGATGCCCCTGATGGTGGATGCCGATCACGGCTACGGCAACGCGCTGAACGTGAAGCGCACCGTCCAGGAACTGGAAACGGCGGGCGTGTCGGGCCTCTCCATCGAGGACACGGTGCTCCCCCAGCCCTTCGGCGCGGATGGCGCGCAGCTCAGCACGGTTGAAGAGGGCGTGGGCAAGATGTGCGCCGCCCTCGAGGGACGCCAGGACCCGAATCTCGTTATCGCCGGCCGGACGAGCGCGCCGCGCGTCACGAGCACCGAGGACGCCATCGCGCGCGTCACGGCGTATGAGTCGGCGGGGGTGGACGCCATCTTCGTGGTGGGCGTCCAGAGCCGCGCGCAACTGGAGGCTATCTCGGCTGCTGTGAATCTTCCTATCATCCTGGGCGGGAGTGCTAAGGAGGTGCGGGGACTGGATTATCTCGGGAGCCTCGGCGTGCGCGTCGCACTCCAGGGCCACCAGCCCATCATGGCGGCGGCGGGGGCGGCCTATTCCACCTTAAAGGCCCTCAAGGACGGCGTAGAGCCTGAAGACCTGGAAAACGTGCCCGCAGGCGATTTCATGAAAAAATACATGAACGACGCCGACTACCGCCGCCAGATAGAGTCGTTTCTGGAAGGGTGAGGTTCGCAAACAAGTAGATATGTCCGGCTTGCGGGTTCTCTTCACAAGAGAGCGTCTTTCCAGAGTAAGCCCTTCGATACACGGCTTCGCCGCTACTCAGGGTGAGGGAGTTGGGTGTTCAGATGGTGTTGAGAAAACCGGGATATGAAAACAACATCACCTCATCCCGAGTAGGGCCGAAGGCCCGTATCGAGGGACGCCGCGGCGCCGCGCTCAAAACCCCGATCTCAAGTGACGAAACGCCCTCGGTGGGGATATACTGGCGCCTCAATCAAGGGAACCGAATCCACCCGGAGAGAGCCTCATGGCCATAGAACTTGCATGGTATATGTCATGTGACGGCGACAGCGCGTACATCGGACAGATGTTCGCAGAGCATCCCCCGAGCTACGATACCTTCACCCGCATCGCGCAAAATGCCGAGCGCAGCGGCTTCACCACCATCCTGGTGCCGACGTCGCAGGTGAGCGGCCACTACGGCCCGCAGGCCCCGACGTGGGACAGCATGGTGAACGCCGCGGTCATAGGGCCTGCGACCAACACGATAAAGCTGCTCCTGGCCGTGCGGGTGGGCATCATCGACCCGGCCATCTGCGCGCGCATGATGGCCTCGCTCGACGAACTCACCGGCGGGCGCATCCTCTACAACATCGTGACGGGAGGCGGCGCGCTCGCAAGCTACGGCGAGACGCTGGATCACGACACGCGCTATGAGCGCACGGATGAGTTTCTGGAAATTCTGGAAGGCCTCTGGACGAAAGAGAAATACTCATTCGAGGGGAAGTTCTACCGACTGGATGACGCCACCGTCTATCCCCGGCCCGTGCAGAAGCCGAGGATTCCCTTCTTCATGGCCGGGGCATCCGATATCGCGCAGGACATCGCTATCCGGCGGGCGGAGTATTCGGTCTTCTGGGGAGAAACGCCCGGGCAGGTGGCCGAGCGCGTCCGGCACATGAACGATAAATGCGAGCGGGCCGGGCGTACGCGACCGCTCAAGTACGTGACGCGCTTCCAGATATTCGCGCGCGAAACCGAGGATGAGGCTTTCGAAGCGGCGGAAGAGGTGATGAGCCGGGTCGACCCCGAGGTGCTGGCCCATCGCGGAAAAGTCATCTCCTCGTTCGAGAGCAAGGGCACAAAGGATCAGCAGGCCCGCACGCGCGAGGAGATGGTGGGTCCCAACCTCTGGGCCGGCATGGGCCGCATCCGCTCGGGCTCGGCCGTCGCCATCGTGGGTTCTTATGAGCAGTGCGCGCAGAAGATCATCGAGATCGAACAGGCGGGCATCGACTTGCTGATTCTCTCGGGCTTCCCCCTGCACCGCGAATGCGAGACCGTGGGCAGGCACGTGATTCCACTCGTGCGCGAAATGGAGAGGGAAATGGGCCTCGTGCATGAGGAGGATGAGGCGTTCTTGCCCCTGAGCCAGGGGGTCCCGGTCTAGCTTTTCAAAGATTTCTCATAATACGGGCGGACTTGGGGTCAAGTCCGCTCTCCTTTCACAGATGAGGACGAGTTTTTATGAATTTCGATTTGAACGAAGAACAAAAGGCATGGCGCGATAAGGCGAGGAAATTCGCGACCGAGGAAGTCGCTCCCATCTCCTTGGAGCGGGACCTGATTTCCGACCCGCGCGAGACCTTTGACTGGGAGATCATCAAGAAAGGCTCCAGGCTCGGTTTCCGCACCGCCGTCGTGCCCAAAGAGCGTGGGGGCCACGGGATTGATTTCGTCACTCAGTCACTGGTGATGGAAGAGATCGCGCGCGGCGACAGCGCGATATCCAAGACCTTCAGCCAGTGCTGGAAGTGGAGTCACCTCATCGCCGCCTCCTGCACGGAGGATCAGAAAGACAGGTTCCTGAAACCCTTCCTGGAGGACGACACCTATCTCTTAGGCAAAGGCGGAACCGAGGAGTCGGCGGGTTCGGACAACCGCATGCCTTCGGACGACCCCCGGACGGGCTGGAAGCTCCAGGCGGTGCGCGAAGGCGACGAATGGGTGCTGAACGGGCGCAAGCGCTACATCGCCAACGGGAGCGTGGGCAAGCTCTTTTTTATTGACGGCAGAACGGACCCCGACGTACCCATTTCGAATGGCACCACGCTCTTCCTCGTGCCGACGGATACGCCGGGCTTCCGGGTCGGCAAGGTGTACGACAAGATCGGCTGGCGGTTTTACCAGAATGCGGAGCTCATTTTCGAGGACGCCCGCGTGCCGCACGCCAATATAGTGGGTGAGGTGAACCGGGGGATCCAGGCGAGAAAGGGCGATACGTCCGAATTCGGCGACCTGGAACTCTCCTCCAACGGGTTGGGCGTGTGTCAGGCGGCGGTCGACAAGGCGATGCACCACGCGAGAACGCGCTGGCAGGGCGGCAAATACATCATCGAGCACCAGGCCATACAGCTCAAACTCTCCGAGATGCACATGCTCACCGAGGCGCTGCGCTCCTACGTCATGCGCACCGCGTGCGATCTCGAAAAGGGCGCGGACCGCGACATGAAACACAACATCCTGCTCATGAATTTCTCGACGGACGTCATCCAGCGGGTCACACACCTGTGCATGGACATCCACGGGGGCGCCGGCGTCATGAAGGACGAGGGCGTGGAGAAACTCGTTCGCGACGCTATCGTCTGGACGCATCTGGCGGGCGACTCCGTACAGCGCCTCAAGGTCATCAAGCATCTGTGATCGGGGGGAATCCAATGAGCGATAAATCGATTTCCCTGGCGGTGATTCTGGGCGACGGCGTGGGGCACGATGTGCTGCCCGTGGCGACGGAGGTGATCCGGGCGGCGGCGGGCGCCGAGGGAGTGGCCGTCGAGCCGCAAGTCTATGACTACGGCGCGCTCCACTACCTCGAACACGGAACTCCCCTGCCGGAAGACGTGGAGGGCCTGGTGCGGGGCCTGGCCGACAAGCACGACGCCATCCTGTTCGGAAGCGCCGGTCTCGACCCCAGGATCCCTGCGGACGTGAACTGCCGCGATCTCCTGCGCGCGCTTCGCTTCGAACTGGATTTGTACGTGAACTTAAGGCCGGCGCCCCTGCTGCACCCGGATTTTTCTCCCCTGAAGAGGGACGCCCGGATCGACCTCGTCGTCGTGCGCGAGAACACCGAAGGGTTGAACGTGCGCGTGGGCGGCAACTTCAAGAAGGGAACGCCGGATGAGGTCGCCATCCAGGAGGACGTCAACACCTATAAGGGCGTCTCGCGCATCTGCCGCTACGCCTTCGAATACGCGCGAAAACACGGCTACCCCAAAGTGACCATGGCGGACAAGCACGGCTCCATCATCCACGCGCACGGTCTCTGGCAGCGCGTATTCTGGCAGACGTCGGAGGAATTCACAGACGTGGAGGGAGAGCACTACTTCATCGACACACTGTGCCAGGACCTCCTGTTCAAGCCGGAGGATTTCGGCGTCATCGTCACCAACAACATGTTCGGCGATATCCTGAGCGATCTTTGCGCCGGGCTGGTCGGAGGCGTGGGGCTGGCGGCGTCGGGGTGCATCCACCCGGGCCGCGTTTGCATGTTCGAGCCCGTCCACGGCACGGCGCCCGACATCGCGCTCAAGGGAATCGCGAACCCCTTCGCCGTCTGCCTCACAGGGAGAATCCTGCTGAACACGCTGGGACTCGATAAGGCGGCGGACCTGATCTGGGAGGCGATACGCTCCGCCGTCCGCGAGAAAAAGACCACGGCGGATCTCGGCGGTTCGCTGAATACCCGCGAAGTGGGCGATTACCTCTGCGCGCACATCGAAAAATCGGACGCGTAGATTTTGAAGATTATACGGTTTCCAGTTTTTTGATTCGCTTGATTCAAGCCGTCGAACGATACGCCATGAAGAGCCTCTGGTGCGATAAGTTCCCTTGTCAGAGGCCATTGCGGTCGCTAACATGGCGATGAGGACCCTTCCATTAAAGAGGGGTTCGCAAGATGACGGAATTCGAAACGGCGACGTTGGCGGTGCAGAGAATGGGCGTGCTGGTTGCGGCGCTGGTCGGGTTTTCGCAATGCGCCCTCATCGGCGGGGGGCTTTTCATGATGCGCCGCGATTTGATCATGAGAGAAAAAGCGGTCGACGAACTCATTAGAGGCACGAGAACGAATCACGAAGAAGTCATGGCGAACCACAATGAATCTATGGAAAAAATCGACAAGAATCACAGGGAAGCCATGGCGAAGCACGAGGAAAGCATGGCGGCGTTTCACGAACTCATCAGGCGGACGAGCAGGGCGGAGGAATAAGTTGGAACTCTGCCTTGGAGCGGCAAAATCCACCAATCTTTCATCGTTTCTTTTAAGAATACGGAAGTCCAATTATGCCTTTTGAAGTCGGCGCGCCCGCGCACGCGGGCCAGATAGTCGTAGACGCGCTCGTCAGGGAAAACGTCAAGAGGCTCTATTGCCTCCCCGGCTCCCATCTTCTTCAGTTCTACGATGCGCTGAGGCAAGCCCCCTCCATCGGTCTCGTCACCTGCAAGCAGGAGCCGAACGCCTCCCTGATGGCTGACGCCTACGGGCGGCTCACCGGAGAGCCCGGCGTATGCCTGCTCACGGCGGGGCCGGGCGGTGCAAACTCCATCGCGGGCGTGGCCCAGGCTTATGGCGCAGCGTCTCCCATGGTGCACATTACGGGCTCGGTACCGCTCGATGCATCTCGAGAAGCGTTCCACGGGGTGGACGACCCCGACTTTCTGGTCGAGATGTTCCAGAAGGTCACCAAGTGGAGCGTTCGTGTGAAGCGTATGGAGGACATCTCGGGCGTCATGGCCAAAGCGTTCCAAATAGCGAGAAGCGGGAGGCCGGGTCCGGTGCACGTAGAGATACCGAGACTCACCGACTACAGCCCCCATCTGTTGCAGGAAGCCCCCATCGCGCTGCCGGAATACGCGCCGCAGCCGGTGGAAGTCGTCGCTCCCAATGCGGAGGACGTCGCCCAGTACGCGCGCAGGCTGCTGGCGGCGAAATATCCCGTCATCTGTGCGGGCAAGGGGGTGATGCGCAAAGAGGCGATGGAAGAACTCGCGCGGATCGCCGATAAATTCTCCATTCCCGTTATCTACCCCCAGGACGCGATGGGCGTCATCCCGGAGGAACACCCCCTGGCGGTGGGGCATTATTTCGCTTTTAGAAATAATTCGTTCATGGACGGCGTCACCGAGAAGTGCGATCTGATGATGTTCATCGGCCTGAGAGCCGCCACGGCGGAGGTGGAGCACATCGACCCCTACGCGCCTTCGGATCGGATATTCATCGGTTTCGACGACGCGGAGGATGCGCACTACGGAGACGCGGATGAGATTGTCGCCGACCCCGGCATGTTCCTGAGCGCCCTGGAGGAGCATCTCGCGGAAGAGAACGGACACGCGAAAGACGAAGTAAGAAAGCAGATCGCGCAGGGCAAAGCGGATCTGAGGAGGCAGGCCCTGGGGGTCATCCAGGGCCATGAGAGCGAGACGCCGGTCCACCCGGCGCTGTTGATGGAAAAGCTAGCCGCCCACATCAAGCCCGACGCCATCGTCGTCTCCGACGTAGGCAACTGCCAGATGTTCGCCCGCTACTACGTGCCGCTCACGAACCAGTTCTCCTTCATGCAGTCGGGCGTGTGGAACGCCATGTCCTTCGCGCTGCCCACGGCCATCGTCGCCAAGATGGAATATCCCGATCGCGACGTCATCGGCCTGGTGGGCGACGGCGCGTTCCTGATGACGATCGGCGATTTCGTGACGGCGAGCGAATACGGCGCGAACATCGTGATGATTGTCTTAAACGACGGTTCCTACGGCCAGATAGACCGCCAGCAGCAAAACCTCTACGGCGCGGCCTACGGCTGCGACTTCAAAAGCCCGAATTTCGCCGATATGGCGCGCTCCTTCGACGCGTTCGGTGTACGGGTGGAAGACCCCGCCGAGCTGGATGAAGCCATCGAGGCGGCCCTCTCGGCGGGCAAGCCGGCCATCGTGGAAGTCATGACGCGCGAGCAGCCCCTGCCCAAGATTTCATAGGGAAAACCGGGGCGAGTGAATTACCGGGCCGGCCGGGCTTACGCACGCCGGATGAAAGTTCTCAACCCCGTCTTATTCAGCACGGATTCATAACCACAAAATAATCAAGGAGTTTCACCATGGACATTCGTCTGGACGGAAAAAAAGCGCTCATCACGGGCGGCAGCCGGGGCATGGGCCGGGGCATGGCGCTCAAAATCTCTGAATCAGGGGCCGAGGTGGCCATCGTCGCGAGGCGGGCCGACGTACTTGAGGAGACGAAGGCGGAGATCGAAGCCGCCACCGGCGGCAGGGTGTTCGCCTACTCGTGCGATATGGGGCAGCCTGAGGCTATCAAGAACATGTGGGCTTCGGCGCTTGCGGATTTGGGCCAAATCGACATTCTCGTCAACAACGCGGGAACCTCCACTCGGGGGCCGTTCGAGGAGATAACCGACGAGATGTGGGAGGAGGACCTGGGCTTGAAACTCTTCGGCGCCATCAGGACCTGCCGCCTCGCGTTTCCGGCGATGAAGGAGCGCCGCTGGGGCCGCATCATCAACGTCGTGACCATAGCGGGAAAGGCGCCGCCCGCAACGAGCGCGCCCACGTCGGTCTCGCGCGCCGCAGGCATGGCGATGACCAAGGTGCTCGCAGGTGAAGGCGCGCCCTACAACGTGCTTGTGAACGCGCTGTGCACGGGCCGCATCGTGACGGATCAGATCGCGCGGCGCTACGAGCGGGAAAAGCCCGAAGTTTCGTTTGAGGAATACGTCGCCGAAGCGGGGCGCGACATTCCGCTCGGCAGGATGGGAACGGCCGAGGAATACGCCAACATGGCGTGTTTTCTCGCCTCAGACGCCGCGTCTTTCATCACGGGGACGGCGGTGAACATCGACGGGGGGTTCTGCCCGGTCGTGTAGGTCGGGGTTTTCGTGCGCGGGGTTCTCTCTGGAGATGCTGAAAAGGGAACGGCGCATGCGGCGATTCCGGATCATTGGAGGAAGTCAAACCCGCCCAAGTGGAGTTGTTGAAAAAGCCCCTCGTTGGGGGTGCGATGGTTCTGTAGGGACAGGTCGCGACCTGTCCCTACGGTGAACAATTCGATGATCGGGATGCCCTCCCAGACGAAGGACTTTCTCATCGGACTTTCCCCTCGGGAAGCCCGGCCCCCTCAAGGGGGGGAGTAGTTTGGATATCTCCCGAGTGGAGAGTGCTTGACTCTCAATGGAGGAGTGATTTCTCCTTATTCCCCTCAATCCTCCGCGTCATCCCCGGGATATGGACACACCGCCCGGAGCGGGCACTCGCCGCAATTGGGCGTGGGGCGGCAGAAGGTGTGCCCCAGGCGCACGAGCAGTGCGTGGTATTCGTTGAAAAGAGCCACATCTTCGGGCAGATGCGCCGTGAGGCTCTCCTGTAAGGCGAGGTAGTCCCTGTCCCCGTTTTTAGACGCCGCAAAATGCCCGAGCCGGGCGAATATGCGCTTCGTGTAGGCGTCCACCACGAAGGCGAGCCTCCCTGCGGCGTAGAGCGTGATGGAGTCGGCCGTCTCGCGCCCTACGCCGTCAAGGCCCATGAGTTCCTCATGCAATTCCTCCGTCGGCAGGCTCAAAAAATTGTCCACGTCACTATCGAAATGTTTCGAGAGGTAGGCGACGAACCCTTTGATTCTTTTCGCTTTCATGTTGAAAAAACGCGCGGGCCGGATGAGGCGGGCAAGGCGGTCGCGCCGCACCTTCTTGAGCGCGCCCTCCGTCAGGAGGCCCTCTTTTTTAAGGTTCCCGATCGCGCGCGCCGCGTTCGTCCACGAGGTGTTCTGGACGAGAATGGCCCCCAGGCAGACTTCGAGCTTCGTCTCGCCGGGCCACCAGTCCTGCGGACCGAAACGCATATACAGGCGCTCGTAAATATCCATGAGGCGCTTTCGGCTGAGGCCCGATTCTTGAACTGCGCGTTTTCCCTCGCTCATGCTCGCCTCACTCAAGCCCGTGGTGTAGATTCCTACTTTTATATGGGCGGACTCCGAAGCGCAAAGACGCATCCTTAGCCCTTGCGTGGTTTCGTTACGCCACAGGATGGGCGATACAGGCGAACCGCGTTTCGCAATCATGGATTCACAACTCCGTATAAGGAACGTTCGATGAAAAAAGGCGCGAAAATTCTTGTGGGCGACTGCGCCGGCGTGAAAGAAGGCGAGGACGTGCTCATCGTCACCGACGCCGAGCGTCTGCCCATCGCTCAGGCGCTTTGCGACGAGGCGGGAGATTTGGGCGCTCGGGCCACGATGGCCGTTTGCCCACCCAGAAGCATCGACAACGAGGAACCCCCGCGCGCCGTGGCCGAGGCGATGCGGGCGTCCGACGTGGTTTTCCTGCCCGTCACCCACGCCCTCGCCCATACGCGGGCGACGCGGGAGGCGGTCGGCGCGGGCGCGCGTGTGCTCTCGATGACGGCGTTCACGCCCGGCCAGATGGAACACGGCGGCCTGATGGCCGATTTCAGGGCCAGAAAACCGCTTTGCGACGCCCTGGCGGCTCGGTTGAGCCAGGCGCGCGAAGTGCGCGTCACTAACCCGGCGGGCACCGATCTCCTGCTCAGCCTCGAGGGACGCGCGGGCAACAGCCACGCCTGCGTGCTCGACGGTCCCGGCTTCACCGCCGTACCGAATATCGAAGCCAACACGTCGCCTCTGGACGGGACGACGAACGGCACGCTCGTGGTGGACGGCAGCATTCCCTATTACGGCGTGGGGGTTATCGAGGAGCCTGTTACTTTTCGTATCGAGGATGGCTTCGTGCGGGAGATTTCGGGCGGGCGGCAGGCGGAATTCCTCGCTGAACTTCTGGCCGCGCAGGATGATAAATGGGTCTACAACGTCGCGCAGTTCGCGATGGGTCTCAATCCCGAATGCAAGGATTTCACCGGCGAGATGCTGAACGATGAGGGCGTGAACGGCACGATCCACATCGGAATCGGAACCTCCGCCATGCTGGGCGGCGACGTGCAGGCCAAGACCCACTTCGACGCCATCATCCGCGCGCCTTCGGTCTGGTTCGACGGCGAGGCCATCATCAGAGACGGCGAGATACTCCTGAACGCGGAATGATATTTGAACGCTTGCAGTTTCGCCTGGAAATGGAAAATTGTTATTCAATGAGATGCGTTGAATGAATAATATGAAATTTGTTTTCATTTTCGTAAGTTTTCTCCTCTATGCGCTGGTCTGTCAGAGCGTCTCCGCCCAGTCTTTGACCAGAAGCTACCTTCAGGGGCTTCTCTCGAATCCGCCCCGGGATCAGGAGAAATTAAAACCGGGGACGCGCCATGGTTGCGTCCACATACCCGCAAGGGGTTTCATGCAAAGGCTCATGGTGGGTTTTGAAATCACCGGGGAGAGCTGTTCCGTTACGGTGAACCGGGACAACACCGTGGCGGTCAGTTTCCTGGGCGATGCCGTCATCCCCCTCGCGAGCACGAGCACGGAGAACCTCCGCACCGATATTTTTGTCGGGGGATTGGAAAAAGATCAGGTGCTCATCGTCCAGCATCATCGGGGCGAGGTCGTCTCGCTCACCCAGACCGTCTATGACGAAAGCGGGGACGTGGTGTATGGCCGCTCCGGGAATGGCGACTATATCAGGGAATGCCACTTCGGCATGACGACTTCCGAAAGGTTGGCCGGCAGGAAGAAGTGCAATAAATAACGCTGAATGCGAGATGATGAGTAAAAACATGAAAATCCGCTTGGGGATAGACATCGGGGGCACGTTCACCGACCTCGTGCTCATTGACGAGGCGCGCGGCGCGGTCCATATCGCCAAGGTACTGACCACGCCCGATGACCCAGCGGAGGGCACGCTTACAGGTTTTCAGAACATATTGGAGTCCGCAGGCCTTGAAGCATCCGGCCTCGCGAGCATCGTTCACGCCACCACCCTCATCACAAACGCGCTCATCGAGAGAAAGGGCGCGCGCACGGGCCTCATCACCACAAAGGGGTTCTCGGACGTCATCGAGATAGGCCGCGAGAAACGCTTCGACCTCTACGACCTGCACCAGGAGATGCCCGAGCCGCTTGTTCCCGAAGAGTTGCGGGCCGAGGCCCCCGAACGCGTCCACGTGGATGGCGAGGTGGTCGCTCCTCTGGACGTGGAGGCCGTAAAGCGCGAGGCGGAAAAACTCCTGAAGCTGGGGGCGGAATCCATCGCCGTATCGTTTCTCCATGCGCCCGTGAATCCCGGGAACGAAAGAGCGGCCCGGGCGGCTATCGAGGAAGTCGCGGGCGATATGCCCGTTTCCATCTCATCCGAGGTGGCCCCCGAGACGGGCGAGTACGAGCGTACCTCCACCACGGCGGCGAACGCCTACGTGCGACCCATCGCCGATGCGTACCTCACGCGCCTGCTCGCCAGCCTGCGGGATTCGGGCTTCGCGGGCGATCTCTTCATCATGCTCTCCAATTCCGGCTTCGCCACGATCGACAGCGTGCGCGAGCATCCCGTGCGCATCATCGAGTCGGGGCCCGCGGGCGGCGCGCTCGCTGCAGCGCAGATCGCCCGCTCGCTGGGCGAGGCCCACGCCCTGGGGTTCGACATGGGCGGGACCACGGCCAAGATATGCCTGATCGAAGACGGCGAACCCGCGACGGAGAACCGCTTCGAGGTGGCGCGGACGTCGAGATTCCAGAAAGGGAGCGGACTGCCCATCCTCTCGCCCACGGTGGACCTGGTCGAGATAGGCGCTGGCGGCGGCAGCATCGCCGGGATAAGCGACCTGGGGCTGATCCGGGTCGGTCCCCAGAGCGCGGGCGCGACCCCGGGGCCCGCCTGCTACGATCAGGGAGGGGCGCAGCCCACCGTCACGGACGCGAACCTGCTGCTGGGCTATCTCAATCCCGAATTCTTCCTGGGCGGCGCGATGCGGTTAGACACTGATAAAGCGCGCGAGGCCGTCTCCTCTCTGGCCGGTAAGCTGGACATGAGGGTCGAGGACGCGGCGTGGGGGATTTATGAGATCATCACCGAGCAGATGGCGAGCGCCGCGCGCGTGCACATCGCCGAAAAAGGGGGTGACCCCAGGAACTACGCCCTGATCGCCACCGGCGGGGCCGCGCCGCTTCACGCCTGCCACATGGCGAAAAAACTCTATATCCGCCGCATCGTCTGCCCGCCGGACGTGGGCGTGGCCTCGGCGGCCGGTCTCCTGGCGGCAAGGCCGAGGGCGGACGCCGTCCGCGTCCTGGTATCCGACGTGGATGCCGTCGACTGGACGCGCGTCGAGGCGTTGTATTGGGAGATGGCCGCTCAGATGAAGGATTCCCTGGGCGATAGAATCGGCGTGGACGGGCGCTGGGAATTTCTGTGCGCAGCCGACATGCGCTACCGGGGGCAGACGGATACGGTGAGCGTCTCCTTGCCCGAGGCGGGGGGGATGCCGGTACGCGACGCCGCGAACATGCAGGAGTCCTTCGAGCGCGCCTATGAGCGGCGGTATTTGCGAAAAATCGAGAACGTGGCGGCGGAGGTGGCCGCGTGGCGGCTGACGATGCTGGGGCCGGGTCCCCAGGGCATGGACGTCGCACCGCTTGCGGACGAGGCGGAATTCGAGAAGGGGAGGAGAAAGATATACGCGGGTCCCGAGCGTGGATTCAGTGAGGCGCGCGTGTATCACAGGTATTCGCTGCCCGCCGGGCGGGAATTTTCCGGCCCCGCCATCGTCGAAGAGCGCGAATCCACCATCGTGGTGCCCGGAGACGCGCGATTTCGTAAAGATGCGGGCGGCCACATCGTCATCGAGGTTGCCGGGTAATGTCGTTCGATCCCATCACGCTGGAAGTGCTCTGGCGGCGCCTCATCGGCATCGTGGACGAGGCGGCGGCGACGCTGGTGCGCACCTCGTTTTCCACTTTGGTGCGTGAGTCGAACGATTTCTCCTGCGTGATCACCGACGATCAGGGCCACTCCCTCGTGCAGTCCTCGGCCAGCATCGCCTCGTTCATCGGCACCCTGCCGATAACGGTTCGCCATTTCTTGAGAGCGTTTCCGCCCGAGGCTTTAGAACCCGGCGACATCCTCATCACCAACGACATCTGGTACGGAACGGGCCACCTCCCCGACGTGAACATCGTGAAGCCGGTGTTCTACCGTGAGAAATTCATCGGGTTCTCGGCCAGCACGGCCCATCTGCCGGACATCGGCGGGAAAATCCGCTCTCCCGACCCGAGGGAGGTCTACGAGGAGGGCCTCCAGATTCCCATGATGAAGATGTACCGGCGCGGCGAGCCCGACCAGACGCTCATCGACCTCATCCGCTACAACGTGCGCGTGCCCGACCTGGTAATGGGCGACATCAACGCCCAGCTCACGGCGAACCGCCTGGCGGAAAAGCGCCTCGGCGATCTGCTGGATGAATACGGCCTGGAGGATCTGCGCGCGCTGACGAAGGATATCCAGGGACGCTCGGAGAAGGCCATGCGCGACGCCCTGCTTCGCCTGCCCGACGGGGAATTCGCGTCCGAAATCGAAACCGACGGTCTCGCGGAACCCATCCGGGTGCGGACGCGTATAGAAAAGTCAGGCGATTCCCTGGTTATCGACTATGCGGGCTCCTCGCCCCAGGTCGACCGCGCCGTGAATGTGGCCTACAACTACACCTATGCCTATTCGGTCTACCCCATCAAGTGCGTCCTGTGCCCCGAGGTTCCCAACAACGAGGGATGTTTCCGGCCAATCGACGTGCGGACGGAGCCAGGCAGCATCTTGGAGCCGCTCCATCCCGCCGCCGGAGGCGGCCGGATGCTGGTGGGCCACTATCTGCCCGCCGCCGTTTTCGAGGCGCTCGCACCCGTCATCCCCGAGGAGGTGCCCGCGGCGAGCGGCTCTCCGCTTTGGTGCGTGAACTACACGGGGCTGGACAAGCGCGGCGTGCGGACGGCAGGGCTTTTCTTCCAGAACGGGGGTACGGGCGCCACCGGGCGCGGAGACGGCCATGCGTGCCTGAGCTATCCCAGCAACGTCTCCCACACGCCCATCGAGGTGATCGAGCGCATCACGCCCTTCACCCTCATCGAGAAGACGATACTGAGAGACTCAGGCGGCGCGGGGAAATTCCGGGGCGGCTGCGGGCAGCGCATCGTCTTCCGGAACGACTCGCCCGCGCGCATCACGGTCTCGTTCATGGCCGAGCGCACGAAATCGCCCGCACCTGGCCTGTTCGGCGGCGGGCATGGCGGGCGGGGGCAGGTGCGCATCAACGAGCAAGAGATCGACCCCAAGGTCACTACCGATATGGAACCGGGCGATACCCTCACCCTCATCACACCGGGCGGCGGGGGCTACGGGGAGGCGGAATGACGAAGCCTCTGCTCTCAGGTGACGCCTGGGCGTTCGTGGAGCGTGCGCGCGTGGCGCGGCTGGCGACGGCGGGCAGGGACGCCGCGCCCCACGTCGTGCCCGTGGTTTTCGCCGTGTTGGACGGGAAAATATACGTTCCGGTGGACGGCAAGCAGAAAAATGACATCGAGCGGCTGAAACGGCTCGATAACATCCGCGAGAACGCGCAGGTTTCGTTTCTGGTGGATCATTACGAGGACGACTGGGCGAAACTCGGCTTCGTCCTCATCTTCGGGAGCGCGCGAATCATCCATGCCGAGGCGGACGCTGCGGCGTATGAGAAGGCGGCGGCGCACTTAAGGCAGAAATACGCGCAGTACCGGGGCTCCATCACCATCCACGCCTGGATGATAGAGATAACGCCGCACCGCGCCGCATCCTGGGGCGCGATGAATACAGAGGAGCTTTAATTGTGAAGCTGAGCTATCAGATAGCCACGCCGGACATTTCCACACCCAACCTCCCCAGCGCGCAGGGCACTCTGGCGGGAAACCTGGACTGCGTGGCCGAGGCGGGATTCTGTGCCGTGGAGCTTTCGGTGCGAAAACCCGATGAACTCGATTTGGACGAGATAGAGAAGCAGATCAACAGCCGGGGACTTTCCGTCTCGATGATCCACACGGCGGCGATGGGCTTTCAGGACAGGATATGGCTGTGCCACCCCGTGCCCGAGATCAGGGATGTGTCCTACCGCCGTCACCTGGACGCGCTCGATATGGCGCAGAGATTCGGGTGCGGCATGGTGATCGGCTCCTCGCGCGGGAATCTCTGCGAGGATGAGCGGCGCGATGATTCTCTCCGCTGGATGCGCGAAGCGCTATTGGGTCTTTCGGATGAAGCCGCCTCGCGGGGGGCCAGGCTCTATCTCGAACCCTTGTGCAGCCACTGGATCAACAACGTGACCACGGCTGCCGAAGGCGTGGCCTTTTGCCGGGAACTCGGCCACGAGGCGTTCGTGCTCATGCTCGACACCTACCACATGAACGTGGATGAAGCGTCGTTCACGGCTCCCATACTGGAATCGAGAGAGCTGCTGGGCCACATGCACATCGCCGAGAATAACCGCTACTATCCCGGCGGCGGGCACATTCCCTTCGGCGAAATCATCGGGGCGCTGCGCTCGATAGGGTACAGCGGCTACCTGACGTGCCAGATTGTTTCAAAGCCCGACATCCGGACGGCGGCGCGGCTGGCGGCGGAGAATCTGAGGGCGCTCATTTAGGATGAAGCGTCATAAGGCTTTCGGAAAAACCGCCGCCCCGCCACCCGCATCGGTCGCCGAATCGTGGGGGTAATACGACGATGATAGGGTAACGGGGCGGGATAAATTTTTCTTCTCACGGCTCATTCATTTTGGGCGGCCAATCTGGCTTACTTGCATGTCCTCCAACCAGCGAATCATCCAAAACAAGCGATTAAGTTAATTTATAATAAATATAGTTAATAGATACTTAACTATCTATCAAAAGCCTCTTCTTGTCAAGAAGAAAAATCAGAAATATCAAATTATAGGGATGTGCGACGGAATTTCAGGGCTGTCTAATACGCGGCTCTACTTGCTTTCCTTCGTTCGCTTTGAGGGTGTCCATACCCGACGCCACCAGAGGGACGCGGACCCTCATCAGGAGAGATAAAGCCTTATTTCTTGAGTGAAAAAAGACGCCTCGCCAGTTCGGCATCGGGTATGGAAATTTTCCCCTCCCACGCCAGTTCGGCCAGAAGCCTTCCCGTGAGGGGGCCGAACTTGAATCCGTGGCCCGAGAAGCCGGCCCCGAACGCGATGCGCGGGTTCTCGGGATGCAGGTCGATGATGAAATCCTCGTTCGGCGCGTTGGTGTAGAGGCAGTGCTCCGCGCCTGCGAGCGTCCAGTTCTTGCAGGTGAAAAAGCGCGCGATGAAGCGCTTCACATCGTCAATTTTCTCCTGGTCGATGGCGTCGGGCGGGTTGTCCGGGTCGTCATCCACCCCGACTCTCAGGTGACGGCCCACCTTGACGCCCGCGCGCCCGAACTCAGGCATTCCGTAGAACAGGTTGTTCTCGTCCTGCTCCCTGTAGGCCCAGACCGGGAAACGGCCGGGCCGGTAGGCGTCCGGATCGTCTTCGGGCGTGAAGTATCCTACCGTCTGCCGGGCGATGTTGAGACTGGGTTTCAGGAACGGGAGCAAACCCTTCGCCCACGCCCCCGCCGCCACGACGAGGCGTTCGGTCTCGAGAGTCCCCCCGCTCGTCTCGACCTTTACGGGGTCAGACGCCGTGTCGATTCCGTGGACGACGGTGTTCTCATGGATTTGCGCGCCGTTCTCGCGCGCCAGCGCGGCGAGCGATTCGATGGCCTCTACCGAGGATATGAAACCCCCCGTCTTGTCCAGCAGGGCGCTTTCGGCGCCCTCGAAGGTGAACTGGGGAAACTTCCCCCGCGCCTCGTCCGCGGTGAGAAGCTCCACGTCCACGCCCTCTTGCGTGACCGCGTGGATGTAGGAATGGTAACGCTCACACGGCGGCCCGGTGTATATCCCGGGATTGGAATAGACGAGTTTTTTTCGCAAGTCTTTTTCAAGCCTGGGCCACTCCTCCTTGTGCACCCACTGCATGAGGCGGACGTATTCGGGCGCGACGTAGGCGCTTCTCGTCACGCGGGCGGCGCCGTGCGAACTGCCCCTGTCATGGCCGATCTCGAAGCGCTCCACCAGCCCGACGCGTTCGGCCCCCAGGCGCTTCAGGTGATAGAGCGCCGAGAGCCCGTTGATTCCGCCGCCGATGACCAGGGCGTCGTAAGTATCGCCGTTCATGGGGGATGACCTCGTGGGATAGTGGTAGCGCACCAAGATTTCCGCTTACACGGTGCGGGCAGACCTTTTCATATCATCTATATGGGATCATCCATAGCAAATCGGCGTGATTCCGCCAAGTGCGCCTAGGGCTTGAAAGAACAAGAAACCCCCTCCCGAGAAGGCGAAAGCCGCCTTGTCGTGGTAAGCTTGCGTTTCATCAAACAGGTGGAAGCGGAATGTAATTCACTCAGTTGGAATGGAGGTGAAAATGAGCGCCGATGGACTGAATTTTCTCTCAATATCTGAACTTGCCCAACAAATCGAGGGCAAGGAAATCTCCCCGCGCGAGGTGGTGGACGCGCATTTGCGGCAAATCGAGGCACTGAATCCCGAGCTCAACGCGTTCATCACCGTGTGCGCGGAAGAGGCCCGCGAGGACGCGGCAAAGGCGGAAAGTGAGATTCAGGGCGGCCGCTACCGCGGCCCTCTGCACGGCGTGCCGGTCGGGATCAAGGACATCATCGATACCGCGGGCGTCCTCACGACGCAGGGGTCGAGCTTCTTCCCCGAAAACGTCCCGGCGGCGGATGCCGAGTGCGTGAGAAAGCTCAAGGAGGCGGGCGCCGTCATCGTCGGCAAATGCAACACGCACGAGTTCGCGGCGGGCTCCACCACGGTGAACCCCCACTACGGCCCGGCGCGCAATCCCTGGAATCCCGAGCGGGTATCTGGCGGTTCGAGCGGTGGTTCGGGTGCGGCGGTCGCGGCCTTCATGTGCCCCGGCGCGGTGGGGACCGACACGGGCGGCTCCATCCGGGGGCCTGCGAGCGCATGCGGCACGATGGGCCTGAAACCCACGTACGGCCGCGTGAGCGTTCGCGGCATTTTCCCGAACTCTACGACGCTCGACCATGCCGGCCCGCTCGCGCGGACGGCGCGCGATTGCGGCATCATGCTCCAGGCCATGGCGGGCTACGACCCGGCGGACGCTGGCTCCAAGGATCGCGAAACGCCCGATTTCTGCGCCCTGATAGGCGAGGGCGTCCGGGGCATGCGCTTCGGCATCTGCGAGGACCTCTATCTCCCGGAAAACGACGCTTCGGTGCAGAAAGGCTTTGATGATGCAATAGAGACCATGAAGGCTCTGGGCGGCGTGGTCGTTCATGTGCGTTATCCCAACGCCGAACGGATGAGAGAGGTGCGGCGCATCATCGCCAGCGCCGAACTGGCGTCGGTTCACCGCGAGCGACTCGCCTCGCATCCCGAAAAATTCGGCGACGACGTCCGCGAGCGCCTGGAAGTTTCGAGCCGCGTGACGCTGGATGAATACGCGCGCGCCATGAGAGAACGGCCCACGCTCACCCGCGAAATGGAGAGTGTGTTCAATGAGATCGATATATTCCTGGCGCCCGGCTACCCTTGCCCCGCGGGGCCCGTTGCGACGGAGATGGGCACGGTGAACGGGAAAGAGCTCTCCTTCACGGGCCTCGGCAGACCGCAGACGGGCCCTTACAACCTGTTCGGCTTCCCGGTCATGTCGGCGCCTTCGGGCTTCAGCGCGGACGGCCTGCCCGTGTCGGTGCAGATCGTGGGACCGCCCTGGGAGGAAGCCCGCGTGCTTCAGGTGTCCCATGCGTTTGAGGAAGCCACGCCGGACATCCGGCGGAAGAAGCCGCCCATGTGCGGCGGATGATTTTCCTGACACGCTTTTCATAGTCTTTTTCTTGTGAGGGTATTTAGACATGATGCAAGCAGATAATTCCACGCTCGTTTCGACGGCGTGGCTCTCAGAAAACCTGGAAAATCCGAATCTCCACGTCATCGAGGTCTCATCCGCTAGTGACGACGCTTCCTACCGCGAAGCCCACGTACCGGGCGCGCACTGGTGGTTCTGGAAAGGGGTGCTCTGGCACGAGACGGACCGCGCGTTCGCTAAGCCTCAAGCGCTGGCCGGGCGTCTGGGCGAGATGGGGATCGGCCCGGACGATGAAATCGTCCTGTACGGCGAGCCGGTGCAGTTTGGAACTTATGCGTTCTGGGTGCTGAAGATGGCGGGTTTTTCGAATTTGAAGCTCCTGGACGGCTCGAAGAAAAAGTGGGTTGCCGACGGGATGCCCGTTTCGAGTGAGGCTCCGGATGCTGCGGCCGTCTCTCACCCCGCGCCGGATGGGGGCGAGGTCTTGAGCGTGGGCAGGGACGATATTCGCGAGAAGCTCGGCGCGCCGGGCAGGGTGCTGCTCGACGTGCGCTCGCCCGAGGAATACAGCGGCGAGCGGGTGATGCCGCCGCCGGGTTTCGACCACGGAGCCGAACGCGCCGGACGCATACCGGGGGCCGCGCACCTGTTCTTCCGCGAACTGCTGAACGAGGACGACACCTATAAGGACGAAGGGGAACTCGCGCGGATTCTCGGCGCTGCGGGCGCCGCGGCCGATGACGAGATAGAACTCGTGCTTTACTGACGCCTCAGCCACCGGGCCAGTCTGGTCTGGTTCGCCATGCGGTATCTGCTGGGATACGGAGACGTGAAGATTTACGATGGCTCATGGACGGAGTGGGGGAGCATCGTCGGTTTTCCGATTGAAAAATAACGTGGCAGATTGTTTCTGCGGTATGGATTATTTCACGGGATAGCGCGGCTCCTCGCCTCGCAGGACGCGCAACACGTCGGTCGCCGCCTTTCGCCTCATGTCTTCCAGGGCGGCCGTGCTGTACCACGCGCTGTGCGGCGTGACGCGGCAGTTGGGGAGCCCGATCAGCGGGTGATTCGGCCTTGGGGGTTCTTCTTCGAGCACGTCGAGGCCCGCGCCCCGGATGGCGTTTTTCTGGAGCGCATCGGCCAGCGCCTTCTCGTCCACCAGTTCGCCGCGCGCCACGTTGATCAGAACGGCGTCCGTCTTCATGCGGTCGAGCGCTTCGGCGTTCACCATGCCGCGCGTCTCGGGCGTCAGGGGCGCGTGCAGGGAGATGTAGTCCGACTCCTCCCAAATTTGAGAAAGCGCGGCGTTTCGGGCTTCTGATTCCTCGAAAACGGATTCAGGCGCGAAGGGATCGTGCGCGATGATCCGCATCCCGAAGGCGCGCGCTTTTCCGGCCAGAGTCGCGCCGATCCTCCCGATTCCCACCACGCCCAGCGTCGCGCCCCGAAGCGGAGCTATCGGCCTCAAGGAGGCGATTCCCCAGCCGCCCTTTTTGACTTCCGCGATCCCCTGCTCCAGTTTTCTGGCGAAGTACAGGATGAGCGCCATGGCGTGGTCCGACACCTCATCGACGCAGTAATCCGGCACGTAAGTGACGTGAATCCCTTTGGCTGTTGCGGCTTCCATGTCGACGTTGTCCACACCCACGCCGCCGCGCGCGAGAATTTTGCAATGTTTCAGTTGCGCGATGACCTCGGCCGTGAAAGTAGGAATCGAGCCGATGATGACGCCCTCCGCCTCCGCGCAGAGTTCGACCAGGGATTCAGAGTCCGCCCCCATGCCCAGACGCAAGCGGGGACCCAGAGGCGAGAGTACCTCCTCCTCGACCGTAGGGGGGCCGAAGCGCGTTCCGGCGACGGCGATGAGCGGGCCGTCTGTTGCGGGCGGGCTTAAGACCATGGCTTCCTCAGGGTGCTCCCGTTGCCGGAAGGTGAGGTGTATGAAAATGCGCCTGTGCGCAATAAAAAACACCGCGGCCCGATGACCGCGGTGTTTGAATCAGCAGGATGGAGCTAGCGCAGCGTGTTGTCTGCTCTTCGCGGCGGGTCGTTCGCCGGGCGCGGCTCGACCGGCTCGTTGTTCTTGAATTCATCGGTGAGTTCCGCGTTGATTTCCGCCCATACGGGATCGTCGTCTTCGCTCTCCAGGATGGCGTCAATCGGGCATTCCGGCTGACAGACGCCGCAGTCGATACATTCCTCGGGGTCGATGATCAGGAAGGGTTCCCCCTTGTACTCGCCTGGGTGCATGCAGTCCACGGGACACACGCTCACGCACGTCGCATAGCGCTCGCCCAGGCATTTTTCCCCGATGACAAATGTCATGGATGATTCCCTCCTACAAAGATTTAAGATTTTTCCGGTTGGAATCCCGAGGGAACGACCCTTGGCGATTCGCGGTTATTAGATTCAAATTCACCTGGATACCCCAAGCGCAGTGCGATGCTAGCAGATGCCGCTCCCGAAAATCAAGGGTAGAGAAGCACAAAATCCGGATTCTTTTACCTGTTGGCGGGATTTATTCAAGTTCCCGGTTTCGGCGAAGAGTCAAAGATTTTTTCGAGTGCGTGGAGCATGGCTTCGACCGATTCGGGGGGCACGCCACCGAGTTCTTCGTGAAAATCGAACCCCTGGAGCCATCGGAACTTCTCGAGCGAGGCGGCGCTGATGCGCGAGTCCACGCCCAGTGATTCGAGGGTAGAGACGACGTCCTCCATCTCCTGCGCGCGCCTCTCTGCGACGATAAGGCTCGTGCCCGCGAGGCTCAGCGCCAGGTCTCTGAGAGGAAGTCCCTCCACTGTGCCCGCGATGGACTCGAGCATTTCCTCCACCAGCCCGCAACGCCTCGCCGCCTCGATGGCTTCCAGAAAAGTCATCATCAGCCCCTTGGTGAACACGCTGCGCACGACCTTGAGGGCCGAGGCGTCTCCCACGCGCTCGCTGAGCACCTGAAGCTGCATCCCGTAGCGCGCCATGGACTCGCTCAGGCGTCTGGCCTCGGGCCCCGAGATCAAAGTGACGACCTCGTGTCCGTATACTTCCGCCGGGTCGCATATCGCCCCGTCAACAGGTTGGCCCCCGCCCGCCTCGATGACGCGGCCAATCTCCTTCTTGGTATCGGGCGTCGTGGTGTTCAAATCCAGATACACGGCATCCTGGACGAAAGAAGAGGCGCTGCGCGCCGTATCCAGCGCGCTTTCCGGCGTGACGAGCGAGAGAACGAAGTCCGAGCCGTCGAGCGCTTCTTCCATGGACTGCGTCATCAATATTGCCGGATGAGCGGAGGCGTCAAGGTGTTCCGGTCGCCAAGGTGCTCTTTTCCAGACGTGAACTTTCGCCGCGCCGGCCCCCGCCAGTCCCCGGGCGATGGGCCTGCCCGCCATGCCGAACCCCAGGACGCAGACGGTGGGAGGATTTTCCAGGTTCAAAAGGCTTCTCCGTACGACTTCATGTGGACGGGTATGTCATTACCGGTCAAATTCCACGTAAATGAGAGATTAAGAATTGATTATAAATTATGGTGGCGTACGACTCTAGCGCGTCCGGTATTATTCAGTTGGCTTTTTAGCATGATAACACGAGAAACGGATTTGGGGCGTGGCGTACGGTCGGGGCTGTTGGAAAAGTCCTTGAGTGGGTAAAGGCAACCCCCATGAAAGGGAAACCTCATAAAGGCAACCCCCCCTACCTCTCTTGTCAGGGGTCAAACGCGAGTGAGGAACGAGCGTTTGCATAAACCATTGCTGAGAAACTCATCGGCTCGCAAAACCTCCCTCTTCGGTCGGTTTTGACCCTGACAAGGGGGGGTAGGGGGGGGGTGGTTTTGAAGCCGAGTGGGGTGTCCCACCTACTCTCTAAAAGGGGACTTTTTCATCGGGCATTCCCCTTGGGATGCCCGACCCCTCAAGGGGGGAGTGATTTTTAGCGCGCTCCTTCTTTGAGCTTTTTCAACTACCCCGTACAGGTTCTAGTTCGTCACCTTCAGCCTGTAGTCGGGCGTCGGGTTCAGCGGGCATGAAAAATGATAGTCGCCCTCTTTGAGCGTGATATGGTAGTCCCTCGATTTCCCCTTGACGAGGCCGCCTCCCGAGACCTTCGGCAGCGTGAGGCGTCCGACCCCTGCGCCTCTGAGATAAAACCCGAGCTGATAGGGTACGTTCTTGTTCTTCACCCGGAAAATGTAGGCGCCTGGCTTCAGCGTGATGGTATTGGCATTGGCGAGGCGCTTTTCCCCGCTTTGGGAGTTGATCTTCTTGCAATCGGCCGCCCCCATAGTCTTGTAGCCATGATCCTTGCCCTCGGGTTCGGTGAACTGGCAGCCCGTCTGGGTGAGGGTGATGACGGTCGGCTCGGCGGCGTTCACGGAAGACGGTGCGAGGGAGAGCAAAGATGTCGCAAGGAGGATCAGGAGCATTCTGTGGACGTTTTCCATGGCCTTGTTCCTTTTTCGGGTGTGTTTTCGACTCTTCCCGGATTTAGATGACTATGGATTCATGAGCCGGCGGCTGATATAGATGATCGGTGTGATCCCTTACTCAAACCCACTCCGAGGATCATACCAAAATGATGCGGTGAATTCCTCAAAAAACTCTGAACAAATCGTGAACGAAGTGATCAGGCGGTGAGGCTGAACCAGACGTGGATTACGCCTTCGTCATACGATGCGCCCACTTCGCCCCCATGCGCCTCGACGAGAGCCTTCACTATCGCCAGCCCGATGCCTGCCCCCCCGCTTTCACGCGAACGCGATTTTTCCGCACGGTAGAACCGCTCGAAGATGAGGCCCACGTCTTCCTTATGTAAATCCTGGCAGGTATTTGAAAAAATGAGCTTCACCCCGCCCTTGTGCTTCTCCGTTCGTACACGGAATTCCCCATGCCCGGGTGTGTATCGGCACGCGTTCTGAACGATGTTTCCCAGAACCTGGATGATTTTGTCGCGGTCCGCCTGCACGGCGGGTACGTCACCGCCGATATCCAATTTCACCCCGATACTCTTGGCTTCGAAATCGTGCCGGTAGAGTTCGATGACGCGCTTGACCAGATTGGGCAACGCAATTTCTTCCCGCTTGAGATAGATCTTCGCGGCCTCGGCCCGGGTGAGTTGTTGAAGGTCCTGGGCCAGGCGCACGAGGCGCAAGATTTCCTCCTTCAACATGGAGAACATCTCCTTGGAGGGCGGGATGACGCCATCGGACAGTCCTTCGAGATAGCCGCGCACCGTGGTGAGCGGGGTCCTCAGCTCATGGGCGATATCCACGAGCATGGTTTTTCTTAAGTTTTCGGTCTTCTCCAGATTGTCGGCCATCTGGTTGAACATCAGACCGAACTGGCCGACCTCGTCTTTTGAAGAGACCTCCGCGCGCGCGGTGAAGTCGCCCAGCGATACTTTTCTGGATACTTCCGACATCGCGTAGAGCGGGCGCAGCACCCTCCGGGTAAGGATGAAACTCAAGGTGACGGCCATGATCATGGCGAGCAGGCTCGCGTTGATGATGTAGCGATGCACGGCGTCCAGGAACATCTGGTGTATTTCATTGGGCGAGATGTTGTATTTGCGCATCAGGGCGGCGAAATAATCGGCGGCGAGGAAATCGATCGACAGCCAGACAAACAGAATGACCAGAACGATGACCGGCAGGTTGACGGCGAGCAGTTTCCAAAGCAACCGGCTTTTCATGCTAGCTACCTCCTTGTTCTTCACTGTCGGCAAATCGATACCCCACGCCTCGTACTGTGAGGATAAGATGGGGGTTGGCGGGGTTACACTCGATTTTTTGACGGAGCTTTCCGATGTGGACGTCCACCACCCGGGCGACGACGGCGTCCGATGTTTGGTAGAGCCTGGTGAGCAGTTCGTGGCGGGAAAAAACGCGACCGGGCGCGCTCATGAGCGTCAGGAGCAGTACGTATTCCGAGGGAGTGAGCGGTATGGGTTCGCCGTTTCGGGTGAGTTTGTGTTTTTCAGGCTCCATGAGCAGGTTGCCGCAAGAGAGTTTTGTTTTTCTGAGCATGGACGCGTTTTTCGTGCGCCTGAGGATGGCCTTGATGCGCTCGACGAGTTCTCTCGGGCTGAAGGGTTTGACTACGTAATCATCCGCGCCGAGCGAGAAGCCGAAAAGCCTGTCGACCTCTCCTTCCTTGGCGGTGAGCATCAGAATGGGTACGTCGGATTCCTCCCGGAGCTGCCGGCAGACCTCCCACCCGCTCGTTTTCGGGAGCATCAGATCGAGCACGACGAAAACGGGTGCCCACTCGCGCGCCAGTTGCAGGGCTCGCTCCCCGTCATGAGCAATGATGGTGTGGAAACCTTCCCGGCGTATAGACTTGTCGATGAGCGATGCGATGTTCTTCTCATCCTCGACGATGAGAATGGAATCTTTTTGAATCACGCTATTGCTTCTCCCGCCTGAATACCTGTTGATATGGTATCAACGAAGGCGGCGATATAACGTTAAGATTTTGTAAGGAATTTATTGAGGGAGTCAAGAAAAAAATCGAGACGAGGCGAGCAGAGGTGTAGCAACCCCCTTATTCGTCATCCATCGGGGTGTGCTGCGCGAATGCTGTTTATTCTTCGAGGCCCATGAGCCGGGCGGGATTACGCTGCACCATCCAGCGAATCTCCTCGTCCTCGAACCCCAGGCGCAGCATCGTGGCGATGAACATGCGAAGCATCTCCGTCGGCGGGGGATTGAGGTCGAGTTGCGCGTCGGTGCTCATCACGCATCGCTCGGGGCCGAGCGCGCGCGCGGTTTCGGCCACTTTCACCGGATCCAGGTCGCGCCACATGGGAAAAGCCGATATCCACGTGAATTCGACGATATAGCCCAAATCCGCCACCTCGCGCAGTTGGGCCTCGCTCGCGTTGACGATGAAGATGATCGGATGGGTGAAGATGAATTTTTTCACCCCGATCTCCTTCGCGCGCCTCGCCAGGGCGACGCCCTCCTCCGCGGAGAGATGTCCCGTGGCCACGGCCACGTCCCCGTCGCGGGCGATTTCGAGTATGGCGTCCGCCTCGGGGCATACCGCGCCGTTTCCGTCGAGAATCGTCAGGCCCTGCGCAGGCGGGGGCTGGCTATAGGCCTCCGCGATGCGTTTGCTGTAGGCCCCCACCTCGATATCGTTCGCCGCGGAGTAGGTGGGCATCCAGATGACTTTCACGCCCAGGCGCACCGCGCTTTCCGCCGCGAAGGGCGAAAGCCCGCCCACGTTGGCGTTCAGGGTGATGGCGCCGAAGGCCGTGACGCCCGGATAGACCTCGTTCAGAATCCGGGCCTGGGCGATGGTGGGCCACAGGTGGCTCTTCATCACGAAGCCGCGCATGCCGACGTCGCGCGCGAGTTCGGCCCATTCATGGTCCAGCACGCGCCCGGGTTCCTCTACGAATACCTGGGGGAAGATGTGGGCGTGAACGTCGATGGCGCCTTCGAGGAGATCGTCCGCCTTGGTGCGCATGAGGAAAAACCCTCCGGATGCAAGAAAAAAATCGCCTGAGATCAGGAAAATCAATCATGCGCCATGAGGGGGCGGCGGGCAAGCCGGTTCCCGCCGCATCATTCAGGTGATATTCTTTCCAAAATGTTCTCACGGTGAAAAAGACGGTCTACCCTGGAGGAAGGTTTCCCATGCCCCCCACCCAGAGCATCGGAACGCCGGTGCGTGAAATCGAAACGCCCGCCCTGATAGTCGACCTCGACGTCATGGAGGAGAACCTCGCCCTGATGGCGAAGCGCCTGGAAGGCACGGGCGTGAGGCTCCGCGCCCACGCCAAGACGCACAAGAGTCCCTGGCTCGCAAGAAAGCAGATGGCGCTCGGCGCGGTGGGGGTGTGCTGCCAGAAGGTGAGCGAGGCCGAGGTGATGGTGGAAGGCGGGGTGGAGAACGTGCTCGTGAGCAGCGAGGTCACGGCCGTCTCGAAACTCAAGCGTCTGGCCGCGCTCGCGCGCCATACGAAGCTGATGGTGGTGGTGGATCACCCCCAGGGGGTGGCGATGCTCGCAGAAGCCGTTACTGCGGCGGGGGCGGAAATCGGCGTGCTCGTCGACGTGGACGTGGGCCAGGGGCGCTGCGGCGTGGCGCCGGGCGAAACGGCGGCGGAGCTGGCCCGGCGCGTGGACGCGGCGAAGGGACTCGAACTCAAGGGGATTCAGGCGTACCAGGGCGGGGCCCAGCACGTGGATGGATTCACCGAGCGGCGCGCGGTTTACGCAGACGCCATAGCGCGGATGCGCGAGACCGTGGAGGCGTTCGGGGCCGCGGGGCTTCCACTGGAGATACGTAGCGGCGGCGGCACGGGTTCATGGCGCTGGGACGCGGAATCGGGCGTGCTGAACGAGCTTCAGGCGGGCAGCTATCTCTTCATGGATTCACACTACGGCAGCATCGGCGGCAAGAATTCGGACACTTATGACGACTTCAGGCCCAGCCTGTTCGTGCTGACGACCGTGGTGAGCGCGCCCGGCCCCGGACACGTGGTGATGGACGCCGGCCACAAGGCGCTTTCTTCCGACAGCGGGCTGGCGCCCTGCCTGGAACTCGAGGGCGCCGTGCACGCGCGGGCGTCCGATGAGCACGGCGTGCTGGAACTCTCCCCGGCCTCGAGGCGTCCCGAAATCGGCGAGACGCTCCTGTTCCAGCCCAGCCACTGCGACCCGACCATCAACCTCTACGACGTCTACCACGGCGTCCGCGGCGGTATGGAAGAGGGCGTCCTCGAAGCCGTGATCCCCGTGGCCGCGCGCGGCTGCGTCTGGTAGTTCAGCCCCGACCGATGGGATCTGTTGAAAAAATCCTCCTCGGTCGAAATTGACCACCGCCGGAATGACGATGCCTTTGCTCGGTTGATAAACAAGAATGTAGCGGACAGGCCCCTGTGCCTGTCCGAGGTCGCGACCTGTCCCTACGGAGCCCAGCTTCCCTTGTCAGGGGGGCTTTTTCAACAACCCCGGGAAGATTGGATGCGGTCCCTACAAGACCGTACCCCTATGCCGGTTTTCCGAACGTGGCGACCCTGTCCACGCGGCACTCGAAGAGCACGCGCTTCTCGTCAATCACTGGGTCCCTGAGCGCGTAGGGCGGATCCGCGCCCGTGTATTTCGTCCAGATGCGGTCGAGCTGTTCGGTCGCCCGCTCGCCGCCCGGCGCGTCCTCTCGTATCTCGTTCACCACCGTGCACTTGATGCTCATCCAGTGGTAGGGGTTTTCGGGGTTCACGAGCAGGATCGTCAACTGTGGGTTGTTTCGTATCCATCCGCATTTTGCGCGATGTGCGGCGGTGTTCACCAGAATTGTGTCGCCCTCGTAGTCGAACCACATGGGCGTCATGTTCACGCGCCCGTCGGGGCCGATGAGGCCCAGCGTGACCGTAATCGGCTTATCGAGCAAATCTCTGTAAATCGGGTCCAGATCCGCCAGACCGCTTGCCTTCTTCCTCTCGCCGACTGCGAACTGGCCCTCTTGCAGACCCCCGGATACGTCCCTGAAATTAGCTACGGTGAATTCCGCCATCGCGCACGTCCTCCTGAAAAGAATGGTTGGGTTTTCCAAAAAATTAGCAGAGGGGAGGCGACCCGGCAAGGGGAGGGACTCGTCTAACGACTTTCTCGGATCTCGCGCAATCTCCGTCCCCGTCACCATGTCGTTGCATATAATGGAGGTTTTATGTAGGGTAGAAAGTAAGAGTTTCTTTCTACCTTCGGGAGGCGGCGATGGGTCTTAACATCAAGAATGACGAAACCTGCCGGCTCGCCGGGGAGTTGGCCCGACTGACCGGCGAGACGAAGACCGGCGCGATCACGGTCGCCCTGCGAGAACGTCTCGAACGCGAGAAAAGGCTGCGCGGCGCAGACGTTCGCGCTCAAAAAATGCGCGCCATCGCGGAACGCTGTGCGAAGCTTCTGGGTCCGGGGCCGTCCGCCGTGGAGCACGGAGATATGCTCTACGATGAACGGGGATTGCCGAAGTGATTGTCGACAGTTCGGCTCTGCTTGCCATTCTTTACCGTGAGCAGGACGCGGAACGCTACGAGAGGGCGATCGCCTCGGCCGCGCACCCCCGCATGTCGGTCGCCAACCTACTGGAAACTTCCATCGTCCTGGAAGGTCGCGGCGGTGAGGCGGCGGGCCATGAACTCGATTTGTTCCTGAGGGATGCCGAAATCGAATTGGCGCCCGTCACTGTCGAGCATCTGGAAGCGGCCCGGCGCGCCTGGCGGCGCTTCGGGAAGGGGAATCATCCGGCTTCGCTGAATTTCGGCGATTGCTTCGCCTATGCGCTCGCCGACCTCATGGACGAGCCGCTGCTGTTCAAGGGCGAGGACTTCGCCCAAACCGACATCGAGGCGGCTTGAGCGCAAAAAATCTGGAATGTGCCAAGGAGCAGATGATGAAGAGCGCGCTCATCACGATTTTTTCGGGATTGGCATCGTCCATCAGAGGCGTGGCGTGGGCGGCCCGGCAAGGAGAGGGAGCGACTCGACGTACGTCAAGCAGCGGGGCAAATCGAAATCCCCGCTTGTAATATACTCATATCAGGCATTATCATTCCCATTATGGGAAATATATCGACAACACATCTCTCACGCATGACTCGCCGTAAAGAATCCGGGTCCGACGCCGCATCTACCGGTCTTGCGGATGCGCTTTTCACCACCACCCAGCAACGGCTCCTGGCACTGCTGTACGGCCAGCCCGGGCGGAGCTATTTCGCGAGCGAGTTGATCCGCTTGACGGGATCCGGTTCCGGCGCCGTGCAGCGTGAACTGAAGCGCTTCGCATCCAGCGGTCTGGTGAGCGTTACTTCCATCGGCAGGCAGAAGCATTATCAGGCCAATCCGGAATGTCCGGTGTTCGAGGAGATGAGCGGCATCGTACGCAAGACGCTCGCCCCGGCGGAACCTATCAGGCGGGCGTTGGAACCGCTCGCTGATCGCGTCGAACTCGCCCTGGTGTACGGGTCGGTCGTACAGGGGACCGATACAGCGGAAAGCGACATCGACCTGCTCGTCGTCGCTGACGGCATGATGCTGGAAGAGCTCTACGAGGCGCTCTCGCCGGTGGAGACCGGCCTCGCCCGGCGGATCAGCCCCACGCTTTATACTTCCCATGAATACGATGAACGCAGAGCCGCCGGAAATCCTTTCGTGACGAACGTGCTGGCCGGTGAGCACATCATCCTCATCGGAGAGGGAGATGACGCACCCGCAACTCGATAATCTGGTGCGCATCAGCAGGCTCAAGAGCGAGCCGGCTGCCGATGAGGAAATCGAGGGTCTGGTCCGCTCGGGGGTTCGCCGTCTGAGCGATGCCGAGCGCGAAGATCTGAGCCTGGAGAGTCGTTTCGATCTGGCCTATAACGCGGCCCATTCGCTGGCGCTCGCCGCATTGCGCATGCGGGGCTACCGTTCCGATTCGCGCTATCTGGTTTTTCAGTGTCTCCAGCACACCGTCGATTTGCCGCAGGCCCAGTGGCGCGTGCTAGACAACGCCCACCGCAAGCGCAACCTCGCCGAGTATGAGGGTGTCTTGGACGTGGGTGAGGAACTCATCGCCGCATTGTTGCGGGTGGCGCGGGAAGTGGAGAAGCGCGTGCGCGACGGGATGATGTCTTGAACTGGAATCGTTTCTGGATGGCTTTGGAAAATCCTGCCCCTTTTTCTCTTTCGGCTTATGATGAAGTTTAGAGGAACCGAAGGCGGAGCAAGCGCCCGTGGTGTGTTAGGATTTATCTGGTCGAACTTCATCGTATGTGGAGGGACGGGTTCTTGAACCGCGTCGTATCGCTTCTGCCGAGCAGCACGGAGATCATTCACGCCCTGGGGTGCGGCGAGCGCATCGTGGGCCGCTCGCACGAGTGCGACTATCCCGCCGGAATCACGGCGCTGCCTCCCTGCACCGCGCCCAAGTTCGACACGAACGGCACGAGCCGCGAGATAGACGAGCGCGTGAAGGCGGTGCTGCAAGATGCCGTGTCGGTTTACAGCGTCGATACCGCACTGCTCGACGAGCTGGCGCCGGATCTGGTGGTCACGCAGTCACAGTGCGAACTCTGCGCCGTGAGCTTGGCGGACGTTCAGGCGGCCGTGCGCGAACTGGTGCGCTCCAGGCCTGAGGTTCTCTCACTCGAACCCAATGAACTAAAAGACGTCTGGCGAGATATCGCCTCGGTTGCTAAGGCGCTGGGAGTCAGCGAGAGCGGCGATGAGCTTCTTTCGGATTTGCATGAGCGGCTCGACGCCATTGCCGGGCGTGCACGTGAGATAGGCCGCAGGCCGCGAGTGGCCTGCATCGAGTGGTACGATCCGCTCATGGCGGCGGGCAACTGGGTGCCCGAACTCGTGGAGATCGCGGGCGGTGAGGACGTCCTGGGCGTCCGAGGCGAACACTCCGCCTGGCTCGAATGGGAGGCGCTGGAAGAGGCCAAGCCCGAGGCGGTCGTACTCATGCCGTGTGGTTTCGACATCGCGCGTTCGCGCCGCGAGTTGGCAGCGCTCACCGGAAGGCCGGAGTGGATGCGCCTGGAAGCCGTGCAACGGGGAGCAGTGTTCGTCACGGACGGCAATCAGTTCTTCAACCGACCGGGGCCGAGGCTGGTCGAATCCGCCGAGATACTGGCGGAGATTCTCCATCCCGACGCCATCTCCTTCGGCCACGAGGGCGCGGGCTGGGAGCGTCTTGAAGCGGATGCGGCCTGATAGGCGCAAAGATGCCGTTTCCCGGACATCCTAACCATCATGAACGAGAATAACTGGTCGACTCTCCATGAGCGCGCCTGCCGCGATGGGGAGGAGTTCTACGTCGACCCCGAAACGGGCTGGCGCGTCTTCACTGAAGTCGGGCTCAGGCGGCGCGGGAGTTGCTGCGGAAGCGGCTGCCGCCACTGTCCCTATGCGCACGAGGCGGTCCCGGTGGAGGAACGCCCCCGCCTCGTCCGCCGGCCCGCCTGGATGAGCGGCGTTCAGCCTCCCACCGAACCCGCCGACGTGCTCTTCTGGAGCGGCGGGAAGGACAGCTTTCTCACCTACCGGGCCTTGCGGCGCGAAGGCCGAAGGTCAATTGTTCTGCTCACCACCTTCGACGCGGCGAGCCGCAAGATCGCGCACCAGGAACTCGACGTCGAACTGGTGGCGCGACAAGCCGGGCACATGGGAGTCCCGCTGCTGGGCGTGCCCCTCCATCCGGGAGAGGCGTATGAGGTCCGCATTGGCGAGGCGGCCCGCATGGTTCCGCACATAGCGCGCTTCGTCTTCGGCGACCTGCACCTCGAGCACATTCGCGATTGGCGCGTGGAGGCATTCCGGGAACTGGCCGATCATCTAGGCGCATCGCTCCACTTCCCGCTTTGGGGCGCGCCGTATGAGGCGCTGATAAACGATTTAGAGGCAAGCGGCGCCGTCTGCGAAGTATCGGCGGTGACGGAAGAAGCTCTAGGCGTCGTGCGCGTTGGACAGCGCTTCGACCGCGCGATGATGACAAGTCTGCCAGAAAGAATCGACCGGTTCGGGGAAAACGGGGAGTTTCACACCCTCGTCAAACTCTGGGCGGGGGATGGAGGATAAATCGCCTCAGCAGATTCCAGGATAGCCTTTCGGCGCAGGTGATTTCGGCTTCTCTCGATACCGCGCCGGCTGACGAGATCGACATCGCGCCCGAATATCTTTTTGAGTTCCTCCTCCATCCGGACCATGTCGAAGAGCGTATGGCGTGCATTCTCATCGAAGCTGACGAGGAGGTCGACGTCGCTCTCGGGCCCGAAGTCTTCGCGCAACGCCGAGCCGAATACGGCGAGTTGCGTGACTTGCCAGCGTTCGCAAAAGGCGGCGATCTCTTCTCGCGATGCCTCGACGTTCAGGCGCATGATGAAACTCCCTGGAAACGGAGATTTCGGACAACGCGCGTATTTTCTCACAAACAACGCCCTGCGTCTCGCCCTGAAACGGGACCTTACGGCCGCTCCCAGTCGGCGATTTCACCAGAGATGACGCGGAAGAGGGGATGGGGGAGGGGAGCATCCACCGCCAGATATTTTTCGTGCAGTTCCGGCGCGCGGGTTTCGAGCTTGTTCATCAGATGCCGCCATTCGAAGTCGAGCTGGCCGCTCGTTACATCTAACTGAGCGGTAGTGCGGCTGCGGCCTATTTTCTCCGAGTCGAAACGATAACCCCGCTTTATGGATTCCGCGTATACGGCTCTCAGGTATTCGGCGATGAGTGCGGCAGGCCTGCCTCCTGCGCGGAAACGCTCGAGTTGGGGATGGCGGTGGTAGCCCTTCGTATCGCCCGACAGAACGGCTTGGGCGAGCAGGGCTTCTCTCCAAAGGGCGACCAGCCCCCTGGCGTCCAGATATTCGGGATGCAGACTCCACAAGCGCATTCTGTTATACCCTGCGTCGGCCAAATTCGGGAGGAACCCTGCGCGTCCCCTATTTTTTCTTTCGCGGCTTTCCGTTGATGAACGCTTCCCGGACGTAGCGGACGACCGACCAGATATCCTTGTCATTCAGCAGGTGGCCGTAGGACTTCATGAAGTCGTATTTCTTAAGCTCCGTCACTTCAATGCGGCCGAGTTTGATATTCCAGAACAAGAACCCGTCGTCGAAGCGCGCCATCTGCTCCTTCAGGTGATAGTTCATCGGCGGCGGCTGGATGTGGCTGATGAACGGCTTTTCGGGGTCCTGATCCTCCACGGGGCGGGTTCCGTCCCCGAGGCCCTTTTTCCCGTGGCACTGGGAGCAGGCGTCGGCGAAGATTTTTCTACTCTGCGCATCTTTCGGTTGTTCGCTTTTGCCGAAGCTGCGCACCCATTTGACGAGCTTCCTTATCTGAGCGTCTTCGAGCGCCTCGCCGAAGGAGGGCATGGCGGTGGGGACGCCGTTAATTACATTGTGGCCCTTCGTCCGGTTTTTAAGCACGTTCATCTTGCCGAACTTGACGACGGAGAACATGTAGTCGTCCGTCATGCGCTTCATGTAGGGGCTGATGAACACCTGGGGTCTCGGCATCACCGTCCGCCAGATTGGCCCCTTGCCGTCGCCCTTGACCCCGTGGCAGGAGAAGCAGATTTCCCCGTATATCTTCTTGCCCCGCCAGTAGTCCCCGCCATTTTGCTTCGCCGTCTCGGGATTGGGCGGGATTCTCCTGGCCGCAAGGGAGGCGGCGGGCGCTGCGAGGCTCAACGAGCAAGCCACGACGATCCATAAGCCGGTTTTCTTCGAAAACTTCATTTTCTGTTCTCTTCCAGCGGTCTCGTCGATACGGGTTAGAGGCGCTTCTGAAACGCGGGCGCGCGGGATGCCCACCCGGTTATATCGGCCAAGTCTCCGTTATTTTATTACTTCGCGCAAGGATTTCTGGCGCACGGATTCTTGGCGGCACACGGGTTTTTCGCTGCGCAGGAGTTCTTCGGCGCGCAGGGGTTGTTCGCACATGGATTTTTGGCGGCGCATGGGTTGCTGGAAGCAGGCGGAATTATTCCCGCGCAGGGATTCTTCGCAGCGGGCAAGTTTTGGGGTGCGCAAGGGTTCTTGGCGACGGGAGCATCCCCACCAGGAATTTTCGGCTTGCCCGGATCGCTTACGCCGGGATTACCGCCACCGGCGGCGGGTTGCAGCGTTTTCATGAACCCCTTGCGCTTCGCCTCCCACTCGAGCATGCGCTTGTAGCGCGCGGGCGAGAGCGAAACCACATAAGTTTCCAGGTCCTTGTAGTCCTGAGATTTGGGGTTCATGGGCGGGTTGCCGATGAACGTCGTGGCGCACCAGTCGTTGAACTGCCCGACGCTCACCACATGGTCCGTAGGGCTCAGGCGCGGGAAATGCTCCGCCGCTCCGATGAGCGTGGGAACCGGAACGGGGTGTCTCGCGCCCGTTACGTCCACTACCGTGCCCCGGATGGTGCGTCCCCTGGGGTGGCAGCTGACGCAGCCTATGCCGCGGAAGATTTTCCTGCCCCGGGCGACGGCGTCCTTCACGCTTACGTCACGCTTCCGGGTGAAGGAATAAGGCGGATTCGTGATGCCCGCCGCCTTGCTCCCCGCCGGGGCCTTGCCGCCCGCAGAGGGGGTGAATGGTTTGACGATGCGCGGGTTCTTCTCCGTCCTGGCACAGGCATTCTTCGCCGCGCAGGGGTTATTGGCCGCGCCCGGATTCTGGGCCGCGCATGGGTTTTGGGGCGCACAGGGGTTACTCGGTGCGCAGGGATTCTGGGCTGCGCACGGGTTCTTGGACGCGCAAGGATTCTTGGATGGGTTCGCCGCATGGACAGGAATGACGGCCCATATCGAGACGCTCAGGAGCACGCCCAGGAGGACGAACCTCGATTTTCTCAGCATGGTCTTCTCTCCCCTGAGGAATGGATTCGATGCGGCGAAAGGAAGAGGAACAGGGTCATGGATTCTGCCTCGTGAGGCGGCGGCTTCCTCCCGATTCTATCAGAATCGAGGGCGCTAGGGGAGCAGCCGCATCCCCAGAACGGCGACGAACAGGGCGATAAACACTGCCAGGAACCCGCAATAGGAGTGAATCTGCCTTAAATCTTCGTTGCCCAGGTTTCGCCTCAGCCTTCGGCCCAGATAAGCCGTCGTCCAGAAAAGGCCGAGCGCCAGGGTGGCGAAATAGCTGTGCGCCGTCTCGTAGAGAGGGCCTTCCAGGGCGAAGCGCATGCCGCCAAGACCCAGTGCGTAGCCCACAGAGAAAAGAGCGATAAACCAACGCCCGAGCCGCATGTGCAGGCGGGCGACCCGCACCGTCTCGGGGCCGGCTCCTAACTTGCGCGAGCGCCTCACGCGCAGGCCGTTCGCCAGCGTGATCAGGCCGAGCGAGAGCGTCGCGATCTGAAAAGCCGGGTGAATGTAGGCCGCCAAATTCATGCGTTCGCGCTCCGGGGGGTCAAGAAACCTCGCGTTCATCTCCACCCCTGTTTACCTTGCCCGATGGGCAGACGCAAAGCTATAGTAGCCGAAACGCGAATCCGGCCATCGGCCGCAGTCCCTTGAATTATCGAGTGAGGGAACCATGAACTTAGAAGACGTACGCGCCATCGCGCGCGGCAGCAGAGTATTCGATCTGGGCGTCGAGCTTTTTCCCGGAATGCCCCACGTGCCGCTGCACGGCCCGTTCGGGTTCTCGATGATCAGGGAACACGGCGACCACATGTATTCAGGCGGGGCGTGCTCGGCGGTTGAGGCGATTTTCTGCACCGGCCACACCGGCACGCACATCGACGCCCTGGGCCACGTCGCAAGGGACATGAAGCTCCACGGCGGCCTGGACGTCACCGAGCACCAGAGCAAGACGGAAGGCATGAAAGCCCACGGCATCGAGACCGTAGCGCCCGTGGTGAGGCGCGGCGTGTTTATCGACGTGGCGGCTTACTTGAAAAAAGACGTTTTAGAGGCGGGCCGGCCCATCACGAAAGAAGAACTCGAAGCCGCCGCAGTCGCCCAAGGTGTCCGGGTGGAAGAGGGAGACGTCGTCCTGGTGCGCACGGGCCACATGCAAAACTGGCCGGGCCGGAATTATTATTTCCAGAAAGGCGGCGTGCCCGGAATCGACCTGGATGCCGCAAAATGGCTCTCGGATCAGGGAATCTTCATGGTCGGGAGCGATACCTTCGCGGTCGAGGTGCTGCCCGCCCCCACGATGCCGGTGCACTGCCACATGCTGGTGGACAGGGGAATCCATCTGCTCGAAGTGTCCGTGCTCGAGGAATTGAGCCAGGCGCGCGCCCATGAGTTTCTCTTCGTCTGCCTGCCGCTCAAGGTGCGCGGCGGCACGGGCTCGCCCGTCCGTCCCGTGGCTATCCTGTAATCCCACCTTTTCTGAATTCGGTGAGATAGTCATGCCCCGCGTGTTCGAGGACAGGGCCAAAGCGCTTCTGAATAGCGCGGGCGTGCGCGTCCCCAAGGGACACTCCGTGACGACGCCCTTAGAGGCGGCGGAGGCGGCGCGCGCCATCGGCGGCCCCGTGATGGTGAAGGCACTGGTGCCCGCGGGAAAACGCGGCAAGGCGGGGGCGATCCTCGCTGCGGATACGCCCGATGAGGCGGAAGAAGCGGCCAAGAAACTCCTGGGCCGCGTGGTGCACCATTTCCCCGTGAAGCGCCTGCTGGTGGAGGAGCGCGTCGCGATCGCGCAGGAGTGGTATCTCTCGGTCGCCTTCGACAGCGCATCGCGCGGGCCGCTCGTCATGTTCAGCGCCGAGGGCGGCGTGGAGATCGAGTCGCTTTTAGAAGAAAACCCGGACGCCTTGAGGCGGATGGAAGTCGATATCCTGGAGGGACTCTCCGAGGAGCGGTGCGTCTCCTTCCTGCGCGCGATGGGTGTGCACGGGGAGGGCCTCTACCGCGCGGCCATGGCGCTCGAGGCCTGCTACGCGCTATTTCGCCGCACCGAGGCGCGGGTACTGGAGGTGAATCCGCTCGTCCTGACGGATACGGACGAAGTGATCGCCGCCGCGTGTGTGCTCGACCTGGACGCGGACGCCCTGTTTCGCCACGCAGACCTCAAAGAACTGCTCGATGAGGATTCGGACGGCGGCTGGCGTCCGCCCACGCCCGTGGAGGCGAGGGTGGCGGAGATCGACGCCAGTATTCCTCCGATCAACACGGCGCGCTTCACGGAAATCGAGGACGGGGAGATCGCCCTCATGTGGAGCGGGGGCGGGGGCGGCCTGTATCTGCTGGACACGATGGCGCGCCTGGGGGGGAAGCCCGCGACGGCGTTCGACATCACGCCGGGACCGCTGGAGGAGAAGTATTTCGAGATCACCAAAGAGATCCTCGCGATGCCGAACGTGAAGGGCGCGCTTGCGGGCAGCAACATCACGAGTTTCTCGCGCGTTCAGCTCAAAGTCCGCGCCATCGCTCGCGCGGTGGAGGAGACGGGGGTCGACCTCGCGAAATTTCCCTTCATCGTGCGCTTCGCGGGCGCGGGCGGGGAGGAGGCGCGGGAGATCGCCGCAGGCTGTCCGGGCCTTCAGTACCTGGGAGACGAGGTGACGCTCGAAGAAGCCGCCGAGCGCATCATCGCCCAGGTCGAGGCCGTGAAGCGCGGGGAGTCGTGGATGAGCGCGGGAGGCGCGCCTTGAGCATTCTGGTTGACGAGACAACGCGCGTCGTCGTGGCGGGCATCACCGGATGGCAGGCGCGCGCCCACACGGGCTTCATGCGGGCGTACGGTACCCGAGTAGTGGCGGGCGTAGTGCCCGGACGCGGAGGCGAGGATTGCGACGGCGTACCCGTATACGACTCGTTCGCCTCCGCTCTGGGTGAACACCCGGCGGACGCGGCCGTCCTGTTCGTGCCCGCGGCCGCGGCGGCGGAATCGGCCATCGAAGCGGCGGTGGCGGGCGTCGGGATGATCCTCGTGTGCGCCGAGGGCGTACCCCAGCACGACGTGGCGCGGATGATCGCCCATGCACGGCGCGCAGGGGTGCGGCTCGTGGGTCCCAACAGCCAGGGGATCATCAGCCCCGGACGCGCCAAGATGGGCGGCACGGGAGGGGACTTGCCCGTCACGAACCTCCTGTTCCGGCGCGGGCCGGTGGGCGTGCTGAGCAGAAGCGGGGGCATGGGTAGCGAGACATGCTGGCTCCTGAGCCGCGAGGGGGTCGGCCAGAGCACCTACGTGAGCGTGGGGGGAGACGCCATGGTGGGCGCGCCCTTCTCGGAACTCATGCCCTTGTTCGAGGAAGATCCCGAGACAGAATGCGTCGTCCTGTTCGGCGAGCCGGGCTCGTGCGCCGAAGAAGACGCGGCGCGCCTGATGGGCGAGGGGGGATTCACCAAGCCGGTGGTCGCCTTCATCGCGGGGATGGTGAACGAGTCTGCTCCCCAAGGTGTGAGCTTCGGCCACGCGGCGGCCATCATCGAGCGCGGCGAAGGTTCTCCCGCACGGAAAAAGGCGCTGTTAAGAGAGGCGGGGGCCGCCGTGGTGGAGGATATGCGCGAGATTCCAGACGCCGTGCGCGATGCCTTGGGCGCTGGATTTTTCGCTCCTTAGCTGATAATTCTATGCGGTATTCCCTGAAAAATCCGAAACTGGTGGTTTCGTATTTCGTCGTCCCAAGAAAATATTGTGTAAAGACAAGGAGAAATTGCAAATGCCGAAAATGACAGGCGCCCAGGTCATGGCCGAGATGCTCAAGGGCTATGGCGTGACTCACACTTTTCTGGTTCCCGCTGTTCTCAGGCGCTCGATGGCCGAGATGGAAGAGCGCACGAACATCGCCCGCATCCAGACGCACGGCGAGAAATCCGCCGCCTACATGGCGGACGGCTACGCCCGCGCGGGCAAGAAGCCGGGCGTCTGCATGGCGCAGGTCATCGGCGCGCTGAACCTGGCGGCGGGCCTGCGGGACGCCTATCTGGCGAAGGCTCCCGTCCTGGCCTTCACGGGCGGGCGCGTGCCCGAGACGAAGTTCCGCAAGGTCTACCAGGAGGTGGACGACGTGCCCGCCTTCGAGCCGGTGACGAAGTTCAACGCCACGGTGGACGACGTCTCGCGCTTCCCGGACATGCTCCGGCAAGCCTTCCGCGTGGCCACCTCGGGGTGTCCGGGTCCTGTGCACCTGCAATTCGCAGGCAACGAGGGCCAGCTCGACATCGGAGAGGCCGAGATGGAAGTGATCATCGAAGAAGATTTCAAGGAACTCCCTCCATATAGGCCCGAACCTGAAATGGCGCGGGTGAAAAAAGCGGTCGAGTTGCTGGAAAAAGCGGAGCGCCCCGTCATCGTCGCTGGCGGCGGGGTTCGCTCATCGGGGGCTTCGAAAGAACTCATCGCCCTGGCCGAGAAGCTGAATATCCCGGTGGCGACGTCGCTGAACGGCAAGGACAACATTCCGGGCAACCATCCGCTCTCCGTCGGCGTGGTGGGCACCTATTCGAGAAAGAGCGCGAACCGCGTCGTGAACGGAGCCGACCTGGTATTCTTCGTCGGCACCGAGACGGGCGGCATGACGACGCATTTCTGGGCCGTGCCACCCATCGGAACACCCGCCATCCAGCTCGACATCGAACCCGAAGCCTTGGCGCGGAACTATCCCTTACAAGCCGCGGTTCTGGGCGACGCCAGGGTGAGTTTAAAGAAGATGACCGATGCGGCGGGTGGAGATTCCGCCGCATCGCGCGCGGGCTGGGTCGAGCGAGCACAGGGCTTCGTGCAGGGATGGCGCGATGAATTCAGCGAATATCTCGCATCGGACGCAGCACCCATGCGTCCCGAGCGCATCTGCCAGGAGTTGACGGATTCGCTGCCTTCGGACTGCGTCGTGCTGGGCGATACGGGCCATTCGGGCATGTGGATGGGCGGCATGTACGACCTCTCGCACCCCGAGCAAAGCTACATACGGAGCGCGGGCCACCTGGGCTGGGCCTTCTCGGCGGGTCTGGGGGCCAAGTGCGCCGTACCGGACAGGCCGGTGCTCGCCTTCAACGGCGATTCGGGCTTCTGGTACCATCTTTCGGAGATCGAGACCGCCGTGCGCTGGAAGATAAACGCGGTGACGCTGGTGAACAACAACGCTTCGGGCAACCAGTCCAAGCGCGGCTTCGATCGCGCCTACGGCGGCGAGCAGACCGAGCAGGCCCATGAGCTCTGGAAGCTGAACGCGGTGAATTTCGCCGAGATAGCCGAATCCATGGGCGCGCTGGGCATCCGGGTGGAAAAACCGGGTGAGCTGAAAAGCGCGCTCGACCAGGCCTTCAGCGCGAACCGGCCCGTCGTCATCGACTGCGTGAGCGACATCGAGGCCATGGCGCCGTTGGCTGTTACGGAGTAGGGGGGCGCGGCGGTTTTGTATGTAGCGCTCCAAAGATGGGAGCGCTACATACACCAGGCTTACGACCAAAACGACGTGCGGGGTGAGGACGTGACAGAGACGAAATGACAAAGTCCCTGGATTCCGGCATGCGCCGGAAAGACGATCAAAAGCGCATTCACCCGTAGGGGCGGCCCCCCGTGGCCGCCCTGGTCGTATCCACCTTGACATAGGACAGGCACAGGGGCCTGTCCCCACGAGGCGGTGCGGTTATGTTTGTCATTCCGAGGTGGTCACGTGAAGACGTGTGGAAATAAGAGGCGTATCAGATTCAGACCGTCCGTGACGCGCTCGGCTCGCTGATTGAAGAAATCTTCCTCTTAAGAAACTCGCGGGTCACGCGGATGAAGGCGTCCGGTTCGTCCATGAAGACGTGGTGGTGCGCGCCGGGGATGACGGCTGTCTCCACATGCGGAACCTTCTCGCGGACCCATTCGAGGGAATCCGATTTCAGGCGGTCGGAGAGTTCCCCTGCCACGAGCAGGGCGGGCGTCTCGACCCGCTGCCAGCCCGCGCGCTGATCCGTCTCGGGACGCGCGGCGTGAAAGCGCCTGTCCGCCTTGACCGTCCATGTGCCGTCGCCGTTTCGCCGCACGGCGTGGCGCGCGATATGGGCGATGGTCTCAGGGTTCACCTTGTCAGATGCGGGCAGGAGCCTGAATTTCTCGACGAACAGATCTTGCGAGGCCCAGGGTCTGGCGGGCCGGTTCCCGAAGGCGCGCACCTCGGCGAGAATCGCGTCCGTCGTCCGGAGCGGGGAATCCACGATGATGATGCCCTCGACGTCTGGCGGCTCGAGGGCGAAGAGGTTCAGCGCGATGACGCCGCCCATCGAGTGCGCCAGGAGCCAGGGCTTTCGTCCGCTTTCATCTTCCGCCCATTCCACCCAGGCCGTTACGTCGCGCAGCAGGTCCTCGAAGACGTATTCATCCTGCCATCCGGTGTCCCCGTGGCCCCGGTGATCCGTCGCCACGGGCCGGAGCATGTCCGTGTAACCGGGGGCGATGTGATCCCACCAGCGCGCGTGGGCCGCAGCGCCGTGCAGCATCAGGATGACGGGTTTGTCCTCGCCCTCGCTCCCGTGGTCCAGGGCGTGAAGCCGCACGCCGTCTCTTTCGATGAATACGCTCTTTGGTTCCGACATTCGTCTTGACTCCGGATATGATGAGGCCGTTTCAGATTTCGGGGGAGAATCCACCATCAGCGCGCGAATGGCAAGCCTGCTTGCTCATTTGGCGGTGTTTCAGGGGAGTGGACAGTGCTTAGGAGGCTGTTGAAAAAGCCCGAATAGGGCCCCTGCAAGTAGAGGGTTTGTAGGGACAGGCCCCCGTGCCTGTCCATGCGAAGCACAACCACGGAGTTGGACATATCCGATATGGGCGGCCACTGGGGGCCGCCCCTACGTCTCAAAACATGGGTGGGTGTGTATACCCTCCCCGGTCGGCTACATACGCCGAATCACAAAATCAGGTTTCTTAACAGTCTTTTGAAATGCGTTCGGGTTCCAGGCTTCAACGCTCCTCGGGCCATACGGCGCACGCCAGGCGCCAGCCCGCGAGCGCGCCCAAGAACTGGGCGATGATGAAGGCGGGCGCGTCGAACGGCTGAATGCCCGAGAACGTGTTGGTGTAAACCCGCGCGATCGTGACCGCCGGGTTGGCGAAGCTGGTCGAGGCCGTGAACCAGAGGGCCGCCATGATGTATAGCCCGACCATCGCGGGGATGAGGGCGGGGTTCGTGCGTAGTCCGCCCAGGATGACGAAGATGAGCCCCGCCGTCGCTATGACTTCCGCCGACCACTGGCCGATGCCGCTGCGCGTTTTCGCCGAGACCTGGGCGATGTCCAGGTCGAACATCAGGTGCGCGGCGAGCACGCCGAGGATACCCGCGAGGAATTGCGTGGCGACGTAGGGCGCGGCCTCGCGCTGTTCCATCTCCCCATTCAAGGCGAAGACCATGGTGACCGCGGGGTTGAAGTGCGCGCCGGAGACCGGCCCGAGCAGGGTGATCATCACGAAGAGGATCGCGCCGATCGCCAGTGAATGCGGCAATAGCGCCGCGCCCGCCTGCCCGTTCGAGAGGGCGTCGCCCATGATGCCCGAGCCTGTGATGGCGGCGAGCAGGAACGCGGTTCCAATGGCTTCGGCCAGGAGTTTACGGCTCATCGGGTTACCTCCTCATATTCGGGCGATGGCGTCCAGGCGCGTCATGAGCGCCGCGCGGTCCATGTCTTCGAAGTCAAGGGCCAGAAAGGCGTTGATTCGGGCGCTCAGGCGGTGGTAGGCGACCCGGAACGCCCGGTCGATTTGGTCTTCCGGCGCAGCGGCGGGGTCGTCCACTCCCCAGTGCGCCGTGAGCGGTGCGCCGGGCCAGACGGGGCAGATTTCGCCCGCCGCCGAATCGCAGACGGTGACGACGAGGTCCATTTTGGGGGCGCCGGGGGCGGCGAACTCATCCCAGCTCTTCGAGCGGTAGCCTTCCGTCGGCAGGCCCAGCCGCTCGAGGAGGCGGACCGCGCCCGGATTGACCCGGCCCGTCGGGCGGGAACCCGCCGAATAGGCCCGCACCCTCCCCGCGCCGTCGCGGTTCAGGACGGCTTCCGCGAGTATCGAGCGTGCCGAGTTGCCCGTGCAAAGAACGAGAATATGGCGCATGGAATCTCCCTCGTCTCGTCGTCTGGAACTCGACGATCCCCTCACTAGAAAACGCTCTCAGTTTCCGGGATTCGCCTCGCTCCAGTTTCAGGATGTCGTTTTGAGTTTTGGATTTTATCGGGGGGTGGAATCTCCACCGGGCCGCCCGGAAATCATGTAGCCCAATTCGGCGGCGAGATCAAATCAAGCGGCCCGTTTTCCGGGATTTCTTATTCCGTGCTCCGCAGCGCAAGCACGATGGTTTTATGGCCTCCGTGCCTGTCCTACCCTCCGTGGTTGTCCTTCGTCAGGACAGGCACGAAGGCCTGTCCCTACAGGGTCCAATCGGGTTTACCAGGAATCCTGCGGGAGAGCGCTCCTCTCAACGCTCCAGGATGCGCACCTGCTCGCCGCGGAGGCCCACGGCGACATCATCTCCCACGGCGAAGGCGCGGCGGCCCGGATGGTGGGTGTCGTCGACCAGCAGGGTGTCCTCGCCGATGACGACGGAGTAGCGCAGCAGGTTGCCAAGGAACTCGCGGTGCTGCACCCGGCCGGTCAGGACGATACCGGGGAGCGTCTCGCCCGGTTTGGCGATGGCGATATCCTGGGGCCGGAACACGGCGGTATGCTCCTCACCGGGCGCGTGGACCTCACCCGAAAGCGGCACGGCAATGCCGCCGGCCGCGGCGAAGCGCGCGCCGTCGGCCCCCGTCTCGATCCGCCCGTCCATGAGATTCGCCGTGCCCAGGAAGTGGGCGACGAAGCGGTTCACCGGCTCGTCGTAGAGTTCCATGGGCGCTCCCACCTGCTGGAGTATGCCGTCGTCGAGCACGGCGATACGATCCGAGATGGTGTTGGCCTCTTCCTGGTCGTGGGTGACGAAGATGGTGGTCAGTTCCAGTTCGCGCTGCAAGTCCAGAATCTCGCGGCGCATCTGTACGCGCAGGTTGGCGTCCAGGTTCGAGAGCGGCTCGTCGAGCAGGAGCACGCGGGGCTCGACGACGATGGTGCGCGCCAGGGCGACGCGCTGCTGCTGTCCGCCGGACAGCTGCGATGGGCGCCGCTCGGCAAGCTCCAGGAGTCCGACCATGTCCAGTGCGGCGTCGATGCGCTTGGGAATTTCGGCGGCGGGCGTCTTGCGCTCCTCGAGGCCGAAGGCGACGTTCCTGCGCACCGTCATGTGCGGCCAGAGCGCATAGGACTGGAACACCATGCCGACGTTGCGCCGCCAGGGGGGGAGCCGCGTCACGTCGTCCTCGCCTATCAGGATGCGCCCCCGGGGCGCAGGGCCGAAGCCTGCGACGGCGCGCAGGAGAGTCGATTTGCCCGACCCCGACGGGCCCAGGAAGGTGAACAACTCGCCCGGTTCGATGCGAAGGTCCACGTCTTTCAGCACGTCGGTCGTGTCGTAGGCGAGGCTCAGTTGCTCGATGACGACGCTTGCGGCGTTTTGCGATGCCATTCTCATACTCCCGCGACGATGGCCATGTCAGGCGTCTGGCGCGTCTCTTTGCGCTGGATGAAGCGGTGCGAGACGTAGGTGGCGACGCCGACGATGACTACGGCGATGATGCCGAGCGCGGCGCCTGGGCCGCGGCCCGCCGCCGACTGCATGAACTCGTAAATCCCGAAGGCGAGCGGCGCGTCCGATTCCTGCGAGACGAGCATGATGGTCGTCGACAGCTCGACCGCCGCGGTGGCGAAGCTGGTGATGAAGCCCGCGACGATGCCGCCCGACATGAGCGGCACGACGACCCGGTAGATGGTGCGGCCCTTGGTCGCCCCCAGATTCTCGGCGGCCTCTTCGAGCATGACGCTCAGCTGCTGCAGCGCCGCCATGCAGGCGCGCAGCGCGTAGGGCAGGCGTCTGATGGCGAGGGCGACGACGATGATGACCCACCACGAGGCCAGGGGTTTATCTATAATCGGCACGTTGAACGCGTAGAAGGTGCGCAGATAGCCGATGCCGAGCACCACGCCGGGAATCGCCACCGCCCCCATCGCGGCGTAATCGAGCCACTGCCGGCCGGCCAGCCCGGTGCGCAGGACGATATAGGCGATGGCCGTGCCGAATACGACGTCGATGCCCGCGGCGAGGCCCGCGTAGAGCAACGTGTTGGTGATGAATTCCGATGAGTCCGAGATCACCCGCAGGTAATGCGCGTAGGTGTAGGCGTCGGGCAGCACGCTGAACGACCAGACCGTGCCGAGAGACAGGATGGCGAGGCCGAAGTGCGGCGAGAGCACCAGCAGCAGTATGAAGACGACGACGCCGTAGCAGGCGGCCTTCTCCCAGGGTCTCAGGTCGCGCTTCATCAGCCCGCCCCCGCCCTTTTGCACGGTCGCGTAGTCCTTGTTCCGCAGCGCCAGAAACGAGGTCCAGAGCGCCAGCAGGGAGAAAATTACCAGGATGACCGAGATCACATAACCCATGGGGTCCGAGATGCCGATGGAGGCGATGCGCAGGTAGGCCTGGGGCGCGAGCATGTTGTTGATGTTGAGCAGCAGCGGCGTGCCGATGTCGTCGAACACTTTCAGGAACACCAGTGATGCGCCCGCGACGTAGCCGGGCATGGCCAGCGGGAACACGATGCGGCGGAACAGGCGCATTCCGCTGGCTCCCAGGTTCTGGGCGGATTCCTCCATCGACCGGTCGATGTTGTTGAGCGAGGCCGAGAGATTCATGAGAATGAACGGGAAATAGTGGATGCTCTCGACCAGGATGACGCCGTTCAACCCCTCCATGAAGGGGACCTTAAAGCCGAACCATTCATCCAGCAGCAGGTTGACCGATCCGTTCTCGCCGAGGAGCAGGAGCATCGCCACGGCGCCGACGAAGGGCGGCATGATGAGCGGGAGCACGCCCAGGGTCTGGATGAGGATGGCGCCGCCGAAATTGAAGCGCGTCGTGAAGTAGGCGAGCGGAAGCGCAAAGCACGACGCCAGCACCACAGACATCAGGGCGACGTAGATCGAATTGATGGCGGATTCCTGGAACAGGTTGTTCCTGAAGAAATCCACGAAGTTGATGAGCGTCAGCGCGCCCGTGTTGGGGTCCTGGAAAGCGACGTAGATCACGTTCACGACAGGCACGACCAGGAAGGCGAGCAGGAACAGGCCGACAATGAGGCCCACCGCCGCCGGCCCCCACTGGCCGCGCGCCATCGCTTCCAGAGACATTCTTTCCCCTTCTCCGCGCAGGCTTCAGGCTAGAGCATGGACGCCGCCTTCTCGGCCAGCGCCCTGGCCTTGGCGTAATTCGCCTTGACCTGCGCGTCCCATTCACGTTCGACCTCGGCCTGGCGGCCCGTCACCTTCGTTGTCGCCTTCTTGCGCTTTTTCTTGAAGATCGCGTTGAATTCCTTCTTGCTCGCCTGGGCCGCGGTGATGGGCACCTTGGCCACCAGCGCCTTGGCCTCGTCGATCAGCTTCTTCGCCGCCATGTTCTTCTTGCCGCCCATTTGCGCCTCGGCGGTCTGGATGGCCTTGGTCGCCGCGCGCAGGTCGTTCAGGCGGTAGGTGACCATCACGTCGAACAGCGAGTTGATGACGTTGTAGCGGTTTTTCGAGAGCTGGAGGTCGAACTTGACCGCTGAACCGATGGACTTGTCCTTGAACGGATTCGGGAAGTCTTTGGGCGCTTTGGCGTAGGTCGCCGGGTTGACGGGCAGGCGGCGGATTTTCTTGTCGAGCAGCACTTCCTGTCCCGCAGGCGAGAGCAGGAACTCGATGAACGCAGCCGCCGCCTTGGGGTGCGGCGCGTTCTTGACGATGGCGATGTTCGCGGGCACCAGCGTCGTCACCGGCGGGTAGATGAATTTGACGGGGAAGCCCGAAGCCTCGGACGACAGCCCGAAGAAGTCGATGACGATGCCGAGGCCGAACTGGCCCGAGTTCACGCCGTCGGGCACGCCGAAGCTGCGCTCGGTGACGGTCTTGAAGTTGCCGGCGATGGCCTTCCACTCGGCCCAGCCTTTCTCCCAGCCCTTGCCCTGCAGGAGGGTCTCGACGGTGAGGTGGGTGGTGCCCGAACGCGAAGGCGCGCTCATGCCGACGTGGCCGTGGTAGACGGGCATGGCCAAGTCGGCCCAGGTCTTGGGCGCGGGCAGCTTCTTGGCCTTCAGGTAGCGGGTGTTCCACATGATGCCGTAGCCCGAAGCCGCGAAACCCTTGTAGTAGCCCTCGGGGTCGTTGATCGGGAAGGCGCCGACATTCTTGGGAATGCCCTTTATCTTGACCTTGTATTTCTGGAGAAGGTTGTCGCCCTTGAGCACTTCGAAGGCGTCCGGCGCGGATGCCCAGAACATGTCGGAGCGGTTGTTGGAGGCGGTCTCCTGTAAATACTTGATGCCGGCGGTGGTCTTTTTCTTGAGCATCTCGACCTTGACGCCGGGGTGTTTCTTCTCGAAAGCCTTCTTGACGGTGGTCGTCGTGTCCGGCGGGTAGGACGTGACGATGACGAGCTTCTTTTCGAGCGCGACCGCACCGAGCGGCGCCGCCAGGACGGCCAGAGCGAGGCCGAAGACGATGGTCCAGAAAGTGGTTTTCCTGTTGGTCATTGGTTTATTCCTCCTCGTTTTCCCTAAGGGGAGTTGTGTGTTGAGGCGTCAATGATACCCGATGGCTCAGAGATATACTGGAACATAATATTATACCACAAATCATGCGAATAAAGCGGCGAAAACTATGCTGTAGACGCAAGCGTGACGCGCGCCGTCAGGCGGCTCGCGAGAGTTCAAAGAGCGCCCTCGCGCTAGAGCTTGTTCAACTCCACGTCGATGGTGATGCGCACCTCGTTCCCCACGACGAGCCCGCCCGCTTCGAGCAGGCGGTTGAACTTCACCCCGAAGTCCTTGCGGTTGATGCGGGTGGTGGCGCTCGCCCCCATCTTGACGGTCCCGCGCCCCGTTCTGACCTCCCCGCTGATGTCGGCCACCTTCAGCACTACTTCTCTCGTGACGCCGCGGATGGTCAGGTCGCCGATGAGGTCGAGGCCCTCCGGTCCCGCATTCTTCACGGCCTTGGACTTGAACGTGATGGAGGGATGCTTCTCGACGAGCAGGAAGTCGTCGGTCCGCAGATGGTTGTCGCGCCGCGCGTTGCGCGTGTTGATCGAGTCGGCGTCGATGACGATGTCCGCCGCCGCGGCGCCGGGGTTCTTTCGGTCGTAGCGCACCGTGCCCGACACTCTTTGGAATTCCCCCTGCACCCAGGTGACGCCCAGGTGGCGCACCTTGAAGCTCACCGTCGTGTGGGTCGGGTCGATTCTCCACTCAGCGGCGTGTGCGAGGGCGGGCGTCGTCAGCCATGCCGCCGCGATTATCATTGCTGCAAGTTTCACAAATCGTTTCATGAGTCTCGTTCTCCGAATGAATAGATGTGAAAACGGCGGCGATTCCCTCTAATCTGCGATGTTCTGCTATGCGTCGCCATACCTTTCCGGGGACTCTTCCTCCGCTTTCTGTCCCTCCAGGTATTTGCCGTACTCATCGTGCGTGGTCTCGGCGCAGAGGTCGGGGCCGCGCTTATACGCCGCCCTCGATATGAGGTGCGCGGCGACGGGCGCGGTCAGGAAGAGGAAGAAAATGGCCAGGAGCGCCTGCGTCGTGACGGCGGCGTTCTGGAAGATGAGGCTCGCGCCCAGGAGGATGCCGCCCATGCCGAAGGTCGTCGCCTTGGTGGCGGCGTGCATGCGGCAGTAGACGTCGGGCAGGCGGATGAGGCCGATGCTGGCGACCAGCATGAAGAACGAGCCTCCCAGCAGCAGGACGGCGGCGAGTGCTTCACTCAATGATCTTCCCCCTCTCGAGGAACTTCGCATACACCGTCGTGCCGACGAAGCTCAAGATGGCCAGTGCGAGCACGGCGATGATGAACAGCTTGTTGTGCGTCTGGATGGCGAATAGCGCGATGACGCCGAGCACGTTCGTGGCGAGGGTGTCCGCCGCCACCACACGGTCCGACGTCGTCGGTCCCTTTATCAGCCGGATGAACGCCAGGAGCACCGAGGCGCCCATCATGACGAGGCTTATCTGAACGGCGATCTCTATCATTCCACCGCTCCCACAATGGGTTCTTCCAGCCCCTTGCGGATGCCTTCGGCCACCTCGTCGGGGTGGTCGATGTCCAGCGTGTGGACGAAAATCGTCTCATCATCATCCGACACGTCGATGCTCAGCGTGCCGGGCGTGAGCGTGATGGAATTCGCCAGCATCGTCACGCCCAAAGGCGTCTTGCAGACCGTCTTGTAGGGGATGATGCCCGGGCGGATCGACAGCCGGGGCGAGAGCACGATCTTCAGCACCTGGACGTTGGCGATTAGAAGCTCCCAGGTGAAGCTCCGCAAGTATCTGAAATAGCTGCCGATGCGGAAGAACGTCCTGTCCTGGTAGTAGGATTTCTTAAGGAAGCGGATGATGAAGAACGCCATGACAAGGCCTACGAAGAAGTGCCCCGGTGTCGCGCTCCCGTGCAGGAATATCCAGATGGTGGCGATGGTGAATGCGAGCGTGGCGAGCGGCATCGTGCGTCTCCCTAGCCCAAGTCCCGCATGGCGGATATGTAGAGTTCGGGCTTCGTGATCTGGGCGGCCACGAGCTGCGCCCACTCGAAGAGCCAGTAGGCGCCGAGTCCGAAGATGACCGCGAAGGCCGAGAGAAAGGCGACCGAGCCGTATATCCCTGCGCCCGCCGCGCCGACCTCGCCGCCGCCCGTCCCCCAGGCGTAGCGCTGGTACGTCGTGAAATTATAATAAAGCGATATGACGCCGAATCCCAGGGCGATGCCCGTCGCAAGTATCGCGCCTTGCGAGAACCCCGCCTGGAGCACGAAGAGTTTGGCGAAAAAGCCCGTGAAGGGCGGGAAACCCGCCAGGGAGAGGAACCCCACGAGCATGAGCAGGCTTGCGAAGGGCGCCTTGCCCATCATGCCGCCCATTTCTTCGAGGTCCACCGTGCCGGTGAGCTTCTGGTTCAGGCCCGCGCCGAGCAGCATCGCGCTTTTGAGATACGCGTGGCCGACGATGTAGAAGACCGCCGCCGCAAGTCCCGCCTGTGAGAGCAGGGCGATGCCGAAAGCGATGTAGCCCAGCTGGTTGATGGTGCTGTAGGCGAGGATGCGCTTCAGACTCGTCTGGGGCAGGGTGCCGAGCGCGCCCATGGCGATGGTCAGGAGGCACAGGAGTATCAGCCCCGGTTGTAATATCAGGAAAGCGGCCGGGAAGATGAGCGTGGCGCAGCGGATGATGGAGTAGATGCCCACCTTGACGAGCACGCCCGCCAGGATCGCGCTGATGGGCGTTGGCGATATTGAGTGCGCGGAGGGCAGCCACAGGTGCATCGGGAAGATCGCCGCCTTGACGCTGAACACGAAGACGAAGATGAGGGCCGTCACCACGATGAGCGGCGTGGGGCCCAGGAGCTTTATCTTCACGGCCAGGTCCGCCATGTTCACCGTGCCCACCTGCGCGTAGAGGAGCGCGACGCCCAGCAGGAAAAGCGCCGATGCGATCAAGTTCATGCAGGTGTACTTGAAGGCCATCTCGAGCTGGTCGAGGTTGTAGTAGAAGCCCAACAATGCGTAGGTGGCCATGAGCATGACCTCGAAGAAGACGAAGAGGTTGAACAGGTCGCTCGTGATGAAGCAGCCCTGCATCCCCATGAGCAGGAAATGCAGCAGGGGGTGAAAGGCCTCTTTCCGCTGCGCATCCGTGAGATAGCTCCCCGCGAAGACGGCGCACGCCCCCACGATGGAGGAGGAGAGGCACAAGAGCGTGGCGGTGAGCCTGTCCGCCGCCAGGACGATGGCGTAGGGGAAGGGCCAGAGGCCCATCCGGTGGACGAAAATCGTCCCGTCCGCCGTCGCGCTCAGGAGTATCCCCGCCAGGATGAGGTTCACCAGCAGGGCGAGCATGCTCACCGATTCCTGGAGCGCGCGGTTCTTCCTCACCAGGAACAGGAACGTGCCCGTGGCCAGCGGCAGGACGACGAAGAGCGGGAATATGGCGTTCATCCCTTGAGCCTCCTGATCTCGTCGATGTCGTCGGTGCCGAACTTTTTATACGTGAAGAAAGCGAGCACGAGCAGAAAGGCCGTCACGGCCAGGCTGATGACGATGGCGGTCAGCACCATGGCCTGGGGCAGGGGGTCCACGTAGGCGAACGGGTCGAGCGGGCCGCCCGTCTTGGGAACGATGGGCGCTTTGCCGTCCCCCACCCAGCCTGAGGCGACGATCATCAGGTTCGCGGCGTGGCTCAGCACCGCCATGCCGAGCACGACCTGTATGATCCTGCGCTGCATGATGAGGTAGGAAGCCACCGTCACCAGGGCGCCGATGATCATCGCCAGTATCCAGAGCATTTATTTACTCCTGCGTTTCTTTGCGCCGGGAATCATGTATTCGAGATGACGACTTCTTGTTGCATTCATGATTCCCTTTCAAAAAACATTCCCCAGACTCGGATTTTTTCACTCCCCCCTTGAGGGGGAGTCGGTGAGGTGAGGGGGTTTTTCCCCGAAACCGAACCGGTGGGGGGAGTTTTTCATTTAGAACCGTCCCCCCACCGCATCAGCCTTCGCCCATAGGGCTCGGCTTCTTCGTTGGGCTTTCCCCTCGGGAAGCCCAACCCTCAAGGGGGGAGTGATTCTCTTTTTCTCGTCGGTCATGTCGAATCCTCATTCACCGAGACTTTTCCAACAACCCCCGCAACCGGGGAGTGACTACCCCTCTTCCGGCTCCTGCGTTTCCCTCTCGTACAGGTTGGTGAAGATGCACATCACCACCCCGACCACCACGCCGTACACGCCCACGTCGAAGATGAACGCGGTGAACAGCTCCACGTCGCCGATGAAGGGCAGGGCGAAGTGGTATATCGAGCTTTTGAGATACGCTCCCTTGATGTAGCCCCACACCCCTGTCAAGGTGGAGAGCGCCAGCCCCGCGAGGAATATCCCCTCGTAGGGCCAGTTGAACCGCCTGCGGCCTTCTTCGGCGTCCACCGCCACCCACTGGAGCACGATGCCCACCGAGGTCATGAGGCCCGCGATGAAGCCGCCGCCCGGCTGGTTGTGGCCGTAGATGAGCAGGAACATGGAGAAGAGCAGCGTCAGGTGCAGCACGGCGGGCGCTATCGTCTGGAGGATCAGTGATCGCATTTCATATCTCCCACCAGCCGCAAGAGGGCGTAGACGGCTATCCCTGCGATGACGAGCACGGTGATCTCGCCTAAAGTGTCATACCCTCGGTAATCGACGATGATGGCGTTGACCACGTTCTTGAACCCGGCCACGGGCTTGCTCGTGCGCATGAAGTAGTCCGCAATGGTGCGGAACTTGTGCGTGTTCATGGCGGCGGCCATGACGAGCGTCGTGCAGACGCCGAGACCGACGGCAATACCCCAATCCCGAATCTTCTTCGCGGTCGATGACGGTACGGGCTTGAGCTCGGGCAAGTAGTAGAACACGAGCAGGAACAGCACGACCGAGGCCGATTCGACCATAATCTGCGTGAGGGCCAAGTCGGGCGCTTTCAAGAGTAAATAAAGCCCCGCGATGCCGTAGCCCATCGTGCCGAGAGCGAGGATGGCGGCGATTCTCCGCTTGAAGAGCGCCGTGGCGAAGGCCGCGCCCGTGATCATGAGCGCGATCACGACGAGCAGGAACGATGCGCCCGCGAAATTCCCGGGGAAAACGTTCGCCCCCCAATCCATCCGCCAGACGAGGTAGAGGGCGGCGGCGGTGGGCAGCACCATCATCAAGCGCATGTATCTTCTTAAATTCCCGTCCTGGATGAGGAGGAGAATCCCCCAGGTGCCGTTTCTCAGCCAGGAGATGGAGGCGTCATATATCCTGTTGGGAGAGGGGGCATTGCCCCAGGCGCGGGCGACTGTGTCGAGTACCGTCTTCACATGTGCGAAGCCGAAATAAAGCGCGAGCCCCAGCGCCATGGTGATGATCGACATCATGAGCGGCGCATTCACCCCGTGCCAGAGGCCTAGGTGGAGTTCCAGTTGCGCCCCTCCGCCCAGGGTGGCCTCTGCTGCGGGCGCGACGATGGCGTTTTCGATCAGGCCGGGCGCGAGACCGAAAGCCAGTGCCAAGAGAACGAGTATCGCGGGCGCGGCCAGCATCCCTATAGGGGGGTCGTGGGGATGTTTGGGCGCTTCGCCTTCCGCCGCCTGCCAGTAGGGCTCGCTCAGGAACCTTAAGTGATAAAGCGCGGTGAACACGCCCGCGAATACGGTGATATAGGGCCAGAACCAGCTCCAGGATCCGGGGCCGCCGGGGTGGAGGCTGACTTCGTAGAGCATCTCCTTGGTGATGAACCCGCCCATGGGCGGTATGCCGATGAGGCTCAGCGCCGCGATGACGGCCAGGATGTGCGTCTTCGGCATGAGCTTTCTCAAATTGCCCAAGAGCCGCACGTCGCGCGTGCCTGCCTCGTGGTCGATGATGCCCACCGTCATGAACATCGCCGCCTTGGCCGCCGCGTGGTTGTAGAGATGGAGCGTCGCGCCGATGATCGCCCCCTTGCCGCCGAAGCCCAGGAAGGTGACGATGAGGCCGAGCTGGCTGATGGTGCCGTAGGCCAGAATCGCCTTTAAGTCATACGCGCGCAGGGAGAGCAGGCCGCCCGCTATCATCGTCGTCATGCCGAAGCCTGTCACCACGTAGCCCCAGGCGGGGTGCGCGCCGAGGATGGGGTAGAAACGCGACAGGAGGTAGATGCCCGCCTTCACCATGGTGGCCGAGTGCAGGAACGCGCTGATGGGCGTGGGCGCTTCCATGGCGTTCGGCAGCCAGATGTGGAAGGGCCACTGCGCGCTCTTCGTCACCGCGCCCAGGATGATGAGCAGGAAGACGCCGAGCGATATCTGGCTCGCGATGTCCGGCATGAGCACGAGTTGCGAAAGCCGCCATTCGCCCGCCACGTCGCCTAAGAGTAAAAATCCCCCGAGCATGGCGAGGCCGCCGCTGCCCGTGATGAGGATGGCCTTGGTCGCGCCGTAGTTCGAGGCGTCCCTGTCCGACCAGAAGCCGATCAGGAAGAACGAGGTGATGCTCGTGAGCTCCCAGAAGATAAAGAGCGATATCAGGTGGTCGGAAAACACGACGCCCAGCATCGAGCCCATGAACGCGATGAGAAAGCCGTAATAGCGTCCGAGCGCCTCGTGCTCGTGCAGGTACCAGTGGGAATAGAGGACGATGAGCGCGCCCATGCCCGCCACGAGGAGGCCCCACATGAGGCTCAGGCCGTCCACCATGAAGGAGATTTCCACGTTCGCCGCGGGGACCCAGGCGATGGCGCGCGTAAAAGTCTGCCGGCCGCCGGCGGCCCATTCGCCGTAGAGATTGAAGAGCGCCCAGGTGCTGACGATGGGCGCGACCATGGCGAACCACGCGGCGTTTTTGCGGAAACGCTCTGCGAACCAGGGGATGATGAGGGCGGTTGCGAACGGGAAGAACACGATGATGAAGGTGTTGTCCAAAACGAGCGCCCTTCGGGAATGGTTTTCTGTGAACCGAATACCGAAATTTACGTTTTGCGCATCGGTGATAATGGCATAATCTCACCCTGCGGACAACGAAGCGCCGCATCGCCATGCACACTGTGGCCTGGGTTATCGGGGTTGTTGAAAAAGATCTTTTTTATGGGGCAGAGGGGACCCCCTCTCGACTGGAAAACCAACCCCCCCTACCCCCCTTAACAGGGGGGTAAAGGCAATACCCCCGACGAGGGAGTGGAAGAAAAGCCCCCCTGACAAGGGGGGTTGGGGGGTTAATCTCTTGACGAAGGTTTTTTCAACAACCCCCATCCGAACGGGAAAACACGGAGGTATCATCTTGAGCGAGACGACCTACAATCTTTACGCCCTGTGCCAGGGCTCGCGCGCGTGCGACGCCTCCTGGCTCCTTTACCTGAGCGAATCGGGGCGGACACGCACGCTCCCCTATTTCTTCTGGGTGCTGATGCCCGAAGATGGCGGTGCGCCTATCGTTATCGACACCGGCTTCAGCGAGGAATCCCAGAAGGCGCGAAACCCCGATTACGCGGACTACCGCCCGCAGCATGAGCTTCTAAAGCATTTCGGTTTGAAGCCCTCGGAAGTCGAGACGATGATCGTGAGCCATCTGCATTGGGATCATTTCGCCTCGCCGAGGCTGTTCACCGGGGCGCGCTTTTTTCTTCAGAGGCGCGAACTCGATTTCTGGCGGAGCGACGCGGCGGAATACCACTTCATCAACCATTTCCTGGGCGACCTGGAAGAAGCCGAGAAGCTCCTGGAAGCAGGCCGCATGAATCTCGTGGACGGGGAGGCGGAGATAGCGGAGGGCGTACACGTCCACTGGGTGGGCGGCCACACACCGGGCCACCAGATTATCCGCTTTCGAACGGCGCGGGGCTGGGCGGTGCTGGCCGTGGACGCGGCCTATCTCTACCGGAGCCTTGAATCCATGATACCGCCGGGCATCCACATCCACGTGGACGACGCCCTGCGCGCGCTCGAGACCGTGAAGGACCTGGCCGACGCGCCCGACCTCATCTTCGCCGGACACGACGAGACGGATTTGAGGAGGGAGGAGGTGTTTCCGGGGGTTAGGTTGTTTGTGTAGGTCGGACTTCCCTGAGGAGGGGGAGTTCGATTACCCGACCGAGGAGGGAAGGGTTGTGCTTGCCGGGGAAGGATAGGGTCGGTATGTTGGTAAAATGTGAACGGGTGAGCTTTTTTTAGAAACGCCGAGCGAGTTCATCGCTAAGTGGCAGACACCTTAAGTTTCTGAATCAACTAGATAAGTTATTTTTAGAATAAATCAAGTCTCTGTAATTTCCGCCCAGAAAGTATGCTTCGCAATGTTCAAGACACTATCTCTGAAATTCGGCCGGGCTCTAGACCTTTCGCCAGAAACGATTCAAACAACTCCAGTTACTGTATTCGTTGGCCCAAATAACTCTGGCAAAAGTAAAATCCTCTCGGAGATTTACCAATTTTGCACTACAGGTCAGAGGAATGTTTCTAATATTCTCGTCGATCAGATCGAATTCGAATCTTTTTCTAGAGAATATGCCGAGCAACGGATTCAACGCGTGACTTTACGTCCAAACGCGCATGAGACAATTCAGCCTGAACAGTTAATTGTAGGTAAACAAGGGCAACGCCATCAAGTACCTAAACAGCAATTGATTGATAGTTTTCTCAAAACAAACGCTCAAGCAGAATATTTCTGCCCTTGGTATCTCGCGTACAACACACTAATACTTGATGGGCAAAATCGTATCAGCTTAATAAACGAGCAATCAGCAGGAGATCTGCAAGAGAGTCCACTAACAAGTTTTCAAACACTGTTTCATGACAACCAAAAGAGAGAGATAGTACGTCGAATTGTCCACGATGCGTTCGGTGAATTTTTGGTTATTGATCCAACGAATTTAGGACGGTTACGTCTCCGCCTCTCCCCGAATGAGCCTACTTCCGTTTCACAAGAAAAAGGAATCGACGACGAATCAGTCAAGTTCCATAATGCCGCCCAGTTGATTCAATATGCGAGTGATGGTGTAAAAGCATTCTCCGGGATCATCACAGAAATCGTAGCTGGTGACCCCGCTATCCTTCTAATCGATGAACCTGAAGCTTTTCTGCATCCTGCATTGTCATTTAATTTGGGGAAAGAAATAGCGCTATCGGGTTCTGGATCTGAAAAACGGCTTTTCGTTTCTACCCACAGCCCAAACTTCGTTATGGGCTGTGTTCAATCTGGCGCTCCGATAAACATCGTGCGGCTTACATACCGTGACAATGTGGCGACTGCACGCTTGTTGGCTAGTGAAGAACTACTCACGCTAATGCGAAATCCGCTGTTGAGATCGACCGGTGTACTGAGCGGGCTTTTCTATGAGTTTGTAATCGTCACCGAGGGTGATGCTGATAGAGCATTCTACCAAGAAGTGAACGAGCGGCTTCTGAGATTCAAACCTGAATGGGGTATTCCAAATTGCTTATTTTTGAATGCCCAGAACAAGCAAACTGTTCAAACTATACTGAAGCCACTTAGAAATCTTGGAATACCTGCGGCTGCCATCGTCGACATTGATATCTTTAAAGATGGTGGACAAAACTGGAAAGCATTTCTGGAAGGAGGTTTTGTGCCCGAACTAGAGCGAAACTCACTAGCTGCTTTGAGGAGCAATGTGAAAATAAAATTTGATGCTACTCGTAAGGATATGAAGCTTGAAGGGGGGCTTGAGCTTCTTGATGAAAACGACAAAGAAGCCGCCACCAATCTTTGTGAACGATTAGGTGAATACGGTTTGTTCATCGTAAGAGAGGGAGAGTTGGAATCTTGGCTTCCGGACTTGCAAGCCACTGGACATGGACCAACTTGGCTTGTCGACGTTTTTCAGAAAATGGGAGAGGACCACGTGAAAAACTCTTACCTCCGCCCTGGAATTGATGACGTGTGGTTATTCCTCGCAGAGATTAAGCAGTGGTTTTCAAATCCGAATCGCAAAGGAATTCCATCTTAAGGCTTTTTGATACTCTATCTCATCGTCTAGCGAGGAGCATTCGCTCTAAAGGGATATTTTCCTCCTCGCATGAAATTGACTCCCAGCCTTGCTATTCCGGCGCATGCCGGAATCCAGGGGATGGCCTTAATCTTTCTTTTCTGTCGGCATCCTGACTTCACCGAAGGCGGATGAAAAGCCGTATCGCGCCCACAAAAAAGTGGTGAATCCAGGGGTGAGGAGGATTGTGTAACAATAACGAAAGGGCGATAATATCACGAAAGCGCTTGACGGAAAGACAAATGCCCATTAGTATGGGTGAATTGAACTACTCCACGCCCGAACGAGACCCCGAGCGATAAAAAAGCATCATGAAGCGCTCCAAGTGGTTCTGATGCTAAACCCATCGCAATGAATGCGTCCGAAGGACGTGAAACGCGAAGTCGATCAACAGCAGACGGATAGTCAAGAACGCGAGTCGGAGGCGGAAACAAAGGTGCATGGTCTCTATCGTGAGTATTTGGACTACTTGACGAATGGCCGCAGTGTTTAACAGGTGCAATAAACAATGCGGAAGGGAATGGCTAAATGAGCACGGGTGACAACGGGTATAATGGATATCTCTCCAGCGATGCCAATGGCGCAAAAGAGAAAGGGGCTTACTATACCCCTGATCCGGTAGTACGTAGTCTGCTTAGTTGGGCTGTCAGGAGTCCCGAAGATCGCCTTTTGGATCCATCTTGCGGGGATGGACGCTTTATTGCCGGCCATCCCAATAGTGTCGGTATCGAACTAGATACATTTGCCACTTCCACTGCCATGCATCGCGCGCCTCATGCGATGGTTCACGAGAGTGATTTTTTTGAGTGGGCGAGCAACGCCGGAGAGCGTTTCGAATGCGCCGCCGGGAATCCCCCCTTCATCCGCTATCAGCGATTCAAAGGCGTTCAACGTCAAAGGGCCATCGCTCTTTGCGCCGAGCTTGGGGCCACTTTCTCAAAACTCACCTCTTCCTGGCCGCTTTTCCTGATAGTAACGGCCCACCTCCTGCATCGTGGCGGACGCATGGCCTTCGTTGTTCCGGCCGAGATCGGACATGCGCCGTACAGCGCTCCGCTGATCGAATATCTGACGGAACGTTTCGACCACCTGCAAATCGTCGCGGTTAGAAAAAAGCTTTTCCCGGAACTATCGGAAGACTGCTGGCTTCTCTACGCTGACGGCAAGGGTGGCTCCACTGCCCATATTAAACTGAGTGCTCTGGAACGGTTTACTTTCCATGAAATGCCGCCAACCGAAACAACGGATGTATGTGTTGAAACTTGGCGTAACTCATGGAACAAGCGCCTACGACCCTTTCTGTTGCCCGCCGGGGCCCGGAATCTCTACGAACGACTCGCTTCAGACGAGAACAGCTTACGATTTCGTGAATTTGCGCAAGTGAACATCGGCTATGTTTCGGGAGCGAACGACTTTTTTCACTTGCGTCCATCCGAGGTCAAGAGACTTCATATCCCGAACGATTGTTTGCAAACAACTGTGCGTAACTCACGTTCTTTACCGCCTGTGCAGGTTAATCCGTCCACAGTCAGCCGCTGGCTCCGAGAGGATCAGAAAACGCTACTGTTGCGCCTGAGAAAAGAACAAAGACTCCCCAAATCAGTACTGGATTACCTGCGAACTTCGCAAGCTATGAAAGCCGCTAAAGCATACAAATGTCGAACACGAAATCCCTGGTATGTAGTCCCAGACGTCAAGATTCCCGATTTTTTCCTTACTTATATGTCCGGCCGACGGGTCTCCTTTGTGCAGAATGCGGCGCGTTGCGCGTGCACGAATTCACTACTTGCAGTACTACTGAAGGACAAAGCAAATTTGTCACGAATTCATAAGGCGCTTCGATCGGGAGTCTTCCAGTTTAGCTGCGAAATCGAAGGCCATCCGTTAGGCGGAGGCATGTTAAAGTTGGAGCCGCGAGAAGCGGGTAATATCCTGGTCCCATCCGAAATTGTGCTTTCAGAGGATGTGAAAAAGATTGCTCAAGACGGCATCACAGCGCTTCAGGCCTGGAGGCATTATGAAGCGGCTTGAAGATTTCACGAAGAAAGATTGGCAAGTCTGTCATTGGCTCGGAGCCAAAGAAACTTTCCATCATCTCGCCACATCCAAAGAGAAAACGCAAAGTCAACACATCGTCAAGCCAATCCATTGGTATATCGCCTGTCGTCTGGTCATTGAAGGTGGGTTTCAACCCGATGAGATAAAACCACGTCCGCCGTTCAAGGTCGTAAAAAAGGAGTTGCACTTCGATCCGAATGCGGCGAGCGGTAAAGAGGCGACTGTATTAGGTGGACTGAAGACCAAAGATGTAGACGTAGTCGTGGAAAAACCGGGCATTGGCCCCGTTATTGCTATCTCATGCAAAACCACCGGCAAGGCGTATCGCAATCTTACCAACCGAATGGAGGAGGCGGTTGGTGAGTGCACAAACTTGCACATGACCTACGCTGCACTCGTGATCGGATTCTTCTCAATACTTCGGGCGCACCGCGCCGGTAGCGACCCTGCGCTCGGTGTCAACGACGTTGCACTCCATCAAGACGGAAATCCGGTGGACGGAATCGTCCGCTATCACGAAGCATTCAAACAACTAGAAGGACGCGCTGACTTGCGTGATTCAATCAGCAAATACGAAGCGGTCAGCCTCGCTTTGGTGGAAACGAGCGGCCCGAATACCGGGAAATTACTCGACACATTCCCGCCAAAGGATAGTCGTTTACGCTTCGAACGATTCTTCGAAACGATTTATAACCGGTATGACGAGCGATTTGTATTTGCGGCGCCTATTTTTGCCACGCGCAACGTAACACCTCGTATTGAATGGGACCCGAATTCGCCTTTGTTCAACGACGACTTGCTGAAGCAACTCGCGGATGCACCCCAACTCGATTATGAGCCTCGCATTTCTACCAGCCAATAAAATTTGTATAAGTTGCTGCGGTGTGTACCCCACATTTTCACTCGCTCGACCTTACCCCGCATTTCCCCGCAATTGCCGTACTCCCTGAAACCTTGCATTCCGCTATCGTGCGCGCGTCGCGGGAAAACGATTTCTCCCGCATGAGTTGGTATTGAACTGACGGTAGTGGGGTAATCATGGAATCAGGTGCAGGGGCGAAAATGATGACGGCGTTTTCTACCGCGTTGGCCTGGTTCGGCCCCGGTTCTCTCTCGGGTTTCATCACCATGAGCAGGGGAGGGGTAGTCATGGGTTCGGCGCTCACAATGAATATGCAAATAATTATATTTTCCGTATATATAGATAAATTCACGGGGTTTTTCGATAAATACCTGACAGCGAACGGAAAGGATATCGAAGGAGTAACCGATATTATTTCAGTCGGTTATGAGAATGGATTCAGGCAGAAGATGAATAATTTTTCGAAAATTATCGAACAAAAAAAGTTTTTTTGCACCCCGCATTTCCCCGCAGCTCCCCGCAGTTCCCCTCTCCCCCTTCCATCATGCAGTAAAGACTCCCCAGCATAGAAATATGAAGGACCTTGCGGTATGGTGGCCCCCAACCATCCACTTATATATAGGGAACGCGACATGAAAGTAGGGCTCTTCATCACCAACCAGCAGCACCTGGAAACCGACATGGTCAGCGCCCTGGACGAGCAGTACGCCATGGTGCGCCTCGCGCGCGACAAGGGCTGGGACTCGCTCTTCACCGGGCAGCACTACCTGAACGAGGGCGACAACAAGCAGCTCCAGATAGTGCCGTTCCTCGCGCGCCTGCAGGCCGAAGCGGGCGAGATGACGCTCGGGCTCGGCATCCTGCTCATCAACCTGCACAACCCGGTCTACGTGGCCGAGACGGTGGCGACGATGGACGTGCTCTGCCGGGGGAACTTCGTGTTCGGGATCGGGCTGGGCTACCGCAAGGCGGAGTTCGATGCCTTCCAGGTGCCGAAGGGACAGCGCGTGCGCCGCTTCGAGGAGTGTCTCGAACTCGTGAAACGCCTCTGGACGGAGGAAGAGGTGACCTGGGAGGATGAGATCTGCAAGCTCGACGGCGTGCGCATGAACATCCGCCCCGTGCAGAAGCCCTACCCGCCGATATGGGTGGCGGCCAATAATGACAAGGCCATCGAGCGCGCCGCGCGCATCGGCGACAACTGGTTCATCAACCCGCATTCGACCACGGCGACCATCAAGCGGCAGATGACGCTCTACCGCGCGGAACTGGACCGCTGCGGCAAGCCGTTCCCGGCGGATTTCCCCTGCATGAAGGAGATTTTCTGCAGCCGCGACAGAAAGACCGCCCTCGAGATGGCGGGGCCGTATCTGTTCGGCAAGTACCAGGATTACGCCAAGTGGGGACAGGACGACGCCATGCCGGATGATGAGAGCTTCGATCAGGAATTCGACGATTTGCTGAAAGATCGCTTCATCATCGGCTCGCCCGAGGAGTGCTACGAGCAGCTTCGCCCCTACTGGGAGGAGGTGGGCATGAGCCATCTCATCATCCGTACGCACTGGGCGGGAATGCCGCTTTCCACGGCGCTTCACAGCATGCGGATGATCTCGGACGAACTCATCCCGGAGCTCAGGAAGATCTGAGGGATTTCCGTTTTGCCGACGGGGGGGAATTCACGGGCGGTGAAGCCTGGCTCCTCAGTATGTCATGGCCCCGCAGGCTTCGGACTCAAGCTTTGGGCCGTGATTATCCCTCGTGCATAGACGGGTGAAACGTGGTATATTGAGGTCACCAAAAAACAGCGCATGACCGCAAAAAGTGGGGGATCGAAATGTCTGAAAAAAAGATGATATCCTTCGTTCTCAACGGAGAGCCCGTCGAGGTGATGGTTCCCGTTAACCGCTATCTGGTGGATCTCATCCGCGAGGATTTGGACATGATGGGCACCAAGCGCGCCTGCGATCAGGGCGCGTGCGGGTCCTGCTCGATCATCATGGATGGGGATCTCATCAGTGCCTGCCTCGTCCTGGCGGTGCGCGCCGACGGCGCGAACGTCGAGACCATAGAAGGCCTCGGCGGCCTCGAGGACTTGCATCCCTTACAAGCCGCATTCGCTTCCTACGGCGCCACGCAGTGCGGCTATTGCACGCCGGGGATGATCATCTCGGCCAAAAAGCTGCTCGATGAAAACCCCGACCCCTCAGAGTCCGAGATTCAGCACTGGCTCACCGGAAACCTCTGCCGCTGCACGGGGTATCGCCAGATCATCGCGGCGATTCGCGCCGTGGCCGAGGGCAGAACCGAACCCGAATCCCCCATTACGGTTCCCACGGTGAAGGCCTACGACGACTGATCCCTCACCTCCGGTAAAGGAGGCCGCCATGAAACGAATGATCGAACACGTCGCCCTGCGCGTCACGAATCTCGATAAATCCATCGCGTTCTACCGAGACGTGATGGGCTTCAAGCCCGTCGGACGCCGGCTCATCCACAATGGGGAGATCGATCAGGTCGTCTTCCGTGTGGGGGAGGACATTCTCGTCCTGTTTCACGCCGATGATTTCGTGTCCGATGACGTCGAGGTGAAAGGCGGGATGGACCATCTCGCGTTTTGCATGGACGATGCCGAATACAACAATGTAATCAATCGTTTACGAGAGAGCGGCCGGGAACCTCACCGGGGCGAGGAGAAGAACCTGGGCGCTTTCGGCGTAGGCTACGCCACCTATTTCTACGATCCCGACAACGTCGAACTCGAGATCAAGCGCTATGACGATCCTCCCGAACAGCCCGGTCCGGAGTGGTACGAGAGCGGGCGGAAGATGAGCGTCTCCTAGGCGCAACTCCCCGCAGTTCCGCGCATTTGCCGTCATCGCAGAAGGCGCGGAACATGGCAGAATCCTCATGCGTCGCGGTTCTGCGGCGTCATGTCCCAGCAAAATAAATTGTCGGTAATTTATCGAAATACCCCGTGAATTTATCTGAATTTATCGAAATTTACGGAAATTATTATTTGCATTATCAGCTACTCCACATTGCTTGAGTGTACGACCGCAGCCGTCTATCCGCATCGTCCTCAGTCCTGAAAAAACGAGGGCTTCGGATGGCCTCTCCGGCATGCCCGTCGCCGCGTAAAAAACCATGACGCCGATTACAAGGAAATGCGTTGGTCGAACCCGATCGAGGATGGAGGACGAACCCGACTGGGGAGGGAGGGTTCGCCGACTGGGGAGGGTCAGGCTTTTCCGGGGAGGGGAAGGCTGCGCATTCGGAGTGAGGAACTCGGCATTGCCGACCGGGAAGGCGACGGCGAATTTCCCGACTTTATGCTCGTCCGCCCGCCCGCTCGAATATTTCCTGCAGCTCACCTGAATCCTGCGTGTGCGCCAGCGCCACCATCAGCAGGGTCCGGGCCTTGATTCCGCTCAGATAGCCTGCCGATATCGCCCCGCGCTCTATCAGGCTGCGGAAAGAGCCCTCGTGCGCCTTGGCGCGGTGCGGCGCGCCGGCGAAGATGCGCACCCCGATCACCACGGGGATGCCCGCATCGAGTGCGTCGCACAGGGCGTGGTGGAAGGGCACGTTCACGTTGCCCGCGCCGACGCCCTCCACCACGACCCCGTCCACGCGCTCTTTGATGCACGCGCGCACGAGCAGGTCGTTCACCCCCTGGGTCACGGTGAGGAACTGCACGTTTTCCTTCACGGCGTCCACCTCGAAGTGAAGACGCCGCTCCGGGCGGTAGTGGAAGAAGACGCCCTCATCCGAAACCACGCCGATGGGCCCGCCGTCTCTCGACGCAAAGGCATGGGGCCGCTGACTGTGCACCTTGATGACGTCGCGCGCGGCGAATATCTCGCCGTCCAGCGCGACCATCACGCCCCGGCCCCGCGCCTCGGGGGAAGCTGCTATCTTCGCGGCGTAGAAGATGTTCCGGGGTCCGTCCGCATCGCGGGCGACGGAGTTGCGCATCGCGCCCGTGATCACGACGGGCTTCTCCCCGCCCAGTGTCAGGTCCAGGAGATAGGCCGTCTCCTCCATCGTGGCCGTCCCGTGGGTGACCACGGCTCCGGCCGTTTCCTCATCCGCCAGTATCCCGCGCAGGCGGTCGCGGAGGCCGAAGGCGGTGGCCGTCTCCATCACGTCGCTGGTGACGTTCGAATGCTCGACGACGCGCACCTGGGCCGCACCCTCAAGTTCGGGAACGGACGCGATCAACTCTTCTGCGCTCGCCGCGGGTACGTTCTCGCCCCCGCGCGTGTCGTATTTGGATGAAATCGTCCCTCCGGTCGTCACTATCGCAATGGAAGGCTTGTTCATGGCGTCTCCCTTTTCGTTTCTTGAAGTACGGTTCGTGAATGGCCGCTGTGTTCCTGAGATGAGGCGAGCGCATTGTGGCCCCGCAAGGGGACGACCGCAAGGCTGGGTGGAAGGTCGCTGGTCGCCTGTTCCAGATGGTCGTCATTCCGTTGTCAATTCCAACCTTGGAGGGGTTGTTGAATAAGCCTTTGTTAAGGGAGCGAACGCTCCCTCCCCGGTTGCGTTCGCCCCAACCCCCCTTGTCAGGGCTGTTGAAAAAGCCCCGATTTCTTGATTCCAAGTATGAAGCCGACTTGGGAGGGATGAAACTTTACTCCTTCCTTGCAAAGCGCCAACCAACCACTCCCCCCTTGAGGGGGAGTCGCAGAAGCCGAGCGGTTTGTGCGAAGGCTGATGCGGTGGGGGGTAAAATGCGTTTTCTTGCCATTCCGAATCATACCCCCCACCAGTTCACTTTCGGGCTTACGCCCTCAGTTCACTGACTCCCCCTCAAGGGGGGAGTGAACTTCAAAGGCGTTCGCGCAACCCAGATTCGCTGGTCGGGAGTTTTTCAACAGCCCCTTGTCAGGGGGGCTTTTTTTCTTACCCCCCTGTCAAGGGGGGTAGGGGGGTGCTTTTCCAGTCGAGAGGGGCGTCCCCTCTACCCCCTGAAAAGAGGGGTTTTTCAACAGCCCCTTGGAGGGAAGTCTTGCGGTTTTGCTTTTGTAGGGGCGGCTCGCGAGCCGCCCTTATGGTTTATGAATCGACCCTGTACAGAGTCGCTTCTTGCTTATGTCCCCTCAATGGCGAAAAATGAGTATGGGCGAGGCGGCCTATGAGCGACCTCGGCCCAACTCGCCGTCTTTGGGGTAGTGTGATGTCGATGTCCTTTGGTTTCTGGCTCTATCTGGCCTGCGCCGTCTGGGTCGGCGTGATGGCCGGTTTTTTCTTCGCGTTCTCCTTCGTGGTGATGCCCGGCCTCTCGGCGATGGAGCCGCTTGCCGCCCTGGCTTCCATGCAGGCGATCAACCTAGCCGTGAGAAACGCCGTCTTCGCACTCGGTTTTTTCGGCGCCTTGATACTTTGCATCGGCGTGGCGCTTCACGCGCTGATTCGCCGCGACGCCCCCGCGTGGCGGCTCGCACTTTCCGCCGCCCTCAGCTACCTGGTCGGCGCCTTCGGCGTGACAACGCTTTTCAACGTTCCCTTGAACGCCGAAATCGCGCCTTTGGATCCCGCCCGGCCCGAAAACGCCGGGGCGATGGTCGCCTATATCTCGCAATGGACGCTCTGGAACCACGTCCGCACCCTCGCGAGCCTCGCGGCGTTCGTTCTGCTGCTGTTGAGCCTGCGGTCTGGGAAAGAATGATGGGTACTGACCCGTGCCTGCGTGGTGAGTGGTTCCCGAACACAGGGACAACTCTCTCGGGTTCTCCCGCCCGTGCCCCGAAAAAGCTCCAAGACCGGCGCAGTATACCTCCGGTGCGGCAGAATCACCCCACCCCTGCGCCCGGGCCGGTTTCCCGCCGCCGTCTCCACTGAGGCAACCCGTGCTGGATATCCTCGCCGACCGCACCTATCGCCATCTTTTCGCAGCACAGGTCACGGCCCTTGTGGGCACGGGGCTCGCCACGATTGCGCTGGGCCTTCTCGCCTACGACCTCGCGGATGAAGAGGCGGCGATGGTGCTCGGCGCCGTCTTCACCATCAAGATGGTGGCCTACGTCGGGGTCGCGCCCATCGCAGGCGCCTTCGCCGGCCGGGTCCCGCGCCGGGCGCTGCTCGTGGCGCTCGATATCGTGCGCGCCGCCGCGGCCCTCGCATTGCCCTTCGTGACGCAGGTCTGGCAGCTCTACCTCCTGATCTTCGTCCTTCAATCGGCCTCCGCCGCCTTCACCCCGACCTTCCAGGCGACGATTCCGGACGTGCTGCCCGAAGAATCCCGCTACACCCGCGCGCTGTCGCTCTCACGCCTCGCCTACGACCTCGAGAACATCTTCAGCCCGACCCTGGCGGCGCTGCTTCTGGCGGTGATGTCCTATGACGCCCTGTTCATCGGCACGGTGGCCGGATTTCTCGCCTCGGCTTTGCTGGTCCTCTCGGTGATTCTGCCGAGTCCTGCGACTGCGGCCACACGAGGCGTCTACGAGCGCACGACCCGCGGGGTCCGCATCTATCTCGCCACGCCCCGGCTCCGTGGACTCCTGGCGCTGAATCTCGCTGCGGCGGCTGCGGGCGCGATGGTGCTGGTCAACACCGTTGTGCTGGTGCGAAGCGGCCTGGGGTTGGGCGAGAGCGCCGTGGCATGGGCGATGGGCGCATTCGGAGGAGGTTCGATGCTCTCCGCGTTCGTCCTTCCGCGTCTGCTGGACCGGGCGCCGGAGCGGGTGGTGATGCTGACGGGCGCGGCGCTGATGATCACGGGCCTGTGTGCGCTTGCCGTGATCATCCCGAGCGTCGGGCTCTCCTGGCCCCTCCTGCTCGGCGCATGGGTCACGGTAGGTATCGGCTATTCCGGCGTACTCACGCCGTCGGGGCGGCTTCTGCGGCGCTCCTCGAATCCCGGGGACCGGCCCGCCCTCTTCGCGGCGCAGTTCGCGCTCAGCCATGCCTGCTGGCTGATGACCTACCCGCTCTCGGGCTGGTTGATGACAGCCTTTGGAGCGTTCGCCGCGCTCGCCGGATTGAGCGCGCTGGCTCTCCTCGGCGCGGTGCTCGCATTGCGCCTGTGGCCGAACTCCGATCCGCTCGAGATAGCGCATCGTCATGACGACCTCCCGCCCGGTCATCCGCACCTGCGCGGCGGGCGCGAACACGTTCATCCATATGTGATCGATGATTTGCACAGGCGCTGGCCATAGGTGATCCTGAGTTCATCCGAGGAACGCATCACGAATGGCTCCGGAAACCATGTAGGCGCTGGAAGATCGAAACAAGTTGCTCATGGAATTCATCCGCCGCGCGTCCACGCGGGAGAATGGTTGAGGAGCGCGCGCAGCGAACTCTCCCTCATCGGTTGGGTACGACTCTTTGACTTATCCTCCGCACTGGGCGAGACTGGCCGGACTGGCTGCTCCAAGAGGACAGACAGGAGAGAACCGAATGACGGAATACGAAGCCGCAAACCTCGCCGTGCAGCAAGCCGCCCTTGCCCTGCAAAAAGACACGCTCGCACTGCAACAATCTGCCTTTGCCCTGCAGAAAGCCTCCCTCGCCCTGCAAGAAGCCTCCCTCGCCGTGCAGCAAGCTTCCGTATGGGTCGCCGCCCTCGTCGGGGCCGCGCAATGCAGCCTCATCGGGTTTGGACTCTACATCATGCGCCAGGCCTCGATTCAACGCGACGCACTGCATCAGGAAACCATGGCGGCGCTCCAGGCTCAGCGTGATGCGCAAAGAGAACAGCATCGAGAAACCATGAAGGCGCTGGAAGGCCAAAACAACGCGCTGATGGAACTCATCCGCCGCACGTCCGCGCCTTCGGCGCAAGGAGATAGTTGAAGGGGGAGCGGAAATCCTCCTGGCGCAGGCTGTTCGTTTTTGAGCGTCATTCCGGCGGATGCCGGAACCCAGCGACTTTATCTTTGTTTTGATCTTTTCGTTTTATCGTTTTTGATGGTCGTTCTGCGATACGGCCGTCCCGGTCGGTTCTGGATTCCGGTATCCGCCGGAATGACGACACGATAGATACATTACGGATGATGAGGAAAGATTCCGTAGGGGCGGCTCGCGAGCCGCCCCTGCAGGTTCATCCCAATGGGAATGAGAAGGAAATAGCGCCAACAGGACAGACACGCAGTTCCGCCCCTGCCCAGGCAAGGCGAAAGACCGATTCGCGTCCCTTATGAAAACTACTTCTTGATCGACAAGAACTTGAGCACCACGCCGTCGGGGTCCTTGCAGAAGAATATCTTGGAACCCTGGATGGGGCCGCTCGGCACCGTGGCGGGTTCCGGCGAGCACATGGTGGTGCCGTCCGTCTGGAGTTTCGCGTAGAGGGCCTCGGCGTCATCCACCACGAAGCCGATTTGCAGGCAGCCCGTGTTGTTGGGGTCGGTGTCTATCGCCTCGCCGGCAGCGCCCTTGTACTCCATGAGTTCGAGATGAAGCCCGTGGCCGCCCATGTGCACCACGCGAAGGTGCGCGCCGGGAACGCCCGTCACCTGGGCCGAGAACTCCGGCGTGCGCTCGGAATCGGATTCCACCTCGAAGCCGAAGTTATCGGCGTACCATTTCGAAGATGCGTCCGCGTCCTTGACCGTAAGCGATACGTTATGAAAGCGTTGAATCGTCATGGATAAATTCTCCCGTCATTCGTGAAAAGGACGCTCCGCGCCGCTCGCGCGCGAAGCGTCCCTGGATGTATGCGTTCCCCGCCCGCTCTTATTCAGAAGAGGACTTGGGTTTCAGGTCCAGCGATGCCGAGTTCATGCAGTAGCGAAGACCGGTGGGCGCCGGGCCGTCCGGGAACACGTGGCCCAGATGCGCGTCGCAGTTCGAACACACCACCTCCACGCGGCGCATCCAGAAGGAGTTGTCCTCCTTCTCGCCCACGTTCTCGGGCTTGAGCGGCTGGTAGAAGCTCGGCCAGCCCGTGCCCGAGTCGAACTTGGTCTCGGCGTCGAAAAGCTCCGCCCCGCAGCACACGCACGCATAGATGCCGTCATCGTGGCAGTCGCAATATTTCCCGCTGAAGGCGCGCTCGGTGCCCGCCTCCCTGGTGACGTGGTACTGCTCGGGCGTGAGTTGCTCGCGCCACTCCGCATCCGTTTTCTCTATCATGTCGGTACTCCTTCATACTAATTGGTTCGCCTGTAGGGACAACCCCTCCACGGGGTTGTCCTGCCCTCCGTGGTTGTCCTTTGTCAGGGTTTCGGACAGGCACGGAGGCCTGTCCCTACGGTTGCCGTTCGGGGGTTTTTCAACCGCGCATATATGTGTCCCTACGAGTCTCTCCCGGCGGCGTTGAGCGATCGAACTTCATATTCGGTCCATGGTGCGGGACGATCGAATAGGGTTGTTGAAAAAGACTTTGTCAATGCAGTAACCCCCAACCCCCCTTGTCAGGGGCTGTTGAAAAAGCCCTTGAGTGAGTAAAGGCAACCCCCTTGAAAGGGAAACCCCATAAAAGCAACCCCCCCTACCCCCCCTTAACAGGGGTCAAACGCGAGAGAGGAACGAGCGTTTGCATAAGCCATTGACGAGAAACACATCGGCTCGCAAAACCTCCCTCTTCGGTCGGTTTTGACCCTGACAAGGGGGGGTAGGGGGGGGTGCTTTTCCAGTCGAGAGGGGCTTTTTCCCTACCCCTGAAAAGGGGACTTAATCAACAACCCTGTATGCGTCCCCTACGGATTTCAATATAGGCCGGTTTTCCAAAATACGCTCATCGGTTGAACGCCTCTAACGGACAGAATCCTCAAAAACCGCGCGAAAGACAAGAGGCGCGCAGTAGATGGATTCCTCACAGGTGGGGCAGGGCTTTCAGGACGTTCACCTGGTTCGTGTTGCCCATGTGGAATAGCTGAATCGCGTCGCGGTGCACTTTCTCGACCGGCGCGTCCTTCATCACGCCCATGCCTCCCCATATCTCCACGGTCCGCATGGTCATGTAATTCAGCATCTCGACGGTGAGCACCTTCGTCGCCCGCGCGAGTTTCTGGTCATTCAGCCCATTGTCGATGCCCCAGGCGGCGCGCCAGAGCAGCGTCCTCGAAGCTTCGAGCCGCGTGTACATATCGAGGAGGAGCGAGCCGATCAAGTCGTGCTCGATGATGGGTTTCCCGCCCTGCACCCGCTCGCGCGCGTAGCCCAGCGCCAGATCGTAAGCCCGCTGGGCGATTCCCAGAGCCGTGGACGTCGCCTCCAGGGTGCCGACGTTGACGACGCTCCTCCTGCCTTCCTGGAACTTGTCCTCCTCGCCCAGGCGGTTTTCCAGCGGGACCCGCACGTCGCGGAAGATGAGGTCGTGCTGGGGATAACACCTGAGTCCCACCTTCTCGTGCAGCCTGCCGACCTCGAAGCCCTCGTGCGGCGGGAAGAGCATGAACCCCGTCACGCCCTTCGTCCACGGGACGCTCCTGTCGGTCCGGGCGAAGGCGGTGACGTACTTCGCCTGCGCCCCCATGGCGATGAACTGCTTCATCCCGTTCAGGACGTAGGAATCCCCGTCGCGCACAGCGCTCAGGGCGGGGCCGGCCGCCGGGTCCGCGTCGAAGGGGAGCGCGTTGTCGCTGCCGGCGTTGGGCTCCGTGATGGCGATGCCGATGCAATAGAGCGGGTCTTCCAGGTAGTCGGGGATAACGCGGGCGAGTTGCTCTTCGTTCGCCACGGCGATGAGGCCCGCAATCGCCTTCCAGTTGTGGCTGTACACCTTGGAGACGGCGGGCGAGCCGGAGGAGAGTTCGCTCATCACGATGCACTGGGTGAGAACGCTGGCCCCGTCGCCCCCATGCGCTTGGGGCACGCCCAGGGAATGAAACCCGAGCGCGGCGCCGCGCTTCACCAGGTCGTAGGCGAACTTGTCCTCTCCGTCTGGCCGCTTTTCCAGTTCCGCCACGACGGGAAGCATTTCCTCCATCGCGAATTTCCGCGCGAGAAGCTGGAGGCTCTTTTGCTCTTCACTCAGTTCGAAATCCATGCGGGTTTCCTTGTCAGTTTATGCGCGTCATGAGATGGAAGCGTTCGCGTTCTCCCCCGTAATTATTGATGTCACACTTTCCCAAGCCCTATGAAAAAGCTTGAACGCTGCAAATCGAGAGTGCTGCGGCGAGGTAGACTTTCGCTGCAGTCACCACGTCCTCGACGAGAACGTGCTCGCCTACGGCGTGCATCAGTCCTTTTTGTGCGGCGTCGGGGTGCATCCGCCCGCCGGGGCCGTAGCAGATGCACGGGATGCCGTAGCGGTTGAAGTGGGTGGAATCGGCCGCAGGCCGCCTGATGACGGGTGCGGACGCCTCGCCCGTCACCTCCTCGTGCGCAGCAAGCGCAGCCTGTACAAGAGGAGCGTCCGCATCTAAGAGCGTGGGCGGGTCGTTCACATAGAACGAGAGAGCGGCGCGCCCGGCTTCATCCGCCGCCTCATCGAGCACACTGCGCAGCTCACGCTTGATGTCCTCGGTGCTTTGGCCCGGCACGGTGCGGATGTCCAGGTAAAGGCTCGCCTCGGCGGGGTTTCTCGATAGCCGCCAGGGCCAGCCGCCCCGCACGGCGGCTATCGTCACGTTGGGGTGCTCGCTCATGCAGGAATGTCTGGCTTCATAATCGGGTATCCATCGCTCGACCGCGGTTTGTATCTTGTGAATGGCGCGCACGGCGTTCGTGACCCCCGGGCGGTTCGAGAAAACGCTGTGGCTTATCGTGCCGCTCACCGTGATCTTCGCCCACACGACGCCCATGTTCGCGTTCGAGACCTTGAGCCCCGTCGGCTCGGCCAGGATGGCGCAATCCGCCGTCACGCCGTGGAGAATAAGGTGGCGCGTGCCCGTCCCGTAGCCCGAGTAGGATTTGCCCGAGAATTCATCGATCGGCGCTTTTTCTATCTCGCCCACCACGCCCGCGAGGGTGAGGTCCCCGCGCAGAGAGACATCTTCGCGGCAGATGACTTCAATCGCCGCCAGCGCGCCCGCAAGCCCGCTCTTCATGTTGTTCGCGCCCAGACCCCATATCCAGCCGTCCCGGTGGACGGCCCTGGGCTTGAATCCCTCGCCGTTCAGGTAGTCCTCATTCCCGTCATAAGAAGTGTCCATGTGACCGGTGAAGAGGAGGTTCGCGCCGTCGCCCGCGCCCTCGCGCACGCCGACCGCGTTCGGCCTGCCGGGGTCGACCTCCTGCAAGCGGGTTTCCATTCCCGCGCGCGCCATGCGCCCCTCCAGATGGCGCGCCATTTGCGCCTCACCGCCCGTGGGGCTTGCGATATCCACCATCTCGCTCAGGAGTTCGCGCACGGTCTCTGCGGTGATGTGGCGCGCGCAGCGCTCGAAGTCGGGGTGCGGCATCGGTGTATCGTTCTCCTTTAACGTATCGAGTGCCCTAGCGTATCATGGGCGCGTCGCTTTCCGGTATCTCTGCTTTCATCGAAGTGCGCCTTCTGAATCCCTCCAAAATCACACGCAGATATGACTGTACCCGGGGCTCGGTCGGCTGGGTCATCACGCGCCTCTCGATGCCCATCTAGGCCGAGCGCATCACGCGCGCGGTGAATTGAAGCAAGCCGTTTTTCTATAAGAAATAAAACGGTTCATACGTTTGACGGGGTCTTTTCCGACTAGCCGCTTTCTGACTCGGTCTGGAAACGTGCGGCGAGCAGATAACGATACAGCTTGAGGGCAAGCCCCTCTTCATGCTCGTCCAACCAGTGCAGTGCCGTCAGCGGTAGCACCATCGTCCGGCAGGGTTGGTCTGCAACCACTGAGGTCGCTTTATCGTTCTGCGTGCCGGCCGGCCAAATTGCGTCGCCCGGACCGAAATCATGAAGACGCGCGCCCGCGGAATCGTAAGCGGAAGCCCGGCCCGCAAGCAACAATTGGAGTTCTTCGCCTGGCGCATCCGATCCTGCGAGGGCATCGCCGGCGGCGTACTGACGAGAGTCCAGCCAGCTTTTGAGTTCTTCGATGAGTTCCTCGAAATGAATTTGCCGTTCCAGGTAGCGCTCGAGGTCATCGGCAGTGTGCGCCAGCAGCGAGGCGCGCCGCTTGTCCGATAAGTTCACGTCCGCCCTCCATGCCGCAATGACGGTCTCCTCGCAGCGCTCCAGCGCACTGTCCGCATTCGGCTCAATCACCAGCTCCTGAAATATAGAAGGCGGTAGGTTGCGCTCCAGCCCCTGTCGCAACTGTTCGTCCAATGCGCTCAGAACCACGGGAACTTCGGCCGCCTGCGCCGTCTGCAGGAACCTGGACAGGACGCTCACCGCCGAGTAGTCGAAGCCGGAGACGGCGGCGAAGTCCAGCATCAGGCAGGCGGGACGCGAATCGCCACTGAGGGATTTTTTCAGTTGTTCGGCTAGTGGATAGGCGCTTCCGAAGAAGATGTAGCCGCGCAGCCGGTAGACATGCACGTGCTCGCCTTCGGCCAGCAGGATGGCCCGATCGGGGATGGGCCGGGTCTTGTTGCTTCTGCGTTCTCGTGCATTGAACCGGGATTCGACAAGATCCACGCGGCTGAGGCGCACGGCGAAGAACACGAGGGTGGCCAGCATACCGGCGCCGACGCCCTCGAACAGTCCGAAGGAGATGATGACGACGAAGATCAACACGATGATGCCGTATTCCGACCAGGGGAGCCGCCTGCAGCTTCTTACGAGACCTTCGTCTATCATGCCGAAGCCGGCAAAAAACAGAATTCCGCCTACGAGCGGCGTCGGGATCAGTTCCAGCATCCCGTCGCCCAGGAGCAATGCGCCCCCGATGACGAGGGCGGCGACGATGCCGGTCAGGCGGGTGGCGGCTCCGAGCAGCTTGCTGCGCAGCGAGGCGGGCACGATCGTGCTTGCCACCGTCCCGCCGCCCAGTCCTGCGACCACGCTCGCGAGCCCGGCCGTCCTGAACTCCAGGTCCCAGTCCAGTTCGTGATTTGCGGCCAATTCTAGGCCGGCGAAATTCATGATCACGACGATGAGCGCGATCAGCATCAGCGTCAGCATGTTGGGAACCTGTTCCGCCATCGCCGCCCAATCCAGATGCGCCAGATCGGCGATCCCCACAACCGGCCAGAGGGTTCCCTCCGCGGTGCTCTTGAACAACAGACCTGCCGATCTCGCCTCGTCACCGGAAATATCGAGAGTGGCCAGGGCGAAGTGGTATGCGCCGACGGCCATCGCCACGCTCACCGGGAGGATCAGCGCATTTCCCCAGCGTTTTATGGCGAGGTACAGGGCGATCCCGAACGCTGCGCCGGGGGCCCACCTCCATAACGTGGATGGCTCCAGAAGCGCCGGGACCGCACGCCAGTCAGGCTCCGCTCCCATCAGGGACATGGCCGCCAGGCACACGGCCCCCCCGATTCCGGCCACGAATCCGCCCGCCACCGGGTAGGGGATGAAGCGCACCAGGTTGGCGAGCCGGAAGTGGCCGATAACGAGACAGCAGACGCCGGTGGCCATGGCGCTGAGCATGAGCGCGCCCGCCGTGGTGACGAACAGCGCATCGCCTTCGGCGTCCATCGTGGAGCCGATCAGCGCCATCACGATCACGAGCGCGGGAGAAAGCCCCGAAATCGCCCCGCGGTAGCCGCCTGCGAGGGCGATAATGAGGCAGGCGGCGAAGTTTCCGAATAAAATCAGGCCGACGCCCTGGGAGGTATATGGGGCCAATGCGCCCGAGAAAATGAAGCTGCCGAAGGCGATCTGGGCGACGAGCAGGCCCAGGCCGGAGGTGAATCCGGCGGAAAGCGCCGGAACTGTCTTATCGGAGAGGACGTCCGCGCGAAGTTCGGACGCAATATCTTGGAACAAGGAATTCACCCTTTCGATCGTTCGTAATCGGGAGGCGGCATCTGCGTCTCTCTCCCTTAACGTATCGGACGCTCTATCGTATCATGAGCTGATCGCTTTCCGGTATTATTTTCAGTGAGAGGTGCGCCTTCTGAAACAAGCCACGAGAACGCGCGGATACGATTACACGAAAGGCTCGGTCGGCTGGGCCATCACGCGCCTCTCGGTTCCGATATGCGGCGAGCGCATCCTGCGCAATCTCGACGGCATTTTTGAGATTTACTGGCTCGGCCGGATGGGGGCCGAATTCCTGGCGGCGGCGTCTCTGGGTTTCATCACCCTGTTGTTCATCCGTTCGGCCCCTTTCGGAATCAGGATCGCAGGGCAGGCGCTCGTGGCCCAGCGCGTGGGCGCGGGCGATGGAGAGGGCGCCTCGGTCATGGCGGGGCAGACCATCTTCCTCGTCGGCGTCTTCAGTCTCATCGCCACGTTCCTGGGTCTATGGTTCGCTCCCCTCCTGATGGACTTGATGACGCGCGACCCCGCGCTGGCCGCCCTGGGCGTCGTCTACATCCGCGCGGGCTTCGCCGTGCTGCTCGCCGCCGAGGCGATGTTCGTGGTCGGCCAGATATTGCGGGGAACCGGCGAGCCGGGCATCACCATCGCGGGCGTCGTGGCCTCCACCGTTTTGACGCTCATCTTCATCCCCCTCTTTATGTTCGGATGGGGGCCGATTCCCGCTTTGGGGATAGCGGGCAGCTTTTTGGGCATCGGCGTGGGGCGGCTGGGCGGATTCGCAACCATGCTGACCTTCATCGTGAAGGGAAAATCGAGGCTCAGGCTGAGGTGGGCCGATCTGCGCCCGCGCGCGTCCGAGATATCCCGCGTCGCGCGTCTCGCCTGGCCCGCCATGGTGCAGAACCTCCTCGAGCGAAGCGCGCTCCTGCTCATGGTGCGGATGCTTTCTCCCTTCGGGGCGAGTGCACTGGCCGCGTGGAGCATCGGCAACCGCGTGACGATGATCGCCCGGATGCCGAGCTTCGGTCTGCAAAGCTCGGTGCGCACGCTGGTGGGCCAGAACATGGGCGCGGAGAAGCCCGAGCGCGTGACGCGCACGGTATGGCTTGCAGTCGCCGCGCTTGTGATGCTGATGGCGGCGGCGAGCGTATTTTTGTTCGCCTGGGCGCAGGAGGTCGTCTCGTTTTTCGGCTTGGCGGGGAACGACACGGCCGTCATGGCGCTCAGAATCCTGTGCGCGGGCCTCCTCATGGAGTCCATCCGCCGGGTGATGGCGGGCGCGTTCCAGGGAGCCTCGCGCTCGAAGCCGCCCATGCTGGTGGAGGGCGTCGTTCGCTGGGGCGTTCAGCTTCCCGCCGCCTATCTGCTCTCGTTCTGGTTTGCCGTGGGAGCGGGCGGCGTCTGGTTAGCGGTGAGCGGGGGCCAGATACTGAGCGGTGCGCTCCTCCTCGTATGGTTTTTCCGGTGGTCACGGAGCGGGGATGTCCGGGGTTTTATGGGCGTTCGGGGTTTGAAATCCGCGATCAAATCCACTTAAGCTGTCTGCGCCGCTTCGGGTGCTCTCTTGTATTTTCAATGAGAGATGATGTGATTTGTGGAGCGCGCGATTCGGGAAGCGAAGACACTCACCATGAGGAGTTTGTGGACGATGAAAAAGGCGTTGGCGGCGGGGCTTTTTCTCATAGCGGGGTTTGGGTTGATCGTGACGTTGACGAAAAGGCCCGAGCCGCCGAGGCAGGTTCCCGCAACCGAGGACATGGCGCAGATCAAGAAGGGGAAATCGCTGTTCTCGCGCAACTGCATGCGCTGCCACGGGCCGGAGGCCAAGGGTTCGCGAATCGGCCCGCCGCTGGTGCACAAGGTTTACGAACCCTCCCACCACGGGGACGCCGCTTTCTTCATGGCCGTCTCGCGCGGGGTGAGGAGCCACCACTGGAAGTTCGGCGACATGCAGCCCGTGCCGGGTGTGAAACCCGAGGATGTGGCCCTGATCGTGCAATACGTGCGCTGGCTGCAGCGGAAGGCCGGTATTTTTTAGGCGAGGGAGCAAGATCTGGTGAACGAACGAGACGCGTTGCACGAGTTGAGGAGAAAACGCCTGCAGAGAATGGTGGCTCTGTGCGGTCGGGCGCACCCGTTCTACAAGCGCCGCTTTGCAGAGGCGAACCTCATCCCCGAGGCGGTCAAGGAACTCGACGACCTCCAGAAAATCCCCCTCACGAAAAAAGAGGATTTCATGGCGGCGCCCGAGGATTTCAGCCTCGACCCCGCCTGGCTGCCCGAGCTTCCCTTCGAGGAGCGCACCATGTGGAACGTGGCCTACACCACGGGCACAACGAGCGGGCGGCCTTCTCCTTTTTTCAACACCACGCACGACCAGTACCACATCATGCTCCAGGCGCGGGTGTGCAACGAGGCGGAGGGTCTGGGGGCCGGCGACGTCATCGCCAATCTCTACCCGCTATCGCCCATGCCCCTGGGCGGGTTCCTCTGCTGCGTGCGCTCGGCGGAAATCATGGGGCTTCCCGTGGTGAGCGCGCTCACGGGCAGCCCGCATCCCGAATACCCCGTAAGGCGCTCGCTCGATGAGGCCGTCGACGTGGTGGCCGCCTCGGGAGCCACCGTCATCTGGGGGGTGCCGAGTTTCGTCCGCCGCTTCCTGAGGAGGGCGCGCGAGCGCGGCGTCAAGCTCGACCGCGCGCGCATGGTGCTCACCACCGGTGAGGCGGTGAGCGACGCCCTGCGCGAGGAGTATATGGATCACCTGCGCTGGTTCGGGGCGGATGACCCCCAAGTGCGGGTGCGCTACGCGGCGACGGAGATGCAGGGCGGCCTCGTTCAGTGCGCGAACGATGCGATGCCGCACAACGTCGTGCCCGAACTCTACCTGCTCGAAGTCGTCGACCCGGAATCCGGCGAGCGCGTGCCGGAAGGAGAAGAGGGGGTGATAGCCCTCACGCACCTGCATCGCCGCGGCACGGTGTTTCTGCGCTATCTCATCGGCGACCTCATCGCGCTCAGGTGGGAGCCTTGTCCGGGTTGCGGGCGCCTGGGCGAGCGCATCGTGCGCCTGCCGAGGCGGACGGGCGACCTGCTCAAGGTGCGCGGGATGCTCATGAATCCGGATATCGTCTTCGACCTTCTCTCGAAAGAGCGCGCGATACGCGAGTTTCAGGTGAGGATCCGCAAGTCCGCGCCCGATGACGTGGATTCGATGGACGAGATGATCATCCGCCTGGAAGCCGAGGATTCAGAGCGCGAGCGGCTCGGCGCCTCCGTGCCGGACAGGGTGCGGGGAGCGGTGATGATACGGCCGGTCCTCGAATTCGTGGCGCCGGGCGTTATCCACGACCCGATGCGCGACGTGAAGGCCCGCCGCCTCGTCGATGAGCGGTGAGAAATGCCGTATAAAGCTTCTGGCAATCTCGCTTGCATTATCATAATGGGTCACATGGTAGGGACAGGTCGCGACCTGTCCTTACGAAGCTCCCTTCTTGAATCGTTCTCCCTTTGAGATTTTGGAAAATACTCCCCCCCCTTGAGGGTCAATCCCGATCAATGCGGAAGGGATTGTCGCAGAAGCCCTCTCGCGTTATCTGTAGTGGGCCGCACTGCCATCATTCAGGTGAATGCGGTGCGGTTTAATTGGTATCTGCGTCTTACTCAGATGCCAGCCTATCAGGTGACCAGATAAGGCGGGCTAGCTTGCAATAAAGGTTTGAGCGGGTCTCCAAGTCTTTCTTAGTAAAACTGTCATGTGGTTCGAAGGGAAGGTTATATTTTTTGATAGTCTGTCTAAAGCCGGGGTTGTTGTTGTAAAATTCTCTGTGAAGTGATTGAGCTAGTGCATTTGTTTTTAAGTAATCCGGCAATTTTTCGGCATAGTTCTTATCGTTGAGACTGGCGTTAATCTTTTTGGGCAGTAAAAGCAGACCGCCCACCATGTTGCGGTGAGTGTGGAAATCTTGTTCCTGCTCAAACTCATGGGCAAACCTCTCATAGTGATCGGACCAAATATGTTCTACCTCATAGGCATTCTTGCCCGACCGAATAATGTAATCTTCGTATCGTCCGGGTTCACCCGATTGTCGTTCTAGCCAGTCTGTGAAGCGAGCCAACTGGCGATGAATAGCTTTACTCGTAAACTGATTTAGGCGAACAGGTTTGTCGAAAGTAATTTCGTTCATTTCGTCCTGCAAGCGATCCCGCAGGGTTATCTGAATATCAGCTAACGACTTGCCTCGAATCTCGCGCATGATCGCAAAAATCGAATATTGGATGGTGGAATAGCTGTTGGACTTGTAGTTCCACAGTCGCAAGTTCAACCAACAATCAACAAAGTCCGCCACCGCAGCGATCTTGGCGTTGGTGGTGTCTATGTCATCCTGTGATGTCATCGATGCCATGATTAAATGATGTTGAAGCGTAAAGCCCGCATCGCCGTTGTAGCGTACACTCTCCAATCGCTCCGTACGATTTTCGGAAGCGTGCAGCAACCGGATGTATAGAGCAGCAAAATAGTAAAATTCACGCATCACGAAATGATAGAAATCGTCACTGCTGTTCAGCTTAATACTGTCTGCATGGTTGCGCACCCAGCGGTGGTACTCTGTGCCGAGGAGATCAAAGTCCTCCGGCTTGGCATGCTTTTTTCGTTCTCTGATCTTCTTCGCGTACTGAGATCTCAGCCATGCTTTGAAAAAATCAGCCTCGGTCTCTTTGCCGTACTCGGCAAATTTACCGAGATACTCCTTAATCTTAGCATCCGCTTCCTGCCGCTTGTCCGTGTCATCTATGTTGGCCAGCAGATAGCCTCTGAGCATTTCCGTCGGCGTCAGTGACAACCCTCGGTCGTTCATCGTTTCAAAAATTGTATAGGCATCCTCATCCGCATACGCAATGATCTCGATCAGGTTCACTTTGCGGATGAGCCAATAAATGAAATGAGGTAGTGCGCCGCCCTGCAGTTCGTCTGGAAACAACTCACTTAGGTCCTGATATCGTGCATACAGTGTTTTAACAGACTCAGTGGCTTCATCAGAGTTGAATGGACGTTCGTTGAAAAGCGCATCCATGCAGTCATTACGCTCTCGAACGTTTAGCTTAAATTTTTTGTCACCATAATCATCAGCATAAATGAGTGATTGAATTGCGACTTGATCAGCTCGTTGTTTCTGAAGATTGTTTAGGTAGATCAGGAGAATAGAGAGCGAACTTATCCGTTGTTGTCCGTCAACAATATGACGTATGTCACCTCTTTTGCTAACGACAATCGATCCGAGGAAGTAGTGGCCGTAGTTGGCGACTTCCTTGGTTTTATCTCCCTCCTTATAGCTATCAAGAAACCGAACTGTCAGGTCGTCCACTAGTTCTTGTAGTTGTTTACGTCCCCACTTATATTCTCTCTGGTAATAGTCTATCCCGTAGCTTCCTCCAGAAAGAAGTTCCTGGATCGAGCGGTCGTATCCCTTGATTTCTTGCATCTAACTAACCCCTTTGTTGTTTCCGGACGTGGTTTACCTGAGATAATTCAGCCTTGTCAGGCAGCGTGTTCAGCCGGTTAACTGTTTGGAGAAAATAGCATATCAACCAGTCATTATGTCCGCAATGAAATCACTGACTCTTTCCGCTTGCATTACCTGTTGCCAACTGTGCCACCACTGTTGGCAAGTTTCACCATGATTGTTCGGCCTAAACATGATAGAGGCTGTACTTTTCAGACAAATCCTCTTCTATCGCTCAAGCTCGATCCGCGAATCCGTGAGGCGAACTGCACATATGTAACGGTTCAAAGACTCTTGCAAAGTAATGAGCTTAATATTGATGGAAAGGGGCACCTTGGTTTTGCTAAAGGTATTTTGGATGCGGATTCAGTCGTGTCAGTCCCCTCCGACTACCAGGCGAAGTTTCCCTTGTCATCGAGAGGTGAGAAGGGATTCCAGGCGACTTCCCAATAATGCCCGTCCGGATCCTTGAAGTATCCCGAGTGGCCGCCCCAGAAGACATCCTGCGCATGCTTGACGATGGTTCCGCCTGCGCGTTCGGCTTCGGCTAACACCTTGGCGACGTCCTCGCGCGTTCGGACGTTGTAGGCCAGGGTGATCGCGCCGGTCACCTCACCGCTGCCGGCATTTGGCCCGATGTCCTCGATGAGCTTGTCGCGGGGGTAGAGGGCGAAACCGATTCCGTTGAGCGTGAAGCAGACGATGGAATCGGCTAACTCCTCGCTCGCAACGCGCCAGCCGAGCGCCTCGTAGAACGCCCGCGCACGCGGAAGATCGTCTACGCCCAGGGTGACGATGCTGAGACGCTGGTCCAAATCGTCTCCTCCTTGGTTGTCGAAAGGCGGGAAGGTTCTGCGGGTTTTGCTGTATTTAGCCTAGACGCCCAGATACCGCATGCGGGTTTCCTGGTCTTCGAGCAGGTCGGCGGAGGCGCCTTCCCACTGGATGATGCCTTTTTCAATCAGGTAGGCGCGCTTGGTGATGCTGAGCGCCATGCGGAAGTTCTGCTCCACGAGCAGGATGGCGATGCCTTTTTTCTGGATCTCCACCAGCACGTTCTCGATGGTCTCGACGTAGGCGGGCATCAGGCCCTCGGTGGGCTCGTCCACCATGATGAGCTTGGGCTCCGTGCCGAGACCCCGCGCCATGGTGAGCATCTGCTGCTCGCCGCCGCTCAACTGGTTCCCCTTGTTGTTGATTCGCTCCTTCAAGCGCGGGAAGAGGGAGAAAATCCAGTCGAGATGCGTGTCCAGGTTCTTGGCGCCGTCGATGGGGATGCGGCTGATCTTGAGGTTTTCGAACACTGTGAGGTTGGTGAACACCTGGCGATCCTCGGGTATCCATGAAACCCCCGCGAGCGAGACGGTGTGCGCCTCGGCCTGCGTGATGTCGGCTCCCTCCATGGTGATTTTGCCGCTTTGGGGCGTCAGAAGCCCCATGACAGTCTTCATGGTGGTGGATTTACCCGCCCCGTTCCTGCCGAGGAAGGCCACCGCCTCGCCTTCGTCCACCTTGAGGCTCAAGTCGTGAAGCACGTGGCTTAAGCCGTAAAACGTGTTGATGGAATCTACTTCGAGCATTATTCCCTCAGGTATACGCGCTGCACTTCTGCGTTCGCGCGGACTTCCTCCACCGTGCCCTCGGCGAGAAAGGCGCCGTTGTGCAGCACGGTGATTTTATCTGAAATGCCCAGCACCACCTCCATGTCGTGCTCCACGAGCACGATGGTGAGCGGATCGGCCAGGCTCTTGATGAACTCACCCGTCTGAATCGTCTCCTCGGGGCTCATGCCCGCCGTCGGCTCATCGAGCAGGAGGAGCTTGGGGTCGGTGGCGAGGGCGATTCCGATTTCGAGATAGCGTTGCTCGCCGTGCGCGAGCGTACCGCCCAGCTCGCCGCGTTTCTCCGTCATGTTGATGCGCTCGAGTATCTCGTCCGCCCTTTCGATCAACTCCTTGTGGTTACCTATCGTCGACCACAGGTTGAAGGTCATCTTCCGTGATTGCACGGCGATGCGGATGTTCTCCAGCACACTCAGTTTCGGGAAGATGTTGGTGATCTGGTAGGTGCGGCCAATCCCCAGGTGGGAGCGCTCATGAGCGGGGACTTCCGATACGTCTTCTCCATCGAAGAGCACCTGCCCCGACGTAGGCAGCAGATCGCCCGCGATCATGTTGAAGAATGTCGTTTTCCCCGCGCCGTTCGGGCCGATGATGGAGCGCAACTCGCCAGCGTCGACCGAATAATTCACGGCGTCCACGGCGACGAGGGCGTCGAAATGCTTGCTCAGACTTCTGGTTTCCAGGATAGGCATTTTGTCTTTCCGTTATTCCGGGTCGGCGGCCGCCTCGGCCGCGGCTTGTTTCGCCAGATATTTCTTCTCGCGGTATTCGAGCGTCATGTTGCGGATGGTGCCCAGAATGCCCGAGGGCACGAAGAGTACGATCAGCACGAAGATGCCGCCCACCCACGCTTCCCAATACTGGAAGATGGCGAGGTATTTGACGAACTCCACGCTCATCAACTGCCTCAGGTACCAATAGATGAACGACCCCACCGCAGGCCCCAGGAATGTGCCCGCTCCCCCGAAGAGGGTGATGATGACAATCTGCCCCGAGGTGATGAAGTGGATGTTCTCGATCGGCACCGTCTCGCCGTAAATGATCGCCAGCGCGCCCGCGACTCCCGAGATGGCCCCGCTCATCGTGAATGCCATGAGCCGGACCTTCGCCACGTTGTAGCCGCAGATGCGCGCGCGGTCTTCGTTTTCACGAATCGCCCTGAGCACGTGGCCGAAGGGCGAGCGCAGTATCTGCCAGATGATGGCGATGAAGACGACGCTCAGAAAAAAGACGAAATAATAGGTGATGTTCGCGTCCATGATACCCACGCGCAGGTTGATGGAACCCAGCCGCATGTTCTCGAGGCCCCCCAGGCCGTCCGTTCCGCCGGTGAGGTCGTCGAACGTCTGCGCGGAGTAGTAGAAGATCATGCTGATGGAGAGGGTGACCATCGCGAAATACACGCCGCGCTTCGAACTGCAGATGGTGCCGATGAGCCAGGCGACGAAGGTGGAGACGATGACGCAGGTGATGAGCGAGATTTCCAGGGGCAGCACCTTGAAGGCGCTGACCATCCAGTCGGGCGCGTAGGTGTCGGGTTTGATCCAGGCGTGCATGATGCCCACGGTGTAGCCGCCCACGCCGAAGAATGCGCAATGGCCCAGGCTGAGCATTCCGGTGTTGCCGAGCAGGATGTTGAAGGCGATGCCGAATAAAGTGTAGATGAGAATCTGAATCATCAACGGCGTACTCGGTACGAAGCCGCGAATCTCCGCGAGAATCTCAGCGGATGTTTCCCAGTCGTTGTCCTCGAGCCAGATGATCGAATCGTTCAAGGTGGTGAAGAAAAACGGGTACACCAGCAGGAGACCGGCGAGTATCAGTATTCCGTAGTTGTCGAAAACTTCCGATATCCAGGCCCAGAATTCCTTGGGGGTGAATCGGTTTTTTGGAGCTGCAGAGTCCACTTAAAAATCTCTCCCGAGACGATAAGGATCTTTAATCAAAAGCGCCTTCCTGGCCGAACAACCCTCTTGGTCTCAAGAGAAGGATTACCGCCATCACGATGAAGAGCAGGATGTCGGACGCTTTTTCCCAGAAATCGGGGCCTATGACCGTACCCGTCCAGTTTTGAACCACGTATTGGGTTCTGCCCACCAGGGGCGTGAGCGCCCAGAGCTGGCCCAGAATCAGCCCGCCGATAACCGGGCCGATGAAGCTCCCCATGCCGCCGACGACGACCACGATGAAGGTCTGCACCAGAATCAGTTCGCCCATCGTGGCGTCCACCGCGAACAGGGGCGCTATCATGACGCCCGAGAATCCGGCCAGGGCTATCCCCAGACCGAACGTGAGCCGCCAGATGCGCGACACATTGATGCCCAGCACCTTCACCATCGTGTTGTTGTTGGTGCCCGCGCGGATCATCATGCCCAGGTTGGTTCTGTAGATTAGCACCCAGAGGAGGGCGACGAGGACCGCCGCGGTGATGATGGTGAAGCTCCTGTAGGCGGTGATGTCGAGCGTACCCGTCTTCAGGAGCGAGAACTGGAACATTGGCGGGATGTTGAAGGGTTTTCCCGGCCTGCCCCAGATTAAGCGGACGAAGTCCGGCAGGAAGATGGACATGCCGAACATGATGAGAACGCCCGAGAATCGTTCGTTTTCCGTATTGTATATATTGCTGATGACGTATTTCTCGAAAACCATCCCGATTCCGAACATGACGACGGGTACCATGACGATTGCCATGATGAAACCCACGTTCGGCCCGAAAATGGGCGTGAAAATGAGGTTCGAGACCGTGTACCCCACATACGCGCCCAGCATATAGAAGGCGCCGTGCCCGAAGTTGATAATGCCCATCAGTCCGAAAACGATCGAAAGGCCCAAGGCCAGCAGAACCCAGAAGGAACCTTGCACCAACCCCAGGAATAGATGCTGGACGAATTCCGAAAACTCTACGCCGCCGCTTGGCAAAACACGCTCCTTGAGAACGGGGAAGTCGTAAGAGGGCCAATGTCTAGGATGAAACGGCCCCATTGTCAAACGCCGTGAGAAAAGCCCGGGCGGCCGGATTTCCGGCCGCCCGGGTGGGCGTTTTCAGGGGGCGCTTCTGTGCGCCGTTTCCTAGGCCCTTCTCTCGCTGGCGGGTTCTTTCAGGCCTTTCGCTTCGCAGGAGACGGTGTTGCCCTCTCCGCTCGAGGAGCCGATGACCTCGATGTGGTCGAATTTATCTTTCATCTCGGCCTTGGACTTGCCGCGCATCACGAAAACCTCCGAGATGCAGACGTGGTCGCAGGGACGAATCTGGCACTCGCCCTTGCTGTACTGGAATTTTATGCCTTCCAGCACTTTCGCGAGCTTGAAGTGATCACGGCGCTTGTAGAGCTTGGTTTCTTTCGCCGTGTCCAGGATCAGCCGCGTGAGATCGTGGGCGAGCATTCCGTAACTCGAGCACGGGCGCTTGCGGCGCGCCAGGAACTTGTCGTTCAGCGCCTTGGCGGCCGGATACTTGCTTCCGAGAGAGGGGTGCCACATCATCGCCGCGTTGAAGCCGTCATACGAACCGGGGCCGGCGGCCTCGGGCATGGTGATCTCGGTGGCGCCGAGGACGATCTTCACCTTCTTGTCGAGACCGGCTTCGCGCGCCTGCTTGACGAAGGCGACCTGGCGCTGTCCCCAGTTGAGCGCGTAGACGACGTCGGGCTTTTCCTTCAGGATTCTCGGGAACGTCGCCGAATAGTCCATCGATGTCGGGAAGGGCACCCAGGAGATGGAACTATTCTTGTTCCACGTGAGGTTGAAGTCCTTCGTCAGCTTCTCGAAGGCCGGGATGAACATCTTGGGCCAGATGTAGTCATCGAACACACAGTGGATCTTTTTGCCTAAATTGTTCTTGGCGATATACGTGAGCGAACTCGCGCATAGCTGGTACGGCGTGGTGTTCGCCGTGAAGAACAGGGGTGACATCTTCTTCGCGTTCCCCGGGGTGGACATGATGTGCTGGGGGTAGTTCGCATAGATGATATTGCGCTTGCGGGAGAACTCGTTGAGGCGTACTTCTTCGGGGCCGACCATGGAGCCCGCGATGAAGTCGACCCTGTGGTTGTCAATCAGGTCGAGCGCGTGCGTGGTGGTCTGGTCCCATTTGAACTGATCGTCGCGGAAGAGCAGCTTGACTTCGCGCCCATCCACGCCGCCTTCCTTGTTGACGTCCTCGATGGCGATCTTGACGCCTTCCACCTGGTCGAACGCCTCGGTGGCGTAGGGGCCCGTCGTCGGGTGGATGGAACCCCATTTGATAGGCCGAGCGCCGAGTCCTTCTCTCAGGAAGGGGGGCGCGGTCTGGGCGGCGACGATTCCGCCGATAAGGCCTGCGCCTTTCAGGAATTTTCTTCTGTCTAAACGACTCATGAATCTTCCTCCTTGTGGTGAATGAATGACATGAAGGCGTTGTATGCGCTGCTGCGAATACCCCCAATTTTGATGCGATGAGAGGATCATAGAATCTCGCCTTCTAAGTGTCAACAAGTGAAAAATGGTGTGGTTTCATTTTTTCGTTTCGGGCGGTCTCATGCGTGGGGCAGGCGGGGCCGGGGAGTTTTTGACATTCGGGGAAGCGTGTGTCTCTTATGCCGGGTAGTGTGGAAAGTGAAATTTCCGCCGGTGCACCTTTATTCGAGCAATCATAAATTGAGGAGTATGAAAATGTTCAAGAAGATTCATCACGTGGGCCTCATCACGGACGACATGGAGCGCACCACCAGGATGTTCCAGGAAAAACTCGGCTGCGAGCCGAACCGCGTACAGGTGGCCGATACCGGCTGGGCGCACGCCACGTTCCTGCGCATGGGCGACGTGGAAATCGAGATCATGCAGCCCTACGACCCGGAGAACCTCTACACGAAGATGCTGGAGCGAAACGGCGGCCCCTGTCTCTCGCACATCGCGCTCTCCGCGCCGGACACGGGTGCTGCGGGCAAGCATTTCACGGAGAGCGGCGTGCAGTTCCTAGAAGGCTTCGGCCCCGGCACCTACACGCCCAGAGGGTATGAAATACTCTTTCTCCATCCCGATGAGACCGAAGGCATCGTCATACAGGTGGCCTCTGATGCCCCCGCTAAGGAAATGGGGTATTAACTTCGTCTTAATCTAAGGACGGAGAGCAGTTATTGTCCTGAGAAGTGGTAATGTGGAGAAGAAGTTGGTGATCCGTGCAGCGAATCGCTGCGCGCCGCCTCACACCCCGAGATAGTATTTCTTCACGAGTTCGTGACCGACGAGGGCTTCGGTGTTCTCGCCCGCGAAGGCGATCTCCCCGTGGACGATGATATAGCCCCTGTCGGCTATCTTGACCGCCTGGTTGAAGTTCTGCTCGGCCATGAGGACGGTGAGCTGGTATTCTTCTTTCAGTTCCCGGATTTTGGAGATCACCCGGCTCACGAGAATGGGCGCCAGGCCGACGGAGGGTTCGTCCACCAGGAGCACCTTGGGCGCGGACATGAGCGCGCGGGCCACGGCCAGCATCTGCTGCTCGCCCCCGCTCATGCTGCCCGCAAGCTGGTTCTTGCGCTCGGCGAGAACCGGGAAAGCCTCGAAGGAGAAGGCCAGGTTGCGGTCGATGCCGCGGCGGGCCTCTTCGCGGTAGGCGCCCAGGAGGAGGTTTTCCTCCACCGTGAGGCGCGGGAACAGGCGCCTGCCCTCGGGCACGAGCGCGACGCCCAGGTTCACGATCTCCTCGGGTTTCTTGCCCGCCAGATCGATCCGCTCGCCGTCGGCTTCCAGGTAAATCGCGCCCTCATCGGGCTGGATGATGCCCATGATGCACTTGATGAGCGTGCTCTTGCCGTTGCCGTTTGTGCCGAGGAGCACCACGGTCTCCCCGTCGTTCACCTCGATGGAGACCCCGTGCAGCACGCGCACGGCGCCGTAGCCCGCGGATACGTTGTCGACGACGATGCTATGCGCCAAGGTAGGCCCTTTCCACGTCCTTGTTGTTGACGATCTCATCGGGCGTCCCCTCGGCTATCTTTTCCCCGGCGTCGAGGACGACGATGCGCTCCGAGAAGTTCATGACCGCCCGCATGATGTGCTCGATCATGATGACCGTGAGGCCTTCCTCGTTCAGACGGACTAGGATTTCGAGAATGTCGTCCACCTCGGTGTTGGAGAGGCCGGCCATGGCCTCGTCCGATATGAGGAGCCTCGGCTTGGCCGCCATGGCGCGGGCGAGTTCGAGCTTGCGCAGTTCGATCTGGGTGAGTCCCCCGGTTCGCACGTCGGCCTTGTCCGCCATGCTCATGATCTCGAGTATTTCCATGGCCTCGCCCTGAAGTTCCGCCCCGTGGGAGTGCTGGTGGGCGGCGTATTCGAGAGGAATGCACAGGTTCTCGAGAACCGTCATGCTGACGAACGGCTTGGGAATCTGAAAACTGCGGGCGATGCCCAGGCGGGTTCGCTTGTAGGCGGGCATGGTGGTGATGTCCCGGCCTGCGAAGACGATGTTCCCCTCGTCGTTGTTGAGAGCGCCCGAGATGCAGTTGATCATTGTCGTCTTGCCCGAGCCGTTGGGGCCGATTAGGCCGAAGCGCTCGTTTTCCTTCACGTGCAGATCCACTTTGGTGAGTGCGCTGAATCCGCCGAAGCGCTTGGTGACGCCGTGTACGTCGAGGAGGTTTTCGCTCATCACGCCTCCTTGCCCACGAGTCGTGCGCGAATCTTGCCGAACAGGCCCACGAGGCCGTCGGGTGCGAACACCACGAAGCCAACGAGCAGGCTGCCCACGATGAGCAGGTTCATCTCGGCGGAGAGCGTGACTGTGGCTATCTGCTGGGCAGTACCGACCAGAACCGCGCCGACCAGCGGGCCGAGCCATGAGGTGGTGCCGCCGATCATGGGCATGGCGAGGCTGTTCACCGCGTAGTCGAGGTGAAAGGCCGATGTGGGTTCGATGTAGACGACGAAATAGGAAAACGGCGCGCCCGCGATTCCCATCAGCGCGCCGCTCACCGTGGTGGCGAACAGCTTGATTTTGAGAATGGGCACGCCCATGCACTCGGCCGCTTCCTCGTTGTCGCGGATGGCGGCCATTCCCCGCCCGACCCAGGATTTCTCGATGAGCCAGGCGACGGCCACGGCGACCACCGCGAGCGCCGCCATGACGAAGAAGAGGAACTCGTCGTAGTTCGAGAACAGCGGCACGCTCCTGGGTTTCAGGATGGCCGTGCCCGCGCCGCCGCCCACATAGTCCCAGTTCGAGACGACCATCTGGAGCACGACGGCCAGCGCGAGGGTCGCGATGGAGAAGAACACGCCTCTGAGCCTCAAGGTCAGGTAGCCGATGCCGAGTCCCAGGAGGCCCGAGACGATGCCGCCCGAAATGAGCAGCACGTAAAGGGGCGGCTTCCAGGTCTTGATGAGCGCGACGGCGGTGTAGGCGCCCATGGCGAAGAACGCCGCCGTGCCGAAATTCACATATCCGGTGTAGCCGCCCAGGATGTTCCAGGCCGTGGCCAGGACGACGTACTGCAACACGACGTAGGCCGCCTTGTAGTAGAAGCGGTTCTCCATCTGGGTCGTGATGAGGAATGCCCCGACTACGAGTACGGCGGCCACGATCAGGAAGAGCCTCTTTTCGTTACTCAAGGGCTACCTCCCGAAGAGGCCGGACGGCCGGACCGCCAGGCAGATGAGCAGAATGCCGAACGAGACGGCCAGCGCCCACGAGGGGCCGAAGAACGAAGAGGTGAAGCTCTCCGCGACGCCCAGGATGAGCGCGCCCACGAGCGTGCCCGTCATACTGCCCAGCCCGCCGAGCACGGTGACCGCGAACACGCGGCCGATGTACTCGCGTCCGATGGTCGGCTCGACCGGGCCGATGATGATGAGCAAAGAGCCCGCGATCACGGCGGTGGCGATGCCGATGCCGAAGGCGACCGTCTTGATGCGAATCGGGTCGACCCCCATGAGTTGGACGGCGAGGCTGTCCTGCGCAACGCCCATGATGGCGCGTCCGAAAAATGTTTTTGTGAGAAACAGGTACAGGACGGTGGAGAGTATCCCCCCCACGAGGAAGGGCACGAACAGCCGATAGGCGATTCCCACCGGACCGATAGACGTGGACTTGCCGATGTAGAACGCGCGGACGAGGCGGTAGTCCACCCCGAAGGTGATGATGAGTATGACCTCGATGAGGAAAAAGAGTCCGAAGAAAAACACCAGTCCGCGCAGGGATTCCGCCCCCGTTTTTTCAAAGCTGTTGTAGTAGATTTTGTAGACCGCGACGCCCACGAAATAGGCGGGAACCGCGAAGATAAGGCCCGCGAGCACCGGGTCGAACCCGAAGTGCTCGTTTGCGTAGAAAGTCAGGTAGGAACCGAAGAGAATGAACGCCGGATGGGCGATGTTCACGACGTCCAGCAAACCGAATGAGAGCGAAAGACCGGCGCTTAACGCGGCGTAGAAGCCTCCCAGCAGGAGGCCCGCGACGAGTGCGTTCAACAAGAATTCGATGCTGAGCATGGATGCGCTCCTGCGACGAGCCGGACGCGGACCGGGGGGAGATGTCTCCCCCCGATCGCAGTTTTATGTCCGGTTCGTTACTTGCCTTTCGCGTATGGATAGATGAGGTTTCCGGACTTGAAGTCCTCGGGATACAGCACGATCATCTTGCCGGGTTTGCTGAACTCGCTCATCTTGTTGCTCTTGATGTTTTGCAACTGCACCTGGAACGTCCGGGAGGTCGCCCACTCGCCGTTCTTGCCGAACTTCACGTTTCCGACCACGGTGGAATGGGTGTTGTTGCGAATGTAGGCGCCGACCTTCGCCTGGTCGAAGCTCTTGGTGGCCTCGATCGCATTTCCGAGCAACTGCACGTAGGCGTAGGCGAACGGCGGCAGGTAGTAGCCCAGCGGGTCTAGTTTCTGCTTGGGCGCTTCTTTCTGGTATTTCGCCAGGAAGGCTTCGATGCCGGGGAACTTCAGGGTCTTCTCCGGCGCCCAGAACCAGTAGTTCGTGATGCCGTTCAGCAGTTTGCCGAGGTTCATCTGGATGGCGGTGTACTGAAGACCCACCATGCCGCCGCCGAAGAGTTTGGGTTCGAGGCCGATCTCATGCGCGGCCTTCACGATGCCCACAGAACCGCCCGGGTAGGAGCCCACGTAGAAGAGATCCGGCTTGGCGGCCTTGACCGCGCGCAGAATCGGCGTGAAGTCGGACGTGCCGGGGAAGGGGTAGCGTTGGTCGTAGACGACCTTCAATCCGTATTTCTTCGCGTTCCGGCGGGCGCCGGCGACGGCGTTTCGCGCGAACTCGGAATCAGCCGAGAGCAGCGCGATCGTCTTGGGCTGGGGCTTTTGCTTCTTGGCGAGTTCGAAGAAGCCGCGCGACCAGTCCACGATCGGGTCGGGGCCGGCCGGCATGATCTGGAAGTAGTTGTTGTATTTGAACTTCGCGTTCGCATCCAGACCGAAAAGACCCATGAACACCATGCCGCGCTCCATCGCGATGGGCAGCGCGGGAACGATGAGGTTCGTTCCGTAGCCCGATACGATGAAGTCCACCTTGTCCACGTCGAGCAGCTTGGCGTAGATGCCCGGAACGTTGGCGGGTTTTGTCTGATCATCGTAATAGACCAGCTTGACCTTGCGGCCGAGCAGTCCGCCCTTGGCGTTCACGTCGTCGCGCCAGATCTGCATGGCCAGCAGCGCCGCCTTGCCTGCGGGGCCGAGCGGTCCGGTCAGCGCCATGCTGAATCCGATCTTCACTTCCTTGGCCGCATGCGCCGCGGGCGTGAAGGCGATGCTCACCGCGAGGAGCAGCGCAAATCCGAGAATGACGTGCCTGATTATCCTGCCCATTTTTTTCTCCCTCTCGATTTCAACTATAGAGTTTCGGTTTCGAGACGCTGCGCCGCAAACGTAACTGCGACAATACATTCATACTTACTTATTTTAAGGTAGCGAAATTTATCATAATACGTCTTAGCTTACAATAACTTGACAATCATAAAGGGATATCAGGGCGAAAAGCGCTTATAAAGATTCAATATAAAGCCTGTTGTAAGATTGCTCTGTGAGCAAAATCCCGAAAATGTATTATTTCTTTGGTGGAATAGTGAAGGGAGACATAGGTTGCAACAATTAAGTTTGGACATCTCAGAGGTTTGCGAACGCACGGACAGGCTATTATGGGATGCCTATGCGCGAAGTGGAGGAAGTCAATCTAGCGGCATTGGCACGGGTCGGCTCATTTTTCCGCGCTACCGTCAAAACGGTTTGCGAGTAAGTGAGCAGGAGGCCAGATTCGCTTTTTTTGAGGCCTTATTGCGCCAGAATTCTCATGGTTATTCGGTTGAGGTACCGACTTCTAAATCTTACTCGTTTAGCGGAGATGGAGAACGTTCGGCACAGACTGATCTTCAGGTGCAAGATATGAAAGGGACTGATAGTTGCAATGTAGAATTCAAGGCCGAGGGAGTCAGCCTGGCAGGAAACACCGACGACATCTATAAAGACGTAGAGAAGTTGCTTCGCGAGCAAGAGTGGGGGCTTTGGTTTCATCTTCTGAAGAGTGTCAACAACTTGACCATCGACCATCTCCTGAGCGTAATAGCAAAGCATGTCAACGAGGTACAGCATACCAAAAAAGATGTTGAGTCCCCGGGATTAACTCTCCACGTATGTGTGTTGAAACACGGCTTTTCACTTCAGAAGGATGTGCTGCTTCCTATTGACGAAGTCGAGTTGAACAAACATCTGCGTCTTGACTTGCGTGTGTCGCGTGCTGAGATACTCGAAATACATGACTTGAACGGGTGGGACCTAAAACGGCGATGTTGAGAAAAGGTGCTTTTCCTTACGTCAGGCACTTTGGGTAAGAGTATTCAATAAAGCGTTGCCCGTCGATTTTTCGCCTTACGCCTTCACCTTCTCGTTGGCGAGATGCGCAATGGAGGAGGCGAGGATTTCTGCGCCCTTCACCATGTCGTCAAAGTGCGTGAACTCCTCGGGCGTGTGCGAGAGCCCGCCCACCGAGGGAATGAACACCATTCCGATCGGGCATATCGCCGCCATGCGGCAGGCGTCGTGCACCCCGCCGCTCGATAGCGTGAGCGCGGCGTGTCCCGTTTCTTTGGAAGCGCGCCGGAGCGCCTTTTGAATGTTGTTGGAGGTGGGGCAGACGGCCAGCTTCTTCACGTCGGAGAGGCGGCCTTCGACGCCCCGCTCCTTCTCGATGGCGGCAAGCGTTTTTTCCATCCGCCCGAGGGTGCGCTCCATCACCGTCTGGCTTCTGCTTCTGAGATCGAAAGAAAGCCTCGCCCCTCCGGGCACGATGGACACCCATCCTGGGAGCGCTTCCATCTCCCCGAAGGTGATTGTTACGCGCTGAGACTCGGGCGCGCGGTTCACGAAGTTCTCCATGCGCACCATGAAGTCCGCCGCCGCGATTCCGGCGTCCTTTCGGTAGGGCATGGGCTGTCCGCCCGAGTGCGCCGTGACGCCAGTGAAGTGAACCTCGCCCCTCGTGTATCCCACCACCCTGTCCACGATGCCGATGGGTATCTCGGCCGATTCGAGCACCGGCCCCTGTTCGATGTGAAGCTCCAGAAAGGCCTTGAGTGAGCCGTCTTTAATCCGGCACGAGCGTACGCGCGCAGGATTGCCGCCCACCGCCTCGATGGCTTCATACAGCGATTTGCCGGTCGGCGGATGCTCCGTGTTCTTCAAATCTTTCACGCCCACGACACCCGTGGCGACGCTGCTGCCGAACACCGTCATCCCGCATGCGGATTCCTCTCCCACGAAGGCCATCACCTCGATGGGGTGATCGTGGGCGAGTCCCGTCTCGTCGATGCGCCGGAACGCTTCGAGAGCAGTGAGCACGCCCGCGGGGCCGTCGAAGCGTCCGCCCGGGCTCTGGGAATCGAGATGCGAGCCGGCCATCACGGCGGGAAGTCCGCGCACGCGGCCCTCTTTTCGTCCATACAGATTCCCCACGGCGTCGACCCGCGTCTCAAGGCCCGCGTTCTTCATCCAGCCCTCGACGAGGTCTCGCACCTCGTTGTAGACCGGCGTGAAGGCCACGCGGTCGAGGCCCGTTTTTCCGTATTTGCCGATCTTCGCCTGGGCGTTGAACTCACGCCTCATGCGGTCGCGGTTCGCGCGGAGGGGAAACGTTTCTTTAGACGGCATCAAGCGGCCTCCTTGGAAAACAAAACAGGACTAAAAGAGATCCTTTGGCACAGGCACTTCTTCGTAGTCTTCGGGTTGCAGCGGGTTATCCGGCACTATCTCCAGCATCTCGAAATAGTGGTAGGTTTGCCGTAGGTGCTGGAAGGCGTGCCCGAGCGAGAGAATCATCAACTCATGTACGGTGATGGGTCCCATATAGCTCGACACTTTTTTGGCGAGCGCCTCGCCGCCGTCTGTCAGAAAGTCGGTGAGCTTTGCCTGAATTTCATCTCCATAGGCGCAGATATCTTCGTTGGTATCATAATCGTTCGCCATCGTTTCATACCGCCGCACCATATCTTCGGTGTACTCTCCTGATGCGTGAGTCTGCATCACGAGGTCCGGACGCTCGAAGCTGTGCCATGTGAGCTGGCGAAGCGTGCGGGGTCTGCCGGGGGTTACCCAGTCGAGCGTTTCGTATGGAATCTGGCGGATCACGCGGCGAAAGGCGTCGAACACCATCTCGAAATAGTGGAGCATTTTTTCAGACGAGAGGGGACCGGCGCCTTCCTGTTCGATGTCAAAGGCCTCGCGAAGGGCATCTACGTCGTAGCCCACTACCACATTTTCTCCGCGCACGGCGACGGGCAGGGCCTTGATACCCAGCGCCTTGAGTTCCGCCTGGGCTTCGGCGTCGTTCGTGCAGTCTCTGTTGACGACTTCCAGACCGCTGGACGAGAGAAACTCTCTCGTAAGGGCGCAGGTGTATCAGCCGTGCCGCGTGTAGACTTTGACAGCTTCCATCGATTTTCTCCCCGATGAGCGCGAAAGTGATTTTTTATGGGCGAATCATACCAAACGATTGGGGTGAGAAAAACTGCCTCGTGCGCTTTGGCGAACAAGCCCGCGTGTTTTACTATCCCGTGAGTTGCGGTGTGCTCGGTTTGAAGTGTTGACCTTGAACAAGGGAACTCCAATGCCTGGATGGTTCGTGAAGGGTGATATCGACGGCTTTTTCGGTCTGTGGATGGACAACCTCATTAACCTTCTTCTCATCGTGAGTTTCTTGAAAGGGTTGCTGGGTTTTCCCGAGTCACTAATATTCGGGCGCGTATTGCCCGCTGCGGCCCTGAGTCTTCTGGGGGGCAACCTTTTCTATACCTGGCAGGCGCGGCGTCTGGCCGTACGCGAAGGCCGAGACGATGTGACAGCCATGCCTTACGGCCTCAACACGGTGACGCTGTTTGCGTTCATCTTTTTCGTCATGCTGCCCGTCAAGCTCAAGACCGGAAGCGCCGAAGCGGCCTGGCAGGCAGGTCTGGCGGCCTGTTTCGTGAGCGGGGTGATCGAGACAGTCGGTGCGCTGGTGGGCGGGTGGATCAGGCGGGTCGCGCCAAGGGCCGCTCTGCTCTCCGCACTTGGAGGCATCGCGCTCACTTTCATTGCGATGGATTTCGCATTCAGAATCTGGGAGAACCCGCTCCTCTCCATGGTGCCCCTGGGAATCATCCTGGTCCATTATTTCGGCGGATTCAGATTTCCCTTCGGCGTGCCGGGTGGCCTCGTAGCGGTGGCGGTGGGAGTGGTTCTTTCCGCCGTCATCAAGGGGTTTCCGGTCGGTATCCCGGCGCCTGTAGGGCTGGCGCTTCCATCCTCCGCCCTCGGGCCTTTGTCTGACGCTCTTTTCGGTCCGCTGGCCTGGGACTACCTCGCGGTTTCCATCCCCATGGGTCTGATGACGCTGGTGGGCAGCCTGATGTGCCTGGAAAGCGCAGCTGCGGCCGGTGACAGTTACGACACGGGTAGTTCCCTCGCGGTGAACGGCGCGGGTTCGCTTCTCGCGGCGTGTCTTGGGAGTTGTTTTCCCACGACGATATATATCGGACATCCGGCCTGGAAGAGGGTTGGGGCGCGCGCGGGTTACAGCGCCTTGAACGGGACGGTGATGACGGTTCTCTGCTTTACCGGTTCGATAGCGGCGCTTTCGAAAATCATTCCGGGCGAGGCGCTCTTCGCCCTCATGCTCTGGATCGGGGTGATGATGCTCACCCAGGCATTTCAGGCTGTGCCGAAGAACCACGGGCCGGCCGTGGCTATCGGTTTGATACCCGCCATCGCCGCCTGGGGTTTGCTGATGGTGGAATCCTCCCTCAGGGGAGCGGGCACAACCTTGTGGAAAGTGGGACAGGATGCGTTCGCCAAAGTGGGTTTTCACCTGGTGGGGATGGTTACCTTGGAGCGCGGATTTCTATTTACGTCCATCATCCTTACGGCCATCGTAGCAAAACTGGTAGATAAGGAACCGAAACAGGCGGGAGGATGGGCGTTGGCCGGCGCGGTATTGAGCTGGTTCGGGATAATTCACGCTTGGAGAATCACGCCCGGCGGCGTCGTTAGTTTTTTCGGCTGGGGGGCGGCGCCCGGCATAGCTGTCGGTTATTTGTTTATCGCGTTCTTGTTTTTCTTGTTCGGGCTGAAACCCTTGGATAAAGTAACATCTTGAGCGGACTGGTTCGCGTTCGTTACGGGAGAGACGCTTTTCGCCGTCTGGAGAGGATATAAAGATGCAAAATGAGTCGGTGTTTGATTTGGTATCCATCGGGGGGGGAGTCGGCGGTCTGGTGGCGTCCGTTGGGGCTGCCCAACTGGGGGCCAAAGCCGCGCTCGTGGAGAAGGCGAAGCTCGGCGGAGATTGCCTGAACTATGGGTGCGTGCCTTCGAAAGGTCTTATCCGCTCGGCGCGGCTCGCGGCGCAGGCGCGCTCGATGCCCGAGTTCGGGATTGACGTGAGCGACGTGCGGGTCGATTTTCCCCGTGTCATGAAGCGGATGAAGGCGGCCCAGGCCCACATCGGCGAGCACGACGCGCCAGAGCGTTTCGAGGGCATGGGAATCGAGGTGATCTTCGGAGATGGCGCTTTCACCGGTCCCGATACGTTTCAGATTGGGGACAGGACGCTGCGGGCCAAGCGGTTTTTGCTGTCCATGGGCAGTTCTCCCTTCGTGCCGCCCATCGCCGGTCTCGATAGCGTGCCCTATCTCACGAACGAGACCGTTTTCGATTTGGAAGAGTTGCCGAGACGCCTGGTGGTGCTGGGAGCGGGACCGATAGGACTGGAATTGTCACAGGCGTTTCAGCAACTCGGCGCAGAGGTGGAAGTGCTGCAAAGCGCGCCGAAGCTCTTGCCGAGACTCGATAAGGAAATGGCCGAAATTCTGGCCGATTCCTTGACGGAATCCGGTCTCAAACTCCATTTCAACGTGAACACGCAGAGAGTCGAGAAACGAGGGGAAGAGATTTTTTTAGAGGCCGATACGCCGTCTGGAAAAAGGGAGTGGGTGTGCGATCAACTGCTCATTGCGACTGGGCGATCGCCCAACGTGGGTGGGATGGACCTGGAGAAGGCTGGCGTGAATTACACCCCGCACGGTGTGGAGACGGATGAATATCTTCAAACCGCGAATCCGCGCATCTTCGCCGCAGGCGATATCAGGGGCCAGTATCTCTTTACCCACATGGCGGAGTATGAGGCGGGTGTGGCGCTCAGGAACATGCTCTTCAGCGCGCCATTTGGCATCTCGCTCCCGTTTCTGAAGAAGAAAACGAACTATGACGCCGTGCCGTGGACGATCTATACCACGCCCGAGGCGGCGCATGTCGGCATGAGCGAAGCTGACGCCGAAGCGGCATTGGGGGCGAATCGCATCCAAGTGTTTCGCTTTCCGATGAGCCGTGTGGACCGCGCCGTCCTGGACGGGGAAACGGAAGGAATCTGCAAGGTCGTGTGCGACGAGAAGGGAAGGCTCGTGGGAACTGATCTGGTCGGGCCAGCAGCGGGCGAGATATTACACGAGTTTGTGCTGGCCGTCCGCAAGAAGATGCACATCAAGGAGGTGGTGGATACGGTTCACGTCTATCCCACTCTGGCGCAGGTGAACAAGAGGGTGGCGGGTCGATATTATGCCGAAAGGCTCTTCACACCGGCCTTCAGGAAGAAGATGCAACGCTTGTTCGGGCTTAAGGGTAGCTTGGAAGTGACCGACCCTGCTGATCTCAACGGGCACGGCGCGGAGGAGTAGAGCCGCTACACGCCGAAATCCTTGATTGTTGGTTCATCAAGACCCAGGGCGTGACCGATTTCATGCAGCAGCAGGTCGCCTATTTTTTCTCTGTAGCGCTTCGGGTCTCGCCTGCATTCGCTTTTGACAACTGAAGCGTATATCTCAATCGCGTTCAATTGAGGAATCCACACGGCCACGGGATAGCTTCCCACTGCGCGTACGATTTCAGGCGGCGGGAGGGTCAGCAGCCGGACAGGGATGCCCCGGGCTTCAATTTCACGCGCCATTTGCGGATGAATATCCTCCTTCATGACGTCGTCGAGGATTTGCTCCATCAGTATGATCTCTTCTTCGGACGCTTCCGGGAAGTAAGACTCCATGAAATCGATAAGCTCTGCCTCGTCCTCAGGAATCTCGGGTTCTTTGGGAGGGAAGAGGGCTTCTCTGTATTCGGAGAGTCTGGCGCTCCCCATAACCGCGAAGAAGATGATCGCACCCAGCGCGATGACGCCCGCAAACCAGGCCAGACCAATAAGGGGTTTGATGTAGGGTTTCCACCACCAGGACTGCAGGAAATTCCAATCGCCCAAGAGATTCGTCATCGAAAAGGCATCCAAAAGGCAAATCGGGGAGAATTTTTAATTGGAGACGCTGGAGCTGATCGATCTAGAGGATTCCGGGGGCGTGCATCCCCGCCATGCACAAACAGACGGCCGTATGCGCATCCGAAAGATTCGTTCAACCCTCGAGGGTCATGAGCATGGGCTCTTCCAACGCATCGGCCACCCACCTCAAGAATTTGACGCCATCCGCTCCGTCAATAATGCGGTGATCGTAAGAAACCATGAGCGGAAGCATCAGGCGCGGTTCGAATTTCTTCTCGGTTTTCACCCAAACCGGTTCCATCCGCGCCCGGGAGACGCCGAGGATGGCGACTTCGGGCCAGTTCACTATCGGGGTGAAATAGGTGCCGCCAAAGCCTCCGAGGTTCGTGATGGTGATGGAGCCGCCCTGCATGTCGTCGGGAGCGAGTTTTCGGGAGCGGGCGCGTTCCGCCGCTACACCTAGTTCCACTGATAGTTCGACGATGTTTTTCTTGTCCGCATTTCGAATCACCGGAACAAGCAAACCATTTTCGGTATCCACGGCAACACCCACGTGAACATAGTCTTTATAGATGATCTCTTCGTTCGCCGTATCTACGCTCGCATTGAATTGCGGGAAGACTTTGAGGGCCGATGCGATGACTTTAATGAGAATGGCGGTTACGGTGAGTTTGCCACCGGCGGCCTCTGCTTTTGGGGAGAATTTTCTTCTCAATGCGTCGAGTTCGGAAATATCGGCTTTTTCGCACTGAGTTACATGGGGGATGTTCGTCCATGCGCGAGAGAGATTCACAGACGTCGCACGCCGGATGCCCGACATGGGCTTGCGTTCAATTCCTCCCCAGCGGGCGAGGTCGGGCAGTTGAACGGGCACGTTCATCAATGCGGGAGCAGGCGTATCCGGTACGGCGGTACCTCCTTGCGCCGCCACGAATTCCTTGACGTCTTGCGCGGATATTCTGCCTCCAATCCCGCTGCCCGGCACATCGCTTATGTCGACGCCCGCCTCGCGAGCGATTCTGCGTACCGAGGGCGCCGCGGGCGCGGGCTCTTTTTTGCTTTTTGGTACTGGAGTTTCGGCAGCCTCCGGCACAGGCGCCTCTGACGGGGCATCAGTGGATTCCAGGGTAAATCTGGCAGGCGCGGGTTCAGTCGCGGCATCTTCGCCCGCTGTCTCTAAAGGCTGTGCGGGCTGGTCTATCAGCATGGGCTGGGTTTCTTCCGGACCCATTGACTCGGCGGTGTCTGTTGAGATTTCCTCAAAATCCTTCTTATCCAAAGTGGGCTCCATGCTCGCGTCGCTTTCTTCGATGACGAGAATGGTTTCTCCCACTTCGGCGTCGTCGCCGGGTTTGAGATGAATTTCCGTTATCTTGCCCCCAACGGATGAGGGGACTTCAATGAGCGCCTTGTCGGTTTCCACTTCGATGACCGACTGATCCACCGCTATGGTATCTCCCACGTTCACCAAAACGGCGATCACTTTTCCGGACGTAATATTTTCCCCGAGTTCGGGGAGTTTGAGTTCGATGGTCATGGAACTCCCTCGGGATTTGAATTAGGAAATCATCGGGTTGGTTTTTTCGGGGTCGATATCGAGGTCTTTCATCGCATTGTTCACGAGTTCGGGGTATATCTTCTTGTTACGCGCCAAGCTGTACAGAGTGGCAAGCACGATATAACGCGCGTCGATTTCAAAGAAATCTCTCAGGGAAGCTCTCGACTCGCTTCTCCCAAACCCCTCGGTCCCCAGCGAAACCATGGGCTTGGGCACCCATTTTGAAATCGAATCGGGTGTAGCTTTCACATAGTCCGAGGCCGCCACGCAAACGCCGGGTGCGCGCGCGAGACATTGCGTCACGTAAGGGGTTTTCGGCGCGCAATCCGGGTGCAGCATGTTCCATCGCTCGACTTCGAGTGCGTCCCGCCTGAGCTCCTTGTAGCTCGTTACGCTCCAGACGTCTGTGGAAATCGTATAGCGCTTCTCCAACATTTCCTGCGCTTTGAGCACCTCGTTCATGATGGTGCCGCTGCCCAACAATTGCGCATTGAGACCCGAGTCCATCTCCGAGCGCTTGAAGAGATACATGCCTTTCAATATCCCGTCCTGCGCCCCCTCCGGCATCGGCGGCATGGCGTAGTTCTCGTTGTAGGCGGTGAGGTAGTAGAAGATTTTCTCCTGTTCCTGGTACATCCTGCGTATTCCGTCCTGAATGATCACCGCCATCTCGAAGGCGAAAGCCGGATCGTATGTGAGCAGATTCGGTACGGGATACGCCAGATGGTGGCTGTTGCCGTCCTGGTGCTGGAGTCCTTCCCCGTTCAGAGTGGTTCTGCCGGCTGTCCCGCCGATCAGGAAGCCGCGCGCGCACATGTCCGCCGCCGCCCAAATCAGATCGCCGATGCGCTGAAAGCCGAACATCGAATAGTAGATGTAGAACGGGATGGTGTTCACGCCGTGGGTGGCGTATGCGGTTCCGGCGGCGATGAAAGAAGCCATCGAACCCGCCTCGGTGATTCCTTCCTCGAGAATCTGTCCGTCTTGCGCTTCTTTGTAATACAAAAGGCTGTCGCGGTCGACGGGTTCATACAGCTGACCGGCGTGGGAGTAGATCCCGATTTGCCGGAACAGGGCTTCCATACCGAATGTTCTGGCCTCATCGGGTACGATGGGAACGATGAGTTTGCCCAATCCCTCGTCGCGGAGCAGCTTGCTCAGGATTCTGACGAAGACCATGGTCGTGGAGACTTCGCGCCCGTCCGTTCCTTGCAAGAACTCCTCGAACAAGTCGTCAGGCGGCGGCTTGAGCGGGGTGGATACGCTCCGCCTCGTGGGGACATACCCGCCGAGTTTTACCCGCTTTTCTTTGAGGTACAGGATTTCGGGGCTATCTTCCGCCGGGCGGTAAAACGGCGCCTCGGCGACTTCTTCATCGGATATGGGAATCTCGAAGCGCGTGCGGAATTCCTTGAGTTCATCCTCGTTGAGTTTTTTCTGCTGGTGGGTGACGTTTCTGCCCTCACCACCCTCGCCCAAACCATAGCCCTTCACTGTCTTCGCGAGGATGACCGTGGGACGCTCCTTGCACTCCATGGCGGCCTGGTAGGCGGCGAACACTTTTTCGGGGTCATGTCCTCCGCGCCGCATTCTGTGGAGTTGGGCGTCGGTCATCATGTCGGCCATCGCCTGTAGCCGCGGGTCGCCGCCGAAGAAGTGCTCGCGCACATAGTCGCCTTTTCGGAGCGTCTCGACGCTGTATTTCTGATACTGGCCGTCGACCGTCTCGTTCATCCGCTGGAGCAGGACGCCCTCGTCGTCCATATCGATGAGGGGATCCCAGTCGTCCCCCCAGATGACCTTGATGACGTTCCAGCGCGCGCCCCGGAAGGCGGCCTCTAGTTCCTGGATGATTTTCCCGTTGCCGCGCACCGGGCCGTCGAGGCGCTGGAGATTGCAGTTGATGACGAAGATCAGGTTGTCGAGCTTCTCCCGCGCGGCCAGGGTGATGGCGCCCAGCGATTCGGGCTCGTCCATCTCGCCGTCGCCCAGGAAGGCCCAGACTTTCTGGCCCGTCGCGGGCTTGAGTCCGCGATCTTCCAGGTAATGGAGATAGCGCGCCTGGTATATCGCCATCAGGGGAGAGAGGCCCATCGATACGGTGGGGAATTCCCAGAAGTCGGGCATCAGCCAGGGATGCGGGTAGGAGGAGAGGCCGCCGCCCTCTTTGAGCTCGCGCCGGAAGTTTTCGAGGTTTTTCTCCGTCAGGCGTCCTTCAAGAAACGCCCGGGAGTAGATGCCGGGTGCGCTGTGGCCCTGAAAGTAGACGATGTCGCCACCGCACGGGTCGTTCTTGCCCCGGAAGAAATGGTTGAACCCGATTTCGAGCAGCGTGGCGGCCGAGGCGTATGTGGAGATGTGCCCGCCGATGGAGGCGTCCTCCCTGTTGGCGCGCGCCACCATGGCCATCGCGTTCCAGCGGACGAGGCTTTTAATGCGCCGCTCGATCCCCCGGTCCCCGGGGAAGGCTGGCTGCTTTTCCAGCGGGATGGTGTTGATATACGGCGTATTCGCCGAGAACGGGCGGACGACGCCCGCGCGCACCGCATGAACCTGCAGATGGCGGAGGAGGGTCTTCGTCCGATCGGGGCCTCTGGTTTGCAGGACGTAATCGAGCGATTCGAGCCACTCGTCGGTTTCTACCTTGTCGAGTTCCGTTTCAGCCTCGGGAAACGGCGCGCCCGCCGGGTCGGGCAGATACCTCGCGTCGCCGGAGTCGTCTCGCTGCGCCCCGTTCGAGGAGATGGACGGGCCATCCTCCCTTACGGGCGCTTCCCCGATATCCTGAGGATTCCTCTCCATCGATAGGGCATCTCCCGTGGCGTGTGGCGGCGTGGATATGACTGAACATATCACGTTCAGCCGGCGAACGGAAACGCCCCGTCCCGGGAGGCGGGGCGGTCCGGCGGAGTTGGCCGGCCGGGGAGCGGGCGTTGGCCGGCGGGATGCGGCGCGGGAGGAAATGCGGGCAGTTGCGGGGAAATGCGCGTGCGCCCCAAAACTTTTTTTACGCCGAATCTGAGTGCAGGGCGCTCATATTTATATGATAACCTTTTTGATTACAATGATTTACGGGAGCATGACATTTCAGGAATTTATCGAAAACCCCCGTGAATTTATCCATATTTACGGATAATTGGATTATTTTTATTTTCTTCGTCGTCCTTGCGTCCATGCGCGCCTCCGCCCTCATCGAGGCCTCCGGCCCGGAGCCGGGGCGGGGTTGAGAAAGCCCGTTCCGGAAGCGGGCGGCATGGTGGTTCACGCGGCGCGGGGGCCTGTCCGCTGCCGTGAACAATTCGGTGATTGGCATTCCCGCCCCCGGCTCGAAACCACCCTTGACAGGGGGTAAAAGCGATGCCCCGGGCGAGGACTTTTTCAACAGCCCCGACGCGCCGGGATCCGCCGCCTTCGCTCTCGCCCCGTTCCCTGATTCCATGAGAAACCTCCGCGCTTTCCAATCCGCAGGATGCGGGAAAATCGTTTTCCGGCGCCGCGCGCACGATAGCGGAATGCGGGGTTTCAGGGCGTGCGGCAAATGCGGGGAAATGCGGGGAGGCGCGGCGCGGGGCGTTGCGGGAAAGGGCCCCCCGGGCGGTGAACGGCGGTTTGTTGCGACTGAGGGGAGCAGTGTGTAGGGGCCGCATACGGGATTGCGGAAAAAAGCTTGCGAGCCGGGTCATACCACTCCCCCCTCGAGGGTTCTTGTCGTCTGACGAGAGAGCAAACCACTCCCCACTTTGAGGGGGCCTGTTGAAAAACCTCCTCATCCCGAGTAGGCGCGCTTGCGCGCCGTATCGAGGGACGAACGGTCGCCCCCTTCGATACAAACGCTCCTTCCCCAGTCGTGTTCTACCTTCGGCGGCTACTTAGGGTGAGGGCGATACGGCAGCGAGGCGGGGCGAGAGGAACGCGCCCGCTCCCAAAGCCGGGTTATTCAACAACCCCTTGTCGGGGGGGGGGGGGGGGGGTATAAAAAGGTGTTGCGTCCCCGCCGGGCAGAGGGGGCTTTGCTTTTTCTTGCCCCCCTGACAAGGGTGGTAGGGCGGGGTGGTTTTCGTCCTGGGAGGTTGCTGGAGAACCGCCGCCTACCGTAGGGACAGGCCTCCGTGCCTGTCCGTGGCCCCCGCGCCTGTCCGAGGTCGCGACCTGTCCCTACACCCCCTCCCGCATCAATTCCTGCACCCCGTCCGCGTCGAACCTTCGTTCGTCGGGGATTTCAACAACCTCTTGCGGGTCGGAGCCCGTGCAGGAACTCGGGAGTGTCGATTCCCCCGGCTTGACCAACCTTCGTGAATTTTGCGGTTGCGCCGGAATAGCGCTTGGCATAGTATGTTTACTTGCGTCACAACACATTGCCGATGAGTTTGAAAGGGTGGTTGGCCGTTCGTATTCGTCCGGCGAACCGGTAGCTGATGATGTGGGTATTAACCAACTCTCATAAAGGAGAACCCCATGAAACGTCGTGACTTTATTGCCGGGACCGCGGCAGGGACCGCCGCTGCGGTCGTGGCAGGCAGCGGGTTGGCCCGGGCGCAGAAGGCGCCCGCCGTAATGAGGAAGCGCCTCGAGATCGCCATCGTCACCACCTGGCCGCGCGATTTCCCGGGGCTCGGCACCGGGGCGCAGCGTTTCGCCAAACGGCTCCAGGATATGAGCGACGGCCGCATCAAGGTGAGCTACTTCGCCGCGGGCGAGCGCGTCGGCGCATTCGACTCGTTCGACGAGGTGGCGTCGGGCAACGCGCAGGCCTATCACGCGGCCGACTACTACTGGAAGGGCAAGCATCCGGGTTGGGCCTATTTCACCGCCGTTCCCTTCGGCCTCACCTACACCGAGTTCAACGCCTGGATCCGTTTTGGCGGCGGACAGCAGCTCTGGGACGAACTGGCCGCAGGGTTTGGGCTCAAGGGCGTCATGTGCGGCAACACGGGCGTCCAGATGGGCGGCTGGTTCCGCAAGGAGATCAACAGCCCCGACGACCTGAAGGGCCTCAAGATGCGTATCCCGGGCCTGGGCGGCGACGTCATGGCGAAGCTCGGCGCCTCGCCGGTGTCCCTGCCGGGCGGGCAGATCTACGAGAACCTCGTCTCGGGCGCCATCGACGCCACCGAATGGGTGGGGCCGTGGAACGACGAGTTCATGAAGTTCTACGAAGCGGCCAAGTACTACTACTATCCCGGCATGCACGAGCCCGGCTCGATGCTCTCCGCGGGCTTCAACAAGAAGTTCTGGGATTCGCTCTCGAAGGCCGATCAGACGATGATCGAGGCCGCGGCCGCCATGGAGAACGACGTGATGATGGCCGAGTACAACGCCAAGAACGGCGCTGCGCTGGCGAGGCTCACGCGCGATCAGGGCGTCCAGGTGCGCAAGTTCAACGACGACATCTACGACGCGTTCGGCAAAGCGGCCGAGGAGGTCTTCGCGGGTGTGGTGACCCACAGCCCGCTCGCCAAGCGCATCCATGAGAGTTTCGACAAGGCGCGCCGGGAGATCGGCGCGTGGTCGAATCTCTCCGACCAGGCGTTCGTGGCGCAGCGCAACCGCGTGCTGGGCGTCTCGAACTAGGCGACCGGCGTATAGCATGACGGACCGCTACGGTTTCATACGGTGACGGAAGATCGGTTGAACGAGGACGAAAGACGGCCCGGCATCGCGGACGCGCTCTACCGCGCGTTCGCGCTGTCGCTGGCCGCTACGACGTTCGTGTTTCTCTTCAACAACTATCTGGTCTACTGGTTCGGCTGGCCGGGCGTCGCGCGCATCATGGGCGGCGCCCCGCCCGGCGGGGCGGCGGCTCTGCTGGCATGGCTTCAGAGCGCCGGCTACGTCATTCCGGTCGCCGCCATCACCGTCTTCGCGCTCCGGAACCGCGAGAGGCCGTTCGCCTCGGACGCGGCGCTTCTCTATTCCGTCACCGCCTATGTTATCTCTGCGGCCTTCTGGTCGACGTTCTTTATCGGGATCGTCGACGGCGTCATATCGTTCCTGCGCGTGGAAGGCCTCCTGCCCGCGGTGTTCGGCAAGGCGCTGGCCCGGCAACTGGGCGTCTCGAGTTTCCGCGGCCTCTACGTGCACTTGCCGCTCATGCTCGCGGCGGCCGTGGTGGCCTGCTTCAGGCGGGGGCTCGATTTCATCTGGCTCGCGCTTCTCGTGGTCGTCGCCGAGTTCCAGATAGTCATCGCGCGCTTCATCTTCTCCTATGAGCAGGCGTTCATGGGCGATCTGGTGCGTTTCTGGTACGCCGCGCTGTTCCTGTTCGCCAGCGCCCACACCCTGGTCGCCGGAGGCCACGTCCGCGTGGACGTGCTCTACACGCATTTCAGCGATCGGCGCAAGGCCCTGGTCAACGCGTGGGGCTCCATACTGCTCGGCGTGCCGCTGTGCTGGACCATCCTCGCCGTCGGCATGTCGGGCAAGGCGTCCGTCATCAACAGCCCTTTGCTGTATTACGAAACCTCCCAGAGCGGGTACGGTCTCTACGTCAAGTACCTGATGGCGGGTTTCCTCGCCGTCTACGCCGTGTCCATGATGACGCAGTTCCTGGCTTACTACCTCGACGCCATGGCGGTTCTCCGCGGGCAGTCGCCGAGCCGGTCCGCACACGAGCCGGCCTGACCGTGGAGCTTTTCTTTCTCGCACTGCTGGTCCTGGCCATGGCCTTGGCGCTGGCGTCGGGCTACCCGGTGGCGTTCGCGCTGCCCGGCTCGGCCATCCTGACCATCGCCCTCGCGTCGATCACCGGCTACATCTTCGCCGGGGACGTCAGCGCCTTCTTCGCGCAGGACGGCCCCGTTCAGTGGCTGACGGCCGGCGTCACCAATTTCCGGGGCGTCTACTGGGAGGTCGAGCGCGACACCATCATCGCCGTGCCCCTGTTCGTGTTCATGGGCATCATGCTGCAGCGCTCGAAGATCGCCGAAGACCTGCTGGTGACCATGGCGCGCCTGTTCGGGCCGGTTCCGGGGGGGCTCGGCATCTCGGTGGTGCTGGTGGGCGCGCTGCTGGCCGCCACCACAGGCATTCTCGGCGCCACCGTGGTGGCCATGGGCCTCATCTCGCTGCCGGCCATGCTGCGCAACGGCTACTCGCGCCGGCTCGCCACCGGCACCATCTGCGCGTCGGGCACGCTGGGGCAGATCATCCCGCCCTCGGTGGTGCTCATCATCCTGGCCGACCAGCTCTCGAACGCCACCGATCAGGCGGGCACGCTGCGGCTGGTGGACTTCAAGGCCTCCACCGGCCAGTTCATCATGCCCACGGAATTCAGCATCACCTCGGCCAGCGCGGGCGACATGTTCCTGGGCGCCATCGTGCCCGGCCTGGTGCTGGTGGGCCTCTATGTCGCCTACATACTCGCGGCCGCCCTCATCCGGCCGAACACCGCGCCGGCCATCCCCATGGAAGGCGACTTCGACCGCCAGTTCGCCGCCCGCGTGGTGATGGCGCTGATTCCGCCCCTGGCGCTCATCCTGGCCGTGCTCGGCTCCATCATCGCGGGCATCGCCACGGTCAACCAGGCGGGCGCCATCGGCGCCGTCGGCGCCACCATCATGGCGGGCTACCGGTTGAGCGAGGGTCAGCGCGGGTGCTACACGCCGGCCATCATCGCGGGCCTGTCCCTGCTCGCGCTCTTCGTTCTGCTGGTCACCGTCGACCTGAACATACGCACCATCCACGGCGCCTACGAGGCTATCGGCGTGACGTTCGCCGGAATTGCGGTCGCCGGCCTGCTGGTCTCCGTGGCCTGGAGCGGCTGGCGCGCCTACCGCACCGAGAACATGCTCGCGGGCGTCATGGTCGAGACCGCCAAGACCACCGCCATGGTCTTCATCATCCTCCTGGGCGCGGCCATGCTCACCTCCGCCTTCCGGGGCTTTGGCGGCGAGGAGTTGGTGAAGGAATTCCTCACCACCCTGCCCGGCGGCTTCTGGAGCCAGTTCATCGTCGTCATGGCGGTGATCTTCATCCTCGGGTTTTTCCTCGATTTCATCGAGATCGCGGTGGTGGTGGTGCCCATCGTGGCCCCCATCCTGCTCTCGGACCCCTCGGCCAACGTCACCGCGGTCTGGCTCGGGGTGATGATCGGCGTCAACATGCAGACCTCTTTCCTGACGCCGCCGTTCGGTTTCGCGCTGTTCTACCTGCGCGGCGTGGCGCCGCCCGCCGTGCTGACGACGGACATCTACCGGGGCGTGGTCCCCTTCATCGTGCTGCAGCTCGTGGCCCTGGGCATCGTCGGCTTCTATCCGCCCCTGGTGAACTACCTGCCGACGCGCACGTCGCTCACCGGCGAGACCGCGCCGCCTCCGCGGAACCCGCGCTTGCAGGCCTGCCTGGAGCAGCACCTCTTCGAGCAGTACGACCGCGACGGCGAGAAGATACGCGCGAGCATTGGAGCCGCGCAAAAACTCGATACCGGCTATCTGCCCAACAAAGTCCGGGGGAAACTGACCGGCGGCATGGAGAAGGCGGCCCGGACCTTCGACCTGGTCGCGCAAGTGCGCCGCGCGAGTGCGGAGCGAAAGAAGTTCGGGGAGACTTATCAGCCCTTGCACACCGTCATCCGGCGCGTCAACGCGGACGAGAGGCGGATCGACCGCGAGATCCGCGAGATCCGCACCACCATCCGGCGCATGGGGCGGGATGCGGACGGGGCGGCGGCGCTGCGCCACGAGATCGAGGAGTTGACGAAACTTAGGGCGCGCACCGAGGCGAGACGCCCCGAAGGCGGGAAGAAGATGCGCAGGCGATACCAGACTCTCGAAAAGACGGAGACCCGCGCCCGCCGCACATACCGGCGCAACGTCGACGACGCCTACGCCTCCGTGACCACGGTGCGCGAGATGCTGGCGAAGGTGGCCGCCCTGGAAGAAGCCGGCGCCAGGCTCAAGGGGCTGCCCGAAATCCTGCAGACGCAGACGGCCAAAAAGGCGGGTTCCGCCATCCGCGAGGCCGAACGCGCGTTCAGAAAAGTTCCCGGAACCTATGATCTGCGCTCGGGCCTCTCCAGGGCGCGCGCGGACGCGAGACGTGGCAAGTCCGGCAAGAAGCGCGCCGGGAAGCGCCTGAATGACGTGATCGCCCTGTTCGAGCGCGAGGTGGCCTGGCGAACCCGCGCCGCCCAGGAACTGGACACCGGTCTGGCGGCTTATGAGGCCGTGCTGCGGGAAACCATCGGCGTCCGGCAGCTGGAGCGGCTGCCGAGCCGGCTCGCGAAACCCGTGGCGGCCTGCATGTCCCACCACCGCGACATCTCGCTCAGTTTCTAGGGGCCAGTTTTCCTCAGCCTTCTCCGGCGTCGGTTATCGTGGAGCCGCCCCTACAACAACTCATCCTTACCCGCCGCTTTCCTCCCGCGCCTCGAACACCTTATACACCGCCGCGCTGTCGAGGGAGCCGAATCCCAGTTCCTGTCCATAGGTGTAAAAGGGCAGGCAGAGGTCGCCGAGCGGCATGTTGGCGTCCACGCTTTGGCCCAGGGCGAGGCCGAGCTTGATGTCCTTGGTCAGCACGTCGAGCGTGCTCACGGGGTTCGAAAAGTCTCCGCTCACCATCCGGGGGCCTCGGTTCCTGAGCTGCCTGCTGTCAGCGGCGCTCCGCATGAAGGCGTCTAAGAGCAGTTCTCCCTTGACGCCCGCTCTCAGGCCCATGCGCAGGGTCTCGGCGATGGCGCACCGCTGCAGGCAGGTGAGGTAGTTGATGAGCACCTTCATCGTCGCGCCGTCGCCCGCGGCCCCGCAATGGATCTGGTCCGATAGCAGGCGGCCGAGCATGTCCTTCACGAGCGCGTGCGTCCGCTCCTCGCCGCCCACGAGAAAGAGGCCCGAGCGGTTCTTCACGTTCTCGCTGTTGCCGCTCACGCACGCCTCCATGAAGTCGAAGCCGCGCTCTGCGCACAGCCGCGCCATCTCGCGCGTGTCCTCGGGGTCCGCCGTGGTGGTGTCGACCACGGCCTTTGGTTTCTTGTCGGGATCGGCCGTGAGATAGCCTGCCTCGCCCCGGGCGCATTCGAGCGATATCTTCGAGTTCGGCACCGAGATGAATACGAAATCGGCCGACTCGGCCACCTCGTTGGGAGAGGCGAGCACGGAGCCTCCCAGCGTCTTGAATTCATCCTGCGCCGCCGGAACCGGGTCCGCCCCCACGAGGCGGTAGCCGTCCTCGATCAGGTTCCTGGAAAACGCCCGGCCCATGAGGCCCAGGCCGATGAAGCCGATAGTTTCTTCTCTTTGCGTGTTCACACTTTTCTCCCTGCGTCGATGCTTTCATGGTGATGCGTGGGTGGTTTTTTCATAGGGGAAACTTCGTCGGGACCCGAAGGTTGCCGGTAAGTATGAAATTCAGCTTTCCTGATTCGGTAAAAGCACCACCTTGATGGCCCCGTCTTTTCGCTCGCGCATCATTTCGATGCCCCGGTGCACCATGGAAAGCGGTATCTGGTGCGTGATCATGGGTTTAATGTTCAACTCCCCGCGCGCGGCCAGGTCGATGCAGACCTCGAAGGTGTCGGGGTGTCCGCGCGATCCGATAATCTCTTTTTCCAGGTGCTGTAGATGCTCGAGCGGTATGGGCGCATCCACCGAGAACGCGCCCACGACGACGATGCGCCCGCCCTTGCGCGCCATCTCGAAGGCCTGCGCCATCGTCTTGTTCTGCGCCCCGCCCACCACTTCCAAAACGGCGTCCGCCCCGTGTCCGCCGGTCAGGTCCTGCACGGCGGAAACCGAATCGTGTTCGCGCACGTCTATCGTCTCATCCGCCCCCATCTCCCGGGCGACTTCCAGCCTTTCCGCCACCGCATCGATGGCGATAACGCGGGCGCCGACGTATTTCGCAGCGGCCAGCGCGCACATGCCCACAGGCCCCATCCCGATGATGGCCACGGTCTCGCCGGCTTCCAGCCGCGCGCGGTTCATCACCACGTGGTAGCCCGTCCCCAGCGTCTGCATCACCGAGGCAGTAGCGTCGTCCAGATCATCCGGCAGGGGCAGCACGGACTTCGCGGGCGCCACGACATGGCGGCTGTAGCCGCCGTCGGTGTTCATGCCGATGGAGCGCGAGTTGTTGCACAGATTCACCCGGCCCATCTTGCAGAAATAGCATTCCCCGCAGTGCACGTGGTTCTCGATGCAGGCGCGCGCGCCGACTTCCACCCCTTCTACGCCCGGACCCAGCGCGCTCACCACGCCCATGAGTTCATGGCCCGGCACGACGGGGTATTTCGCGCGCCGCACGTGTCCGTCCATCAGGTGGAAATCGCTGCCGCATATCGCGCAGGCGCCGACTTCGACGAGCACCTCGCCGGGGCCGGGTTCGGGAACGGGACGCTCCACGAGTTCCAGGCGGCCTGGCTCATGAAGAAGGGCGGCGAGTGAATTTTGCGCGTTCAAGGGGAATCCTCCGGTGGTGATTTTGGGTTTTCGTCAATTTGGCGACGCACTATAAGGTTTTATCCCGCGCTTCGCCAGAGGAGGGTACCTCCTGCGGTTTTCCCCACTTTCTGTTTTTCATCCCGTCGCCGAAGTCTTCTCACCGGTTTTATTCGAAGCCGGCCTCCGCGCCTTGCAGAGCGCGGGTCGGGATTGTAGGATTCGCCGACCCTGAAGGAGAGACACATATGGTGATTCACAAGAAAGAGGTCGGTATCGGTCTGATCGGGGCGGGCAAGATCGGCTCGCTCCGCGCGCATCTGGCGGCGACTTCGCCGGTGGTGAATTTTTTCGCCATATCGGACATCGACCCCCAGCGCGCCGAGGCCGTGGCCCAGCAGAACGAGGCGGCCTTTCATACCTCGGATAACCGTGAGGTCATCGAACACCCCCAGGTGGATGCCCTCATCGTCTCAACGCCCGAGGGCGAGCACACCGAAGCCATCTGCATGGCGCTGGAAGCCGGAAAGCCCGTACTGGTCGAAAAGCCCATCGCGCTCACGCTGCCGGATGCGGACAGGATCATGGAGTCCAAGGACAAGGGCGGCGCCGAGCTCTACATCGGCTACACGCAGCGGATCAGGCGAAAATTTCTGGCCATCAAGGAGCACATCGACGCAGGCCGCCTGGGCGAGGTGATGACCGCGCGCATGACCATCTACAACACGCGCCCCACCGCGCGGCAGGTCTACCTGCGCGCCCCGCACGCGAATCCCTTCACGGACGAGATCACCTACATGGCCGACATGGCGCTCTGGTTCTTCCAGCCCAGAAAGCCGGTGCGTGTATACGCGCAGGCGGGCAGCGAGGTGTTTCACGATCATCCGGACCAGATGGGGGATTACGGCTGGGCGGTCGTCACCTTCGACGACGGGGCGGCGGCGTGTCTGGGCGGGAACTGGGCGCTGCCCGAGCACTGGCCCGCCACGGTGGCGACCATCAGCATGGACATCTTCGGGAGCGAGGGTGCGGTCCGCATCGACGACGGCCACAAGGACGTCATGATGGTGGGCAACGAGCGCGTCCCCTCGCCCTATGCGCCTGACTCCTCGGTGGAGGTCGCCTTCCTGGGCTCCGCCATGCCGGGGGACTGGGCCGTGGGCGATTTCGTGGGGCCCATGCGGGACGAGACGAGGCTGTTCCTGGAGCGCGTGACCACCGGCAAGGACGTGCCGCTCTGCGACGCGGAGACGGGCCGCGCCGTGCTGGAACTCACGCTTGCGATGGAAGAGAGCGCCCGCCGGGGCGGCGAGGTCATCGAACTGCCGTTTACCGGATGAAAAGGTGAAGCAGGGAACATCGGGGTGATGAGCGGCTCCATCTCCCGCCCAGGCGCCTTCATCGCCGGGATCTTGAAAGCGCGGGGATTCTGGAGGGCGGATGATGAGTAATCTCGATGAAGCCCGCTGGATGCAGAGGCTGGAAAGCTTCGAAAACGCTCTCTCGCAACTGACGGATGCTTGCGCCATTACGGAGTATAGCGATCTGGAGCGAGCCGGTCTGGTTCAGACGTTTGAGTTCAGTTTTGAGCTCGCCTGGAACACCCTTAAGGATTTGCTGTTTTTCGAGGGTTATGACGAAAAGGTGCCCCGTTCGATTATCCGAAAGGGTTTCGAGGCCGGGTATCTCGGAGAGGATGACAGCGAGGCCCTGCTCGACGCCTTGGACAAGAGGAATCTGCTGAGCCATACCTATCGCAAGGAGTTTGCGCTCGAAGCGGAAGCCCTGATCAAGAACAGCTATCACCCGGCCTTGTTGCGGCTTCGCGCAACCCTGAACGAGAGACGGCGGCGATGACGGGCGCTCTCAAGGACAAGCATCGCGCGGCGATCACCGCCGCCATCGCCGCCAACGACAAGGTGGAGCGGGCCGTTCTGTTCGGCTCCAGGGCCACGGGAACCAACACCGTGACGTCGGACGTGGACATCGCGCTGTTCGGCAGCCGCCTCACACTGACCGATCAGGCTCGCCTCGCCGCCGACATCGAAGAAATTCCCATGGCGCAGGTGGTCGATCTGGTTCTCTACGACTCGATAGACAACCCGGTGCTGCGTCGGCATATCCGGGAGCAAGGGGTCGAGTGGTACCGCAGGCAGGAGGCGAGCCGTTCGAGCATAAGATGAAGCGGCTCGTCGCGCAGCTTCGTGAGCGGCAGAAGAAGGCGCGAGACGCGACGCCGCCGGACGAAGTGAAACCAGTTCTGTATATCTAGAAGGATAATAAAGTGAAGCAGATCGGATTGGGCATCATAGGATCAGGGCGCATGGGGAGGTTGCGCGCGCACTTGGCGTCGGGTTCGCCCGAAGTCAAATTCCTGGCGCTTTCGGACAGAGACCCCGCGCGCGCCAAGCTCATCGCCGAGGAGACGCAGGCCGATTTCCACGCGGGCGATAATGAAGAAGTGCTCTCCCATCCCGACGTGGACGCCGTCATCGTCTCGACGCCTGAGTTCGATCATGCAGACGCCGTCTGCCGGGCGCTGGAACTCGGAAAACCCGTGCTGTGCGAGAAGCCGATATCCTTGTCGCTTGATGATGCGGACAGGATTCTCGCGGCGTATGAGAAATCGAATACCGAGCTTTTCATCGGCTACACCCAGCGGCAAAGGCGCCGTTTCTTAAACGCCAAGGAGCAGATCCAGCGCGGCCGCCTGGGGCATCTGCAGACCGCGCGCGCCACGCTCTATAACGTCATCACCAACGGGGCGGAGATATACAAGCGCGCCGCCCATGCCGGCCCCGTCACCGACACGCTCACCTACATGGTGGACATCTGCCTCTGGTATTTCGAGGGCAGAAAACCCAAGCGCGTCTACGCCCAGGGGGGCAGCAAGGTGTTCCCGCACCATCCGATGGGCTGTGGCGACTGGGCCTGGGCGATCCTCACCTTCGAGGACGGCGGCACCGTGAACTTCGGCTGTTCCTGGATTCTGCCCGACAACTGGCCGGCGAACATCACCTCCATTGACCTGGAAGTCATGGGCACGGAGGGGGCCATCGCGATAGACGATTCGCACAAGAACGCCGTCATGGCGACGAACAAGGGTGTACCCTCGCCCTACGTGGACGGCATGTCGTCCGACGTCGTGTTCCTGGAATCCATGATGGCGGGCGACTGGCTGGTGGGCGATTTCTGGGGGCCGATGCGCGATGAGACGAGGCTGTTCCTGGAGCGCGTGACGATGGGCCGGAGCGTATCGCTGGCACTTCCCGAGCACGCCCGCACGGTGCTCGAGGTGACGCTCGCGATCGAGCACAGCGCCAAGGAAAACAGGCCCATCGATTTCCCGCTGACGGGCGTCCATTCCCATTAAGTCCCATTCGCGGTGAATTTCGAAGAAAAAATTCTACTCTCGCATCAAAGTTACGAACTCGGAAAAACCGCCTCGGGCGAGCGCTACACGCTCGCTGGCGATCTCGATGCGGAGGGAGCGGCCCGCGTCCTGGAGGCGATGGAAGCTCAGGTATTAAGCACAGACCTCACGAGCCTGGATTTGGAGGATTTGGAACTTTTGGACGGAGTTGCCGTCGCCCGGATGGTGGACCTCACCCGCCTCCTTTTGAGCGCCTCCGGGCGAGTGCAAGTATTAAAATCTCCGCAGTCTCTGGCGCACACCCTCTACCGGGTGGGGATGCTGGAGGGCGATTCGCGGCTCGAACTCATCGAACCCCGCGAGGAAGAGGGCGCGCCCAACTGAGGAAGATTGTGTTGCGCTCTCTCTAATCATAATTCTTGATTTCTGGAGTCTCCATGAGTCCCGTATCACCTGACGACCCCTATGAGAGAAAGCGCGTTAAGGTCTTGGACGCGGAGATGGCGTATATCGAGGCCGGGGAGGGCGATCCCATCGTGCTCCTTCACGGCAATCCGGCCACTTCTTATCTCTGGCGGAACGTAATCCCCCAACTCGAAAGCCTTGGGCGGTGTCTCGCGCCCGACCTCATGAACAGCGGGGCGTCGGACGACATTCCTGGCGGCGGCTGCCGCTACCGGGATCACATCCCTTATCTGGATGCCTGGTTCGAGGCGGTGGGGGCAACGGAAAACGCGTTCTTCGTGCTCCACGACTGGGGCGCGGCGCTGGGCTTTAATCGCGTCTCGCGTTTCCCCGGACAGGCCATCGGTCTTGCCTATATGGAGTCCATGGTGCGCCCGCGCCTTTGGACCGACATGCCCGAAGACAGGGTCGCGCAGTTCAAGACGTTGCGCGGCGAGGCGGGGCTTCAGATGGTCATGGAGGATAATTTTTTCGTCGAGACCATGCTGTTCGAGCGCGGAATCGTGCGCGATTTGAGCGAGGCGGAAAAGGAGGCCTACAGAAAGCCCACACAGGATCCTCAGAAAAGAAGGCAGACCCACCAGTGGGCGTGTGAGATTCCCTTCGAGGGCGAGCCTCAGGACAACTACGAGATCGTGAAGCGCTACAGCGATTTTCTTCGCGCGAGCGAAAATCTCCCCAAACTGTTCATCAACTGCGAGTACGGCCACGCGCTGGCGGGGGCCGCGCGCGACTTCTGCCGCACGTGGCCGAACCAGGAGGAGACAACGATACCCACGCGCCACTACGGGCAGGAGGACTGTCCTGATGAGATCGGCCGCGCCGTGGCGGCGTTTATCCAGAAGGTGAGGGGGAAGTGATTTAGCGCATCACGTTAAGAAAGGAGAATCTGGGTAATGACCAAGAACACCAGAATCACGGATGCCAAGATCATGAACGCGGTGCTTGTCATGCTTAAGGAGAGAGGCCCTCTCAGTGGAACTGAAATAAAGAAGCATGTATTGGAAGCGCTTATCACACGCACTGACTATAAAAATGCAGGGTATTTGGAAAGCAAAAAACAAGAAGGAACACAAGAGCATAAATGGGAAATCACCAAGAAGGGTATCGAGGCGCTCGAATTGGATGATGTTGATTTATACAAGAAAGCACGTGAAGCAAGCCGAAAAGTCAGGAAATAGCGTTTAAGCAAGCTAGGAGAATAAAATGACTATCTACAGATTTGAAGACTTGAAGGACGTGCGCCAGAACCCCGGTCTCTCCTCGGGCCACGGGGAGACCATCAAGGGGGAGAAGATGTATTTCTGCCACCGTATCTGGGAGGCGGGCACCGAGGCGAAGCCGCATTACCACGCCTGCGAGCAGTTCATCTACATTATGCGCGGAAGGCAGAAGTTCACGATGGGCGGGGAGGTGCACGAACTGGGTCCTGGCGATGTTATTCACATTCCGGCGAACGAGGTCCACGCGGCGGAGATGATCGAAGAAGTCGAGGCCATCTACGTCAAGGACACCACCTGGAGCCTGAAAGGCGTGGCCGCCGGCGAAGCCGCACCCGACGCGCCGCCGCCGGACGACCCGTTTTAAGGGGTCAAACCCGACCGAAGAGAGGTTGTTGAAAAAGTTCCCCTAAAGCGGGGAATGGATTTCACAATCGACATACGAGTTATGAAACTACTCCCCCCTGAAGGTAGTTACCGACCTAGTAGCGAGGACATTCACTCCCCCTCAAGGGGGGAGTGAATCTCTTGCTGCAAGTCTTGCTGTCGGGCTTTTCCCTCGGGAAGCCCGGCCCCGAGGGCTTTTTCAACTACTCCATATGCGGCCCCTACATGAACATCGTGGTTTTACGGTGGCGGGCCCAGCCTGTAACCACGTCAGACATCACCATGGAGAAGAATAGGGTAGGTTCAGGTCCGCGACCTCGGACAGGCACAGGGGCCTGTCCCTACAGCCGACATTATCCGATTACCTACACGGTCCCGTAAAGCTCCTCCGCCTTGGCGTCGAGGTGCTTGATGATGTCTTGCAAATCGTCCGGATAATGGTGGTCGGCGCCCAGGTCGGGGTCTTCGGCGGGTGATTTCGCCACGAACATCACCGCTTTTTCCGTCAGCGTCCTGCCGCCGTGGAGCGTCCCTCTGGGGATGTGAAGTATGTCGCCGGGGCCGATGATTCGCTCCTCATCGCCAAGGCGCATGTATCGCTTGCCCTTGATGATGTAGACGTATTGTTCCTCGTTGTTGTGCCAGTGAGGTTTGGAGCCCGTGCCCCTGCGGTAGGTGACGACGCCCGCCTTCATGAACTCCCCGGCCAGGGGCTTGTACTCGCCCGGGTTTCCCGTGCTGAGCTGTACGTTCTCGATGGTGTCGGTGCTGTAAAATGGCATTTTATGCGCTCCTGCAAGTGTTGTGCATACGAGATGGTTGCCAAAAGGACCCGCGAATCATAACCCGATTCCAAGAAAAGCGTCATCTCGCGTATACTTTCATCATCCGAGAGAGTTGTTTTATTCCAGATACTTGCATTTGAGGAGATAGCGCATGGTCGTCAACGCGGTACGCAAGGTTCCATGGTTCACATACTTTCCCGACAATTATCGCTGGTCTTTCATCGTCTCCATCGGCCTGATGCGCGTGGCGGGTGGCGGGGCCGATACGGCGGAAATTTTTGAGGTCTGCAGGAATCTGGATAGAGACGTCGGCAACGACGATCTCTGGTTCGATGAGTGGGCAGGCATGGGCGATCGTTTGCGGGCGATGGGGATGGCGGCTTTGCGGCGCGGCCACGACCTCACGGCGGCGGGCCATTTTTCCCGTTCCGCCACCTATCACCAGATGGCCGATCGGTTCCGTTTCCCGAAGGACAAGGTATCGCAGGGCGTGTACCGCAAATCCATCGACAGCTTCAAGCGCTACGTCCGCCTGAACGACAGGCCGAAGACGGAGATCGTCGAGATTCCCTATGAGGGGGGCAAATCGCTGCCCGGCTATTTCATCCACGCAGAGAATACGCGTAAATCAAAACCGCCCGTGGTCGTGCTCTACACAGGTTTCGACGGCACCAAGGAATCGCCCATGGTAATCTCGGCGTTGGAACTCGCCCGGCGCGGCATGAGCGTGGTGGTGCCCGACACCCCGGGCGTGGGCGAGGCCATCCGCTTCCGCAAGATTTTTCTGAGGCATGACTACGAGGTGGCGGGCTCTGCGGTTCTCGACTGGCTGGAGAAGCGTAAAGACGTGAACGCGAAGCGCGCGGGCATCATGGCGTCGAGTCTGGGTGGATATTACGCGCCCAGGACCGCCAGCATGGAGCGCCGCTTCAAGGCTTGCGTCGCCCACGGCGCGATTTGGGATTACCACGCGATCTGGAAAAGGCGCATCGACGCGGCGTTCAAGATTCAGCTCCCCTCGCCGGGCAACCACCTGGCGTGGAGCTTCAACGTCAAGACGGCGGAGGAGGCCCTGGAGAAGCTCGAAGGCTTCCGGCTCGACGGCGTGGTGCAGAAGATGAAGTGCCCCTTCCTGCTGGTGCACGGGGAAGACGATCAGCAAATCCCGCTCGCGGACGCCAAATCGCTCTACAAGGCGGCGGGTTCCAAGGACAAGACGCTCCGGGTCTACAAGGGGACCGACGGCGGTTCCCAGCATTGCCACATGGATTATATCACGCCCGTCGTGGGGCACATGGCGGACTGGATGGCCGAAAAGCTGGGCGCGTAAGGCCGGACAGTAGTTTAATGTGGCGCGACTGAGCCGGCCATACGTGCATACCCGCACGAGCGCAGGCGTTTAACGCGTGATTGAGGAGTCATAGGTGGCGAAGCTGGAAATCGAGAGCCGGGGAAAAGTCGAGGTCTACTACGAGGAAGAGGGCGCGGGCGAGCCTCTGGTGATGGTGGGCGGCTTGACGGCCACGGTAGAGGTCTGGGGCAAGCTCCGGGGGCTGCTTGCGGCGAAGTACCGCCTCGTCATGCCGGACAACCGGGGGACGGGCCGGACGAAGGCGCATCAGGATGACGGCGACCGCGCCCCGGCGCGCATGGTGGAAGACTTGCTGGGGCTGGTCGACGGGCTGGGCCTTGATTCTTTCCACCTGATGGGCGGCTCCTACGGCGGGACCATCGCGCTCTCCTTCGCGGTGAAACATCCCCACAGAATAAAAAGCCTCATCGTCGCGTGTTCTCATTTCGGGGGAGACGATAAGGTCGCATCCGCCCCGGGCGTCCGCGAGACCCGCGCACGGGGCGGCGCGCCGAATGCGAATGATGAAGAACGCCGCGCGGCCCTGGAGACGCTCTTTCATCCCGAGACGATAGACGAACGTCCCGAGGTGGTCGCTTTCTATGACGGCTTCAAGCGCCGTTTCCCCATCAGCAAAGAGGAGATAGCAAGGCGCAACAAGGGGATGGCGGAGTTCGACGTATCAGAACAGATAAAATCTCTGGATGTGCCTACGCTCGTCATCTCGGGCGAGAGCGACGTTCTCGTGCCTACCGAGAATTCAAGACTCATGGCCGGGCGGATTCCGGGCGCCGAGCTGGTGATAGTCGAGAACACGGGCCATCATTTTTATTCCGAACGCCCCGAAGCCACGGCCGAGGCGATTCTCAGGTTTCTGTCAAGGACTACAACCTGATGAAGGTTCCCGCTTTTGAGACGCTCCTGTTCGAGGTGCGCGGCCACGTTGCGCTCGTGAGCCTGAACCGCCCCGAGCGGCTGAACGCCATGAACCGCGTCATGCTGCGCGAATTGAACGAGGCGTGCGATTTCATCGAGGCGGAAGACGCCCTGTTCGTCGCCGTTCTCACCGGTGAAGGCAAGTCGTTTTCCTCAGGCTTCGATCTCAAGGAACAGGCCGAGAACACGCCGGTCGGTTTCGCCGAGTGGCGGCGCGCGCTCAGGCAGGATTTCGACGCCGTCATGCGCTTCTGGAACTTATCGAAACCCACCATCGCCGCCGTGCGCGGTCACGCCCTGGCGGGAGGCTGCGAGTTGGCTTTGGCGTGCGACGTCACCGTGGCGGCGGAGGACGCCGTGTTCGGCGAGCCTGAGCTCAAATTCGGCGCGGGGATTGTCGTCATGCTCCTGCCCTGGCTCACGAACCCCAAGCTGGCGAAGGAGATCATCCTGACAGGAGAAGACGGCGTATCTGCCCAGGACGCCCACCGCATGGGACTGGTGAACCGCGTGGTTCCCGAAGCCGAAGTGTTGGATACGGCCATATCACTGGCGGAGCAGATGACGCGGATGGACCAGAGCCTCCTGCGGGCCACCAAGCTGGCGCTGAACCGCACCTACGAGATCATGGGAATGGGCCGCGCGCTCGAAGCCGCGCTCGACCTGGACCTCATGATCGAGGGCAGGGGCACGGAGGATAAGGCCCGCTTCCTGGAGATTGCGCGGACCGAGGGCCTCCGTGCCGCCGTCGCCTGGCGTGACGCCAGGTTCGAGGGTTCGGAATAAAAGTTCCCCGCGAAATCCCGATTCGGCTATGATGCGTGGTTGAATCGGGCAATCACCTCGCACGCTCCCAAAGAGGCTTCGCCCCAATAACAAAAAAGCCACCAAGGTCCGCATCATCAATAAACATCATTGAGAGAGGCGTGGTGGCTATGTTGGATTCAATATACGGGTCGAGTCGTAGTGATATCAAGCGAAATCAAAATCGAAGTTTGCACTATTTTTGGATGAGTTTGATGGAGAAGTTGTCTGCATTTCGTGTTCGGTATACATAGCTACTTTGATTTGATCTTTTTTGTTCACTCTAGGAGGGAAGTTAAAAGATGCACCCACTCATCAAGAACCGCAGAAGCCTGCGCGCATTTAACGGCGTGCCGCCCGAGCCGGAAAAAATCGAAGCCCTGCTCGAGGCGTTCCGCTGGGCGCCGTCCTCGAACAACCGCCAGCCCTGGCGCGTCATCGTGGTGGAATCAGAAGCAGCGCAGGCGAAGTTCAACGAATGCCTGAGCGAAGGGAACCTCCAGTGGGCGACCGCGGCTCCGCTCAAGATGATCATCTTGGGAAACCCGGAAGAACAGCCTGAGCGCAACGGTCAGGATCGCTATCTTCTCGATGTCGGTATGGCGCTCGAGAATCTCCTGCTCCAGGGCAGTGATTTCGGGCTGACCGTTCACGCCATGGCAGGGTGGGACGAGGCGAAGGTGCTCGAGAGTTTCAACATTCCTGAGCCGTTTCGCGTCGCGGCCCTCTTCGCCGTGGGCTATCCGGGCAAGACCGAGGAACTGCATCCCGACGTGCAGGCCAAGGACAACAGGCCGCCCGCGCGCAAAGACCCCGCCGAGATTTTCTTCCGGGATTCGTTCGGCAATGCGTCTAAGTCTTGAAGTAGGTTTTTTGCGGCGCATTTCGCGTTTGACCCCATCGTCCCAACCCCCTAGAATCCAGCGGGTTTGCGGGATGAGGCGCCCGGCTTTGTGATTTTCAGGGGTTCATGTCGCCTGCTTCATTGTCGCCTCTCTTGACGGGGTAAGGGACTGCCTTGTTCTCATCCGACTTCATTCAGCAGTTGCTGATCGCGGTGCCGGCTATTCTGCTGGCGCTTACCTTTCACGAGGTGGCGCACGGCTGGATGGCCGACAAGCTGGGCGACAACACCGCGAGAATGCTGGGCCGTCTGAACCTGAACCCCATCGTGCATCTCGATCCGCTGGGGACGCTCGCCTTCATCATCTCCATGGTGGGGGGCGTGGGCTTCGGCTGGGCGAAGCCGGTGCCGGTGAATCCGGGCAACTTCCGCCACCCAAGGCGCGGGATGATGTGGGTGGCCCTCGCGGGACCGGCGACGAATTTCATACTGGCGATCATCAGCGGTTTTTTGTTTTCCCTGCTGCGCGGCTCGGGTATGGGCTACACCTTCGTGGGCGAGCCGCTCATGTTGATGCTGCGGGCGAGCTTCACCATCAACACCGCGCTTGCGGCGTTCAACCTGATTCCCATCCTCCCCTTCGACGGGGGCAGGATCGTCATGGGGCTTTTGCCGAGAAGATTGGCGTGGCAATACTCGCGCAGCGAGCCGTTCGGCTTCTTCATCGTGCTGGGCCTGTTGCTGCTGGGCGTACTGCACACGATCATGATGCCGATTTTCGTCGCCCTGGCTACGGCCGAGCAGGTTTTTGTGTTAAATCTTCTCAGAATCTTCGGATTGGCGTAGCGGGTTTTTTTTAGTGAGTGGAAGAAGGATACACGGATGACGGACAGCCAGAACCGGAAAAACCGACCGACGCGGTTTCTCTCCGGCGTGCAGCCCTCGGGAAAACTGCACCTGGGCAATTATTTCGGCGCGCTCAAGCAGCACATCGCGCTCCAGGACGAGGCCGAGGCCTTCTACTTCATCGCGAACTACCACGCCATGACGACGGTGCAGGACAGAGACCTGCTTGCGGAGCAGACGCTTGCCGTGGCGATGGACTATCTCGCTCTGGGTCTGGATCCCGAAAAGGCGGTCTTCTTCCGCCAGTCCGACGTGCCCGAGGTGAACGAACTCGCCTGGATGCTCTCCGCCGTCACGGGCAAGGGGCTTCTGGACCGCGCCACATCATTCAAGGACAAGGTGGCGAGAGGCATCACTCCCTCGATGGGACTCTACTATTACCCGATGCTCATGGCCGCCGACATCCTGATCTACCGCTCCACCATCGTGCCGGTGGGAGAGGATCAGGTTCAGCACCTCGAGATGACGCGGGACATGGCGCTGGCGTTCAACAACACCTATGGGGAGATATTTCCCCTGCCCACCGTCAGGCTCGACGCAGGCGCGAAGGTGCCGGGCCTCGACGGCCAGAAGATGAGCAAGAGCTATGACAACACGATAGAGATTTTTGAGGAGGGGAAGAACTTAAGGAAGCGCGTGATGTCTATCGTCACCGACTCCACCCCGCTCGAAGAACCGAAAGACCCTGACGCCTGCAACGTGTTTTCCCTGTTTGAACTGTTCTCCGGTGAAGCGGAACAGGAGGAGTTACGGGTTCAATACCGGACGCCCGGGTTCGGCTACGGCAATGCGAAGCAGATTCTCTTCGAGAAAATGGATGCGTATTTTGGGCCTTACCGGGAAGAGAGAAAACGCCTGGAGCAGGATGTCGGCTATGTAGAAGGCGTCCTGGCCGAAGGGGGCGCCAGGGCCAGAGCGGAGGCGCAAGAGACGATGCGCCTCGTCAGGGCGGCGGCGGGAATACCCGGGATGCCCGTATCGGCGGTGAATCAAACGTAGAGGTTGAATGAGAGAGAAAATGACGACGAACTACAAGGAACTGTTGAACCTGCCCAAGACCTCTTTTCCCATGAAGGGGAACCTGCCCGTGCGCGAGCCGCAGATGCTCGAGTCCTGGGCGGAGCAGGAGGTTTACGAGAAGATCAGGGACGCATCGCAGGGACGCAAGAAATATGTTCTTCACGACGGCCCCCCCTATGCGAACGGGCATATCCACCTGGGCACGGTGCTGAACAAGATTCTGAAGGACGTCGTAGTGAAATCGAAGCAGATGGCCGGTTTCGACGCCGTCTACGTGCCAGGATGGGACTGCCACGGCTTGCCCATCGAGCATCAGGTGGACAAGGAGCTCGGCCGCAAGCGCTTCGATATCGACGAAGTGCAGAAGCGCAAGATGTGCCGCGAATACGCCGAGAAATACATCGACATCCAAAGGGATGAGTTCAAGCGCCTGGGCGTCTTTGGGGATTGGGAGCGGCCCTATCTCACCATGAGCTACGACTACGAGGCCGCCACCGTGCGCGAGCTGGCGCGCTTCATCGAGCGCGGCGGCGTGTATCTGGGCCTGAAGCCTGTGCACTGGGCGCCGGGTCTGAGGACGGCGCTGGCCGAGGCCGAAGTGGAGTATGAGGATATCACCACGCCGAGCATCTATGTGAAATTCCCGGTCGCCGAGGAGCAACTTTCGGGCTGGGCGGAAAAGATCGCCGGCTTGGGCGAGGCTGCCGAAGGCTCGCGGGTAAGCGTCCTCATCTGGACGACGACGCCCTGGACGCTGCCCGCCAATCTGGCGCTGGCGTTCAGCGAGTCCCTGGAATATGGCGTGTTCCGTCACGGGGAGGAACTCCTCATCTTCCATGAGCATTTTCTGCCCCAGCTCAAGGCGTTGGCCGAGCAAGAGGGGGCGAGCGCATCTTTCGAGAAGGTGGCGAGTTTCCAGGGTGGCCAAATCGAGGGCTTGCGCGCGCGGCATCCCTGGGTGGAGCGCGATTCGCTCGTCGTGAAGGCCGATTACGTCACCCTCGATCAGGGTACGGGCGTCGTGCACACCGCCCCCGGCCACGGGCGCGAAGACTACGAAACCGGCCTCAAATACGGCCTCGAAGTCTACAGCCCCATAGCGGATGACGGGAAATTCACCGACGACGTGGCGCATTTCGCAGGCCAGTTCGTCTTTGACGCCGACCCGAACATCATCGCGCATCTGCGCGAATCGGGACGTCTGTTCGCGGTGGAGGATTACACTCACCCCTATCCGCACGACTGGCGAAGCCACAGGCCGACTATCTTCCGTGCGACGCCGCAGTGGTTCATCTCGATGGAGCACGGCGATTTGAGAAAACGCTCGCTCGAAGAGATTCGAAAAGTCGCCTGGGTGCCGCCCTGGGGCGAGGAGCGCATCTACGGCATGATCGAGAACAGGCCGGACTGGTGCATCTCGCGCCAGCGCTCCTGGGGAGTGCCCATCGTGGCCTTCCATTGCGAGGGTTGCGCGCACGTGGTCGTGGATGCCGAGGTGGCGCACCGCGTGGCGGACCTGATGGAAGAAGGCGGCGCGGACGTATGGTTCGAAAAGCAGCCTGCCGATCTTCTGCCGCCGGGTTTCTCCTGTCCTGAATGCGGCGGCGCGTCATTCAGAAAAGAGACCGACATTCTCGACGTCTGGTTCGATTCGGGCGTGAGCCAGGCGGCCGTTCTGGAGAAAAGAGAGGAACTGACGTGGCCTTCGGACATGTATCTGGAAGGCAGCGATCAGCACCGCGGCTGGTTCCACAGCTCACTGCTCGCCGCTGTGGGCGTGCGGGACGCGGCGCCCTACCGCGAGGTGCTCACCCACGGCTACGTGGTGGACGGCAAGGGCAAGAAGATGAGCAAATCCCTGGGCAATACGATCGCGCCCGAGAAGATCATCAAGAGATATGGTGCCGAGATATTAAGGCTCTGGGTCGCCGGGGAGAATTACAGGGAAGACATCCGCATTTCCCCGCAGATTCTGGACCGCATGGCCGAGGCCTATCGCCGGATAAGAAACACCTGCCGCTTCCTGCTGGGCAATCTGAGGGACTATGAGAGTTTCGACCCCGCACAGGACGCCGTTCCGCTGCCCGAACGCATGGAGATCGACAGGCTCATCATCAGCCGTCTGGACAAGCTCGTCGAGCGCGTCCGGCAGGCCTATGCCGATTATGAATTTCACGCCGTCTACCATGCGCTCAACAACTTCTGCGCGGTCGATTTGTCTTCGTTCTATCTCGACGTCTTGAAGGACAGGCTCTACATCTCCATGCCCGATGACGTGGACAGGATTTCGGGCGTCAGCACCATGCACGAAATCCTGGATGCGCTGCTCAGGATGATGGCGCCGATCCTGCCCTTCACGGCGGAAGAGGCCTATCAGCTCACGCCGAAACTCCACGGCGAGAGCATCCATCTGGCGTCCTTGCCCGAGGCCGACCCCGCGCGGCGCGACGAGGCATTGGAAGAGCGGTGGGAGCCGCTCATGCGCGCGCGGGGCGAGGTGCTCAAGGCGCTCGAACTCGTCCGCCAGAATCAGGAAAAGGGCAAGGGAAGTTCACTCAATTTCAGCGTGAGGCTTTTTGCGGAAGAGAAGATGCGCGAGAAGCTCACGGCCCTGGAGCCCGAGATGGGAGACGTGTTCATCGTATCGGGCGCTGCGCTCGCAGGCGCAGGCGAGGCGCCCTCGGGCGATGCCTACCGCAGCGAGGAGGTAGAAGGGCTGGCCGTCGAAGTGAGCGAGGCGCGGGGAGCGAAATGCGCCATGTCGTGGAAAATCTCGGAAGACGTGGGTTCGGACCCCCGCTTCCCCGACCTCTCGGCGCGCTGCGCACGCATCGCCGCGCAGGTGCTTTCGTGAGTCTAAGGCTGGGGCTCAAACCGTTTTTCCTCATCGCCGTTCTTTTCGCCCTCGCCGATCAGGTGATCAAGCAGATCGTCGATAAAACCTTCTCCCTCGGCGATTCACTGGCGGTGATCCCGGGTTTTTTCAATCTCGTATACCTGAGAAATTCAGGCGGGGCGTTCAGCATCCTCGACGGCCTGCCTCCCCTGTGGGGGCGTCTTTTCTTCATCTGCGCCACCCTGGCCGCGTTGGCGTTCGTCCTGTATCTATACCGCTCTCACCCGCCGGGAAATCTCTGGGGAAGAGTCGGCATGATTCTCGTTTTCGGCGGCGGTCTGGGGAATCTTGTCGACCGGGTCGCTTATGGAGAGGTGATCGATTATCTCCTGTTCTATTATGGGCGATACCATTGGCCCGCCTTCAACCTGGCGGACTCAGGGATCACGGTCGGAGTCGGGCTGATGATAGTCGACATGCTTCGGAGTCCGCCCGAGACCGCATCGACGGGGGAGAGCGGGTAGGCGAGGCTTCGCGCGAACCGGTCGATTTTTCTGGAGGGGTGGAGATGCTGGGCCCTTTCCCGTTCTCGGGGACGCATTCGAGCCGGAACGATCCCTCCATAGGCTCGGCGACCAGGGCGCGCGGCTATGCGCGCCATTATTTATGGAACACCTCTATTTTCTGGGGACTGGTTTCCCTGGCGTGTATTTCGTGCCTGGGATTCCTGATCGCGCAGCGCCCCATTCAACATGAGACGCTCTTCTACGCCGCCGCATCCGTTCTGGGCGTTTTTCTCGCCTATGCGTTCTGGAGAACCTCGCGCGCGCTCACGGACCTGATGGGCGATCCCGTGAATTTCGAGGGCCGGGTCGCGTCCAAATCGTCCTATATCTTCTGGAACAAGCTCGCTTTTCTGGAGGAGAAGTATCACCTCCGAATTGTTCGCGGGGTGGGGATGCGCCCGCTGACGCTCGGGAGCGGGAAAATCATCAAGGAAGGCTGGTTTCTGGCCGCGCAGGGCTACCACGAACTCCTGGCGCCGGGCGATCAGGTCCGGGGGACGCTGTATCCCAGAAGCCGCATCATCGCCGCCCTCGTCAAGGTATGAGTATGGCAAAGAGGGGCGAGAGAACCTGGGCGCTGACCTGCCATGAGGGTGCGAAGCGGGTCGATTCGTTCCTGGCCCTTAGACTGAAAGAACTCTCCCGCTCGCGCGTGCAGGGACTCATCCGGGACGGCATGGTCTCAGTCGATGGGAGAATCGAGACGAAAGCGGCGCATGCCCTCCCGGGCGGCGCACGCGTCGTGGTGACGCTCCCGCCTCCCGTGCCCTCTCACATCGAGGCCGAAGATATTGCGCTCGACGTTCGCTACGAGGACGCGCACCTTCTCGTGGTCAACAAGCCGCCCGGCATGGTGGTTCACCCCGGCGCGGGCCAGCGCAGGGGAACCCTGGCCGCCGCTCTTTTGCATCACTGCAGAGGGCAGCTTTCGGGCATCGGCGGGGTGGAGAGGCCCGGCATCGTTCACCGGCTCGACAAGGATACGTCCGGACTGCTGATAGCGGCGAAAACGGATGCGGCCCACGGAAGACTCTCCGCCGACCTCAAGGCGCGCCGGATTCACCGGCGCTACCTGGCCATCGTCCGGGGCATCCCCGCGCAGGGGGAAGGGACGATTGACGCCCCTATCGGTCGCCATCCCACACACAGAACGGCCATGGCGGTTGTGGAGAGCGGCCGCCGGGCGGTGACCCATTACAAGGTCCGGGAAGTGCTGGGAGACGAATCGCTTTTGGGTATTACGCTCGAGACGGGCAGAACGCACCAGATCAGGGTGCACATGAGCCACATCGGGCATCCCGTCCTGGGCGACCCGGTGTACGGCCTGGGCCGGTTGCCGAGAGGGCCTCGGAAGAAAACAAAATCGAATCAAAAAAGCCTTATCGGGAGACAGGCCCTCCATGCCCACAGGCTGGCTTTTCGCCACCCCATCGACGGGGATGAGCGGGAGTTGATGGCCGAACCCCCGGCGGATTTCCTGAAACTGCTGGAAGATTTACGGGAGTAGCGCTTTCTCATTCAGCGGTTCGTGTACAGGCCGCCCGAGGCGTCCTGAGGTTTCGTTTCGTCTCATTCCTTGCCTACCGCGTTCGAGATATGCCATAAGAACCCCTGGCGTATGAAGATACCGATTCGAGCATTTCAGTTCTCCATCCCAGGTTTGATGTATTGAAGGGAAAGAGAACTCACATCTCTTTGAAAATTGAGGGTTTACATGAAAGATGTCGTCATTCTCAGTAGCGTTCGTTCTCCGGGCGGAGCCTTCGGCGGCGCGCTCAAGGGCATGACCGCACCGGAGTTGGGCGTACACATCGCGCAAGAGGCGGTTCAAAGATCGGGCGTGGAGCCGGAACATTTCGACGAAACCATCATCGGCCACGGCTGGCAGGCGGGCGTGGGGCCCAATTCCGCGCGGCTCATCTCGGTGAGCGCAGGGCTTCCCAAGGAGACGCCCGCCTATACGATCAACAAGCGCTGCGGCTCCAGCATCAAGGCCGCCGCCCTGGCCGCACAGGCGATTCGCGCGGGCGATGCGGAGGTCGTCCTCGCAGGCGGCGTGGAGAGCACTTCCAACGTGCCCTTCGTGAACCCGGGAGCCAGGTGGGGGAACCGCTTCGGGCACGCGCAGTTTCTGGACCTGATCTACAAGGACGGCTATGAGGATCCCCTTTCGGGACAGCTCATGGGCGTGACGGCGGAGAATCTGGTGGAAAAATACAACCTGAGCCGCGAGGAGCAGGATGCGTACGCGCTCGAAAGCCAGGAGAAGGCCGTGGCGGCCATCGAAGGCGGGAAGTTCACCGGGGAGATCGTGCCGGTCGAAATGAAGGGGCGCAAAGGCGAGGTGAACGTTTTCGATAAGGACGAGACGCCGCGCAGCGGCATGTCGATGGAAAAACTAGGCCGCCTCAGGCCTGTTTTCGACAAGAACGGCTCCGTGACCCCCGGCAATTCGTGCTGCCAGGCGGATGCGGCCTCCGCCCTCGTGCTGGCGTCCAGGGATAAGGCCGAAGAGTTGGGGGCAAAGCCCATCGCCGTCCTGCGCGGCTACGCCTCGACGGGCGTGGAGCCCCGCTACATGGGGCTGGGCCCGGTCACGGCCATTCCGAAGGCGCTCGATCGTGCGGGTCTCGCGCTTGAGGACATGGACTTGATAGAGGTGAACGAGGCGTTCGCCGCTCAGGTCATCGCCTGTGAGCGCGAACTCGAGTGGGACAGGAAAAAACTGAACGTTCACGGCGGCGCCATCGCCCTCGGGCATCCGGTGGGTGCCACGGGCGGCAAGATTATCGCCACATGCCTGAGCGCGCTTGAGCAAAGGGGCGGGCAGTTCGGCGTCGTGAGCGCCTGCATCGGCGGGGGCCAGGGGGTGGCCGTCGTCCTGGAGCGCGTCGCTTAGAAGAGACAATCGTGAAGATCAGCAAAATCTGAGGATGAGATGGGAATCGAAAAGGCAATGGTGGTGGGCGCGGGTACGATGGGCGCAGGCATCGCCCAGGTGTTCGCGCAAAACGGGATTCCGGTGGTCCTGACCGACCTGAATGAAGAGATGGTGGCGAAGGCCATCGGGGGTCTTGAGGCGCGCGTCGCGCGTCGCGTGGAGCAGGGCAAAATGTCTGCTGAGGCGAAAGACGCCATTTTCTCGCGCATCACGCCGGGAACGGGCTACGCGAAGGCGGCGGATGCGGACATCGTCGTCGAAGCCGTTTTCGAGGACATGGATATCAAGAAAGAAGTGCTGGGCGCTCTGGATGAGGCGGCGCCGGAGCGCGCAATTTTCGCATCGAATACGACCTCGCTCTCCATCACCGAGATGGCGGGGGCCACTTCGAGGCCCGAGAAGGTGGTGGGCGTGCACTTCTTCAATCCGCCGCTGGTGATGAAGCTCGTGGAAATCATGCCGGGTCTCGGCACCTCGAAAGAGACGGTGGAGGCGGCGCGCACACTCGCCGAGCGGCTCGGCAAGACGCCCGTGATGGCGAATTTCGACAGCCCGGCGGGCATCGGCAGCCGCGTGCTGGCGGGGATGCTCAACGAGGCGGTGGAAGTCTATGCGGGTGGCCTCGCTTCCGCCGAGGACATCGACAAGGCGATGAAGATGGGCGCGGGCCTGCCCATGGGGCCGCTCGAACTCATCGACCTGATCGGCGTGGACATCCACCTCGCCAAGACGGAGACGCTCTACCGCGAGCTGGGCGATACGCGCTACCGGCCCAACTTCCTGCTGCGCAAGATGGTCCGGGCGGGCCATCTGGGCCGAAAATCCGGCCGCGGCTTCTTCACCTACGAATAAAACTTCCATCCTGAGAAAACAGTGGATTTTGAACTCAACGAGACCCAGCGGCTGATCAAGGAAACGGCGGCGGAGTTCGCCCAGCGGCGAATCATCCCCGTGGCCCGTGAGAACGACGAGAAAGAACGTTATCCGGCGGATATCGTCGCCGAGATGGGCGAGTTGGGCATGTTCGGCGGGCCGATTCCGGAGGAATACGGCGGGGCGGGTCTCGACTATATCTCCTACGCCATCATGAACGAGGAGATCAGCAAGGCGTGCAGTTCGGTGCGTACCGTCTTGTCGGTGCAGCTCTCTCTCGTCGCCACCACGATCCTCAAATGGGGCAGCGAGGCGCAGAAGAAGAAGTATCTGCCCAGACTCTGCACGGCGGAATGGATCGGGTGTTTCGGCCTCACGGAGCCGGACGTGGGCTCCGACGCCCAGCACCTGAAGACTTTTGCGCAGAAGACCCCGGGCGGCTGGAAGCTGAACGGCCAGAAGATCTGGATCAGCAACGGTGGGGTCGCGCAACTCGCACTCGTGATCGCGCAGACCGATCGCGAGAATCCCCGAAAGATGGCGGCGTTTCTGGTGGAAACCGACCTGCCCGGTTTCGAGGCCAGGACGATGCACGGGAAGCTGGGACTCAGGAGTTCGAACACCGCCGAGCTTTTTCTGGCGAACGTGGAAGTGCCCGATGACGCATTGATGGGAGAGGTGGGCGACGGCTTCAAGGTCGCGATGAGCGCGCTCGACAACGGGCGCTATTCGGTGGGCGCGGGATGTCTGGGAATCGCGCAGGGGTCGCTGGAAGCGTCGGTCGCCTACGCGAAAGAGCGCCGCACGTTCGGAAAGCCCATCGCCGCGCACCAGCTCGTACAGGACATGATCGCCCGCATGGTGGTCGACATCGACGCGAGCAGGCTCCTGCTCTACCGGGCGGGAGAACTCAAGAACGCAGGCAAGCCGAATACGCGCGAGACCTCCATCGCCAAATACTATTGCAGCGAAGCGGCCCTGCGCTGCGCGAACGATGCGATACAGATTCACGGCGGCATGGGCTACAGCAACGAGTATCCCGTGGAGCGCTACATGCGCGACGCCCGCGTGGCGACCATTTACGAGGGAACCAGCCAGATCCAGAAACTCATCATCGCCGGGTACGAAACCGGAATCCGCGCGTTCGCGTGAGCGAATAATATCGCAAGTCTTTGAATTTCTGCTATTTGAATGTTGTCAGGCACCCAGTCATCGGTTGTTCTAGTAATCATGATGCAAGAAACCTCTTGAAATTCGTTCCGATACGCGGTAAGGCTCAAGAAGGGCAGTGATATCAGCCGCTACGTGAGGTTGTCATGACGAATCCCGAGCAGGAACTGCGCAGAACCTCCCTGTATGAAACCCACAAGGCCGCAGGCGCCAAGATGGTGCCCTTCGCAGGCTATGAGATGCCCGTCCAGTACACGGGCGTCATCGAGGAACACCGTGCGGTGCGGGAAGCGGCCGGTCTGTTCGACGTAAGCCACATGGGCGAATTCGAGGCGCGCGGGAAAGAAGCGGGCGCTTTCGTCCACAAGTTGGTGACGAACAACGTCCGCAAGCTCGAGGTGGGCGGCGTCCTGTATGCGGCCATGTGCAGGGAGGAAGGTGGGATCGTGGACGACCTCACGGTCTACCGGCTTGGTGAGGAGCGCTACATGGCCGTCGTGAACGCGGCGAACATCGAGAAGGACTGGGAGTGGATGGCTTCCCATCATGCAGAGGACTGCGCGTTCGAAAACGTGAGCGACCGGATTGGCCTCCTCGCTCTGCAGGGCCCCAAGGCGGAATCCATTTTAGGGAAACTGATTCCGGGCGGCGGAGACCTCGCCGGCATCCCCTATTACGGCGCGCGGTACAAGGACGTGGCGGGGTGCGAGGTACTGGTCTCCCGCACGGGCTACACGGGCGAGGACGGTTTTGAGCTCTATTGCAAATCGGCCGATTCGCCGGTGCTATGGGATGCGCTGATGAGCGAGGGCGGGAGCGAGGGTCTCAAGCCCTGTGGCCTGGGCGCGCGGGATACCTTGCGCACCGAGATGAAATTCGCCCTCTACGGAAACGACATCGACGAGTCCACCCATCCGCTCGAAGCGGGTCTCGGCTGGGTGGTGAGGTACAAGGCGGGGGATTTCATCGGCCGCGAGAAACTGCTGGCCCTCAAGGCCGAGGGCGTGAAGCGAAAACTGGTTGGATTCGAGATGGTGGATCGTGGTATTCCTCGTCATGGAGCGCCCATCCTGATCGACGGCGATGTGGCCGGAGAGGTGACGAGCGGCACGATGAGTCCCTCTCTTGGCAAAGCCATCGGGATAGGCTACGTTCCTGCCTCGAATGCGGAGGAGGGCGCCGCTCTCGAAATCGACATTCGAGGCAAAGCGAGGCGGGCGCAGATTGTGAAGACACCTTTTTACAAGAAGAGCTAGCGGAATGATTTCCGTTTTTTAACAACGAATCATAATCAACCGCCGTTATTAAAAGGGAGGCATTCAGGAGCATGGAACTACCGAGCGGCCTCAAATATTCCAGAGAGCACGAGTGGGTGAGAGTAGAGGGAAACATCGCGGTGATTGGGATTACGGACTTCGCCCAATCCGAACTGGGAGACGTGGTCTACGTCGAATTGCCCGAAGTCGGCACCGAGGTGGAGGCGAACAACACTTTCGGCGTCGTGGAGAGCGTTAAGGCGGTGTCGGACCTTTTCGCCCCGGTCTCGGGCGTCGTCGTCGAGGCGAACACAACGCTGGAGGATCAGCCCGAACTCGTGAACTCCGAGCCGTATGAAGACGGCTGGATGATTCGAGTGGAGATGAAAGACGATTCGGAGTTGAGCGATCTCCTGGAAGCCGATTCGTACCGGGCGTACACCGAGGAGGAAAGCGGTTAGCCTGATCTGGTTCTGTCCCTCACGCCGGCAGGGGTTTTCTAACCTGAGCCGGAGCGGAAATGACGTGTCCGCCTGAATCCCCATAACCTGAAGGGTCGCATTCATGTCGGAATCTCGCTTGTCTCTTGAGAATCTCGAAAATCGGGGAGAGTTCATTCATCGCCACATCGCACCGAGCGATGCGGACATCGAATCAATGTTGGGAGTCATCGGCCTGGACTCCCTGGACGATCTCGTCGAAAAAGCCATCCCTTCATCCATCATCTCAGACACGAAGCTGAATCTCGCCGCACCCAGAGCCGAGCAGCAGGCCCTGGCCGATTTGGGCTCTTTCGCGGCCCGCAACCAGGTGTTCAAGTCTATGCTCGGCATGGGGTATTCGGATTGCCACACACCGACGGTCATTCTTCGCAACATCCTGGAGAATCCGGGATGGTATACGGCTTACACGCCCTATCAGCCGGAAATCTCACAGGGTCGCATGGAGGCGCTGCTCAATTTCCAGACCATGATCATGGACCTCACCGGCATGGAAATCGCCAACGCCTCTTTGCTCGATGAGGGCACGGCCGCCGCCGAGGCGATGACCATGGTGATGAACGCGAGCCGGAACAAGGGGCGCAAGTTTTTTATCTCGAAAGACTGCCATCCCCAGACCATCGAAGTGGTGCGCACGAGGGCGGAGCCTCAGGATATCGAGGTCGTGGTAGGCGATCATCGAGACGGCGCGCTGGATGAGGATGTTTTCGGCGTGCTTCTCCAGTATCCCGCAACGGGCGGGGAGATATTCGACTATGCCGATTTTGCGGCCAAAGCGCACGAGACCGACGCGCTCGTCGTCGTCGCCGCGGATATTCTCGCTTTGGCGCTTTTGAAACCCCCCGGCGAGTTCGGGGCGGACGTCGTCGTGGGCAATTCGCAGCGCTTCGGCGTTCCCCTGGGTTTCGGCGGGCCGCATGCGGCCTATCTGGCGACCAGGGAGCAATACAAGCGCGCCATGCCGGGCCGCATCGTCGGCGTTTCCATCGACGCGGACGAAAATCCCGCTCTGAGGCTTTCCCTCCAGACGAGAGAACAGCACATACGCCGCGAGCGCGCCACGAGCAACATATGCACGGCTCAGGTTCTTCTGGCCGTCATCGCAAGCATGTACGGCGTGTATCACGGCCCGACAGGCGTCGGGAGAATCGCGCGTAGAACGCACCGCCTGTCAGGCGCGCTTGCCGATGGCCTGGAGCGCATGGGTTTCTCTCTGGCGGCGGATTCTTTCTTCGACACCGTGGCGGTGCGCGTAGGTGAGGGAGGCGCCGCCCGAATCGTCGAGAAAGCGGCGCAGCGCCGCATGAACTTGAGAGTGCTCGATGATGATACCATCGGGATCGCCCTGGATGAGACTACCGGAAGAGAAGAGGTAGAAGTGCTCTGGGAAGTTTTCGCCGAAGACGGTTCAGCCCCGATATCCTTCGATGAAGTCGAGGCGGAAGCGGCAGTGAGGATTCCGGAGTCCCTGCGAAGAACCTCGCCCTACATGACGCATCCGGTTTTCAACTCCTATCACGCAGAACACGAAATGCTGCGCTACATCTATCGCCTTCAGGAAAAAGACATCGCGCTTACGCGCTCCATGATCCCCCTCGGTTCGTGCACTATGAAGTTGAACGCCACCACGGAGATGATTCCCGTGACGTGGGAGGAATTCGGCGGGATTCACCCCTTCGCACCAGAGGAGCAGGTAAGAGGATACCGCGATTTCATCGCAGACCTTGAGTTTATGCTGGCCGAGTGCACCGGGTTCGATTCCATCTCCATGCAGCCCAACTCGGGCGCGCAGGGCGAGTACGCCGGCTTGCTGGTCATCCGCAAGTACCATGAGAGCAAAAACGAGGACTACCGGAACATCTGCCTGATTCCCAGTTCAGCCCACGGAACGAACCCCGCCACCGCCGTCATGGCCGGTTTCGAGGTGGTGGTCGTGGGTTGTGATTCGGACGGGAACGTGGATATTGCAGATCTAAGGGAGAAGGCCGGGAAATTTTCGGAAAAACTGGCCGCCCTGATGATCACCTATCCCTCGACGCACGGCGTGTTTGAAGAGGGGATAGTGGAGATATGCGACATCATCCATCGAAACGGCGGTCAGGTGTACATGGATGGCGCGAACCTGAATGCCCTGGTCGGCATCTGCAAGCCCGGGGAGTTCGGTCCCGACGTCTCCCACATGAATCTCCACAAGACGTTCTGCATCCCCCACGGCGGCGGGGGACCGGGCATGGGCCCCATCGGCGTTGTGAAGCATCTGTCTCCCTACCTGCCGAAACATTCTGTGGTTGCGGGCGTGGGCCCGGAGACGGGCGTCGATGCGATTTCCGCGGCTCCCTGGGGGAGCGCGGGAATTTTGCCTATCTCCTGGATGTATATCGCCATGATGGGCGGCGTGGGCCTCATCAAGGCGACGCAGGTGGCCATTCTGAACGCGAATTACGTGGCCAGAAGGCTCGAGCCCCACTATGAGGTTCTGTACAAAGGGGCGAACGGCATGGTGGCCCATGAGTGCATTATCGACATCAGGCCCCTCCAGGAAGCCTCGGGCGTGACGAACGAGGACATTGCGAAGCGTCTGATGGACTATGGCTTCCATGCGCCCACCATGTCCTTCCCGGTGGCGGGAACCTTGATGATCGAGCCGACGGAGAGCGAATCGCGAGAAGAGCTGGATCGCTTCTGTGACGCGATGATCGACATCAGACGGGATATTCAGGAGATCGCGGACGGGCTGATGAGCGCGGAAGACAATGCGCTCAAGAACGCGCCTCATACGGCGTCGGACATCGCGGCCGATGAATGGACTCATCCCTATTCGCGTGAGAAAGCCGTTTTCCCGCTGCCCTGGGTGCGCGCGGCGAAGTATTGGCCTCCCGTCAAACGGGTGAACAACCCCTATGGAGACCGGAACCTGGTCTGTTCTTGCTTGCCTGTCGAGAACTATGCCTGATAATGGAACGCAAAGATTCTGAACCGCAAGAAATCCCCCATGCACGATTCTTGAATACGGGCGAATCTACTGCCGCCTGGAACATGGCGGTCGATGAGTTATTGTTCGAGAGTTGCCAGGCTCATCTGAGAGAAGGCCGGCCTCCCGAGGAGGCGCCTCTCACTTTTCGCGTCTACGCCTGGTCGCCTCCGGCCATTTCCCTGGGCCGCGGCCAGGCCGCCGAGCGCGATATTTTCCTGGAACGACTTGCAGATGAGGGAATCGATATCTGCCGGAGGCTCACCGGCGGGCGCGCGGTTTTGCACGATTGTGAATTGACGTATTCCATCACCGGCCCGCAGGCGCTGCTGGGAGATGCGATTGAGGAGACCTATCGCAGAATCAGCCAAGGACTGGCCGAAGGATTGGCGGCCCTGGGCGCGGAGGTGGAATTGGCTCCCCCGAGCGGGAGTGAGTATGCTTCGCAAGGCTCTTGCTTTGCCACGGCATCGGTGTGGGAACTCGCGATAGGCGGGAAAAAGATGGTGGGGAGCGCACAATGCCGCGAAGGCGGCGCGATTTTACAACACGGCAGTGTGCTGCTCCGCTCCTCGGAGGAGCGGTTGGCGAGTCTCCTCAAACCAAGGGGAGCCGAGCACCTGCTCTCCCGCAATGCCCACGCGATTGGTCTTTGGGAAGTGTTGGGCGGAGAAATTACATTTCATGAAGTGGCCGACTCCTTGAAGGCAGGCTTGGAGAAGGTGTTTGGTTTTCGCTTTGAACCAGGCGAGTTGTCGGATATTGAGAGTGCGAGAACTTTAGAAATTTCCCGTACTCGATACGAAAACCAGGAGTGGACGCTGGCAAGGTAACGAGACGTTTACCGATTGCATTATTTTACCTTCCATTTCCTTGACACTATCGTCGACATGGCCCTATCGTTCGTATGTAGGCGGGCGTAATTCAGGGGTAGAATGCCAGCTTCCCAAGCTGGACGTCGTGGGTTCGAATCCCATCGCCCGCTCCATTCATCAAATTGGGTGACGGCCCGGCGTTTCCCTCGCATCCAGGAATCTGCATCTATGTCGCATGACTTTCATCTCAATGGCCTCTCACCCGATGAAAAGGTCGTGGAGCTTCATACCCATTCGAATATGTCCGATGGCTTGGACCCCCCGGAGATGCTCATCCAAAGGGCGAAAAGCGCCGGGATTCGCGTCATATCGCTTACGGACCACGACACGGTTGCGGGTTTGCCTCGCGCGAGTGCGGAAGCAAAAAAGCTGGGGATGGAGTTCATTCCGGGCATTGAGTTCACTTGCGACCATGATGGTCGGAGCGTACACCTTCTCGGCCATTTCATTCAGCCGGATGCGCCCCGTCTGGTAGCGCAGATAAAAACGCACGAGTCGGCCAGGGTGGAGAGGATGGGAGAAATCATCGATCGGCTGCAGGACTGCGGCCTGGAAATCGATGGGAAAGATTTTTTCACTTCTTATGCGAATAGCCCGAGCATCACCCGGGGCCAGTTGGGCGCATACATGCTCAAGAAGGGGTTCGCCAGATCCCGCGAGCAGGTTTTCGAAAAATATATTGGAGAAAGCGCGCCCGCTTATGTGAATCTGGATATACTTTCTCCTTTCGATGCGCTCGAACTCATTCATGACGCCGGCGGAGTAGGCACCCTGGCCCATCCGAAGTTGAGCGGTTGTGATGACCTTATCCCGGCAATGGCCCAAGCGGGACTCGCGGGCATCGAGGTGGAGCATCCCTCGCAAGATGAGGATGCGAAACGACATTATCGGAAAATGGCCGAAGAACATGATCTGTTATGCCTGGGAGGCTCCGATTGTCACGGTATTCCCCACAAGCGGGATAGACTGGGACAGTTCTCTCAGCCCTTGCGTTTGTTGCTTGAACTATCGAATCGGGCAAAAACTCGCAGGGCGGCAACATAAGGAACGCCACATGGCGCTTCAGGATCAATTCATACGTCGCTGGCGGCTTCTCAGGGCTCTGGAGAGCGGGGAAAGCTGGTCCTATGAAGAACTCCTTGCGCTCCTGAGCGAAGAGCCGGCCGAAGGCGACAGCCAAATGTGGAGTTTGAGAACGCTTCAAAGGGACATATCGCATTTGGTCAAGGCGGGATTCCCGCTCGAGAGGGTTCGCATGGGCCGGAAGATGCGGTATCGTTTGTTGAGGGATTATGTGGATTCGGTCCCGAAGCCGTTTTCTCCTTCTCAGTGGGCGTCATTGTATTACGCCCTGAGTATGATGCGGGATTTGCCGAGCAGCCCATTGAGAGAGCTGTCACTCGGCGAAAGCGTCAGCGGTGTTTTCAGCCGGTTGCGGAGTTATATTCCTGCGGCTTTGCGTGCCTATGCGGAGGGAGTGGAGCCGCGCTACGCCGGGGTCGTGGGAGCGCTCAGAGAACATGGGCGGCAGCGCAGGGTAGGCGGCGTCTTGAGCGAAGCGATAGAGAAAGGAAGACCCGCGCGGATCCTGGCGGCACGCGCTGGCGAGATTCGAAAACGCTGGTGGAAGGTAGATCCCTATCTCCTGCATTTCGGCGGAGGAAGCTATCATCTGCTGGCGCGCGAATCGGAAAAAAATGCCCTGGACGTCTGGCATCTGGAAGGCATTGAAAGCGTTCGCGTCATGGCCGGTGCTTTTCAGATGCCGCTGGGTTTGGATTTGAAAGCTTTGCTGGAAGAGTGCTTGCGCGAAGCCATGAATAATGGTTTGAATGTGAAGGTCCGATTCGGGAAGGATGTGGCGCTTCATGCAGTCGTCGCCTTCATGGAAGAAGCGTTCGGCGAAGTGGAGCATTTGAAGAAATCGGGCAAATTGAGCCGTGATGTGAGGGTTCGGATAAGTGATATATGGGGTTTCAGACGATGGCTGATGTCATTTGGTCAGGAAGCGGAGTTGATGGCCCCGGCCGAATTGCGCGATGCGTTCGCTCAGGATTTGGAAGCCGCCTTGAAGAAGTACCGCAAGGGCCGTCGCGGAAGAAAAGCAGCTAATCCGGCCTGATAAATTGTTTGGGAGGGCCTGATATGAGATTGAGAAAAGAGATGATTGAGCGAATCGCCAACAAGATCGTCGATCGGCTGAATCGCCGCGAAATGATATCCGAGGATTCGAACCAGGAAGTGCTCAGGACCCGGATTGCGCACGTCATCGAAGCGGACCTGATGGTGGAGGACCGCCTTAACGACGAGGTCAAGGAAATTCTGCGGGATTTCGAGGAGGAAATGGATAGGGGCAATGTGGACTACAGCCGGATGTTCACGATGGTGAAAACCAAGCTGGCGCGCGAGCGAAATCTCGTGCTTTGAAGGGGTAGCGAGAATTTTTCAGTTTCATTTTCATTCAAGGAGAACGCGGCCATGAAACTCAGCCGCGAGAAGATCAATCATCTGACGAATCTGGTCGTCAAGGACATTGAAGAGTGTGAGGATGTGGATTTTCTGGTCGAGCCCCAGGAATTGCGTATGAATGTTCTGCGCGCCATTAGCAATGAGTTGATCATTGATGATGAGATTGAAGAGGAGGTGCGAAGGATTTTGAGCACCTATTCCAGCAGGCTGGTGGAGGGTAGCCGCGACTGGGAGATACTCTTCAACAAGCATTATGATCAAGAGGCGAAACGACGCGGAATTTGATCTCCTCAACAAATATTCTTGACTTGATACCTACCAAAAGCGGAAAGCGGTGACGTGCAAAAGGTTGGCCTGACCGGTGGAATCGCCAGCGGAAAATCCACGGTGAGCGGGATGTTCACGGACCTGGCCGTTCCGGTAATCGACGCGGACTTGATTGCGCGCGAGGTGGTTGCTCCGGGGTCTCGCGCTCTTGGGGCGATCGTCGATGCTTTTGGCGAAGAAATCCTTACTGACAATAAAAGCCTGAACCGCGCCAGGCTCGCGGAGATCGTTTTTTCCGATCCGCCGAAAAAGAAGATTCTTGAGGGGATCCTGCATCCTGAAATTATCGCCGAGCAGGACAGGCGGTTGAGAGACCTCGAACGGGAGGGAGGGACGCCCGTCGCGATAGTGGACGCCGCCGTCATGATTGAATCGGGGAGCTGGAAGCGATTCGACTCGCTAGTGGTTGTCGATTGTGATGTATCCCAGCAAATCTGCCGATTACGCCGGCGAAACGGGATGAATGAAGAGGAAGCCATGAAGCGTGTCAATGCGCAGATGCCGCTCTCGGAAAAAGTGAAGTATGCGGATCACGTGATTGACAATCGCGGTTCGATCGATGATACCCGAAAGCAGGTAGAGGAGTTGATGAAATTACTTTCTGGGAAATGAAATAAATAGTGTTGACAAATTTGTTTGAACTCATTACTTTTTTGAAACACTTTTGAATTCTATTCCTGATAGGTATTCGTCGCCCTGAACTTCAATCACCATCTGATGTACAACGATTTGGAATATTAGAAAAGAGAAAAAATCTGTCTTGGGAAATACAAGGGTCCTCGGTCGAATTTCTGTCCTCGGATGAATATATTTCCAGCAATGGGTATTGCGCGCGCCCTTGACTGGCTCTGAAAATACCGGATGCGCGCTTCGCATCGCACTCGGCGGTGAGAACCTGCTTTCGAATCAGACATGAAGGAATTTCATTACATCAACTTTACCGCTTGAGGCTAGGAGGAAAAGTCTCCCCGCGCAGAATGTGGCGAGTGGTGCGACCAGAAGGCGCCATCTCACGTTCCAGGCGGTAAAAAGTGCCCACCCAACCAAGGAGAAGGGAGTTATGGCAACAACAGAAACAAAAACTCGCAGCTTGAACCTGGCGGAACTGAAGAAAAAGACCATTGGAGAACTCAACCAGATTCTCAAGGAGTTCAGTACCGAAAGCGCCAGCGGACTCAGAAAACAGGATCTGATTTACAAGATACTCGAGGCGCAGTCCGACAAGGATCGCAACGGCGGTGGTGGAACCATCACCGGAGAGGGCGTGCTCGAAATTTTGCCGGACGGATTCGGTTTCCTGCGTTCGCCCGCCTACAACTATCTGCCCGGCCCCGACGATATTTACGTTTCCCCCAGTCAGATTCGCCGCTTCGATCTTCGCACCGGCGATACGGTGAGCGGTGAAATCCGCCAGCCCAAAGAGGGGGAGCGGTATTTTGCGCTTTTGAAAGTCGAGAAGATCAATTTCGAACCACCCGAGGCGAGCAAGGACAAAGTCCTGTTCGATAACCTCACCCCTTTGTATCCGGACCGCAGGATACAGCTCGAAATATCCGGGGAGGAGGTCAGTTCGCGCGTGCTGGACCTCATGACGCCGATCGGCTTCGGGCAGCGTGGCCTCATCGTCGCCGCGCCCAGAACCGGTAAGACGATGATGCTTCAGTCCATCGCGAAGAGCATCGCTACGAATCACCCCGAAGTTCACCTGATCGTTCTGCTCATCGACGAGCGTCCCGAGGAGGTCACGGACATGGAGCGCTCCGTGCGCGGGGAAGTGATCAGCTCGACATTCGACGAGCCGGCTTCTCGCCACGTGCAGGTGGCGGACATGGTGATCGAGAAGGCGAAAAGACTCACCGAGCACAAACAGGATGTCGTCATCCTGCTCGATTCCATCACGCGGCTGGCGCGCGCGCACAACACCATCATCTCGCCGAGCGGGAAAGTCCTCTCCGGCGGTGTGGACTCGAACGCGCTGCAGCGGCCCAAGCGTTTCTTCGGCGCGGCGCGAAACCTCGAAGAGGGCGGCAGCCTGACCATTCTCGCCACGGCGCTGGTGGAGACGGGCAGCCGGATGGACGACGTGATTTTCGAGGAGTTCAAGGGTACGGGCAACATGGAAGTTCACCTCGACAGGAAGCTCTCCGACAAGCGCGTGTTCCCCTCGGTGGACATCAACAAGTCCGGCACGAGGAAAGAGGAATTGCTGCTCAGCCCGCAGGAACTCAACCGCGTCTGGGTGTTGCGCAAGGTTTTACAACCACTTGGCGTGGTGGACTCGATGGAGCTCCTGCTTGAGAAAATCCAGGAGACGAAGACCAACGAGGATTTCCTCGCCTCGATGAACAACTGACGCTTTTCGCCAACCTCTTGTTTTTACCCGCTTTTGGGGGTAGACAAGGCGCTGGAGTTTCGATATAAAGCGCTCTCCTCGTAGGGGAGAGGGGTCGGTTTTTTTATCGAAATACCACCTTTATTTATCGGATTTTATCGATATTTACGGAATTGTTTCCGACGTTTGGAACCCGAAATTTTGGAGCGCCTGGTTATGAAGGCCGAGATTCATCCCGAGTTGTTCGAGTGCAAGGTTTCCTGCAGTGGTTGCGGCACCGAATTCACGACGTTCTCCACGCGCGAGGAAATACGCGTCGAGGTTTGCTCGCAGTGCCATCCGTTCTTCACCGGAAAGCAGGCGCGCATCGTCGATACCGAAGGCCGCGTCGAGAAGTTCGTCAAGAAGTTCGAGGGCAAGGAGGCGCGGGTCTCCAAGCGCAAGAGAAAGCAGGCCTCCGCCGAGGCGGAACGGGTCGCCCGGTTGGAGCGTGAAGCGAAGCAGGCCGCCGAGAAGGCGGAGGAAGAGAAAAAGCTCAGAGAAGAGGCCAGGCAGAAACGGGCCGAGGAGCGCGCCGCGAGGCAGGCCGCCCAGGCGCAGAAAGAAGAATCCGCCGAGGCCGCCGCCGAGGGTGCTGCGCCCGCCACTGAAACGAGCGATGCCGAGACGGCAGTTGTTGCGGCTGAGGATGCTTCGCCTGCGCCTGAGCCCGCTGGTGCCAATGCGGCACCCACCGCGGCTGAAGACGCCTCCCCCGAGGCATCGCCTGCGCCCGAGTCGAGCGAAGAAACCGAAAAGCCCGAGGATTCATAAGCACGGAGCCTACCGTGTTTGCCTGGGGGCTGCCCCCGGGCGGTGGTTCCTCGGCAAACGCGAATCCGTGGCCTGAGGACGATACCGGGCCACCCCGTTCGCTGCCCGTCGGTTGATCCCCATGTTCGAAAAAATCGAGCAAATCATAGAAAAACACCGGACGCTGGAGATGCGCCTCTCGGACCCGTCCCTGCTCAAGGACCGCAGGAAATTCGAGCAGACCGCGCGCGAGCACAAGGAGGTCACCCAGGTCGTCCAGGCCTATGAGGAATGGCGCGGCTACGCGAACGCCATCGAGGAGGCGAAGGCCCTGCTCGAGGACGGCGACCCGGAGATGAGCGAACTCGCCCAGGCGGAACTCGAAGACGCGGGCCCGAAGCGCGAAGAGGTGGAGGAGAGGCTGCGCCGTCTTCTGCTGCCCAGGGACCCGAACGATGAGAAAAACGTCATCCTGGAAGTTCGCGCGGGAACGGGCGGTCAGGAGGCCGCGCTCTTCGCGGCCGATTTGTACCGCATGTACGTGCGCTACGCCGAGGTCCAGGGCTGGAAGGCGGAGGAGTTGAGCAAGAGCGAGAGCGACCTGGGGGGCTTGAAGGAGGTATCCGCGCTCATCAAGGGGGCGGGCGCCTACAGCCGCCTGCGCTATGAGAGCGGCACGCACCGCGTCCAGCGGGTGCCCGTCACCGAGACGCAGGGGAGAATCCACACCTCCGCCGCCACGGTGGCCGTGCTGCCCGAAGCGGACGAGATTGCGCTCGACATCGGCGAGAAGGACTTAAGGATCGACGTCTACCGCTCCTCGGGTCCGGGCGGCCAGAGCGTGAACACGACCGATTCCGCCGTCCGCATCACCCATGTGCCCACTGGCCTCGTCGTCACCTGCCAGGACGAGAAGAGCCAGCACAAGAACCGCGCCAAGGCCATGAAGATACTCTCGGCCCATCTGCTGGACATGGAAATCCAGAAACAGATGTCCGAGCGTTCCGCGCAGCGCAAGAGCCTCGTGGGCAGCGGGGACAGGAGCGAGCGGATCAGGACCTACAATTTCCCCCAGGACAGGATTACCGATCACCGCATCGGCCTCACCCTCCACGGTCTGCCCGGCTTCATGGAGGGCGGCATCGACGAGATGGTCAAGCGGGTCATCGAGAGCCGCGAGGCGGAGCGTCTGGCCGAGCTGGAAGAAAGCACGGAAGCCCACTCCGCGGAATGACCACCTCTCCTCCTGCGGCGCAAAACGAAACCGAAACCAAAGTATGTGCTCTGCTCTCCCGCCTGGAAGAGCGGTTCGCCGGGGCGGGCGTGGAATCGCCGGGGCTGGATGCGCGGCTCATCGTGGCTGTGGTATTAGGCTGCGAGGGGGCGCATCTCCACGCGCACCCTGAAAGAGTGGTCTCCTCAGAGGAGCTCGCGCGGGTCGAATCTTTGGCGCAAAGGAGAATGGCCCGCGAACCGATGGCTTACATCATGGGCGAGCGGGAGTTCTGGTCCATGTCCTTTTTCGTTTCGCCCGATGTGCTGATTCCAAGGCCCGAGTCGGAGTTGCTCGTCGAACGCGCCTTGGCGCTCTCAGGAGAAGGACGAGAGAGCGGGATACTGGACTTGTGCGCGGGCAGCGGCGCGGTGGGTCTGGCGATCGCGAGTGAATTACACGAGGCGCGCGTCACCTTGCTCGACCTCTGTCCCAGGGCGCTCGGTGTGGCGAGGCGGAACGCGGATAAATTCGGTCTTGGTGGTCGAACGTGTTTTCTGGCCTCCGATTTGTTTGATGCGCTCGAAGAGGGGGTAGGGTTCGACCTGATCGCCTCGAATCCGCCCTATGTGGCTTCGGGCGAACTGGATGGCCTGATGCCCGAAGTGTCATCGTTCGAGCCTGGACTCGCGCTCGATGGCGGCGCGGACGGGACGGACCTCATCCGGCGCATCATCGTGGAAGCGCCCGCATATCTCGCGCGCGGGGGCTTCCTGCTGATCGAGATGGACCCGCGCCAGATGGCGGAGGCGGAGGCCTTGGCGGAACGACAAGGGGATTATCGCGCGGCGAGCCGTCATAAAGACCTCGCCGGGCGCGAGAGGGTTTTGGAACTTACGAGGGTTTAGTTTTGGAGCGATTTCGTATCCGGGGAGGCAGGCCGCTTCGCGGCGAGGCCGAGGCGTCGGGTTCCAAGAACGCCTCTTTGCCGATCCTGGCCGCCGCCATCCTGGCCGATGGCGTCAGTCATGCGCGGCGCGTCCCGGACTTGCGCGATACGAACACGATATTGGCGCTTCTGGGCGAATTCGGCGTCGAGACGCGCGAAGAATCGCCCGGGTCCATCTCCCTGGACGCCACGAACATCACCGGCGGCGTCGCGCCCTATGAACTGGTGCAGGCGATGCGGGCCTCCATCATGGTGCTGGGGCCATTGCTGGCGCGCTTCGGCTCGGCGCGCGTTTCCCTGCCGGGCGGCTGCGCCATCGGGGCCAGGCCCATCGATCAGCACCTGAAGGGACTGAGAGCGATGGGGGCGGAGATCGAGATAGAGCAGGGCTACATCGAGGCCAGGGCCCGGAGACTCACGGGAGCGCGCATTTCGTTCGACTTAACGACCGTGACGGGTACGAAGAACCTGATGATGGCGGCTTCTTTGGCGAAAGGCGTCACCGTGCTCGAGAATGCCGCCCTGGAGCCCGAAGTGGTCGCGGTCGCGGATTTGTTGAACCAGATGGGCGCGAAGGTGAGCGGCGCGGGCACGCCCGTTATCGAGATCGAAGGGGTGGATTCCCTCGCGGGCTACGACGCGGCCGTTCCCGCAGACCGCATCGAGGTGGGAACCCTCATGATTGCCGCCGCCATCACGGGAGGGGATTTGAGGATAATGGATTGTGAGCCGGAACAGGTGCACGCGCTGGCGCTCAAGCTGAGCGAAGCCGGTCTCGAAGTTTCAGAAGGAGCGGACTGGATTCACGTGCGCGGCGATGGCTCCGTACGGCCCGTGAACGTGAAGACGGCGCCCTATCCCGGGTTTCCCACGGACCTGCAGGCCCAGTTCATGGCGTTGATGACGCTGGCGGGCGGGACCTGCGTGCTCACGGAGACGATCTTCGAGAATCGCTTCATGCACGCCGCCGAGCTTGCCAGAATGAACGCGCGGATTCATATAGACGGGCGGACGGCGCACATCGAGGGTGTGGCGCATCTCGCCGGCGCCTCGGTGACGGCGACCGACTTGAGAGCGAGCGCGTCGCTTGTTCTGGCGGGTCTGGCGGCGAGTGGAGAAACCATCGTTCGCAACGTATATCATATCGACAGGGGATATCAGCGGCTCGAGGAGAGGTTGAGGGAACTCGGCGCGGATATCCGGCGCGAAGTGGAGTCGTGATGAAAGAGAATCAGGAGAAAGAATTGATCATCGCCCTGCCCAAGGGAAGAATTTTTACCGAAGCCACCGAATGTCTGGTGAAGGCGGGCGTCTTGTCCAAACCGGTATCGGACAAATCCCGAAAGCTCATCCTGCGCGACCCGAAAACGGGCGTCCGCGTCCTGATTCTCAGGAACCACGACGTGCCCATCTATGTGGAGCGCGGCGCCGCCGATCTGGGCATTATCGGGCGGGACGTGCTGCTCGAACAGGGGCGCGACGTATACGAGCCTCTGGATATGAACATGGCGCCGTGCCGCCTCATGGTGGCGGCGCCCGAGGGCATCGCCTGGGAGGATTTGACCGGGCGGATATCGCTGCGCGTGGCGACGAAGTTTCCCGCCATCACGGCCCGGTTTTTCGAGCAGATGGGGGTTCAGGCAAAGATCATCCGTCTCTACGGAAACGTGGAAATCGCGCCCGCCACCGGCGTGGCGGACCTGGTTGTGGATTTGGTCGACACGGGCGGAACGCTGCGGGCCAATGGGCTGGTCCCGATTCGCGAGATATTCAGCGCGACGGCCAGGCTAATCGCCAACCGGGCGAGCCTGAAGACGAATTATAAAAAGGTGAGCGCGATCATCGAACAGTTGAAGGGGGTGATCCCCACAGCCCAAAACCGCTCCGGTAACGGCGCAGGTCCGGCGCCCGGTGGGGAGAAGGCGTGAGACGCTTCAGCTGCGGGGCGGAGAATTTCGCCGCCGGGATCGAGCGCCTCTCCCTGAGCGGGGAGGATGCTTTTGCCCGCGTCGAGGCCGATGTGCGCGTGATCATCGAGCGCGTGCGCGTGGAGGGAGATGACGCGCTTGTCGAACTTACGAAGAAGTTCGACGGCGTTTCCCTGGACGCCGGGGGCCTCGTCGTAGGCCCGGAGGAGATGGCGCGCGCGCTGGATGCGCTGCCGTCCGAGACGCTGGACGCCCTGAAACTGGCCGAGGAGCGGGTTCGCGCGTTCCACGAGGCGCAGGTTCCCCGAAGGATCAATGTCGAACCTGCGCCCGGCGAGCGGCTCTCGCTCGAACCCACCCCCCTCGCCAGCGTGGGTCTTTATGCGCCCGGCGGCACGGCGGCCTATCCCTCCACGGTGCTCATGAATACCGTTCCTGCGCGCGTCGCAGGCGTGGACGAATTGGTTCTGTGCACGCCGCCGGGCCCGAACGGCGAGGTGCCCGCCGCCGTGCTGGCGGCGGCTTCCCTGGCGGGTCTTGAGCGCGTCTTTCGAATTGGTGGCGCGCAGGCGGTCGCCGCGATGGCCTATGGCACGGAGAGCGTCCCTCGCGTGGACAAGATAGTGGGGCCGGGCAACGTATACGTCGCCGCCGCCAAGCGCATCGTGCGCGGGCGCGTCGAGATCGACAAGGAGGCGGGGCCGAGCGAGGTGGTCGTGCTCCTGGACGACCCCGCCCTGGCCGAATGGGCGGCCGCTGATCTCATCGCCCAGGCCGAGCACGACGCGCAGGCAATGGCGGTGGGCGTTTGCGTGGGCGCGGAAGTGGCCGACGCCTTGGAAAGAGAAGTGGAAAATCAGTTGCGCACAGCCGCGAGGAGTACGGAGATAGGGCAGGCTTTGGAGAATCGCGGCGCCATCATCGAGGCGGCCTCGCGCCGAGAGGCGATCGAAGTGGCGGAGATGCTGGCGCCCGAGCACCTGGAGATTTTGATGGAGCGCGCCGAAGAGGCGGCCTTGGGGATTCGCAATGCGGGCGCGGTATTCTGCGGGCCGTGGAGTCCGGTCCCCTTGGGCGATTACATCGCAGGCCCCAACCACGTGCTTCCCACAGGCGGTGCGGCGCGTTTCGCCTCTCCGCTCGGCGTCTATGATTTCATCAAATGGACGAGCAAGGTGTGTTTCGATGAGGCCGCCGCCGCGCGGCTGGCGGAACCCGCGGCGAGACTCGCGGATCTCGAAGGTCTGCCCGCGCACGCGCGGGCCTTGCGACTGAGGCGCGGCGCATCCTGAGCGAGCTGTTGATAAAGCCCCGGGAAACGGATTTGGGTTGCGCGCACGCTTTTGAAGTTCACTCCCCCTTTGAAGTGTCTTCCCGACACACGAGAGATATGCAATCACACCCCCCTTGAGGGTCGGTCTCCCTCGGGGAAGACCGACAACGAGGCAAGGGCGAAGCCCGCAGGTGAGTTGGTGGGGGGAGCTTTTTCAGTGGAATGTCCCCCCACCGATTCAGCCTTCGCACAAACCGCTCGGCTTCATCGTCGGCTTTCCCCGAGGGAAGCCGACCCTCAAGGGGGGAGTGGTTGGTTGACGGTTTGTACGGGAGGAGTAAAGTTTCATCCCTCCCAGATCGGCTCCATACGCCGAATCACGAAGTCAGAACTTTTCAACAAGCCTCAAGAGGGCGTTGATTTTTCTTGCGTGTTCCTTTTGAAGGGGGTAATCTCCCCCTCCCCGATCGGCCTCGTCCGCCGAACTGCCGAATCGGGACTTTGTCAACAACCCCCAGCGGAAGTGGTTTCATTTTGTGGGGTCTTACAACAGTTCCTTGAGGGGGCGCTGGCGGGGCGCGCGCAAATCGAGCATAATCGCACTGCCGAAAGGCGGTGAATTCATTGGGGTTGGAACTTTCCATCCGCCGGGAGAGAGAAGGTGGCGTCGAGAACGAAGCAGAGAAAAGCGCGCGTGAGCAGAAAGACGAAAGAGACCGATTTTTCCGTTGCGGTCAATTTAGACGGCGCGGGGGAGGCCGAAATCAATACGGGCCTCGGTTTTTTCGATCATATGCTCGCCCAGATCGCCCGCCACGGGCTGGTGGATATGACCGTCCGCGGCAAGGGGGATTTGGACGTCGACGGCCACCACACGGTGGAGGACGTAGGTATTATCCTGGGGCAGACGCTGGCGAAGGCGCTCGGAGACCGGGCGGGCATCACCCGCTACGCCGACGTGCGCCTGCCGATGATGGACGCGCTCGTTCACGTGGCGGCGGATTTCGGCGGCAGGGGAAACCTCGTCTTCCGCGCTTCTTTCCCCGAAGCCCGAATCGGAGAGTTCGACACCTCGCTCGTGCGCGAGTTCTTCTGGTCGCTGGCCACCCACGCAGGCGTCGACCTCCACGTCGAAGTCTGCTACGGGGACAACAGCCACCACATGGTCGAAGCCGTGTTCAAGGGCTTTGCGCGGGCGTTGCGCGCGGGCGTCGCGCTCGATCCGAGAGATACGAGCGTGCCCAGCACCAAGGGCGTTTTATAACCATGATTTCTTAGTCCTGACGCTTTGGAGAATGATATGACGGCCGAGTTCGTCGTGGTCGACTACGGAATGGGAAACGTCCTGAGCGTGAGGAACGCGTTGGCCAAAATAGGCGCTGAGGCGGTGTTGAGTGACGACCCGCGAGTCCTGGAAACCGCAACGGGCGTCATCATGCCAGGCATTGGTGGTTTTCCGGAATGCATGCGCGCCCTGGAGGACGCGGGTCTCACAGGGCCACTTCGCCGCGTTATAGAGCAAGGCGTTCCCTATCTCGGGATATGTCTCGGCCTCCAGATTCTTTTTGAGGAAAGCGAGGAGTTCGGCTCCACACCGGGTCTGGGAATCCTGCCCGGGCGCGTGCGGCGTTTTCCCGAGGGGATGACCGAAAACGGCGGCGCGCTGCCCTTGAAGGTCCCCCACATGGGCTGGAACCAGCCGCAGTTTCACAACCAATCCCCGATTCTCGCGGGCGTGCCCCAGGGTGCGCATTTCTATTTCGTCCACTCCTACTATGCGGAGCCCTCGGAAGCCGCGCGTCCCTGGATTGCGGCGACGTGCGATTTCGGCGTGCCCTTCATCGCCAGTGTTCATCGGAAAAACCTCTTCGCCACCCAGTTCCACCCCGAGAAAAGCGGTACGCTCGGCTTGGGCATTTTGAGGAAATTCGTCGACATCTGCCGCGCGCAGAAAACCGCATCCGCTTAGGGGGTCAAACGCGAGCGAAGAGCGAGTGTTTGCAGCTTTTTTCCAGTCGAAAGGGGTTGTTGAAAAAGACCCCTTTGGGGTCGGGTTAAACCATCCTCACCTTGCAGAGCGCCAAACAATTACTCCTCTCTTGAGGGTCGGCCTTTCCTCCTCGGGAAGGCCGACGAAGAGCTGAGGGCGTAAGCCCGAAAGCGATTTGGTGGGGGGTATAACTCGGAGTGGCGATAAAACGCGATTCACCCCCCACCGATTCAGCCTTCGCACAAAACGCTCGGCTTCATCGTCGGCTTTCCCCTCGGGAAGCCGACCCTCAAGGGGGGAGTGAATTTGAAACCCGACCGAGGAGAAAGGGAACACTCCCCCCACTTGAAGGACTTTTTCAACAACCACGCGAACCCGCCCGGCCCTTGTTCCTGCTCCTTCGAATGGCTAAGCTGGCGCTTCGTTACGTCACAGGCAAGCAGGGGATACTTTGGACTACTCGACGCATGAGCTACTGGCGGTCGGGATCGCCGCCTTTTTCGTCGGCTTTCTGAAAACCACTTTCAGCTCCGGGATCGGCATCTTCCTCGTCCCGATCATGATCATGTTCTGGCCCACGCGGTTCATCATCGGCATCATCGCCGTCCTCATGTGGGTGACGGACTTCTTCGCCATCCCCATGTTCTGGAAGCAGTGGGAGAGCCGCTATCTCCGCTACCTGGTGCCCGGCTTCTACATCGGCATCATCATCGGCGTCTACGCGCTGGTGAACCTGCCCGACTACTGGCTGAGAAAGGGAATCGGCGTCACCTGCGTCTTCTTCGCCGGGCTGTTCATCTGGCGTCAGTTCCAGGGGGAGATCAAGCCGCCGCCCGTCAGTCCTCAGGCGGGCGTGGGAATCGGGATAGGCGGCGGAATCATCAGCGCCATGTTCCACTCGGGCGGCCTCGTGCTGAGCCTGTTCTTCGTCAGCCAGGGCATGTCCAAAACGGCGATAGTGGCGAGCATCCTCATCGTGTGGTTCTGCGTGAACCCGTTCAAGGTCGGCTCGCTCTGGTACGGGGGCGTCGTGCAGACGCCGATGCTCGTGGCGGGGGCTCTCGCCTTTCCGCTCGCCTGGGCCGGAAGCTGGTGCGGCAGGCAGGCGCTCCGTAAAATCCCCCAGAGAGGATTCACCTTCATCCTCCTGCTCCTGTCCCTCATCACCGCCCTCCGCCTTCTGCTCGAGACGAACTAGGGATGCCGGATTTCACCCTCATCGAGTGGTGCTTCGTGCTCGCGGCGGCGTTTTGCAACGGGTTTCTCGTGCGCACGTTCGGGGCGGGCGTGGGCCTGGTGATCACCCCCTTCCTCATATTCGCGTTCTCGCCCTCGTTCTCGCTGGGCCTCATCGCGATGTTCAGCTGCTGGTCGGGCCTGGGGTCGGCGCCGCATTTCTGGGGAAAATGGAACCTGCGCTACGTGCTCCTGCTGGCGCCCGGCATCGTGGTCGGGCTGGCCGGCGGCGTCTGGCTGCTCACCTGGCTCCCGGGCGCGGGGCTGAAACTCCTGATCGGCGCCATCTGCTTCTCGCTCGCCTCCTACCAGGCGCTCGTGGAAATAAGGGGCAGACCCTTCGATATCCCTCCCCTGCCGATGTGGCAGGGCGGGGGCTTCGGGGTCATGAGCGGGCTTTGCTCCGCGCTCGCCAACAGCGGAGCGATCTTCCTCACCCCCGTGCTCATCAGCCAGCGGCTGGAGAAACTCACCCTGGTGAGCACGATATGGGCGCTCTACGCGGTGTTCAACCCCATCAAGGTGGTCGCCTTCTGGCAGGTATCCGTGGTGACCTGGGACACCATCTGGGCGACCGTGGTCGGCCTGCCCGTCCTGTGGCTGGGTATTCAGGCCGGCGCATGGGTGCAGGAGCGGCTGAGCGGGCGCACCTTCAACCTTTGCGTGCTGAGCATCGCCCTGGGCGGGTCGATTCGGCTGTTGCTCGTCTAACGCTCCGGTCGAACGTTCGAAAGCCTGTATGCGCGGGGGTGTGGAAAAAGTCCTCTTGAAGGGGGTTGCCTTTGCCCACTCAAGGACTTTTTCAACAACCTCTTGGCGGAGTGATTCCATCGTTCCCTTTCGAATCCAAACCGCCCCCTTCATCTATATCATGCCCGAACATTCGCCTCGCGCTCTCGTTCTGATATGGGGGCAATTCTCAGGGTGGAACCTTGATGAGCATGACGAAGACCAGGAACAAATCCACTTCTTCGCGCCACCGGGAGGCATGGGGGAACCACCGCCGGGTTACTGTGGAGACGGCGTCATGGTGGAGCCGCCAGATGTCCGAGGCGGGGACATCATGGGCGTCTCCGCCTTTTTTGTCGCCGCCTCCACAGCCCGATAAAGCCAGCGTGACTACAATCAGCGCGGGATTTACCCGTATTGAAAGTCGACTCTGAACCGTTGTTTGTTCCTTTTCTTCCAAGTTGAAAAAAGCGGGCAAAAAACCGCCGATAGAAAAAGGCGCAGGCGATCATCGTCTCTTATCCGGCCTCTGGCCCAGGATCCACTTCCTGAACGCCCGCACCTCGGGCTTTCGTCTCGAGGCGCGCGTCGTGACCAGCAGATAGCGGTCGGGCGCCGGAACAGGTGTGTCGAACAGCGTCACCAACCGCCCCTCCTCCAACTCCCGTGCGATCATCAACGAATGACCGAGCGCGACACCCATGCCGTCGGCCGCGGCCTGCACCATCATGCTGTAGAGGCGGAAGCCCGAAGCCCGCGACAGGTCGGGCGGCTGCGCGCCGTGATGCGCGAACCAATGGGCCCAATAGGACGTCCAGTGCAGATCGTAGAGCAGCGGCCAGCCGAGCAGATCGCCCGCCTTCCCGGGCTGCCCCCGCTCCTCCACCAGGGCCGGGCTGCAAACCGGCAGCAGTGTCTCCTCGAACAACGTCTCGGCGTGCAGCCGCCCCCCGACCTTGTCGGTGAAGGCGACCCAGACGTCGAAGTCGTGCCGCACAGGGTCAAGCTCCCGGTGGTCGGTCTCGAATTCGATGGCGATATCGGGGTGCGCCGCCCGGAACTCCGCGAGCCGCGGCATCAGCCACTTCTCCGCCACCACCTCGACAGCCACCAACTTCAGAAACGCGCCGCCGCCGCACCGTTTCCCGGTCACATCGCGCAACTCGGCGAATATGCGCTGGACATCCTCCAGATACGTCCGCCCCAGCCGGTTGAGCCGCACTCCCTGGGGAAAGCGATCGAACAGACGGACGCCCAGGTAGTCCTCCAGACACTTGATGCGGTGCGAGACTGCGCCCGGCGTCACGCTGAGTTCCCTGGCGGCGGCGGCAAAGCTCCCCAGCCGCGCCGCCACCTCGAAGAAGTACAGCGCATCGAGGGGCGGAAGACCCGGCATGGGTCCCATCTGAACACCGGGCCGGGACTGGCGCCGGCCGCTGCCGGGCTCTTTCATACGTTCATCATGAGAAGCCATGGCTGCTCCAATCGAACCTTCCCATATACGCTGCCAAAGCTCGTGAGCCTTCGCAAGATTGAGAATTTTTCGTCTTCAGGCCCAAATATTTTGATTCTGATAATCCCATGCACTTCACCCGACCGGTCCTCTTTTGCTCGCCTGAATCCCTTCCCCTCCCCTCTCATGATAATATGGGTCAATTCTCAGGGAGGAACCACAATGAGCACGACGCCGCAAGCCGCGAAAACGCCCCTGCCGGTCACCGAATCCACTCTCGGCATGGTGGACGCCGACATCCACCACGTTCCGCTCTCGCTGGACACGCTCAAGCCCTACCTGCCGCTCGTGTGGCGAAACTACACCGAAGAGACCGACTACACGAAACTGCCGAACGCCCCCTACCCCAAGACGGCGGGCGGCGGCGTGCGCAAAGACGCCATACCGCCGGACGGCCCGGCGGGTTCGAGCCTCTCGATGCTTCAGGAGCAGGTGCTGGACGCCTACGGGGTGAGCTACGGGGTGCTGAACGGCGCGTATTACAACGTCTCCTTCATGGGAATTCCCGAGTTCGGCGCGGCCCTGGCCCGCGCGCACAACGACTGGACGATCGAGCACTGGCTGGAAAAAGACGAGCGCCTGCGCGGGGCCATCACCGTCTCGCACCATGACCCCCAGCACGCCGTGGACGAGATAAAGCGCGTCGGCGAGCGCGACGACATGGCGCAGGTACTCTTCCCGGCGGGTTCACACGCCCCCTACGGCCAGAGGCGCTACCACCCCATCTACGCCGCGGCGGAGGAGCGCGGGCTGCCTATCGGCATCCATTTCGGGGGCACGGGCGCGGGCAACGCGCCGCCGCCCACGGCTTCTGGCTGGCCCACCTACTACATCGAGTGGCACACGGCGATGAGCCAGGCCTTCATGACGCACGTCGTGAGCTTCATCTGCGAGGGCGTGTTCGAGCTGTTCCCGAAATTGAAGGTCGTGCTGATCGAGGGGGGACTCTCCTGGATTCCGGGGCTGCTCTGGCGGCTGGACAAGAACTACCGGGGGATGCGCGCCGAGGTGCCCTGGCTCAGGAAGCTGCCGAGCGAGTATTTCTACGAGCACTTCCGAGTGACGAGCCAGCCCATCGAGGAGCCCGATAAGGACGAGCATCTCCTCCAGATATTCGAGATGGCCCACGCCGAGAAGATCCTGCTCTTCGCCACCGACTACCCCCACTGGGATTTCGACTCCCCCGTCCACGCCCTGCCGCACCAGGTGGACGCAGAACTCCGCGCGCGCATCATGCGCGACAACGCGACCGAGCTGTACGGGTTGGGAGGTTGAGGGTAGCTCCCTCCTCAGACGAACCCCGCATCACCCCGCACTTGCCGTCGTGGGACTCAAGGAAAACTTGCGTACGATGGCGGAGCCGATAGCTACGTCCGGAAATAATGAAATTCCGTAAATTTCGATAAAATTGGATAAATTCACGGGGTTATTCGATAAATTTCTATAAATTAAATTGTTGGGAAAAGACGCCGCGGAACATGGGCGCAGGAGAATTCTGCCATGAACCGAGACGCCCGCCATGACGGCAAATGCGGGGAGTTGCGGGGGTAAGATTTCCCCGGATCAGCGAGTCTTGCGGGACGTGGAGATTCGGAGGCGGTGAAAATTCGACAGATTTACGAAAGTGACATAATACTTGAATTATATGTCTCAAACTATTGTTATTATTGTATATACATTTTTATCTTGATTCGGAATTGACGAAATATATCCCTGTCGAGATCAGGACCGCGCCGCCGAGCATGAGCTGCGTCAGGGGTTCGGCGAGCAGCAAGGCGCCCGTCAGGACCCCGAACACGGGTGTGAGGAACATGAAGACGCCCACGCGGCTCGCCGGGTAGTCCGTGAGCAGCCACAGCCAGGGGATCATGGCGAGGCCCGTGCCGATGAGGCCGCTGTAGCCCACGCCGGTGAGCACGTTCGCGTCGGTGAGGTCAGGCCAGGCCTCGCCCAGAAACGAGGCGACGATAAAGAACGGGAGCACGGCCAGAAGCTGCGTCCAGGCCGTGATTCTGAAGGCGTCGAAGCTCCTGAGCTTCATCTTCAGGAATATCGACTGCACCGCCCATATCACGGCCGCCAGAACGACGATGGCGTCCCCGTACCAGGTGGAGCCGCCCGCCGAGGAGAGCCTGTCGCCAAAGAGTAACACCATGCCCAGGCTCGCGGCGATGAAGCCCATAACCGCGCGTACGCCCACCCGCTCATGGGGGAGAATCCACGCCGCCAGCGCCGTCAGCAACAAGGGCTGGGAGTAGAGGAACAGCGAGGCGCGCCCCGCCGTGGTGTTGTCCACGCCGTGATAATAGGTGATGAACATCAAGTTGTGCAGGCAGGCGTTAATCCAGAAATCGCGGCTCTCGCCCTTCCAGCTCGGGCGCGGCGGCAGAACCGGCATTTTTCGAATGAGCATGATCAAGAAAACGCTCGACGCCGAGATGATGCCTCTCATCCAGAGAAACGTGAACGGCTCCACGCCGCGCAGACCTATCTTGGCTGCAGGAAAGCTCAGGCCCCACAGAAAGGTGACGGTGAAAATCAAAACGAAAAATCGCAATTCCTGCCTATCCTTTCAACGAATGCGCTCCATATCGGGAATCACACGGCGGGTGAAACCAGAGGAAAGCACGTCTTTAGCTATCAGATTCTTTCTTCCTGGGAAACGGCTCCAGGTCATCTAAGTCCACTTTCTGCTCGAGTTCGTCGTGGCAGGCGTCGCAACGCGGCTGCGCCGTGGCCGCCACCATGAACCCCTTTTCCCTCTCGCCGCCCAGGCGGTGGCCATTGTGGCACTGTACGCAGTCCGCCTTTAGCTCGTCGTGATCCGAGATGGCGTGAAACGCGTCGTCGGCCAACTCCAGGAGGCGCTCCTCGTCGTGACACTTCACGCAGTCCTTATCGAGTATGGGATGGAAGACGCGCGAGGGCTGCTCGTAATCGCCGATGATGAATTTGTAGAGGTCCTTGTTCGCCAGAATCGTCGTGCGGATCATCCCCGTGATGCCCTCTTCCCCGTGGCAGGATATGCACCTCACACCGCCTGCGTTCTTGTGCCATCCGCCCAGCGTCCTAACCTCGTTCTTGGCGCGCGCGCCGTCGTCGAGATAATCCTGGTGATCCTGGAGGTGGCAGACCGTACAGAACGGATCGTATGACTCCACGGCGCGAATCCCGTACAGGCTGCCGACCCCGAGCAGAGGGGACAGCAAGACGAGCAGAATCAACCATCGCCACCAGCGTCTCCGGGAGCTTCGCATTCAGTTTCTCCTCGGCGCAAGCATTCCCTCGCTCGCGCTCCCCATCTACCAGGTTATCGAAAGTACCACACGATCTTCCTCATTATAGCGCGATTTGCTAGGATGGTTCCTGAAGACAGGAGGTTGGCTCGATGGCCAGAACGAGATTCAGCGCAAAAAAACGCCGACCGGGGCGAAGGAGCGTCGCCGCACCGTCCGCCCCCACCGGAGAAAACGCAAGACAGATCGCCGCGCGCCTCAAGTCCTCGGCGAGCGTGGGCAAGAGCGCGCAGGAATACCGGCGCAAATCGCTTGATATTCACGGGTGGTTCTGCGCAAAATGCGGCCGGGATTTCGATGAGAACAACCTCCACATCCTGACGGTCCACCACCGAGACGGCGATCACAAGAACAATCCGCCTGACGGAAGCAACTGGGAGAATCTGTGCGTGGATTGCCATGAGGACGAACACTCCCGTGACATGCTGGGTCGCTACCTGAGCGATGACCGCGAATAACCGCCACCAGACACGCTCATCATCATGATATTGTCGGTCAAACCATCCATCGCCAGGGGGGCCACAGGCGTACCCGGCTCGAAATCCCACTCCATCCGCGCCGTCGCGTTCGCTTCTCTTGCTTCCGGGAAAAGCACGATATCAAACCCCCTCGATTCTGAGGACGGCCTCTCTGCGGCGAGCGTTTACGGGAGTTTCGGCGCGGCGGTCCACAAGGAAAAAGACGTCTGGTCGGTGGAGGGTTTCGGCGCGCGGCCCGTAGCCCCGCAAGGGGTTCTCGACGTTGGGAATTCGGGAACCACCTGCCGGATGGCGCTCGGCACCGCCGCCCTCTTGCGGGAGGGCGAAGCACACTTCGACGGCGATTCCCAGACCAGAAAACGCCCGATGGGGCCGCTGCTCGATGCGCTCTCAAACCTGGGCGCAAGGGCGCAGTCGACTGGCAGTGGGTATCTCCCCGTCACGGTAGGTGGCCCGTGGCGCGGCGGCCGGACGAAAGTCGACGGTACGACCAGCCAGTTCACTTCCTCCCTGCTCCTGAACGCGCCTTTCGGCGAGGAGACGACCACCATCGAGCCCATTGACCTGAACGAGCGTCCATATGTGGAGATGACGCTGTGGTGGCTGGATCGCCTGGGTCTCAAATACGAACGCGATGAATACCGCAGCTTCACCGTTCCGGGCGGGCAGACGCTCTCGGGATTCGACGTCACCGTCCCTGCGGATTGGAGTTCCGCCGCCTTTTTGGTGGCAGCAGGCGCGCTGCCGGACGGCGACGTGACGCTCGAGGGTCTGGACCTCGACGACTCACAGGGCGACAAGGAGATACTCCGATTCGTGGATGAAATGGGGGCGGATGTTCTCGTATCAGAAACCAGCATCCGAATCCGAGGGAAGGCGCTACGCGGAGGGGAATTCGACTTGAACGCTACGCCTGACCTGCTGCCCGTCATGGCCGTGCTCGGCGCGTTCGCCGACGGAGAGACCAGGCTCGTCAACACGCCCCAGGCACGCATCAAGGAGACAGATAGAATTTCCGCCATGCGTGAAGTCATCGAAACGCTGGGCGGCGAAGCGAGGGAACTGGCGGACGGCATCATCATCAAAGGCAGCGGGTTGAAAGGCGGGAAAGTTCACGGGTTCGGCGATCACCGCATCGTCATGTCCGCCGCCGTGGCCGGACTCGCTGCGCCGGAGGGGGTATCGGTCGACACGGCGGAGGCGATGGCGGTAACATTCCCTGATTTTTGCGAGCGCATGGCGTCGCTGGGCGCGGACACGGAGACGAGGGATTCACACGATGCCGATTTATGAATACGAGTGCAGGGAATGCGGCTTCATCTCCGGCCATCTGGTGATGAAGCCATCGGACAGGAGAAAGCTCACCTGCCGCTCCTGCGGGAACAAGAGGCTGAGAAAAATCATGTCGCGCTTCTCCTCGCATCAGACCGAAGCCCAGCGGCTCGATTCGTTCGACCCGTCGAAGCCGCAGGACGGCTCTTTCTACAAGGACGATCGCAACATCGGGCTCTGGGCGCAGAAGCGCGCCCAGCAGTTGGGCGTCGACCTGGGCGATTCTTTCGGTGAAACCCTGGAAAAGGGGCGTTCGAAAAAAATTCTCGATAATCTCTGAGGCCATCTTGAGCAACGATACGAAGATGAGCGAGGCGCTTCGCGCCGAGGCGGAGCCGCTTTGGGAAAAAATTCATGCGCATCCCTTCGTGCGCGGCATCGGAGACGGCACGCTGCCGATGGAGCAGTTCCGCTTCTATATGCGCCAGGACTATATTTTTTTGAAGGAATACAGCCGCGTCACCGCCCTGGCCGTCGTGAAGGCCCCCGAACTGACGGAGATGGGGCGTTTCGCCGATCTTTTGAACGCCACCCTGAATGCCGAGATGGAACTCCACCGGGGGTTCGCGGCGAAATTCGGAATCTCGGCTGATGAGATAGAGGCGACGAAGCCCGCGCCAACGTGTAAGGGATACACTGATTTCCTGCTCGAGGCGGCCTATGCGGGCACGTTCGGAGAGATCGCCGCCGCCATGCTCCCCTGTCAGTGGGATTACGCCATCATCGGTGAGTTGCTCGCCGCCAGGGGCATTCCCGAGAACGCGCCGCTCCACGCCGAGTGGATAGAAACCTATGCGTCTGATGAATTCGCGCAACTCGCCCGCTGGCTGCGCGATATGTTCGATGAGGCCGCATCGACGGCAGGTCCCGCCGAGCGCGAGCGCATGCGCGCGCATTTTCTGATGGGCACGAGGTATGAATACCTCTTCTGGGATATGAGCTGGAAGATGGAGGAGTGGCCCCTGTAGCCCCAGGCCCGCCTGTCGAGAGAATATATGAGCCCCGGAACGCGAAAAGACACCCCCAATCCTGCGCGATGCGCCTGGGCGGAGGGCGACCCGGTGATGGAGAAATACCACGACGAGGAATGGGGGTTTCCCGTCCGTACGACCCGGAAACACTTTGAGCAACTCACGCTGGAAATCTTTCAGGCGGGCCTCTCCTGGCGCACGATACTGCACAAACGCGAGGCGTTCAGAATTGAGTTCGCGCGGTTCTCGCCCGAAGAAGTCGCCCGTTTTACCGGGAAAGACATCGAGCGCATTCTCGGAAACCCGGGCGTGGTGCGGAACCGCAAAAAGATCGAGGCGGCCATCGAGAACGCGAAACGATTCCTCGCCATCCAGAAAGAACACGGCTCGTTCAACCGCTATCTCGCCTCCCTGCCGGACGATCTTCCTTCGCTGCAGAAGATATTCCGCGCGGAATTCGTATTCATGGGACCCAAGATCGCCGAAGCCTATCTCGAGAGCGTCGGCAGGATACCCGCACCCCACGACCCGCGCTGCTGGCGTTACGTGAAATATTTATTCCTTTTGATATCAATCAGTTAGCAATTGACAATTAAAGTGTTTCCCGCCTTTCCTCCCGCCCTTCCGCCTGTGCTCTTTTCTGAAGACCCCGGGGCCGCAAGCCGCCCTTGCCGCGCAAATCCCCGCATTTGCCGTTATCGGGAGATTCGCCGTCCGTGGCAGAATTTTCCTGCGCCCGGATTCGGCGGCGTCAATTCCCAAGGATTTTAATTTACGGAAATTTATCGAAATACCCCGTGAATTTATCTGAATTTATCGATATTTCCGGAAATTCCGGTTCGTCTCATATCACGGGAATCAGCGCCGACGATACCATGCGCGCACCGCTCCCCCGCCGACACCGAGGCCGCCATCGAACGCTGCATCGAAACCCGTAACCGCGATCCCCGGCCGTTTCACCGGACAAAGGCCGGCCGGCGGCGTCCTGGCTTCCACCGAACGCTTCCGCCGAAGGACGCCCGGCGTCCGGGAGAAAGTGGAACAATAACTGCTGAATCAGGACGCTAGATCGAGAGCCAGCCGCCGTCGATCGCCAGCGTGTGGCCGGTCACCATCGAGGAGGCCGGGCTCGCGAGGTAGAGGATGCCACCGGCGATTTCCTCGGGCTCGCCGAGCCGGCCGAGCGGCGTGCGCGCCCTGATTTCGTCCTCGAGCCCGGGCCGGCGCTGACGCAGGTCGGCGCCGAGATTGGTGTAGAAGAAGGTCGGCGCGATGGCGTTCACCCGGATGCCCCGGCCCGCCCATTCGACGGCGAGCGAGCGGGTCATGTTGACGATCGCCCCCTTGGTCGCCTGATAGGGGATGTGGGGGACCATCGCGTTCGCCCGAAACCCCATGATCGAGGCGATCGAGACGATCCGCCCCTCCCCCTGGGCCAGCATGTGCTTCGCCGCCCGGCGCGCGCAGACGAACGGGGCGGTCATGTTGACCTCGACCACCTCGTCCCAGTCCTCGTCGGGAAATAGTTCGGCCGGGCCGGGCCGCGCGATGCCCGCATTGTTGATCAGGATGTGAAGCCCGCCGAACCGCTCGGCCGCCTCGTCGATCACGGTGTCGATGCGCTTGCGGTCGGCGACGTCGAGCCGCCAGGACTCGGCGACCCCGCCGGCCTCGCGGATCTCCGCCGCGACCCTCTCGGCCGCCGCCGCGTCGATATCAGTGACTGCGACATGCGCCCCCGCGCCGGCAAGCGCTATCGCGGCGATTCGTCCCAGCCCGCCGCCCGCCCCGGTGACCAGCGCGCTGTCGCCGTCGATGCGAAACAGCGCCTCGATCGAAACCTTCTCGAAGCCCGCCATGGCCGCCTCCCCTGAGACCCCTCCGGTTGCGCGTCCCCCCGCCGCTCACCCGCGCGGTCAGGCATGGCGGAATTTGCGCCGGTGCGCGAATCCGCAGAAACCGGCGTTGTTCGGACGTTCCTTGCCGATCGCGCCCTGTACGGAACTTCGGGGCATACCGCATCTCACCCTGCCATTTCGCTGTCGATCGAGCAAGAAGCAACCTGATGAGATACGGACGTGATGCCCGATTCAGCAGGGAGCGCGGAACCTGGTCCGGAAAGTCGAAGCAGGTCACTTAGGCGTCGATTGCTCCCTTCCCGGGCGCGTCCGAACCCTCTATAGCGCGCTCGGTGGTGGGGATTCCCGGCTTCTTTCTGAATTTATCGTAATTTTCGGATATTCCGGTTCGTCTCATATCACGGGAAACAGCGCGGGCGATACCATGCGCACAATATCTCCCATGAAGCCGTCTGCGGGCCAATGCGCTTCATCCGGTTTTCTCACGCAGGCCGTGCCAGCTCCCTTCGGGGTCCGGGATAACCTGTGTACCGGCCCCAGGGCATCTCCCTGGGTTTTTGGGGAAACGCCACGCCGGACTTGCTGAAAACGATCCTTCAACTGAATGGGCGGATGTTTCCGCTTGATATATATGTTATTTTATTAAATAATAAATCAACACTAACTATCCGGGAGCGCCAAGATGTCTAAATACGAACCCCTGACGGTTCACCTGCGTAAATCCGGTATCGCGTCGGTTCCCATTACGTTCGATAAGATCGAGCGCATCGTCGGAGTGAAGCTGCCGCCTTCGGCCTTCAAGTACCGCGCGTGGTGGTCGAACAACCCCACGAACAGCGTCATCACGCACGCCTGGCTCGAAGCGGGATACAAGACGGCAAACGTGGACATGGCGGGCCGCAAACTCGTCTTTCGAAAATATGCAAAGAGCGAGTCGGCGCCTGAATCCGTCGACGAACGAGAAGCCCCGAACGGGGCCGACGCCGGTTATTTCTCGCGCATCTACGGCGCGCTTCAGGGCACGGTGACGATCCACAAGGACACGGACTTGACCTCCCCCGTCGATGCGGAATGGGACGCCGAGCGATAGGCCGACATGCCCGCTTATCTATTTGATACCTGTGCGGTGATCTGGATTGCCGAAGGCGCGCGCCTGCGAGAACCCGCGGCGAGCGAACTGCCCAAAGCGCGTGAAGGAGATATTTTCGTCTCTCCGATGAGCGCCTGGGAAATCGCCACCCTCGCGTCGAAAGGAAAAATTGCGCTCGCCATGAGTCCCGAGGTCTGGTTCGAGCGATTCCGCAACCTGTCCGGAATCGCCCTTGCCGACATGCCGCCGTCGGTGCTGATCGCCTCGGCCTACCTCCCCGGCGCGCCTCCCGCCGACCCGGCCGACCGCATCCTCCTCGCCACGGCGCGGGAGTTCGGCTACACGCTGGTGACGCGCGACGCGCATCTTCTCGAATACGGCGAAAAAGGGCATGTAAGGGTGATGGGATGTTGATATATCAGTGCGAAAACACTATTAAGTGCCTTGTGCATTCCAAATGTTATTCGCCAGCTTAGCTAGATCGGCAGCCCTTCGTTCTATTGCTAACTCATCCCATGTCTCATTTGCAGCAACTTCGCGATTTAAGGCTAGTAGTGATTTACCTAAGCGTTCGCGCTTGGTCATCCAGCCTGAGTTCCCGATACCCGCATTTAATGGTCCTGTAACTAATGTAAGATTCCCTAGAGTGGCAACTGCCTGCTCGCGTTCATCCATAAGCGTTTTAGTTTCGTCATCTAGGGCATGCCCATTATAGGCGGCTTCCCACGTAGATTCGCATGGAGCAGTTAAACCATTCGGCAATGGCCAATTCTCGGCCCAAGACTGTGGCATAATGTGCTCAATCGTAAGGTTTTCGGAAGTCACTATGGTCTCGTCAAACTTATCACGCTTCATATGCTCTATCTTATTCAGAATGTAGCGAAGTCGCGGCCTTGGAGTACTGGAATACCGACTATAAGTCTCTCGTCGCGCAAACGCCTCTTCTACTTCCATGTCAGAAGGCATCCGCGAAGCATCCCCGCTTAGACTGGCGAGATGCTTTAAAAAAGCCGACACAGGATCATTCTGCTCCTTGGCATTCCTTATGACCCCGGTGACCACTTTGTTGTAGTTCCTGCTGGTGAGGCCACAGATTTCACGCCGGACGATATAACTTTCAACAACGCTGAAAAGTCTAGTCTTATCTTGTTCTTCGAGCGGCTGCGCGTTGATCCATAAAACCAACGGATGAAAAGTAGACATGTCCCAAATTTGGAGGACTTTTGCGAGTTTCGCAAAGACCGCACTCTCATCCCGATCTTCCATAGCACGATACGTGGCGGCATGTTCACGCAGCAGATCAAGTTCCTCAGCTATAGTCGGAAATGCACGCTCCCGCGCATAGTGCTGATATTCAGTAGCCACCTTTCCTACATTCACTTCCCGGGCAGTCTCGGCGACAACGGCGTGAGCTATCAAATGGTCTGCTCTCGCACGCTTCAACCGCCCCTGTTTTACCTCTTTACTCCAGAAGCGTTGTTCAAACACTTTCCATCTCTCGTCAAAAAGCTTTTGGGCGTCTTCACGTGTTTTTTGCGCTCGATGAAAGACATCGTTCCGAATGAGATCGAACGGGGATAAGGGTTTTCCCAAACCATTAAGCGAGGCGAAGATTTCCTGCGCATCATCATTTTGATCAAGCTGGATGAGGACAACCTGAAAACCGGAAAGGAAACCGTCAAGAAGTGCTTCGAGGACTTCCTCAGGCTTCTCGCCATATTCCTCTCGCTCTTGGATAAAATCTTTCATTTCTTGAGAAAGATACCAGAATACACGCAATAAATTCGGTACCCAAGAACCCGTTTTTAATTTGCCATTTTTGTAGATGTAATACTGATATTCTTTTGAGGCCCGAAGGTAGTTTCTAAGTTCATCCAAGCTCCTCTTAACAATGCCTTGGTAAAGGGAGCGGTCAAAGCTGGAAGGCCAAAGCTTGAAGCACTCGCGCTCAGGATCTTCCATGCTAGAACTACGCTCGTTAAAGAGATAAGCATTGGTTACATCCAACAAACGCAAAACCTCAAAATCGCGGGCTACCTCCCTGATGGCAATCAGTGCGAGTTGGAATGTAGTGATTCTCTGCTGACCATCAACTAGAAAACGTTGGCGGACAGTGCCGTAGCGCTGATTAGGCAGTTCAGAACAGATGATGGCACCGAAAAAATGCGGGAACTGAGTCCGGCTGTCGAGACGTTCAATCGCCTTATCTTTCCAGTCATCCCAAAATTTCGGGAGTTGCTTGTCCTGTTTCGTTTCCCACTCATAGTGACGCTGATATACAGGAACGACCCATTGCTGTTTTTCACCTAAAACTGTTTCAAGCGGAAAAGGGTCAGCACGCATAAGCTCTCCACTAAATTAGCCTAATGTCCGGCGTGTAGATAACACAGGGAGAGCATGTATTCAATCAAGAGTGGTTTAGACTAGGTTTGAAGTGAGTATGAATAGTAAACAAAGATACTCCATTCCTACTATTATACTTGTTAAGTATCATAATTTAAGGCTTAGCGTAATTTTGATAACGTAATCATATCTCCTCAACAAATAGTTGTGAGACAAGTAATCCCCCCTACTTCCTCATCTCCTATGTTTCGATCTCCTCACCCTCTTCCCTCGCGCCGGGCATGGCGTCCTCGATCTTTTCCTTCACCGCGCCGACGCCCTCTATGGCCGAGTCGAGCTTGTCGTCGAGTTTCTCCTTGGCAGAGTCGAGGCCCTTGCCGATGTCCACCATCACGGCTTTCGGGTGGATGACGATGAGAAGCGTACAGCCTCATCCCGATCTTCGACGTAAGCGGCCGAAGTCGCGATATCTGTGCGATCATGTTTTCATTCTCCCGTCGGGTGAAAAATTCACGCGATTGCGTATGTACAACGCGCAATGAACATACCGGCGCAAGAAGCCGAACAGGCAGGCGCCAGGCTTCGTCGCGCGTCGCCATCCTTCGAGGGTGCGCGCGCCACCCGCTCTTTCCCGAACCGCCCGGCTCCGCAACCGGGTTCCGTCCTCCCGCGCTGTCGTTTGCTTCGGCGGGGTCCCGGTGGTACTATGCGGTATCCATTCGGGCTTTATTTTCCATCGGGCGGGGCGCAACGAACCGCCCGGCGTTTGAATCGTGGCGTGAGAGTCGTCGGCTCGCGATGCCGCCCGTTTGGACTCCCTCGGGGATGGCCCGCGCAGCATGACGGTCCGAGCGCACCCATCAGGGAGGAACAGAAATGTCCAAAAGCATTATCACGAGACGCGAGTTCCTGAAGTATTCAACCGCTGGTTCGCTGGCCGGCATAGGTTCCCTGGCAGCGCCGGGAATCCTGAAGTCGGGCCTTGCTTCGTCCAAGCCCATCAAGATCGGCTGCCCGATGCCGCTCACCGGGCGGTATTCCCGCGAGGCGCTCTACTGCGTCGAGGGCTACAAGCTCTGGGCCAAGCACATCAACGAGAAGGGGTACAGTTACGGCAACGAGGGGCTCCCGCACCGCGAGCCCGGGCTCATCGGCGGGCGCAAGGTCGAGCTGACCGTTCTCGACGACACGAGCGACCCCACCCAGGGCGCGCGGCTCATGCTCCATCTCATCCACAACCAGAAGGTCGACCTGCTGCTCGGCCCCTACGCCAGCTCCATCAACCTGGCGGTGCGGCCCATCGTCGCCGCGGCGAAGATTCCCACCGTCAGCGCCACCGCCTCCAGCCAGAAGATATGGCTGGGCCAGAAGCTCAACTGGCAGGTGCAGCTCATGGTCCCGAGCCGCGACCGCTTCGCCGGCATGGAAGTGATGTGCAAGAACGCCGGGATGAAGAAGGTCGCCCTGCTGCACATCGACGACGCGATGCCGATCGCCGCGGCGGAGGGCGTGCGCAAGCGCATCCTGGACGCGGGCCTCGACCTCGTCCTCGACGAGGCCTATCCCATCGGGATTCAGGACATGGTGCCGCTGGTCCGCAAGGCCCGGGACGCCGGCGCCGAGGTGCTCTGCGGCGGCGGCTACTCGGCCGACTCCATCCTGATCGCCAAGGCCGCCCTTTCGCTGAAATGGGCGCCCAAGGCGATCTGGTACATGTCCGCTCTCGGCCACGTGGACTTCAACCAGGCGCTCGGCAAGAACGCGGCCTGGCATTGCAGCGACACCGAATGGCTGCCGACGGCCAACTGGCCCGGCAACAAGAAGTTCGTCGACGCCTTCGCCAAGGAGTACAACAAGGCGCCCGACTGGCTCGCGGCGGCCGGATACGGCGGCTGTCAGATTCTCGAAGAGGCGGTCAAACGGGCCGGCTCGGTGGAGAACCGCTCGAAGATCCGCGACGTCATGTTCTCGCTCGACCGAGCCACCGTGTTCGGACGCTTCCGGGTGAACCCGCTGGGCCATGCCGACTCCGGGCTGCAGGTTGGCGGCACACGACTCGCTTTGCAGAACCAGGTCAAGAACGGCAAGGTGGTGCCCGAGGTGATCTACCCGAGCAAGATCGCCTCCGCCAAGTTCGTGCACCCGTTCAAGTGGGAAGCCATGTAGGCGCAGGCGCCCCCCCGGCGGAACCGTTGCATCCCGCCGGGAGTCCGTCTCGATTCGGGCTTCCGGCGGCTGCGCCGAGTCGCCGGCTTCGGCCAACCACCCTTCGTTTGGGATACCCGGCATGATCGAAACCCTCGGCACCTTTGGTGAGTTGATCGCGTTCGGGCTCATCCTGGGGACCATGTACGCCCTGGTGGCCATCGGTCTGAGCCTGATCTTCGGCGTCTGCGGGGTCGTGAACGCGGCCCACGGCGACTTCGTGATGCTCGGCGCCTTCACCACCTTCGGCGCCTGGTCTTTCCTCGGCCTGAATCCGCTGCTGGCGCTGCCCCTCAGCATGGCGGTGCTCTTCGCCGTCGGCTTCGGAATGGGTCATTTCCTGATCAACGTCGTCGCCGTCCGCGGGCTGATGCCGCCGATGATGCTGACCTTCGGGATATCCATGATCCTGTGGAACACGGCGGAGGTGGTCTTCACGCCGACCTTCCGCTCGGTCGACTATCTGGGCGAGCCGGTCACGGTCGGTTTTCTCACCACCAGCAAGATATATCTCGTCGCCTTTGCGCTGGCGCTGCTTCTGCTCGCCGCTTTCTTCGCCCTCCTCCGGTTCACGGCGTACGGCGAGGCCATCCGCGCCACCGCGCAGAACCGGAATCTGGCGCAGGCCTGCGGCATCGACGTCAAGCAGGTCATGGCGGTGACCTTCGGCCTCGGCACCGCGCTGGCGGGCGCCTGCGGGACCATGGTGGCGATGGTGTGGACGATATATCCGCAAATGGGGCTGATCTACGTGGCCAAGGCCTTCGCCATCGTCGTCATCGGCGGACTCGGGAGCCTGCCCGGCGCGTTCCTGGGAGCCTACATCTTCGGGGTCGTCGAGAGCGTCGGCACCCATTACCTGACGACGCGGATGGCGCAGGTGCTGCCGTACCTGATCATCGTTCTGATTCTGGCCGTCCGGCGACGCGGTTTGCTCGGCCACGAGGTGGAGGATTGATCCGGCCATGACCTGGAGACGCGCGGTTCCCTACGTCGGCGCCACGGGCCTGATCGCCTACGCGGTCCTCGCGGGTACTGCGCCGCTCTTTCTGGGCCCGGCGGCGCTCTCCCTGCTGTTCCTGACCCTCTACTACGTCTGCCTCGCCGGCGCCTGGAACTTCTTTTCCGGCTTTTCCGGCTATATCAATTTCGGCTTCGTCCTGTTCGTCGGGCTCGGCATGTACGCCTCGGTGATCGGCTTCGTCGACTTCAAGATGGGACTGATCCCGGGCTACCTGACGGGCGGGCTCGTCTCCGCCATCGTCGCGGCGGTGATAGGCTATCCGCTGCTGCGCATACGCGGCGCCTATTTCGCGATCTCGATGCTGGCCCTCGCCGAGGGAGCTCGGGTGCTCATATCCACCAAGTACCTGACGCCGCTCACGCGCGGCGGCGCCGGCATGCCCGTCCTCGCGGGAAACCTGACCCAGAAGTACTACGCCATCTTCCTGCTTGCGGTCTGCATCGTGCTGGCGACCATGTTCTTCGCCCGCTCGTACTTCGGCCTGTCGCTGATCGCCGTGCGGGAAGACGAGTCCGCGGCGAGCGGTCTCGCGGTCAATACCACCGCCGTGAAGGTCAGCGCGTTCGTCGTCAGCGCCTTCTTCGCCGGAACGGCGGGCGGCATCCAGGCCACTTTTCTGCACTACATCGAACCGTTCGCGGCATTCGACATCAAGTACACCATGCTGTCCATCGTGATGGCCATGTTCGGTGGCCTGGGAACCGTCCTCGGTGCGGTGATCGGCGCCGTCACGCTCCAGCTCATCAGCGACTACGTCTGGCTGCACCTCGGCCAGGCCAACATCACCGTCTTCGGTCTCATTCTGGTCTGCCTGGTCATCTGGATGCCCGACGGCGTCGTGGTCCGCCTCAAGGAGATGGGGATTCTGCCGAAAACGAGGTGGATATGACGATGAAGGCGAAAACCCGTCTCGCCGCGGGACACCGCACGAGCCCACCCGGGAGAGAAGCATGACCGCCGACAGGCCGATCCTCGAGATCCACGACGTCCGGAAAAGCTTCGGGGGCGTCCATGCGCTCGCCGGGTGCGGCTTTTCCGTCGGAGAGGGCGAGATCGTCGGCCTGATCGGACCCAACGGCTCCGGCAAGACGACCTTGTTCAATACCATCGTGGGATATCTGCCGCTGGACGACGGGCGCATCCTCTATCGCGGAGAGAACGTGACGGGTCTGCCGCCCTACCAGATCGCCCGGAAGGGCATCGGCCGCACCTTTCAGGTGACGCGCATATTCCCAAAGATGACTTTATTGGAGAACGTCACCTTGCCGACGGGAAGCGCCGACGCGAACGACAGGGCGTATGAACTTCTCGAACTCGTCGGCCTGGCCGACCTGCAGGACGAATACGCGAGCGACCTCTCCTTCGGCCAGCAACGCCTGCTCTCCATCATCCAGGTCCTGATGCTCGATCCGTGGTTGATCCTGCTCGACGAGCCGGCCGCCGGCGTCAATCCCGTCATGCAGAAGAAATTGCTGGAGCTGATCCATTATCTGAATGAGGAAGGCAGGACCTTCCTGATCATCGAGCACAACATGGACGTGGTCATGAACAACTGTGAGCGCGTCGTCGTCCTGAGCATGGGTGAGAAGATAGCCGAAGGATCGCCGGATGAAGTCCGGCGGGACGAGGCCGTCCTCACCGCCTATTTCGGAGCTTGAGCCATGGCCGGGGATACATTGCTGAAGGTCGAGGGAATCGCCTCCGGCTACGGCAAGAAGGAAATCCTGCACGGCGTCTCGCTCGAGGTCGGCCGCGGCGAGACGATCGCCCTCATCGGGCCGAACGGCGCAGGCAAGTCGACCATGCTGCTGACCATCCTGGGCTACCTGAAGCCGACGGAGGGAAAGGTCGTCCTCGAGGGAGAGGACATCACCGGGATCGAGCCGCACCTGATCATCCGGCACGGGGTCGCGTATTGCCCCCAGGGGCGCAACATCTTCCCCCAGATGACGGTGAGCGAGCACCTCCACCTCGGCGCCTGGACGGTGGCCGACGCCGAGGAGCGGCGCCGCGCGCGCGAAGGGGTATACGGCCTGTTCCCCATCCTGAAGGAAAAGGAGCGCAGCAAGGCCCGAACCCTCAGCGGCGGCCAGCGGCAAATGCTCAGCTTCGGGATGGCCATGGTCACCAGGCCGACCCTCATCCTGCTGGACGAGCCGACGATCGGGCTGGCGCCCACGGTGATGGAAACCATCTTCGAGAGCATCGAGCGGATTCACCGCGACGGCGTATCGATCCTGGTCGTGGAGCAGAACTCGGCCAAGGCCCTGGAGAATTCCGACCGGGGATACGTGCTGGACATGGGCCGGAATCGTCGGGAGGGAGACTCGGCGGAGCTACTTCTAGATCCGAACATACGCCAAATGTACCTTGGCATGTAGTCACCGGGGCCGCCCGGCATGAGAGGCCGGGGCGCCCTATAAGCCGCGCATCGCGCACACCGAAGAGGGAGGGACGAACGATGAGCATGGTCGAAGACGCACTGGCATACGTCGACGAGGAAGCTATCGCGCAGTTGACCATGGAGATGGTCGACATCCCGAGCCCCCAGGGCGGTGAGAAGGCGCTCGCCGAATATCTCGCCGACCGCTTCCGGGCGGCGGGTCTGCAGACCTGGATGCAGGAGGTCGAGCCGGATCGATATAACGTCTACGGCCAGCTCGAGGGTACGGGCGACGGCCCGACACTGATGTACTGCGGCCACCTGGACACGACCTACGGCGGCGACGAGGAGGGCATCCGCGATCTCGGGCCGGGATATCAGCCGAAATCCTGGCGCGAGGGCGAGTGGATCTACGGCATGGGCACTTACAACATGAAGAGCGGTCACGCATCGGCCATCCTCGCCGTGGAGGCCATGGCCCGCTCCAGGGCGAAGCTGCGCGGCAACCTGATGATCGCCGGCGTCGTCGGCGAGACCTGCCACACGCCGGTGGGGCGTTACCAGGGCGCCCGTTACCGGGGCTGCGGGATCGGCGCCCGCTTCATGGTCAACAACGGCATCACCGCCGACATGGTGGTCATACCCGAACCGACATCCAACCGGATTTCGGTGGCCACGGGCGGCTATGTGTTTATGGAACTCATGACCCGGGGCAACCCGGCCGCCACCTACAGCCGCGGCGGCTCCACGGTGAAGATCAAGCCCGGCGAAGACGCCATCGAGAAGATGCTGAACGCCATACCCGCCCTCAAGAACTGGGGCGAGGACTACCTGAGCAGGACCCGCTACAAGGGTGAGCAGGCCGGAAACGTCAACATCATCGCCATCGAAGGGGGGCATCCGTTCCGGGCGAGTAAGCTCCCGTGCTTCTGCCGCCTCTATCTGGAAGTCGGGATCATGCCGGGCCAGCTGCACGGCGATATCATCGCCGAAGTGGGTCAGGTAATCCGGCAGCTGCGGGAGAAGGACCCCGCCATGGAGATCGAGCTGCAGGTTATGCAGACGGCGTACGCGGCCGAAATATCGCCCGAGGAATACGTGGTGCGCAGCATCTCCGCCTCGCACGACCTCGTCTGGGGCGAGCGCCCCGAGATCACCTGGGACGGCTGGTACGCCGACACCGCACCCCTGACCCGCGCCGGAATTCCGGCGATCTGCTACGGCCCCCAGGGCCGCGCCAGCGGCGGCGGCACAGGCTACTACCCGAAGGAGGGAGAGCACGCATCGGTCCATGATCTCACCAAAGGCACCCACGTGTTCGTCAACGCCGCCCATGACATCTGCATGAAGGATCGCCTCGAGATACGAAAGCCCGATGTCGCCGGGACGATCGTGCGCTGACGCGTCCCCGCAATTAGGGGGAGCCGTCCGCCCGCCGGGGAGCGGAACAAGCCGGGCGCTTACGGGAAAACCTGCGTACCGGGGTCCTATGCCTTCTTCCTGGGCTTTCGGGAAAAACGGGACAACATCTCTCCTTCCTGCTATCCCATAGGTAAGGCATGAGGGGAAAAGGAGATCATGAGATGGTCGAGTCCACGATTACATCCAAAGGCCGGACGACGATCCCTAAGTCCGTACGCGAGGCGCTTGGCGTAAATCCGGGCGACCGTGTCCGCTATCTCGTTCAGGGCGATGAGGTGCGCATCACCCCGGTGCGGCCCCTCGCCCGGCTCTTCGGCGCGCTCAAATTCGACGGCCCGCCGGTGACACTCGAGGAGATGGAGCGCGCGATCGCCGACGGAGCGTGTGAGGAGTGATCGCGCTCTACACGAACGTCCTCGACGATACCCGGACACATCACCGAAAACGGCGGAATCGTCTTGCCGGTCATTCTGAAAACAAAACTTCATCAAAATCGGGGGGATGTTTTTACTTGACAAATATGTTGTTTTGTTAATAATTAAAACAACACTAACTATTTGGAGAGTTTTCATGTCCAAATACGCACCCCTGACGACCCACCTTCGCGCATCCGGGCGGGCGTCCATCCCCCTCACCTTCGATAAGATCGAGCGCATCGTCGGAGTGAAGCTACCGCCTTCGGCCTTCAAGTATCGCGCGTGGTGGTCGAACAACCCCACGAACAGCGTCATCACCCACGCCTGGCTTGAGGCGGGCTACAAGACGGCGAAAGTGGACATGGCGGGCCGCAAACTCGTCTTTCGACAATATGCAAAGAGCGAGTCAACGCCTGAAGCCGTTGATGATCCGGAAAGCCAGAACGGGGCCGACACCGATTATTTCTCACGCATCTTCGGCGCGCTTCAGGGCACGGTCACAATCCACAAGGATACGGACTTGACCTCCCCGGTCGGAGTGGAATGGGACGCCGCGCGATAGGCCGTCATGCCCCTTTTTCTCCTTGATACCTGTGCGGTGATCTGGATTGCGGAAGGCGCGCGGCTGCGAGAACCCGCAGCAAGCGAACTGCCCAAAGCGCGTGAAGGAGATATTTTCGTCTCCCCGATGAGCGCGTGGGAAATCGCCACCCTCGCGTCGAAAGGAAAAATTGCGCTCGCCATGAGTCCCGAGGTCTGGTTCGAGCGCTTCTGCGACCTGACCGGAGTCGCCCTTGCCGGTATGCCGCCTTCCGTGCTGATCGCCTCGGCCGCCCTCCCCGGCGCGCCTCCCGCCGACCCGGCCGACCGCATCCTACTCGCCACGGCGCGCGAGTTTGGCTACACGCTGGTGACGCGCGACGCGCATCTTCTCGTTTACGGCGAGCAAGGGCACGCACGGGTGTTGGGGTGTTGAAGAGTCAAGAGAAACGCAAGGGATACACAAAACATACGAATTCCAATCATTCCAGCTTATTGCTTCCTTGCAATATGCACGGAATTATTAAAAACTAAAAACAAATACGAGGATTCTTAAAGACCCGAATCCACTATTAAATTGATGGGCCAAACGATTTTGCCCAAGCCCGTTGGATAGGTACCCGGTGTGCGTCTGGGTATCGGTGAGTTACTTCGCGCCTTGGGCGATGAGAGGCGAAATGTGCCAGTGCGGCCCATTGTCGATGTGACTTTTGAGGAATGATGATGGGCCTTAAATTTGTGATCGCCCTCACGGATAAAGACTGGTTTGAAACTCTTCGACGGCATCCTAGTCTGGATGAGGTCAATTTTTGGGCACCCTCATCAACGAATTTCCGCGCGCTTCAGCCGGGCGAACTATTCTTGTTCAAATTGCATTCACCTCACAATGTGATCGTAGGCGGTGGCGTCTTCGCCTATGCAAACTCACTACCATGTTCTCTAGCCTGGGAGGCCTTCGGTGAAACCAATGGTGCGCGATCTGCCCGGGAAATGCGCACCCGAATCGCCAGGTATCGAAGGCAAGAGCCAAACGATCAGAGCGATTTTGAAATCGGTTGTCGAATCCTGACCCAGCCTTTCTTTTTCGACGAAGCGGATTGGATTTCTCAGCCGGCAAGCTGGAGTCCGAATATCGTCTCCCTCAAGACCTACAACACAGATGACCCCGAGGGTCTTCAGCTTTGGGAAGCTGTAAATGACCGTCTGAGCAGACAACCTGGAAATGAATTGGCAGAAGAACTCAAGCGATATGGGAAACCACAACGCATTCGGCCCCGACTTGGACAAGGCGCTTTTCGCGTACTTGTGACTGACATATACGGAAGGCGGTGTGCAGTTACACAAGAGCGGACTTTGCCTGCTCTGGAAGCAGCTCATATCCGTCCCTATGGTTGTGGTGGTACGCATGATGCACAAAATGGGCTCCTTTTGCGACGCGATATTCACAGCCTATTCGATTCCGGCTATGTCACCGTAACACCCGATCTCAACTTCGAAGTCAGCCGACGTATTCGTGAAGAGTATGAAAATGGCAGACACTACTATGCCCTTCATGGAAAGCGAATTAACGCGCCCGACTTGCTCGATAAACGCCCTGACCATGCTGCTTTAACCTGGCACAACGAACATTGTTTCAAAGGATAAACGGTGGCCTCAATAGATGGTAACGACCAAGACACGCAGATGCGATTAGCGGCTTTTGATCGTGTCCGGGAACTCCAGGAAGTGCATGACCATCTTAGCGCGAATGAGTTAAGGCCGGGTTTCATTTTCAATGAGGAACGCATCCCGCTCGTCAATCCGCAACGCGGCATTTTCAAACCCCGGCAAATGCGATTCTTGCTTTCAATCAGGACGGTATATCCAACGCCGGGCAGGAGAATCTGGTACGACGATCAGCGCGAAGTTCACCGCCAGATATATGAGGGTGACGAAACGGTTGATTACGCATTCATGGGGGAAAACCCAGAAGCTGCCGACAATCGCTGGCTGCGTGAAGCGTGCGAGAATCAAAAACCTGTGATTTATTTTCTCGGCATCGCCCCCAGGAGATATGAGGCCATCCTGCCAGTTTTCATAACTGGATGGGACGCCAAGGCATTGAAGGCGCAAATTACGTTTGGTATGCCTCATCAACAAGTGCTTGAAGAGGAACTTGCACCACCCAGGAGTAGCAATGAGCGACGTTATGCTCTGCGTTCTGTTAAACAAAGGTTACATCAAACATCGTTCCGAGAAGCCATCATCAGTGCCTACAATGGCCGTTGCGCGCTTTCGGGAATACCCGAACCACGCCTATTGGACGCTGCGCATATTATCTCAGATAAGGATAAGCGACTCGGCCAACCGGTAATCCCCAACGGCCTCCCGTTGTCAAAGACCCATCATGCCGCCTTCGATAGACACATGATCGGGATCGACCCGGACTATCGCGTGCATGTCTCCGACCAACTACTCAGCAAGCACGACGGTCCCATGCTCGAAGCCCTGAAGCGGCTTAACGACGGAGCCATTCATCTCCCTCGCCGCGTCAAGGACCGACCGGATCGAGACCGGCTTGCGCTGCGTTTCGAGCGTTTCAAGGCAACGGCGTAAGCCCCCTCCCCCCAATACGTCAGAACCGATTGTTGCGAAGGGTGAAAACTAAACTTCGGCAGGGTGGTGAGCGCGGGCGCGAAGGCCCGACGAGCATCAATCTCTCCTGGCAGCCTTTCTCACGGCGTCGGCGAGTTCGTAATAGGCAACAGGCGAAGCGAGTCCTTCCAGAGCGGACAGCGATAATGACTTGCGCTCATCAAGCTTCGCAGTGGATAGTGCGTAGAATTTCCATTGGTCGAGTTCGAGGGGGTCGATCGGCACTTCCTGTCGCGCAAAGAGCGCGAACACGTATACGTCAGCTTGGCGTTTTGGTTCGGAAGCAAGGAGACCGCTTTCTGGGTCCCATGCGCGCGTCCTGGGCGTCCCAAAGCTGATCCGAGAAAAGCGGGCCTGCTCCCAACTCTGGACATACGCCGCGGACTTGACCTCAATCTTTATCCCGTCTGGCGTTTCGAGGTCGAACGGCGCCCATTCATCGCGAACTTCCTTCTCCGTTGGTATCTCAAGGGCGCGGGCCACGATGAATTCCGCCAGAATCCCTCGGGCAGTGTTGCCGACCAGATCAGAGGACGACCACCGCCAAAAATCAAACACGCTGAATCCGAGAGCAGAACCACGTTCGCGAAAAGGCTCACTACCGGTTTTTTTGACAATCTCAAGTTTTTCTAACACATCCGCCATAGATACTTCCGTAACAGAGGCTCCCCCTACCGCTTAAGTTCCTTTGTCTCCATCTCCTCACCCTCTTCCCTCGCGCCGGGCATGGCGTCCTCGAGCTTTTTCTTCACCGCGCCGACGCCCTCCTTGGCCGAGTCGAGCTTGTCGCCGAGTTTCTCCCTGGCGGCGTTCAGGCCTTCCTCGATGTCCTCCTTGTCGAACGCCTGGATGTAGACGCTCACCCCTCGCACATACGGGAGGAGTTTGTCCCCGCCGCCCGCAGGCAAAAACCCGGAGACACGGGCTTCGAAGACCACCAGCCCCAGGGCGATGAAGAACACACCCTTGGCGCACCCGATGAGGCCGCCGCCGAGCCGCGAGAGCAATCCGGGCGTTGCGATCGACAAAACGCCGAACATCATGCGGAAGAACCAGGCGGCGACTACCCATGTACCGAGAAAAATCAGAGGCTTGACGAACGGATCGAGCCGGTCGCTCCCGTCCAGGAAGTAGGAGAGGTAGGAGCGCGCGAGGTCGCTGAACTGCATGGTGAGGAGAATCGCGATTCCGAGCGCGACCACGGAAAACGTTTCGCGGAAAAAACCGCGCACGCAGCCGCGTATGAGAAACGCGCCGACGAACACGGCGATGACGACATCGGGAAACGTCAAGGAAATCATGAAACCTTATATTTCTACGGACGGAACCAGGACGGCCTCGTGATAGAGCGGGCATAATCTAGCAAATTACAATGCGTTTGTCACCAAAGATTTAAGCGCCGGCTCATATTTTCTCTTTCCACATCACCAGGGCGTCTTCGCGGTTGTCGGGATAATAGCGAGGACGCATGGCCGCCGCCGTGAAACCCCATTTCTCATACAGGGCGATGGCGGCGGCGTTGCCCAGGCGCACCTCCAGCGTCGCGCGAACGAGGCCCCCGGATTTTGCGTCCTCGAGAATCCTTTCGAGCAGAAAATCGGCCACTCCCTTGCGCCTGTGGGCGGGCGCGACGGCGAAATTCGTGATGTGGCACTCATCCACCACCTCCCACCAGCAGGCGTAGCCCATGACGCCGGCCCGAGCCTCATCGTCCTCCGTCACGACGAGGAGGCGGGAATTGTCGATCTCGGAAATCTCGCGGACGAAACTCTCCCTCGACCACGGAAGCGGAAAGGAGAGGCGCTCGATGGCGTGCACCTCTTCCACGTCGCCGACTTTCATGGCTCTCGTCTTCACGGCAACTCATCCTCATTTGCGCCCGAAATTACCGAACGAATCGAAACCCCCGCAAACTCTTTCGCCGGGAGGTTTTCGGGACTATAATGCGCCGAAACGGACATCCGATTCTCACGACATTGGAACATAAACCGGCGCCGCAAAAGAAGCGCCTTTGCGGTCGATACAAAAACCCGAAGAACGATACGGAGGATTATCATGGGCGCAACTCTTACTTATCTGGGACACTCCACTTTCGTCGGCCAGTCAGACGGAGGCCAGACGTTCTACATCGACCCCTGGCTCGATGGTAACCCGCGCTGCCCCGAAGACCAGCAAAGCCCCAAGAAAGCGGACCTGATCGCCCTCACCCACGGCCACTTCGACCACATCGCCGCCGTCATGGACGTCTACGGCCAGGGCGGATGCCCGGTGGCCGGCCCTTATGAGCTGGTGAACCTCATCGCCCAGAACGAGGGTTTTGCCGAAGAGCACGCGGGCGCGATGGGCAAGGGCGGCACGGTGGATTTCGGCGGTATCGGCGTCACCCTCACCCACGCCATGCACAGTTCGAGCTACAACGACCCGGGCGTCTACGCGGGCGAACCCGCCGGCCTCGTCATGACCTTCGAGGACGGGAAGCGCGTCTACCACGCGGGCGATACCGCCGTATTCGGCGACATGAAGATCATCGGCGAGTTGTACCAGCCCGATCTCTGCCTCCTGCCCATCGGCAGCCGGTTCACGATGGACCCGCGCGAAGCGGCCCTCGCCGTCGAGCTTCTGGGCGCCAGCCGGGTCGTGCCGATCCACCACTCGACCTTCCCGCCGCTCACGGGCACGCCCGAGCAGTTCGCCGAAGAGGTGGCGGCGCGCGGGCTATCGCCGGAAATCACCGTGATGGAGCCGGGCGATTCCATCAGCGTGTAAGGGCGCATACCGGATAAATAAAAAAGATGAGAATTCGTTATTCATTGCCAATGAAAGGAACCACGCATGAGTGAGGCCCCCCAAGTAAACGCGAGAACAGAAGACCGCGACGGAATGCGGATCACCTGGCACCAGCCCATCGAGATGGACGACGGCCTCGTGCTCCGCGCCGACGTGTTCCGGCCCATCGAGGAGGGGAATTATCCCGTCATCCTGACGTACGGCATCTACGCCAAGGGGGTGGCCTACCAGGAGGGCTATCACCACCAGTGGAACAAGATGGTGGCGGATTATCCCGAAATTCTCGAGATGTCCACCAACAAGTACCAGAACTGGGAGGTGACGGACCCCGAGTGCTGGATTCCGCACGGCTACGTCTGCGTTCGCGTGGACTCGCGCGGGGCGGGCTGGTCGCCCGGCTTCATGGCGCCCAACTCGCCTCGTGAGATCGACGACCTCTACGAGTGCATCGAATGGGCGGGCGTGCAGGAGTGGAGCAACGGCAAGGTGGGGATGCTGGGCATCTCCTATTACTCGCGCAACCAGTGGCGCATCGCGGGCCGGAAGCCTCCGCACCTGACCGCCATCATCCCCTGGGAGGGCGGGAACGACACCTACCGCGATTCGGGCTATCACGGGGGCATCCTGAGCCAGTTCCAGGAGCAGTGGTCCAAGGTCCAGGTGATGAACGTCCAGTACGGACGTGGCGAGAACGCGCGGAAACACCCCGTGACGGGAGAATCCGCCGCAGGCCCCATCACGCTCACCGATGAAGAACTCGCCCAGAACCGCGTCAACGCTTTTGAGGAACTCAAGAAACATCCCTTCGACGACCAGTGGCACCGGGACCGCTCAGGCGACCTCTCGAAAGTCACGCTCCCGCTTCTCACCTGCGCAAACTGGGGCGGTCAGGGCATCCACCCGCGCGGGAATTTCAACGGCTACATCGAAACGCCCTCCGAGCAGAAGTGGCTCGAAGCCCACGGCGATTCCCACTGGTCGCTCTTCTCCAGCGCCTACGGCCTGGACCTCCAGAAGCGCTTTTTCGATTACTTCCTGAAGGGAATCGACAACGGCTGGGACAAGACCCCGCCGGTCGCGCTCAACGTCCGCCACCCCGGGCCGAAGTTCGTCCATCGCTACGAGAACGAGTGGCCCCTGGCGCGCACGCAGTGGACGAAATTCTATCTCGATCTGGACAACAAGGCGCTCAGCAAAGAACCCGTCGCGGGAGAGGCGAGCCTCGAATACGACGGCATGGGGGACGGCGTGACGTTCTGGATGCCGCCGATGGAAGAGGATACCGAGATCACGGGCCCGATGGCGTCCAAGCTCTTCGTCTCCTCATCGACCGAGGACGCGGATCTCTTCATCATCGTCCGCGTGTTCGACCCCGAGGGTAAGGAACTCACCTTCATGGGCTCCACCGACCCGCACACGCCGATTGCGAACGGCTGGCTGCGCGTCTCGCACCGCGCCCTGGACCCTGAGAAGAGCACCTTCTACCGGCCCTACCATCCCCACGACAAGGCGGAAAAGCTCACGCCAGGCGAAGTGTATGAATGCGACGTGGAGATCGTCACCTCGTGCATCGTCGTGCCCGCCGGCTGGCAGGTGGCGTTCACCGTGCGCGGGAAGGACTATGAGTACACGGGCGAGCTCAGTGAGTTCGGCAAGCAGTTCCACTACTCCACGAAGGGCACGGGCGGCATGACGCACAACGACCCCGACGACAGGCCGCCCGCGGTTTTCGACAACAAGGTGACCTTACACGCCGGCGGCGGGCGGGATCCTTACCTCCTCCTGCCCATCATCCCGCCGAAAGAGGGGGAATAGGGGAAGCGGAGATGGATGCGAAACCAAAGGCCCAAGAGGATTCTGTATGAAAGACATGTGGGTCGGGTTTCTGGTTGTCACGCTGACGACTTTCGTGGGTTTTGGGCTCGTCTGCGGCCAAATCGCTGACATCCGCGAGGAGCTTTGGAAGATTTGACGGGATGCTCTCGGGAATCGAGAAACGCCTGGAGAGAATTGCGAAAATTGCAGAATCGGCTGGTTCTCGCGTCCCTCGGTATTAAACCGGAGCGGAAATCCTCCCGTTCGCCGATCCCGTGGTAAAGGCGCAACCCTGACCGCGCGAAGGGGTGGTTGAAAAGCCCGCAGAGACGAACCTGCGTTCCGCCCGCCTTTCGTTTTTGATCGTCTTTCCGGCGCACGCCGGAATCCAGAACCGATCAGGCGGGAAAGATGCGTTATTCTTTTCTTCATGATTCGTTGGAAGTAAATCAAAAACAAAGTTCCTGGATTCCGGCAATCCCTCCCTCCTCGGTCGGTATTGATTGCCGGAATGACGGTGCGTAATTTCGATTGTAGGGGCCGCATATTATGCGGCCCGGTCGCGGGAGGCGCGAAAAATCCGGGTCGCATAGTATGTCAGACATATATGTCTGACCTACACCCCGAATACGCAATGATGGAACACGCCTGACATTTTGGGCCGCCCATGCAACCCTCTCTCATGGCCGGGGCTTGGCCATCCGCCTACCCCGCGGCGCCGCGGCCGCCGTCCACGATGATGTGCTGCCCGGTGAGGTAATCGGAAGCCGAGGAGCAGAGGAAGAGCGCCGCTCCCGTCAAATCCTCAGGCGCGCCCGCGCGTCCGGCAGGCGTTCGCGCGTGGACTTCCACCATCTTCTCGGGATTGGCGAACAACCCCCCCGTCATCGGCGTCTTGGTGAGTTGCGGACCCAGGGCGTTCACCTGGATATCGTGCGGCGCCCATTCGAGCGCGAGCGCGCGCGTCAGGGAGACGACCGCGCCCTTGGTGGCGACGTAGACGGCCTGGTTCGGCACGGCGCGCTCGGCCACCATGGAGGTCAGGAGAACGATTTTTCCGCCGCCTTGATCGACCATCACTTTGGCCGCTGTTTGCGCGCACAGAAACGCGCCGCGCACGTTCGAGGCCAGGAGCGCGTCCACGTCCTCGGGCGCGTGGTCGAGAGCGGGCTTCACGATGTTGATCGCGGCGCTGTTCACGAGGACGTGAAGGCCCCCGTGGCTTGAGACCACCTCTCCGATGAGAGCAGAAACCGAGCCTGCATCCCCGACGTCGCAGGAGAGGAAGCCCACGTCCAGGCCATCTGCCCGGAGGGCTTCGAGCGCCTCATCGCCGCGCTCTTGAGAGCGGCCGGAAATCACGACTCGCGCGCCCGCATCTGCGAGCGCCTTCGCAATCGCCAGGCCGATGCCCGATGTGCCGCCCGTAACGACCGCCACGCGGCCGTCCATCCTGAATTGTTTTATCACCGTTTCATCTCCGAAGTCCCAGGTATCACAACCGGGCCCTTAGAAATTCAATCGTCTTCGTCGACGCCGTTTCGAAGTCGGGCTTCTGGGCGAGCTGGGCCGAGAGATAGCCCGCATAGCCGACTTCCTTGAGTGCGCCGATAATCTCATCGAAGGGAATGTGGCCCGAACCCGGATAGGTGCGCATGTTGTCGGCGATGTGGAAGTAATCGATTTTATCGCCCGCCTCGCGTATCGCGCCTGAGAAAGATGCGTCCTCGATGTTCATGTGGAAGCTGTCGATGAGGAAACCCACCGCCTCGTGGTTCATCTCGTCCAGAAACTCAAGGCCCTCCCGCGTGGAGCGCACGAAGTTCGTGTTGAAGCGGTGGTGGGGCTCGAAGAGCATTTTGGTGCCGCGCTCCCCTGCCCTGTCCGCGCCCGCGCGCAGTCCATCCCACATCCAGCCTTCGGACGCAGCCCTTCGTTCATCTTCAAGGAAATTCCCCCGGAAGCGGCCGATGTTCACCGGGCAGCCCAACTCGCCCGCGAAATCGATGTGGCCGAAAAGACGCTCCATGGCCTTGGCTCGAACGTCCGCCTCGGGATGGCAGATTTCGATCTCGTCCTGGTAGGAGATCGGCGCCGTGCCGATGAGGGAGGGTTCCAGGCCCGTTTCCTCGAGCGTGCGGCGCAGCTCGTCCTTATCGAAAGCGCCGGTGTCGCGCGTCGCGAGTTCCACGCCGTCGAAACCCAAATCCCTTAAAAACATGAGATTGTCCCGGAACGCGCCGCGCACCGCGGGCATCAAGGGCGTCGTCACGTCGGGTGTTGCAACCACATAACCGATTTTCATCCTGCTTCACTCCTCTCACACATTCGTTTTATGAAAATTTGCATCGTTGTCCTGCGTTCGTTCATTCCAAATGGGGACGGCGGACACTATAGCCGCAAGGGCGGTCGGCTGAAAAGCCAAGCCGCGTTGCCCGAACGGCGGCGATTCTGTAGCTTTCATAACCAGGTATCCGTTACTACACAAAACCGGAAAGGAACGGCATGAGAGAAGACCAGAGGCTGCTGCACGGCGCGATCGACACCCACATCCACGCATCGCCCAGCCTGTTCCCGCGCGTCTGCGACCACATCGAGTGCGCGCGCGGTGCGGCTTCGGTGGGAATGCGCGGCGTGGTGTTCAAGATTCACCACGGCGATACGTCGGGCCGCATCCCCATCGTGCGCGAGGTGATGGGCGACGCCATCGAAATCTACGGGGGCATCACGCTCAACAGTCCGGTGGGCGGGTTCAACCCCTTCGCGGTGGACACCGCCATCAAGATGGGGGCGAAGATGGTCTGGATGCCCACCATCAGTTCGCTGAACCACTTGGAAAAACTGGGCGCGCCGCATTTTCCGGGCATGAAGCAGACGAGCGGCGTGAAGCTGAAAGAAGAGGGACTCACCATCTTCTCCGATGCGAAACGCACGAAAATTCACCCGGAGGTGAGGACGATATGCAAGCTTATCGCCGACGCGGGAATCTGCCTGAGCACGGGGCACCTGGACGTGGAGGAGGTGCGCGCCCTGATCCCCCTCGCGAAAGAAGAAGGGGTCAAGCACATCATCGTGCAGCACCCCGAGTACATCGTGGACGCGTCGGTTGAGGAGCAGGTGGAATTCGCCAAGATGGGGGCCTACATCGAGCACCTGGCGATATTCTGCTTCACGCACTGGGGCGCGTACCCGACGGATGAGAACGCGCCGCCCATCTCCGTCAGGGAGCAGGCGAAGATGGTGAAGGCCGTGGGCGCGGCCAGGACGATTCTCTCCACCGACCTCGGCCAGCTCCACAACGCGCCCCCCTGGGAGGGCCTGCGCGTGTTCGTACAGCTCATGCTCGAGAACGGCATCAAGCCCCGCGAGATAGAGACGATGCTGCACAAGAACCCCGCCCGCGTTCTGGGGCTGCCTCTCAAGGCGCCTAAGCGGGAGGCGGAGGCGGGGTAAGGATCAGGAACGCGGATGGTTTTGGTTCGTCATTCCGGCGCATGCCGGAATGACGGCGGTGGTCGGTTCCGACCGATGAGGGAGGAATCGACCGAGCGAGGCGGGGTTGTTGAAAAACCTTGGTTTCGTGATTTCGAGAATGAAACCAACCAGAGGGCCGTAGGGACAGGCCTCCGTGCCTGTCCAAAACCCTGTGCCTGTCCTCATGAAGGACAACCACGGAGGGTTGTCCCTACGGGCTTGGTTCCAATGAATGCGAGATGGTTTCATCCGTAGGGGTGGTTCGCGAACCGCTCTGCTTTACAGGCAACCTGTAGTGGGCCGTTCTTGTGAACTACCCAAGGTCGCGACCTCTGACTTTTGTTCTCGATTTCGGTTACTACAACCGATACCCCGCATCCCGAACGAAGCGCGCGAGACTCGCTTTCGTCTCGTCGCCAAAATTCTCGAACATCTCGATCGTGGCCTGCTTGCTGCCCTCCACGGCGGGCTGATCGAAAGGGTTCACCCCGCGCAGCAGGCCGCCGTAGACCGCCGCCCACTGCCAGAGCGCGATGAGGCCGCACACGTCGCCCACGGCCAGGGAATCGAGCGTGAGCACCATGTGGGGCGTTCCCCTGCGCTCCGCTTCGGCGGCGACGCCCGCATGCTCCATCTGCAGAAACTCCGTGCAACTCACGCCGCCGGCCAGATTCTCATCCGACCCGAAGCTCCCGACACACAACGACAGCCCCACCACGTTTTCCCGCCCGCCGAAATATCGCTGGTTCGTGTGGTGCTGGCTCTCGGGCGCGCCCGCCCAGAGAATCGTCTGCCCGCGCCCGGCCTTGCAGTAACTCTCATGGACGAGCTGCACGATGAGCTCGCCCGCGCCCGATAGCGCATGGGCGTAAATCGGCATGAAGACCTCCGTGCAGCCCGCCCGCTCCGCCCGCCAGAGTTCGAGGGCGAGATGCTTCGCCATGTTCTCGCTTAAAGGCGCTGCGGCCTTTAGTTTTTCGTGGGCGGCGGCGAAGCTCAAGTCTATCTCGCAGGCCAGATTCGTATTGCCCTCCAGCATCGCCAGGGGCAGGAGCGCGTTGTTCTGCGCGGCGGTGAAGCGCCCGCCCACCTCGTCGGGATGCGGGAAGGTCTCGAGCTTTGCTTCGGCGACCATCGAGGCCAGCTTGCTCGGGCCGGACGAGGTAATCGCAAGCGCCGGATAACCGCGTTCCATCAGAAGGGCGGTCTCCTGGATCACGTTTTCGGTGTTCCCGGACTTGCTCACCGGAACGATGAGCGTGTTATCGGGATTGAACGCGCCGCCTTCGCGCAGCAACTCTCCGAACAGACCGCTCATGTCCGTGCCGTCGAGAAGGTGCAGCTTTCTGGGAAACCCCCGCTCGTAGAGCGCCATGTAGAGCGCCCATACGTTTCGTATCGACCCCCCGTTCCCGACCACGACGACGTGTTCTTTCCCCGCCGCCGCGCCGATCTTGGCCTCCATCCCCGCAACGTCCGCGCGCTCCGTCGCGAACCAGGGCTCCCCCGGCCCGGCCTGATACCCCGCTATCAGCTCGGCGCATTGGGCTGCGTCGTCAAGCAGGTCTCTCTTCTCGCGCCAGAGGCCGTCTTTTCCCCTATCGCCAAGCGGCGTCTCGAAACTCTTTGCGTACAGATGCAGGCTCAAGCCATACTCCTTGTTCGTAAGGTGTCGGAAAACTCTCCGCTATTATATCGGCTCCGCATCGAGATGGGCCTTCATGGTGCGCAGGACGATGGGTATCAGGCCGGCGCGCGGGAGACCAAGGCGCTCGAAAACGAACGGGGCCGCTTCCTCGGGCGAAGCGTCGCCTCCTTTTTGAGCCGAAACCTCCCGCACCAGCCCGTCGATCTCCCTCATATACCCTGCCCCGCTCTCGATGTGGGCGTGAACCGCCTCATCGCGCGAGACGGCTCGGCTCATGGCGGAGAGCAACACTTTCACTCCTTGAAGGGCCTTCAACTTATCCAGACTTGTCAAAGTGTCCGCCACGCTCTCATAGATAGGCAGCGTACCCGGTTCGGGCAGCACGTCGCCTGAGATGAGCGCGCCGTCATCGGGGATGAAGAAAGAGAGGCTCCCCGCCGAGTGCCCCGGCGTGTGAACCACCCGGACGTCAACGCCGCCCGGCGATATCTCATCCCCTCCTGCGATAAAGCCTGCGAGCTTCACGGGGCCGGATACCGCATCGCGCATCCTTCCCACCGGGCGGACGCTGTGCTGGTAGTCCAGGTCCTCGATCATCCGCCTCTCTGATTCTGGTCCAAGGAACTCAGGCCCTGACTTCTCCGCGATCAGGCCGTTTCCGCCGATGTGGTCGAAATGGGAGTGCGTGAGCAGGACGCGCGAAATCTCCTCGGGCTTCCTGCCGATGGATTCGACGTAGGTGAAAATATCAGGCGCGGTGGAGGCGACGCCCGTGTCGATCAGCGTGAGCGTATCGCCCGCGAGGATATAGGACGTGACGAACCTGGGGATCCGCTCGCCTGCGGGCGTCTTGATCTCGAATTCCAGCCAGAGGCAATGCACGCGCGGCGTAATCTGCATGGAAGCATCCTAGACGATGGCGGAAAGGCGTATCGGTTCACCCGACACGGGGAATCTACCAAAACCGCAAGCCGCGCGAAACGGGGCTGTTGAAAAACCCTCCTTTTTCGGGGATAGAGGAGACACTCCGCTCGACTGGAAAACCACCCCCCCCTACCCTCTCAAGGGCTTTTTCAACAGCCCCTGGCAAGGGGGGTTGGGGGGTTGCTCTCTTGAAAAAGCATCGCTTCGCTTGAGATTGACCTTCGCCTTTGATCGTCATTCCGGCTTTCGCCGGAATGACGATCAAAAGCACATTCATCCGTAGGGGCGAGCCCTCGACTTCGCTCGCAGGCTCCGCCGTCCCCCCAACTTCCTCACCCTGAGTAGCCGCCGAAGGCGGCGTATCGAAGGGCGAAATTCGCGCCCGCCGGAGAGATGCGCTCCCCATCCTTCGATACGGCGCTTACGCGCCTACTCAGGATGAGGGTTCGGGGCGCTTGTTCGGGATGAGGGCGTCAAGCGTTCTGCGAAGCCCGATGCCGCGAAGTGGGTCGATCCCGACCGACGTCCTTGCATATCCCTTCGAATGGCGAGCGCTTTTCCGCCCCTCTTTTCCTGAAATCACGAAATCCTCATCTTTTCCTCGTCCCTATCTTGCTGTATAACGCCGCATTGCGGCGCGTTGGCCTTAAAAAAGCCCTTTTGGACAAACGCCGCGCCGCGCGCGAAAAACATTCGCCTCTGGAGAAGACGATGAACACGACAGCCTTGAGCCTCACCCTGCTCGCCGTCCTGTGCTTCGGCGTCTGGGGATTCTTCATGAAGCTGGGCCAGGAGCGCCTCGGCGCCATGCCGCACCTCATGGGAATGGGCGTCACCACCGCCGTCGTCGTCGTGATCGCCGTTATAAGCAGGCAGTTCCCGCTTCCGCCGATGCGCCCGGAGGTCATGTGGCTGCCCGTGGTCGCCACGGTGGCCACCCTGCTGGCCATGCTCTTCCTGGTGCTGGCGCTCGCGAAGGCGGAAGGCCAGACGGCGGGCGTGGTGGCGCTTTCGGCGCTGTATCCGGGCGTCACGGCGATTCTGGCGGCGCTGTTCCTGGGCGAGGGCTTCACGCCCGCCAAGGTGGGTGGACTCGTCTGCGCCGCCCTGGCCGCATTCCTGTTCACCCGCTAGGTGAAAGCCATTAAACCATGACGACCAAACGCGGACTTCGCATCGGCATCGACACGGGCGGCACGTTCACCGACGTGGTCGGCGTGCGCTCCGACACCGGCGAGGTCTTCACCACCAAGACGCCGACGACGCCCGCCGACTTCAGCGAGGGCCTCATTCAGGGCATCCGGAAAATACTGTCGGAGACCAAGGTCCGCCCCGCCATGGTGAACGGCGTATTCCACGGCACGACGGTGGCGACGAACGCCATCCTGGAGCGCCGCTTCGAGGATCTGGGGTTCATCGTCACTGGCGGGTTCCGCCATCTGCTCGAAATCGGCGGAGCGAACGGCTCGGCGAAGGCCAATTACGCCGCCTCCCTGCTCGCAAAGCCCCGCGACGCGCTGGTGCCCCCCGAGCGGGTCCGAGAGGCGAAGGAGAGAATCACCGCATCAGGTGAGGTCTTGGAATCTCTCGGTGAGCAGGACGCCCTCAGGCTCGCCAGGTGGTTCAAGGTGCAGAAGATCGGCTCCGTGGGCGTCTGCCTGCTCCACGCCTACGCGAACCCGGCGCACGAGGAATTGATTCTCGAAGCCTTCGAGCGCGAATACCCCGAATGTTTCGTGAGCATATCGAGCGAGGTGATCCCCGAACCGGGCGAATACGAGCGCGCCATCACCACCCTGCTCGATGCGTGCATCAAGCCGCGCATCAAGGCGTATATCGAGAGCGCTTCCAAAAAAATCGAGGATACCCTGGGCGGCGCGCCCTTCATGATCATGAAGAGCAACGGGGGGGTCTCCACCGCGCGTGAGATCGCCAAGCGGCCCATCGGCACCGTGCTCTCGGGGCCTGCCGCGGGCGCGCTCTCCGCCGCCTTTCTGGGCAAACTCTCGGGGCATGAGCAGCTCATCACCCTGGACGGGGGCGGCACCTCGACCGACATCGCCGTCATCGAGGGCGGCGAGGCCAAGCGCGCCACCCGGCACCAGCTCGATGAGTTTTACCTGAGGATGCCGATGATCGACGTCGTCACCATCGGCACCGGCGGCGGGTCGGTCGCATGGCGAAGCCCCGAGGGGAGGCTGCGCGTGGGTCCCCGGAGCGCGGGCGCGGACCCCGGCCCCATCTGCTACGGAAAGGGCGGCGAGGAACCCACCCTCACCGACGCGAACCTGCTCTTGGCCCGCAGCCCGCTCCATCTGGCGGGCGGCGAGGTGAAGCTCAACAAGGCGCTCGCCATGAAGGCCATGCGCGGTCTGGCGCGCGAATTCGACATGAGCCCCCACGAGATGGCCTCGGGCGTGGTCGAGATAGCCGCATGGAACCAGACCCACGCCGTGCGCCGCGCGACGGTGCAGCGGGGGATTTCTCCCAAAAACTTCGCCCTGATGGCTTTCGGCGGGTCCGGCCCCCTGACGGCGGGCCTCGTGGCCGAACTGCTCGAGATCGACACCGTCATCGTCCCGCCCTTCGCGGGCATGACGAGCGCCTTCGGGCTGGAAGTCGTCGATCTGGTAAACGACCACGCGGCGGCGCATTATCAATCGGAAGAAAACGTCAAGCCCGAAGCCCTGGGCGACGCCTATGAAAAACTGGAAGCCCAGGCCGCGGCGGGCCTCGAAAGCGAGGGGGTCCCCGCCCACAGGCGGATGATGCGGCGCACTGCAGAAATGCGCTACCAGGGAGAGGCCACCGAGATCGAAGTCGACGTGCCCGGCGGCTACCTCACGCCGCCGGTGCTGGCGGAAGCCTTCGAGCGCTTCCACACCCTCTACCAGCGCCGCTACACCTACAACCACAAGGGCAGCCGACCGGTCGAGATCGTGCACCTGCGCGTCACGGGGATCGGCATGACGGAACCGCCCAACCTGCCCCTCATCCCCGCGGGCGACGACAGCCCCGAAGAAGCCTACAAGGGCGCGCGCCTCGTCTGGTTCAAGGAACTGGGCGGGTTCCACGACACGCCGGTTTACTACCGGGAGCGGCTGCTCGAGGGCAACTACATCCCCGGGCCTGCGGTCGTCGAGAGCTTCGGCAGCACGACGGCGATCTTCCCCAGGCAGGAAGCCCGGGTGGACAGGTACGGAAATCTGGTGATGCGCTTTCGCTCTGAAGTCTTCGAACGCGACGAGCGCGCCGGCAGGCCGACGGGCGATCACGGCGTGGGAGCGGCCTGGACATGAACGCAAACCCGATTGTGAGTGAAATTCTGGCTGGGGCGCTTCGCGCCATTGAAGAGGAAGTCGAAGACCTCCTCGCGCGCATCTGGCGAAGCCCCTCGCTGCGCGACGCGGGCGATTTCTCGGTCTGCCTGTTCGACCGCTTCGGACGCGCGCTCACCGGGCGGGTGCTCGCCACCGGCCCCGCGCCCGTCATGAGCGCGTCCCCCGAAATGGCCGAGGGCGACGTTTTCCTCCACAACGACCCCTACATGCCTCCTGCGGGCCTGGGCGAGGCAGCCGAGCTCTGCCTCACCCGCCCCCTGTTCGCGGACGGCGCGCTCATCGCCTTCTTACAAGTCAGGGGCCGCCATGACGACCTGGGCGGCGCGCTGCCCGGCGGGGCGAGCGTCGGCTCGCGAGAGAGCTATCACGAGGGGGTCCTCATTCCGCCGGTGCGGATAGCGCGCGGCGATGAGACGGTCGAGGACATCAAGACCCTGCTCCTGCGGAACAGCCGCCAGGCCCATCACCTGGGCGATGACATCGACGCCCAACTCGGCGCGCTCCGGGTCGGCGCGGCCCGCCTCAAGGATTTGACGAGGCGATACGGCGCGGAGAACCTGACGGCGTGTTTCGCCGATCTACTGAGAGAGTGCGAACTCGCGTTCCGCGGCCAGCTCATCCCGCAACTCCCCGAGAAGAGCTGGACGGCGCACACCGCCGTCGAAACGGACGGCTTGAACGGTCCCCACGAACTCGCGCTCACCCTCACGCGGCGAAAGGACACCCTGCATATCGAACTGGTCGCGGCGCCCCAGGCGCGCGGCCCCATCAACTGTCCCCTGGAAGGTGAAGGCGCGCAGTTCCTGACCCGCCTCATGGCCCCCATGCTGCTCCACCTGCAGGACGATATGGGCGAGACGCCCCTGAACGACGGTGCCTTGCGGGGGTTTCAGGTGCACTTGCCCGAACCCGGCACCATACTCACCCCCCGCTTTCCCGCGCCGACGGGCCTGAGAGCGCTGACGCTCGGCAAGCTGCTCTCGGCGTTCGGCGAAGCGCTCTTCGAGGCATCGGGCGGACGCACGCCCACCGGCTTCGACAATCTGCGGACGCTCAGCTTCTGGGGGCACGACGAAAAAGGCGGCTTCCACCTGCTCAGGGAAGCGCTGGGCGCAGGCGCGGGCGCGGGCATGAAAGGGGACGGGGCGTCCGCCGTTCCTCCGCTGGGTGCTACCGGCGGCATGCCCGTCGAGGTGATGGAGGCGCGCTATCCGGTGCGGGTCGAGGCGATGGGGCTGGCGCAGGATTCGGGCGGCGCGGGCGCGCGGCGCGGCGGCCTGGGCGTTTTCAGAGACTACCGGATGCTCATCGACGGCGTATCCGCGAGCGCGGCGGGAAGTGCCGAAACAGGCCCCGCGGGCGGCCATGGCGCATCGGCCGGAAAGCCTTATGAGATGCGCCATCGCTCGGGGAAAAAGAGCGCACAGGCCCCTGCTGTCGGCGCGTCAACGGCGTTTTCAAAAGGCGATTCGATTCGCGTCTCCACCCCCGGCGGCGGCGGATGGGGCGACCCGATGGAGCGCGACCCCGAGGATGTGCGGGCCGACGTTCTGCGCGGCTTCGTCTCGCCCAGAGCGGCGGAGTCTGCCTACGGCGTGGTTCTGGGAGGCGCGCCTGGATTCAAGATCGACGAGGAAGCCACCAGAAAACGCAGGCAAGGAGAATAATTACGCACTTTCTTCCTCAACCTGGTGGATTCAAGGCGCAAAGGGCGGTAAAAACCACCGGGCGCACTTGGAGCCGCCCATCGTATCGGGTAGAATCCGCCCGCGCAGGAATCAACGAACGCCCGTAAGGCCTGAGCGAACAATTTTTATCCCCTAAACTCTTCAATGGAGAGAGGTTCAGAGAATGGCCATCAAAGTCGGCATCAACGGTTTTGGCAGGATTGGACGAAACCTGTTCCGCGCGGGTCTGGATGACCCCGACATCGAATTCGTCGCAGTCAACGATCTGACGGACCCGAAAACCCTGGCCCACCTGCTCAAGTTCGACTCGGTGCACGGGCGCTTCGGGGGCGAGGTGGAAGTAGGCGACGCGGAAATCAGGGTGAACGGCAAATCCATCCGGGTGCTCTCGGAGCGCGACCCGGCGAACCTCCCCTGGGGGGAGATGGGTATACAGGTGGCGGTCGAGAGCACCGGCATCTTCACCAAGCGGCCGGACGCGGAAAAACACCTGAAAGCGGGCGCCAAGAAGGTCATCATCTCGGCCCCCGCGACTGATGAGGACATCACCATCGTCCTGGGCGTGAACGACGAGAATTACGACGACGCCTCCCACCACATCATCTCGAACGCGAGCTGCACCACGAACTGCCTGGCGCCCGTCGCCAAGGTGCTGCACGAGAAATTCAGGGTTAAACACGGGCTGATGACCACGACGCACGCATACACGAACGACCAGAAGATACTCGACCTGCCACATTCGGACCTGAGGCGCGCGCGGGCGGCGGCGGTGAGTATGATTCCCACCTCCACGGGCGCCGCGAAAGCGGTGGGGCTGGTTCTCCCCGAACTGAACGGCAAGCTCGACGGCATGGCGATCCGCGTTCCCACACAGGACGTCTCGGTCGTCGACCTTGTGGCCGAGGTGGAAGCGGACGTGACGGCCGAAGAGGTGAACGACGCACTCAGGGAAGCGGCGAACGGCCCGCTCAAGGGGATTCTCGACTATACGGACGAGCCGCTCGTATCGGTGGATTACCTCGGTAACCCGGCGTCATCCACCGTGGACGGCCTCTCGACGAAAGTGCTGGAAAACAAGATGGTCAAGGTCATCTCCTGGTACGACAACGAATGGGGGTTCTCGTGCCGGATGGTGGACCTCATCAAGAAAGTGGGCGCGGCCCTCTAAGGGGCTTCAAATAAATGGCGACGATCACGAGCAACATCGAAAACGGCGACCCGAAACTAGGCGTCGAGGACGTCGACGTCGCGGGCAAGCGGGTCTTCCTGCGTGTCGATTTCAACGTGCCGCTCGACGATCAGGGGCACATCACCGACGACGCCCGCATCAGGGCGGCCCTGCCCACCATCAACTATCTGCTGGATGAGGGCGCGCGTGTCGTCATCGGCTCCCACATCGGCCGACCGAAGGGAAAGGTCGACCCGAGAAATTCCTTCGCCCCGGTCGCAAAGCGCCTGGCCAGGCTTCTGGAGAAGGAATGCCCCCTGGCGCCCACCCCCACGGGCGCAGAGACCCGGAGCATGGCGGAGGAGATGAGGCCCGGCCAGGTCCTCCTGCTGGAAAATCTCCGGTTTCACCCGGGCGAGGAGAAAAACGACGAAAAATTCGCCCGCGAACTAGCCTCTTTGGCCGATATCTACATCGGCGATGCGTTCGGCAACGCCCACCGCAACCACGCCTCGATGTCGGCGATCACGAAATTCCTGAACCCCGCCGTCGCCGGTTTCCTGATGATCAAGGAGGTCAGCTACCTGAGCGGCGCGGTGAACAACCCGATGCGCCCGGTGGTGGCGATCGTCGGGGGCGCGAAGGCGAGCGCCAAAATCGGCATCGTCGAGCGCATCCTCCCCAAGATGGACAAGATCGTCATCGGGGGCGGCATGGCGGGCACCTTCCACCGCGCGCTGGGCTATGAAATGGGAAACAGCCTGGTCGAGGAACACATGGTGGACACGGCGCGCTCAATCATCGACAAGGCGAAGGAGCTGGAGGTGAAGTTCTACCTCCCCTGCGACTACGTGATCGCGGACAAGTTCGAGGCCTCGGCGGAAACCAAGGTGGTGCCCGCGCAGGAAGTGCCGGAGGAGTGGTACGCGCTCGACATCGGACCGGCGAGCACCACCCTGTTCGGCGAGGTGCTCCAGGATGCGAAAACCATCATCTGGAACGGGCCGATGGGCGTGTTCGAGGTGGACGCCTTCTCGCGCGGCACCTACGCCATGGTGAACCACGTAGCGAATTCCTACGCGCTGACGATAGTGGGCGGCGGCGATACGGACGTGGCCGTTCACGCGGCGGGCGAGTCGCGCCGCATCTCATACATCAGCACGGGCGGCGGCGCCTTCCTGGAACTGCTCGAGGGAAAAGAACTCCCCGGCCTCGCCTGTCTCACGGACAAAAACTAAATAACCAATTAAAGAGGACCTCACGATGCGGCGCGCCCTCGTGGCCGGCAACTGGAAGATGAACAAGACGATTGAAGAGGCGAGAACGCTCGCGCGCGAAGTGGCCGAGGGCGTCGCAGGGGATGGACTCTCTCAAGCGGACGTCCTGCTGGGTCCTCCTTATCTCGCCCTTGCGGCGGTCGTGGAGGCGGTCTCGGGGAGCGCTGTCGGCGTCGCCGGACAGAATTGCTCCCACCAGGCCGACGGCGCTTACACCGGCGAGGTGAGCGTCTCGATGCTCCGGGATGCGGGCGCGACCCACGTTATCCTCGGGCACAGCGAAAGGCGCGAGTTGATGGGAGAAGGCGACGGCCTCGTTGCCCGCAAGTCGAAGGCGGCCAGCGCGGGCGGCCTCACCCCCATCATCTGCCTCGGGGAACCTTTTACGACGAGGCGGGCCGGGACGACGCTCGCTCGCATCGCCCACCAGGTCGAGCACTCGATCCAGGGCGCGTTCGGCTCCCCTCCTCCGGGGGGGTTCATCGTCGCGTATGAACCCGTGTGGGCCATCGGCACGGGCCTCACGGCCACGCCCGAACAGGCCCAGGAGACGCACGCCTTCATCCGCGAGCGGCTCGAGGCGATTTTCGGCTTGGAATGCGCGCAGGAAACGCGTATCTTATACGGTGGCAGCGTGAAACCGGATAACGCCGCGGATTTGTTCGCACAACCCGACATCGACGGCGGCCTCATCGGCGGGGCGAGCCTGAACAGCGCAGACTTTTTGGAAATCATCCGCGCCGCGCAGATGGATTCCGCATCGACATGAGAAGAGTGAGAAAATGACGATAGTCTTGACAGTATTGCATGTGGCCGTGGCGCTTTGCCTGATCCTCTCCGTGCTTCTCCAGGCGGGCAAAGGCGGCGGAATGGGCGCCGCCTTCGGCGGTTCGAGCGACACGATGTTCGGCACGCGGGGGCCGGTGAACTTTCTGAGCAAAGTCACGACCGGCGCCGCCGTCCTGTTCATGGTGACCTCGCTTCTGCTCACCTATATCGGCTCGCAGGGCGCCAACCAGGGCGGCTCGATAGTGCCCGCAGCACCCGTGCAGTCCGCGCCCGCACAAACTCCGAGCCCCGCCGCCCCGGAAAAGAAATAAGCGGGCGAGACTGGCGCCACCGTTCGCGCGCGCTGAGGGTCGACGATGCTGATCAAACGCATCCTGCTGCTGCTCCCCATTCTCATCGCGGCCGCGTTGTTCCAGTCATATTTCTGGGTGCCGACGTTCTCCGACCAGACCAGGGGAGGCGGCGACGAGCGCCTCCGCCAGTTCATCACCGGCTCCATCGGTGACGCGCAAATCCTGAACCCCATCCTTCATGCGGACACGGCGAGCGGGGCCATCGTCGATCAGATATTCGAGGGCCTCATCGACAGGGACCGCGACCTCTCCTACCGGGGCCGGCTGGCCGCCTCGTGGAAAATCTACGAGGAGGCGTTCTTCGTGCCCCATCCCGAGGGGCCGGGCGCGAAGGCTCTCGTAGAGCGCATCGAGCGGGCGCGCGGTGCAGGCGAGGCCGCGTGGCTCAAAAACATCGATAAAATTGAATCCATCGATCCCGCGGAGCAGAAAACCGCCATCCGCACCCCGCCTGCCAAGGGCGAGAAAAAACCCGGGAAAAAAGATATCGTCATCGCCTATCCCGAGCGGGTGAAGGTGACCCTCAAGAGCGTGGATCAGGACCTGTTCAGGCATCTTGAAAAATTGCTGGGGAAAAACGGCCTCGCCAAGGACCCCGCTCCCTACGTCAAGACGAAGCTGCCCAAGCCCTTGCTTCCCTTCGCCGCGCGGCGCGTCAAGCTCACCGAGCACAACCCGATCATCATCTTCAGGCTCAGGCAAGGCGTGCGCTTCCACGACGGCCACGAGTTCGATTCCGGCGACGTGCGCTTCACCTATAATGCGATCATCAATCCCAAGAATCTTTCCCCAAGGGTGCCGGACTACGAGCCCGTCAAGCGCGTGGAGACACCCGACAGGTTCACCGTCAAGATCACCTACAAGCGCCTCTACTCCCCCGCTTTCGGCTCATGGGGCATGGGGATGCTGCCCGAGCACCTGCTGAACGAGAAAAAAATCGCCGCAGAAGCGAAGCAAAAGGGGAAGGACCCCAAGACGTTCAGCTTGCGCGACAGCGCGTTCAACCGAAAACCCACCGGCACGGGCCCGTTCAAGTTCAAGGAATGGCGCTCGGACGAGCTCATCCGCCTGGCCAGAAACGACGACTACTGGGAGGGGCCGCCCGAGTATCACGAATACGTCTACAGAATCCTGCCCGACCCCCTCACGCAGGAGATCACCTTCTACGCGGGCACGGTGGACCGCTACGGGGCGGGCGCGCACCAGGTCGAGCGCCTCAAGAAGGACCCCAGGTTCCAGGTGTTCTCGGGCCTCGGCTTCGGGTTCGCCTACATCGGCTACAACATGCGGCGCTGGCCGTTTCAGGATGCGCGCGTGCGCAGGGCGCTGGGCATGGCGGTGGACACCAGGCAGATTCACCGCTACGTGATGAACGGCGAGGCCGAGGACATTACCGGCCCGTTCGTGAAGCAAAGCCCGCACTACAACCGCAGCGTCAAACCCCTGGCCTACGACCCCAAAGGGGCGGAGCGGCTGCTGCACGAGGCGGGTTTCCGGAAAAAAGACGGGGTCCTGATGAAAGACGGCAAGCCCCTGGCCTTCACCCTGATGACGAACCACGGCAACGAGATCAGGCGCGCCGTCGGCACCGTGGTGCAGGACGCCTGGAAGAAGATCGGCGTCAAGATCACTTTCTCGCAAGTCGAGTGGGCCGTGTTCATCCGAAAATACATCAACCAGCTCAATTTCGACGCGGTCGTCCTCGGCTGGAGCATGGGTCTCGACCCCGACCTCTACCAGATCTGGCACTCGAGCCAGACGAACAAGGGCCAGCTCAACTTCGTGGGCTACAAGAACCCCAAAGCGGACGACCTCATCATCAAGATCCGCCAGGAATACGACCTGGGGAAACAGGTCAGCTACGCGCACGCGCTCCACCGCATCATCGCGGCGGATCAGCCCTACACGTTCCTGTACGTGAGCAAGTGGACGGCGCTGCTCGACCGGAAAATCGCCATCGCCAGGCGTCTGAAGGGCGGCAGGTTGCGGCCCGAAAAAATCCGCCCCACCATCACGGGAAACTTTTCGTTCGACTTCAACGAGTGGCTGAAATTCCCCCGCATCCCCCAGTTCGAGAACTAACATGGGCGCCTACATCATCCGCACGACGCTGTTCAAGCTGGTGACGCTGTTCATCATCTCGATCGTGAGTTTTCTCATCATCCATCTCGCGCCCGGCGAGCCGAGCCAGATCGACCCCCTGAACCCGCGCTTCACACAGGAAGACCTCGCGCGCTACCGCGCGGCCTTCGACCTCGACAAGCCGCTTCCGGTGCAATACTGGCTCTTCTACAAGAAATTCTTCACCGGCGAACTCGCCAGTTTGAAGGACAACCAGCCGGTATTCGGAAAGATATGGCGGCGCTTCCTGATCAGCCTTCCCCTGTTCATCGTGGGAACCATCATCACCTGGTGCCTCTCGTTCCCGCTGGGAATCGCGGGCGCATTGCGGCGCTACAGCGTATTCGACCGCTCCACCACCTTCATGAGCTATCTCATGATCTCGATGCCGAGTTTCTTTCTGGCCTACATATTGATCATCGCCGTCGTTCAGGGGTTCACACTGCCCTTCACCGACTACCACGTGCCGGGTCTGGAAGTCTCCGTCCTAGGCATCGAGACCTTCGGCCGGGGCGACGTCTCCCCCCTGTTCCGGATCAACGACCGCATCTGGCATCTGGTGCTGCCGAGTCTCGTGGGCGCAATCGGCGGCATCGCCGTGCTTTCACGATACGTGCGCGGTCAGATGATAGAGGTGGTGGATTCCGACTTCATCCGCACGGCCCACTCGAAGGGCCTGGATGAGAACACCGTGAACTACGTCCACGCCTTGCGAAACGCAGGACTCCCCTTCGTCACCATGTTCGGCCTCATCCTGCCGGGGCTGATCGGCGGCTCGGTCATCATCGAGAACATCTTCGCATGGCCCGGCATGGGACGCCTGGGCTTCGAAGCCGTGCTGGCGCGGGACTACCCGGTAATCCTCAGTCTCAATTTCATCTCCGCCATCCTGGTCGTCATCGGCACCTTTATCTCCGATATACTGCTCGTCATCGTCGACCCGAGGATTCGCCTGTGAACGAAACCCTCGAAATGCGCGAGATGGTCGAGGAGATGGGGGAGGAACTCACCCCCGGCCAGCGCGTATGGCGTCACCTGCGGCAAAACAGGATGGCGATGGCGGGCGGCGTGGTGCTGGTGTTCTTCTTCGCCCTGGCGTCAATCGGTTTCGTCAATTCCGCTCTCATGAGCGAGCCGATGTTCGACGCCAACGTCGTGCGCCTGCCGGACAAGCTCATGGCCCCCTTCTCCGCTCCGACGGCAAGCCAGATACCCAAAGAAAACCTCCCGCGCCTCGGGATATACGTGTTCGGCACCGACGATCTGGGCCGCGACGTGTTCTCCAGAATGCTCGAGGGCACCTTCATCTCGATGTCGGTGGGATTCGTGGCCATCGGCATCGCCACGTTCCTGGGAGTCGCGATTGGCGGGATCGCAGGCTTTTACGGAGAGATCAAGCCAAGCGGCGCGCCCCTGTTCGGCTTCATCGGGGCGGGCCTCACCGGCTACGCCGTGTGGAACGAGTTGGGATTTCTGGCTTTGCTCTTCTGTGCGCTAGGAGGAGGCGCCGGGCTATCCGTGCGCCGCGACGGGCGCTCCCTGTTCCTGGAGGGCATGATCTTCGGCGCGCTGCTGGGCCTGGCGCTCGGCCCGTTCGATCCGTTCGGGTTCACCGGCTTCACCTCGGATTCCGGCCTTAGCGTACGCACGCCCTATTGGCGCGAGGGATTCCTGGGCGCGGCCTGTCTCGTAACGCTCGCCGCCTTCGGAGGGGCGCAAGGCGCGAACGCGGAGGAAAGCGCGGCGGACGGCGTCTCCATCAGCGCGGTGACGGGCGGTGGAGCCGTCTATTTCGTCCTCCTGCTCTCGGGCCTCTATCTCGCCTATCCGGGCCATACGGCGCATCTCTGGACGAGCGTCGGGGGCGCGGCGATTTTCGTATACCTCTACCAGAGATTCGAGGTCACCGAACTGCTTCAAAGATTCCGCCTGCCCAAGGTGGACATCATCTACACCACTATCGTGGACGTGCAGCTTTCGTTCCCCTCGTTTTTCGTGCTGCTCACCATCCTCGCCCTCGTGACGCCCAACATCTGGATCATCATGGTGGTCATCGGCGTACTGGGCTGGGTGGGGCCCGCGCGTTTCGTGCGCGCGGAGATCCTCTCGCTGAGGGAACAGCCCTTCGTGGAGTCCGCGCGCTCCTCGGGCGGCTCGGACAGGCTCATCATCTTCCGCTATCTCATCCCCAACTCGCTGGCGCCCGTCCTGGTATCGGCCACCATCGGCATCGCGGGCGCGATCCTGACAGAAGCGAGCCTGAGCTTTCTCGGCTTCGGCGTTCCGCCGCCCCAGGCGAGTTGGGGGAACATCTTCTCGGACGGCAAGAAATACATCTTCGACGCCCCCTGGCTCACCTTCATCCCGGGTTTTGCGATACTCGTCGTCATGCTCGCCTTCAACCTCTTTGGCGAGGGCCTGCGCGACGCCATGAACCCGAGGGCGAACAGCAAATAGCGGCTTGGCGGGGATGGACCGGCTCGGGAGGCGTTGACAGCCAAGCGCGCGCGACGCTATATAGCCTCTTGCCCCGAGCGTTGGTTCGAGAAGACGCCCGGGCGCTTGCCCAAGTGGTGGAATTGGTAGACACGCTAGCTTGAGGGGCTAGTGGGGGCAACCCCGTGTCGGTTCGAGTCCGGCCTTGGGCACCACCTATCCTCTCCGCAATCCCTTGCAAAACAACACTATCTCCCGGAAGCCCCTTGAAATACAGGGGGTTTTAACGGCCTGAATTTTCTCATTTATCGCGAATGAGGTTTGTCCGACGCATCCGAGCCGACGAGGCGACTTTTTGTTTTCACTGAAAATTTTGTTATCGTTCGAACTCAATCATTTTGGACACTACGGTCACTACCCAGACGAATGCACAGACTCGCGCTCCGACTACAGCGTGAGATCGATCATGGCGGTTCGTAAGATTTCCTCGTCACCTGGGAGATGGAGATGAAAAGAACCTTCGTCGTCTCGGCCATCGCGGCCTCAGCGGCCTTCGCGACACCCGCAGACGCGCACAACGCCAACTGCCTGGACTATCTCACGGCCGAGGTCGCGTTCGAGGAGGAGGTCGCTATACACCGGCAAGCCAAAGAGGCAGCCAACAACGCGATGAGGAGACCCGAACGGGTTTACCAGAACGCCAAGCGCGCCGCCGAAAAGGCGTTCAAGCGAGCCATTTCAGCCGCCCACCGGAGAAGAAAACGCACCGAACAAGCCGCCGGCAGCGTCGCCGGCAAGGCCTTATCCGGGGCCAGAAACGCCTTCTCCGCTGCGAGAAGAAAGGCCCGCCGCAATACCAGGGACATCGAAAACGGAAGGAAAGCGAGAAGAGCCTTCCGAATAGCCCGCCGAGAGGCCGAAGCCGTTCGGAATCAAGCCATCAAGGAAGCCAATGCCGTTCGGAGCAAGGCTTTCCATGCCGCCAAGGTCGCTTACAGAGAAGACGTCAAAACCGCCGAGGCCGCTCGGGATATTACGATCAAAAACGCCAGAATCGCCCGGGACAGAACCGCCTATCCCGCAAGGCTCTCCTATCAGCGGGCTACCAAGGCTTACCGCGCCGCCTATGAAAAAGCCCGTGGAACATTGGGCGACGCCTACATCAGGGCGTATGCGAACCCCTACGGCTTTCGCCGGAAGGTATCGGGGTATACCAGGGAAGTCGTCCTGAAGGTGGCGGTTCACGAACGCCGTAATTACTGCCCGCCCATCCTCAAGAAACAGCCCGAACCGCGATGACACGCTTCGGCGCGCCATGAATGATCCGGGCAGACCCTCCCGGCTCCTCCCCCAACCGGCCTGAATCCCCGCCAAAAATAATCCGCGCTTTTCCTGTGGCAAAATCCTCGCCCTGAGACCTATATTGGGAATATAGGTGAGCGACATCTCTATATCGCAAGCCAGAGCCGCCGAAGGAGATCGGCATGAGCGAATACATCTGGATTTGCCCGAAATGCCTGCACCAGTTTCATGGGCACGTGTTCGATGAGGGCACCTACGGGAACGGCCCCATCTGCAACACCTGCTGTGTGGAACTGGAATTCCTGCCCGCAGTGGATGTGGCGGACAAATCCGCGATCCAGGAACGGAACCGCGAGACGGAGGCCCCTATCCCTCATTCCGCTTGAGGTAGGGACGCGTGATACCTGCGGCATTCCCCGCCGAAACAAAGAAGTGAAACCCCGCATCCTGCCTGAAAACCGGAAAGTCCGTCATTCAGAGAGTTTTTTGTAGAGCGGCGCGTATCTCGCATGGCTCGCCTGATAGACCGCCATGACGTGGGCGCGCGGCCTGCTCCCGCTGCGCTTCTCGATCAGGTCGGCCAGCGCCTCATCAACCAGGGACTGAAGCTGCCGTCCCTCGCTGCGCGCAAGGTCGCGGCGGGCTTGATGAATCCGGCGCGGCCTCGATGAGTGGCGGGGAAAGGGAACCGACTACGCGGCGGGGAGAAAATTTTTTTCCGCTCCCCTTCATCGGGGGAAATCGGCAAAACAGGGCTTCATGCTCCATGCCGAAAGCGGAAAGGGATTTTTTTATGCGCGCCGTCAATTTCAGTACATGGCCGGGCGGGCATGATATGATCTCGCCCGGATGATAACGTCGCATGGTTCGACCACTGATAAAGGAAGGAGACGGATGAGCGAGGCGATGAAGTGGACACTCAAAATCACGAAATATGAAGATTATCACCTTAACAACTTAGGTGTCGACGAACTGAAATATCTCAACGTCAAGGAATGTTTTGCTGAAACGGAAGCGAGAAGAATAGCCTATGAAACCATCGAGAAGCTCATTGATGAATACCCGAATCATGATGATAGATGGCTTGAAGGGTTTGAGATCACAATTACTTCCCCATCTGGGCAGGAACAGATCATCACCGCGAATGAGATACCAGAAGCTAGGCGTGAAAACCTGCGAAGAAAACGGGAAAATGCCTAAGAACCGGGGGGGAGGGCCTGCCTTTTCCGCGCACGGCGGCGCATGGGCCGCTGATGGCACCGCCGCCGCTTGCCGATAGGGCACACTTCGGAGGGGTGAGTGACGAACTACGCAGACAAATTGGAGGCACAAAAAATGTCGCAATATCTAATAGTTGATGTGGATAGTTGGCTAACCCATAAAGGAAACGAGAAACCGTATCTGGATGTTGCAATTCCTTCTGTCTTGGAGTCTGTCTTCTGCGCGCTGGTAGGTGCTTTCGGTAAGTTACCTGACGAACGAATTGAAGTCTCTTGGTGGAAAGATTTACCCAGAGTCCTTTTAGATTCCTGTCCTTATCAAATCCGTATTAATGCTCAAAATAGGAATTGGTGCCAATACGTCTATCAGTTCTCGCACAAACTGTGCCATGTAATGACGAACTACAATCGCAACAAAGTACATCGCCATTGTTGGTTTGAGGAAAGTCTTTGCGAAATGGCGTCGTTATTTGTTTTGCATGAGCTGTCAGAATCTTGGAAAACCAACCCACCTGAGAATGTAAAGGGCGCAGCAGAATTTGCACCAAACCACGCAATATATTGTGAGAGTGCTGTACTGCAATACATGACCCCAGAAGAATACAACAATATTTTAAGTATCCATTTACCAGAATGGTTCGCATTAAAACTTAAGGATATGGAAGCCGATTCTTATCTTCGCGACCGCAATGTGGTTGTAGCCCTTGCCCTCTTGGAGCATTTCCAGAGTGCTCCTTCTCTTTGGGCGGACTGTGGATATCTAAATTATTGGAATGTTCATGAAAACGAAACTTTTGAAGACTATTTGAATTCATGGGAAAAGTGTTTGAAATGCAATGACTCTGATTCGGTTCGAGTACCTGCCCTCGTTAGAAAAATGTTTTACGGGTAGCAAGTCGTGAAGATAAACCAGTTGATCGCAAGTCTTGAATCCGCGCCCGTGGGCGACGGCGATCTACTTGGCAAGCCGTTCAAGGCTCTCCCGTATCAGCGCCGCTTCGTTCGCTCCGTGTTCGATGAGGGCACCTACGGGAACGGCCCCATCTGCAACACCTGCTGTGTGGAACTGGAATTCCTGCCCGCAGTGGATGTGGCGGACAAATCCGCGTTCCAGGAACGGAACCGCGAGACGGAGGCCCCTATCCCTCATTCCGCTTGAGGTAGGGACGCGTGATACCTGCGGCATTCCCCGCCGAAACAAAGAAGTGAAACCCCGCATCCTGTCTAAAATCAGACAGTCCATCATTCAGCAAGTTTCGTGTAGAGCGGCGCGTATCTCTCATGGCTCGCCTCATAGACCGCCATGACGTGGGGGCGCGGCCTGCTCCCGCTGCGCTTCTCGATCAGGTCGGCCAGCGCCTCATCAACCAGGGACTGAAGCTGCCGTCCCTCGCTGCGCGCAAGGTCGCGCATGGCGGCCAGAATCTCAGGATTCACCCGGGTAGTGAATTTCTCTCGACGGCGGGTCACCATTAAACCCCCAATCTTGGGCCCCTCACTCCTCATAATGCCGCACGAGCGCCTCAGACGCTCAGGGCCGGGCTTTCTTGATGCGCCACTGCTTGAATTTCGCCCCGGTGGACGCGCACGGCGCGAGCCCGAGACCGCGCGACATGTACGGCCCGGCCGACCTGCTTGCGGCGCCTGCGACGAGGCAAAGCGTCTTATCGCCGTCGGGGCGGAACTCCATCGCCGCGCCGTCGTAATCGAAGACCTGGCCTGAGGCGTCTTTTGCGCAATCCAGCAGGCCAAGCGTTACCCCGGCGGCAGCCGGCGCCAGCAGCGCGGCGCATTTCCCGATAAAAGTGGCCGAAGCGATGCGTCGCGCCGCCTCATCGTAGCGGAACTGCACGTCGCCGCCGCGCGGCTTGCACGAGTGCGCATGCAACCTATCGCTGAACCCGCGTCCACGGGTGTCGATGCACCAGCCAAGCCCATCCTGCTCGTCCAGATTGTCGGCCAGGTAGATGACCGGCGCGGGAGTACGCAAGTCGGGCGGTGCCGCATACGCCGCTGCCGGGAGACCCAAAAGCAGGAGAAGCGCCACGCACGCGAGCGTCTTGACTCCCGAGGTGGCGCTGAGATAACCGCCCACAGCTGCGATTTTTTTCATTTTGGAATTCCTCCCTGTCTTCCTGCATTCCAGGGCCCGCCGCTTCGACCATGCCGAAGTGAGGGAAATGGCACTACCTGACAGGCCTGGCCCCTCACCCCTCCTTGGGACGCGGGGCGTGATACCTGCGGTATTCCTCGCCGAAGCAGAGGGTGGAGAAATCGCGCATCCTGTCGATGAATATCAATCCATCGAGATGATCGTATTCATGCTGGCACACGCGCGCGGCGAAGCCTTCCAGCTCCTCGGAATAGGCGCGTCCCTCCGCGTCCAGGGCTTCCAGGCGCACGCGGTTGTTGCGCGGCACGCGGCCATGGATGTCGGGGATGCTGAGACATCCCTCCCAGTCCTCCCAACCCTCCGCGCCTAAGGCCGTGAGCTTCGGGTTCACGGCCACGCGCAGCGTCGCTTCGTCATCCGGGTCCGTCTGCATGACGAACAGCCGCAACCCCTCGTGCACCTGCGGGGCGGCGAGGCCCACGCCCGCGTATTCTTGCATCGTCTCGATCAAGTCGTCGATGAAGCCCGCAAGTTCGGGACTCCCGAGTCCCTCGGGCGCAATCTCGCGCGCCTTTTCGCGGAGCACGGGGTGGCCCATGCGGGCGACCTTCAGTATGGGCATCTCCCTCTCCTATCCGCTCGGGGACGAGGCCGGCGGCAGTGCGGCGAACCATGCGGCCAGACCGCCCGGGTCCACCGTCTCCTCCAGCGAGTCCACCACGCGGTCGGCCTCTGTGAGCTTATCGGCGGGGTAGCTCGTCGTCACGGCGAGGGTCCGCATGCCTGCGGCGTTGCCGGAGCGCACGCCCGCGACGGAATCCTCCACGACGAGGCAAGAAATCGGCCGAATCGGCTCGCTCAGATTCTCGCTCATCTGTGCAAGCGCCGTCAGGAAACTCTCCGGGTCCGGCTTTCCCCGGCTCACCATCTCGGCCGTCACGATGATCGGAAAGCAGTCGATCAGACCCACCCGCTCGAGCACGGGCCGCACCTCGTGGCCCAGGGCGCCGCTCGCAATCGCCAGGGGCCAGTGGCCGGCGGAGGCGCGAATCATCTCCGCCGCGCCGGGCAGAATCTGCGGCGCCAGCGCGATTTCCTGATAGCGCGCTTCTTTCAGTTCCAGAAGCTGCTCGAAGCGATCGGCCTCGACCGCCACGCCGCGGTCGCTGAGCACGTGGCTGAACAGCAGCCTGTCGTCGAAGGCGAGGTAGCGCTCGGCGTATTCCTCTTCCGTCAGGTCCAGGTCCAGTTCTTCCGAGAGCACCGCCTGGAACGCCGCCAGGTGGAGCGGCTCGCTGTCCGCGATGGTGCCGTCGAAATCGAAAATAATCGCTTTTAATTCCGGCATTCTCTCTCCGTATCCATTGCGGCCACGCCCCGATGGAAGCCTCCGCCTCGCCGCCGCACGCTATCCGCCATCGTTTTGTGTGGCATTACAGCCACCCTCCTCCGTCTTCGAATATGCTCTCGCCCGTGATGTAGGCCGATGCGTCGGACGCCAGAAAAACCGCAAGGCCCACGATGTCCGCAGGCTCGCCCACGCGGCCGAGTATCGTCCTCTCGTTCAAGCCCTTCTCGACTTCTGGGTCTGCGAGCGCGGGCGCCAGCATCGGCGTGCGGTGCACCCCCGGGCAGATGCAGTTCACGCGAACGCCTTGCCCGCCCCACTCGGCGGCGAGCGCTTTCGTGAGTCCCACCACGCCGTATTTGCTCGCGTTATACGCCGCGCGCGCAGGCCTGTGGCCCCGCTCTCCCAGAAACGTGCCGATGTTCACGATGCTGCCCGCGCCGCGAGCGATCATCCCGCGCCCGGCTGCCTGTGCGCACAGAAAAGCGCCCGTGAGGTTCACGTCGACCACGAAGCGGAAATCCTCAGGCGAGACATCCGCGCTCGGGTCGGCGTTGATAACGCCCGCTCCATTTATCAGGACGTTGACACCGCCCAAGGCCTCTTCCGTCTGCTCCACGGCGCGCGCCACCTCATCCGCTTTCGTCACATCCGCTCCGATGGCGAGCGCGCGGCGTCCCAATTCCTCGATTCGGCGCGCCGTTTCGGCCACCAGGTTCTCCCGCCTGCCGAGAGCGGCCACGTCCGCGCCCGCCTCGGCCAGACCCAGCGCCATCGCTGCGCCCAGGCCCGTGCCCGCGCCCGTCACCAAGGCCGCCATGCCGTCCAAACGAAATTTATCAAGTATCAAGGCAGAATCCTTTGAAGATGGTTCATTTATCGGCGATTCGCGCCGCTTCCTTAAAAGCGCCCCAAGCTAGGGGATGGCGCATGGGGGTGTCAATACGGGGGGCGATGTTTCGACCCGAGGCGAGAGCACGGTGGGACGTATTTCGTCGTGGGTCTGTTGAAGAAGTCCATGTATCCCCTTGGTCGGCGACGTGATGATCCCGTAGGGACAGGCCTCCGTGCCTGTCCTGATTGCACCCATCCTGCAAAAGGACAACCACGGAGGGCAGGACAACCCCGAGGAGGGGTTGTCCCTACAAGCGTCAACGCCTCTTTCTTCACCCTGAGTAGCCGCCGAAGATAAAACGCGACTGAGAAGGGGTTGTTGAAAAAGTCCCCCATTTTAGGGGGGTAGAGGGGACGTCCCTCTCGACAGGGAAAGCAACCCCCCCTACCCCCCCTTGTCAGGGGTCAAACGCGAGTGAGGAACGAGCGTTTGCATAAGCCATTGGCGGGAATCGCATCGGTTTGCAATTCCTCCCTCCTCGGTCGGAATTGACCCCTGACAAGGGGGGGTAGGGGGGGGTGCTTTTATGGGGTTTTCCTCTCAAGGGGGTTGCCTTGACCCATTCAATGGCTATTTCAACAACCCCGTTGTTGAGGGCATACATACAGATTAAACTCCTCCCGATGCGACTGCGTCCTTCACCGCCCAAGGTGGGCCACTCAATGTCCGACACAACAAGCCATACCCCGAAAGATGAACAGCATGAAACCTGCCCCCTGTGCGGGTCGGACGATGCAGAGCCTTATCTCCAGGCCGATGCGCGCGATTATTCGCACTGCCCCGTCTGCCGGCTCATTTTCGTGCCGCCCGGGTTCTGGCCCGCGCCTGAGGCGGAAAAAGCGAGATACGAGCAGCACCAGAATTACGGCTCCGATGAAGGCTACATCGCCTTTCTCAGGCAGTTGAGCGAGCCCCTGGTGAGGTTGCTGCCCCAAGGCGCTCGGGGGCTTGATTTCGGCGCGGGACCGGCGTCGGATGGACACCCCGTCTTGTGCGAGTTGTTCCAGGCGCAAGGAATCAAATGCCTGCCCTACGACACCTACTTCTTCCCGGAAACCCCCGACGGCCCGTTTGATTTCATCGCCGCGAGCGAGACGTTCGAGCATTTAAGACACCCGAGAGAAGAAATCGGGCGGATTTATGAAAACCTGAAACCGGGCGGTCTCCTGGGCGTCATGACGGCGTTCTGGGAGGAGGCGCTGTTCGCCAACAACTGGCACTACAGGCGCGACTTCACCCATCTTTGCTTCTACAGGATGGAGAGTTTCGCGTGGATTCAGGAGAATTTCGGCTTCGCATGCCGCTGGACGGATGAGCGCCGCGTCATCATCCTGGAGAAATTGTAATGAGGCGCACCCACGGGGCTGTTGAAAAAGTCCTCCTCTCTCCCAATTGACCAGCGCCGTCATTCCGGCGAATGCCGGAATCCAGAGCGGAGGAGAATGGCGATGACCCGGTTTTTCATCCCCCACTCACTGGCGGGAATACGGAAGAAATAAAAAAAACAAAGGCAAAGTCCCTGGATTCCGGCATACGCCGGAATGACGATCAAAAACGAAGAGCAAAATCTCCTTCCCGCATTGGGCGTCGCTCTTTGGGACATCATCTCCCACTCAAGGGCTTTTTCAACAGCCCCACTCACGCCCCCTGTTTTCAAGATTGCTTGTCCGCGCTCATACGCTGTGGCATTCTTGCGCGTGGGTAAACAACCTCTTGATTCATGTGGGGAAACGCTCTCTTGCGCACGATGAAAACGGACATCCTCATCCTGGGTTCGGGCGGCGCGGGCCTGCTCGCCGCGCTCGCCGCGCACACCCGAAACGCAGCCTTGGACGTCACCGTGGCGGTCAAGGGTCTTTTCGGGAAAAGCGGCTGTACGCGCATGGTGCAGGGCGGCTACAACGTCGCTTTGGCTGAGACCGACTCGGTGGAGAACCACTTCCTCGACACCCTGAAGGGCGGGGCGTGGATTAACGATCAGGAACTCGCCTGGACGCTCGTGAGCCGCGCGCCCGGCTGCGTGGAGCGGCTCGAAACCGTGTGCGGGTGCTTTTTCGACCGAAACGAGGACGGCACCATCCACCAGAAAGCATTCGCGGGCCAGAGCTTCGACCGCACGGTGCACAAGGGCGACCTGACGGGCATCGAGCTCACCAATCGCGTCTCCGAACAACTCGTCAGGCGCGGGGTGGACGTTCTGGAGGAAACCCGCGCGGTGGCCCTCCTGCCGGCCAGGCGCGAGCCGGAGCGCGTCGCGGGCGCGCTTTTGCTCGACATCCAGAGCGGGGAATTCATCGCCGTGAACGCGAAGTGCACGCTCCTCGCCACGGGCGGCGGCCCCACGCTATATAAAATCTCCGCCTGCGCGCAGGAACTCGCCACCGACGGCATGGCAATCGCCTGGGAGGCGGGGGCTTCGTTCTGCGACATGGAGATGGTGCAGTTCCACCCGACGGGCATCCTGACGGGAGACGGCTTACAAATTACCGGCACGCTCCTGGAGGAAGGCCTGCGCGGCGCGGGCGGACACTTGAAAAACGCGGCGGGCGAGCGCTACATGGAGCGCTACGACGCAGAGCGCATGGAGCGCGCCACGCGCGACGTGGTCTCCCGCGCGGGCTACACCGAGATCATCGAGGGCCGGGGTACGGAGCGCGGCGGCGTGTTCATCGACGTGAGCCATCTGGGCAAATCCTTCGTGCGCAAGAACTTCAAGGGGATGGTCGAGCGCTGCGCCGACCTGGGCTACGACCTCGTAGGCGGCCCCGTGGAAGTCACGCCCACCGCGCATTACATGATGGGCGGCGTGAAGATAGACACCGCCTGCCGCACGAATTTAGCGGGGCTTTACGCCGCGGGCGAGGACGCGGGCGGGACGCACGGCGCAAACCGCCTGGGCGGAAACGGGGTGGCGAACGCCACGGTGTTCGGCGAAATCGCGGGCGAGGCGATGGCCGAAGAAGCGGCGGACTCTCCCCTCTTGCCCTATGACGCGGAAGCGCTCGCAAGTGCCGAGGAGAAAACGCTGGACACGCTGGGCGAGGGCGAATCCCCCTACCCGGTCCGAACGGAATTGAAAGATACGATGTGGAACAAGGTGGGTCTCAGAAGAAACGGCGCGGACATCCAGAGCGGGGTCCGTATCCTTCACGATTTGAAGAGACGCGCGGCAGACGCCCGCGCCGATGGCGCGCGCGCCTACAACCTCGCCTGGCAGCACACGCTCGACGTGAGGAACCAGATCTGCGTCGCGGAACTCATCGCGTATTCGGCACTCGATCGCAACGAGAGCCGGGGCAGCCACTACCGGGATGACTGCCCCCATACGGGGGATGAGGACCTCTACAACGTCTATATCAAACGGGAGGGTGACTCGGCGGTCATCGAGCGCAAACCCGTCGCGTTTCCCCGCCTGCATCCGCAGGCCGAACCGGCCGGGCAACTGGAGCCTGACCCCAATTTCATCGATTGACACAGAAGCGGAGCGAAGAGAAAAGATGACGAGCGTGAAAGACCCCGTGCCCAACAAGCCACCCGTATGGAAGATCAGCGCATGGCGCTCGATGTATCCGGGCATGTGGTCCTGGGTGCTGCAGAGGCTCTCCGCCCTTGCGCTCATCGTCCTGTTCCCGATCCACGTGATGAACCCCTACATCGACTCGGTGCGGATCACCATGCTCCTCCTCGTCGTCTGGCATTCCATGCACGGCATCAAGGTGATCCTGACCGATTTCGGCTTCCCGGACCGCCACCAGCGAAAACTCCTGTGGGTGCTGAGCGCCGTGGGCGTCGCCGCGTTCTTCTGGCTGGCCTTCATGCACAAGGAATACTGGAGGTTCATGTCGTGAACGAAGACGCCCAATTGAGCGAAGGAACGCAGGAAAAACCGGCGCAGGAAGAACCGGCTCCAGAGAAAGAGGCGCAATCGCAGGAAGCCCCAAAACCCCCGAGCGTGCGCGTCAGAATCCGCCGCGGCGGCGCGGCGGGAGATCCGGACGAGCACTTCGACGAGTTCCAAGTCGAGACCGGCCCGCGCATGACGGTCCTGGACGCGCTCGTCGCCGTCCAGAGCGCACAGGAGCCCACGCTTTCGTTCCGCTACTCCTGCCGGGTGGGCATGTGCGGCACCTGCGCCCTGAAAGTCAACGGACGCCCCGCCTGGGCGTGCAGGACGCGCCTCGAAGGACTTGGCGATGAAATCACGCTCGAGCCGCTCGCCAATTTTCCGGTGCTCAGCGATCTGGCGGTCGACATGTCGCCGTTCTTCGAAAAGATGAAACGCGCGCGCGGCTGGCTCGAACCCACAAGCCTGGCGGAGAAGGCTCCCGCGCTGATCGCGCCGAATTCGCGCGAGCGCAAGCGCATCGAACCGCACATCGAGTGCATCACGTGCGGAATCTGCTATGCTTCCTGCTCTATTGTAGGGCATGATAGCGATTACCTGGGGCCCGCGGCGCTGAACCGCGCCTACACGCTCGTGAACGACAGCAGAGACGCCCTGGGCCTTGAGAGGTTATTGGAGGTTTGCACCGAGGACGGCGCCTGGCGCTGCCACTCGCAATACAACTGCACGGAGAGCTGCCCCAAGGGCATCAGCCCCACGGGCGCCATCAAGGGACTCAAGCGCCGCGCCGTTGCAGGCGGCGTCAAACGATTCGCCGCATCCATTTTCCGGGGCCGCGCGCCCGGCGCATGAGAGCGGGGAGGACATCAAAATGCCGACCGTCGAAACGCACGCCATCAGCAGCGAACTCATTAGAGAAGTGGCTTTCGAGCTCAACCGCCGCGCCGCCATCGGAATCCCCAAGGACGTCGGCGATTCCATCGCCGATATGGCCGAGCGCGAGACCCAGAAGCTCTCGAAGTTCGTTTTGCTGGAGATCGTCAACAACTACAAGGTGGCCGTGGACGAGCAGCGCCCGATGTGCGCCGATACGGGCCTCCCGCGCTTCTATGCGAAAATCGGGAACGACGCGGCCCTCGAGGGCGGCTTCGTGGCGCTCGAGCGCTCGGTCCGCCAGGGAACGGCTGACGCCACCGAGCGCGTACCCCTGCGCCCGAACCGCGTGCACCCCATCACCCGGCACGACTACAACAACAACGTGGGGATACACGCCCCCACGGTGGACTACTCCTGGGAGCCGGACGTCGACTGGATAGAACTCACGAGCTTCCACAAGGGGGGCCTCTTCGGCGGGGACTACCGGATGCTCTTCCCGACCGACGGGATCGACGGCATCAAGCGCTTCTTTCTCGACGTGATAAGCGAGTTCTTCAAGCGCGGCCTCTCGTGCCAGCCCGCCATCGTCGGAATCGGCATCGGCGGCACCAAGGACACCTGCGTGCGCCTCGCGAAGGAGGCGGCCTGCCTGCGCGTGGTGGGGGACAGGAACCCGGATCCCGAAATCGGGAAACTCGAAGAAGAGCTGAACGAACTCGGCCGGAGGACCAGCCTCGGCCCCATGGGCTTCAAGGGCGAGGGCGCGGTGATGGACACCCACATCGAGGTGGCCTACACCCACACCGGCGGGATGCCCATATCGATCCACCACCAGTGCTTCGCGCTCAGGCGCGCCACCGCGCGAATCCACACCGACGGCCAGGTGGAATACCGCGAAAACCCCGACTGGTTCACCGACTACTACCGCCGCGACAGCATCGCGTAAGCGGCCCGGGAGATAATTGAACATGAGCGGCACCGCAGACCTGGAAATGAAGGAGCACCACCTCACAACGCCGGCCACGCCGGAAGACCTGGCGAAACTGGAACTGGGCGACGTCGTCTATTTCGACGGCGTGATATTCACGGGCAGAATCGGCCTCTACAAGAAACTCTTTGACGAAAAAGCGCCCCCGCCGGTGGACATCGCCTCGCTCACGAACGTGACGTTCCACTGCTCGCCCGCCGTGGGACGAAACGAAGCGGGCGATTGGGAGGTGGCCGCCGTCACGGCCACGGCGAGCTTCCGCTTCGAGAAACACCTGCCCCTCCTGATGGACGGGTACGATATACGCTGCGTCATCGGCAAGGGGGGCATGGCGCAGGAATTCTATGAGAAACACTTCAAGCGCCTCGGCGCGGTGTTCCTGAACACGGTGGGCTACGGCATCGGCGCGCAGTACGGGCGCGGCATCACGGGGGTCAAGGACGTCTACTGGATCGATGAACTCGGCATCGCCCAGGCGATGTGGGTGTTCGAGGTGAAGAACTTCGGGCCCTTCCTCGTGGAATGCGACGCCCGCGGGAACAGCCTCTACCAGATGGCGCTCGCCGAGACGAACGTGGAGCTGGGCAAGCTCTACGAGGGACTGCCGCTTCCCACGCTCAAGCGCATGGGCGAGGTGCACAACCCCGAAGACGAGGTTTTCTAGCAAACCCCCGGAAATTCGAACCGAATCACCGACGAAAGGATGAAAATGTCGAAAGGAATCGCCTGGGTCACCACAAGTTGGCTGAGCGGCCTGGAAGACCCGATGCGCCACTTCAAGCGTCTCGAAACCGAGGCGGGCCTCGAAGTCAGAATCGAGTCGAACGGCGTCGACAGGACCGAAGAGGAACTGGTCGCCTCGCTTCCCGGCGTGGTCGTCACCTTCCCGAGCAACGACCCCTACAACGAGCGGACCCTGGCGGCGGGGACGCACCTCAAGCACATCGCCAGAACGGGGGTGGGCTTCAACTCCGTCGACCTGGAAGCCGCCACGCGCCACGGGGTGGTCGTCACCAACGCGCCGGGCCAGAACTCTGATTCCGTGGCCGAACACGCGATCGGCCTCATGCTGTGCATCGCGCGGAACATCGCTCTATCCGACAAGAAGATGCGCGCGGGCGAATGGGCGGACTTGAGAATCCCCATATCGCCGCTTAGAGGCAAGACGCTGGGCATCATCGGTCTCGGCAACATCGGCAAGCGCGTGGCGAGGCGCGCCGTGGCCTTCGGCATGGAGGTCATCGCGAACGACATCGTGCGCGATGAACGCTTCGCCGCCGAGGTGGGCGTCTTCTATGAGCCTCGCGAAGAGGTGACGCGCCGGGCCGATTTCATCACCTGCCACGTGCCCCTGAACGAAGGGACGCGCGGCATGGTGGACGAGAAATTCCTCTCCTCGATGAAGCCGGGCGCCTACCTCGTCAACACCTCGCGCGGCCCGGTGGTGGACCTGGACGCCGCCGCCACGGCGCTTGAGCGCGGCATCATCCAGGGCGCGGCGCTGGACGTTTTCCCGAACGAGCCGGCCGATCACCGCCACCGCATCTTCTCGCTCGACAACGTCATCCTCACCCCGCACATCGCGGGCCTGGGCGAGGACGCGTGTGAGCAGTCGCTCGAGTTCGCCGTCGCCGCAGCACTCGACGTCATCGCCGGAAGGCGCCCGGCGGGCCTCCTGAACCCCGAGGTGCTGGAAAAAACGGGCATCAAGGACTAAAGTAATCGTCGCCTTATCTCCGAATCGCCGCTTCTGGATTATTTAGTTCGCCGCCGACACGAGGAAGAATCCATGCGGAAAATCAATAAGCTGTATGCGCTGCTGATCTGCGCCTGCCTCCTCCTTCTCTTCGCCGGAGGCGCCATCGTTGCCGACGCCAAGACGGAGACCGCCCCCCTGCGCGTTCCCTGGAACGTGACCGAGCACAAGATGAAGAACGGCATGCGCGCCCTGCTCCTGCCCGATAACAGCGCGCCCATGGTGGTCATGAAGGTCTGGTACGCCGTCGGCAGCCGTGACGAGCAGCCCGGCCTCACGGGCATCGCGCACTATCTCGAACACATGATGTTCCGCGGCACGAAGAAATACGGCCCCAAGGTATTCGACAAGATCATCAAGAAAAACGGCGGCTCCCACAACGCGTTCACGGGCTTCGACTACACCGCGTACTACGAGCGCATCGCCTCGGACAGGCTGGAGCTCATTATCGAGCTCGAAGCGGACCGCATGGTGAACCTGCAGATTGAGAAGGCGGCCTTCGACGCGGAGAAAGACGTGGTGCACGAGGAGAGGCGCACCCGTTACGACAGGCCGGTGGGCAAGTTCTGGGAGCAGCTTCGCGCCGTCGCCTACACGAACCACCCCTACAAGAACCCGATCATCGGCTGGCCCGAGGATATAGACGCCATCACCATCAAGGACATGGAGGCCTTCTACAAGCGCTACTACAGCCCCGAGAACGCCGTCGCCGTCCTGGTGGGCGACTTCAAGGTGAAAGAGGCCATCGCGCTGCTCGAAAAACACTTCGGGAAAATCCCCAAATCCCCGACCTTCCGGAAAAGGCCCGCGCTCGCCGAGTTCCCCCAGAAATCGGAACGCAGGGTGTACGTTCGCGCCGATGCGCAGCTTCCCTATATGGCTATCGGCTATCACGCCCCCAACTGGAAGAGCGAAGACGCGCCCGCCCTCGTGATGCTGGAAGCCATCCTGGGCGGTGGAGAAACCTCGCGCTTGCACCAGAGGCTGGTGCGCAAGGACACGCTCGCGCTGGGCGCAGGTTCTGATTACACCTACACCTCGGTGGACCCGATGATCTTCTACCTCTACGCGCGGGTAGCGCCCGGCAAGAAGGCCGCCGATGCGGAGAAGGCGCTTCTCGAGGAGGTGGAAAAACTCATCGAAAAAGGCGTGGGCGAAGAGGAGTTCCGCCGCGCGCTCAGGAGTATCGAGGCGAACACGGTTTTCGCCATGGACTCGCACTACTACCGCGCGAGGCTCCTCGGCACAGCGGCGATATCGGGCGACTGGCGCCTACTCGAAGGCTACCTGCCCGCCCTCAGGAAGGTGACGCCCGCCGACGTGGTGCGCGTCGCCAGGAAATACCTGAACCACAAGAACAAGACCACCGCCGAACTCATACCGACAAAGAAAAAACGCCGCGCGAAAGCCGCCAATAGCCGGGGAGGAAGCTAGCATGAGGCTCCGACGCATTCTATGGACACTTGCCGCCGCAATCTTCGTGCTGCCCGCTCTCGCAAGTGCGGACGTCATCACTTATGAGCGCGAGGAATTGCCCGGCGGCGGCGTATTGCTCGTCAAGCAAAGCAGACAGCTGCCCATGGTGCGCATCACCGTCTCGATTCCGGCGGGCGCGCGCCATGAGGCGCCCGAGCGCGCGGGACTCGCGAACCTGACCTCCGCCATGATCACGCGGGGGACGAAAACGAGAAGCGCATCCGACATCGAGAAGACGAACGACTCCCTGGGCGGCGGCGTGGGCGTCGAGGTCGGCCGCGCGCGTGCAGAAGCCTCCATGCGCGTGCTCACACGCGATCTGGAAGAGGGCCTCTCCCTGCTTGGCGACGTGCTCAGAAACCCCGTCTTCCCGGCGGAGGAGATCGGCAAGACGAAAAAGCGCATCGTGGGCGGCATGCGCAGGCAGCGCGAGCGTCCCGGTCATCTGGCGAACAAGGCGCTCCGGAAGAGTCTTTTCGGTGAAACGCCTTACGGCCGCCTGGTCGAGGGAACGGAAGAATCCATCAAAAATCTGGGGCGGGAGGACCTCGTCCGCTTCCACAGGAAATGGTACGGCATGAAGGGGTCGATTTTCGTCTTCGTGGGCGACGTTTCGCTCAAGCGCGCGCGAGAACTCGTTCTGGCCCGCTTCAAAGGCTGGCAAGCAGAGGGAGGGAAAATTCCCGAGGCGACGACGCCCAAAGCAACGAAAAAGATGCAGGTGGTCAAGATCGACCGCCCACTCTCCCAGTCCACGGTGATTCTGGGCAACCGCTCGCTCAAGCGCACGCATCCCGATTTCTACGCCGCGCGCGTGATGAACTACATCCTGGGCGGGGGCGGGTTTTCGAGCCGTATCATGAACAACCTGAGAGAAGAAAAGGGCCTCGTCTACAGCGTCTACAGCTATTTCGCCGCAGGGCGTCACGCGGGCCACTGGCGGCTCATCCTCCAGACGAAAAACAAGACCGTGAACGAGGCCATCAAGGAATCGATCGCGGAGGTGAAGCGCATCAAGGAAAAAGGGGTGAGCGACCAGGAGCTTCAAGACGCCAAGGATTTCATTACCGGGAACTTCGCCACGCGCTTCGGCTCATCAAGCCGCATCGCAAACTACATTCTCGCGGTGGAGATTCTGGGCTTCTCCCCCGGATATGCGGATGAATACCTGAAAAAAATCCGCGCCGTCACGAAGGAGCAAATCCTCGCGGCGGCGAGAAAACACATCAAGCTCGACGCGTCCACCCTCGCGGTGGTAGGAAACCTGGGCGAGGCGAAGCTGGCTTATTGAGGCTTGCCGATAAATTTGGGGGAATCAACAGAATATGAAGCGCGAAACGGTGACACCGGAGTCGCTGGCCGCACCCGCCGGGCATTTCTCGCACGGGGTCATCACCGATGGTGGACGCACGCTCTACGTGGCGGGCCAGACGCCCCTCGATGAGGACGGCAACCTCGTCTGCCCGGGCGACCCGGAGGGGCAGGCGCGCCAGTGCTACCGCAACATCCAGAAGGTGGTCGAGGCGGCCGGCGGACGCATGGCGGATACGGCGAAGATTCAGGTGTTCGTGACGAGTCTCGACTACAGGGCCGCCGTCGGCAAGGTGCGGGCCGAGTTCTTTCCCGACAACCCGCCCGTGAGCACGTTCCTGGTGATATCGAGCCTGGCCGAGCCCGATTTTCTGGTCGAAGTCGAGGCGATCGTCCCCCTGCCCGATTAAGAGAGCGAAGCAGTGAGCGGAAAAACCACCCTGCGCTGGGCGCTCGCGCTGGCATATATGGCGGGGATTCACCTCTGGACGGCGACGGGCGGACGCAATCCCTCATCCACCCTGCCGTTCGGGGTGGACAAAATCGTGCACCTCTGCGAGTTTGGGCTTCTCGCCTGGCTGCTCTGGCGACCCTGGCGGGAGACTTGTCCCCGGTGGGCCGAGGGGAGGACCGCCGTCTTCGTCGTGCTCCTCACGGCGCTGAACGGCCTGGGCGATGAGTTGCACCAGGTTTTTCTCCCCCACCGGAACGCGACGTGGGGAGACCTGGCGGCGGACATAGCGGGGGGCGGGGCCGCCGTCATGTGGTGTCTACACCGAGAAAAGGCCAGGCCCCGCGCGACGACGCAGGGATAGGAGATTTCACGTTGTCCAGCATCCGGGACGCACTTACCGAAGACATGAAGGCCGCCATGCGCGCCAAAGAAACGCTCAGGCTCTCCACCATCCGCATGGTGCGCGCCGAGATTTTGAACAAGGACAAGGAAGACGGTGAAGAAACTTCACAAAAAGATATTCTCAAACTACTCCAAAGTATGGTAAAGAAACGAGAGGAAGCCGCAGAGCAGTACGCAGCCGCCGACCGCGAGGATATGGCCCGGCAGGAACGCGATGAGATTCAGATCATCCAGGGTTATCTCCCCGCGCAGATGGCGGATGCGGAAATCGAAGCCGCCGCCCAGGCGGCCATCGAGGAAACAGGGGCCTCTTCGATGAAAGACATGGGCAAGGTAATGGGAATTCTCACACGTGAACTGGCCGGGCGCGCCGCAGGCGCCCGGATTTCCCAGGCGGTCCGGAAACTCCTGGGCACTTAGGTAAGAAGGAGGTCTCCAATGAAGAAGCCGGCCTATCGCTTAGAAGACGTCGCCACAGCGTACCAATGCGAATCCGAGCAGGAGGAGATCATCGCCGCTCTGGCCGAGCGCGACTACCGCGTATTCGAGGTCGAGCAGCCCGTCGGAGCCTTCGTGCCCTACCACACGCACGATGAAGAAGAAGCCGTGATCGTCATCGAGGGCCAGATGCAGTTCAACGTGGAGGAAGAACTCGTCCTCGTCCAGCAAGGCGATGTGATCACCATCCGCGAGGAGGCGATCCACAGCGCCGCCCAGGTGGGAGAGGAGAAGGCGAAGCTCCTGCTCGCCTTCCCGAACGACGGGAGCGATCCGCCGGTCATCGACCTCGACTGGGAGGGCGACGAGGAGGACGACAACCTCGGCTACGCCTGATTCGAACTACTTCGCCTACGGGGCGAACCTGCACATCGCGCAAATGAAGTCCCTCTGTCCGAAGAGCGCGCCCGTATGCACCGCGCGTCTCGCGGACTACCGCCTCACCATCGCCCTGCCCGCGTCATCGCCCGGAAACCAGCCCGGCTGGGCGACCGTAACGCCCCAAGAAGGCGCCGAGACGCCAGGCGCGCTGTTCCGCTTACACGAAGAAGATCTTGCCGCGCTGGATCATTTCGAGGACTACCCCGCGCTCTACGACCGCATTGAGGTGGAGATCGTCACAGACGAAGGTCCGCTCCGGGCTATGCTCTACATCATGCGGCACCCTATCAGGGCGGCGCGCCCGGCGGCGCACTACGTCGAGACGCTCCGGCAGGGTTATCGGGATTTCGACCTGCCGATGGAGGTGCTGGAAGGTGTTCTGGGGGAAGCCTTTTCCTGACGGGGATGTTGAAAGAGCCCCTTGTCAGGGAATAGGGGGGACATCCCTCTCGACTGGAAAAGCAACCCCCCCTACCCCCCCTTGACAGGGGGTAAGAAAAAAAGTCCCCCGACAAAGATGTGAAAGAAAAGCCCCCCTGACAAGGGGGGTTACTATCTTGACAAAGTCTATTTGAACAACCCAGCAATCGTCGTGTTCGGGTTCGGCATTGAAACGGCCGTTCGGATAATTGGACGTCAGTCGGCGGTCCTCTCCAACAGCCGTTGCAAGGCGAGCATCGCCGTCTCGCTCTGCTTCATCGTCAGTTCGCTTTGCTTGAGAAGCGCGTCCGTTCGCTTCGAGGTGTCTTCCTGCAACTTGACCAGCGCGTCCGTTCGCTTCATGGACTCTTCGTGCTGCCTGGCAAAGGCGTCCGCCATGATATCAGTCCGTCTCATGGACTCTTCCTGCAGCCTTGTCAGCGCATCCGTTCGCTTCATGGACTCTTCGTGCTGTTTGCTGAAGCCGTCCGCCATGACGTCGATCTGCTTCATCATGGCGTCGATCTGCCTGTCCGTCTGGATGGCGCGCCTCTCGGAGGCGTCGCTCATTCGCTTGATGCCGTAAAAGAACAGGCCCGATTGCAGCATGCCCACGAACAGGGCCACGCCGGCCTGAACCCATCCCACGAGCAATGTCGCCTGCTGAAACTCGGTCATTTCCCTCTCCCACGCCTGAGAATAAATCAATACGCGAGACGTCATCAACTCGTCTCACCTCGGGTGGGTCCTCAGTTGCCGGTTCAATTGTAAAGGAGTATAACAAAAACGAAATATATACGTAAACGCCGGAGTTAGGCCGTTTTCCTAGAAGTCGCCCTTTTCCTGCAGGTAGGGAATGAGGCCGCCCGCTTCGATCATCGACCACAGGCCGTCGGGGAATGGCGCGAAGGTAATCGTCTCATCGCCGGCGCGGGCCTCGCCCGCCACCGGGTCGACCTCTATCTCATCGCCCGCCTGGATGGCGTCGGTGTCGCACGCGATGACGGGGAGGCCTGAGTTGATGGCGTTCCGGTAGAACATGTGCCCGAAGCTCCTGGCGAGCACGCAGCTTACGCCGAGTTCCCGGAGCACGACGGCGGCATCCTGACGGCTGCTGACGAGGCCGAAGTTCTCCCCCGCCACCAGCACGTCGCCCGCTTGCACTCTCTCCGAAAAATCGGGGTCGAGTTCCTTGAAGGCGTCGCGCTTCAACTCCTCAAGCGTAGTGCCCGGCGAGCGGTATTTCACGGACAGATGCACGTCGGTGCTGATGTCGTCGCCAAAGCGGTGGACGCGTCCCCTCATCGCCAAAATTTCATTCTCCTCGTTATGTGTCCATACTCGTTTCGCCTAAAGAAATTCCCTGGGGTCGGTGATGCGGCCGGTCACCGCGCTCGCCGCCACCGTGGCCGGGGAGCCCAGATAGATCTCGGCCTCCTTGCTGCCGAGCCTGCCGGGGAAATTGCGGTTCGCGGAAGATATGGCGCGCTCGCCGTCGGCCAGACAGCCGTTCCCCGTCATCGAGGCGCACGGCCCACATGCGGCGGTAAGCACGGCGGCCCCCGCTTCGGCCAATGCCCCGATGGCCCCGCTCGCTGCGGCGGCCTCGTAAATCTTCTTGCTCGTGGGCGCGACGTAGAAGCGAACGCCGGGCGCTATCTTCCTGCCGCGCACGATGCTCGCCGCGATTTCGATGTCCTCGAGCCTCCCGTTTGTGCACGTGCCCACGAACGCCTGCTGGACGGGGAGGCCCGCGTATTCCTCTACCGGGTGCGCGTTTCCCGTGGCGGGCGGAGCGGCCACGACGGGCGTGAGTCCGGAAATATCGAGATGGATTCGCCGGGCGTAGACAGCGTCCTCATCCGGGGCCACCGCTCCATCCACAGGCGCGCCGTGCGCACGCGCCCAGTCGAGCGCCTTCTCGTCCACTTCCATGATTCCCGTCTTCGCCCCCATGTCGACCGACATGTTCGCGATAGTGAAGCGCGCGTCCATCGAGAGGTCCGCGAGCGCCGCGCCGCCGTATTCCACCGCCATGTAGTTCGCGCCGTTCTCGCCCATCTCGCGCGCGAGCGTCAGTTCCATGTCTTTCGAGAACACGCCGTGCGCGAGCGCGCCGGTGAACTCCACGCGAACGCTCTCGGGTGTCTTGAACCACAGCTTCCCGGTGGCGTAGGCCGAAGCGATTTCCACGCTCTCGACGGCCACGCCCATCGCGCCCAGCGCCCCGTAGGTGCAGACGTGGCTGTCGCCGCCCACGGTGAGCGCGCCGGGGCCCACGCGGCCCTCTTCGGTCACCACGGTGTGGCAGACGCCCGCGCCCGGCTCGAACACCTCGACGCCGTGCTCTTCGCCGAAGATTCTCAGCTTCCTGTGGTGGTTCGCCCAGAGCACGTCCTGGGCGGGTACGAAATGATCGATGATGAAATCGGTCTTCTTCGGGTCCATCCGGAACGCGAAGCCGGCCTCGCGGAAGATGTCGACCGCCTTCGGCCCCTTGGCGTCGCCCGCCATGACGTAGTCGAGTTCGGCGATTACCAGGTCGCCCGCCCTGGCTTGGCTTCCTGAGTGCGCGGAGAGGATCTTCTCCGCCATCGTCTGCCCCACGGTGTTCTCCTTGCTGAATTCCGTAACGCGAATCACTTAAAAAGCTTTGGGAAGACCCGCCTGCTTGAGCACCGCGTTGGCCGTATGGCGGGACTTGATTTCATTATCCACCGGAAAACGCTTCGAAGTTACGGGGCTGTACCAGATTTCATGATCGCCCCTGCCCTGCCGCTCGTAGCGGCAACCTTTCTCGCGCAGAAGTTTTTTCAATTCCCTGGTGTAATTTCCCACGGATCAGGCGAATTGGACTTCCCGTTCGAACGCGCCAAAATGCGTTTTCGCCTGTCGCGGCGAGACGCCCTCCAAAAGGTGGTCATTCAATTCCAGGAGTTCCGGAATGAGCGTTTTCAGTTTCTCCTCGAGTTCCTCGGGCGTGGGCGCTTCGGCGACGAGTCCGGGTACGTCTTCGCTCTCGGCCACCCAAACCCGAGCCTCCGAATCCCATTCAGCGAAAACTTGAATGATGTCCCGCGCCATTGTCCGTCTCCATCTGCGTCTCCGCCAAACGGCGGGAGGTATTCTCATGTTATCCCTTCAGAATCTCGTGTCAATTCCCTGGGAGCCTCTCTCGATAAACAGTCGGCAAGGCGTCCGGTTCACGCCCCGGAATCGCTTTGACTTATCCTCCGCTATTGGAGAAACTGGACGGACTGGCTGCTCCACGAGGACAGACAGGAGAGAACCGAATGACGGAATACGAATCCGCAAGTCTCGCCTTACAACTAGCCGCCATATGGATCGCCGCTATCGTCGGGGCCGCGCAATGCAGCCTCATCGGGTACGGTCTCTACATCATGCGGCAGGCCTCAAAGCAGCGCGACGCCCAGCACCGGGAAAAATGGCGCTGCACCGGGAGACCATGGCGGCGCTGCAGGCTCAGCGAGAGGCGCAAAGCGAACAGCACCGGGAAACCATGAAGACGCTCGAAGGCCAGAACAACGCGATGATGGAACTCATCCGGCGTACGTCGGCGCCGTCTGTGCAAGGGGATGGTTAAGGGGGGCGTCACCGCTTCCGCCGTCTCGGTTTTTTCTTCACCCTCACCTCAAGCGGCGTGCGCATTTTCTCGTACAGTGTGAATAGGTGCTCCACGCGCTTGCGTTCGGAGGCGAAGCCGGTGCGGCGGCAGAGAATCCGCTTTTCTGGTCGATGGGGCGAAGTTCTTTAAGCGAAAGCCGAAAGGTTATGTCGAATATATTGATTATTGTGTTTATATCGATTATGACGTATGCTTGCAATGTATCGAGGTTTCAGGACCGAAAAGGAGGATTGGACATGGCGGACACGGCGACCCCGTTCCTATCGACGTTTCCCAGCCAACGGGAAGCGAGCCTTGCGAAAGCATCCGCTCGGGCGCTCGCGGACAAACTCGTGGAACGTCCGGAAAAGGTGGCCTTTCGGCTCGCTCAGGATGAACGCGAGGTTATCGAATTGCCTTTTGCGGCGGTTCGCCTGCTGATTGATCTGCTCGACGAGATGTCCAAGGGCAACGCCGTATCGCTGATACCCATGAACGCGGAATTGACGACCCAGCAGGCGGCGGATTTGCTCAACGTATCCAGGGGATTTCTCGTCAAACTCCTCGATAATCGAGAAATTCCTCATCGAATGGTCGGGAAACACAGGCGCGTTTTGTTCAACGACTTGAAGGCCTACGAGGAGCGAACCAAACGGGCGCGGATGAAAGCTTTGGACAAACTGACGGAAGATAGCCAGGCGCTCGGAATCGGGTACGAGTAGGCTCTGGTGAATGGCCTTCACCGCGCTATTCGACGCCAATGCGCTTTATCGGCGCCGCTGCGCGATCTGCTGCTCCAACTCGCGACGACGAAGCTGTTTCATGCGCGCTGGACGAACGCCATCCACGAAGAATGGATTCGGACGGCGAAGAAAGTCAGGCCTGACGTCCCCTCCGCGAAATGGAATGAGCTTCGCACACACATGGATGCTCACGCGGAAGACTGCCTCGTCGAGGACTTCGAGCCGCTCATCGAAAACCTCACGCTCCCGGATCCGGACGACAGGCATGTGCTGGCGGCGGCGATCAAGGGCCGGGCGGACGTTATCGTTACCTTCAACCTGAAGCATTTTCCCGAAACAGAATTGAACGCCTACGATCTCACCGCACAACATCCGGACGTCTTTGTCGGGCGTTTGATCGATCTCGCGCCCGACGCAGTCGCAGACTCCGCCCGCATCGTGCGCGCAAGACTCAAGAATCCTCCCGTAACGGTCGACCGCTATCTGGAAACTCTTGACCGGCAGGGGTTGGTCGAAACCGTATCGGGGCTGCGTTCGTTCCGGGAGGTTCTCTAAAGCCGCTCCCCGGTGCCCGGCTTTTGCGTCGGGCGTTCCACTCGGAATACCCCACCCTCAAGTGGAAAGCGATTCCCCGATTGCGGGGCGAAGCGAACGGGAACCACCGGGTTCACCCCGCCACAGGTGTCTCGGTTTTTTCTTCACCCGCGCTTCCAGCGGCGCGCGCATTTTCTCGTACAGGGCGAAGAGGCGCTCCACGCGCTCGCGTTCGGAGGCGAAGCCGGTGCGGCTGTAGAGCGTGTCCAGATATGGCTTTGACTTATTTTCCGCTCCGGGCGAAACTGCTTGAACCAGCTACTCCACGAGGACAGCCTGGAGATAGCCGAATGACGGTATTCGAATCCGCAAACCTCGTCGTGCAGCAAGCCTCCCATGCCCTGCATAAAGACTCGCTCGAACTGCAACAGGCCTTCCTTGCCCTTCAACAATCATCGCTTGCCGTGCAACGAGCCTCCGTGTGGGTTTCCGCCATCGTCGGGGCCGCGCAATGCGCTGTGGCCGGGCATGGACTATTCCTTTTGCACCGGTACTACAATCGCTGCGCCGAACAACATAAAAAGAACATGGAGGCGATAGAAGGCCGAATAAGATCACAAAACGAACAGCATCGGGAAACCATGAAGGCGCTGGAAGATAGAAACAACGAGATGATGGAACTCATCCGGCGTACTTCCGGGCCATCGGCGCAGGGGGACGGTTGAGCGAGCGGGGGCTTTCGTAGCATGTCGATTGAGAAAATCAGGATGCCATTGCGGAGGCGATGTGAGCTAAGTAAATCACTTCGTAATAGATGAACCAACATTCTTGACTGCCCAAGGCACATTTTCGTATGGACTTTCACCAGCGGCCGCCAAGCGATTTACATAACGCCCGCGATATTGAAAACTTTTCAGCAACATCAATTCTATGTACTGTAAACTGAGGTTTCGAGCATCTAGTTGCGCCTCTATAGGAATAAGAGCATATCTACGTTTAGGATGGACAATCTCGTTGCGCATCTTCGTGATTGCTTCCGGACCGTCCGTCCATTTTTCTTGTTGGGCGACCGCCTTTAATGACCCGCAGCTTGCAGGTATTCCACATCCAATTCCTTGTCTTCCAAGAGCTTGCCTCAACGCCTCAGCTTCTGGCTTTATTTTTTTCTGATTGATTCTGAAAGATAGGGATTCAAGGGCAGCCCGAGCCAGCACGATGCCCACATGAATAGCACTACTGCTTCCATTCAAATACCAATCAACGGCTCGTCGAATGGTGTCGTTCCATTCTTCTCTGCCAAACAATTCCCAAAACTTGGGGAATGCCTCGGTAAGACTGTCTCCCCCATCGTTAATAGGGAGCCATGAGTGTTTGCTTTCGCTCCAAGGTTCCACATGTCTGGAACCCCACATCAGAGACTCCTCCGTACCATTTTCATCAACCGCTTTTACAAGTGTTAGTCCACATGCTGCTCCAGCGGCGAATGAGAGAAAAGTCCGCAATCCCATCAGAAGGTTTTCTGCTTCCAGCACGGAAAATACTTCGCCGTATTTACATTCGATGGACCCCGTGTGTGTTACGGCATATGCGCTTTCTTGTTTTAATATCTTCCGGTCTTCATTCAGGCCAAGACTCTCTGTAATTTCAATCCGCCAATGATCAGCTTCTAATTTCGCAACACCCAAGTGACGAGATTGTTCATCTATGTTAATCCATTTATCCTCCGTACCATAAAACTGATCAAAGTTGAGCACGCTGAAATTCACAGAGCGAATCCGGGTATCCGTTTTGGCTACTGTGTAAGGGCTATAAACAGGAACCAAGGAGCCCTTGAAGCTATGTTTCGAAACGGAGTTAAAACTCGGTGGGGCAACCCGCACTTCAACCTTTCCGCCGGATTTCAAAGTAATATGAAAAGGCAAATGCATGAACTTAGATAAAATACATTGAGGAAATTCATCCGAGTCGATGGAAAATCTCAGTCGTGGGGACAGATGGAGTATTGAGCGAATTGGGCAGGGTGTAGTTAAACATTGCTCCTGTATATGAGTGATGCTTGTTTCTTCGAGGACAATTGATTCGTTTGGTTTTTGCATGGCCTTCTTCGTTGCCCCATCCTTATTTTGTAGTTGTAGTCTACTCGTATTCGACTAAGTTACCTACATTAACGCCTCCGCCGTCTCGGCTTTTTCCTCACCCTCGCCTCAAGCGGCGCGCGCATTTTTTCGTACAGGGCGAAGAGGTGCTCCACGCGCTCTCGTTCAGAGGCGAAGCCGGTGCGGCGGTAGAGGCGGTCCACGGCGCGGTCGATGGCCTGATGAGCACGGCGCAGATCGGGCGGCATGAGGTCCGGGTTATAGAGGTCGGCCAGCGACGAGTCTGGGTGCGCTTCTCGGGCGTCGAGGATGGCTTGGGCCAAATCGACGATTTTTAATTCATGTGCACTCGTCATATCAGGCCATACAAACGAGTTATATATGGCGGGGGAGTAGCTGTAATCACTTTTCAGTCGCCCAGCTACCGTCCGCATCCAGGCCATGTGCATGGCGGAGTTGAGCAGGGCGAAGTCGGCGAGAGTGGCGTTTTCCAAGACAATCAGCTTAACGCTCGGAATCACGGGCGGCTCCAGCCATCCCATCGGTACATACTCTCGCCGCTCGGAGCTTGTTTGAGGGATCGCCAGAAATGGAGCGTTAGGCAACACATTCAAGTGATAGAGCGTCGGCGTTTGCGCCAGCGATTGAGTGAACGAGCTTTTGCTGGCCTCCCTATAAGCGCGGACGGCGGCGATGCGCTCCCGCACGAGCGGCAACTGCGCCAGCTTTGCAGGCGATGCGTCTTGGAGGGCGAGAACCCATCTCTTACCGCCCTGCAAGTATTCGCGCGCGCCAAGATAGGGACGCAGGAAAGGCGCGGCGTCCGGCTCCAGGGTGATAAAAGCATCCCGCTGTTCGGTAGTGAACACATAGTGACCGCCATCAAGGGGATTCGAACCGACGATCAACTTTCTCATCCCGTTGATTGGTAAGTGTTCCCTTTGCACCGTCAGATGCGGGTCGGCGAGGCCGCTCGCGTCGAACAGATAGGGCGAGAGGGCTGCGTGGCGGCTCTCCTGCGGCTCACCGTTGATGTCGGGATAAGAGAACAGGCGCTTTTCCGACCGCGCCGCCTCCCGGGGGTCCAGCCCGATGATGACGACGTGCACGTGCGCTTTCCCGCGCGCGTCCGACCCCCATGCGAAGGTGCGGTGGGCGAAGGCGATCTCCAGCCGGCAGCGGTCAAACAGAATCGGCCAAAGCTGCGCCGCCTGCTCGCCCTGCGTGATCGAGTTGGTGGCGACGAAGCCGACCCGCGTAGCACTCCTTTGCAGGTACTCCCCCGCCCGGATGAACCACGCGGTCACGTAGTCGAGCGTTCCGCCGCTTTTTCCTAAGTCAGCGATGCGGCGCACCTGCAAGCGCTGCGCGCCCGTCTGGAACTTGGCCCCCACGAACGGCGGATTGCCGAAAACATAAGAGCACTCCTCTGGCGGCAGAAACGCCGCCCAGTCGGTCTCCAGCGCGTCGGCGCACAGGACGTGCGGGGAGGTCGTGAGCGGAATGCGCGTGTAGGTCTGGCCGAACTCCAGGCTCAGGCGGTTGTTCATGATGTGGTCCATCATCCAGAGCGCCGTCTCGGCGATGCGCACCGGAAACTCGCCGAGTTCGATCCCGTAGAACTGATCCACGGTGATTTTCGATAGCTCGGCCACGTCCAGTTCTTGCTGCGCCTCGTCGGCGCGCAGTTCGCGGATGACCTCCATCTCCAGTTCACGCAGTTCGCGGTAGGCGATGATGAGGAAGTTCCCGCACCCGCACGCCGGGTCGAAGAAAGTCATACCACCGAGGCGTCTCTGGAAGGCTTCGAGTTCTATGCGGCGGCGGCTGTCCCTTCTGGCTTTCAGCCGCGTGAACTCCGCGCGGAGATTGTCCAGGAAAAGCGGCTCGATGACCTTCAAAATGTTCTTCTCGGTGGTGTAGTGCGCCCCCTGCGCGCGGCGCTCCGCCGGGTTCATGACCGATTGAAACAGCCCGCCGAAGATGGCGGGCGAGATGTTCGACCAGTCGAAGCGGCAGCATTCGAGCAGGGCGTTCCGCATGGCGGCGTTGAAGGAGGGAATGCGCAGGGAATCCCGGAACAAGTCGCCGTTCACGTAAGGGAAGCGAGCCAGGTCCTCATCCAGCGTACTCTGGCGTCCGCTATCCGGCGTATCCAGCGCCTGAAACAGTTCGGACAGGCGGGGGCCGGTATCCGAGCCGTCCTCGCTCGTGCGCTCTTCGACGTAGTTCAGGAAAATGTCGCGCGGCTCGAAGATGCCGGTGTCGTCCGCGAAGAGGCAGAAGACGACGCGCACCAGAAAGCGCTCCAGATCGTGCCCCTCGTAGCCCGCCTCCGCCAGGGCGTCGTGCAGGTTCCCCGCGAGTTCGGCGGCCTTGATGTTGGCGGGGTCCTGATCGCGGAACGCGCGGCGGCGCACGCCCAGGATGAAGCCGAATTTCTCGACGTGGTCGGGCAGGTCGGCGAGGGAGAAGGCCGTGCGCGCGCGCTCGTCCAGATCGTAAAGCTCAAAAGTCTGGAAATCGCTCACGAGGATGTGGCCGGGCCGCTCTCTTTCGGGCAGGGCGTCGAAGTATTCCCCCGCCTGTCCGTAGGCTCGCTCCAGATCGCGGCCCTCGCTTTTCTGCTCGACCAGCAGGACGCGCGGCCAGAAGAGATCGATGTAGCCGCGGCGGTTGTCGAGCAGTTCCACGCGCTCCTCGTAACGGGCGACGGAGCGGCGCTGGACGCCGAAGATATGGAAGAAGTCGTTATAGAAGCTCTGCGTCTCGCCCTTCTCGTACGCGGCGCCCGCCCACGTGCGGGCGAAACGCGCCGCGCGCATGCGCATCTCGTTCCAGGAAAGGCGCACGTATGGCCTCGGGCGATGCCGCGCCGAGCGGCGCTATGGGATGAATGGCGAAGCGGCGCTTTCTTCCGGGTCCTCATGAGACGGGAGTGTCGCATATTTCGGGGCGCGGTTCCTAGCGGGGTGGTGAACAGAGCGGGCGGCTCGCGAGCCGCCCCTACAAAATCCGCAAACCTTCGCCCCTTCACTCGGCAAATACTCGCATCCCGCTCGCGTTTAACACCACCCTCATCCTGAGTAGGCGCGCAAGCGCCGTATCGAAGGATGGGAGGCGCAATCACTCCCTTCTCGGTCGCGATTGACCCCCGCAGGCGAGAACTTCGCCCTTCGATACGCGGCTTCGCCGCTACTCAGGGTGAGGCAGAGCGGCGGGTTGCTCAGGGAGAGGGAGATGTTATACGCCGGGTCGGTGGCGCGCCAGGGCGGTGGCCAGGATATCGCGCGCCGGAGCCGAGCCGTCGAGCGGGCGCAGCTTCCGGCTCTTGATCTTCCAGCCCTCCGGCGTGCGCACGAGCTCCCAGCGGTTGGCGAGGACGCGGTGGATGCGGTAGCCGGTGGAGACGCCGTGGTTGGGCAGTTCGCGCTCCTCACCCCCGGCGTCCGGGTGGATGAGCTGCAGGTAGGAGGTGACGAAGGCCGTGTCGCCGCCAAGTTCGACGTGCGGCAGCCCGGCGAAGTGGGCGAGGCCGCCCTGGATCGCCTCTTGATGCGCGGGCCTCAAGGTGATGGCGGCGATGGCCTCGTTTCCGAGCGTGCAGTCGAGGCTCTCGCCGCGGTCGAAGACGCCGTCCTCGGTGAAGACGGCGCGGGTGTAAAAATCCGCGCCCGTGTCCGCGCTCGGCGGATGCGAGGCTATCAAGTTATAGATTTCGAGCCTGTCCTCGATATCGCGAAGCCGCGCCTCAAGCGACTTGGACTCCGATGCGCGTTCAGTATCAGCCATATCGTTTCCTCCCCGGCGATGTGATGTGGGATGAGTATATCGCAAAATTGGGGGCGTGGTTTCTCCATGGCCGGATTTCATCCTGTGGGGGCTCGTTCCTCCCTTGAGCGTTCGGGCATCCCGAGGGGCATGCCCGATGAAAAAGACCTCTTATTTAGGAGTTACTCTCAGAACTTGTGTATGGGCTGAATTGAAGAAGGCGGCGCATCCTGCTGAAATAGGGTTGTCAGAAGCCCGGTCATTCAGCACAAGGAGATGCGCCACCATGAGAGAAGATACGACGAT